>Ga0207902_1000003_pt1 | contig 710031 bp, 651 predicted proteins | sample LinPmetageLP45_FD_184056 | JGI IMG/M metagenome (GOLD analysis project Ga0207902, IMG submission 184056) | Marine viral communities from the Pacific Ocean - LP-45 (SPAdes) | ecosystem: Environmental > Aquatic > Marine > Oceanic | place: Pacific Ocean | collected 2011-06-12
AACAAAGAACTGAGGTAAAAAACAACTCTTTTCTATATTAAATTTGAGACATAAGTATCCTTTGCTAAAATCTGTAACTACAGATCTTAACTGTTTCACTTATTTCATCTTGGAGCTATCCTTTATGTAGAACAGAAACATAATTTTCATCGTAGGGTAATCCTGATTTAGCGATAGCAAAAGCCTGCTTTAAAAGTTTATTAGCCACTGCAATCAATGCCAGTTTTTTACTCTTACCCTTAGCTACGATTCGATCATAAATTTCCTTGCAACCTTTGTTGTATTTACATGCATTGAACGCGCATAAAAACAATAGGTTCCTTAGCTTTTTGTTTCCCATCTTACTGATCCTGCTTCTACCTCTTACACTACTCCCAGATTCCCGTATTGTCGGGGTGACCCCTACATAACTGCACAGTTGAGAGGCCTTCTCAAACTTAGAGAAGCCATCTGTTATCACAACTAAAAATAAGGCCGTTTTAATACCGATACCAGGTATACTAGTTAATAAAGTTAGTTGTTGCTGTTGATCTTGTTTAACAAGCTCTAACAAACGATCTTCGATACCTTTCACTTCTTTATTTAAATGTTTAAGATCACGCTTTAAAGACCTGTAAACATATTTAGATGGCGTGCCCAGCACTTCTTCCCCGTGAAGTTTGTTTTTAGTTGCCGTACGCTTCTTTAAATAACTATCCATTAACCTAAAGAGCTGTAGGCATTCTGCCTGTACATCACTAAGGGCATTGTAAACTGTAACCTCGTTGAATAAAGCATACTCACAAATAGCTTTGGCATCGCTCTTATCTGTCTTTATCTTTGAAAGTTTCATCTGAATAAAGCGCTTGACTGACAATGGGTTTACTATAGATACTGTAAAATCTTTTTTGTAAAGAAACTGTGCAAGCCGATAATGGTAATAGCCGGTAGCTTCCATAACTACCAAAGAATCTGAGGCTAGTGTTTTGACAAATAATTTAAATCCCTGCTCATCATTCTTAAATTGAGAATGACTGCTTTCACTACCATAAACATCAAAGACATCCTTACTGATATCAACTCCAAAAGTTTCTTTATATTTATTCATAAGAACTGATTTTATGAAAGAGCATACTACCTTAATCACAACAACTTGAAAACGAGGTCGAGCCTCACAGAACTGAACGTGGTTGAAGTAGTAAAAGAGAGGGGATTATCAATGTTGACGAAGTCTAACGCTTCAGCGTATAACATAACCTTAATCTTCTCTTTGTTCTTTCTGATTTATACTATCAATTTAAAGAGAATCAAACTTAAGCCGTATAAAAATAATTGTGGTTTAGTGCTAAAACAAAGGTCGTTGCGTGTTTGTAACGTCTGATTTTCCTTCGGAAAATCCTCGCATACAAACCCGCAACTATTCTTATACATAAACGTTGCCAACAATACAAAAAACCCGTCCCGAATTCAAGAACTTAACGCAACAATTCAAAATTCTAGATTTGTTGTATGCCTATCAAAAACAATAATCGATTAAACCTTCAAGAAAGAGTCATTATTCAAACTCTTTTGGAAGAAAATAAGTCTAAATAATATTCACATGCTACAAATCAGTATGTCCAAAAAATAAAAATTTATTTACAGGCTTTGAAAATTTGATTTCTTAGAATTGTAGTCGAAAGTTTAAATCAATTTAATAGAATTTAAAATAGTCAAAATGGCATACGTTGGATGGCTAGGCGCCGTAATTTTTATAGTAGCCTATTTACTTTTAAGTTTAGAATATATTTCTGCAAAAAAATACCTTTACCACATACTCAATGCACTTGGCGCTATTTGCTTGGTAATAAATGCTGTTGTAATCGACGACTATCCAAATATATTTGTCAATGGAATTTGGGGTCTCATAGCCTTATTTGCAGTTTACAAGCGATTTGATCATTTACGAAAAAAATCTTTAACTTCTAAAATCAAGAAGCTCTAAACTATGTTTTACGTAGAGCGCCACTTTCTCACGGTATAGAACTTCAGACTCTTCAAACATGCCTAAATAATAATAAGCTCCGTCTATTAAAGCGAAGATAACTTCAGTTACCTCCTTTAGGTTTGTGTTTACGATAACCCCATGAGTAGATGCCTGCTGTAATTTTTCTAATAACACCTGATGAAGTTTAAGCAGGTAAGATTTAAAACTTTCTCTAAATTCGGGTATCCTGTAAATCATGGCGTAACAACTGTAGAAAACCCCATCGTCAAAATAATCATTCCACGCTCTGGTAAAAAGATTTTCAATAAAGGAGATAACGTTTTCTTTACAATCCAGAGCTACCCTATCTTCAGAAATCATTACTCGCAAGTGCTGTTCTAATATGTATTCATTTAGACCCAATAGCAATTCTTCTCGATTTTTAAAGTAGTGCAATACAAGCCCTTTACTGATCTTCATATGCTGGGCGAGCTTAGCAATAGAAGCATTTTCTAGGCCTAAGTCCCGTGCTACTTTGTAAAACGAAACGATAATCTCTTTGCGCCTTTGTATACTTAGATTCTTTCTACCCATTCTGAAAATTTATCAAAAATAGAGTTTTCAAAATACTGTGAAAGGTGATTTTATCAAATAACCTAAAAGCAACATTTATGTAATCATTATTTAATTGAACGATTGGTCAATCTATTTTTCATTCCACATACTTTTGAAACAAATCAAAAAATCAATTTATGTGCCTCTTTAAACACGTTTTGTTTTCCACAGTTATCTGCTGCGGCTTCTACCTCCATGCTCAACAAACCTCCGTTAAAAAAAAGGTTGTTTTTATTATTGTAGACGGTATTGCTGCAGATATGCTCAAAAGCAATCCTTCTCCCCGCCTTGATGCAATCGCCAAAACCGGCGCTTACAGTGATGCCTATGTAGGTGGTTTAAAAGACGGATATTCTGAAACTCCCACCATTTCAGCCGTGGGGTATAACAGTCTGCTTACCGGCGTGTGGGCAAACAAACACAATGTATGGGGAAACAGCATTAAAGAACCCAACTACAACTATCCTACGGTATTTAAACTTTTTAAAGATGCACACCCTGACGGAAAAACAGCCGTTTTCTCTACCTGGCTCGACAACCGCACCAAGCTCATTGGGGAAGGCTTACCGCAAACTGAAAATGTACAGGTTGATTATGCGTTTGATGGTTTTGAGCTGGATACAATTCGTTTTCCACACGATATAAAACGGGAATACATCAAAAATATCGATGCGCATGTCGCTACCGAAGCTGCCCGGTATATTGAGACCGAAGCACCGGATCTCTCCTGGGTGTATTTAGAATATTCAGATGATATGGGTCACGGGTATGGTGACAGTCCGCAGCTTACCGCAGCCATAAAGTACGAAGACAGTTTAATCGGTAAGATTTACGATGCAGTGCGCCTGCGCGAAAAAAATCACAACGAAGACTGGTTGTTCCTGGTTACTACAGATCACGGACGTTCTGCAAAAGACGGTAAACACCACGGGGGTCAATCGGACCGCGAACGCAGTACATGGATTGTTACCAACAGTACCGAAACCAATGACTATTTCAAAAATGAAACTCCGGCGATAGTTGATTTACTTCCTACTATTGTCGACTTCCTGGAGCTAAAAGTTCCTGATACGATTAAAGCCGAATGGGATGGGGTTTCACACCTAAGTCCTGTTACAATCACAGAACCTAAAGCTATCGTTGAAAACGGAATGTTAAAAGTAAATTGGAAAAATTTATCGGAAACTAATACTTCCGTAATAATTTCTACAAGTAATACCAATGACTTTAAAACCGGTACCACTGACTCTTATACAAAATTAGGGTCTGCAAAAAACAGGAGAGAATACTTTCAGCGCAAGCTCAAAAAGGGAGCTCCTGCTCCAGTCAAAATTCTACTACAAACTCCTAACAATAGCCTGAATATTTGGGTTACTCAATAAATTTTCTAACAAATCAAAACTCTAGAATGAACAAACTCCTACCTTTTTTAGTTTTTCTGCTATCAATCGCCGGCTTTGCCCAGCAGCAAGTGAGCGGAACTGTAAAAGACCCTAACGGTATTCCTTTGGGTGGTGTAACGGTGATGATCCCCGAAACCACGCGCGGCACGGTAACTGACTTTGATGGTAACTTCTCAATTGAAGTCAATACAGGAGAATTCCTGCAATTCTCGTATATCGGTTTTACCAAACAAACACTTACGATAACCGATCAAACCAATCTGAAAATTACTTTAGGCGAAGATGCTGAAGCGCTAAACGCTGTTGTGGTTACCGCTTTGGGTATTAGAAAGGAAGTAAAAGCCTTGGGCTACGCCGTTCAGGAAGTCGAAGGAACTACTCTGGAAAAAGCCAAAGAACCCAATTTTATCAATCAGCTTTCAGGTCGGGTGGCTGGTTTGAATATTAAAAATTCTACCGATTTATTTCAAAATCCAACCATCCAATTACGGGGTGCAACGCCACTTTTAGTAATAGATGGTATCCCAGACCGTACGCTTGATATCTGGAAAGTAAACTCAGATGATATTGAAAGCATTACTGTGCTTAAAGGAGCTACCGCTTCTGCGCTTTACGGTTCGGTAGGTCGTAATGGTGCGATTATGATCACCACCAAACGCGGAAAAGAAGGAAAACTGAGCGTTAGTTTTAACAATTCGACTTTATTTCAAACCGACTTTATACGGGTTCCCGATGTACAAACCACTTATGGTAATGGAAATCGGGGCGTATATGCGTACACCAATGGAAGCGGCTCAGGCACCGAGGGTGGCGGTTGGATTTGGGGTCCTCGTCTGGATCAGGCAGATGCTAACACTACAAGTGGTTTCTTTGAAACAACCCAGTACAACAGTACTATAGATCCCGCAACCGGAGAACTAATCCCAATACCCTATATATCAAGGGGAAAAGACAACATCAAAAACTTTTTTGAAACTGGCATTGTACAATCTAACAATGTAAGTGTAGGTTGGGGAAATGAAAAGGCAGACGTGCGCATGTCGCTTTCTAATAGTTACCAAAAAGGAATTGTACCCAATACCGATCTAAAAAATACCTCATTCAATCTAGCGGGTACCATAAGACCTTCAGATAAGTTAACCATCAACGGAGCCCTGACTTATAATAAACAGTTTACCAGTAATTTCCCAGAGGTAGGCTACGGACCTACTAACTACCTCTACAACCTCATTTTATGGACGGGAACCGATGTGGACGTTCGGGATTTGAAAAATTACTGGAGACCCGGTCAGGAAGGGATTCAACAGCGTCACTTTAATATTTCCTATTACAACAACCCGTATTTTCAAGCCTATGAATATTTAAGAGGCTATAACAAAACCAATGTTTATGGTAATGCTTCGTTTAATTATGATATTACAGATGGGCTTAGTTTTAAAGGAAGATCGGGAATTAATGAATACAGTTTATACCGCGATTACAAAGAACCCAAAAGCTATATAGGCTATGGTGCAAAATCACGTGGAAACTTCTCCATAGCACAGACTGAATATTTTGATATCACTTCAGATCTTGGTCTACATTACGAGAAAAAACTATCAGACAATTTTGGCGTAACTGCAGAAGCTGCTTATGTAAATTATTACCGTAATTCTAAAAACACATCGCAAGCCACAGACGGATTGAACGTACCGGATTTTTATAATCTGGCAAATAACGCAGGGGCTACATTATTTGGTTCAAACAGGGAAGAAAAAGAAGTCATAAACAGTTTTTACGGTTTTGTTGATCTCGAATTTTACAATGCATTTTACCTGTCACTTACGGGACGGAATGATAAAGTTTCAACTTTACCTGATGGTAATAACTCCTTCTTTTATCCTTCAGCTTCTGCTTCCGTTGTTTTGAGCAGCTTATTTGAAATGCCAGATTGGGTTAGCTTCGCCAAGATGAGAGGATCATGGTCCCGTGTTTCTGAAGGAAAAATAGGAAATGATCCCTACAATTATATTTTAGCTTACGAAAAAGGCATAACCTGGAATGGAACGCCATCGACCTACTTTGGTACTAATTTACTAGCTCCTAACTTGGAGCCTGAAACTTCAGATACATGGGAAGTAGGTGCAAACTTTAGAGTGCTTAGTAATCGTTTAGGACTTGATCTGGCTTACTATGAAGCGCGGGATTATAACAATCTTATTTACAGTCCTATTTCTGATGCTTCTGGATACAGCAGTATTGTTTTAAACGGAAATGAGTTTAAACGAAAAGGTATTGAAGCAACGTTAGATGCTACTCCTGTAAAAACAGAAAATTTCAGCTGGTCAACTCAAGTAAACCTAAGTCACTACCGCAGGTATCAGGAAGAAATTTACGGAGACCGTGAACAAACTGAAGGCTTTATCAAAGTAGGAGATCGTACTGATAAAATTTACTACGGTGTGTACCAAACCAATGCAGACGGTCAGGTGATTTTTGAAAACGGATTGCCTGTATCTGACCCGTACGATCGGTTCATTGGTTATGATGAACCCGATCTGACTTATGGGATATCAAACACGCTGAATTACAAAAACCTGTCGCTCTCTTTTTTATTTGATGGCCGTCTGGGCGGTTTAATGTACTCAACCACCAATCAAAAAATGTGGTGGGGTGGTACTTCTAAAGGAACCGTAAACCAGTTTCGAGAAGATGCTGTTAATGGTGAGAATACCTATGTAGGCGAGGGCGTTGTAGTGACCGGAGGTGCTGTGAGTTATGATGTAAACGGAAACATCACCGAAGATACCCGTACGTATGCGCCTAATGATGTACCAGTAAACTACATCAGTTTTATGCAGACCACCAGCAATTATCAGAATAAGAACTATCATTTCTACAAAGAGACTTTTATCAAATTGAGAGAGGTAACACTTACGTACCAGTTTAAAGAGGCCTTTCTAGAACGTACGCCTTTCAAAGCGCTTGATGTGTCTCTGGTAGGTCGTAATCTTTGGCTTGCTTCAAAAATACCGAATGTTGACCCCGATTCTGGCGTAGATAATCTTCAGGCACCAGCAACCCGAAATTTAGGTTTCAACATCAATGCAAAATTCTAATTTCATAAAACTAAAGAACATGAAAAAATACATCCTTATTCTTTCTCTACTGATTTTAGCGAGTTGCTCCCAGGTAGAAGATTTACAAGACGATCCCAACCGAGCAACGCAGGTAAGTCCGGATTTATTACTGACTAATGTCGAGACTTCAGCCTTTAATACTGTAAGTCTTAACGCGGCACTGGCCAGCAGACAACTTACCTATACAGATGGTACAGATCCATATCAATATTACAACTGGCAACGGGCAGGTTTTGGCAACTATGACAATCTTAAGCAAGTACAAAAAATGGTTGAGGAATCTAAACGCAGTGACATTGAAGTCTATCAAATTCTAGCTAAATTCTTTAATGCGTATTATACCGTAGAACTCACACGCGTTTTTGGTGATGTCCCTTTCTCAGAAGCTGTACAAGCTGAAGACGGTTTATATATGCCGGTTTACGACAGTCAGGAGTCTATTTACAAAGCTGTTTTAGATTCTTTAAAAAGTGCTTCACTGGAGTTGGCTCAAAATGATGAGGCACTACGCGGGGATATCATTTATGGGGGTGACAAACTCAAGTGGCGCAAACTCATAAACAGTTATAATTTGAGAGTTCTGATGAGTCTTTCTAAAAAAGCCAGCACCACCAACCTGCAAGTTGTTACCCAATTTAACGAGATTGTAAACAATCCCGAACAATATCCTCTATTTGAATCGAATGCTGATAATGCCGCACTGATGTATGTAGATATTCAAGATAACAGGTATCCCCTATTTAACAGCAACTCTTTACAGACAGCATATTATATGGAGGAGTCATTTGTAGCACGCTTGCAGAATTTTGAAGACCCCCGCTTATTTACTTTTGCAGATAAAAAACCCAATGCTTTAACAGCAGCTGATGGAGACTTTACCGCGTATGGGGGTCTTTATGGAAGTGCACCATTAAGTGATAACGGTGCAAAAGCAGTGAGCGGTGAAGCATCCAGAATCAATCCCCGCTACTACAATACACCTACCAATGAGCCTTCACTTTTGATGGGATATGCTGAACTTCAATTTACGCTAGCAGAAGCTGCAGCCCGGGGATGGATTACCACGCCTGCAGATACTTATTATAAATTAGGTATTGAAGGTTCTATGAATTGGTATGGAATAATAGATACTGCAGAATATCTGGCTCAACCTAATATTCAATTGCAAAGTAACAACGATGTCGCCAGTATTTTAACCCAAAAACACATTGCATTATTTCTAAATACCGGATGGCAGATTTTTTATGACCAGCGTAGAACCGGTTTCCCTGAATTTAATGTAGACGGCGGTGGAATTTTAAATAACGGTCTTATTCCAAAACGCTTCATGTATCCCCAAAATGAAACGGTAAACAATCCAACAAATCTAAACGATGCTATTAACCGTCAGTTTCCAAGTGGGGATAACATTAATGGGGTGATGTGGTTAATAGAATAAATCTTAAGCATAATTCAATTAGTGAAAGGCTGTCCTTATTTAAGTACAGCCTTTTAATATAAAAAAATTGTTAATCACATTTGAACTAAAAAACAAAGCTGTTTTTAGAAAAAAATTTGGCATTTAATTTTCCTTTGCTTTAATTAAATACAAACCTTAATTATTTAACTTATTCTTTTTTGATCTATTCTTTTTTAAGAACATAAACGTAATTTTCATCATAGGGCAATCCAGGTTTAGCAACGGCAAAGGTGTGTTTTAATAGCTTAACACAATCAATGCTAATACTTACTTAAGTCTTCCTCTCTTTTGTACCTCAATTGTCGGAGACAAGTGGCTACGATTCGCTCGTAAATTTCCTTGCCAATTTTGTTGTGTTTACAAGCATTAATTTTATCTAGAAATAAAAGTTCTTTAGCTTTTTACTACTTTGCCTTCCTCTCGCTCATTCTTTTACTCGTCGGAGGCAAGACGATCCTGCTTCTGCCTCTTACGCTACTCCCAGATTTCCGTATTGTCGGGGTGACCCCTACATAACTGCACAGTTGAGAGGCCTTCTCAAACTTAGAGAAGCCATCTGTTATAACTATTAAAACAGGGATGTTTTGAGACCAATTTCAGGTACATTAGTTAACAACGTCAGTTTTACCATAAAAATTTCTCAAAAGATAAACATACCAAGTTTCAAGAGCTATTATATCAAAAACACATTATTCAGTTCAAAACCTTTTGAATGTTTAATTTGACAACCTGCCTACTAAATGTATAGACCAGTTGGGCATTTGTCCTGCAACCTAAATCCTTACGCAACTTATGTAAGTTCTTATCGATACTGCTAATAGAATTGGCATCCATAGCATAAAATTTTAGGATTACCGGTAATTCTCCAACCGTGCAACCGTGGGCCAAACCGCTTATTAAATAGATTTCATATTCACTGAGTTTGCGTTTTCTCTCTGCTACTTTCATTTCGTAATTACTTTAAACAGATAAACAATTATGCATCAATTTAGCTCATAAAATGTTTTGATTAAAATAATTTGTAAAATATTACTTATTACATTAAAAAACTTAATTACAACATCTTGACCTTTATTTTGAAGCATTTATAGGAGTCGTAATTCATGAATCACGACTCTAAAATGTTGTGACAATAAAAACTATACTTTTAATTTACCTCAACAAACCGATGCACTTATTGATCACTGATAAGTGACCTAGCTCAGACCTTTCATCCTCAAAAAAAATTTTTGAAATAACCTTAAAAATAAATGAATTCCTGAAATCTTATATATCATAAGCAAATATGAATTCTTAACTAAATTTTTATTTAGTTAACAAGCAGGCTGACTGTAGGGGGTTGGCCTGTTTTTTTTTACATCTTCTTTAAGCAATTCGATTTTATAAATATCGGTTTATAAAAACTTCATATTTATAAATGGGTACAAGAACCATTGTCAAAACCCATTAATTCTCATCAAATCCTATTAATTTCTACTCCTTAAAGAAGGGATTATGGAATGGGATCGATATGTAAAAGAATTTAAAACAGAAATGAAAAGGCTTCAGAAGCAACACGCCTATCAGACGGAACTTAACCAAATCTGTTTATCCTATGTTTCAGAATTTCTCAATCAATTAGAGCAGGACTTTAAAATTACCACTGATCTGGAGGATGCAGAAGAAATCTATTTTTTTAAACACATAAAGCCCGTTGCTTTGGCTTATCATCTCTTTTACCGGTACATTATCCAATTAGAACACGAAAAGCCCGTAAATACGCTAAAAACGCAAAGACAGTATTTCAAAGAGCTGTTGGATGCGCAGTATCAGTTTAAACTGCGCCATAAGGCTTTTGCATATTACTTAAAAACGAAGCAAACCCATTTAGATCCTGTCTATTTTTTACGCCGGAAATCCCTAGCCTTCGATCCAGATGATCTAAGCGCACACCTCAATAGAAACTACAACACAGCCCGCGATTACTTAACTGCAAAATTACACAGCACTGACTTAATTTCTGATTACCTCTGCGCCAGGCTTGATAAAGTATTCCATACCTCTACTTCTTATTCTGACTCCCCACATCTAGACTGGAGCGGTTCAAGAACCGATCTTATAGAACTTATTTATGCCCTGTACCACAGTAAGGTCATTCACAAGGGCAAAGCTGATATCATCGAAATAGCCCGGGCACTGGGAAGTTTTTTTAAGATAGATACCGGTGATGTGTATAAGACCTTTGCTGAAATTAAATCCCGCAAGAAAAGCCGAACCAAATTTCTGGACGAATTGGCCACGAATCTACAGTTGGCTATGGATCGCGAAGACTTCTAAATACCCCGCTCCGGTTTACCCCCGAAAAAATAAATTAGGCCCTTTCTTGTTCTCTATATTTTTAAGGTTTCCTCAAATTAGTCTTTAAATAGTTGATTTTAAAGATTGTTAAAGTTAGACCGGGGCTCCGGTTTCCTAGGGAACAATCCTGCACAAATCCCCCCAAATTCGTAGAACGAAAGTCAAACCTTGATTGGGACTATCAATCAAAATAAATTAATCCTGATAGTCCCTTTTTTAAAAATGTTCTACTATGCCAGCTACAATTGTAACCTCAGATGATCTTAGGGAATTCAAACTCGAATTACTCGATGCTATTAAAAACTTACTATCCGAACAGTCGAAAGGAACACTTAAAAAATACCTCAAATCTTCAGAGGTGATGAATTTACTTCAAGTAAGTCCGGGTACCTTACAAAACCTAAGAGTTAATGGAACCCTACCCTATACCAAAGTGGGAGGCATCATTTACTACGATGCTGAAGAGATCCAAGCGGTACTAGCGGCCAATCGTATTGATCACCATACCAAGTAAACCGTATGAATTACATCAGACATCTCAATTCGGTCTTCCAACAATTCTCTATGGATTCCAGATTGAATCCAACTCATATCAGCCTCTATGTAGCCTTATTTCAATATTGGAATATAAACCGCTTTCGTGACGTGTTTTTTATAAACCGCGAAGACATCATGTCTATGGCTAAAATAGGATCTAAGGCAACCTATCACCGTTGCCTAAAACAATTACATCATTGGAAATACATTTTCTATTTGCCTTCCCATAATCCTTATAAGGGCAGCCAGATAAAGATGCTCAAATTCAGTACAAGTACTGATATGACTTCTGAGCCAAGTACTGGCACAAGTAATGAACACGTATTGAGACAAGCATTAGTACCTAGTACAAACAGTAAAAAACAAAAAGAAAACTATAGTAAACCTAAGCTACCCAAAAATGAAAATGAGGTTTTAGATTTTTTTAAAAACAAACATTGGTCACTGCTTGAGGGAAGTAAATTTTTCAATCATTATACCGCGATTGGATGGAAGATAGGAGGCAAAATAAAAATTGTGGATTGGAAGGCATCAGCCGAAAACTGGATGCTTAAAGCCGATGAAATAAAAAAAGAACAAAAAGTGACTGAAGTGTCTCAAAATCGGGACAACCTCAAAACCATTAACACTAAAAATTATGGACAACCCCTCTAAAATTATTGAAGATGGCGTGGAATACGCGCTCGGGACGTTTGACGGGCACAAAGTGTATTACGATTTTGACAAGGTTCTGATGTATTTAAATGCCAAAGGCAAACTGCTTTTTGGTAATAAATTCAAAATCTATGAGGAGGACACAAAAGTGATTCTTAAGCTTTGCCATTACTTCATCAAAGACAAAGAAAACTGCAGGAAAAACGGAATTGATCCGGATAAAGGAGTCTTGCTTTCGGGTCCCATAGGTTGTGGAAAAACCAGCCTAATGAAGTTATTAAAGTACCTGGTTCCCTTGCAGCCGCCCTATTTAATCGCCCCTTGTCGCAATGTTGTATTTGGTTTTAACCATTTGGGTTATAAAACCATCGAGGATTTTGGTGATAGTGGCACTGTGTGCTTTGACGATTTGGGTGTTGAACCTTTAGGTAGTCACTACGGTAGGGATTGTAACGTGATGGGCGAAGTGTTACTGTCTCGTTATGAGCTTTACCTAAAAACAAAATCAAAGATAAAAACCCACGCCACAACAAATCTAAATGCCGAGGAGCTTGAAGAACGTTACGGAAGCAGGGTGCGTAGCAGAATGCGGGAACTCTTTAACCTAATCCCTTTTGATAAAAACACAAACGATAAACGCAAATAACATGAAACTAGCCACTTTTAATATTCAAAACCTATTTCACAGAGATCGAAGCGCTGTCCAGAAATCGTACAGTAAATGTGTTTCAGATTGGGTAACTGAACTGGATACGTTGATCAGAAAAAAAGAGTGCAGTCACACCGCTACCGAGCGCATGCGTGAACTCTTCTTTTTACTCGGTTTTGATAAATCCTATCAGACACCCTATGCTGTAATGCGTAAAAGAGCCGGCTTCCTTTTTTTAAAAGGAATGGATTATTCTAAAGAATTACAATCATGTGAATTGACAGATTGGAATGGATGGGTTGCCCTGCAAACTATTCCCATTGGGTCTATAGCGATCAAAAATAAGGCACGGGTAATCGCAGAAGTTGATCCTGACATACTTTTGGTACAGGAAATTGAAGACAAAGCTTCCTTATCAGAATTTAATATGCAATTGCTACCCGAATTCAATTGCAAACCCTTTGACCAATTGTTCGTTATTCAGGGAAATGATAAAACCGGAAAAGAGAACGCAATACTCACCAAGAACGGTTATCAAATCTTGTCTGTAAAAAGCCATCAATACGATAAAGACCCCAACGGGGAATTGCTGTTTCAAACTGATTTCTTAGAATACGAAATCCAAACTCCTGCTAAAAACAAACTGTATCTGTTAGCTGTTAATTTACAGCATGAAAGCAATAATAAGGACCTGGCAGACCTAAGACGTAAAAAGCAAGCGCAACACGTAGCTGAAGTTTACAACCTACTCCGTTCAGAAGGAAAAAAAGATGTTGTCATTATGGGAACGCTCAACGCACCTTCCTATTGTCACTCCCTGGCTCCCCTATTGGTAGATACCGACTTAAAAGACATCACCAAACACAGTCGCTTTAATGTGGATATAGACGAAGGAAATGATGCAGCGTATTTCAGATTAGGAGCCTATCGTATGGGGGTCAACATAAAACAAAAAGACTATCTCTTACTCGCTCCTAATTTATTCTCTAAAGCAACCCAAGGAGGCCTTAATCGTAAGGCTGTTTGGCCTGAGAAAAAACCGATGTGGTCAACCTATTCAACAATGCAAAATGCTAATGAGGCTGCTAGTGAGCATCCGGTTTTATGGGCTCGGATAAATAATACGCTCTAAAAACTTGAGAAAGAAGCTCTGATTATTTTACCTATTAATTCATAAACTATTTAAAATTGACCGCACAACAAACCTCAAGTTTTCTAATGTTTTTAAGTAATTCGTTTCATCCCAATTACTCAAAAACCCCAACTCCAACAACACCGCTGGGGAATAATCTACCGTCTCGCGAAGCACCTGAAAATTCGCAAATTTCACTCCTCTACTCTTATATCCAATTTGCTCCCTGAGCCCTTTCTGAAGTTGATACCCCAAAAAAATAGATTGCCTAATATGCTTACCATTATTTGCCACATATACTTCTATACCATGCGCATTGGGATTACTGGAATGATTGCAATGCAATGAAATAAAAATATCAGCCCGAAGCTTCTTTGCCAGTACTCCCCTATCCTTTAATGAAATCAGTGTATCCGTATAGCGGGTTAAGTAAATCTCGTAGGTATCGCTAAATAGTTTTTTGTTCAGCTTTACTAGTTCCTTCGCGATATTGAGCACTACATCCTTCTCTTGAATTTCGTTAACTCCTAGTGCTCCAGCGTCACTCCCTCCGTGGCCGGGGTCAATAACAATTATGGTCTTATTAGAACTGCTCAACTGTCCATAACTAAATACTGGAACTACTATGAGCATTAAGAACATCACCTGTTTTAATCGTTTCATATTATTCTATTTGGATACAAATTTTTCAAAGAAACCGGACATTAAATACGAATAGTCTAAGGTTTAACATGAATTCTCGTTAAAACTTAGTGCATTTCTGCCAGCTGCTTGTTTTCCCAATAGATTTCGCAAAACATTTTTACTAACCGTAGTAAACGCAAAATCTATTCTTATGAAAAAATTTATTCTACTAGCACTCACATTGCTTCTGATCACCACACCAGGCTTTGCACAGATCGGAGGAATCGAGGATTCTGTTGATGACGTATCCAGTACCATCCGCACCGTATTCCCTATCATACTGGGAGTTATCTTTTTAGTCGGTTTCCTGTTCAATGCCGGGCATTTTTTTGGAGAAAATGCAGATCTCAAAAAGGGCATCACGCGCGTACTTGTCTTTGTTCTAATTGCAGGCGCGGTCGTGGGAATCTTCACCTACCTAATTGGTATCGTAGTCTAACCCTCGAAGAGGGTTTTAATTACCAAGCTGTATGAAGAGATTCGAGGTCTATAAAAACATCAGGAAACGGGCGGTTATTTTCGGTCTGCCTGTTTCCTTGTTTGCCTTAATGATGGCTTCAATAGTGATCTCACTTTTGGTCATCATCTTTTCCTTCAGCTTTGAAATGATCATCGGCATCATGATATTCAATGTTGCCTTATATGCCGCACTGACTCAATTGCTTCGAAATCCACAGCTGTTTCAAAAGCAAAACACGTTTCCAAAAATCATTAGTAATAAAAAAAACACCGACTTTGATTATGAAGAAGATTACTATTTCTAACCAGCAACCTATTGCAGCAATTCAGGACCATGTTCTTTTTGCCAATACTGGTAACGTAGTGCTTTGTTATAAAGGAACACTACCTGAAATATATTCGCTTTCAGAAAAAGACTTTGAAGATCTGCATAGTGCCTGGTTTCAGGCCTTAAAATCGCTTCCTGTAGGTACCGTAGTTCATAAACAGGATATCTATCTTAAGAAATCCTTTTCTTCAAAAGAATTACCCAATAACACGTTCCTGGCAAAGGCTACTCACGATCATTTTAAAGGTCGGGAGTTTATTGAACACCGCTGTTTTTTATTCTTCACATTGACTAAAAACAAAGCTTTCAACAATCCTAAGTACGTCAATCCATTTCGGGATGTTTCTAAAAACAGTGTTCGAAAATTAGATGATGATCTTCAACATTTCATCAGTGCAGTAAGCGATTCGGTTTCCTTTATCAATAACAGTCGGAAGATGGAATTTATTCCACTTCAGGCACTAGAAATTCAGGGATTAACAACGCAGTATTTTAACGGGTTTAACGAAGGTTTTGAAACTGACATTCTTTTAGAAAAATCAGCTATAACTATTGGAGAAAACTACTTTGATGCACTTGCGGTAAATAGTGAATTATGTTTTGGTGACACTGTTCAAAGCAGTAAAACCAATGAGCGCTTTACCTCAGATGATTTTGTTTTCCACCAGGGCTTTATCGATGGTCTGGGTCTAAACCTGAACGAGAACCACATCGTAAATCAAATTATATATCTTGATGACAAACAAAAATGGCGCAAGCTGCTTGATAAGAAAATTGAAGAACTCAACAAAAGTTCCAGTTTTGGCTCTCAAAATAAAGTAGTTCTTATCAAAATACAGCACATCCTTGATCAAATCAATGCTGACGATAATGCACGGGTAATACGCGGTCATTTGAATGTTATTTATTGGTCAAAAGATTCTAAAAAGCTTAATAGCATTACTTCAAAGATTAAGACCGAGTTTAAGGAACTCGATATCGTTCCATACTACCCGCGTGGCGAAGAACGAAAAAATTATATCCTAAACAGCTTCTGTTGTTTTTCATCAAACTTTTCCAATCAGGATTTATATGTAACCGATTTGAAACACGCGCTCTGCTTGTTCATCAATAACACCAATTATAAAAGCGATGATACCGGGATCATCTTTAACGACCGGGAACATAATATTCCGGTTCTTAAAGATGTGTGGGATGAACGTAAAAAGCGCATAAAGGCTAGAAACTTTGCCATCTTCGCCCCTACCGGAGAAGGCAAATCTTTCTTAGCTAATAATATTTTGCGTCAATATTTTGAAGATGGTGTTCGATTGGTCATTATAGATCTCGGTGGATCGTATACCAAATTTGCTAAGCTCTATCCTGAAAAGTATACGGTGCTTCGCTATGAAAGCGGAAAGAATCTCGGCATCAATCCCTTTTACATAACTAGTCAAAACGATCTAACCCCAGAACGCCTTGAAGATCTGGCTGTATTTCTGTTTGAATTGTTTGCTTCAGATATAAAAATCACCAAGGTACAATCGGTTTCGGTTAAAAAGATCTTGCGCCACTACTATGAATACACTCACGAAAATCATTCCCTAAACGGATTTTACGCCTATATAGAAGCGCATCAAAAAAACCTTTTGAGCTTGCTTAAAATCCATCCCGATTACTTTAATGTGACGAGCTTTTTGCACGTGATGTCAGAGTATGTCGGCGATGGTCTATATAGTTTTCTTTTTGAAGTCAGCGAGGATCAGACCTATAGAATTGAAGATAGACGCCTGATTGTTTTTGAACTGGATGAAGTCAAGGATAATAAAGAAATACTTTCCGTGATGTTGAAGCTGATTAAATCAGCTATTCAAAGAACCATTTGGAAAAACAGAGCTGAAAAAGGCATCATTCTCTTTGATGAGTTTGCCAAGCAATTAAAGTTTGAAAACGTACTGGAAAGTGTTGAGTTCTACTATCAAGCTATTCGGAAACAAAACGGGGCTATTGGTATCATTCTACAATCTATCAATCAACTACCCAATAATTCTACATCGGCAAGCATACTCGAAAATACGCAAGTTATCTACAGTCTGAATAACGAAAAAGGCTATGAAGAATTAGTCAAGCGGCTCAACTTATCAACCCACGACCTCAACCAGTTAAAATCTATTAAAAACAATCTTTCAGGATCCCGAAAGTACACGGAGATATTCATCAAGATCGGGAAAGAAAGCAACATTTTTCGTCTTGAGGTACCCAAGGAAGTGTATGCAGCATATCTAACTGATGGGAAAGAAAATGAGGCCATAATGTCCATTTATGAAAAGACCAATGATATGGAATTGGCAATTAAGGAATTCACATCTAAAACCTAAAACTATGAAATCGAATATTCACGAATACCAAAAAAAGTATACCGCAAGAAGTAAAACAAACATTATAGTAATTGCTGTGGTATTAACCTTTCTAGTACCTGCACGTGGTATGTGCCAAGGAATGCCGGTTTATGATAACACCAATTTTGTGAGCCTGGTAAAATCGCTACTTGAATCTGCCAAGCAAACCAGTCAGCTACTAAAAACTGTCGAATTTCTCAAAAAGCAAAAGGAGAACCTTGAAAAAGTAAATCAAGTTGTTAAGCAATTAAAGGCAGTACGCGAAATCGGCAGAAATTACAACCGCCTCATCAGGGTTATGGAAACTGATTTAAGAGCCATTCTCAATTCACCCTATATCAAACCCGAGGAAGTAACTAAAGTATCCCAATCGTTTAATGCAATAGTTGAACAATCATTGGAAACTATGAATTACATCGATGAGATCTTATCGAGCGATTATTTGAAAATGTCTGATGCAGACCGGGCACAAGTGCTTCAAGCTAGAGAGCAGCAATCTCAGGAAATGGTTTCAAACATCACCATCAGAACCAAAAGGTATAAAGACATTATTTCCTTCAGAAAAATGCAGGACAAAGTCAATAACCGAGAAACGAATTATTAAACGTTAGCGGCATCATTGCAATGGGTATAGGATTAGAATATATCGACACACTTTTTCAAACGATCCAAAACAGCGCGTTCTCTCAATATACTATTGGAGGAATGAAAACACTTGCAGTTCTTTTTTTTCTGGTAAACATACTTAAAAAGTACAATGAGGGTATTGCAGATAAGGACGGATATTCTTGGGGATTGAGCCCGGGTGAACTGGCTAAAAACTTTGCGGTCATACTTATCGTTATTTTCTCAACTCAAATCTTAGGCTTCTTTGATGCCATACTTGTTGCTGTAGAAAGTCAGTATCGGGATACGGCTCCTGCCCTCCTTCCATTGCAAATGCAGGAATTACCAATTGAAGAAGAAGTAAGCCTATTAGATGCCGCCAGTATGGCTATGACCTTGCTTTACGAGGCACTGATCACCCCACTTTATGGCTTCAAGATCATTGCCTTTGTAATAAGCATATTTCTGTGGATTCTTGATCTGTTTATTTATCCGCTATTCCTTGCAGAACGCTTTTTCCTTTTAGGAATCATGCAGGCCTTTTTTCCACTGGTGATCAGCCTGGCAGTGTTTGAAAAGTTTCGGTCTCTGTCCTATAATTTTTTCAAGTTGTACGCTGCCGTGTATATGCTTGTACCTGCTTTCTTTTTAGTCAATGTCTTTGTAAATGCAATTTACACCGAGATTAACACCAATTTTTGGACGAACCTCTTCGGTACTGAATTCGGTCAGGGATTTTTTGCTCCTGTCGTTCAGCTCGGCTCTGTTGGCTTTATTGTCTTCCTCAAATTCAAACTTTATAGAAAAGCGATTTCCTTCACGCTTCGATTATTCACCAATTAAAACTATAAAATGAAAACACCATACTCCAGTATTTATAAAGTCCTCCACTTAAACAGAATCGTTGTTATCGCCTTGATTGTGTTTGCGACACTCTCCAGTTGCTTTTCGGTTTGGATGGCTCACAACATTAATAACAAAGCATTGAACAGTGCTTTTGCAATTAATACCGATGGCTCCATAATCCCTCTGAAACTTGTCAACCAAAAAGAGAATTTTGAAGTCGAAGCCCTGGCTCATTTAGAAATGTTTCACTCTTATTTCTATAACATCGACGCCAGTAATTATGAAAAGAATTTAGAAAAAGCATTGTGGCTGGGAAATAATTCTATTGATAATCTATACCGCCAAAAAAAAGCGGATGGCGTTTATAATCGCCTAATTCAGTATTCCCTTGTACAACGGGTTGTAGGCATAGATTCTCAAATAGATGAACAAAATGGAGAACAAACATTTAGAACGGTAACTGTTTTTGAAATCAATCGAGGATCAACTATTGACACCTATGAACTGGTTTCAACCGGTAATCTAATTCTTGTAGACCGCAACTTTCCTAAGAATCCACACGGACTTTTAATTACCAATTATTTTGAAAACTCGCTTAAAAAAATAACTGATAAAAATTAATGTCTGGCGTTACTAAAAATCACAATTATGAAAGTAGAAAAAAACAAAATTGTAGTTGCCGCGGTACTCGCCACGGTAATTCTATTCCTGATATCCTATTCTGTTATGATACTGGGAGCTGATGATATGGAGACCGAATACCTCAAACAAACATTGATACCTAAGCTAGATGAGCAACAGAAAGAATATAACTCTAAGCTCGATGCCATTAATGATCTGAAAGAAGTACGAGAGACTAATGCTCCCAGTATTTATGATGAAAAACATATTGACTCTCTGGGCTTTTATGATGCAGATCTTCCTGAAAAAGAAAAAGAACGAATCATCGACAGTATCTATACCGCCGGGCGTATCAACTATTCAAAAAACACTTATGAAAATCTGGGAACACGAAAAAAAGAAAGTCCGAAAGTTTTAGACCTGGATTCTATAGAATCTAAAGCCGAACGTAAAATAGAAACCAAAGAGATGGGATTAGAACACCAGCTGTTCTTCGCATCTGCTCCACAACAAAGTCAAGCTACAACTTTAGGCAATACCGATGCAACAATCTACGCTGTAGTTAATGGAGATCAAGTTGTTGAAGTCAATTCCCGATTGCGGATGCGACTGACTCATGATGCCACCATCAATGGAAATTTGATTTCTAAAAACACCCCAATTTTCGGCTTTATCAGTTTTCAACCCAACAGGGCGCTTATTACTATAGAAAACATAGATTATCAATCAACCCATTTACAAGCCTTCGATTTTCAAGACGGCAGCCCGGGGATCTATGTTGAAAATAACTTTAGAGCAGAGGCCACAAACGAAGTTTTGGATGATGTCCTACAAGATATAAATATCCCAACTATTCCTCAGATAGGTGGTATTAGCCAAATATTACGACGCAATAATAGAAACGTCAAGGTCACTATTTTAAATAATTACAAACTAATTATAAAGCCAAAACGATGAAAACTCTACCCGTACTAGTTGCCATATTAATTTCAATCTTCTGCAGTGCTCAACAACAGCTTTTAACGCTGGATACCATTTATGCGAACGATCAAAAAAATGTAGCCTTATTTTTCCCGTCTCCCATACGACAAGGGATTACAGGTTCAGAGAATTTTGTATTCACCTATAATCGAGAAAAACAACAATATTTTGGTCTGCTGCAAGCTAAGCCGGGAAAAGAAAGCAACCTGCTGGTAATCAGCAGTACAGGTTATATTTTTTCGTATATTGTATGTTATAAAGAAAAGCTTTCTGAGCTTAATTATTTTATTAATGAATCCAGCAGTATAGGAAATGAATACCCAAAATTTTTAGATTCGGCTGATTTAATTAAGCCCGAAAATCCTATAGCAGACAACGATGCTTATTATAGAAGAGCTTGCTCCTACTTGTTAAATCAAAATGTCAAAATTGGAAGAATTAAGAAACGCAATGCAGGTATTGGTCTTAGTGTAGAAAATATAGTGTTTGATAAGGAAGAACTCTACTTCGTAATCCAGATTGCAAACAAATCTTCATTAGATTATGATTTGAATTTTTTGAAGTTGGCAATTCAAACACGACAAAAAGGAACCAGAAAATCGGTACAACGCTTGTATAAGGAACCGCTATTTATCTGTAAGTTACCGGAACGGATAGCAGCAAATGAATCAGTAAAACTGGTTTATGTAATGCCTAAATTCTCCTTAAGCGACGACCGCAAAGTACTCTTGGAACTCAATGAGCAAAATGGGGAGCGAAACATAGAACTTATAGTTTCACATAACTACATTAATAATCCTAATTAAAAAAATATGAAAATTATCCTCATTTACGCGACTCTGCTCCTTTTTATTGGCTGTAACAATATCCAGAGTTCCGCACCTGCAGAAATAGCTCAAATTGTTGCTGAAAGCTTTTATAAAGGTGATGAAACTACGCTTAAAGAATACACTACAGAAGAAGGCTATGCCAACTTTAAAAACCTATTGGCTATGTTCGCCAAAAGCAAGAATACAGATTCTAATTTTAAAGTGATTGAAGAAGCTGTAGAAGGCGAAGTAGCCTGGGTAAAATACACCACCTCCTATGACAAAACACCTGGTATTTTTAAAATGTTAAATGAAAATGGAGTTTGGAAGGTTACAGCTAGAAGGCCTGGGGAGGAAATACCTTTTTAATTGAAGTATTTATGTTCATTAAAATAAGGTTGGCCTATTTTCATCAAGTTCAGGATCTATAGGCGTCACCGGCTTTAGTGTTTCAGGATTGTCTGTATCTACACCGCGTTTGTAGATAGCATTAGACACCGGGAAGGTATTAAATGTTGAATTAGTAAAACCTGTTTTCATCAACTCCTCTACTTGCTTATGATTAAGTGTAGGGTCTATCCAATCAGTTGTGAATCGATCATCCAGAACAAGAGGCATACGCTTCTTTTCATTATGTATTTTTTCAAATAAATCATTTGCAGGAACCGTAATTATTGTGGTCGTAAAAAGCTCATCATCTAGCGGAGTATATAAACCAGCAAACATAAACAGCTTATGCCCTTCTAAAGTACAATAGTAAGGCTGTGACTTTTTGTTGTAATGATGGGGTTCAAAAAAACCATCAGCAAGTATTAAGCAGCGCATAGATTCTGCACTCTCTTTGTAGGTGTTGCTTTTAAAAATACTTTCGCTGCGGGCGTTTAGTGTATTGTATTTAAAACCTGCGGGATTTTCAAATGCAAATCGTGGGATCAATCCCCACTCTGCAGGGTAAATTGAGTTAGGTAGGTTTTGGGTGATAATATGTAAATTAGTCTTTCCGAAACCATTTATATGATAATGTTTTTGATATTCTAAGGGAATAGCAAATTCACGTTTTGTTATTTCCTCAATTTTGGTTTCTGATTTAGTTAGGCTGGTTGCGTAGCACATATAACAATATATTTTTAGTTAAATTTATTAAATAGATTCTATTATGAAAGCAACACGAAGGGAACTTTATGATTTAGCTAACAACTACTACCTAATGGCAGAAATTAGACTAATAGAAAGTGATATTAGTTTTAAGGTTTATGAAATCAACTATAAAGATTCTTACTATTTAATTTGTATTTGTGATCGCAATTATAACTATAAGGGTGATGCTCATCAATTTATCTTCAGAAATAAATCTGAAAAATTTGCATTAAATCTTTGTTGGAAAAAACTGATTGAACCGGGTCTAGCCAACTCATAAATCTTGTAATTTTGGACAAATTCCTATTAAATGGAAAATATCCAATTTTATGATTTTAAATATTTTTACTCCATTATTAAAACTTTCTCTCAAAATTCCTTTTATAGCAGGTCTTTCTTGCGGTTTTCCCTCTCCTGCAGATGATCACTTAGACGAAGGAATCGATTTAAATTCAGCTTATATAAAAAATAAAGATGCTACTTTTTTCGGGCGTGTAAAAGGAGATTCGATGAGTGGTGCTGGTCTATCTGATGGTGATCTATTAATTATCAATAAGAGTCTTGAGCCTAGAGATGGTAAAATAGCCGTATGCTTTATTGATGGTGAATTTACGGTCAAGCGTATTAAAATTCAAAAAGATATCATCTGGCTAATCGCAGAAAATGAAAAGTATAAACCAATTAAGGTTACGGCAGATAATGAATTCTTAATTTGGGGAGTTGTGACTAATGTGATTAAAGATCTTTGATATGTTTGCATTAGTTGACTGTAATAACTTTTACGCTAGCTGTGAACGTGTTTTCAAACCCGATCTCAATTACAAACCCGTTGTAGTTCTTTCTAATAATGACGGATGCGTAATAGCCAGAAGTAACGAGGCTAAAGCTTTGGGGATTCCTATGGGTGCACCAGCTTTTCAAATTAAGCAGGATGTTCTTAAACATAAGGTTCACGTGTATTCCTCAAATTACGCATTGTACGGAGATATGAGTGCTCGTGTAATGAATATACTTTCCGATTTTTCTCCGGAAATGGAAGTTTATTCTATTGATGAAATATTTCTAAAACTTTCAGGTTTTGACCGCTTTGATTTGACTGCTTACGGTATCCAAATGATTGATGTTGTTAAACGCAGTACTGGCATACCCATAAGCGTGGGAATTGCTCCTACGAAATCTTTAGCTAAAGTTGCAAATAAGATTGCTAAAAAGTTCCCGGAGCGCACTAAAGGCACGTATGTGATAGACAGCAATGAAAAAATAGAAAAAGCTCTTAAGTGGACGAAAATTGGAGATGTCTGGGGTATTGGAAGGCAGTATCAAAAGAGATTACAAGGTATTCAGGTTTTGAATGCCTGGCAATTTACCCAGTTGCCTAATGAGTACGTACGTAAAGAAATGAGCATTGTAGGTCTTAGGCTACAAAGAGACCTTTCCGGTGATTCTACCTTAGACTTAGAGGAAGTAGCTAAAAAGAAAAATATTGCGGTAACCCGTTCCTTTGAGAAAATGTATTCAGATTATGAGGATATACAAGAACGTCTTGCCACTTATGCAGGGAAAATAAGTTATAAGTTACGCAAACAAAAAAGCAATTGTAAAGTTGCCTATATCTTTCTAAACACAAATAGGCATCGAGAAGATTTGCCTCAGTATGGTAATGGAATTAGTATACAAATGCCCTATGATACCAATTCTACTTTCATAATTACAAAAGCAGTAATGACGGGTTTGAAAAAAATTTTTAAGGAAGGATTTCATTATAAAAAAGCTGGAATCATCGTTATGGGATTGACTCCCGATACGCAAAAACAACTCTCTTTTTTTTATCACGAAGATCCCAGGCATAAAATCTTAATGCAAACTATAGACCGGTTAAACCGTACTTGTTTTGATCAGGTTAAATTTAGTGCTCAAGACTTAAAAAAGGTCTGGAAGATGCAGCAGAATCACCTATCAAAAAGATATACCACTCGATTGAATGAGATCATTGAGGTGAAGTGTTTATAACTATCATTTACGGAATGAATTGTATTTATTTTAGTTGAATATAGACCTCACCTCATTATAGATCCGCTCAAAATTTTCCTCTAAATCTGCTTGAGAAAACTGCATGGACTCTTCTGGAAGTGTCCTTTCAATATTCGATAATTTAAACTGTACTTTTTTGTCGGTTCCATCTGCATAGGTAATAAACTCGCCCTGTTTTAAACGAAAGAATACATCGGCTCTAATTTTGGGAATTTCCTTTTCGCCTGTAGTAATTCGGGTATCAAAATCAAGATTGTGCCCACGACTAACGCTTATGGTTGGGTCTTTAATAATCTCAAAAAAGCGTTCGTAATATTTCGCAGTATCCGGGTCATTCACCTTACCAAAAAACTGATAGGACAAATTGCTCAATATCGCCCTGCTCGCCTTATCGCCATACATCATATCGTTCTGTATCTTATCCTGCATCACATAGACGGTTGAGATATTATAGCTTCGCAGAGTCGCAGGAATTCGATGCATATTCAATAAGCGAATGGTGGGTGCTTCTTCCATCAAAAGAAAGGATGGCTTTGACTTGCGAACACTCATTTGCTTGGTTATCGTGTGAATAATTGTGGCAATTATAGGAGAATACGAAGTCTCAAATTTGGGATTATTCACTACGCATATCACCGCAGGATTCTCAGCAGAATTAATATTTAAAGGAACTTCATCTGCAGACAAAACCATAAAAATCCGTTGAGTACTGATGCGCTTTAAGGCATTAGCCAAGGTACTTTTTACTCCTGCAGTTTGCCTTTCAGAATCTTTACCACTAATAAAGGCATCTGCCATAGCTCTGGATGTAGTATTGGTCTCCAGAAACTGAACCAGACTATCTGTATCGAGATATTGATAAATAGCGATTAAATGCGGGAGTGTACAAAACTGGGGATACGAAGTTTTTAATTTCCAAATCAATCCACCAATCAATCCTTCGGCGGCATCGGTAAAGAATTTGGTTGTTCCCGTAGCACCGGATTCTCGTTGTTCTAAAAGGTTTTCAATCAAGACCCGTGACACCTCGTTTACGCTTTCCTCATTCTCTAAATAGCGTGGTGCGATAGGATTTACCCTATGAATGATTTTATCGAAGGAAATGACTTTAAATGGGGTCTCACTATTCTTGAAAAGTGGGTATGCCATTTCAGTGATTTCAAAATCTTTGTAGTCGTGAATCACTCCACAAAAATTATACTTCTCAAAATGTTTTAAAAAACCATAAACTACGCTTTCGGTCTTTCCACTTCCTGCAGAACCAATGATGGATGCTCCCCGTTTAATATTATCAATCTTAAAATTTCCGGTATTTATTTTGAAATTGACCTGATATTCCTGATTAGCTCTTTTAACCTCATTAACCTTGTGTAGAAAAACATATAAAACCGTATTTATCAATAGTAAAGGGCATATCAAATAAAGTGAACCTGGCATTAATTGGTTAGCATTTGAAATCCATATTGATAGCGAAATAATGCAAAGTAGATTTAACGTAAAGGCATATTTGGTAAGTCGGTATAGGATATAAAAAACAAAGCTGCTTAAAAAGATAAAAAATAGGATGTAATACAGATTATAGATTTCCATAGTTATTTAAATTCCTATTGAACTCGATTTAACGGCAACGTCTACCCCTTGTCGTAACCTTTTAAAAATTCGTAGCGCCAACTGTGCCTGACTTATAGGAATATTAGGAATAACCGGTATTCCCGCTTTATGCATTAGTTTGAATGCTATTGCTTTTTCATTAGCTGGTAATTTCATTAGAGCAGCAAAGTATACATTCGGATTTTTAACAAACTCCTTTCTGGCTTTGTAGGTTTCGGCAAAATTTCGTTTGTACTCAAATGACTTATCAAAGGTTTTTTCGGCTGCTTCAAAAAATTTATCGCGGTCAAATCCCCTACCCACTTTTTTGCCATGCATCTCCACTTCTGACGCTTTATACTTGCTTCCGGGTGAAAGGCTCACGGAGTTGGATGCATCCTTTCGACTTACAATGATATGAATGTGGCTTTGATTGCCGGCCTTCTGCATTCCCTGAACAATCCGTATACCGTCTTGTTGGTGCGGTGCTTCTTTTTCCAGTTTGTCTATCTTAATTTTTAAGATCTCTATATTTCCTTGCGCTTCACCTCGTTCAATTTTTTGTATTTCATGCTGTAGCTGAAGTATTTTACTCGCATAAGGTTGGTTTTCTCTTACCTGTATATCTGTTCCTTTAAAGCTTCGCTGATGTTCAATTTTTGCGTAGTACTTTATATCATTCACGGTGACTGCCCTGCCATTAATTTCACGATTAAAAGATTTTACATATTCTTTCATCAACTCACGCGTGTAGTTTTTTAAGTCGGTTGTGCTGTTTTCCAATCGTTGCAATTCATACTTAGACGGGCTCACTGTGATGGAATAAAACTTAGGCTCTGTATTTTTGAGCTTAGCCGTATTTTCATCAATTTCTTTGATCACTTCTTCGGCAGAAATCTCATCTCCATATTGATTAAAAAAATGTTGCATCTCTTCTTGTTCAAGACCTTGATTTTCTTTTTCTAAGTATCCAACAAAACCTGCCGAGCTCTTACCGTAAGATGTACCTAATTTTTGCGGTGTAATTGTGATATACATAATGATATTAACTTTAAGATTCGTTGTCTGGAATTTGCTTTTACCGCTTCTCTCTTCCTTCGGTCGTGAATTTCGTAGACTCGATTTCGCGAAAACGTACTTCCCGTTTTTCCTTCGAATTTTCCTTTTCTAGAATCAAAGGTTTTTTCTTCGGCTCTGCCTCTTTGAAAAGTGTTTCCATCATCGCTACAGTTGGTTTGGTTTGGTTCTTTTCAATATCTCTTAAAATGGCAATTACCCCATTGATTCGTTTTTTAATTACGTGTTCCAAAGTTTGCATTTTAGGTCCGATAGCTTCGGTTGGATAAATACCATTATCTTCAAAAAACTCAAGCATCAACAATAAGGTCATTGATTGAGATTTAGAAAATTGATTACAAAAACGCCTGAATTTCTTAACCACTGAAGTCTTGATGCTCAGACTCTCAAAGCGTTCTTTTTCATATCCTTTATCCATTTTTCCGTGAAATTTTTGCTGTTTTTACTGGGCTTGCACGGTTTTTCCGTGAAAAATAACGCAGATTCTTAAAAGTATTTAAATAAAATGTACTCAAAACGCTGTTTATTAGATAGTTAAAAATTAAAAGGAATGCTTAACATCGCGCAGCGTGTTACCCTCTTGCTATTCCTTTTCGTCAGCCGCAGGCTGACAAAAATCCATACCATTATAAAAAGATAATGTCATTTTAATACGAGTAAAAACAAAGTTGATTTTTTAAGAAGTAGACTTTAGAAGTATGGAATTATTCGCATTGAAGATTGAGAACTATTGCATATACTCTAATTAAGACTGCGTTCAAAATGAAAAAGACCCTTGAAATTTCAAAGGTCCTTTAATACATATTTACCGATTCTAAATGTTGAGAGTGAAGTTGCCCTTGTCAAGATTCTGTCGAGCTTCTCACTCAACATTTTAATATTCCCCGGGGAGCATCAACGTATCATCTATAAAAAATAATCGTAGTTCATCAAGTGGAAAATCTGTCGAGTAATAGGCTTGTCTAAAGAGTACGTTGTCGTTTCCATCGCTATAGATTAGTTCTGCTTCTTTAGAATTTGAATGCTGCTCATCTTCAGAAAGCCGTTTAAAATCTATGGTTATAAAATAGCTTTTAAACTGTAAACTTTTTGCCATTATCCATGCATCTGTTACTAGCCAAAAGCAATTAGCCGTCTCTGCTAAAAATTTAATACCATCAGTAAATCGTGTTTTAAGCATCGCTATACTATAGAATGTTTCGGTACCACAAAAATTTTGCAGCTGTTCTGTGAGTTGATTACTATCAATTTTCATAACATTACATATTAAGTTATTCTTATCCCTATGAGGAATAATAAGAGGGCGCTACTTCTCACGGGAACGCCCTCTTTTAATTTGTTTTTGTCCTAAGATTTAGAATACATTAGAAGAATTTCGCTAGCTTCCACTTCCGTCACATATCTTTTGACCCCTTCATTATCTTCATAATTCCGAGTTTTCAATTTTCCGACAACGGCGATCTCTTTGCCCTTACCTGTATAATTCTCAATGATTTCTGCAGTCTTACCCCAGGCTACTATTGTATGCCACTCTGTTGTCTGAACTCTTTCGCCATTTTCTTTCTTGTAATATTCATTGGTAGCTAGGGATAAGCGGGCTACTTTTTTACCGCTTTCGAGGTTCGTAATGGTTGGTTCCTGACCAACGTTTCCAATTAACTGTACGTGATTTCTTAAAGTACTCATGATAAAAATATTTAGATATTAATTAAAAATGCTGCCTGATCCATTCAGACAGTTTTCTATTAGTTCAAAGGATTTACTTATTATATCCAGAGCGTTTTCCTGTTTTTGTTTTTTTAACTTTTGTGTTGCTTCTTTTTTATGGATACTGTATAATTTCATAAGATTCATTTTAGATTTACTTCCCATAGCGCCTTCGCTGTTACCTTTTTTGTTGCTTAGTGCTGTACAATATTTAGATTTGGAAAGGCGTATAAAAAGTGAAGTGAAGCGCGAACGGTTTATGCCGCCGTCCAAAAATGAATGTTGTTGTTTTGCCTTCAAAAAAGTGTAAAAATGCAGAGGTATCGGATGTAATTCTAAAGGCTTCTGGAAAATGCGTTATTCAAAGAAGGGACACAAATCGTAAAATTAAAATCCGTTTAAGCGGACTTGACTTTAAAGGTGTGGTTTGAAATGGAGTTTGACCGCGTCCTAATTTTTATTAGGATAAAGCGGTCAAGTGAAATGGAAAACGGAAGCTTTGAAGTTGTGTCCAAGACCCGCCTAGGGAAGCTCTTTTCCCGTAATGAAACTTTTGCGAAATGTAGTGGGAATGTGCTTACCGGGTTACATTAGAGAATCACCTTAGTTTAGTAGAGCTTAAAGCGGACTTGACTTTAAAGGTGTAGCTTGAAATGGAGTTTGGCTGCTTCCCAATTTTTATTGTAATAAAGCGGTCAAGTGAAATGGAAAGCGGAAGCTTTGAAGTTGTGCCCAAGACATGCCTAGGGAAACTCTTTTCCCGTAATGAAGCTTTCGCGAAATGTAGTGGGAATGTGCTGACCGGATTAGGATAGAGGATTATTTTATTTTAGTAGATTTTAAAGCGGACTTGACTTTAAAGGTGTAGCTTGAAATGGAGTTTGGCAGCTTCTCAATTTTTATTAGGATAAAGCGGTCAAGTGAAATAAAAAAAGGATTCTAGACTTTTTAAGAATGCTTTTTCGCATTAATTAAGTTTTTGAGAAATTACCTTAATTTCTTATTTCTGCAAAATTCTATTTAAATAGGATTTTAAACATAGAATTTAATATAAATTAAATTTAAAAGGTATCAAACTTAAAGTATATAATAAAATAAGCGAAATGTTGTACCTATGTTGTACCTGAAAAATAAAAAAAGGGCCCAAGCTTTCGCTTAAACCCTTCTGGTACCCCGGGCGGGAATCGAACCCGCACTCGTAAGAACTGGGTTTTGAATCCAGCGCGTCTACCAATTCCGCCACCGAGGCAAATGTGGAGGTCAAAATTAGTAAAAAATACCAATCTTTCATTAAAATTTATCATTAAAAAAACTTCACTAGACAATTAAATTTATACTTTTGCAGCCTCTTATAAATTTAGCTAATCTAAACATAAGATACAGATGCCTTTACAAGAACCCGAAGCAAAAATATTCCCCTGTACACAAAGCAGGGCTTTAGCAGAAAAGATAGCTGAGGCTTACGGGCAACCGCTAGGCAAAATTATCACTTCAACTTATAGTGATGGCGAGTTTCAGCCTTCATTTGAAGAATCTATAAGAGGTACACGGGTTTTTATTATAGGCTCAACAATGCCTAGCAGTGAAAACTTAATGGAAATGCTGCTTATGCTTGACGCTGCAAAACGTGCTTCAGCAAGACATATAACAGCAGTACTTCCCTATTTTGGATGGGCAAGACAAGATCGTAAAGACAAACCAAGAGTTCCTATAGCCGCAAAATTAGTGGCTAACCTATTAGAAACTGCAGGAGCAACCCGTATAATTACTATGGATTTGCACGCAGATCAAATACAAGGATTCTTTGAACGTCCTGTTGATCACTTGTTTGCATCAACCGTGTTTTTACCTTATTTACGTTCTTTAAATTTACCGAATCTTACAATCGCCTCACCAGATATGGGCGGATCAAAAAGAGCTTATGCGTATTCAAAAGCTTTAGATTGTGATGTCGTTATCTGTTATAAACAACGGGAAAAAGCTAATGTTATAAGCTATATGGAGCTTATAGGTGATGTAAAAGGGCGCAATGTTATCTTAGTTGATGATATGGTAGATACTGCAGGAACACTTACTAAAGCTGCAGATTTAATGATGGAGCGGGGCGCTATTAGCGTACGAGCTATCTGTACTCACGCCTTATTAAGTGGTGATGCTTACGAGCGTTTAGAAAATAGCAAGCTGCAAGAGCTTATTGTAACAGATAGTATTCCTCCTCGAAGAGAAAGCAATAAAGTGCGTATAGTAACTTGCGCAGATTTATTTGCAGATGTAATGCACCGTGTTCACAACAACACTTCAATTGCATCAAAATTTATAATGTAATTTATTAATACTTAATATACAATTAAATGAAGTCAATCACGATCACAGGATCTAAAAGAGAAAGCGTGGGCAAGAAAGCTGCAAAAGCCCTACGTAATGCTGGAGAGGTTCCTTGCGTATTATACGGAGGGGATGAGCCAGTACACTTTAACGCACCAGAATTAGCGTTTAAAAGTTTGGTTTACACTCCAGATGCGCATACCGCGACTTTGGAGCTTGACGGAACTACCTACATGGCAATTCTTCAAGACATTCAATTTCACCCGGTAACAGATCGCATTCTTCATGTAGATTTCTATCAGATTTTTGAAGGTAAAGAAGTTACAATGACAATCCCTGTACACTACGAAGGTAACTCTAGAGGTGTACGTAATGGTGGTGTTCTACGTAAGACATTCCGTACATTACGCGTTAAGGCATTGCCTAAAAACCTTCCTGATTTTGTAATTGCAGATATCACTAAACTTAAAATTGGTGACAAATTGTACATTACTGAAGTTGAACAAGGAGATTGGAAATACCTTCACCCAGACAACACCGTTGTTTGTCAAGTTAGAACTTCACGTAATGTGGTTGAAGATCTTGAAGATGATGATGAAGAAGAAACTGAAACAGAAGCAACTGAACAAGCTGCTAATCCTGAAGCATAGTTTTATTCAAAACTCAATAGAAAACACCCACTTTGTGGGTGTTTTTTTTTGCTCATTTACTAACCCACTACAATTCGAACAATTTTTCTGAGAAGCTTTGCCTATTATTAATCATCTATACATTCAAAATCATAAATTTGCAGGGATTTGTTGTGCTTGCGTTAGTAAATAAATTGCAAACAACACAAGTATCAATTAAGAGTGCCATTGATTAAATCGCACAATAACTATGAGTACATTCTTTAGCAATCTTTTTGGCTCATCAAAAAAAGAAATAGTAGACCCTATGAAGAAATTCTTAATAGTAGGCTTGGGAAATATAGGTCCTAAATACACAGAAACCCGCCATAATATAGGTTTTAAAGTAGTGGACGCATACGTAGAATTAAAAGAAACTTCCTGGACTACCGAAAAATTAGGTGATGTAGCATATACAAAGGTTAAAGGCAAAACAGTAATTTTATTGAAGCCAAATACCTATATGAACCTTAGTGGGAAATCTGTGAATTTTTGGATGCAGAAAGAAAAAATTAATCTGGAGAATTTGTTAGTTATCACAGATGACCTCAATCTTGATTTTGGCACAATCAGAGTAAAAACTAAAGGTAGCGACGGCGGACATAATGGTTTGAAAGATATTCAAAATCAATTGCTCACATCAAACTATAATCGCTTTCGTTTTGGGATTGGAGATCGTTTCAGTAAAGGTAGACAAGTAGATTATGTCCTTGGTGAATGGGTGAAAGAAGAGCAACTTGATATGCCCGAAAGGTTAGATATGTCCTGTAAAGTTATAGAAAGTTTTATAGCTTCGGGAATTACAAATACAATGAACGAGTACAACGGTAAATAAATTGGAACAACATACATCTGCAGAAAGCTTTAATGGCTCAAAACATACCGTAGTAACTATAGGTACTTTTGACGGAGTTCATCTGGGCCACAAAAAAATAATAGATAGACTACTGGCGAGCGCATACAACAACGACCTGGAGTCTGTAGTGCTTACTTTTTTTCCGCACCCTCGTATGGTGCTACAAAAAGACACTCAAATAAAATTGATAAACTCAATTGCAGAACGTAAAGCATTACTAGAAGCAACTACGCTAGACCATCTTATCATTCATCCTTTTACTCAAGATTTTTCGAGATTGACCGCAGAGGAGTTTGTGAAGACAATTTTAGTAGACCAGCTTAAAGCTCACAAAGTAATAATAGGTTACGACCACCATTTTGGACGTAATCGTAACGCAAATATCGACGACTTAAAGGAGTACGGTAAGCAGTACAATTTTGAAGTTGAAGAAATTTCAAAGCAAGATGTAGACGATGTTGCTGTAAGCTCTACAAAAATAAGGAAAGCACTCCTAGAAGGCGATATCGGCCGTGCAAATGAATATTTAGGTTATGCCTTTATGCTTAACGGCATAGTTACACGTGGCAAAGGTCTGGGTAGAAAATTCAATTATCCCACAGCAAATCTTAAAATCGAAGAAAACTACAAACTTATTCCTGCAAAAGGGGTTTATGTAGTGCGTTCTATTATTGGTAACAAAAAGGTTTATGGGATGATGAACATAGGTACAAATCCCACAGTAGGCGGAAGCGATCTAACTGTAGAGACTTACTTTTTTGATTTTGATGAGGATTTGTATGACAAGCATTTGCAGATAGAATTACTTACACGCGTACGCGACGAGAAAAAATTTGAATCTGTAGATGAGCTAATCATAGCGATGCAAGAAGATGAGTATTATTCTAAAAACTTCATAAAAACTTTAAATGCTTAACCAATATCTCTTTAAACGTGTAGACAACAGCGCACTTATCGTTTTTAGAGTGTTATTTGGTTTTTTAATTACTGTTGAAGCTTGGGGCGCTATCGCTACCGGGTGGATTCGCACCACGCTCATGGAAGGCGAATTTACCTTTAATTTTATAGGATTAGATTTTTTACAACCGCTGCCGGGTAATGGGATGCTGTATTATTACGGTATTATGGGGCTGTTTGGAGTATTTGTTATGCTCGGTTTCAAGTACCGCATTAGTATCATTGTATACGGCACAATGTGGTCTGCCGTCTATCTTATGCAAAAATCCTCTTACAATAATCACTATTACCTTTTGATGCTTTTACTGGGGATAATGGCTTGTATGCCCGCTAATAGATACTTATCTCTTGATGTAAAGCAAAACCCAGGTTTAAAAAAGATAAGTATGCCGCGCTGGGTGTATATCGTGATAATCGCTCAATTATGGATTGTTTACACCTATGCATCTGCAGCAAAATTTTACCCAGACTGGCTAGATGCGAGTATGGCAGCGCAGCTTATGCTTGCAAAGTCTAATTACTGGCTTATAGGTGATTTTCTTCAGTTAAATTGGGTGCACTGGTCCATTGCTTACTTCGGTATATTTTTTGACCTTTTTATAATTCCCGCATTACTCTGGGAGCCCACCAGAAAGTTTGCTTTTATTTTTTCAATTTTCTTTCATCTATTTAACTCCTTTGTATTTCAAATAGGCATATTCCCATATATGTCACTTGCATTTACCGTTTTCTTTTTTCCTTCGGAAACCATACAGCGTATTTTTCTTCCTCAGAAAGAGCTTTATACAGCAGGGGAAATTATCAAACCGGCAAATTATAAACTAATGCTTGTTGTTGCCGCAATCTATTTTATAATACAAATAGGTTTACCATTGCGTCATTGGGTAATTAGTGATGATGTTTTATGGACTGAAGAAGGTCACAGACTCAGTTGGCGAATGATGTTACGCTCAAAAGGTGGCAGAATAAGTTTCAAAGTGGTTGATAAAGAGTCCGGACTAACCATCCCTTTTGATCATACAAAAATGCTTTCTCGAAAACAACAACGCGCAGTAGGCACAAAACCCGATGTAATCTGGCAATTTTGTCAACGTATAAAAAAAGACTTTGCCGCAAAAGATAAGGATGTAGCTATATACGTTAATTGCAAAATACGCGTGAATGACAGTAAATACCATACTCTTATTGACCCCGAGGTCGACATGGCTGCTGCAAAATGGGATTATTTCTGGCATAATGAATGGATATTGCCATCTCCGCTCAACTCTTCTTCAGAAACTTCAAATAAATACGAAGTACGCAATTAATAAAGCTACTCAACCTAAGTTCATATTCGAGAAATTTTAGGCTCCGTTTTTAAATCGGGTTTACGTACTTTTGCCGTCTAAAATTTTAGATATGCTACACCTTGCAGACATTCGTGAGAACAAAGATGAATATATTAAAGCGCTTACAAAACGTAATTTTGATGCCTCGTCTATATTTGATCAGGTAATATCTCTTGACGACAAGCGTCGTAGCACACAAACTTCTTTAGACAATACTCTTGCAGAAAGCAATAAGCTTTCTAAAGAAATAGGGATGATGTTTAAAAATGGTGAAGCTAAAAAGGCTAACATTTTAAAAGAACGTACCGTAAAACTTAAAGAAGATTCTAAAGACCTGCAGGATGCTCTAACTGCTACGATAGCTGAGCTGGATCAATTGTTATATACAATTCCTAACATACCTCAAGACAGTGTGCTGGCAGGCAAAAGTGAAGATGATAATGAAGAGGTTTTCCGTAAGGGAGCTATTCCTACTTTAGATGAGGGTAGTTTACCACATTGGGAACTGGCTAAAAAATATGACATTATCGATTTTGAGTTGGGAAATAAAATTACCGGTGCAGGTTTTCCGGTTTATAAAGGAAAAGGTGCCCGCCTCCAGCGCGCATTAATTAATTACTTTCTAGATAAGAATACTGCTGCCGGCTATATGGAATATCAAGTTCCACACCTTGTTAACGAGGCATCAGGTTTTGGAACAGGACAATTACCAGACAAAGAAGGACAGATGTATCATGCGGGCATTGATGATTTATACTTAATTCCTACCGCAGAAGTACCCGTTACAAATATGTATCGCGATAGTCTTCTTGAAGAAAAAGACCTACCTATTACCTGTACTGCCTATACACCTTGCTTTAGAAGAGAGGCTGGTTCGTACGGGGCTCACGTACGCGGTTTAAATCGTCTGCACCAGTTTGACAAAGTAGAAATTGTGCGACTTGAAAAGTCTGAGAATAGTGATGCCGCTCTAGATGGAATGGTGGAACACGTAAAATCTATTCTTGACGAACTTAAATTACCGTACCGTATTTTAAGACTTTGTGGTGGAGATTTAGGGTTTACTTCTACTCTAACATATGATTTTGAGGTTTTTTCTACAGCTCAGGATCGCTGGTTAGAAATAAGTAGTGTTTCAAACTTTAAAACATTTCAAGCAAACCGACTTAAATTACGTTACCGCGATGCAGATGGTAACAAGCAACTAGCACATACTCTTAACGGAAGTGCTCTAGCTTTACCTCGAGTTTTAGCCGGCATATTAGAAAATTATCAGACATTAACTGGTATTGAAATCCCTGAGGTTTTGATTCCGTATTGTGGTTTTGATAAAATATAAAGCCTATAGCTACACAGACTAATACTGGCGCAACTTTAGTATATTTATTAAAATTATAACTACGTGATACGCGCCCTTTTAGTCTTACTTATTTTGCTTTGCACATCTTTAAACGGTATTGGACAAGATGAGTTGGCTCGTAACTATGTAGAACAAGGAGCTTATGAAAAGGCGGCTTTAAGCTATCAGGAGCTTTTAAAAGAGGCTCCTTTAAATTCTAATTACATACGATCACTGGCAGGAGTTTATCATCAGTTAAAAAAATTTGAGGCTGCAGAAAACTTACTTATTAAGTCAATTTCAAAAATTAAAAACAACAAAACGTTGTTAGTCGACCTTGGGTACACCTATCAATTACAAGGAAAGAAGCACGAGGCAAAAATATACTATGATCTTGCTATCGCCAGCATTGCAGAAAATACAGCTTTTGCCTATCAAGTAGGAAATGCTTTTCAGCAATATAGTTTACTTGATGAAGCCACAACAGTCTATACAAAAGCTTCTTTACAGGATTCCCGATATAATTTTGAGTCGGCCTTAGCACGCATTTACGGCGAACAAGGTAAAATTGATGAGATGTTTAATGCTTATCTCGATCTTATTTTAAAAGACGAAAAACAGGAAGGAACTGTACAGCGTTATTTTAATGAGTTTATTACTGAAGATCCCGAAAATGACGCTAATGAAATCCTGAGAAAAATACTTCTAAAACGAATGCAAGAAGACCCCAACTTACTATACAACCGCAAATTAAGTTGGCTTTTTATTCAGCAGAAAGAATACAACAAAGCATTTTTACAGGAAAAAGCTATTGCAAAGCGAAGCAACAATAATTTATTGGGGATATTGAGACTTGCAGATGTGACATTAGATAATGAAGAGGATGATCTGGCAGTATCTATTCTGAATTATATTATCGAAACAACAACTGTTAGCGAGCTAAAATTACACGCCAGCCAAAAAATTCTAGAGTTACAGATCAAAACAGCTCAACCAAACGAACTTGAAACTATAAAAACGGCTTACCAAAATCTACTTGCTGAATATGGCAAAGGACTAGCCACATTAAATCTTCAGACAGATTATGCTCATTTTCTTGCGTTCAATAAAAAAGAATATACTGCCGCATCTCTATTTTTACAAGAAACTCTTGACCTTCCATTAGATGCTTTTCAGCAGGCACGTATAAAAATGGAACTTGCAGATATTCTACTTCTAGAAGAACGTTTTAATGCAGCTCTTATATATTATTCTCAAATTCAAAAATTATTACCCAATAATCCCATAGCTCAAGAAGCCCGGTTTAAAGTGGCAAAGGCCAGCTATTATAAAGGAGATTTTGAATGGGCAAAGACCCAATTAAAAGTTTTAAAGTCTTCGGCAACTCAACTTATTGCAAATGACGCTCAAGATCTTTATCTGCTTATTACAGACAATGCAATAGAAGACTCTACGTATACGGGCTTAAAAGCTTTTGCCCGAGCAGAATTGCTACACTATCAAAATAGAAATACTGAAGCTCTTGCGGCTTACGACAGCCTCCTCATCTCACAAAAGGGCAAATCTATTGAAGATGAAGCGCTGTTAGCTCAGGCTATATTATTTGAAAAAAACAAAGAATTTAATAAAGCAGAGCAGAATTATATAAAAATTACTACCCTACATAAAGAGGATATTTTAGCTGATGATGCATTTTATAGATTAGGCAACCTATATGCTACCGTACTTAACCAGCCGGAGAAAGCTAAAATTCAGTATGAGCAAATCATTTTTAATTTTGCAGATAGTATCTTTTATGTAGAAGCCCAACAGAAATATCGCAAATTAAGAGGAGACGCTATCAACTGAGGCGTATCTTTGCCTGCACAAAATAAAAAGCTCCTATGATTATATATAATGTTACCGTAAATGTTGACGATAGTGTTCACGAAGATTGGCTCTACTGGATGCGCAATGAGCATATTCCTGAGATATTAGAAACCGGAAAATTCTTAAAAGCTTTAATGACAAAAGTTTTAGTAGAAGAAGAAATGGGTGGAAAAACCTATTCGGTACAATACACTGCTAAAAGCAAAGACAGTTTAACGCGATATTATAAAGAAGACGCTCCGCGACTTAGACAGGCTGCTGCTCGCTTTGGAGACAAAATTGTTGCCTTTAGGACTGAACTTGAAATCGTTTCTGAGCAAACAGAATTCAAGGCTCAATAGTACTCGATAAAACCATTCACAGAACTCAGATGAAAAAAAAGTTTACCAGATCACATTCTAAACTTACAGCAGACGATCCTATAAAGGCGAAAAAACATCTGGGTCAACATTTTTTGAAAGACGAGAGTATTGCCCAGAAGATCGCAGATACTTTATCGCATTCTGGTTATGATGATGTGTTAGAAATAGGTCCGGGTACCGGTGTTTTAACAAAATACCTTTTGCGCGAGAAAAGTTATATCACTGCAATGGATCTTGACAGTGAATCTATAGTTTATCTCAACCACAGCTTCCCGTTAGAATATCCGGCATTATTTGAAACTGGCTCATTGACCGTTCTTGAAGCAGATTTTCTAAAATATAATCTTAGTGAACTTTATGCAGATAAAGCATTTGCCATAACTGGAAACTTTCCGTATAACATTTCTACCCAAATAGTATTCAAAATGCTTGAATGGCGGGATCAGGTGCCTGAATTTAGCGGAATGTTTCAAAAGGAAGTTGCACAGCGTATTTGCGCACCTTCTGGTAGTAAAACGTATGGTATTCTCTCTGTTCTAGCACAGGCTTTCTACGATGCAGAATATCTATTCACAGTGCCCCCGGAAGTTTTTAACCCGCCGCCAAAAGTAGATAGCGGCGTTCTTAAACTTACTCGTAAAGAAAATTATAAACAGCTTGCCTGTGATCCCGACGAGCTTTTTAAAGTTGTGAAAATGGCATTTCAACAACGTCGTAAAACGCTTAGAAACAGTTTAAAACAATTAGATTTAAGCGACACACTAAGAGCAAAAGACCTATTCGATAAACGTCCTGAGCAGTTAGATGTCGCACAATTTATTGCACTTACTCAAGCTATTAACCAAGATTTGAATACCGAAGAATAGCTGGCAATAACTACAGATTACCCAAGAAGAAAACCTCAAACATTCGCTTTAAAAATACAAAGCATATCCTTGATGTAGGAAGTATTTTAAATGCGTTTATGACCCGTAAATCTGTCACAAACTCACTCTTGTCTCACACTAGTTTATTTATATTTGCCAGACTCAAAAAAGAATGCAATAACCCGTTAAGTGAGCAACTATGGCTTTTGAAATTACCGAAGACCTTATAGAGCAAATCGAAAACTTAATCGAGGCTCGTAATGATGTTGCTATTTTAGAACTTCTTGATGAAGTTCACCACGCAGATATTGCAGAGATTTTTGATGAGATTACTACCGAAGAAGCTACCTATCTGGTAAAACTTCTTGATAGTGAGACTACTTCTGAAGCTCTTATGGAGCTGGATGAAGATTTGCGAGAAGATATTCTTGATAATCTTTCCCCTCAGGAAATTGCAGATGAGCTTAATGAACTTGATACTGATGATGCGGTAGACTTTTTATCTGAGCTGTCTGATGAGATCCAAAAACAGGTAATTGATGCTATTGAAGATGAAGAGCACGCCCGTGATATTGTGGAAATGCTTCTTTATGAAGAAGATTCAGCCGGGGGTCTAATGGCAAAAGAGCTTGTAAGGGTTCGTGAAACCTGGACTGTAGCGGGTTGTGTACGTAAAATGAGAGCACAGGCACAAAATGTAACCCGCGTGCATTCGGTTTATGTAGTTGATAAAAAAGATCATCTTATAGGACGACTCTCACTTAAGGATTTACTTACAGCAGAAGCAAAATCAAAAATTTCTGATATCTATATTCCAAATGTAGACTCTGTAAATGTTCATGATTCTGGTGAAGATGTCGCTCGTTTAATGCAGAAATACGATCTGGAAGCTGTACCTGTTACAAATGATTCTGGAGTATTATTGGGTAGAATAACGATCGATGATATTTTAGATTTTATACGAGATGAGGCCGATGAAGATTATCGTATGGCAGCTGGTTTATCACAAAGCGCTGAAGCAGATGATACCACCTGGGAACTTACACGTGCACGTCTTCCGTGGTTGGTTTTAGGACTTGTAGGAAGTCTGGGGGCAGTAAATATCATGAAGAGTTTTGAGGGCGCTTTACAAGTACATCCCGAACTTTTTTTCTTTACTCCGTTAGTCGCTGCGGTAGCAGGAAACGTTGGCGTTCAGTCGAGTGCAATTATCGTACAAGGTCTAGCAAATGATAATGTTACCGGTAGTCTTTGGTTACGACTACTTAAGGAGATAAGCATAGGTCTTATAAATGGTATAGCTCTAGGAATTCTAGTAATTACATTTGGTTTAATATTCGGTTTTGGTTGGTTGCTTAGTTTAACTGTGGCAACTGCTATGCTATCGGTGATAATCGTAGCGGCATTAGTGGGCACATTTGTACCTATTTTACTCAATTGGAAAGGTATTGATCCTGCGATTGCAACTGGTCCTTTTATAACTACCAGCAATGATATTTTTGGGATTTTAATTTATTTCAGTCTAGCGAAACTTATGCTGGGCTTTTAGAAAGCACTTCAATATAAAAATCTTCCCAAAATATTCTCAAAATAGATTCTAAAATCTGCTTGCAGATTTTAGTTTAGTATTTTTGAAGAATGAATGCAAAAACTTTCAAACTTAACATAACTGTTCCTCCAGAAGCCATAGATAATCTTGGTCATGTAAATAATGTCATCTACTTGCAGTGGGTTCAAGATGTCGCAGAAGCGCACTGGCAGCATAATTCTACAGATGAAATGCTACAAATATATGCGTGGGTAGCTCTAGAACATACTATAAAATACCACGCGCCAGCATTTGAAGGAGAACAGATTACTATAGAAACCTGGATAGAAAAGTTTGAAGGGGTTCGATCATTTAGACGTACAAGAATTTACCGCCCCGCAGATCAAAAAGTTCTCGCAACTGCAATAACAAACTGGTGTTTACTCAATATGGAAACGCGTAAACCACTACGTGTTCCAGAAGGTTTTGCTGCTTATTACGAAGAAGTAAATCAATAAAATTACTCACATTTATTCCCTATGAAAATTTTACATATTGACAGCAATCATGAATTGATGATTGAACAGTTAGCAACAGCCGGCCATATAAATCACGAAGACTACTCTTCCTCTAAAGAGGAAATCGAAGCTAAAATAGATGAGTATGATGGTGTGGTTATAAGAAGTAGGTTTAAAATAGACAAACAGTTTATTGATAAAGCAAGTAACCTAAAATTCATAGCTCGTGTAGGTGCAGGCTTAGAAAGTATTGATATCCCCTATGCAGAGTCAAAAGGGATACATCTAATTGCTGCTCCCGAAGGAAATAGAAATGCTGTAGGTGAGCACGCTCTGGGAATGCTTTTAATGCTCTTTAATAAATTAAAACTAGCCGACGCTGAGGTTAGAGCGGGGCAATGGAATAGAGAGAAAAACAGAGGTCTGGAGCTTGAAGGTAAAACCGTAGGATTAATAGGATATGGAAATATGGGAAATGCTTTTGCAAAAAAGCTACAAGGTTTTGATTGCGAGGTCCTGTGTTACGATATTAGACCGGGATTGGGTAACGCAAATGCACGACAGGTATCACTAGAAGAATTGCAAGAAAAATCAGATGTTTTAAGTCTGCATACGCCGTGGACACCCCAAACTGATAAAATGGTAAATACCCACTTTATCAGCGGATTTAAGAAACCGCTTTGGCTTATTAATACTGCGCGTGGTAAAAGTGTAGTGACCGCAGATCTAGTTGAAGCCTTAAAGTCAGGTAAAATTAAGGGTGCCGGACTAGACGTCCTGGAATATGAAAAGTTATCCTTTGAAAATCTTTTTACAGCCGAAGATATGCCCGAGCCTTTACATTATTTGATTAATGCAGATCAGGTTGTACTTACTCCTCACATTGCAGGATGGACGGTAGAAAGTAAAATAAAACTCTCACAGACAATCGTGGACAAGATTTTAAAGCTTTAGTTATAGCTTAAAATGTTATAATGGCACATTCGAGCATCGTTTCTAAGAGAGCTTAAAATCATCAACCAAATAATCAAGTATGAAAAATAGAGTAACCGGATTAGGAGGATTTTTCTTCAAGACAGAAAATCCAGATCAAATTAAAGAGTGGTATAAAACTCATTTAGGAATACCTACAGATCAATATGGATGGACGTTCTGGTGGTATGATGAAAATGGTGAGAAATGCTCAACACAATGGAGTCCGTTTCAACAAAGCACCAGCTATTTCAAACCTAGTGAAAAGCAGTTTATGATGAACTTTAGAGTTGAAAACCTAGTTGAATTACTTAAAGTTCTTAAAGAAGAGGGAGTTACTGTGGTAGGGGATATTGAAGAATACGACTACGGAAAATTTGGTTGGATTTTGGATCCCGAAAACAACAAAATTGAATTGTGGGAACCTAATGATTCTGTATTTTTAGAAAATAAATAAATTTTAAAAAACAACCTAACAACCGTTATTCTATGAATGAAGATAAAAACTTCGGAGATCAAGCCAGAGAAACTGCAAATCATTTTAGTGATGGTGCAAAAAATTCAGCTAACGACTTTAAAGAAAGCTGGAATCAAACTACTAATCACGGCGAAAACAAAAAACTTCTTTGCGGAATTTTAGGAATTCTTTTCGGATACTTAGGTATTCACAAATTTATCCTTGGTTATACTAAGGAGGGAATTATTCAGATCATAGTTTCGATTGTTACTTGTGGAATAGGAGGAATTATTGGCTTTATTGAAGGGATTATCTATTTAACAAAATCTGATGAAGAATTTTATCAGACATACCAAGTGGGAAGAAAACCCTGGTTCTAAGAAACCAGTTGCTATATATTTAAAAAGCTCAACATAAAATTATGTTGAGCTTTTTTTAGTTTTTAATTTAATACAAAAGCTACTATTCTTCTTTTTTAGCCTGCTCTAGCTTTTGCTCCAGTTCTGCCTGAAATTCTTCTAATACTGGTTTTACAGTACTTTCCGGGAGGTCCTCTATACGTATATACATTAAACCATCTATAGCATCATTAAAAAGTGGATCTACATTAAAGGCCACCACTTTAGCATTTTGTTTAATATACTTTTTAATTAAAACCGGAAGACGCAGGTTACCAGTTTCCATCTCTTCAATGATTTTATCAAACTTGTTTAAGTCTGCTTCAGTTTCATCAAAAACAAACTCTTTATCGGCATCTTTAAGCTTTACCTTAAATTCTTTTTTAGGCCTGATATATTGTGCTATATACGGATCATAATAATGCGAGCGCATAAACTCAATCATCAATGACTTTGAAAAATTTGAAAATTGATTACTGATGCTTACTCCACCTATCAAATATTTATGCTCCGGGAATCGTAATGTGGTATGTACAATACCTCTCCAAAGTAAAAACAGTGGCATAGGTTTTTGCTGATACTCTTTAATGATAAATGCACGCCCCATCTCTATACTTTCTCCCATCATCTTATGCAACTCGGGCTCAAATCTAAAGAGGCTCTGTAAATAAAATCCGTTTATACCGTGTTGTGGCATAATTTGCGATCCTAGACCCATACGGTAAGCTCCTGCAATTTTTTTATTGTCTTCATCCCACAAGAACAAGTGGTGGTAGTGATGATCATATTTATCGAGATCTGTAGGCTCGTTTGTCCCCTCGCCTACTTCTCTAAAGGTAATTTCCCGCAAACGACCTATCTCGTTTAATATATTCGGAATGATTTCGGCGGATGCCAAAAACACTTCGTAATTCTTACTTTGCAGCAGTCTACGCTCAATATTTCTAAGGTTATTGACCTCTTGTTCAATAAGTTCAGACTTCACTCCTTTTACAATTTTCTTGGGCTCTCTAGGAACTTTTAAAGATTGCGGAATGGTACTTAAAATTGACTTTTTCTCAAAAGTCTTAGCAAGCATATAGGTTTTCTTACGTATAAATTCTGTAAACTCCTCTAATGTAGTATGCTCTTTTTGAGCAGCAACATTTATAGGGTTTCCTATGCGCACGTGTATGGTTCGCTTTTTCTGAGTAAGTAATTCTGATGGTAATTTTGCAGTACGCAGCGTATCGCTAATACGTGATAATTGATAAAATAGCCTACTATTTTTTGCGTGAAAATAAATGGGTACAATAGGAACTTCAGCACGTTGAACCAGTTTCATAGCGGCTTCTTCCCAAGGCTTGTCTATAATAAGTTTATCATCCTTATATGTAGAAACTTCACCGGCAGGAAATATCCCTAGAGGATGCCCCTCCCGTAAATGCGTAATTGCCTGCTTAAAACCTGCAATGCTTGACTTAGCGTCCTTGTGATCTTCAAAAGGATTTACAGGCATTACATAGGGCTTAAGCGGCTCGATGCGGTGCAGCAAGAAATTAGCTATAATCTTGAAGTCTGGTCGCTGCTCTATCATAAGTTTCAAAAGCAAAATACCGTCTATTCCTCCTAGAGGGTGGTTACTAATGGTGATATAACTTCCATTCTTGGGGAGGCGCTTTAAATCTTCTTCCGGAATATCAAAATCAATCTCAAATTCGCCTAATATCGCATTCAGAAATTCCAGATCACTCAAATGCTTGTTACGATTGTAAATTTCATTTGCTTTTGAGATTTTTAGCACTTTCATAAGTGTCCAACCCATAAATGTACCCGCAAAACCAAATTTATCTACGTTAATTGCTTTTGCGACTTCTTTTGCGGTAACTAATCCCATTAATTTCTAGTGTTCAAGACCTTTTGAAAAATACTAAAGGTATATAGTTTTAACTCAATTATTTTAAAGGTAGGGCCTACTACTTACAGACAACCAAAAAAGGTAGAAAACAAATATAAGCAAAAACGAAGCAAGCATCCTATAATGTAACGAGTTGAACGGTATTTTGTGCAACTTGTTTTAATAAAATCTCTTTATTTAGCTCCAGTATCTCAATAGATTCTGAAGTGGCATGTCTTAAAGTATACAGATTTACATTCTGATGTACAGTCACTTTAAAATCTGCACGTAATTTAGCTACAAGAACTTCCAGGTTCTTAAATTTATTATCGACGCAAACCGAAAAACTAATTGCAGAATTCTGAATCAAATCTACCTTCATCTTATAAATGCCCAGAAGCTTAAAAATCTCTCCTATATTTTCTTCTGCCATAAAGGAAAAATCCAGAGAGGCCAATTCTAACAACACTTGATTCTTTTTTAAAATATAGCAAGGAACTTCTGGTTCAATAGCTTGACCTAAACTCACTTGAGTTCCGGGTGCATCAGGATCATTAAATGACCTTACAAATAAGGGTATTTCTTTACGTTGTAGGGGCTGCAATGTTTTAGGATGTATGACCGAGGCCCCGTAAAAGGCAAGCTCTATCGCTTCCTGATAAGAAATAAACTGAAGTAAAACTGCGTGGTCAAAATACCTTGGATCTGCACTTAAAACTCCCGGGACGTCCTTCCAAATAGTAACAGCTTTTGCATTTAAGCAGTAGGCAATAATTGCTGCAGTATAATCACTCCCTTCTCTCCCTAATGTAGTGGTAAAGCCATTTGCTTCAGACCCTATAAAACCTTGCATTAGGTGTATTCCAGTTTTAGGAAGTTCCGTACTAAGATTTTGCATTGTTAACTCCCAGTTTACTTTGCCTTCTCGATACGTAGCATCTGTTTTAATATACTCGCGCACATCGTGCCAAACACTCGCAAACCCATTTTCACTTAAATAAGCATTTACAATGGTAGTACTCAATAACTCTCCGTAACTCACGACTTGATCATAAACAAAATCATAGTCTGGAGACTTGTTTCGATTTAGAAAACCGTTTAACTCTTCAAATAGTCGCTGTAATTTTTTAAAAACCGGTGTGGCGTGGTTTTCAAATAAATCTTCAGCAAGTGAAAAATGATATTCTATAACTGGCTGAATGGCTTCAACACATAATTCTTTAGATTCAAAATAAGATGCTACGACGCGCTCTAATGCATTTGTTATTTTTCCCATTGCAGAGACTACAATGATTATATCTTTAGAAGTGCTTTTATTTAGGATAGCAATAAGGTTACGCACTCCGTCTGCAGTAGATACAGAAGCTCCTCCAAATTTGTAAACTTCAAAACTCATAAGCTGTTAATCGATTTTTCCTTTTGAAACTAGAAACTGCTTCATAGCCTGTGTATCCATCTGCACCGTATTCCATTCTTGCATTACAATTGCACCCGATCTCTTATAAAAATCAACAGCATTCGTATTCCAGTCCAGCACCACCCACTCTACGCGTTTTAGGCCCAAGCTATATGTATAATTAATTACTTCGGTATATAAGGCCATTCCTATACCTTGGCCTCTGTACTGCTCTCGTACAATTAAATCCTCTAGATGTACCGTGCGTCCTTTCCATGTAGAAAATCTAAAATAAACTAACGCAATACCTAATATGTCTCCATCGCGTTCAGCAATAAAACAGGTAAAATCGCGATCTTCTCCGGTTCCGTAAGCAATTAAATCATCTACCGTAATTTCTACCGCATCTGGTTCTTTCTCATACACTGCAAGTTCTGTTATAAGTCTTAAAACCTGAGCCATATCATTAGATTCGGCTATACGTATTTGTGCATTCATACCTAATTAATTTGCGGATAAAGATACATTTTTAATAAAAGAAGAAAATTAGTAATCTCTTAGGGTTACCTATAATTCTACCGTGCATAAATAAAAATACCCGCTACAATAAACTTGTGCGGGTAGTAATTAATATTCTAATTATGCTATTTTTTCTCTAGTAGATATAGATAATCTTCAAAATCTACACCACCTTGAAAAATATCTATAGAGCGCTCAATGATCATTTTAGCACGTTCTGCGCTAAAACCTAAACCTATAGCATATTTTTCTATTAAAAAACGCTCGTGGTCGTCTATAGTATGATCAACAAATATCATTCTTAATAAATCGTGCAAACGCTCTAAACGTTTTTCTGAAGTATTAGGAGGGTTTATAGGATACTTGCGTGCATTCTCTACGATATCGACATATTCACTTTCATCAATATCAAGCTTAACTGCAAAACGCTTTAAAAGTTTTGTTTCTTCGGCGTTTAGTTCACCATCAACAGTTGCCATATTTGCAATTGCTGCAAAATGACCTAAATTACGTCTGTGCTCTCCGCTATCAAATAAATCTGTAAAAGACATGGTTATAATTTTAAAAGATCAAAGATAGATATTCTGCAATCGTTTAGAAATTTAAACAGTATTAATTTAGGGCTCTTACTAGCTATTAAGGCATTTGAGTTTTTAGTGATTTCTACTTTAGCAACTCGCCCACTGGTAACTAGTAATTCTTAATAAGTTATAATTCTAGCTAATCTTTTCTTAATCCTATAAAGAGTAGTAATCGGGCTTCGTAATTTTAAATAAAAACCACTTAGTCATCGCAGAGCCTCTCTTACAATTTAACGACAAAGGTATATTTTGTGCAGCAGCCAATGTATATCTCGATCCTTGGAAACCGGTAGATAAAGCCATTATTTCTCATGGTCATGCAGATCATAGTCGATATGGGCATAAGTCTTATATCACACACCACACTAATGTTCCTATTATACGACATCGGCTTGGTGAGATTAATGTGACTGGTAAAGAATGGGGCGAAACTTTTGTAATTAACAATGTCAAATTTAGCCTGCATCCCGCCGGACATATTATTGGCAGCTCTCAAATACGTGTAGAACACAAAGGTGAAGTATGGGTATTTACTGGAGATTATAAAACGGAAGCTGATGGTATTGCTGTACCTTATGAACCGGTTAAATGCCACACTTTTATAACAGAAAGTACATTTGGTCTTCCTGCTTTTAAGTGGCGCCCGCAAGCTGAAGTATTTACGGATATTAACAATTGGTGGGCAGAAAATAAAGCCGAAGGGAAGACCTCTATAATATTTGGATATTCATTGGGTAAAGCGCAACGATTACTGCGCTACCTGGACACAGACATTGGTAAGATTTATACCCACGGGGCAATAGAAAACATGACCGAAGTCATACGCCCGCTTACCCCAATGCCGATAACTACACGTGTAACCCGAGAGACCAAAAAAGAAGATTTTATAGGCAATATTGTAGTTGCACCGCCCAGTGCGCACGGTAGTACGTGGATACGTAAAATGGTTCCCTACGTTACCGCATCTGCGAGTGGTTGGATGACTTTTCGCGGAGCGCGAAGAAGAAGAGCGATTGATAAAGGTTTTGTACTTAGCGATCATTGTGACTGGCAAGGTTTACTAGAAAGTGTAAAAGCCACTGGCGCAGAAAAAATCATTAGCACCCACGGTTATACCGATATTTTTACGCGCTTTTTACTGGAACAAGGTTACGACGCACGTACCGAAGCTACACAATATGAAGGCGAACTCGGAGAAGAAAATAAAAAAGAAGAATCTGAAGAAAATTAACTACTCCGCTCCCCTTTCTCTGTTGAGAAGGGCTGGGGATGAGGTACAGCGATATGAAGGCATTTGCACAACTTATTAAGAAAATAGACAGCACTAACAAGACTAATGTTAAGGTAGATGCACTTACCCAATATTTTCAGGAAGCTTCACCCAAAGATAAAGTGTGGACGATTGCTATTCTTTCACACCGTCGCCCACCACGACCGGTAAACACAACATTATTGCGTACCTGGGCGACAGAACTTGCCAATATTCCCTTATGGTTGTTTGAGGAAAGCTATCATATCGTAGGTGATCTCGCAGAAACTATTGCGCTTGTGATTCCGGCTTCTGAAGAAAATACCGAAAAAAGCCTGACGCAGTTTCTTGAAGAAATGATTGCCCTTAAGAAAAAAACCGACGAAGAAAAACGAGAATATCTTCACGAAAACTGGACAAACCTCAACTACTATGAGCGCTTTGTATTTACTAAACTCATTACCGGAAGTTTTCGAATTGGTGTGAGTCAGAAGTTAATGACGCGTGCACTGGCAAAAGCTACAGGTATAGACATTGATGTTTTAGCTTACAAACTGATGGGGAATTGGGATCCTAAAAAAATTAGTTTTCAAGAACTTATTTTAGAAGAAAACGCAGCAGATTACCTCAGCAAACCCTATCCCTTTTACCTCGCCTATGCTATTGAAGACAAACCAGAAGATTTAGGTGATGTAAATAATTGGTACGCAGAACATAAATGGGACGGAATACGATCTCAGGTAATTATTCGTAATGAAGAATTGTTTGTATGGAGCCGCGGTGAAGAACTTGTTACCGATAAATATCCTGAATTTGAAGCTTTTGTTTCAGCATTACCTAACGGAACCGTACTAGACGGCGAAATTCTCCCTTATAAAAAAAATACAATAGGCACATTTAATGATTTACAAACCCGAATCGGTCGTAAAAATATTACCAAAGCCCAACTCAAAAAAACTCCTGTAATTCTTAAAGCCTACGATATTCTGGAGTGGGATGGCAAAGACATACGTGATATGGCTTTCGCTGAAAGGCGTAAACTTTTAGAAAAACTATATGCCGAAGTTAAAACTGAAGAATTACCATTACACCTTTCTGAAACCATCGAGTTTGCAAATTGGGAAGAGGCAGCAGTAGAACGAGAACGCAGCCGCGAAGTGATGTCTGAAGGCTTAATGCTCAAGCGGAAAGATTCTCCTTACCTCGTAGGACGTAAAAAAGGCGATTGGTGGAAATGGAAAGTAGATCCGCTTACCATAGATGCTGTTCTCACGTATGCAATGCGGGGTCACGGGAGACGCAGTAACCTGTTTACAGATTATACATTCGGTCTTTGGGATGATGACAAAGAAGAACTTGTAACATTTGCTAAAGCCTATTCGGGATTAACAGATGCCGAGTTTCGCAGTTTGGATGCATGGATTAAAAGAAATACGTTAGAACGTTTTGGACCCGTACGTAGCGTGACCCCACATCATGTTTTTGAGATCGCCTTTGAAGGCATCGCGCTATCTAAACGTCACAAAAGCGGCGTCGCCACCCGTTTCCCGCGTATGCTGCGCTGGCGTAAAGACAAAAAAATTGAGGATGCCAATACCTTAGAAGACCTCAAGCAATTGATCCCGAAGCCTGAAAAAGGTGAATAATCTGGTATGACAAATAAACAGCTACATACACTCGCAAAATCCTGGTTTAAATCTCAGGGCTGGAAACCATTTCCCTTTCAGGAAGAAAGCTGGGATGCATTTTTGGCGGGTAAAAATGGTTTGTTAAACGCGCCAACAGGAAGCGGAAAAACCTATGCCTTGTGGGCTGGGTTTGTTTTAGACTACATTAAAAATAATCCTGATTATAAAACTAAACACAAGCCAGGATTAAAAGCAATATGGATTACACCACTGCGGGCGCTTTCAGTAGAAATTGCACAGGCGGCGCAACGGTTTTCTGATGGTTTGGAAACCCAACTAACAATAGGCATACGCACAGGTGACACGCCTCAAGCCGAGCGTGCGAAGCAAAAACGCAAAATGCCAGATTTGCTCATCACTACTCCTGAAAGCTTACAGCTTTTACTAACTTCTAAGGGCTACGACAAAGTTTTTAAAGATTGTACCGCAATAATTATTGATGAGTGGCACGAACTTTTAGGCAGCAAACGAGGTGTTCAGGTAGAGTTAGGTTTATCAAGACTTAAGACAATTTCCCCCAAATTACGCATTTGGGGAATTTCAGCAACTATAGGAAATCTCAATCAGGCACGTGAAGTGCTTTTAGGAACCGACTCTGAGGCTTTTGATAATTCAGTATTGATAAAAGCAAATCTTGGGAAATCGTATAAAGTAGAAAGTATTATCCCTGAGACTATGGAAAAATTTCCGTGGCGCGGTCACATGGGTTTACATCTGGTTGAAGAAGTTGTGCCTATAATCAATAACAGCAAAACAACTTTATTGTTTACAAATACCAGAGCGCAATGCGAATTGTGGTTTCAGAAATTGATGCATAAACATCCTGAGTATGCCGGCGAACTCGCAATGCATCACGGTAGTATAAATAAAGAAACCCGATTGTGGGTGGAAGAAGCCATTCGCAACGAGAGTCTAAAAGCCGTGATTTGTACTTCTAGCCTTGATCTGGGTGTAGATTTTGCTCCTGTAGAAAGCATTATCCAAATAGGCGGACCTAAAGGCGTTGCGCGATTTTTACAACGCGCAGGACGCAGTGGTCACCAGCCGGGAAAACAAAGCGTCATCTACTTTTTACCTACACATGCGATTGAGTTAATCGAAGCTTCGGCACTAGGCAAAGCAGCTATTAATCAAGTGGTAGAAGATCGCATACCGTACTTATTGAGTTTTGATGTGTTGATTCAGTATTTAACGACTTTGGCAGTTTCTGATGGATTTTACCCAGCAGATATCTGGAAAGAAATTAAACAGACCTTCTGTTTTCAGGCCATGACCGAAGATCAATGGCGCTGGATTCTCAATTTTATAACTAAAGGAAGTCAGTCTTTACAAGCTTATGACGAATACAAAAAAATTGAAATTGAAGACGACGGGAAATTTAAAGTAAACATTAAAGCCGTTGCCATGCGCCACCGCCTACAAATAGGAACTATCGTGAGCGATGCCGTACTGCAGGTAAAATATCTCAAAGGTGGTTTTATAGGTAGTGTCGAAGAGTGGTTTATCTCAAAATTATCACCGGGTGATGTATTTACGTTTGCCGGTAAAAACCTCGAACTTTATCGCATAAAAGGAATGCAGGTTTTAGTCAAAAAAGCAAAAACTAAAAAACAAGCCCGCGTGGTAAGTTGGATGGGAGGCAGACTCACCTTATCTGCTCAAATGAGCGAACTGCTGCGCGAAGAGCTCTACTCTGCAAACTTACCCTTTGCACAACAAACCCGCGAACTGCAGGCCTTGAAAGAAATTTTTGAGCGCCAGCGTTTGGAATCTATTGTCCCTACAAATGATGAGTTTCTCATAGAAACCTTTAAAAGTAGAGAGGGCTATCACCATATATTTTACCCTTTTGAGGGACGATTTGTACACGAAGCTTTAGGCAGTCTACTAGCATATCGCATTAGTTTACTTTCGCCCATAACCTTTAGCATTGCCTTTAATGATTATGGTTTTGAGATCTTGTCAGACCAGAAAATAGATATGCAACAGGTGCTTGATAATGATCTTTTTACTTCAGAATTTTTATTTGAAGATCTGCAAAAAAGCTTAAACAGCACCGAAATGGCACGCAGAAAATTTAGAGATATTGCGGTAATTAGCGGAATGGTTTTTACCGGTTTTCCGGGGAAAATAGTCAAAAACAAACACCTGCAAAGTAATAGTCAGTTGTTGTTTGAAGTGTTTCGGGATTATGAGCCCGAAAATTTGTTGTTTCAGCAGGCGTATCGTGAGACGTTTGAGCACCAACTTGAAGAAGGCCGCTTGCGTATTGCCTTAGAGCGCATCGAAAAACAAGAAATAATTGTAAGAGCGTGCCAGAAAGCAACGCCATTCTCCTTCCCTATTATTACAGATCGCCTACGCGAAAAACTGAGCAGTGAAAAACTCGAGGATCGCATTAGGAATATGCTTAGGTATCTAGATAAGATTTAGTTTTCGGTAGAAATAACAGCTGAAACTCCTCCTTTTAAATTCACTATTTTTTTAAGCGGAAAATATTTTATAAGTGCTTTTACCCCAACAGCACTGCGTTTCCCGGAAGCACAATATAATAAGATGTTGTCCTGTGCTGCGAGTACTTGAGGATTTGCCAAAAGTTCATTTAAAGGAATGTGCAAACCACCTAAACTGAAATGTTCCCGTTCTTCCTGCTCCCGTACATCTACTAAAAAATACATTTCTTTAGCTTCCGCGTATGCGGAATAATTTATTTCAGGAATTGAAGGTATCGTGCAACTCAAATCAAGATTATTAAGTTCTGTGATTTTGATGGCCTCATTTTTTGCAAACGGAAGCAGTATTTGAGAGGCTTCAAGACTATTGTAAATGAGAAGTTTCCCTGAAAGCACATTACCCAAATCTAAAATAATCTTAAGCACTTCATTTGCCTGAAACATTCCTATAATTCCGGGTAAAATACCCAGTACACCCACTTCGCTACAAGTAGGCATTTCTGCTTCTGAAACCGGCTCGGGATACAGGCAACGGTACGTAGGGCCGTTTTTGTAATTAAACACAGAAACCTGCCCTTCAAACTTAAAAATAGATCCAAAGACCAGTGGCTTATTGGTTAGTACCGCAGCATCATTCGCCAGGTATTTTGTACTAAAACTATCGCTACCTTCAACAATAACATCGTATTTATCAAACAAATCGTGTGCATTTTCCGCAGATAAGCGTGTGGGGTAAGTCTCAATTTTTAATTGTGAATTCAGCCTGGTTAATACCTCTTTTGCCGCTTCAACCTTTAATGTTCCGACGTGATTTTCTGTAAATAAAATCTGTCGTTGCAGATTGCTAATATCAACGCGATCATCATCAATAATCCCTAATTTTCCTATTCCGGCAGCAGCTAAATACTGTAAAATGGGACAACCTAAACCACCACAGCCAATTACAAGCACTTTAGCACTTTTAAGTTTTTGCTGTCCCAATTCTCCCACCTCATCAAGTAGAATATGTCTGGAATACCGCTTTTTGTCTTTAATAGTTAACATCATTTACCAGTTTTGATCCCAATCTTTCCATACCGGTTCACGGCCACTATCGCGTAACATTTGAGCAATAGTTTCGGTGCTGCGCTCATCTGAAATTTCAAACTGCTCCAAAGACTGCGGTTCTACCACATAACCTCCGGGATTTGTTTTTGACTCCGCACTCATAGAAGTAATTCCTAGATGCACAATATGATCTCTAAACTTTTCCTGCTCCCGCGTAGAAATAGACAATTCTACATCTTCATCAAAAATGCGGTAGGCGCAAATTAATTGCAGCAAATCTGGATCTGTCATTTCAACTTTAGGTTCGAGACCTCCACTAAAAGGACGCAATCTGGGGAACGAAATAGAATACTTAGTTTTCCAATAGGTTTTTTGTAAATATTTGAGATGTAAGGCTGTAAAAAAACTATCTGCCCGCCAATCTTCAAGTCCAAATAAAGCGCCGATTCCTATTTTGTGAATTCCAGCTTTTCCTAATCTATCTGGTGTTTCTAACCGGTAATCAAAGTTTGATTTTTTCCCTTTAGGATGGTGTATTTTATAGGTTGCCTCGTGATAAGTTTCTTGATACACTAGTGTGGCATACAAACCTTCTTTAATTAAAAGCTCGTACTCATCTTGATCTAGCGGCTGTATTTCTATAGAAATGTTTGCAAAATGCGGTTTTAATAAGCGTATCGCATTAGCAATATACCCCACGCCTACCGTCTGATTCGCTTCACCGGTAACTAATAAAATATGCTGAAAACCTTTATCTTTTAGAAACTGAGCTTCCTTAAGAATTTCAGCATCAGTCAGCGTTTTTCTGGGAATCTTGTTCGTAAGACTAAAACCACAATAGGTACAAATATTCTGACATTCATTACTCAAATACAAAGGCGCATACATTTGCATCGTATTGCCAAACCGTTTCTGCGTAATCGCCTTGCTTTTTGCCGCCATTTGCTCTAAAAATGGTTTTGCCGCAGGCGAAATCAAAGCTTTAAAGTCCTCTAGATTGGGTTTAGAATTAGCTAATGCTAAATGAACATCGCGTTCTGTTTTAGAAAAAATAGATTCTAAAACGGCATCCCAGGAATGTGCGTTTAAGTGCTCTTTAAAATTAGTCATACAGAAATTGAGTTAGTGGGCTGCTTGCCTGTGCGTATGTAGCTTGCGGTGCAAATCGTGCCGTATATGCCATTCTACCGGCTTCAACAGACATTTTAAACGCTCTTGCTATCATCACAGGATCTGGAGAAACAGCAATTGCTGTATTTACTAAAACGGCATCGGCACCTAGCTCCATAGCATCTGCTGCGTGAGACGGTCTGCCAATCCCCGCATCTATGATAACCGGCACATTGCTTTGCGCTATAATGATTTCTAAAAAATCCCGTGTTTTAAGTCCGTTGTTACTGCCTATAGGCGAACCCAGCGGCATCACACATTGTGCACCAACTTCTTCAAGACGCTTGCACAACACCGGATCTGCCTGAATATAGGGCATTACCACAAAACCTAATTTTACCAGCTCTTCACAAGCTTTTAATGTTTCAATTGCATCGGGCAACAAGTATTTAGGATCTGGATGAATCTCCACTTTTACCCAGTTTGTTTGTAAAGCTTCTCGAGCCATCTGTGCTGCAAACACCGCCTCTTTAGCGGTGCGTACTCCAGAGGTATTGGGAAGGAGATGCAGGCTTTCATGAGCAAGACTGCTTATCATATCATCCTCAGTATTTCCTGCTTCTACGCGTTTTAAAGCAACAGTCACCAGCTCACTTTCTGAAGCTAAAATCGCATCCCGCATCAATTGCGAACTGCTGAATTTTCCGGTTCCTGTAAACAGCCTTGAACTAAAGGTTTTATCTGCTATTCTTAATTTTTCCATATGTATTTTTTAAACGTTTTGCCAAAGGCTGAATACCTGCTTAATAGGCTCTTTAAGGTTCTGTGATTGAGTAAGTAATCCTGAAACCGCAACACCGTGTATTCCGCAGCTTTTTAATGCCTCAAAATCTTCTGTGGTAATTCCGCCAATAGCGATAATAGGTACTGTATTTTGATTTTTTAAATACTTCTGAAGCACGCTTGAATACCCCTCTATTCCTAAAATCGGACTCAGCTTTTCTTTAGTTGAAGTAAATCGTAACGGCCCTAAACCAATATAGTCGACTCTATTTTTTAGGTGATCTAAACACTGCTCCAGTGTATTTGCAGTACCACCAATTATTTTAGACTCGCCTAAAATCTTTCGCGCTTCTGCGGTTGACATATCTTGTTGTCCCAAATGAACCCCGGCTGCATCTACGTCCTGAACAATACTCACATTATCATTTATAATGAGTTTTGCATTGAATTTATCGCATAATTTTTTCGCTTTATGCGCAGTCTCAAGAACCTCTTCAAAAGCTGTATTTTTCATTCGCAGCTGTACCCAATTGCAACCTGCCTTTAAAACCCGATCTATATGTTCTAAATGGGCTTTCCCTTCTGCACCCTGAGAAATATAGTGCAAATGAGAAATCTCCTTATTTACACGGGTTTTATCTATAAATGTGTTCATACTCATTTTTTATTTTAATAAAAGCTTCTACGGGATTTTCAGAAAGCCAGATTGCTCCTAAAACAGCAATTCCGCTAAATCCGCGTTGATGTACTTCTGCTATTTCTTCTGAAGTAATTCCGCCCAAAGCGATTATTTGTTGTGGGATATTGTGTACTTCAAACTGTTTTCCTTCATATCCTGTTTTTGAAATCGAAGTAAAAACCGGACTTAAAAAAAAGTAATCAAAAAGTGCTGAATAACTATTGAGTTCGTTTATCTCGTGAAAAGAGGTACTCACCTGAAACCCTTTCTTCTTAAGTTTTTCTAATTGAAATCTAAAAGTTTCTGACTCTGTATCGCGCTGCATTTCTTTAAAATGCATTCCCTTACAGCAAAATTCCTCAGCTAGTTTATGATGCTGATGTAACATCATAGTCGCTAAATAGTGAGGCTCAAACTGCTGCAACCAACTTTTCAACTCAGCATAAGAAGCCTGTGGTTTGCGGATGTGAACTGTTTTTAAACCCAAATCAATAAGTTGTTTGATTTGGGTTATTTCAGCAGTAAAAAATGTTTCAGCAGTAATAACAACCAGCATCTTTAATAATTTACAGATACACTTCGCTTCCGTGTTTTTTGAACTCTTCAGACTTTTCCTTCATCCCCTTCTCGAGTGCTTCTTCGGTCTCTAAACCATTTTCTTTAGCGTAATTGCGCACATCCTGACTAATTTTCATCGAGCAAAAATTGGGGCCGCACATAGAACAAAAGTGAGCTACTTTGGCATTTTCTGAGGGTAAGGTCTCGTCATGATATTCACGAGCCGTATCAGGATCGAGTGCTAAATTAAATTGATCTTCCCATCTAAATTCAAACCGCGCTTTACTCATTGCGTCGTCTCTGTGTTGCGCTCCCGGATGCCCTTTTGCAAGGTCTGCAGCGTGTGCTGCAATTTTATAAGTTATCACACCTGTTTTCACATCTTCTTTATTGGGTAAGCCCAGGTGCTCTTTTGGCGTAACATAGCATAACATCGCACATCCATACCAGCCTATCATTGCAGCACCTATACCACTCGTAATATGGTCATACCCTGGCGCAATATCTGTAGTCAAGGGACCTAAGGTATAAAACGGAGCTTCTCCACAAACTTCAAGCTGCTTATCCATATTTTCTTTTATCATATGCATTGGGATGTGCCCGGGACCTTCTATGATGCACTGCACATCGTGTTTCCATGCAATTTTCGTGAGTTCGCCTAATGTTTCTAACTCGGCAAACTGCGCATAATCGTTTGCATCTGCAATACTTCCGGGACGCAATCCATCTCCTAAAGAGAACGACACGTCATAGGCTTTCATAATCTCACAGATATCTTCAAAATGCTCATATAAGAAGCTTTCTTTATGATGCGACAGGCACCATTTTGCCATTATAGAACCTCCCCGAGAAACAATACCGGTAAGGCGTTTTGCAGTATGAGGCACATATTTAAGACGTACACCGGCGTGAATCGTAAAATAATCTACTCCCTGCTCTGCCTGCTCGATAAGCGTGTCTCTAAAAATCTCCCAGGTTAAATCTTCGGCTTTACCATTTACTTTTTCTAAAGCCTGATAAATAGGAACTGTACCTATGGGAACCGGAGAGTTGCGTAATATCCACTCTCGAGTTTCGTGAATATTTTTTCCTGTAGAAAGATCCATTATGGTGTCTGCTCCCCAGCGGCACGCCCATACCGCTTTTTCTACCTCTTCTTCAATGGAGGAACTTACTGCAGAGTTACCAATATTGGCATTTATTTTTACTAAAAAATTACGCCCTATAATCATAGGCTCTGCTTCCGGGTGATTGATGTTTGCCGGGATTATTGCTCTTCCACGAGCCACCTCATCACGTACAAATTCTGGGGTAATCACTTTAGGAATACTCGCCCCATAACTGTTGCCGGGATGCTGTGGAGTAATGTGTTGTATTTCGGCAAGTTTTTGATTTTCGCGAATTGCTATATACTCCATTTCAGGAGTAATGATTCCCTGACGCGCGTAATGCATCTGAGTAACATTTTTGCCTGCTTCAGCCTTTAAGGGATTTGTATTGCGTACAAAACGCAAATGATCGAGCGCAGGGTTTTCTTCCTGTTTACGACCGTAAGCCGAAGAAAGCCCTGATAATTGTACGGTATCTTTTCGGTCTAGAATCCATTGTTTACGTACGGGATCAAGTCCTTTTTTTACATCAATATCAATATTAGGATCGGTAAATGGGCCGCTGGTATCATACACCAAAACCGGTGCGTTTTTTTCAACCTTACCATTAAATTTATCTACCGTATCTGCCAGAGAAATCTGGCGCATAGGCACTTTAAGGTCTGGGTACAGGCTGCCGCTTACGTACACTTTTTCTGAATTAGGAAAAGGTGCGCGGCTAATGATTTGTTGCTTTGGGATTTTTTCGGTCTTCATAACGGATAGTTTTAAGAATTTACGTGTCACAAATCAATAATACTATCCACTATCCGCCTTGCGTGGCTTTAACTATAAGTACCAGAGCTCCATCTTTCAGCATAAAATCATTCCATGCAGTTTGGGTAATAATGGCGTTATTAACAGCCACAGCGATGCCTTTTTGCACGATGTTGAGATGAATTAAAAGTTCTGAAAGCGAAAGCTCTTTAGCGAAAGAATGTGATTGATTGTTAACGTTTACAGTGATCATTTAAAATAGTTTTAAACTGTAAACTGAAGGTGGCATACGCCAAAAAGCAACAACCCGTTTGAATGGAATCCTTATAAAAGATCCTATCTATTGTGGAAAGTTTTCACTTTTCCCTTCGCTGGTATTAACCAGATCAGGTTCAAAGGGTACTATCTCAGCCGATATTGCTATCAGCGCCCCTAAAGTTTACAACGTAAATCTAAAAATAAATATCAAATACTACTCATTTTAAGTTCCTAATTTTGAGCTAACAAAAAACAGACTTAACATTAATTAGCCTTTGATTAAGAACAATATAACACCACAAGGACAGTGTTTACGGCCATTGATTTGTATTTTTAGATTAACTAAAAAATCAAAATTATGAAGACTGTAAAACCATATTTAACATTTAGAGGAGAATGTCAAGAAGCTTTAAATTTTTATAAAGATTGTTTTGGCGGAGATATTGTAAATAAGGAAACGTATGAAGGAAAAGATATTGATATCCCGGGTAACTACAGAGATAAATTACAGCACGCAGAATTAAAAGGAAAAGGAATACACTTAATGGCATATGATGCATCACCAGATACACCATTGCAACACGGTAATCAAGTTCAACTAGGCGCAGATCTTGAAAGTAAAGAGGAAGTAGATGAACTATTCAAAAAATTAGAGGCCGAAGGACAAAGTCTAGCAAAACCGCAAGAAACCAGCTGGAATGCATATTATGCACGTGTACGAGATAAATATGGTGTAAACTGGATGCTTAACTACGATATGTAGTTAGTAATAATACATAATTTAAAAAGTCGAAGTCTTGCTTCGGCTTTTTTTATGCGCCTGAGTTTATGAAGTGGTCAAAATGACTGAAATTTGCAGTGCTATGAATCAGACCATTTCTATTTTAAACAATACGTTTATTTTACATCCTGCCGGAGGCATTTTTTGGGAAGAAAAATCAATGTTACTTATTGCAGATGTACATCTGGGTAAAATATCCCATTTTAGAAAACACGGGAGCGCTGTTCCCTTTAAAGCAGTTGCTGAAAATTTTGAACAATTAAGTCGTATTGCAGATTCGTTTAATACAGAAGCTATTTGTTTTCTGGGAGACCTGTTTCACAGTAGCCTCAATACAGAATGGAATTTATTTGAAAAATGGGTGCAATCGCGGCAAGAAAAAATTATTCTGGTAGCAGGAAATCATGACATTATCACACCTGTAAAATACGAGCGTTTAAAAATTCCTATTTATTCTGAAATTAGAAGTGGTGGTTTTCTACTTACACATCACCCAGAAGAAACAAGCGGTTTTTTTAATTTTTGTGGACATATACATCCTGGCATTAGGCTGGGTGGAATAGGTAGACAAGTATTAAAACTTTCATGTTTCTTTAAGACTGAAAATCAATTGATATTACCAGCTTTCGGTACATTTACAGGTAATTATTACCTGGAACCAAAATCTGGCGATCAGGTTTATGCAGTTACAAAAAACGAAGTTATACAAGTGTGTTAATCTAATTTAACGATACGCTTAGCTCCCGGTTATTATGAAAAAGAAACTAGCAATCCTCAATCTCCTTTCTGTTTTACTGGTTATTGCAGTAAACGGATTATCTCAGGCACAACGCTGGAATGATACGACAATAGGAGAAATGAGTAGTAATTATGATAATTTATTTACTCCTGCTGGTTATGCATTTTCAATTTGGGGAATGATATTCTTAAGTTTATTTGCCTATGCTGTATTTGGAATTAAACGCGCATTTTTCAGTAAGAAAGAGACTCCACATATTGAGCAAACGGGATATTGGTTTGCTATTGCAAATGTGCTTAATACACTATGGGTAATAGCATTTATGCATAATTATGTAGGATTATCTGTAATTATCATGCTGGGGATTTTAGTAAGTCTTATAAAAATTGTTTTTAAAACAAATATGGAACGCTGGGATGCTCCCATAGAAATAATTGCTTTTGTATGGTGGCCTATTTGCTTTTACAGTGGATGGATTGCGGTTGCAACTATTGCTAATATTGCTGCATTTTTAGTGAAACTTGAATTAGCAGGTAGCGAATTAGTACAAATAATAGCAACCATGGTCATGATAACGGCTGCGGTATATATAAACCTACTTATGATAAATTTGAGAAATATGCGCGAATTTGCTCTTGTAGGTGCCTGGGCATTATTTGCCATCTTTATCAGACATCAAAACAGCCTAGAAAGCGTTGCATATTTTGCACTTTTAGGCTGTATTTTACTTGTTATATCTGCCGGTTTACACGCTTTTAAAAATAAAGACACGAGTCCGGTTGAAAAATGTAAAGAGCGTTTTAGATCATAGATTTTATATCATACGACCAGCTGGGATAAGTGAAAATCATTCCTTTTAAGGTATTTACGTCCAGGTTTCCACACATTGCCATAACAAACATATTTATAGTTTCTGCCGCATCCCAACTTAAGAGATGAGCTCCTAAAATATAGCCTGTTTTTTTATCTACGATAGTCTTAAATGCATAACAATTTTGATTCATCCGTTTCGAATTAAACCAGCTTGGAACATTTTCTTCTTTTACAACTATGTCATAACCCTGCTCTCTGGCTTCTTTTTCATTATAACCCACAGTAGCTAATTGGGGTTGTGTAAACACAACAGATGGTGTAGGTGGAAGGTCTAGCTTGAGGTAGTTTTCACCTTTCAATACGTTTTTTGAAACCACTCTGGCTTCTTGATGTGCAGTAGGCGTTAGTGGCAATGAATTGCTGGCAGCAACATCTCCACACGCATAAACGTTGGGATTTGTTGTGCTTTGCATATATTCATTAACCGTGATCCCTCTTTTAGTAAAAGCCACATTACCCTTTTCTAGTTCAAGATCTTCAATAGACGGAACTCTGCCAGCGGTATTAAATACCATTTCTGCTTTAAGTTCTTTCGTTTCTCCATCTTGATTTACCGTTACTCTGTAATTTTTACGAAGCTTTTCTACGGAAGTTGCTCTGGCATTAAAAACAAAATTGATCCCTATCTGCTCAGAATTTTCTTGTAGATATTTAGATAAATTTTCATCAAAATTTGAAAGAATTCGATCATTTATGTCCACCATCGTCACGTTAACTCCGCAGCGAGCAGCAATATGTGCAAACTCCATTCCTATATATCCTGCACCTATAAACAACATACTTTCAGGAAGCTCTTTTAATTCAAGAAAATCATCACTAATAAGAACGTGTTCTCGTCCCGGAATTTTTAACTCCAAAGGAATATTTCCTGTTGCTATAATTATTTTATCTGCGGTTACTGTCTTCCCCTCTACAGATAGTGTGTTCTCATCAATAAATTTTGGGGATTGATGATACATTTTAATTCCTAATTTGTCTAGCTTACGCTCTGTTGTAAAGGGTACGGCTCCAGTAAATGTATTTTTAAACTTCATTAAATCTGCCCAATTTACTGTAGGCAAATCATTTATTCCCTTACCACTAAGGTCTCTACTGCGTTCTAAAACTTCGGTAATTCCCACTAAAACTTTCTTAGGATCGCACCCTCTATTGGCACACGTCCCCCCGTACTCTCTGTTATCTACTATTGCAACTTTTTTTCCTGCTTCTACTGCATCATAAGCAACGTGCTTACCTGCATTTCCGGTACCTATAATAAATATATCAAAGTGCTCTATTGCCATTCTAGTGTAATTGTGAATTAGTTTAAATTCGTTTGACCTTACTATCTACAGCCCAAGCATTATGCTCTAACTTAGAAATAAGTAAGAAGAAAAAGATTGCGTAAATCATTTGTGTACCTACTCCTGCCCAATCTTCTTTAAATGCAGAACCAAAAATTAAAATTGCAATCAGAAAAGAAGAAGCTGCAAGTGCAGATCGTGTCTTAAATCCTATTAACATTAATATTCCTAGAGCTAATTCTAGAAACGGTAAAACATACGCAAATGGAAGTATGAGAAATTCTGGCAGATAGGTTTCTGAAAACCCTTTCGTAAGACCCGATGCAAAAGCAGAAAGTTTGGGTAATCTTACAATGCCATGCATTAGAAAATTAATGCCTATCGTAATACGAGCCAGAAAAAAAGCCAGTTGCTTATTAGTTAAATTTTTCATTTTTATCAAATGTAGTAAAGGCTCTTACCGTATTGTGTTACAAAAATGATAAATCGTTTATAGGGTTTATGATAAAAAACAAGAAGATACTATCTTTGCTCGCTTATGGGTAAAACCAAGATCACGCAGCCATTTTCACAGTCTTTGCAAATGCAAAAACTGCACGACGCTATTTCTAATAGCGCCGATAAATCATCACAAATCTCAATTAGCGGACTTATAGGTTCATCGCTGTCTATTTTACTGGCAGAAAGCTTCAAAAAAGCACAAAAACCTTTCCTTCTCATTCTTAATGATAAAGAAGAAGCCGCCTATATTTTGAATGATTTAGAACAATTAGTTAAAGAGACTAATGTTCTTTTTTATCCGGGAAGTTACCGCAGACCCTATCAAATTGAAGAGACCGATAATGCAAACGTGCTACTAAGAGCAGAAGTTCTTAATAGAATAAATAGCAGAAAAAAACCTGCGCTAATAGTCACCTATCCCGATGCGCTGTTTGAAAAGGTTGTTACCCGAAAAGAACTAGATAAAAGCACATTAAAGGTAAAATTGAATGATAAACTATCACTCGATTTTGTAAATGAAATGCTCTTTGAATACAAGTTTAGACGCGTTGATTTTGTTACCGAACCCGGAGAGTTTTCTGTACGTGGTGGGATTATAGATGTGTTCTCCTTCTCTCACGATGAGCCCTATCGCATAGAATTTTTTGGTGATGAAGTTGATAGCATACGTACTTTTGATGTAGAGACTCAACTTTCAGTAAAAAAGATTGAGAAAATAAGCTTGATGCCTAATGTGGAAAATAAGGCACTGCAAGAATCTCGCGACAGTTTCTTTAAATATATTGCTACAGACACTGTAGTTTTCACTCAGGATATTGAGCAACTTGCCGCTCGTATAGACACTAATTTTGAAAAAGCGCAGGAAGCATATAACAATCTTGATAGTGAAGTAAAACGTACTGCCCCGGAAGCTCTGTTTTGTGATTCACAAACAATTAAAAGACAGCTATTAGATTTTACACTTGTAAAATTAAGTTCAGATTTACCGGGCAAAGAATCAAATATTCAGATAAGTTTTAATCAATTTCCTCAGCCTGCTTTCAACAAGCAATTCAATCTACTTATTGAAAATCTTAATGAGAATGAAGAGGCAGGTTATACTAACTACATTTGTTGTGCCAGTGAGCAGCAGGCAAAACGGTTTAAAGATATTTTTGAGGATGCACAGTCTGATGTAAAACAATATGAGACTATAATCCTCCCGCTCTATCGCGGTTTTATCGATGAAGATTTTAAAATAGTCTGTTATACAGATCATCAGATATTTGAGCGGTATCATAAATTTAAGCTCAAGGATGGCTATGCAAAAAAACAGGCCATTACTCTTAAAGACCTAACCAGCTTACAGGTGGGTGATTACATTACTCATATTGATCACGGAATAGGAAAGTTTGGCGGACTTCAAAAAATTGAGGTTGAAGGCAAAAAACAGGAAGCTATTAAGCTTATATATGGAGAGCGCGATGTACTTTATTTAAGCATTCACTCGCTGCATAAGGTTACTAAATACAATGGTAAAGATGGTAAACCGCCCACCATTTATAAACTGGGAAGTGCTGCCTGGAAGAAATTAAAGCAAAAGACAAAAACCAGAGTCAAGGAAATTGCCTTTAACCTGATCAAGTTATATGCTAAGCGCCGTCTGGAAAAAGGTTTTGCATTTGGGCCTGATACGTATTTGCAAAACGAACTCGAAGCGAGTTTTATATATGAAGATACGCCAGATCAAAGCAGTGCTACAGAAGCTGTAAAAGCAGATATGGAAAGTGCTCGCCCTATGGATCGGCTTGTTTGTGGCGATGTAGGATTTGGTAAAACCGAAGTTGCAATTAGGGCTGCATTTAAAGCTGTAGATAATGGGAAACAAGTGGCGGTACTCGTACCCACCACAATTTTGGCATTTCAGCATCATAAAACATTTAGTGAACGGCTCAAAGATTTACCAGTAACTGTAGATTATTTGAATCGTTTCCGTACCGCAAAAGAAAAGCGCGAGACTTTAGAACGCCTTGCAAATGGTAGGGTAGATATTATTATAGGTACTCATCAACTCACGAGTAAAAACGTGAAATTCAAAGATCTGGGATTACTTATTGTAGATGAAGAACAAAAATTTGGTGTAGCTGTAAAAGACAAACTTAAGACGATTAAGGAGAATGTAGATACATTAACATTAACGGCAACTCCTATCCCGCGTACGCTACAATTCAGTTTAATGGCGGCTCGAGATATGAGTACAATAACGACTGCTCCTCCTAACCGCTACCCTATTGAAACGCATATAATACGTTTACAAGAAGAAACCATACGCGATGCTATATCCTATGAAATACAGCGCGGCGGACAAGTATTTTTTATACACAACAGACTGCAAAATATTAAAGAAGTCGCGGGTATGATACAGCGCCTGGTGCCAGATGCTAAAATAGGTATAGGTCACGGCCAGATGGATGGTAAAAAACTTGAAGAATTAATGCTCAAGTTTATGGATGGCGAATTTGATGTATTAGTTTCTACAACAATCGTAGAAAGTGGTCTTGATGTCCCTAATGCGAATACAATTTTTATTAATAATGCTAATAATTTTGGCCTATCAGATTTGCATCAAATGCGAGGACGTGTAGGTCGTAGTAACAAGAAAGCGTTTTGCTATTTTATTACTCCGCCGTTTACTACAATGACAGATGATGCACGTAAGCGTATGACGGCATTAGAACAATTTTCAAGTCTTGGAAGTGGTATAAATATCGCGATGAAAGATCTCGAAATACGTGGTGCGGGCGATTTATTAGGCGGTGAGCAGAGTGGTTTTATGAATGAAATAGGATTTGATACTTATCAAAAAATCCTTAACGAAGCGATTGAAGAGCTTAAAGAAAATGAGTTTGCAGACTTATACGCAGAAGATGATGTTGATGATTCTAATAAAGAATATGTGAAGGATACAGTAATCGATTCCGATTTTTCCCTTATGTTTCCTGATGACTACATCAATAATATAACCGAGCGTTTGAATCTCTATACAGAGCTTAACGGGTTAAAAACTGAAGAAGAACTGGCTGCTTTTGAAGCTCGCTTAATCGACCGTTTTGGAGAATTACCTAAACAAGCAGATGACTTGCTTAATTCGGTGCGCATTAAATGGGTAGCAACTCACTATGGTCTTGAAAAAGTTGTAATGAAAAATAAGAAACTTATAGGATTCTTTATTGCAGACCAGCAGTCAAAATTTTACCAGAGTCAGGCTTTCTCCAGAGTACTTCAATTTGTACAAACACACGCCAACAGAGTTACTTTAAAAGAAAAGAAAACAAGTAAAGGATTACGTTTATTGCTTTCTGCGCAAGGCATTTCTTCTGTAGACAAAGCAATAGAAGTATTAAAACCTCTTATGCCGAAGAAATCAGAAACAGTTTCTGAAACAGAATAAGCTTCGTGAAATTATTCTTAAACCCTATAAATAGTGCAATGTCGGGTAAATGACGGGTGAATTTTAAGCGGAAAGATTGCAGCCAATAGCTTCTTGTATTTAGTATTGTAGTATCTAACATTCTTGTATTTTTAGATGCGCATCAACTACAAGAGCAATCTTATGTCACTTATGAAACAACCACAATTGGGGCTGAAAATTTTAGAATTACGTCAGCAAAAAGGATTTACACAAGAAGAACTTGTAGCGCAATGCAATATCTCTGTACGCACAATTCAACGTATTGAAGCCGGTGAAGTAACACCTCGAGTGTACACTATAAAAACCATTTTAGCCGCACTCGATAGAGACTTAGATGATTTGCAGGAAACCTACTTTGAGAAACAGGTCAAAAAAGCCTTTCTCATTGAAATTGATGAAAACAAAGATGTTTCCTTTTTATTCAAACAACTCAATTTGGGTTGGATAGCCGGAATAATAAGTATGATTCTATTAGTCTTCCAACTTATAGAAGAGGCTACCTATCTTACTTCAAATTCGTATTATTTTGGGGAGATACCCTACGTAATTATCACGATATTTTCTGCAATTGCTTTTGCGTTACATATGCGCGCTTTTGTGTTAATCGGCGAACTCTTCAAAGCTAATTTTTTAAAGACAAGTGCAATAATTGCCATTGCAATTAACACGCTTATCGCACTATATTCAGTATTTGATTTACATTTTATGTATATCAATCTTAAAGCATTTGCGGTAATTTATAGCGTGCTTTTTGGTGTTGTTTTTATCTGTATGGGAATTGCATTTTTAAAAACCAACCATTTGGGACAACTTCCAAAAGTAACCGGGATTATAAATCTAGTGCTTGGCGGTATGTTCTTAACCATCATTCTAACAGTTGTGGCAGGACCCGCAAGCATTCTTGTGCAAGGGTTGTATGTTGCAATTATTTTAAAAGCGATTGATACCTTAAGAAAGCAAATTTCTCAGTAAAAGTTTAGTAACAAGAGGGAAGGTAATTTTAGAATTGCCTTCCCTCTTTGAATTAAAAATGATAAAAAGCATTCTCAAAATGTTCAAGCTGCTCCTGTGTTTTATTTTTGAGAATTGCGATTATATCAAAACGCACTTCCAATTCGAGATCATTAGATATTATAAATTCGTTTGCAGCTTTAACGAGTAATTTTATCTTAGATGGCGTTACAAAATCCTGCGGATCGCCAAAAAAGTCTGAGTTACGGGTCTTCACCTCAACGATAATTAGTTCGTTGTCTTTTCTAGCGATAATATCAATTTCCGCTTTAGCGAAAAACCAATTACGCTCAATAATCTCATAATTATTTTTCTCTAAATATTCTGCTGCAAATTGCTCCCCCCATTTACCTAGTTCGTTGTGATTCATAGCAGTTATATAGTATTAACTTTCTTCTTTAAACGATAGGTTTGTTTGGCTTTCAGAAACATCGAGCGTAACCGTTCTACCGAAGATTAATGCTCTGTTATCTTTGAGATGGCCCGCCGGAAAATTAAAACAAACCGGAAAATTATATTCTTTAACCGCATCCAATACGATCTCCCGTGCCGATTTTCCAAAAGGCACCGAATTATCGTGCATTTTGGTTAAGCCACCAACGATAAGTCCTTTTAAATTACATAGCATATTATTACGCTTTAGATTGACCATCATTCTATCTACGTGATACAAATACTCATCCAGGTCTTCAATAAATAGAATCTTACCGTCCGTTACAATAGATGATGTACTACCGCATAAAGAATATAAGATTGAGATATTACCACCCACCAATTCTCCTGTTCCTTGACCGAGTCTGTTATAGCGTGTAGAATTAATACTATAATTTAATGAATTTCCAGACCAAGCCCGTCTTAGTGTTTCTTTAGCTTCTTTTGTATTTCTAGATATGCCTACCGGCATCACAGCGTGTATGGTTTCAAAACCTAACATATGCACTTGAGAATGTAAGACTGTTACATCGCTATACCCTACAATCCACTTGGGATATTTTACAAATTTGTAAAAATTAATGTCGTCAACAATTCGAACGGTGCCATACCCTCCTTTTGCGCACCATAGTGCTTTAATATCTTCATTATCGAGCATAGCTTGTAAATCTGCAGCACGCTCACTGTCTGTCCCTCCATACTGGTCTGCAGAAGCACCTATTGTTTTACCTAAAACAGGAACCAGACCCATATTTTTTAAATAAACTATACCTTTCTCCAGATCATCTAGATCTACTTTGCGCGCTGTACAAACGATACCTACTCGATCACCTTTTTTTAAATATGGGGGAGTTAACATGAAATCTTATTTTTTAGGACGATACATAAGTCCCGTTACTTTAAAGTCAATATTGTGCTGTTTTGCTTGCTCAGCAGTTATAGTAATATCACTACCTATAAATTCTTTTGGCATATCTACATCACCATCTGTCCCTAAATAGACAAAAAGAATCTCACTCGCCAGAGCACCTTTTTCAAAATCTACTGCACCTGCATAGTCCCATTCATAGCCATAAAAACGAAGTGATTTCTTATTTAATGCTTCTAGTTCATTTAAAGGCATTCCCATGTAAATTCCGGTTTCAGATTTTCAAGGGCTGTCGTAAGCATATACTTCAATGCTATGCATAATAGATTTATTGATGTCTGTATAATTAATTAGTAGCTCTCTGGGAGTATTGGGAAAGACTTTCAAGGTAACTACTTCTATACTTCCTTCTTCGATCCATTGTTTTGTTTCTAAAAGATCTTCTTCAGCGAATGTATCTTCAATTGATTTGGCTTCAGCTAGTCTGTATATTTCTTCAACTGTATATACATTTTCTTGCACCGTATCTTCCTGAATAACAGTTTGGTAAGCGGCTTTAGAATCTAACTTTTCTTTACAACCTAAAAAGATTATAAACCCTACAAACACAAAAATATGCTTCTTCATAAATGATATAAACGACTAAGATACATACTTAATAAATGTGCTCCTATCACTGGTTTTGATTAAACCCATAAATGGTATCTTTGCCGCTGAAAATTTTATATTTATTATGACTCCTAAAAGATATACAATAACCGCAGCACTGCCTTATACAAACGGCCCTATACACATAGGTCACTTAGCAGGCGTGTATGTGCCGGCAGATATTTATACACGCTACTTACGAGGTATTGACAAAGATGTAGCTTTTATATGTGGTAGTGATGAGCACGGTGTTGCAATAAGTATCAAAGCCAAAAAGGAAGGGATTACGCCTCAGGAAGTTGTTGATAAATACAATAAAATTATCAAAGATTCATTTGAAGATTTTGGAATTTCTTTTGATAATTATTCTCGTACTTCTGCGGAAGTACATCACAATACTGCATCAGAATTCTTTACAAAACTTTACGAAAAAGGTGACTTTATAGAAGAAGTTACAGAGCAGTTATATGACGCCGAAGCAAATCAATACCTGGCAGATCGCTTTGTAATAGGTACTTGCCCTAAGTGTGGTAATGAAGAGGCTTACGGTGATCAATGTGAGAGCTGTGGCTCTTCTCTTAATGCGACAGATCTTATCAACCCAAAATCTACTATATCTGGCGCAAAACCTGTTATGAAAGAAACCAAACACTGGTTTTTACCTTTAGAACGTTATGAAGACTTCTTAAAACAGTGGATTCTTGAGGATCATAAAAAAGATTGGAAGTCTAATGTATACGGGCAATGCAAATCCTGGATTGATGATGGTTTGCGACCACGTGCTGTAACTCGTGATCTTGATTGGGGAATTCCAGTTCCGGTAGAGGGCGCAGAAGGTAAAGTTTTATATGTTTGGTTTGATGCTCCCATAGGCTACATCTCCTCTACAAAAGAGTGGGCTGCACGCGAAGGAAAAGATTGGGAACCTTACTGGAAAGATGAAGACACAAAACTGGTTCATTTTATAGGAAAAGATAATATCGTTTTTCATTGCATTATTTTTCCTGCCATGCTTAAAGCAGAAGGCAGTTATATCTTACCCGACAATGTACCTGCAAACGAATTTTTAAATCTCGAGGGCAATAAGCTCTCTACTTCAAAAAACTGGGCAGTTTGGTTACATGAGTATCTTCAAGATTTTCCGGGACAGCAAGATGTTTTGCGTTACACATTAACTGCAAATGCTCCAGAAACAAAAGATAATGATTTTACGTGGGCAGATTTCCAAGCACGTAATAATAATGAACTAGTAGCCATTTTTGGTAATTTCATAAACCGTGTGGTTGTACTAACAAATAAGTACTACGAAGGTAAATTACCTCAGCCCGCACAATTTAATGAAGAAGATGAGCGTGTGTTAGCAGAAATGAAGGCTTATCCGGCAGTTATTGCCAGTTCGATTGAGCGTTATCGCTTCCGCGAAGCGCAAAATGAATTGATGAATGTAGCGCGTTTGGGTAATAAATATCTTGCAGATGCAGAGCCCTGGAAAACGGTGAAAACAAATGCAGAACGCACACAAACTGTGATGTATGTTGCGTTACAAATTGCAGCAAGTCTGGCTGTATTAAGCGAACCATTTTTACCGCATACCGCAAAAACTTTAAAAGAAATGCTGAATATGGAAAGTAATGATCCGCTAATGACATTACCTCAACCATTGAGCTGGTCAAGCTTAGGCGAAAAAATAGATTTACTGCCTGTAGGTCATACGATTAATGCTGCTGCATTGCTCTTTAGTAAGATTGAAGACGAGCAGATTCAAAAACAATTAGATAAACTAGAAGCCACAAAAATGAGTAATCAAGCTGAAAACGCAACGGTAACACCTCAAAAAGACACCATCGAATTTGACGATTTTACCAAATTAGATATGCGTGTGGGAACAATTATCGAAGCGGAAAAAATGCCAAAAACAAAGAAACTTTTAGTCTTAAAAGTAGATACTGGTATTGATGTACGCACTATTGTTTCAGGTATTGCAGAAAGTTTTACTCCCGAGGAAATCATAGGGAAACAAGTTACTGTTTTAGTTAATCTTGCTCCTCGCGCATTGCGTGGTGTAGAAAGCCAGGGAATGATTTTAATGACTGAAGATGCACAAGGTAAACTCGTGTTTATGAACCCAGATACTGCCGGTGTAAAAAATGGTGGGGTGATTAGTTAACTATTTTAAGCTCCCCTCTTTCATAAGATGGGAGTTTTTCAGCTTTGCTAAAATAAGGGTGGTGTTTTTCGCATAAATTTCTTGCGATAAAGTCTGCCCTTTTTCATTCAGATTAAATTATTTTATCAATTATGTCCGCAATCCTCTCCTACCTCCTATCTCAAACTAACCTTCCGGAAAGTAGCATTAAAAACACCTTGCAGTTACTTGATGAAGATGCGACTATTCCGTTTATTTCTCGTTATCGTAAAGAACGTACCGGGAATCTCGACGAGGTACAAATAGGTGAAATTGTAACCTATAAAGAGCAGTTTGAAGCGTTGGAAAAGCGAAAAGCAGCCATTCTAAAAGCGCTTAAGGAGCAGGAGTTTTTAACCCCGGAACTCAAAAAGCAAATTAGTAACACCAGTGATTTAATCGCTCTTGAGGATCTTTATTTACCCTATAAAAAAACTCGAAAAACCAAAGCAGACACCGCCCGTGAAAATGGTTTGGAGCCACTTGCCAAAATCATAATGGCGCAAAATACCCGTGATCTGGAAGCTGCTGCTGTGACGTTTCAAAACGATACAATTAGCTCAACAGATGATGCGCTGGAAGGTGCCCGCCACATTATTGCAGAATGGGTAAATGAGCGTGCAGACATTCGTAATTATCTACGTAATCAATTAGAGCGCCACGCACAGATTACCACTAAAGTTGTTAAGTCTAAAAAAGACGAAGAAAAAGCACAGAAATACAAAGATTATTTTGAGTGGGATGAGTCATTAGCGCGTATTCCTTCTCATCGGTTTTTAGCATTAATGCGTGCTGCTGAAGAAGGTTTTATTCGGTTAAAAGTTGAGATTGATGATGATAAAGCCTTGCAAAACATAGAGAATCGCATTATAAAATCTAACAACGCCAGTGCAGAGCAGATTCAAATGGCAATTGCAGATTCTTATAAGCGTTTACTATTTCCCGCATTAAATAATGAGTCATTAGGCGCTGCAAAAGAGAAAGCAGACAACGAAGCGATTTCAGTTTTTGCAAAAAATTTACGTCAGCTGCTATTAGGTTCGCCACTCGGCGAAAAACGTATTCTCGCACTCGATCCCGGTTTTAGAACGGGTTGTAAAGTGGTTTGCCTAGATGAAAATGGCGGATTACAACACAACGAAACCATTTATCCGCATCCACCTAAAAACGACACAAAAGGCGCAATGCGTAAAATAAGTTTTCTGGTCGACGCACATAAGATAGAAGCGATTGCTATTGGTAACGGTACCGCTAGTCGGGAAACCGAACAGTTTATCAAACGCATGCAATTCAATAAAAATATAGATGTTTTTGTAGTGAGTGAAGCCGGCGCTTCTATTTATTCAGCTTCTAAGATTGCCCGTGACGAGTTTCCTAATTATGATGTAACGGTGCGTGGCGCGGTTTCTATAGGTCGGCGACTTGCAGACCCACTTGCTGAACTGGTAAAAATTGATGCAAAATCTATTGGCGTAGGACAATACCAGCACGATGTAGATCAAACTAAGTTAAAAAACGAACTCGACCGCGTTGTAGAAAGTTGCGTAAATACCGTGGGCGTAAATATCAATACAGCTAGTGTTCCCTTACTGAGTTATGTTTCTGGAATAGGCCCTAAACTTGCTGAAAATATTGTTACCTATAGAGATGAAAACGGTGCTTTCGCTTCGCGGAAAGAAATTTTGAATGTTCCGCGATTGGGTGCAAAAGCCTATGAACAAGCCGGTGGGTTTTTACGCATAAAAGATGGTGAAAATCCGCTAGACGACTCTGCTGTGCATCCCGAGCGTTACGATTTGGTCGAAAAAATGGCTAAAAAACTAAAAGTTTCCGTAGCAAACCTAGTAGGAAATAAAAGCATTTTAAAAGAAATAAGGCTCGAAGATTATGTGACCGATGAAGTGGGACTACCAACGTTAAAAGATATTCTTGACGAACTTGAAAAACCCGGTCTTGATCCGCGGGAGCCGGCAAAAGCTTTTACCTTTAATCAAAACATACGTAAAATTGAAGATCTGGAAGTTGGTCAACTGCTTCCGGGGATTGTGAATAATGTTACTAATTTTGGTGCTTTTGTAGATATTGGGATTAAAGAAAGTGGTTTGATTCACATCTCAAATCTCGCCGATGGCTTTGTGAGTGATGTAAATGCACACGTAACCTTACAGGAACATGTGGTGGTAAAAGTGCTTGAAGTAGATATTCCGCGAAAGCGTATTCAACTCAAATTGCACAAGCTGAATGCTTAAAATTGCCTATCATCCCATTTATAAGCATCCTTTACCCGAAGGACACCGCTTTCCGATGGAAAAATATGATTTGCTCCCAAAGCAACTTTTGCACGAAGGCACCTGCACTGAAGTCAACTTTTTTGAACCTGGTTTTCCTGAGGAAAAATATCTTAAAGCTGTTCATACTGCTGCGTATGTAGATAATTTAAAGAAGCTCAATCTAGACCGAAAAGCGATACGCAAAAATGGTTTTCCGCTGTCTCAAGAATTGGTAGATCGTGAACAAATCATCGCTCAAGGAACGATTCTGGGCTGTCAATATGCTATAGAAAATGGCATTTCTTTTAACATTGCAGGTGGTACTCATCACGCTCACAGCGATCACGGGGAAGCCTTTTGTCTATTAAATGACCAGGCGATTGGAGCACGCTACCTTCAGGCTAATGGGTTGGCTCAAAAGATTCTTATTGTAGATCTGGATGTACATCAAGGCAATGGTACGGCAGAAATTTTTCAGGGAGATGACTCGGTGTTTACATTTAGCATGCACGGCGCAGGTAATTATCCGTTTAAAAAAGAAGTTTCTGATTTCGACATTGCAGTGCCAGACAAAAGTGACGACCACATTTATTTAGCATTGCTAAAAGAAACCTTACCGGAATTAATTAAGAAAGTAAATCCAGATTTTATCTTTTACCTCAGCGGTGTTGATATTCTAGAAACCGACAAATTAGGACGCCTTTCTTGTACAGTAGAAGGCTGCAAAGAGCGTGATAGTTTTGCACTAGAATGTTTTCGCGATAGTAAAATACCCGTTCAAGTAAGTATGGGTGGTGGTTATTCTCCTCAAATAAAGACTATTATTGATGCGCACGCCAATACCTATAGGCTTGCTCAAGCTCTTTATTTTTAGCCAATTAACTTAAAAAGTCGGGTGTTTTTCCCCATATTTAAATTAAAACATTGATATTCAGTATATTAATTTTAATTTTGTAAATCACATAACCTAATTGATATGAAAAATTTAAAAACCTTTTTTGCCCTTTTTATTTTAGCTACTTCTCTAATCTCATGCGATGCAGTTGATGATCTTACTGAAATTGAAGTTGATACTGAAATTTCTGAAGATTTTACTATTGTAGTAACTGAGGGAGAGACATTTTCAGAATCACTTTCTGTAAGTATTGATGATGAAAATGTTCAAGACAATCTTGATAAAATAGAAAATATAGAAATTGAAAGCCTAACCTATCAAATTATAAGTGTTAGCGGGACTGAAAATGTAACTGCTACCGGAGAGTTTTCAATAGCCAGCAGTAGTTTCCCATGGTTCTCTTATTCAGAGAGCGACTTTGTTAACCTTACCGCTGCAGCCGAGGCTGGAACCGTTTATGAAATTGAAGTTGATGAAGATATTATAAGCGCATTTGAAGCAGATTTAAGAAGTGGAGCAACTGCTTTAATTCTTGCAACCGGAACAGTATCTGCGTCACCGGTGACGTTTGTTGTACGCGTTAAAGCAAAAGTAAATGTAGTTGTAGATGCTATCTAACAGCAGTTTTAAAATTTAAAACAAAAACCCGATGCACTGTATGGGGTTTTTTATTTTATGTAGTACTGCAATGCATAATCAAGATAAGTAGGTATAGAAAATCCCATTCTAAAAAGTTAAAAAATATTACCGACATTTGAGTAAATTAAATCTTGTGCTCAATTTTAAATTTAATCATATAGCAATATCTGTCAAGGATGTGGCTAATTCTATAACCTTTTATCAAAGCGTTTTTCAATTTCCTGAAATTGAAAATACTGCATCCTCCTCTAAGACGCGCTGGTTAGAAATAGGAGAAGGAAGACAACTTCATATCATACCCCGACCCGAAGCCATTATCAAAACCAATAAGGCTGTTCATTTTGCGCTTTCTACACCATATTTAGATGTATTTATACAGCATCTCAACGATTTAAATATCGAATATTCAGACTGGCGTGGCACCCCAACTAAAGATTACATTCGCAAAGATGGTATTGCTCAGGTTTATTTTCAAGATCCCGATGGCTATTGGATTGAAGTAAATAATGGCATCTAAATGATTTTTTGAAGAAAAATCACCTTATCATCTTACCTGCTGATAATCAGTTTAATTCACTTTATCTTCAAAAATAATAGTAAAAAGTCTCGTTATATTTATCATAAGCAGACTCAATACTTGCCTCTAAATCGACAACGTTTTAGTAATTTTAAAGGTTACAACTACAATTATTAGCCTCCATGAGTAATTATCACATAAAACACTTAGAAGAGTATTTTCAAGTTTATCGTAAATCTGTACGCAATCCAGAAAGTTATTGGGAAGAAATTGCTGAAGAACACTTTTTGTGGCACAAACGGTGGGATGAAGTTTTAAGTTATGATTTTGAAAAACCGGAATTTAAATGGTTTAAAGGCGCAAAATTAAACATTACCGAAAATTGCATCGACCGGCACTTAAGAACCCGAGGAGACAAAACTGCTATACTTTTTGAACCAAATGATACTACTGAAAAAGCACAACATATAAGTTACAACGAACTCCACGAGCGAGTTTGTAAAATGGCAAATGTGCTGAAAGATAAAGGGGTGAAAAAAGGTGATCGCGTATGTATTTATCTGCCTATGATTCCAGAATTGGCTGTTTCAGTACTAGCTTGTGCACGTATTGGAGCTATTCACTCTGTAGTCTTTGCAGGTTTTTCTTCAAAAGCACTAGCTACTCGTATTAATGATTCTTCGTGTAAAATGTTAATTACTAGCGATGGATCTTTCCGCGGAAATAAAAAAATTGATTTAAAAGGAATAGTGGATGCCGCATTAGAAAATTGTGAGTCTATAGAAAATGTGCTGGTGGTGAAGCGTATTGAAACCAATATTTTTATGCAAAACGGTCGGGACATCTGGTTGCAACCTTTACTGGACAATGCTTCTTCCTCTTGCGAACCAGAAATAATGGATGCTGAAGATCCATTATTTATTTTATATACTTCTGGTTCTACCGGCACCCCTAAGGGGATGGTTCATACCACTGCCGGTTATATGGTATACGCTGCTTTTACCTTTAAAAATGTATTTCAATATAGAGAAAATGATGTGTACTGGTGTACAGCAGACATCGGCTGGATTACCGGTCATAGCTATATTGTTTATGGGCCATTAGCAAATGGAGCCACGACAGTTATGTTTGAAGGTGTTCCAAGTTATCCCGACTATGGTCGTTTTTGGGAAATTGTAGAAAAACACAAAGTAACGCAGTTTTATACGGCTCCAACTGCCATACGCGCCCTTGCAAAAGAGAAAACAGAATATGTCGAGAAATATGACTTATCAAGTCTTAAGATTTTAGGTACCGTGGGTGAACCTATTAATGAAGAGGCGTGGCACTGGTATGATGAGAACGTAGGTAAGAAAAAATGTCCTATTGTTGATACGTGGTGGCAAACTGAAACCGGAGGAATTATGATCTCTCCTATTCCCTATTCTACACCGGCAATTCCCACTTTTGCTACTTTACCATTACCAGGAATACAACCTGCTTTAATGGATGAAGAAGGCAAAGAAATAAAAGGCAATCAAGTAGATGGACGTCTTTGTATAAAATTTCCGTGGCCATCGATGGCACGTACAATCTGGAATAATCACCAGCGCTATAAAGAAACTTACTTTTCTGCATATAAAGGAATGTATTTTACCGGTGATGGGGCTTTGCGTGATAGTGTGGGTTATTATAGAATTACAGGACGCGTTGATGATGTGGTAATTGTAAGTGGTCATAATCTAGGAACTGCACCTATTGAAGATGCAATTAATGAACACCCCGCTGTAGCAGAAAGTGCAATTGTGGGTTACCCTCATGAGATTAAAGGAAGTGCGCTTTATGGTTACGTAATTTTGAAAGAAACTGGAGAAACCCGTAATCAAGACAATCTTAGAAAAGAAATAAATCAATTAATTTCTGATCGTATTGGACCCATTGCAAAATTGGATAAAATTCAATTTACGAGTGGTTTACCAAAAACGCGAAGCGGAAAAATAATGCGTCGTATTCTACGTAAAATTGCGTCGAACGACACTTCAAATATGGGCGACACAAGTACTTTATTGAATCCCGAAATTGTTGAAGAGCTAATGGAAAATGTTATAAGCAGCTAACAAGCTGGTTGTAATCAGTTATAAACTGAAGTTTTAAATAACTTTACTTTTAATTAAATGCGCTCTTCTAAAAGAATTATTAATTTAGTCGTTTACTAACCTATTAAAATACAGCATGAATACTATTAACAATCAAAACCCTCCTAAATCTTGGTTGGTAGAATCTATATTAGCCACAATATTCTGTTGCTTACCATTTGGTATTGCAGGAATTGTAAACGCTGCTAAAGTAGAATCAAAATTTGCTCAGGGAGATCTAGAAGGCGCAGAACGCGCTTCAGCAAATGCAAAAAAGTGGACACTTATAAGTGCTGCTCTAGGAGTTCTTGTTGTTGTGTTAGCTTTTATAGGTACTATGTTAGGCTTTGTCGGAAGTCAATACTAAAACATATTATTATATAGGTTTTGCACTTTTGGGTTTAGGTTTACTCGTATTTTATAAAACCTACAACCCAGAAGTGCATTCCTATTTTCCAAAGTGTCCTTTCTTATCACTTACTGGTTTGCAATGCCCAGGATGTGGTTCACAACGTGCCGTACATCATCTTTTAAATGGCCATTTTGTAAATGCTTTTAAACAAAATGCGTTACTACTATTAGCAATGCCCTATGTTTTACTTGGACTCTTTTTAGAGTTTAAAAAACCATTGAGTAAAAAATTATTGAATATTAGAAAGCGCTTTTTTGGGTCCACAGCTATCTGGTGTATTCTAGGAATAATCTTTACATTTTGGATTTTTAGAAATCTAACGTTTTAAAAAATCTATTTACTTAAAAGCAATAATTCGTCACAAACGATTTCTGTGATATACCGTTTTTCACCTTGTTTAGTTTCATATGATCTAGAGGTAAGTTTACCTTCTATCGCGATCTCTTTACCTTTAGCAACATAATTTTCTACTAATTCTGCTGTTTTACCCCAGGCAACAACATTATGCCACTGCGTATCGGTAATGCGCTCTCCATTGTTATTTTTATAATTCTCATTAGTAGCGATACTGAATTTTGCCAGTTTCTTACCTGATTCTAAATTGACGATTTCAGGATCATTACCTAAATTTCCGATCAACTGTACTTTGTTTCTTAATGTGCTCATGATTTTTATTTTTCGTTAAACAGTTAATTTATTTTCGCAAAGGCGAATACTTAGGTCAGTAAGCTGTAAGCATTGCAACTTAATGACACTGCAAAGATGAAGTAGCCTAAGAGAATCACTCGTTTATTAATCAGTTACTTACGTTTATTATCGATTGTAAACGCTTACAATCACTTATAATTACATCTTATATCACCTCTAGTTTCTACTTCACATCAAAATCATTGTGCACTAAAAATTAGAAGTAGTTATACGTAAGCTAACTATTAACTATATATTTAAATTTTAATTAAATGCTCAAAAAACTCATTGTTATGATAAGGTTGAAACAATTTTCTCTACTATATACACTACTACTTATAGTCGTTTTTACAGCCTGTTCAACTGATGATAACAATACAAATTATAAGGTTTCTTACACGTTACAGGATCTAGAAGTCATTCATAATGGTGACTCCAAAAGTTGGAATCTAGAAGCACACTACAATAATTACAATTCAAAATCATTAAATTCTGACAATGCGTGTTTCATAGATGAGAAGTATATCTTTTTAGAAGATGGAGCGGTAGATGTTTTATCTGGAGACATAAATTGTTTTGCAGATGAGACACAAACTGAAAACACTATTGTTACTTATATATTTAATGAAGATAATGGAAGTGTGTATATTCGATATGCGAAAAATGCCGAATTAAATGAAGTAACAAAATCGATATTCTTTAGTTTACAATTAGTAGAACTAGAAGAAAATCTGATGATTTTTGCAGCAGGAGATCGAGATAATTATGGAAAAGCATTAGTTTTTAGACGTTAGTAATTTTTACTATTTAAATTTTTAAATACATCAATCTAATAACCGTATTTAACACAACAAATTGATTATCAACTATTAATATCATATTTTAGTAAATAACTTAGTTCTTATGCAGAAGACTTGTCCAGAGTGTGGTGATAAAATTATAGGCAGAGCAGATAAGAAGTATTGTAGTGATGCATGTAGAAATTCTGCCAATAATAAATTAAATACAGACAGTAAGAATCTTGTGCGTAACACCAATAATAAGCTACGCAAGAATTATAGAATATTAGAAAAACTAAATCCTGATACTAAAACCAAAACCACTAGAGAAAAACTAGTTCTTGCTGGTTTTGATTTTGAGTTATTTACGAGTATATACACCACAAAAGCTGGCACAACATATTTCTTTGTGTACGATCAGGGATATCTTCCTTTAGATGGAGACTTTTACGCATTGGTAAAGCGTAAATAAAACAGTTACTTCCAGGTAGCTCCTTTAAGTTGTAATGCTGCTTTTATAACATCCATTTGACTTATTTGGCCTATAAGTTTTCCATCTTCAACAATGGGAAACCGTCTGTGCTTACGTTCAATAAAAAAACGAGCTGCATCAAAAACATTCATATTAGCATCTATTGTTTCTACATCAATAGCCATATTTTGTCCAACAGTGGCATTAAGCATAGGTAAATTATGATACCGACTATCAGATATGTGTTTGATACAATCTCCTTCAGAAATAACTCCTAAGAGCTCATTATCTTCATTTACAACAGGAGCACCAGAGATTCGGTTTTTAATAAGTTTTTCCATAACCTCCATAATAGATTGATCTGGAGTAAATGTTATTAATTTCCGAGTCATATAATCTGCTACCGTAATATTTACTTCATCTGCAATGACCTTTGAGCGCTTGCCCATAAAACTCTTGATTCCCATATGATTAAATTTTAGATTCCTTAAGTTACCTATTTTTTTGGATATCACGAGCTCCTTTTTTGAGCTCTATAAGCTAATTTTAGATATTGTGCATAATGCCTAATCCAACTACCTTTATCCTTCATTTTAGATATATGAAAATTAATTACGCTGCAATTCTCTCGTTTTTACTTCTGTTAGGCCTTTTCTATTATAGTTTTTCTACTCATAAACCACAATCTATTTCTGGAGCTGAAACGCCATTAACACAATTCTCAACTACCCGAGCTATGAGTTATGTAGACTCTCTTGCTCAGCATCCTCACAGTGTAGGGGTGCCTGCTCATAAAGAAGCTCAGGATTATATTGTTCAACAATTGACTGCTATGGGTCTCGAGGTAGAACTTCAAAGTGATTTTGCGTATAAACCGGGATGGGGAGCTTTAAGCAGAGCTGAAAATATTATTGCAAAAATTCCCGGCGATGGTTCTGGACAAACATTATTATTAATGTCCCACTATGATAGTGCTCCACATACGCAATCACGTGGCGCGAGTGATGCCGGAAGCGGAGTTGCTGCAATTTTAGAAACTGTGCGTTCCTTTAAAGCAAAAGGTAAAAAGGCAAAAAATGATATAATTATTCTCTTTACAGATGCTGAAGAATTAGGTCTCAATGGGGCTTCTATTTTTGTAAATAAGCATAAATGGGCAAAAGATATTGACCTAGCCCTCAATTTTGAAGCTCGAGGCAGCGGCGGCCCCTCTAACATGATTGTTGAAACAAATGGCGGAAACGGAGCTCTTATTAAGGCATTTGCAAAAGCCAATCCTTCTCATCCTTTTGCAAACTCGTTAATGTATAGCGTTTACAAGCTTCTACCTAATGATACAGATTCTACAGTGTTACGTGAAGATGGAGATATCGATGGTTTCTTTTTTGCATTTATTGGTGATCATTTTGATTACCATACGGCCAATGATATTCCTTCACGGTTAGATCCTGCTTCATTAGAACATCAAGGAAGATATTTGACAGCACTACTCGACTACTTTCAAGACGCAAATCTAAATTTAAAAGCAGAAGAGGATTATGTTTACTTGAATATGCCCCTACTAAAAATGATGTATTATCCATTTAGCTGGATATTACCTATGTTAGTGGGTGCGTGGATTCTATTTATAGCTCTACTCATATATGCAGTAAAGAAAAAAGAACTTAAACTTATTACTATTGGTCGCGGCTTCTTACCTTTAATAATATCATTAATTGTAGGCTACATTCTAAGTCTTGGATGGAATTTAATCCTAGCTATAGACCCTGCACAGGCAGATATTTTACAAGGTTTTCCTTATAATGGTTATGAATTATTAACCGGTTTTGTGGCGCTAATGATCGCTATAACCTTTGCTGTTTATTATTTCTTTTATAAACCCAATGATGCTGCATCGTTAAGTTTTGCACCGTTGTTTTTTTGGTTATTAATTGCCACTGGTGTAGGTATTTATTTAGAAGGCGCTTCCTTTTTTGTAATTCCGGTTTATTTTGGATTACTAGCTGTTTTTGTGATTTTGCAAAGCGGTAAACCCAACTTATTTATTCTAACACTTCTCTGTACTCCAGCTATATTTATTGTAGCGCACTACATTAAAGAATTTCCGGTAGGGTTAGGTTTAAAAATGCTGGTTGCAGCCTTAATGTTAACTGTTCTGCTTTTTGGCTTATTGCTTCCGGTAATTGGGTATTATAGAATGAAAGCTAAACTTGCCATCGCATTTGCACTTGTAAGTATTGGTGCTTTTATTTCGGCGTACGCCAAGTCAGATTTTACTGAAGATCGCCCGTTTCCAACAAGTCTGAATTATATATATGATGTAGATAGTGGAAACACCTTTTACGCAACCTATAATACACATCTAGATGATTGGTTAAAACTAACACTAGGAGAAAACCCAGAAGTTGCCTCAGAAATTTTTAACACTGCGGGATCGGGAAAATATGGCAGTAAATTCACTTTTGCCAAGAAAGCTCCTAAAAAATTTATTGCACCATCACAAATCTATACATCTCGTGACACCGTTATAGATGGAAAGCGATTTCTAAATTTTAGTGTATTCCCACAACGCAATGTGAACGATATAGTTTTATTTTTATCAAAAAACGTAGTTCTAAATACAGTACGTTTTAATGGACAGGATGTACAACCTGAAAATGGTGAAACCAGCGTTCTCAATAATAGAAATTCTGATTATCTATTAAGTTATAGACTCACAAATAGAGAGCCATTAGAAGTAGAACTGGTAACAGAATCTAAAGCTGCGCTCGACTTTACCCTATTTGATTATAGTTATGATCTTTTAGAGAACACAGACTTTGACTTACCTTCGCGGCCTATAAACACAATGCCAATGCCTTTTGTTAATACAGATGCGCTAATTACAATTCAGCATTTTAATTATTAAACGGCTTTATACACTTTAGATTATGAGTACGATTGCAATAGCGGGTTTAGGATGGTTAGGTTTGCCCCTAGCTGTTCAATTACAAGAATTAGGTCATACTGTAAAAGGTTCTGTAACCTCTAAAGAAAAAAAAGCACAATTAGCTTCTTATGGAGTTGATGTATATCAAGTAGAAATTGCAGAAGATGAAATACGCGGTGAGATAACTAATTTTTTAGCTAACGTAGATATTTTAATTGTCCTTATTCCGCCAGGATTACGTCGTAACACAGGTCATAATCACGCACTTCGAATGGCTCAATTACTCGACGCCGTTCAAAGTGCATTAGTTAAAAAAGTTATCTTAATTAGTAGTACTGGTGTTTATGATGACTCCCAAGGTGTAGTAACTGAGGCAGATGTGCCTAAACCGCAAGACGTTAAAGGCAACCAGCTTCTAGAAGTAGAACAGCTGTTTTTTAAGTCCTCTACAAGTGACAATACGGTAATACGCTTTGGAGGGCTGTATGGCGGAAGTAGAAATCCGGTAAAATATCTCTCAGGAAGAACCGGCTTAACAAATGGAGATGCACCTGTGAATATGATTCATCGCCAGGACTGTATAGGTATTATTTTAGCTGTTATCTATAAAAACGCTTATGGGCATATCTTCAATGCCGTGAATCCAGAACACCCATCTAAGAAAGAATATTATACGACACAAGCTGAGCAATTAGGCTTAGAACCACCTCATTACAACTCAGAGGAAGAACATGTGTATAAGCAGGTAGATTCAATAAATATTAAGTCTGTACTCGGATATTCTTTTCAGAAAAATCTATAAAAAAACCCGGCAAGCACATACCGGGTTTTCAAGGAATTCTTCTGGTTGGTCAGAAGAAAGGCTAACACTAACTAACAGCGTTTTAAGCTACTGTTTCTTGTAACTGAAACAATTGCGCATTTAAAAATTGTAGGGCATTTATTTTTTCACGAGTAGGAACGAGAAGTGAAATATTATTATTGCTTCCTCCGTAGGCAATCATACGCACCGGAATAGAGTTTAGAATTCCGAAAGCTTTATAAGATTCTTGATCTGCTATAAGGTTTTCTCCTACAATACAAATAATACTATGATCTTCTTCAACAGTTACTTCTGCAATTACAGATAGTTCTGTAATAATCGCTTTTAAATGACTGGAATCATCAATAGTTAATGAAATAGCAACTTCAGAAGTTGTAATCATATCTATAGAAGTCTCGTGGCGGTCAAACACCTCAAATATGGTTCGTAGAAAACCGTGAGCTCCTAGCATTCGGTTAGATTTTATTTTTATTGCAGTAATACCATCTTTAGCCGAGATAGCTTTAAGTCCGCGGTTATGATATTCATTTGATATTTTTGTTCCTGGAGCAGAAGGCTCAAATGTATTTTTTAACCATACGGGAATATCTCTGTCAATAACAGGTGCCACCGTTTGCGGGTGCAGGATTTTTGCTCCAAAATAAGCAAGCTCTGCAGCTTCATTATACGTCAAATGCTCTATAGGATTTGTACCCTCAACATATCTAGGATCGTTATTATGTAGTCCATCAATATCGGTCCAAATCTGCACTCCTTCTGCAGATACAGCTGCGGCTATGATAGTCGCACTAAAATCACTTCCTCCACGTTTTAGCGTTGCCAAAGAACCTCGCTCATCACGACATACAAAACCTTGCGTAATATATAATTGAGATGGATTTTGCTCTAATTGCGGTAACAACGCTTGTGATACTGCCTCAATATTAGGATTTTCTACAGAGCCAACGTTCATAAATGTACTTGCATCAAGCAATACATTAGTCACATTTTCTTGTGTTAGAAACCTAGAAAACAAAGAAGTAAGCATTGTTTCCCCGTAGGTTACTAATTCCGCATAGGTAGTTAAAGTACGACCGGCTCGCGCTACATTATCTATATTTATAAGAAACTCATCAATTTGCGCCCGAGCTGATGCTTGATTTTCTGCTGTAAATAAATCATCTATAGCCTCATTGTGTTTTGCGCGTAATTGCTCGATCACCTCATCAATACGTGCAGTATTTTTATCTATGCTTGCCTGATTAAGACTCACAAGTAAATTAGTAACTCCAGACATTGCAGATAACACTACAATCTTAGGGCTTTCTGTTACCGCAAGTATCTCTACAACTTTTCTAATATTTTGGGCACTTCCTACAGAAGTTCCGCCAAATTTTAAAACATTCATCTTCATTAATTTAGTGGTGCATAGTTAAACCGAAAAAAAGAAGACTGAAAAAAATTCAACAATTTTATATAAATTTGTACAAATTGTTAAATATATAACATTGAAAACAATCACCTCTGTAGTTGAGCAGCTTATAAAACACCAGCCTTATACTGAAGACGCTCTTATGCGTAAGATTATAAATTATAGCGCTCTAGCCGAAGATTTTCAGCCTAGAATTGAAAAAGAGCTTGGTAAAAAGGTTAATGTAGGATCTATCGTAATGGCATTACGACGATATTACCCACAAAAAAGACTAGATGAGCGGGTGATGCGAGATCTAGGAGATATTGTCGTACGTAGTGGTATAACAGACTTCACCTTTTTAAATTCGAATACAATTTTAGAGAGTCAGTCTAAACTACTTGAGCAAACAAAAAATATTCCGAAGGCCTATTTAACATACTCCAGCACATTTCATGAAAGTAACATTCTGGTGTCTAATGATCTCACTAAACTTGTCGAAGATTGTTTTGCAAATGAAACCTGTGTGATGGTAAAACACGATTTGTCTTCTTTATCTATAGCGTTGCCTGTTAATAACTCAAAAACAGTAGGTCTCTATTTTTATATTTTTAAGTTGTTGGCTTATGAGGGAATACCAATTTTTGAAGCCATTTCAACATCAAATTATTTTACCTTATTCCTCGAGAAAGAATACGTTAATCAGGCATTTGCACTTATAAATGAAATTAAAGGGTAAAAAAAACCCGAAAGCGATGCTTTCGGGTTTTTTTAAATAATTCTAATATAATTACCAGATTCGTACTCGTTTTTCTACCGGTACAAACATTGCATCCCCTTCTTTAATATTAAAAGCTTCGTAAAAAGCATCTATGTTTTGAAGTGGTACATAAGCACGATACATACCTGGAGAATGTGGATCTGTCTTAATACGCGTTCTTAAAGCATCATCACGCATTTTTGTACGCCATATAGTTGCCCAGCTAATGAAAAAACGCTGCTCTGCAGTAAAACCGTCTATAGGCCCTGGTTTTTCATTTTTCTCATAGAATTTTTGCAATCCTGTGTATGCAGCAAGCAATCCACCTAAATCACCGATATTTTCACCCAATGTGAATTTACCATTAATATAAAGACTGTCTGCTACTTCTATAGCGCTGTATTGTTCTGCTAAAGCTCCACTACGCTCAGAAAACGCAGATAAATCTTCATCTGTCCACCAATTTTTTAAATTACCATCACCGTCAAATCGTGAACCACTGTCATCAAAAGCATGTGAAATTTCGTGACCAATTACAGCTCCAATCCCACCATAGTTTACTGCTTCATCGGCCTGATAATTGTAAAATGGAGGTTGTAAAATAGCCGCTGGAAAAACAATCTCATTAAATGATGGATTAAAATAGGCGTTTACGGTTTGAGGAGACATTCCCCATCTAGTCTTATCTACCGGCTCTTTGTAATCTGCATTATTTTTATCTTCTGCCCAGGAACCTGCTGCTAATAGATTTTCAAAATACGTTTTATCTGCGCTGATTTCTAATTTTGAATAATCTTCCCACTTATCAGGATAGCCTATTTTTATTGTAAACTTGTCTAATTTATCTATTGCCTGAAGTTTAGTAGAATCTGTCATCCACTCCAGGTTGTTAATACGATCTCTAAACGCATCTTTGATATTGTCAATCATCGCCTCGGCTTTTGCCTTTGCTTCCGGAGGAAATACTTTATCTACGTATAATTTACCTAGAGCCTCTCCTAAAGTATTATCTACAGTTTCTAATGCACGCTCATCTGCAGGTTTCTGTTTTGGCGTTCCGTTAAGCGTTTTACTGTAAAACTCCCAGTTTGCATATTCTAGCTCTGTAGTTAAAGCATCTGACCACGAGTTAAGAGTTGCCCATCTCATAAGTAATTTTAGATCATCAACAGCTGTTTTTGCTAAAACAGTTTGTAATGACTGCATATATTTAGGTTGTAACACAATTACCGTATCAACTTCTTTTGATAAACCTTGATTTTCAAAATAGGCTTTCCAGTTAATTGCTGAAGTCATTTTTTGAAGTTGCGCAACGCTACTTGGATTATTCATATTGCGAGCATCTCTGCGAGCAACTTTGTCCAGCCTAGGTTCTGCTAATTTAGTTTCAAGTGCTAAAATACGATCGGCCGCTGCTTTTGAAGTCGCTTCGTCATCTCCGGCATATTGCAACACCCAGCTAATATAATCTTTGTACTGCTCACGTATTTCTTTTGATTTTGCATCTTGCTCTACATAGTAATCGCGATCTGGTAAACCTAATCTTCCCGGAGCAATATACCCTGAGTTCATTTTACTGTTAGAAAAATCTGAAAATACACTGAAGTTTACAAAAGGAGAAACCACACCATTACGCTGCTGGCCTACCTTTTGAATATCTTGTACAGATGTGATTGCTGCAATACTTTCTAATGCAGGCTGAAGCGGCTTTAAACCAGCAGCATTACGAGCAATAGTATCTAACTGTCCTTCATAAAGAGCTAATGCCTTTGCTTGATCTGTTTTGGGACCATAACTATTTTCTTTTTGAGCGTCTGCAATAATCGCTAGAACATCTTCTCTGGTTTTTTTACGCAGTACGCTAAAACCTCCCCAAGTAGATTCTTCTTCCGGAATTTCTGTATTACGCATCCAATTTCCATTTACAAAATCGTAAAAGTTGTCTTGCGGTTTTACCAAAGTATCCATATTTGCAAGATCTAAAGCAGGTATTTTTAATTCTGCAGTATCTTGCTTTTTAGCTTCATCCTTACAGGATGTTAAACTCAATATTCCCAGTGAAACAGGGAGTATCATTCGTGCAATTTTATTCATATATAATTTAAAAAATTTGTGGTTATTTTAATTTAGTTAGCCCTTAGTTTCGTGATAAGCACTTGATCGTGTTCCTTCTTGAGATCTGTAAGTTGACTTACATCCTCATTAGGCACAGCTATAGAAAGCACATAATGCTGTACTTTCCAGATTTTATTTTCTAAACGCATCACGCCAGAACCTCTACATATACCCATTTGTGTTTCTAAAAGCTCATCAAACCAGGCAACCTTAGATTTCTTAGGATGATAAATAGTCCGTTCTAATGTTTTAAAACTCCACGCTTTTCCTGATTCAAAATAAGGTCTTGCATAAGATTTAAATTCTTCTATTTGCCAGTTTTCTTCAGCATCTGTTCCTATAAATACGGCATCACTTGTCATATTTCCAAAGTACGCATCAAAGTTTGCTTCTGCTGCAGACCGATGCCAACTTTCTAACTGACTATTAATTGCCATTTCGGTTTGATCTTGCCCAAAAGTTATTGCAGAAATCAACAATAAAAATACAAGTAGTATTCGTAGTTTCATACTTGAATATATTTAGTTTTTGCGAGGAGGGTTTGATGACAATTGCACAGTTGTTGTCGTATCACGTTTTGTAGATAATGAATCTGCTTTTATCTGATATTTTTCAAGTAATTCTTCAATAGACTCCTGATACTTTAAATTGATCTGCAGTTTTAAATTTTGAAAAGCATTATAATATTCCGTTGCCTCTTTGTTGACTAAAGCTGTATCAACATTAATTTTTGATGCTTCTTGAATAAGTGTGTTTGTTTTTGAAAAGAAAACTGTTAATCGAGATTGAATGGCACTATTAACAATACTATCATTAGGATCTTTCTGAGCATTCCCAGCGACTTTAATCCATTCTTCACCCTGTTTCCGAAGATTTATAAGTTTTATTGTATCTAAAGCCTTTACATAGTCTGTTAATGCTTTGAAGTCTTCCCAGACTTCAATACGCTGTTGGGCAACGGGCGTCAATACAATTTCCTGTTTTAACTGAGGCTGCATTTTGATCGTTAGCGTATCTGTCGCTAAGCGTGGATCAACAGCAACTTCTTTTTTATCCTCGCACGAAGTAAGCAGCACTATAAGAAAGGGAATTATTATAAATCTCATAGCCTCAAAAATACACAAAGGTTTCCATAAAAAAAGCCCCTTTCACAAGGAGCTTATAATCGTTTAAAAGTGGGCTTTACATAATGTGATTAATCTCTTTATTGAGCGTATCAAAAGCTCTATAAATCGTTTTCAAATGATTCTGAACTACTGCCTCTCGCGTTTCATCGCGGTTTACTTCTATATAAAATTCCTTCACTTCCTCATTTACTTTATCAACTTGACTTTTTATTTTAGGTAGTTCTAAGTTTTCGGGGATATTTTGTGACATTGAATTACAACTTATTGCAAGATTTGAACGCAAGTCTACAGCATTCAGGGCATTTGTGTTTGAGATAAGAATAATCGTTTTTTCTAACGCGAGATAACCATCCCACATTTTAACAGCCTCTTTGGCATTAGGTTCTAATTGCTCAACATTTGCTCTCAAAACTAAATCTTGAGAATCGCTTGCACCTTTATTTTTACAAGACAAAAGTGTTGTCAAGGCAATAATTAAGACTACAAAATTGGTTTTCATTATTTGGGGGTTTAAGCATGTAAAATTAAGGTAACTAACACGCCCTTAGAATTTTCTGATAATAAAGTATTCCTAAAAATCTATTGAAAATCCTCTAATACACCCACTTATTATTAAATAGTGTTAAAACAAAAACGCCTACAAAAAATTGCAGGCGTTTTAATAAACTTATTTTTATTTCCTATTGATTATCATCTACTAGAGACTTACCGCTTTTTGAAACTGTTTCTTTGATTTCTTCATTTAAATCATCAAACGCTTCTAGAAGTTCTTCTACTTGATTTCCTATCTTTTTCTGATCGTTACCTGATTTTGCAATAACCATTTTCAAATCTGCAACTTCTTCTTTTATATCTTTAATATCTTCCTGAACTTCCTCAGTAAGAAGAGATTTAGGAATTGAAGATTCTAAATTGTTAGCATCAACAACAAGTTGAGATACAAAATCTGTAATTTCAGCTTCAGGAACTTCTTTAAGATCTAATGCTTTAACAGAATTTGAAAATGACTTTAGATTCTTCCAGCCATCAACATCTGCTTTAAGCTTTGTATCAACTTCAACATTTTCCCAATTAATAGAATAATCGTCTGGCAAAGCTGGCTTCTCTAAAGAACCATCAATCGCAGCATCTGCATAACGTTCTTTTTCTGATACCGTACTATCCCCTACATTTTGAACTTCTTCTGTAGTTTCATTTACCTGTGCTTCTTTTTCTGCATCATTTTTACAGCTTACCAGGGCCACTGTCATCAACACACCCGTAGCAACAACACTCATATATTTCATAATGTGATTTTTTAATTTTTATCAAAAGTAAAATTAAAAGAGATACGTATAACTTTTGTTTTTGATTAGATAAAAAATACTTAAACTTTAATAAGAATTTTAACTTTTTTGGTCTTTCAAACCATACAAAAGACTGAAATCCTATAAGGTTAACTCAATTTTAAAAAATAGTGAATTGCTAAATCATATCTTTATCGAGCTATGAAAAATTGAATAAGTATGAGTATTACAAAAGATACAGAAAATTTCAGTGATCGCGAACTTGATCGAATTATCGAAATGGCGTGGGAAGATCGAACTACCTTTGACGCTATAGAATTCCAATTTGGTCTTAAAGAACAAGAAGTTATTGAATTGATGCGGAGGCAAATGAAACCTTCAAGTTTTAGAATGTGGCGGGAACGCGTACAAGGAAGAGCAACTAAACATGCTGCTAAGCGAAACTTCGAGAAAGGCACTTTTAAAAGTACCAGACAAAAGCAAATTACCCATAATAAAATTAGTAAACGCTAATTTTATCAATCAAAAAAGCCGTTAATGTAGATTAACGGCTTTTGTTTTTTTGAAAGTATAACTTTGTCTCATATAGAGAACTTAGTATTATTCATTACTTACTACACGATCTCCAGAAAGTTTCCAGGTATTTACTGCAGATATTCTAGAGTCATTATAATCAACTTCACGTAAGGTATCTTCATTCCAGAAAAACCACTTACCGGTCTTTTCGCCATTTGTATAATTAGCTACAGCAGTTTTAGATCCGTTTTTATCAAAACTTACCCATTCTCCTGTCAACTTACCATCTTCAGTATAAAAACCTTTTTGACTAACCTCTCCATTGTCATGAAACAAAGTTGCTTTTATCAAATTACCGTCTTTCACATAAACGTTTTTTTGCTTCTCTTGTGCAGACGCAAAACTTACAACACCCATCAAGGCAATAACAACTAGTAGCTTTTTCATAAAAATAGTATTTGGGTTAAACTTTACTTTACAAATCTAACAAATAATTAAACATAAAGCAATGTTTAGGTAACGTTAAATTAACATTAAAGTGTTAATTAACTGTTATTCAGTTACATATGTCTCTCTCGTTTATTAAATCCTTTGCTCTACTTGGCTTTACAGTACATTTTTAATTAAATTATACCCTATAATATGCCCTACTTATAACATTGTCGTAACATTCAGCCTAAAAATAAGTATCAAATTTGCAGCCTGAACTGATTCATCTAAATATGGATAACATTTACCTAATTATGCTTATTGCATTAGCTATCCTAGCTATTGCAGACCTTGTTGTTGGAGTAAGTAATGACGCCGTCAACTTTTTAAATTCTGCCATAGGATCTAAGGCAGTTTCTTTTAGAACGATTATAATAGTAGCTAGTGTTGGGATAGCTTTTGGAGCGCTATCATCAAGTGGTATGATGGAAGTAGCCCGTAAAGGTATTTTTGTGCCAGAAAAATTCTACTTTGATGAGATCATGATCATTTTTATGGCTGTGATGCTTACCGATATTTTACTTCTCGATTTTTTTAATACACTAGGACTTCCCACATCTACAACAGTTTCAATCGTGTTTGAATTACTGGGAGCTGCATTTTGTATGACCTTTATAAAATTAGCAGGTACACCAGATACACTATTACATTTAGGGGAGTATATCAATTCTGAAAAAGCAATTGAGATTATAACCGGGATACTGCTCTCGGTCGTCATTGCTTTTACGGTGGGGGCGCTCGTACAGTTTTTCACAAGGCTATTACTAACCTTCGATTTCAAAAAACGACCCGTATGGAATGCTGCTGCTTTTAGTGGTATTGCTATTGCCTCTATAAGTTATTTTATAATTATTAAAGGTTTAAAAAGCGCAGATTTTGTTCAAGGAGCCTTTATAGACTGGGCAAATTCAAATGTTTGGGAATTTATAGGTTATAGCTTTATTGTCTATTTTATAATTAGTTACGCCCTCATTAAGCTTGTAAAATTAAATGTATACGTACTGGTAATTATCGTAGGTACATTTGCATTAGCAATGGCATTTGCGGGTAACGACCTTGTAAACTTTATTGGCGTGCCTATGGCAGCTTATAATTCATATGAGATTTGGCTGGCAAGTGGAGAACCTGCAAGTACATTTACTATGGAATCTCTCGCTCAAAAGGTACCTACACAGCCGCTATTATTACTTTTTGCTGGTTTAATTATGATTTTAACACTCTGGTTCTCAAAGAAAGCCAGAAGAGTTGTTAAAACATCTGTGGATTTATCCAGACAAGATGAAGGTCAGGAACGCTTTAAATCTAATGCGTTTTCACGCTCCTTAGTACGCGGCACAATGAAGTTAAATACGGGTTTTGTAGCTATACTACCTAAACCGATTCTTAAATATATTGAAGTAAGATTTTCTAAACCAAAATCAACTATTCGTGTTGCTGCAATAGACACTCCGGCTTTTGACCTTGTGCGCGCTGCAGTAAACTTAATGATTGCCAGTGTTCTTATATCTGTAGCAACCTCACTAAAACTTCCGCTTTCTACAACATATGTAACATTTATGGTTGCAATGGGTACCTCTCTCGCAGATCGTGCCTGGGGTAGTGAAAGCGCAGTATATCGTGTGGCTGGTGTTTTAAATGTAATTGGAGGTTGGTTTATGACCGCTATAAGTGCATTTACTGCTGCTGCGATAATGGCGTTTATACTTTATAAAGGTGGAAGCATTGCACTCTTCTTATTATTTGCAATTGCTATAGCAATACTTGTACGCAATTACATGAATCACAAAAAACGTTCTGAAGCAGAAGCTGAAGAAGGTCGTCTTATGCGTGCAGTAAGCAGCTCCATCCAGGGAATTATAAACGAAAGCACAACTAATGTAGCCTCCTCATTTAAAAGAGGAAGTAAAGTGTATGTAGGCGCTATAGAAGGTCTTGCTAAAGTTGATCTTGGTAAATTACGTAAGAGTAAAAAAGGAATTACCAAACTTAATGCAGAGGTTGAAGAGTTACGTAATAACTTATACTATTTCATTAAAAATCTTGATGAATCTCACGTACAGGCCAGCCGATTTTACATAGATGTTTTAGGCTATTTACAAGATGTAACACAATCAATAGACTTCGTTGTAACATCTAGCTACAATCACTTAAACAACAATCATAAGGGCTTAAAATTTACGCAGCTAAAAGATCTTAAGGAAATTGAAGAGCGATTAGACGTATTATTTAGCCAAATAGAAGACGCTTTTAAAGCCAAAAATTTTGATGCGCTTTTACCTATTCTTGAAGAAAAGCAAAATCTACTGGATAGTCTTTCTATTAAAATGGAAAAACAAGTACAACGTACCAGAAGTAGTGATTCTAGCCCTAAGAATACCATGCTTTATATAAGCTTACTTCAGGAGACACAGGATCTCATTGTTGCAACAATGAATATCCTAGAACATTACTATATAGAGTATAAGAAGCATATGTAATTCTCATACTCTACTTAAATCAAAAGCCGAAAACGTACTGCGTTTTCGGCTTTTTTATTTCCGACTTATTCATACAATCAGAATCATCTTATTCAGCAAAGAAAGCAACCATTTCTATTTAGTATAATAACAGTTTTCAGCTAAAATATAGAGTTCTTACTAACTAAGTCAATATGCTCTAGGTTATTCAGCACAAGCTCCTAAATCGACATTCAAAGAGTTTTCTATAGGTAATATCAGGAGCGGGTTAGAAGTACTAGAATCCATCCTTCTTTCCGCTTTTTCTCTATAAATAAACAACTTTCCTGTAATCTCATTTACCGAACTAAAAAAGCCCGCTCTAAATTAATAGAGCGGGCTTTTTAATTAACTACTTAAAAATATTTATGAACCGCACATTAAACAATCATCATCACCTTCGGCTGCCTTTGCCTGCGCGATAATTTCTTTCATTTCTGCAGCGCTCATTGGTGCTGTATTTACTTGTGCTTTTTCCGTTTCTACTGCAACCTCTACTGCTTGCGGCTCCTTAGCTTCGTAAGGTGTAGCGCGCTCTTCTACAGAGTCTGGTCTGTGAACCGGAGCCGATGTTGCTTTTAAAGTATCAGCCGCACGCTCTGCAACATGTTTTTCCTGCACTGGCGCTTGCTTAGCCTCTTTATTAAGTGTGAACTTAATTGCATCTACAGCAGATTTCGTTCTTAAATAATACATTCCTGTTTTAAGACCGCTTTTCCATGCATAGAAATGCATTGACGTAAGCTTCGAGAAGTTAGCATTCTCCATAAATAAGTTAAGAGATTGTGACTGATCGATAAAATAACCACGGTGACGTGACATGTCAATAATATCTTTCATGCTCAGCTCCCAAACGGTTTTGTAAAGCTCTTTTAAATCTTCAGGAATGCCATCTATGTGCTGTATTGATCCATTAGCACGCATAATTGCTTGTTTTAGCTCTTCATCCCATAAACCTAATTCAACTAGATCTTCAAGAAGGTGTTTATTTACAACAATAAACTCCCCAGAAAGTACACGTCTTGTATAGATATTTGAAGTATAAGGCTCAAAGGCTTCATTATTTCCTAAAATTTGAGAAGTTGATGCTGTAGGCATAGGTGCTACTAATAAAGAGTTACGCACACCGTGCTCCATAACTTCTTTACGTAATTTACCCCAATCCCAACGGCCGCTTAATTCCTCATCCTTTATGCCCCATAAGTTATGTTGAAAATCTCCTTTAGAAATAGGAGAACCTTCAAAGGTAGAATAAGGTCCTTCTTCTTGAGCCATTTCTTTTGATGCAGTAACCGCTGCAAAGTAAAGAGTCTCAAAAATTTCCTGGTTTAGTTTTTTAGCTTCATCAGAAGTAAACGGTAAACGTAATTTTATAAATGTATCTGCAAGACCTTGAACACCTAGACCTATTGGACGGTGGCGCATATTACTGTTTTCTGCCTCCTTAACCGGATAATAATTACGATCAATAACCTTATTAAGATTACGGGTTACACGTTTTGTTATTCTAAATAATTCTTTATGGTCAAACTGCCCGTCTTTAATAAACATAGGCAATCCTATAGAAGCAAGGTTACAAACCGCTACTTCATCTGGACTTGTGTACTCCATAATTTCAGTACACAAATTAGAAGAACGTATTGTTCCTAAATTCTGCTGATTTGATTTGCGGTTAGCCGCATCTTTATACAGCATATAAGGTGTACCAGTCTCAATTTGAGATTCTAATATTTTCTCCCAAAGCTCACGTGCTTTGATCGTTTTACGACCTTTTCCTTCAGACTCATATTTCAAATATAACTGCTCAAATTCTTCGCTATGTACATTGAATAAATTTGGACACTCATTAGGACACATTAAGGTCCAGGTATCATTATTCTGTACACGCTCCATAAACAAATCTGGAATCCACATAGCATAGAACAAATCACGTGCACGCATCTCTTCTTTACCGTGGTTTTTCTTCAAATCTAAGAAGTCAAAGATATCTGCATGCCAAGGCTCAATATACATAGCAAAAGAACCTTTACGCTTCCCTCCACCTTGATCTACATATCTAGCAGTATCATTGTAAACGCGTAACATAGGCACAATACCATTAGAAGTACCATTTGTACCACCTATGTAAGAACCTGTAGCTCTCACATTATGAATAGATAAACCGATACCTCCTGCACTTTGCGAAATCTTCGCGGTTTGCTTTAGTGTATCATAAATACCGTCTATACTATCGTCTTGCATAGTAAGTAAAAAGCAAGATGACATTTGTGGTTTTGGAGTTCCTGAATTGAATAAAGTAGGAGTAGCATGAGTAAAGAACTTCTTAGACATCAATTCATACGTTTCTTTAACTGAAGCTAGATCATCTAAGTGAATACCTACAGCTACACGCATAAGCATGTGTTGTGGTCGCTCTGCTATTTTACCGTTTATTTTTAAAAGGTAAGAACGTTCTAAAGTTTTAAAGCCAAAATAATCGTAACCAAAGTCTCTGCTATAAATTATAGAAGAATCTAATTCTTCTTTATGCTTTGTAATTACAGCATAAACATCCTCTGCAATTAACGGTGCCTTTTTACCTGTGCGTGGATTTACGTACTCGTACAAATCTGTAACTACGTCACTAAAGGTCTTTTTTGTATTCTTATGCAAGTTTGAAACCGAAACACGAGCTGCTAATTTTGCATAATCTGGGTGTGAAGTTGTCATTGTAGCGGCAACTTCTGCAGCCAGATTATCTAACTCACTAGTGGTAACACCATCATATAAACCCTCAATAACACGAAGCGATATTTTAACCGGATCTACTAACGGATTTAAACCATAGCATAACTTTTTTATACGCGCTGTGATCTTATCAAACATTACCGGCTCTTTGCGGCCATCCCTTTTAACTACATACATAAGGCTTCAGTTTTTTAGATTTTCTCAAATTATTTTGGCTAAAATTTGAGAAAAGTGGTTTAAGGGTCAAAATGAGAAACACTCCAACCTGATTAAATAAATATGGGTATTGTGTATTTGACCGAAGTCAAAAATGAAATTATAATTTAAAAATCAGCATCAAAACTAATTTTCTGACCTTCTGTACCTCCACTTCCAGAAGCAACACCAGCTTTTTGATATTCACCTACTCTTTTCTCAAAGAAATTAGTTTTTCCTTGTAGGGAAATCATATCCATAAAGTCAAAAGGATTTGTTGTATTGTATTCTTTTTCACATTCCAACTCGACTAATAAGCGATCTGTTACAAACTCAAGATATTGAGTCATCAACTTAGAATTCATACCTATCAAACTCGCAGGAAGCGATTCTGTAATAAACTCTCTTTCTATATTTAATGCGTCAACGATGATCTCTCTTATGCGCTCTTTAGAAACTTTATTCACTAAGTGCTTGTTGTGTAAATGCACCGCAAAATCACAATGAACCCCCTCATCTCTCGAGATTAATTCATTTGAAAAGGTAAGGCCTGGCATTAAGCCTCTTTTCTTCAACCAGAAAATAGAACAAAAAGCACCTGAAAAGAAAATACCTTCAACAGCAGCAAATGCGATAAGACGCTCTGCAAATGATGGACTTTCAATCCATTTTAAAGCCCAATCTGCTTTTTTCTTTATTGCAGGAAAGGTTTCAATAGCATTAAAAAGTTGGTCTTTCTCTTTTTCATCCTTTACATACGTATCAATAAGTAAAGAATAAGTTTCAGAGTGAATGTTTTCCATCATAATCTGAAAGCCGTAGAAAAATTTTGCTTCAGAATATTGAACTTCATTAACGAAGTTTTCCGCCAGGTTTTCATTAACAATCCCGTCAGAAGCTGCAAAAAATGCAAGAATATGTTTTATAAAGTAACGCTCATCATCATTAAGCTTTGTAGTCCAGTCTGAAAGATCTTGATGTAAATCGATCTCCTCTGCAGTCCAAAAACTCGCTTCCGATTTTTTATACCACTCCCAAATATCTGGGTGCTGGATGGGAAAAATCACAAATCGATTTTTGTTTTCCTGTAAAATTGGCTCTACTGCATTACTCATGTCCGTCTGTTTTTTTAAGTGATTAAGTACCGATAACTAGGGACTAACAAAGATCAAAAAAAAAGAGGGTTTTAAGCCAAAAAATGACTCGACGTTTTCAACAAAGTTTTCAACACCATCTATTATAGAGAATTTATAACGACCATGATCGACATGTACTTAACCAGCTAAATTTCAGTATTTTATAAGTTTAAGATATCTGAAGAAATACCGATCTATTTATACCCTGAAACCCTCTAGTTAAGAGGTTTGACACGCTTTAAAAAGAGTTATTAGGAAGCCCTTTTTCATCCCCAAAAAGTTATGAAATGCAATGAATTTTTATCACAATCCCGCGCAAACTTTAACACAATAAGGAAGTAAAATACCGAAAATACAAATCAGTATTTTTAATTTCAGAAAATTCTATTTTCAAATTTATCAGAAGGAGAAAAAGCACAGGGAATTATAAACTTCCATCCCATTCTGCATAAAACTGGGTTAAGAAATCCTCCATGAATGCGTGACGCTTAGCAGCTATATCTTTTGCTGTTTGGGTATGCAATCTATCTTTGAGCAGTAACAGCTTCTCGTAAAAATGATTAATAGTTGGTGCTTCCGATTTTTTATATTCTTCAGGAGTCATGTCGAGCCGCGGTGGAACGGCAGGATCGTATAACTTTCGGTTTTTAAATCCTCCATAATTAAAGGTTCGCGCAATACCTATTGCCCCTAATGCATCTAGGCGGTCTGCATCTTGTACAATTTGCAACTCTGGACTAGTATATTCAGAAATTTTATTTCCGCCTTTAAATGATATATTTTCAATAATAAGAATAACCGCTTCAATTAGCTCTTCTTCAGCGCCTTCTTGTTCTAAAAATTCACGTGCGAGTCTAGGTCCAACAGACTCGTCCCCGTCGTGAAATTTTGAATCTGCGATATCATGAAGCAGAGCACCCAGAGCAACAACCATAACATTAGACTTTTCGCCTTGAGCTATATGCAATGCATTTTTATAAACACGAAGCGTGTGAAACCAATCGTGACCACCCTCAGAATCAGCTAAGGTCTGTTTAACAAAAACGCTGGTTTTCTCAATAAGATCGAGGTCTGATTTGTGTAAATGTATAAGTGCGTTCACAAGTCTCTTTTTTACTTTTATGATTTGTGTACTCTAATTTCTGAAAAATCTCCGAGTACTATTTCCTGCACGACTTTTACAAGCTCTTCCGGGTCGTATGAAGATACAGGTAGTGGTTTGTGCACCGTATGCGTTACGTGAACTCCTATATCCTGCGGAAATCCTCCCCAGCGCATCAACTTCCAGGAGTTTTGAATGGTAACCGGCAATACAAGTGCTGTAGGCATCGATTTAAATAACGTTACCAATCCTCCTTTTGCAAACTCTTTAGGAATACCTGTTTTACTACGTGTACCTTCAGGAAATATTACCACCGATCTGTTTGTAGAATTCATTGTTTTAGTAAGATCCCTAATCGCAACAATTGATTGACGTTTGTCTTTACGATTAATTAATGCAGAACCTCCTTTGCGTAAATTATATGAAATACTGGGGATGCCCTTACCCAGCTCAACTTTGCTAATAAATTTAGGATGTATACGTCTTAAATACCAGATGATGGGTGGTATATCCCACTGCCCCTGGTGATTTGCCACTATAATAATGGGCTGATCTCTACTGAGCTTATAATCATTTTTAAAAGTAAATCTTGTTCCTAAAAGATTAAGCGTGCGCATGATCATAAAGTTAAGATAATCAACGCTTTTTTTATGAGCTTGATATCCAAAGAGGTTATAACATAGCCATTGAACGGGATGAAAAATTACTATAACCAAGCCAAAAGCCAGATAAAATATAATACTTAGTGGATACGCAACTAGTTTTCTCATAGACTAACATTGATGACAACATTCTGGTCTGTCATTAACCCACAAATTTAAGTATAATGATTGTTTAAAATACGGCTTACTCCTAAGCTAAATAGGAAAGAAAGTTTTAATCTGGGGGAAAAACCCCTTATTTCAGAAAACAAACTCTCTTAAATTAGCCTCAACTTAATTGAATGAATCAATCGCTTAAAATAAAATTAGCTGTAAGCATCGCATTATTTAATGCAATTGCCTTGTGTGTAAATTACTTTGGAATATCTCCAAAGATAGAAGCCACAACAGCAAATCAAAAATTAGAAATATACTTATTTACAGACTCAGAGATCGGCTTAAAATCCAATTTGCAAGAAGTTGGGCCTTTAGTGCAAACGCCTGATGGCTTCTGGCCTTTTGAAGCTTTTTATATAAACACTTCAACAAGCGAAACAGATTATACCGGAAGGTTTAGAGGGTTTTTTGCCGGCTTTGATTTTTTTGAATTTATCTTTTATAATGGTCTGCTTCTGGGCACTTTGTTATTTCTAAAACTGTGGTGAATCATTGAGTTTTTTTCTTACGGCGTTTACTCCAATATACGTACAGGCCAAATATCACAAGACTTACTACAGAACCCCATAATAGTCCGGTTTTCATACCTTCAGAGCGCTCTCCCATTATTGCAATAAAGAGTGTTAATGGTGCTACCCCAAGAAGTGTGGCGCTTATAAATCGCAGATAATTCATTTTTAATATTCCGCCCACAAAACTTATCGCATCATTAGATAAAAACGGATTTAAACGGGTTATTGCAATAGCCCAAAAGCCATAATCCTTAATAAAATCTTCGAGCTTAGCTTCGGTAGCAGCGCCTATTAAACTATTTATTAATCCAGATCCTAATTTTTTACCCAAAAGATACCCCACGCTAGAAGCACACCCTATAGCCACAAATACAAGTAGACTTCCCCAGACGGGCCCATAAGCAAGAATACAAACAGCCATAAGCACCACAGAGGGAATTATAATTAAAAACATCTGGGCAATCATCGCTACAATTAACACAACAGGTCCTACCCAGCCAAAGGAAGACACCCACTTCTCAATACGCTGCTCATCGCCACTGGTTAAAATTTCCCAGGCCTTATTAAAAAAGGTTTGTACATCTGGGATAAAAAAGTAGGCCAGTACCAGACTTACAAACAGCAAGACCGAAACCAGTTTAGGTAGATTATTTGAGATAAATTTCTGCATTATAACTTTTAGACTAGGGCTCATAGACAAACAGCTCTTCTATGGTACATCTAAACACAGCTGCCAGTCTAAAAGCGGTGGGTAAACTTGGGTCAAATTTACCTTTTTCTATGGCATTAATTGTCTGCCGCGAGACTTCTATGCGGTTTGCCAAATCTTCCTGAGTGAGATCAAACGTGGCTCTTAAATTTTTGATATTATTTTTCATGAGTACTTTCGGCTATTAATGGCTGTACAAACTATATAAGTCACCCCCATAAACAACACCAAGGTGCTAATCTCAGCATCAGAATTGAGTAAGCCGGTAGTATCTAATTGAGAATAGGCTAGACCTACCACAACGGTGAGCCCAAGCGTAAGCCCCATAGACTCTAATTGAATTTTACGTTGCAGTTCATCTGCTGCATTTACAAATTTTCTATTTGCAAGCACCATACCTACTCCCACAGCCAGACTTAGTAAAATGGCAATGCCCGTAAGTAGTGATGATTCCCATAAATACATAGAGCCAAAGGTTACCAGGGCTGTGGTACACACCCAGGCTAATGCCCACATTAGTAAATACTTTTTTGAAAATTTCTGTTTTGATTTCATAATTGATTGTTTACGATTAATGTAAAGTACACTTTACAAATATAAGTCTATTTACAAATGTAAAGCAAGCTTTACATTGAGAAATTTATGAAAATCGAATTTTCGAGTAAAGTATTGATAGCGGAAGGTGAGGGTGGAGATGAAAACGAAATGTATAAAAACAAAAAAGCCTCAACTACTAGTAGTTAAGGCTTAATTTTGCTCCCCCTCTTGGGCTCGAACCAAGGAAGCTATCTCTCTGTCCCCTATACCTTTACTTACTTGTCAACTTTATTAGCAACCGAATTGTATGCCTTTTAAACTATTTTATATCTATCTGAACGCATTTTGAAAGCTTTTTCACTTCCTTCCATAACATCACAAATTTCTTTCTTTATTTCTTCTCTTTCTACTGTACCTGAATGTAAAATCGATGTGAATTGACTCTCAGAATCCATTGAGATAATATATTCTGCATCGCCATTAACAGGAATATTGGCATTATGAGTAACTACAATAATTTGTCTACTACCTTTGGCTACTTTTAATCTATCTACTATTAATTCATAGACTAATCTATTATCTAAATCATCTTCTGGTTGGTCTAATAATAATGGAATAGTACCAAATGAAAGTAAAAAAGTTAATATTGCTGTAGTACGTTGTCCTGCGGAAGCAGTAGACAGCGATTTATACGTAACAGCGTTTTCAGGTTTATATTCTACAACTACTTCATCCTCTGGCATAAATAATTCTAATTCATCCATACCTGCATCAGTTATACCCCTGACAGCATTTTTAAAATGACCACCAACTATATCAGCATTATCATCAAAGTAATTTTTACGGAATACATCTTTTACTTCTTTTATTTTCTGTTCTACGTTACCTTGAAAACATAACTCTTTTAGCTTTTTAAAATCTTCTTCAAAAGAGGTGTCTTTTCCAATAATTTTTCGGACTTGCAATTCAAAACTTGTTTGATTTCTGAAAGGTTTAATTTTTACCCTGATTTTATCATCTGCAACATTATCATCGATAAATTCCTTACGCTTGTTTGTAATGTCTTTGCATAGTTGAATAAATTCTTCTTGATATTTCGCTCTTTCTACAAGTTCTAATCTTTCTTGTTCTTTGATTATATCAAGTGCTTTTAATTCTTCTTCTTTATCTTCAATCTCTTTAGATATAGCTTCGTAATGGTCAATATTATCTACCCCATCTGCTTCAAGTTCAGCTTTCTTATTGTCATAATTAATTACTGCTGTAGAATATGCTTGTTGCCATAGTGAAGATTCTATTTTACTTTCTAAATCATTTTTAACTTGAGATATAGATGTAATTAATACTTCATATTCTGTCGCCTTAGCAGATAAAGCCTGTTTTACTTCAGTAAGTATATCTTGAATTTCATCTTTATTCGCTTCAGAAAAACTTTCTACCTTAGGTTGCTCAATTTCAAATTCAACTTTTAAACTCTCTAATTGATTAACTAAATCCTGAATTTTTTCCTTGTAATCATTAAGTAATTTTTCTTCTTCAGCAAATGTCTTTTTTTCTGCCATTAACTCCTTGATGCCTGCCTTATCTAAAGTTTCTAATTTCTTTTTTAAATCAGCAATATCAGTCTTTAGTTTAAGTCTTGATTTTAAGCTCACTTGATGAGTTCTAATAGTACTACAGGACTTTAAGAAATTTTCTTTGGCAACCTCTCTTTTATCTTTTAATAGACTTATTTGTTCAACATTCAAATCAATCCTATCTAATAAAGCATTTGGGTCTTTAGAAATTTCAAATATTTGCTTTTGAGAATACTGTTCAAACTCTAAGAAGTTTAGAAACTCCTCATCTTCAATTTCCTCCCAATCCCCATCAACTAACTTATGAATTTCAATAGTTTGATTAACTGAACTTTCTATATCAGATGTTTTTACACGGTATAAGAAGTCTTTACGAATAAATTCCACTTCAATAGTTGAGTCTTTATTAAACACACCAATAGACTCTGTTCCTCTAACATCATTTGTTTTGTAGAAACTATTATGTTCCTTAAGTAGTTCATTAAAATTTTCGAGATTACTTGTGCGGTTAAAAACCCCTCTTATAAATCTTAATATACTTGATTTCCCACTACCTCGACCACCAATTATAGTATTTAATTGTGGATTAAATCCAATTTTAAAAGGTACTGTTCCTGTTAATGTAGTATTAGTTATGGTTATTGATTTTATCCAAAATTCAGGTATATCCGTTATAGAAGTTGCTTCAATAAAATCATTAACTACTCTATGTGATGGCAATAAAAATGCTTGTCTTAATCCTTCTAAAGAAGGTGTTTCGTCCATTTTTATATATGTGAATCTTGAACCTATACCATTTAAACCGTGCTTTGAATTTTTTGGTTCGTGCGGATTATCTGAAAAAGTCAATATTGCTAAGTCTTTTTCTTTGGATAGCCTAACTGTATTATACCATTTTTTTGCAGTAGCTTCATCAATTGGTAATGGCGAGTTTTCATAATAATCATTTAGATAAGGCAGAACTGTTTTAATATTAGCATTGGTAAATTCATTCTCATAAAATGCTTTATGAACAACTTGTACTGCATTAATATCATCACGGCTAAAAAAATCTATTAAGTTTTGATTACCTATCGATTCTAAACCATTGAACTCATCAATATGCGCTGGAATAACTATTCCTTGGTTTTTAAAAGCTATATCTGCTATTTCGTTAATACTCTTATCTGTTTTAGCCTCTTGAGAACCAAAATCATCTCTTTTAATTTCACATTGAATTAGGAAATCTCCAACGTCTGTAGCTCTTTTAGAAGGGTCAAATAATACTAATAAATGAACTTTAGAACTATCACAAGTAATTTCAACACCAGGGAAAATGGTTAAGTTTGTCTCTTTTGCAACTTCTTGAATTTCCTCAATACCATTAGGACTATTGTGGTCAGTAACCGCAACACAATCTAAACCCTGTTCTATTGCTCTGTCAACCCATTGTTGAGCTGTTACCTCTCTATCTTGAAAACATTTACTTGCTGTTGAATGTAAATGTAAATCGCACTTATACCACCTTGCTCCGTTAAAATCTTGCATATATAATCTTATTTCATATCCTTTAAAATGTCTATCAACTCTGCTACGGTTCTAGCGCCATCTAAACGGTCGCTTTTAAAAACCATAAAGTAGCGGTAATTATCTCCAGCTTTACTTGCCCATTTTTCGCCTAAGCGTAATTTTTGTTGACTATCTGAGCCATCTAAGTGTTCTCCTTTAGTTTCAATTAGGATTGTCTTACAATTTTTCATCTTTACGATAAAATCTGGATAATGATTTACGAAGCCATTAATTAATAAGCCTTTACCTCTTTCTAAGTTTCTGTGCCAATACACAACACTATCCAAATTTGCTACTTCATTAATTACTTGCTTTTCAAAATCATTCATTTCGCCTTCCTCTACGTAAAGGTTTTTAGTGATTCCTTTAAGGGTATTTTTTGGACTAATCTTTTTTGAAAAAGTAAATGAAGGTTGACATACAACTGTTCCTTTATCCAATAGAATATCAAACTGCTTTTCCATATGGTGGTTAGACAATTCTGTAATTCTATTTTTTATTAAGGTTGCATAGAAAGGTTCATTGTTAGTGATTTCAGCAATTTTATCGCTGTTTAAATCACCGATAATCTTTTTAACGTAAGCTACAATATGAGGTTCTGGTATTTGGTCTATCTTCTTTATGATTTTAGTAATACGACCTGCAATTTGATTTATCTTTTGCTTCGGTGTTAGTGTGGTTAAATACTCTGCAAACGCTTCTTTAACGTGATTATCTACATACTTATACTCAGGAACGTATTCGTCCTTTCTACCCTCTGCAAGGTCAATACTAGCCATCTTAGAAGCAGTACGAGTTAAATCTATATTGCTATTCTGCTTATCTAGTTCAAAACCTTCTAACAATAGATTTTTTGTAAGCGGAATAAGGTTGTCTGGCTCAATTAAAGATGGTGCAGTTTTGATATGAAATGTTGGTATAACTTCTTTTTCAGCATCCTGTTTAAACACCTCTTTAATTGGGAATGATTTTATCTTTTCTTTCAATTCGGTTGGTATTAAATTATCATCTTTCTCCAATTCTTCCATTTTTTTCTCAAACTCAGTATTGGTCAAGTGAGTTAAGTTCAAAATATCATTGAATTGTTCTTTTGCCTTTTCCGATTCTGAATAATCCTTCACTCCAGAAGTGTTTATTTCTACTTCACCATCTTCACTATCATTAGTTGCAGTTGTGCTTTGTTCTTGCTGTTTACCAAACAAATCTTCAAAACTCCCTTTGCCAGTAGTAGTATCAATTTTAGATTCTACTTGTTGTTCTTTTACTCGATAATCTTTGGCACTAAATCCAGACTTATTTAGACCCAGAATGATTTTATCTAATGTGTCTAGAAAATTATTAGATGAAGTAAATACGAACGAGTAATTCAATAAATCTTCCTGATGTTTTGTTACATAGGGTAAGCGTAATACTCTACCTAAAATTTGCTCTACATCTATTGAAGAAGATTTGTTTGCTAGTGATGCTAACACATAGGCGAAAGGACAATCCCAGCCTTCTTTTAAAGCATTTACAGTAATGATATAGCGAACTTCACAATCTCGTCTCATTAAGTCCAAATTCTTAATCTCGTCTTTGTTAGCAGTCTTTATTTTGATTTGATTTTCAGGAATACCAATTTCAATTAAGCTATCCTTAATTTTATCAAATGTTACATTATCGTCACTTGTTTTGGGTTGTGCTTGAAATAACACAATAGGTCTTATATACTTACCGCCATTAGATTCTTGCACTTTTGCCTTAGCTTCTAATGTTTTCTGCATCTGTATAGCACTACTCAACACTTCAGTAGTATCTTGATGATTATACACTATTACAGGTAGCTTTACCATATTGTTTTTCTTCAACTTTATGGCATCTACAAAACTTATAATGTTACTCTTATTTCTTGGTGTTGCGGTTAAATCAAAAATGAAACTTGGGTTAATATTGTTCAACATTTCTATCCGCAAATCTGCTTCAAAATTGTGGCTCTCATCTATAACTATAACAGGATTTAGGTATGCTATTACTTGAATTAATGCACTATCATCTACATTGTCAAGGTTTGCCTTTAAATCTCTAAAGTGAGATGCAAATTCTGCTAAGTTTTCATTTTCTCTATAGGCTCTTGGCAGGCCTTTTCTTACTGTTTCAACAAAGGATTGAACACTCAATACTAATATGCTTAACTGTTCTTTGACCTCTACTGGATTGAATCCTTGACCAAATAACAAAGCTTCTTTATCATAGACTTTTACGTTACCATTAAAATGCGCATCTATCTTTTGCCTATAAGGATGTGAGGTATCATTGAGGTTATTATAGGTCTGTTTCAGAATGGTATCTGAAGGAACAAACCATACCACTACTTGTGGTTTATCTAAAGGGAAACTATCGAAGATAGGTTTCAACGCATTGCAAGCAATAAAGGTTTTACCACCTGCTGTGGGGACCTTTACCGTTACTCTTGGCACACCTTTTATTGAATTATCATATGGTCTTAAAAAATCATCTTCTAAGCTCTGAATTGATATTCCTTTGCTCTCCCAAAAGGCAGAAAACGAATTACCAAGATGTCTAGAATTATCTAGTTCTTCTATAAACTGTGTGAGGTCATTAATAACCTCTTGTTGGTATTTTTTTAATTCCATTCTTAGAAACGTTTTATATCCCTTGGTATTTTTTTAAATATGATATTCTTGTTAAGCATATATTGTTCATCTAATAAACAGATGTCTGCATAAATAATATACTGCTCTTGTAATTCTGAAATTATGCCTAAACTATTATTATCTAGAGTGGTTAAGCTTTCTTTTTCATAGTAAAAATAGTATCCCGTATCTTGGTAATTATCTAGTAGATATTTTGTATGTTTAGATTGTGTCCTTGTTAGTGGGTGCTTAGTCTCCGTATAGTAGATATAGTTTCTAATTTTATCTTCTCCAACTTCTTCATTCAAATTTTCATTGTCTTTAAATATTGGTTGACCTAATTCGTAGAAATCGAATGAACCGCCAGTACCTTCAACTTGTTTTTTGTCAACACCATAACCATCAATGACCTTTTTAATTCTTTCAGAAGTTACATCATCAGCATAATCTTCCATTTCTATCAAAATAAACTTTCTACTTCCATCATCTGCTTTATTTAGATTTAGAACAGCGTGAGCGGTAGTACCAGAACCAGCGAATGAATCTAATATTATTGCATTTTTATCATCAAATGAATTTAATAGTAGTTCTAATAAACTTACAGGTTTTGGGTAGTCAAATTTTCCTTTCCCAAAAATAGCCTCAAGGTCAATGCTTCCAGAACTTTTCAAACTAATAATAGACCTTAGTAAAAGATTCTTGACTTCGTATAAATATTTAATAGAACTTGGCTGTGTATTTTCATCTTTAGCAAACCAAATTTTCCCACATTTATAAGAACCATCTGCAAGTTCCTCTACGTTGTGATAATCTAAATAAGTATCAAATGTCTCTTTCTTCCATCTCCACCCTCTATCTGGTACATTACAAGGTTTCTTTGTAATTGGATGCAACACATCAAATCTGGGACCTGTAGTTTGACCATTAGGCCAACTCAAATTTATTTTACCAAATAAATCATAATTGGAATCAAGATTGTTATACAAAGTAATTCCTCTATCATAACCATTCTTTTTGTACAACTGCTGTAAATCTCTTTTTACTTCTAATATATCCGTCTTTTTTCTTTTATGTTTTGAAACTAAATCAAATACAGAATCCAGCCCTTCCTTTAATTGTGTAAAACGATGGGACTTTAAATTTTCTTTTGAATATAACAGTACGTACTCGTGAATATTCCCTATACCTTTATCATTTTTTGGTACACGCTTATTCCAAACTATCTGTTCTATGAAGTTATTTGGTCCAAAAATATCATTAAGCATAAGCCTCAAATTATGAACTTCATTTTCATCAATGGAAACAAAAATTACACCGTCATTTGCTAAAAGTTTATGCAATAATTTTAGACGTGGGTACATCATACACAACCATTTGTCGTGCCTTGTTAAATCCTCGCCGTCTTTACCTACAACTTCTCCTAACCATTTTTTAATTTTAGGATGATTGACGTTATCATTATACACCCAGTTCTCTTTACCTGTGTTATAAGGCGGGTCTATGTAGATACATTTGACTTTTCCCTCATATTCAGGCAATAGAGCTTTTAGGGCCAATAGGTTATCTCCCTTAATTATCTTATTACCGCTATTAGTCTCTTCTTTCTGCTTACCTTTTTCAGTATAACTGTACTTGTGATTTAATATCTTATACGGTACATCTTGATGATGGCTAACAACCTTTTCTTTTCCTATCCAATTGAGTGTTGGCATATTTTAAATTTTAATAGGTCTTAAAAATACTACAATAATAAAAGGAGCTTATATTTAGTTTTAAAATAACAAAAGGGCAACATTCCTGCTGCCCCCCCCTAATCTTACAAATATCTCCAACAAAATCCTCCCGAGCTCTCCCTCTCACCTCTACATACTCTAGATATACAGGTTTTACTCAAACCAGAATCTCTACTGGCTTCTGCTACAGACTTAAACTCATTAATGTATTCCCCATCTAATGATAACTGAAGAACCTTCTTTCTCCTATTATCTGATTTACTTTCAAATGGCTCCTTATATAGATAACTCCAGTAATAATCTTTATAAATATTGTTCACACCTAAACAAGCTCTTGATATATGTTGTTTAGTTGCATTGACTGCACTAGCTGCATCATTTAAACAATCATACTTATCTACAAGCAAACCATCATCTAAAGAATATTGATAAACAGTTTTTTGAAAGCCTCCTCCTTCATCTTTATTATAACCTTCTACTTTGGAGTTATATTGATATATATAGTGTTTCTCCTTTTGAGCAAGTTCATCTATAGAGCTAGCTGTATCTATAGTTTCCCAAGAGAAAGCCTCGGGACCATAAGTCCCGATAGCCTCTTGAAAGTAGCCTTTATCTCCCCTAATCGCTCTTTCTATATGATCAAGCTTTCTTTGCTTTAGCTCATAGGTAGTTGCACCTATGTATATTTGTCCTGTAATTTCGTTTTGTACTTTATAAATTAATCCTGAGTATTTTTGTTTCATATATTATTGATTTAAAATATACTCACCTCTATTAGGTTTAATTATTAAGTTCTCTTCAACAAGTTGATTTAATTTGACGAAAAGAGTATCTTTAGACATTATTCTATTTTCATCTCCAGTAAAATAATTATTCAATTCAGCTGAAGAAATAGTTTGACTGGTCTGACTGGTCTGACTAAGTATATAATCATAGACAAGCTTTTTATTAGTATCATCTACTCTACCATCTCTTGACTTTGAAACTTCATAAAGGCTATATTTATTCTCTGTTCCGATTTTTTCTACCCATCCTTCTTTACTAAAATTATATAATTCTGCTGTATCATCTTGCTCGATATGTTTATTGTACAGCATCGCTAAATAACTTCCGCCACGCTTTGTGGGAACCTTTGCCATTCCATAGGCGAATTCAAATTCTTGAAGGACAAATCGACTACCAGCCACATTATCTTGAGTAATTGGTTCTTTGTTTCCTTTAGTTGTATGGTGAACAATAATTATAGTTTTACCTAGATTACCAATATATTTATTGAACAGTTGAAAAAAGTTTTGAGCTGATTTACTTTTCTCAATTTCACCTACAAAAAGGTGAGATAGACTATCAATAAATATTACTTCAGCATCGCACTCATTTATAAAATCTCTTAATAATTCCCAATCCTCATCAGTATTGAAAAAAGAAGGAAATCCTTCCGGAGTAGAAAAGTAATTTTCACTGAAGAGCTTAAGCTCCTCTAAACTAAAACCCTTTATTTGTTTCCCATTTCTTCTAGATCTTAATTGTACAGATTCTTCTAGATTTACAAATAATACCTTCTTTGCCTTCTCATTCATTTCGCAACCAAAAAAACTTTTTCGACCTATTGCAAGGCTAATAGCAAGGTTTTCTGCAAAAGTTGTTTTTCCTGTTTTAGGAGCTCCAGTGATAAGGCCTTTTGATCCTTCAGGAATACCTTTCCAAATAAAATTTGGTTCTGGTTGTTCTTGTGTTTTTTTAATTAGCTCAATTGCTCTAATTACATTTAATTTAGAGCCTTCTTCATTTGATTTAAAGTTTAAATCTTCCATATTTCTTATTATAAGTCAGACTAATCAGTATAGTCTGATTAATTTATGAGCGTTGGCTACCCGAATATTTTATCCAAGTTTTGGTCCAACTATTAAATGAAAAAGAGATTCTATATTAGGAAAGAGGTTTTTTGGATTTTCAATTCTATCATCAATCTTCTCCATTTAATCCAAAAACGAGCGCAAATATAAAACAAAAAATCGAGATATGCAAATTTTTAACAACATTTATTTTTTTATGTCAATTATTATTAGTATGTAACCTTCAAATATTTAAAGATTACATACCTAATAATTACCCATTTTCAGTGGTTTTTGATAAAGGAGACCGTCTCAAAAGTTGGTTATCAAAATACAGCATACTCCTAAAAGCTTAATCATCTATTAGAATATCAAAATGATTGTGGTAATAAGCTTTATCACCAATTACAAACACAGTTTTTAATTCTAAAGTGACTTTAACCTCCCTAACCCAATACTGCTTTCCTGATTTCAAATCTCCTATTTCATACTTGGCTTTCACCTTGAAAGGACAAAACAGCAGTTTTAGAATATTATTCCACGTTACAACATAGAGTTGATTTGGAGAGCAGTATTTGAGTAGTTCGGCAAGTTGCTTCTTATTCATATTGTTTTATTTAGATGGTTAAGTGCAACTTAATTTTTGCTACAATAGCTATAGTATTAATTATGTAGGAACCAGTTGGATTCTCCAAATTCCATTGAATTAGATAGGTTATTCACTAACTCATACGCATTGACATTACGCTCTAAGCTACTGTCGATGTATGAAGACTTATTGGCTTCTGTAAATAAATTGTAGAGTTGCCATAACCCAATCTCACCATTAGGTGCTCTTCTGAAGTTTTCACAATGGTAATAATCTTTAACTACATTGTTTATCTGACCATCATTTAAGCTTACAGGAAAAAGGTCCTTCTGTTCCTGCTTATCTAAATGCTGATACATCCTAAGCTTACCGATAAGGTGAGCAAATTGATTTTCTGATAACTTATAGCGATTTAGCTGCTCCATTGCTTTTAAATGAGCATCTTTATCATAGCTTGAAAAAAGCTGAGCCATTTTGTCTTCGAGCTCATTAATTGAAGAAATCCGCAACTCGTTTGAAAACCCATCTGTGCTTATGCAGAGGTTTGTGCAGACTCTATTCTGGAAGCCTATAAAAACCTTAAATTTTTCAAGACTTTTTTTGCTATAAAGGTTTTCCTGATTATACGCTCGTACTCCACCAATGCTTAATGAAAGTTCGTTACCATTAATAACCTGTTTACAATTAGGCAAATTGATTAAGAATGCACAACGCTCATAATAAAGGGTCTTTTCGTGCTCTTGCAGCTCTTTTGCGGGCTTTCCTATTGCAGAAGGTGTTCTTCCTTTCACAACGTGACTAACGCGTATATCTGGTGCTTTCGGGATGTGCCCAGGAAATAAAGAAGTGACTACTTCATTTGCCTTCTGAATGAATTGATAATGTGAAAGCGTTGTCTCATTATCTTTTGAAAAAACAGGTATTATACAATCATTCTTTAGATGCTGAAGTGTTACTTTTTGAGTATTAGCTTCAATAAAATTACTCGTATCAGATGACTGAATAGTTGATTCCTCTTGAATCATTCCTCTGGGATTTGGATTTTTAATTAGTTCTATCATTTGTTAATTGATTTTTGGTTAACTATTTCTTTTTCCTCAATAACTTGACTTTTTACTAAGTCTAATTCTTCTTTCCTTTTTATTATTAGAGGATGAGTTTCAGTCTTGAGACTATCGTATTTTTCATAAATCTCTTTCAGCTTTTCAATAGAAGAACAAGCGCTTATTTCTGCTTTGGCATCATTAATTGAAATACCCTCATTACACCAGCGCATTAGCTTTTTGCCCGTAGCAGCATTTATAACGAACTCCGGCTTATTCATAAATAGACCTGTGCGATCCTTGGAAGCTTTAGCCAAATGATTATCATTTACCAATTCAAAATTGACTGTCAATTCATACTCAAAACCAGTTCTGGTTTCTTCTTTTGTACCGTGCTTAATTACCTTGGTTTTACCACTCATATCAGAATCCATTGAATAGTCTGTTTTTCTGCGTACCGAAGTAATTACGTGACATTTGGATTGTAATATTTTATCAATAAAACTTTGATGCCTTGGGCTAACTTTTGCCCAATCTTGAAACCTCCCTCCTAACTGTTCGTGAATTTCAAGGCATCCACCCTTCCCATTCCATTCGTGAGATATACTGTCAATGATTATCACTTCCATTCCTGCACTTTCACAAGTTTCTATAGCTTGGATATATCTCTCTGGATTGTATGGATCTATAAGGCTTAAAACATTATAATCACCTAAATGAGAATAGAGACTAGCACTGTTGTTCTCAGTATCTATAATGGCTATTTTAGACCAGTCATTTGTAATTCCAAATGCTAATAATAAAGAGCTGTAGCTTTTTCCAAACCCACTAGCTCCGCTAAGACCTATTCGTAATTTTACTTGATGCCGTTTAGCTTTTTGAATTTTCATATTTAAAAAAATTAAGGTTTATACTTAAAAAGATTAGATGATCTAACCTCAGTTTAGCGCAAAAAAAAAGGAACCCAATTAAGAGCTCCTTTATTACTAATTATGTGTCTATTACATTAAATGACAACCTCCTCTTCAATGATGTTATCGTTTAAAACAACTTCTTGCTCTGCTACGTACTCGTAGCGATGTGATAATGAAACAATCTCCCCACTATCTGGAAGAGCATACTCATAAGGGTCTGTAACCAACTTATGAACACTGCCTGGTAGCTGCTGCCCAATAAGTGATTTGCAGGTTATTTCATTAAATGTTGATGGGACTCTCGCTGTTTTAGCAGTCAAATACATTTTACCTGTTGTTTGACTTTTTACAGCTTCTACACCTCCTTGAACAATTAGAGAATTAAAAATACTTCCATCCTCTCTTGTGTAACTTTTGAAATCTACAATCGTAACCATAGTTCTAATAATTTTTAGATTAAACAATACGGGGGATATCCCCGATGTTAAAAAAGAGTGGGGGTGAAGTCTAGGTTAGTACACATTCAGATTGAAGAAAGACTCTGAAAAAAAAATGAAAAAATTATTTTTATTAAAAAGGGTACTCTAAATCAGAATTTAAAATAGGTCTGTTTTTACACTCTTGAACTATGTAGAACTTAATATTGTCTTCAAAAACATCATCTTTTACAATTATTGAAAACATCAAATTATCATTATGGTCGTAGAATGCTTGAGTTTCACAACCTTTATAGCAATAATTGCAAATAAAAGTTTTGCGAATTAGGCTAGTCAGATTTTTTGGGATTCTTTTGAATAAACACTCAAATTCTTCAATTAATTCTTCTTTATTATTAGACGAATAATAAGCATTGTCATCTAATGATTTTAAATAATTTATATCTAAATAAGTACACGCTTGAATTATCAAACCTTTTAATTGATTAAGACTCAACTTAGGTAATGTTTTTCATTAAATTACTCAATAACTCCGCCTTACTATTAGATAAATCTTGTACAATTGGTGTAAAGCCCATTGAATTTGCAATGGTTTTATGCTCAATAATAATCACCTTGTAGATATCCAGAAAATAAGTGTCTACCACTTCTTTAATTTGGGGTGCTGAATTCTCAAGATAAAATAAGATCATTAGTATAACTGGTATATTATCTAAGAAATTTTCTGAGATCAGTTTTACATTACTTTCAGATATTTCATTTATTCCACTCAGTTGACGATAAAGACTGTTCCTAAAATTTAGGAGCAGTAAAGCAGATTTTATTAGGTCACCTTTATCATAGCAAGATTTAAAATAATATTCGGTTAGCACCCTGGAAGTATCTCCAGCAAAACCAGGTTTTGTTCTAAATAAATTTAAAAGTTCTTCATTCATTGATATAATTCTAATAGTTTAACGATATACAAATTATTACTGTAATGAGTAGAATAAGTCCAAGACAGCCCCCATTACTAGATTTTTTTACATAGCCTTTCTTTAATGCCTGATATTCCTCTTTATTAAAGTGATTGATCGTTGTTTTAAGGATTATATCAATCCACTCTTGATAGCTCTTATCAACAGTAATAATTACCGTCTCTGTATAAACAACGGTTTTTAAACCTAGCATTGTAGCGACTTTAAATCTAATACCAAATTGACTTCTATTAAGTTCATAAAAATCAAATCCCTTATTAAAATTTTTGAGGGGTATATAATAGCTTATTTGCTTGGCATCATCTGAACCTTTAACTGGATTTTTATCGCTAATAATAAATTCTAAGGCACTAAAATAATTTGGAAATTTGTCTCTTAAGGTTGTCATTTAAGTAATATTTTACGCTTTAATAATTCTTTATAAAACTCAGGACTTATTTCTTTTTCTTCTAACTTCAAATCAAGATATTCTTCAAATAATTGCTCATCTGTTTGATAAAAATAGGTTGACTCTCCTCCCATAGAATTTTCAAGATTTTTATTTTTTAAAGTTTGAGCTTTTTCAAATATGGTATCTATAATTAGAAAAATAAAAGTAAAAACCATTCCGAATAAGATTAAGGCTAATAATAACTGCATCACTCCATTCTCAGTAACTAGATTATTATCAGACATACTGCCTGTAATCATTGCCAAAAAAATCAAAGAGAATACTATTGATATAACAACTTTCAGTTTTTCCATTAAAGTAAATTTTTGAAGATGGAATTAATAATTGTTCTAGAATCATTATCCTTAAGGATTCCTAAATTTCCAGACAAACCGTAGTCTTGAATTATTCTCAATGAATACGACCCCATAATTGGACTATAAATTACTACGAACACACTTACCTTTTTACCCTGAAAACAAACTACAAAGTTTTTAGCAATACCTCTTAATGGGTCATCGTTTTCGACGGGGAAAAAGTCTGTACTTAATATTTCAAATGAAATTTCATTTTCTTCTGAAGTAAATTGTTCTGCTTTAATTTGAAACTCAACAGACCTATAAAAGAAGTTTCCCTTATCATTAAGATCAAACGCTCTATTATGTTTTTTAGAAAATGCTTTAAACATTATTAAGGGTATAGATTCATCCTGATTTACGGAATTTTCCATTAAGCTTAACACCTCTCGTTTTTCATTATTATCCTTTAAAAAAAGCTTTACAACCTCATTAGAAAAACAGAACTCGTAAAAAATTGATTGAATTTCTATTTGATATGCCTTTATAGTATTAAACTCCGCAGAATTTTCAACAGTTACATTTTGCTCTTCAAAAAATTTGGAATAAACATTTGAATATGTTTTTTTAATGATCTCATCTAGATCCTTCAAAGTAAAACCAACATCTGTCTGAAAACTTTTTAAAATTTTCTCAAATTGTATTGATTGGTTGTTCATTTCTTTTTGAATGATCAAGCTTAACAAAGGAGCTTCATCATCACTAACTTTAATATTGCTAACTCTATTTAGAAGTTTTTTCTCAAGTTTTTTCTGCAGAATTCTTTTTTTTTCTATGATGGTCATTCTTGAATTTTAATTGGTTGTAATTGAGACTTAACAAGTTTAAATAATTACCTAGAGTATATTTTACAGAATTCCTTACCAGTAATGTTTAAATATACAATTGTTATGATATATCATAACCTCTTACTTTTAGTTATTCAACATCTTGTAGAAGATGTTACCTTCAAAATCAGAGAAGAATTTTCTTAAAAAATTAGGAAGTAGTATTGCTTACTATAGAAAATCTATTGGTCTGAGCCAATTAGACTTGTGCGCTAAAATCAATATGGAAAAATCCAACCTTTCTGCAATTGAAAATGGGAGACAAAATGTTACAACTCTTACTCTTTTAAAAATAACAGAAGCTCTCCAGATTGATATGAAGTCTTTATTCAATTTCTCAGAAGATAATCATCTACTATAAGCATTTAAGCTGATTTAATATTATGTCCTTATTCATAGTTGTATTAGCTCCAGTTAGATTACTTCCCACATTTACAAAAATACTCTTCAAGGTATATTTTCTTAAAATATTTAAATCTCTATTGCTTAACTTATACAGACCAATACTCACGTCTCTTCCATTCATTTCTACTAATTGAGATACTTCGATTGGCAATGAGATGCCATCGCTACTACTCGTCTGAATTGTAGCAAATCCAATTAGTTCTTGAGGAGTCCCCTTTTTAAAAAGCACTGAAACATTCAAAAAATAGTCACCAGACGTAATGTTTTTATAAATACCTATACCTATTTCAGCTTTTTCTTGTTTTACGACAGGTTGTGGATTAAAGTATTGCATAACATTTCCATCAGGACGATTTGTTATTTTATAATTACATTGAGAGAAAACAGATCCACTTGTTATTAAAATAAATAAAATTAAAATGTGATTTTTCATAGTTATAGTTTAATTATTAATGTTTTACAATTTTAGTCTTTAATATTGCAGCCTATCTGCATTATTTTATCTATGCCTGTTAATTTAAATTCTTTAGTGAGATATAAGACCTTAGATAAGTGCCTAAGTAATCCCTTCATAAAATGCACAATCGAATTGCTTATAGAAAAATGCTCACAAAGCATTAGTGATTCTAAAGGTTTTACAACTACTGTTTCTGAAAGGACTATACGCGAAGACATCAGAATATTAAGGAGTGATATTTTGGGTTTTAATGCCCCCATAGTCTTTGATGGTGGCGCTTACCACTATAGTGAAAAGAATTTTAGCATCTTCAACACTCCCATATATCAAAAAGAATTACTAATCGACATTCAAAATCTTTTAGTTGATAATTTGAAATTATTAGATAATAAAAAGCTGCCCTACTTGCTGTTAGAATTATCTAAAATTACTGGTAAAAATGTGTCTAAAGCATTATTCGATGATAAGAAATTTAGTTCTGAAAATAAGCCTTCTGAAGACAGTTCTATTTTTGAAAAAAGAATGCCTAATAAATATCTGGAAGAACGGTTTATTTATATAAATAAACTGAAAAATTATGCTCTCCATAACCAGAATAAATTTAGAAATAAATTAATTCCCAACCTATTCAAGTCGCTTTACAAAAAGGAACTTTTTAGCTGGGAATTAATATTTGAAGGAATATCTAACTAGCTATCTATAGAATTTTTTAAAGCCAATTTACTCATAGCATCAGCTACTTTTTTCTGTACAACCTTTCCGTAATATTGCTGTGTAATTTGAATACTTGAATGTCCTAAAAGTTCACTAACAATTTCCATAGGTACATCATTATATAGAAGTACGGTAGAAGCAAATGTTTTCCTTGCTGTATGATGACTTATAACCTTACTAATACCAACTATCTCCGCAATTTCTTTTAAATAGGAGTTAATTTTTTGGTTGCTAAATTTAGGTAATACGAAATCTGAATCTGACTTATATTTTTTAAGTACAGCAAGAGCTTGAGGTAATAAAGGTATAGAAATCATTTTTTCTGTTTTTTTTCGTTTCATTTGAATCCATTGTTTCTTATCAAAACCAATCACCAAATGTTCCTTTTTAAAACTAACCATCTCATTATAAGCCAATCCTGTATAACAACAAAAAATAAAAAGATCTCTTACTAATTCTAATCGAGGTTGTGAGAACTGAAACTCTTCTAATACTTTTAATTCATTAGATGATAAGAAAACTATTTGCTTTTTAACTGTTTTAGCCTTGTAAAGCAAGAAGGGATCTTTATCAAGGTAACCTTTAGACACAGCTTCCTTAATAGGCTTTCTAAAGCGCTGTATTGCTTTATTAATGGTTACTTGCTTCTGGTTTTTTTGAGTTTTTAAAAAATAGTCAAAATCATTTAAGAATTGAAGATCAAGCTGCTCAAGTGGAATATCTCGCTTCTTGTAATTGTTTTTAATGAAGGCTTCTACATCAGAACAGACGTAGTTAAACTTGTTCCAGGTCACTTGTTTGATGTCCTTATCTATTAAGTGCTTCTGTAGTTCTAAATAACCTTTAAAATAGCTAACCACATTCTCTTGTTTCTTAGGATTCTTACCTAGGTATAGATCCATAATATTCTCAACAGAAATTTCATTTGTAGTAAGTTGATTTGATAGAAAAGCTTTTTTTAGTTTCTCTGAAATAAAAGAAAGTTGACTTTGAATAAATAGATGATTTTTTTCCTTTTGAGATACTTTCTGCCTTTTTGAATCCCACATTTTAGGATTAATAAATATACCCGTTGAAAATTCCTTTCTTTTTTTGAGATAAGTAATTCTGCATTTAATTGAGCAAAGCCCCATTTTGTTTATTTTGGACTTATTCAAATAAAAGAGAATTGACATTGTTTCTTGATTCATAACCAATTGATTTTAGTGATACAATTGGCATACAATTCAGTTTGAAAAATGGGACACCTGGAAAATAAAGTGGGACACCTAGAGGGACACCTAATTATTCCAAATAACTTGACAAGTTGACTTTTTAGATCTTTTACCTAAAATCAGCTAATACGCCGTTAAGTCAGTGTTTACGTGGTTTTATAAAACAAAAAAGCCTCAACTACAAGTAGCTAAGGCTTAATTTTGCTCCCCCTCTTGGGCTCGAACCAAGGACCCTTTGATTAACAGTCAAATGCTCTAACCAACTGAGCTAAGGAGGAATTTATCTTTATATTTTTAAGATCATTTATCAACATCGCAATGCTGACTTCTGGTATGTCTTAAAGAACGTTTCGCTTATTTGCTGAAAGCGGATGCAAATATACACAACTATTTGAACCCACAAAACAATTTTGAAAAATCTTTTTAAAGAGTTTCAAAATTTTTTAAAAACAAGCTAGGATCCCGTTATCCAGCGGTACACATCATTTCCGTTAGCGTATAATACTAAGGCAATTAGCAAGAAGAACCCTATCATTTGCGCATATTCTAAAAATTTATCGCTTGGCTTTCTTCCTGTAACAATTTCATATAATAAAAACATTACGTGCCCCCCATCTAATGCAGGAATAGGGAGAATATTCATAAACGCTAAAATTATTGATATAAAAGCTGTTGTCTCCCAGAAGGATAACCAGTTCCATGAATCTGGAAATAAACCTGCAATAGCACCAAAACCTCCTACTTGAGAAGCTCCTTTAGCAGTAAATACATATTTAAACTGAGTTACATAATCACTTAATTTATCTACACCGTAGCCTATACCCTTACCTATACTCTCTCCTATTCCATACTCCCGCTTATGACGCTCGGGCATTAAATATTCCTTATCTGCAAACCCAAATCCTACACCTACCATCTTCTGTTCTCCCATAGGGATATCAAATGTACGCGCAACTCCATCTCGGGATACCGTTATTGTCGCAACACTATCTTTTCTAGATTGAAGCGCGTAGCTCGCATCACTTTTATATTTAATAGGATAATCATTGATGCTTATTAATTCATCTGTTCCTAATACACCAGCCTCTTTTGCTCCACCAAAAACCGAATCTAAATATACCGGAGTACGTGGAAAATTAACCCCAAACATCTCTCCAGATTTAAACAACTGCATCCCTATATCATCTGGAAGACTCAACTCTTCCTGACTTCCATTTTCATGAAGTACAGTTACTGTAGATACATCACGCATCATTAGCATTTGAGGAAACTCTAATTGATCTTCTAATTCTTCACCATTTACAGCTAGAATTTTATCTCCCTGCTCAAAACCATATTGCTCCATCGTAGGTGTGAAACCAAAACCATATTTTAGATCATCTGGAGTAGAATACTCATCTCCATATGTAGCGATAATCATAATATAGATAAAGAATCCTAGAATTATATTCACGGTAACCCCACCTATCATTACAATAAGTCGCTGCCAAGCCGGTTTTGATCTAAATTCCCATTCTTTGGGCTCCTGAGCCATGGCCTCTTTGTCCATACTCTCATCGATCATTCCGGAAATTTTTACATAACCTCCTAACGGCAACCAGCCTATCCCATAAACCGTCTCTCCTATTTGCTTTTTAAACAAGGCGAACTTCACATCAAAGAATAAGAAAAATTTCTCTACCCGTATTTTAAATAAACGTGCTGGTATAAAGTGACCAAACTCGTGAAGTACTATTAATATTGAAAGACTCAGAAATAGCTGAGCCCCTTTTACAAAAAATGGATCCATAAATTTTATATAACTAGTAGATTTAATTCAATTTTTCAGTACGAATTAAATACACCTCAAAAAACAAAAAATTCTTCAAATTTTTGTGGCACCGCGCCTCAAAAAGTGCACAAAAGTAACCTTTTACATCCGCATACAAAAGAATTTACACTAAGCTACTAAGGCTAAATATGAAGATAGCTACGCAATGCTTTTGAGAAGCGCATTTCGGGTTGTAATTTTGCATTCTCAAAACGCAGATTATGCTTCAGTTCTTTGCTAAATACAAAAAGTTTGCCATCGTTATGGTAATACTTTCCGCAGTTATTCTTTATATATTTTACACCTTATTAAAACCAGAACCCAGTTTACCGGTTTACCAACCTACAATGGTAGATAATACTCTAGTGGATAGTACCGTTCAATTTGTAAAAAAGTACCATAAAATTGCCGACTTTAAACTTGTAAATCAAAACGGGGATACTATCACTCAAGATGATTACGAGGGTATTTACGTTGCAGATTTTTTCTTTACCACTTGCCAAACGATATGCCCAATTATGACTGATCATATGTTGCAGATACAAGAAAAACTAAAACATGATGATCGGGTTAAATTACTTTCTCACACAGTAATACCTGCAACAGATACTGTAGCCCAACTCAAAAGATACGCGGTTGATAAAGGTGTAGACGATGCAAAATGGAATCTGGTAACCGGATCAAAAAAAGAAATTTATGAGCTAGCGCGAAAAAGTTATCTAGCGGTAAAAACCTCTGGCAACGGAGATCAATATGATATGATTCATACAGAAAACTTTATGCTCATCGACTCAGAAAAGCGCATTAGAGGATTTTATGATGGTACAGATTCTGAAGCTATTGAGCAACTTCTTGAGGATATTGAAACGCTGAAAAAAATCGAAAGCCGTGATTATAATTAATTAGATTCTTTTAAAACATACTTTATACCTTAAATCTTTTCGAGTCTGTGGCTTTTCTATTACTTTTGCCTTGTTTAAATTCAATCTAAATAAATTTTGATTATTTCATTAGATCTTCTGAAACGTGGCGAAAAAGCTATAATAAAAGAATTCACCTTAGACATGGTGCCTCTTAAGCTTTTAGAAATGGGCTGCCTTCCAGGCAATGAAGTAGAGTTAGTACAAATTGCTCCTTTTAAGGATCCTATGTATTTAAACATTAATGGTAGTCACTTAGCGATACGAAAAGAAACTGCCAGTCATATTCTTGTAGAAAAGCACTCTCAATGAGTAAACAGTTAAACGTAGCCCTTATAGGCAATCCCAATACTGGTAAAACCTCTGTTTTTAATCAACTTACGGGTCTTAAACAGCAAGTAGGAAATTATCCGGGTATTACTGTCGAAAAAAAAGAAGGAATTTGCAAACTTCCACGTGGAGTAAAGGCACACATTCTTGACTTGCCGGGAACATACAGCCTAAATGCAAGTTCTCTTGATGAAAATGTTGTGATAGAATTACTACTCAACAAAAATGATAAAGATTATCCAGACGTTGCTGTTGTTGTTTCTGATGTAGAAAATTTAAAACGTAATCTTCTTTTATTTACGCAAATAAAAGATTTAAAAATACCTACAATTCTTGTCATTAATATGGCAGATCGTATGAAGCGTAAAGCTATAACGCTTGATATAGAAAAACTTGAAGATCGCTTACAAACTAAGATTGCTCTCGTAAGCTCTCGCAAAAACACCGGCTTCGAAAATCTAAAAGAGTTAATTACTAACTATAAAGAACTCTCCATAGAGCCTTGTGTAAATGCTTCGGTAATTGCTCCAGAATATTTTGATCGACTGCGTAAAGCATTTCCTAAACAGGATTTGTATAAACTATGGTTAGTAATTACTCAAGATGTAAATTTTGGTAAGCTAGACCGTAATGAGATGCAGAGTATTACCACCTTTCAGACAGAAAGCAAGTCAAATTTAAAGCGTCTTCAACAAAAAGAAACTATAGTAAGGTATCAATTTATAAATGGGGTTCTTAAAGAAACGCTAAGTATAGATCACCTTGCTGCTAAGGATTTAAGAAGTAGACTGGATCGTGTTTTAACTCATAAGTTTTGGGGTTATATCATCTTTTTTGGCATCTTAATGCTCATATTTCAAGCTATCTATGACTGGTCGTCCTATCCTATGGATTTAATCGACGAGTCTTTTGCAGCTATGGGCGAATGGGTGCGCAACACGATGCCTCCAGGTGCTTTTACAAACTTAATTGCCGAAGGTATTTTACCCGGACTGGGCGGAATAGTGATTTTTATACCCCAGATTGCATTCCTGTTTCTTTTTATATCTATCCTTGAAGAAAGTGGATACATGAGTCGTGTCGTATTTCTAATGGATCGTATTATGCGGCGTTTTGGGTTAAGCGGAAAAAGTGTAGTGCCACTGGTTTCAGGTACAGCCTGTGCAATTCCGGCAATAATGGCAACTCGTAATATAGAGAACTGGAAAGAACGCTTAATAACTATATTAGTTACTCCGTTTACAACGTGTAGCGCGCGATTACCGGTTTATTTAATTATCATCGCCTTAGTAATTCCAGACCGAGATGTACTATACATATTTAACTTACAGAGCCTTGTGCTCATGGGACTTTACCTTATCGGTTTTGGTACAGCAATCCTGTCTGCATGGCTACTAGACCGAATATTAAAAATTAAAAGCCGAACCTTTTTTGTTATAGAAATGCCCAATTATAAACTGCCTTTATTTAAAAATGTAGCTTATAATGTTATTGAAAAAACAAAATCATTTATTGTAGGTGCCGGTAAAATCATTCTTGCCATTTCGATTGTATTGTGGGTTTTAGCATCAAATGGTCCTGGAGATGCTTTTAATAATGCAGAGGTAAATGCTGTTGAACGCATGCAAGCTGGAGACTTTCCGGAGAGCGAATTAGATAAGCAAATAGCTTCAGAAAAACTCGAGTACAGCTATATTGGGTATATGGGTAAGGCGATTGAGCCAGTTGTTAGGCCATTAGGTTATGACTGGAAAATAGGTATTGCTATAGTCAGTTCGTTTGCTGCACGTGAGGTATTTGTGGGAACATTAGCTACAATTTATAGCGTAGGTAGTGATGAAGAAGAAACTATTAAAAACCGTATGGCCGGTGAGGTGAATCCTATTTTAGGTGGCCCTTTATTTAACTTAGCCAGTGGTATATCGCTACTTCTTTTTTATGCTTTTGCAATGCAGTGTATGAGTACATTGGCTATAGTGAAACGCGAAACGAATACCTGGAAATGGCCTCTGTTACAACTTGTAATTATGAGTGGTTTTGCTTATGTTGTAGCTTTGATTGCTTATCAATTAATTATTTAAAAACCCTCTGAAAAGAGGAATCTTTAAAAAGATATTATGATACAGAACATTTTAGTACTACTTATTTTTTTAGTTGCTGTAGGATATCTGGTAACAAAATATATTTGGAAACCTGCTTTTTTAAGCGGAAAAGACTCTGGTAAATCTTGCGGAAGCGACAACTGCGGATGCAATTAGCATCTGTAATTTAAATAATTAACACTAATAATTCAGAAATTTTCAGTTATTTTGCGAGCGTTTTATACTTGTTAAAAATATACCTTGAAAAATTCTTTTCTTTTTGTTTGTTTAGTCCTCCTATTCAATCATACTGTAGCTGCTCAAGTTGCTATAGGTACTACTAATCCTGATGATGGAAGTGCATTACAAATAGATAGTACAGTAGGAGCTTTAGTTCCTCCCAGAATGACAGACGCTCAAATGCGAGCTATTTCTTCTCCTCTAGACGGATCGATTGTCTATAATAAAGATATATCATCCCTATTTCTATTTTCTTCGGGCAACTGGAATGATCTTGATAGAAATGACTTGCCTTCGCTAGTATTACGCAAAGTTTTTACTGATACCACCAACACGGTTGTACAGACTCAAACCAATACTTATGCTAAGTTTCCTCTAAATTCTGGAGACATTGAAAATCAAGATAAACTCTATTTTAATATAGTTTCTGACGGAACATTTAAAATCTTACAGGGAGGTAACTATATGATTAGCGCCGGTTTTTCAGTAACTAATTTGCCTTCTGGGGATAAAAAATACATTATTGGAGTTTATCGTAACAATACTTTAGTAGGCTACTTAGTTAGGGGCAATGTAAATTTTCCATCAGGTACAAATGAATGGGGAACGAGTGGTGTACTTGTATTTAAACTTAATGCTGGAGATGTATTAGATTTAAGGTATGTGCTTAATAACAATGGAAATAAGCTTGCAGCTAAGTTTTTTAATATTGGGGTTATTAAACTGTAACAGATATGTTTAAACAGAGTTTTTTAACCATTGCATTACTAAGTATTACAACTGTGTTTTCTCAAAATACCACAAACAACATTGGTGTTGGCATTAATACAACCGATATTGCCCCGGGATCTGCGCTACAGATCGAAAGTACTACGGGTGGTATGGTACAACCCAGGATGACTACCGCTCAAATGGAAGCCATTCCTACTCCACTTGATGGAGCTTTAGTGTTTAATACAACAGAAAATAACTGGTTTATATTTAAGAATTCGAGTTGGCGAACATTTGTAAAACCAGAAACGCCTTCAGTTATTCTAAATAAAGGTGAAACTAGTAATGCTGTAAAAATTAGAACAGATAACTTACCTACAGCGTTTCCGTTAAATAAACAAAATATTATAAGCGAAGCGAATGGAATTTTTGAATTGACTGATAAGGCAGGTGAAATTAAAGTTCTAAGAAGTGGAACATATATACTCTCAGCTGGCTTTTCTACAACGGGTCTACCCACGGGCAATCATAATTACAAAATTGAAGCTTTATTAAATAATTCTAATGCGGTAATAATTACTAATGGGGCAGTAAGTCTACCTAGCTCAGATTATTGGGGAACCAGTGGTAATAATGTTCTTCTTCTTCAAGCTAATGATGTACTTATAGTTAATTATTATTTGAAAGGACCAGTTGCATCATCAAGAACTGCTGCATTTTTTAATATTGGACTTTCTAAGTTATAATTACATATTTTAATTTATTAACCCAGGCCGACATCCAGTGTCATCATAAGTATAAAACCGCCTATAAATCCTAAAGTAGCAATATCTGTATTGTTATCTTGTTGTGATTCTGGGACAACTTCTTCTACTACTACAAAAATCATTGCTCCCGCGGCAAAAGCTAAAGCATACGGTAAAATAGGCTTGAAAGTCATCACTGCATAAGCTCCTAAAACTGCCGCCATTGGCTCAACTATTGCAGATAATTGGCCATAATTAAAGCTTTTCCATCTGCTAAAGCCTTGTCTTCGTAATGGCATAGCGACAGCAAAACCTTCGGGAAAATTTTGCAAGCCTATCCCTATCGCTAAAGCTACTGCTCCACCTATACTTGCTCCTTCAAAACCTGCAGCAACACCTCCAAATAGAACTCCTACAGCTAAACCTTCTGGGATATTATGTAATGTAATTGCCAATGTGAGCAAAACCGATTTATGCCACGGTGTTTTTATTCCTTCTTTGTCTTCCATTTTAAAATTGACGTGTAAATGTGGTAACACTTTATCAAGGCCAAATAGAAAGGCAGCACCCAGTGCAAAGCCTACCGCAGCGGGTATAACTTTTACAAAACCTTCACCCGGACTCATTTCAATCCCGGGAGCTAATAAACTCCAGAAACTTGCTGCGACCATTACTCCTCCCGTAAAACCAAGCATTGCATCAAACACTTTACGGTTCATCCCTTTAAAAAAGAACACTAACGATGCACCTAATGCAGTAACTCCCCACGTAAAAAGTGTTGCATAAAAAGCTCCTGTAACGGGGCTCAATGTTTCAAAATAATCAATTAATTCATTCATGTTAAAGTAGAATTATCAAAACGTTCTTTTTAAATACGTACATATATATGCTCTGTAGCAATTTGTGATAAGGACAGCTCCCTGTCGTCTATGCGTACAAGCATACTTTTATCAAACTCCTGTAGGCTGAGTATTTCTAAAACAGTACCCAATTTAATTTTTTGTTGATCTAAGAACTGGAGGAATGATGAGGAGGTATCATTAACACCTATACAAGTACCTACATCACCGGGTTCTAGTTGAGACACCCTCTTTTTTTCCATTTTAACGACATTGCCATCTGCATCAGGAATAGGATCTCCATGAGGATCGTGTTTTGGAAATCCTAAAAAACGATCTAATTCACGTATAAGTTTCTCAGATTGAATATGCTCAAGTTGTTCAGCCACATCATGTATTTCATCCCAACTAAAATCTAACTTTTGAGCCAAAAATGTTTCCCACAAGCGGTGTTTCCGAATCACACGCAAAGCTATCTCTTCGCCATTTTTATTTAATAACACTCCTTGATAGGGTTGATACACTACTAAATCCTTGTCATTCAGCTTTTTAATCATTTCTGTAGCTGAAGCTGGTTTAGTTACTAAGTATTGAGACAACACATTGGTACTTACCCCTTTAGGACTATCCTTTTGCAAGGTATAAATAGACTTTAAATAGTTTTCCTCAGAAAATGTCATTGTTATTTTTAATTATACCGCAATAATACGCCAAAAAAATCAAATATATTTTTTAGGTTTGCCTAAACTTTATTTTAAGACACACTTAAATGGCTGCAAAATATATTATTACCCTACTTATTCTAAATATTTTTAACATCTGCTTAGGTCAAAATGAGTTGACAGTTTCAGGAAATATTAGTGCTAATGATCAAGAATTACCATTTGCTACTGTATCTGTAGAAAATCACAATACAGGTACTGCCGCAGATAGCAATGGAGCTTACAAAATAAATTTACCTAACGAGCCAGTTACGCTTATTATACAGGCTGTAGGTTTCAAAACCTTAAGAAAAAAAATTATCCCTGCAAACTACAGCAGTACCGCCTTAAACTTTGTTCTTATAGAAGATCTACTTGGCTTAGAGGAAGTTGTAGTTAGCGCCACACGCAACAGAATTAGTAAAAAAAAGGCGGCGGTAATCGTAAATGTGCTCAGTTCGAAACTCTTTAAAGCTACACAATCAATTTCTCTGGCAGACGGCCTAAATTATCAGCCGGGGGTACGTGTCGAGACAAATTGTCAAAATTGCGGATTTACACAAGTACGACTTAATGGATTAGGTGGACAATATACACAGGTTCTGCTTAATAGCAGGCCAGTTTTTAGTGCACTTAATGGCGTTTATGGATTAGAACAAATACCGGTAAGCATTATTGATCGGGTAGAAGTTGTACGTAGTGGGGGTTCTGCTTTATTTGGTTCCAGTGCCATTGCAGGAACAATAAACATTATTACAAAAGAACCGGTCAATAGCAGCTGGGAAATAACCAGTAATATTGGTCTAATAGCTGGTAAAACACCAGACCGTAGCTTAAACCTAAACACCTTACTAGTAAGTGAGGATTTGTCAAGTGGTGTCACTTTGTATGGAATTTATCGAAATCGCGATTCATTTGACGCTAATGAGGATGGTTTTAGTGAAATCACAAAACTCACTAATAATTCGCTGGGCGCAAAGGCCTTTTACAGGCCTGACAATACAAGTAAGATAGGACTCGATTTTACGGCAATTCGAGAATATCGGCGTGGTGGAGATCAACTTGATCTTGCTCCGCAGTTCACAGATATTACCGAAGAGCTTGATCACAATACCATATTTGCTGGTGTAGATTACGATTTATTTAATGATGATCATACAAACAACTTGACAACCTATGCATCAATACAGCATACAGATCGAGACAGTTATTATGGTGGTCTGGGTGGTGGCAGAACACGAGCAGATTCTATCGCAGCTAATAATGCCTTTGGAAAAACCACTGATCTTGCATTTGTATCCGGACTAAAATTCACACATACTTTTAAAAATGAGGATGTTCTTACTTCAGGAATAGAATATCAGCTTAATGATACTGAAGATGCCATTGCGGGTTATAATCGTATGGTTGATCAAAAAGTAAATAATTATGGATTGTACAGTCAATATGAATGGAAGCCACTAACACATTTCACGGCCTTGTTAGGAGCGCGCTTAGATCATATTAACGTAGATGGATTCTATCAAATAGAGAATATCACCAGAAACGCAAACGTATCACAAACCGTTATAAGTCCGCGTTTAACACTACTTTATAATATTACCGATAATTTACAATTTAGAGGTGGTTATGCTCGTGGTTTTAGAGCCCCTCAGGCCTTTAATGAAGATTTACACATAAGTTCGGTGGGTGGTGAACAACGCTTTGTAATTTTGTCCAACGATTTAGAAAGTGAATTTTCAAATGCATTTACGGGTTCTCTAAATTTCACAAAAGAGTTTAATAAGGTGCAAACCAGTTTGCTTATTGAAGGATTTTATACAACCTTAGAAAATCCGTTTACACTGGTAAGTACAGGTGCATCATTACCTAATGGATCAATTCTTGAAGAGTCTCGTAACGGAAGTGGTGCGTATGTTGCCGGTACAAATATCGAATTTAACCTATCTCCCAGTAAAACACTCTTATTTCAAGCAGGTATTACCTACCAAAAATCAATCTACAATAAAGATCAAATTTTATTTGAAGCAGATGGTCGTAATGCACTGGAAGCAGATGTTTCAACAAACGAATTTTTGAGGTCGCCTAATGTGTATGGTTTTTTTAATACGAACTGGACTGTAAGCGAAGCTGTAAACCTGGATTTAATCGGAAGCTTTACTGGTAGTATACTCGCCCCACACGTAATTAGCGACAGTGGATTTCTAACTCTAGATAAAACTCCGTCCTTTATGGATATAAGCACTAAAGCAACGTATCATTTTGATCTTGCTGAGAACCTACATATAGAGTTAAGCGGTGGCGTACAAAATATTTTTAATAGTTATAAAAAAGATTTTGACCAGGGTCCATTACGCGACTCAAATTATATCTATGGACCTAACCGTCCACGTACGCTATTCTTCGAAATACGATTTGGTGATTTTTAGACTTTATAAATTCTAATAATGGATTATTTAAAACTACTTGCCATTAGCTTTTTCCTTTACTTCGGAAACCTTCATTCTCAAACAAAAGCGCCAACAATAAATTGGATTAGCTGGGAAGAATTAGACGTTAAGCTAGAGAAAGACCCTAAGAAAACACTGGTTTTTTTTCACGCAGACTGGTGTGAATATTGTAAAAAAATTGATCGCGTTGTATTTACTAAGCCAGAAGTAATCAACAAAATCAACGCTGATTATTATGCTGTTCGAATGAATGTAGAAACCACAGACACTATCTATTTTGACAATAATAGATTTGTGAACACCCAAGCTCTTACAAAACGAAATGGTGTTCATGAATTGGCTTTGTTGTTAGCCAGTAGAACCGGCAAAGCATTCTCACTGCCCGTCACCCTACTCTTTACTGAAAAATTTGAAGTAAATAAACGTATTTTTGAATATTATACTTCTGCATCGTTACTTAACAATCTCGAAGACTAACTTGCTTTTGTATCATTAAATTTTCAAATTTCAGATATAGATCTAGATGCAAGCACAAACACCTCAATTTGACTATTTAATTTTAGGAGCAGGTTTATCTGGCTTATTGCTTGCTAAATCGCTAGTGAGCGATTCTTATTTTTCAGACAAGCGAATTTTAATCATAGATAATTCAGATAAAACTAAAAATGATAGAACCTGGTGCTTTTGGAGTGAGAACACCATCCCTTGGGATTCTATAATTTCTAAAAAATGGTACCTTGTAAAATTCAAAAGCGCTTCCTATGATAAAAATATTCCGTTAAAAAATTATAGCTATAATAAAGTTGAAGGCATCGACTTTTACAAAGAAACTCTTGCTTTACTTCAGGCTTCTGGACGGGTTATTTTTAAAACTGAAAATTTTAAAGAACTTACTGAAACAGAAATAGGTGTTAAAGTGGTTACAGATCAAAATGTTTATTTTGCTAATAAAGTGTTTAACAGCATTCTTCCGCCAGAGCGTTTAAAAAATCAAAAATCATTTCCTGTATTACAACAACATTTCATAGGCTGGGAAGTAAAGACACAAGAGCCGGTTTTTAATTCCGAAATTGCCACGTTAATGGATTTTTCCATCGAGCAAAAAGGCAATACACGATTTATGTATGTTTTACCTACTTCAACAAAAACTGCTCTCGTAGAGTACACATTATTTTCTCAGGATTTATTACCAAATTCTGAATATGAAACTGCCATTGAAGATTATATGGAGTCTCTGGGAGCTTCTCAATACGAGGTAACCGCAATAGAAAAAGGGTGCATCCCAATGACTGCCTACCCATTTGAAAAACATAATTCGCAAAATGTAATGCTTATAGGAACTGCAGGAGGGTGGACCCGTGGTAGCACCGGATATACATTTACAAATACAGTAAATAAAACAGTGGCGCTTATCGATTTTCTTAAATCTAACTCTAGCTTAAATACTTTCAAAATCAAAGATCGATTTCGCTGGTATGACAAACTGTTTTTAGATGTTCTATACCGTCACAATGAGCAGGGTGCAGCGCTTTTTACTCAGATGTTTCAAAAGAATGATATCTCTAAAATTTTTAAGTTTCTAGACGGTACGAGTTCTGTAAAAGAAGACATTGAAATAATATGGAGTTTACCTAAAAAAGAATTTATAAAATCTTTTTTAGGCCTAAAATAATAAGTATTTAGTTCTGCTCCAATAGTGCTTCAGGCAATAATTTCTCTAGCATCTCACGCTGTCGTTGTTCAAGAACAATAAACTTCCAGTCTGTTTTACCGTCCTTAGAAATTGCATAAACACTTTTTTCTGCATGTACTTTAAAGCTATCTGTTGCTTCATCATAAGCTACATTATCCTTGCCAAAAGATTGTACAAAAGCTCCCTGAGTTAAGCCTACTCGCATTGCTTTTCGCTCTTCAGTCTCATCTTCTTCACCCTTAATTTTGATTTGCATATCATTAGAATATATTAAGGATGCATATGATTTCCCTTCAATAACTTGAGCATCATCAACCTGTAACACTTTAGGGTTACTAATTTTAAAAGACATCTGCGGATTGTTGAATGTTTTCTCCATCACCGTAATTAATTCTGCTCGGGGAATTATCTCAAAAAATTCTGGTAACATATAATCCATTGCTTTATCAAAATCAGAATTCACAAGTGCATCCAGATATTCGGTAAAGGTGGTTTTTATAGTTTCTTTATATTCCTGAGCCTGTGCAGATATGCTGGTTGCTGTAATTAATAATACAATAAGTACTTTTTTCATCTCTCTATTTGAAGGTGTCGAAGGCGGAAAAATAAACTATACCTGCAGAGCCACCAAGATTATCCAATTAAATCATTCCTTTGGTCCTCAAGATTTGTTTAAATAACACTACAAGCTATTATAATAAGTATTGATTGAAAGCTAGCGTTTGAGTGTAAAATGTGATTTAAAAACTAAAGGCGCATCATCAAAAGTATATTCTACTCTAAACCAATAATCATCTGAAGGCATATTTACACCCCTATAGGTGCCATCCCATCCTATTCCTGAAGGAGAAATGTTTTTGATAAGTTTTCCAAACCGGTCAAATATGAATATTTGAGCCTCGGGATAATCAGACAATGAGGTAATATTCCACGTATCGTGATAGCCATCATTATTAGGTGTAAAATATCTTGGGTAATCTATTACCTGAACTTGTATTGTGGTACTGCCGCAGGATCCATTTTTACCGCGCACGGTTACGGAGTGAGGACCGGGTAATACATTTATAAATTCTGGGGTGTTTTGAAATGCCTGATCATCTAATTGATATTCATATTCACCAAACCCTTCCAGGATCTCGACACGTATTCCAGAGGTGTCTTCAAAAGGACGGGTTACAGTAGCTTCTATAACAGGAATTGCAGATTCTGAAACCGTAACTGTTGTCGCATTGTAATTACAAGCCGCTCCCGTATCTGGAGTCAATTTTTGAGTAGTAATTGTATAAGCACCTGCTTCTTCTGCTGTATAGGCCGCCCCTTGATTTACTAATTCTCCATTGAGCGTCCAGCTTACCAGAAATGCTGCAGGATCGAGACCCGTATCTAAAAATACCGCACGCTCCACATCTCCCGTAGTTGCATTTCTACAAATTGTGCCGCCTTCAACCACAAGATCTAATAATGGGTATACGGTTACCTCAAATGAAGTTTCTGCAAAGCAAGTAGCATTATTTAAAGCTTCAGCATATTTATATATCGTGTAAGAACCCGGAAGTAATTCGTAATCTGAAGAGTCAATTGGATTTTGCTTATTTGGGCTTAAATAATAGGCCTGCGAATAGACATCCTGAGGTAAATCTGGAAGCACATAACTGCCACAAGATTCAATATCCGGTTGTGTTGGTAACACGGGTGTTTCTGAAATTGTTACTGTAAAACTACTTTCATCTTCACAAAAGAAGCGGGTTCCGTTACGTGCATAGATAAATAGTTCTTGCGTTGCTGTAATTTGATCTCCGACATTGAGTAAAGTTCCCCCTCCACCGGCTTGAGTATAATAATTCCCAGCAGATAACGGAGGTAAAATATAAGAATCACAAGCTGCAACATCATCAAAAGACGGTACCTCAACACCAAGAATATTAATTGTAAATCTATTTTCTGAATAACACGATGGAAAATCAGCATAAGCATTATATACAAAAATGGTTTGCGTGGTTGTTATTTGATCCCCTGCAAACAACTCGGTTCCTTGCCCTTGTGTTTGCGTAAAATAACGTCCATTATTTAACTCCGGAAGACTGTAGGCTTCACAAGAAAATACAAAAGTTAGATTATCTACCGGCAGCGATGGCCTTACCTCAACCGTAAATTCAGTTTCACTTTGACAGATGAGAACTTGATTATTTATATAAATGGTTTGTGTAGTAGTTATTGCATCTCCAGCATTATATTGACGACCCCCTCTACCAGGTTGTTCAAAATATTCCCCATTTGTTAGTTCGGGCAAAATATAGGAATCTCCTTCACATAGTAACTGATTGGGCAAAGAATCTACCTGAGGAATAGTAATGATGTCTATATCAAAAAACGAATTATTTGTGCAGTTGAGTCCGTCTGTTGTACTTACATAATAATAAATTCGCTGCGAAGTAGTGAGTATTGTTCCTTGTGGAATACGTGCTCCACCTCCCAAAGGTTGCGTGTAAAACTCCCCAGCTTCCACCGTAGGCACTTCATAACTCCCGCACACTTGTTGATTAGAGAATAATGTCACTATAAAAATGCGCCACTCGTACGTATTAGTACATTGAGAATCATCGTTAAATATGTAAACGCTTTGTGTAGTATTTATAACATCACCAGGAGAAAGAGGTGTGCCTGCTCCTTCTGGTTCTGTAAAATAAGCTCCATTAGTTAAAGGAGGTAATGTATAAGAGTTGCACGCCACCACATTTGCAGGGGTATCGACTGGAGGAAGCGGATGCACTATAATATCAAAAGCATCATTGCGACAAATGATTCCATTATCATTAAAATAGAAATATATAGTTTGACTTGAGGTCAAACGATCACCAGTTCCAAGTCGCCTTCCAGTACCATCTGGACCATCGGGTTGTGTATAAAAGGCTCCTGCCGGAGTAGGAGGAATAATAAATTCGCCACAAGCATCTAATTCGTTTAATTCAAATTCTGCAATAAAGGTAATGGTAAATGAAGACTCACTTCTACAACCATTTTCATCTGGACCGTTAAAAATAAAAAGATCAATATCTTCAGTAATTATATCTCCTGCATTCAAGCGTATTCCAGTACCATTAGAACCGGTGTAATAATTCCCATTAGAAAGAGGTTCTAATTCATACGCATCACACGTAATTACATCGCTTAATTGATCTACCAATGGTAAATCATTAATTTCAATATTAAAATTTACCACTTTAAAACAATCTGGATAATCTATGTAAGCCACTCTAGCCCAAAGCGCTTGACCGCTACTTCCCGCAGCAATAGTATATGGACTTGAAACCTCATTACTTGCAGTAGATGCATCTGATTGCGATTCAAAATAGGTAATGAAGAAAAGTGCAGGATTTTGCCCTCCTAAAATTTGCCTGTTTACCGATGTCAAATCAATTGTTATATCATTACCCGGAAATGCACAAAAACTTAAAGGGGCAGGTTGCGTAATTTGTATTTCCGGTAAGGTATTAAGCTGAAAATCTTCTGCTATTCCACAGACTACACCCGTATTTCTATTTCTTAGTCGTATATAAATAGTTTGATTGCCAGTACTGGCATAAGTAACAACTTCTGAAGCAGGAATAGATCTATTTGCATTCAAATCTGAAACAGAAGCAAAATAAAGCATCTCAAATTGTGAAGGATTTACACCCAGCACCGCCGCATCATTTTGAGTAAGGTCAAAGATTGAAGGCTGCGAGCCATTTGCACAAGATTCCAGATCTGCCGGCGATAATATAGACAGGTCACTTACAACTACTTCATCAGTAATTTCGCAACCATTATTTCTAACGATTACCGAATAAGTACCACTACGATTTACAGGAAGACTATTTCCAGTTTGTCCAGAAATTAAATTCCCGTTAAAATACCAGAGATGCGTATAGATCGAGGCATCTAAACCGGTATCTAATCGTGCTTGTTCACCATTGCAAAGCGTTAAATCTGGACCTAAATCTACACTTGTATTAAAACTCCCCCCAGAAAGAAAAATTGCAGAGTCATAATTTGTATCATTAGAATCCCCAATAACGATTCTCACATTATAAGAGGCCCCTGGAGTAAGTGTAGATGAAGCATTGAGTACTTGTGTATATCCACGCATATTAATTGTGCTCTGGGCGTTTGAAACTTCGTATGAGTCAAACAAATCTGCATTTACCGAATTGCACGTGGGGTTAAATTGCTGATCTCTAATATTACGTACAGAAACCGACTCCCCGGCAGCAGTTACAGCAAGATTTTGAGAGTTTCCAGTAGCTAGATCGGTTAATATAAAAGCCACAATATCTTGCGAAGTACATTGCCACTCCCCATATTCATTAGATGCAAAAATAAAATCAAAACTAAAATTACTCGATAACGGAATAAAATCAAATTCTAAAAAAGAGGTTTCAAAAATTTGAGCTCCGTTTCCAGCAGCATCATTTAAATTTTGAAGATAAGAGTCTGAATTTATATTTAATTCTGAATTTAATTCGGAAAGATTTCCGGTATATCCACCGCCGGTAAGTCTAGCTTCACCAGTACGTAATATAACACCGTTAGCTAAAGGAAATGCACCTCCGTTATTTGTAAAAGAACCGGCTGCTTGTACTGAAGATATAGAAACATTTGAAATAGCAGCACACGAATCATCAAATAACAAATCTACGAGTTCATCGGCTGGTCGCGGATTGCTTACAGATACTTGTTGCGCATTTGCGGTACTAAAGAGAAGTGCAAAAAAAAGAAAGAATATTCTAAACATTATAGGGAGCTTCTTAAAGTCTAAAAATACTAGAGTCTTAAAGTTAGACCTTAACGTATTTTTTGAAGTATAATTGCTTGAATATTAACACATAACATTCTGTTAATGTTTAGGCAACTGATAGCCAATAAGAAAGCTAAAAAAAGAAGCACTATTACATACCGCGTTCTTTTTGAATTGTCTCGTATGCTTCCTGAACTTTAGTGAACTTCTCCTCTGCTCCTTGTCTATAAGCTTCATCCATATGTTGCAATTTATCTGGATGGTATTTTTTTGCCATATTCCGGTAAGCCTTTTTTACTTCTGCATCTGTAGCAGACTTTTCAATTTCAAGAATTTTATAAGCGCTTTCTGCATTTTTGAAAAACATAGCTTTTATGCTTTCAAACTCACCTCTGCTTAATTGAAGATATCCTGCTATTTGCGAAATCTGATCTACTTCTGATACCGATACAGAACCATCTGCCTGCGCTATACCAAATAGAAAATGTACAATTTGCAGACGTACTTCTCTGCGCGTACGCGGTGTTAAGTAAGCACATATACGTTGCGCGCTTATTTCCCTTTTTTTAATTACCTCATTAAATGTTCTAAATGTTGCATTAGCACGCTCTTTGCCGTAAGCTTGTACAAAATACTGCCGCACATAATCCATCTCCCGCTGACTTACCTGCCCATCTGCTTTTATAACTATTGAGCAAAGCGAAAGTAAATTGAGTTCAAAATCACCCGGAGTTACCGATTGTTCTGATGAGCTAAATGGTGATCTGCTCCTACCGGTTGTAGTTTTATTATTTTTAAAAAATAGACTATCTAAAAGTGAACCTATAAGATAACCTGCTATTGCTCCTATTATTCCCCTGTATGCAAAGCCTATTACAGCTCCTATATATTTAATCATTAAAATTTCTTTAGTACTTGAGTATTCCCTAATAAAGAATACTTATTTACGCTGCAAAAATAAAGCCTTTGCAAGATGTGAGTCTGTAAATATGACAAAATGTTACTGTTTTAGGCATGCGCAAAGGATTGAAGCCTTGTGGAGCTCGTTTCATCTGCCAGAAGTAGATGATTCAGCGACGGCTGAAAGCCTGACCCGCAGGGATGCGCCACAAGTTTAAAAAAACAAGTTGTGCTATGTAGGGTTTAGAAAAAGTGCCCGACTATTATTTTGTATCTTTGTAACCTTAAATTAAAAAAGAACTTATGTATCCAGCAGAATTAGTAAAACCTATGCGTGAAGACCTTACTTCTGTAGGTTTCACAGAATTACATACAACAGAAGATGTACAGGCAGCTATGAAAAAAGAAGGAACTACACTAGTTGTAGTGAATTCGGTATGTGGTTGCGCGGCAGCTAATGCTAGACCGGGAGCCCGTATGGCACTTCAAAATGCTAAAACTCCAGACAATTTATATACTGTATTTGCAGGTGTAGATCGTGAAGCTACAGATCTTGCACGAAGCTTTATGGTACCTTTTCCTCCTTCATCTCCATCTATGGCCGTTTTTAAAGATGGTGAATTAGTACACATGTTAGAGCGTCACCATATTGAAGGACGTCCAGCAAATCTTATTGCAGAAAATCTTATTGATGCTTTTAACGAATATTGTTAATTAGCTTTTGATGTTCAAAAAAAAATCCCTGCCGAATGGCAGGGATTTTTTTTGCCTGTTTATAATTAACGGCGATTTTTATAAAAGTTTCATTAGTTCCTCTTACTTTTGAATCGCTAAAATTATAAATGCTATGCCTGGTAAAAAACCTTTATTACACCGCTTTCACGCGTGGCGTTACAAGCATATTTCAAAAACAACATTCATTTATTTTTTGGCTGTACTTACAGGATTACTTGCTGGTCTTGGCGCCGTTTTAATAAAGAATATCACACACATCATACAACTTCTATTAGAGGGTAAACTTGTAGAAAACTACAGGTATGGTTTCTACTTTTTATTTCCTATTATAGGTCTTGCTATAACCGTGCTTATCGTAAAATATGTGATTAGAAATCCGTTAAGCCACGGGGTTCCTATGACCTTAAGAGCTATTTCTAAGCGTAAGGGTTTGCTTAAAAATTATCAAATATTTGGTTCCTTGCTTACTGCTCCTATTACAGTTGGTTTTGGAGGTTCGGTAGGTTTAGAAAGTCCTACGGTAGTTACCGGGGCGGCAATAAGTTCGTATTTATCTCGCATTTTCCATATGGATCAGGCTAACCGAACGTTACTTTTGGGCTGTGCAGCTGCAGGAGCTATGTCGTGTATTTTTAAAGCGCCTATCGCAGCAATTATATTTGCTGTAGAAGTATTTAGCCTCGACCTCACCCTATTATCCTTAATGCCACTTTTACTGGCATCACTTTCTGCCATACTTACCTCCTATTTTTTCTTTGGTTCAGATACTATTTTGCCTTTTGAACTTAAAGATGCATTTACAATAGGAGATTTCCCGTACTATATGATTCTGGGAGTAGTAGCAGGATTGGTATCTGTTTACTTTAGTAAAGCTTATTTTAAAACAAGTAAGCTGTATAAAAGATGGGATTCTGCATTAGTGAGACTATTGGTTGCCGGAGGCTCTCTCGGTATTTTACTCTTTTTAATTCCTCCTCTGTATGGTGAAGGTTTTGATATGATTAATGAATTATTAGATGGTAAAGCTGTAAATGCCCTCGGAGAAACTTTTTTTAATGATTATCTCGATAATGTTTGGGTAGTAATTGCTCTTCTTGCAGGACTCGTGTTTTTTAAAGTAATCGCATCTGCCATTACATTCGCCGGCGGCGGTATAGGTGGTATTTTTGCTCCGGTTTTGTTTATGGGTAGTGTTATGGGTAATTGCCTAGCAAAGATCATAAACAATCTCGGCCTCAATGGGGTGTATATTTCTGAAACAAACTTTACGCTTGTGGGTATGACAGGCTTAATGGCAGGCGTTTTACACGCGCCCTTAACTGCTATCTTCTTGATTGCCGAAATCACCGGCGGTTACGGGCTTTTTATTCCTTTGATGGTTACAGCCGCAATCGCATACGGTATTAATAAATACTTCTTACCGCATTCGGTTTATGGTATGGAGCTGGGGCTTAAAGGCGAACTCATCACACACGATAAAGATCAAGCTGTACTTACACTGCTTAATGTAAATGACGTTATAGAATCAAATTTTATACGGGTGAGACCCGAAATGACCTTAGGAGAAATGGTTAAAAACGCTGTTGCTAAATCTGCGCGTAACCTCTTTCCTGTTGTTAATGAAGATGATGAATTAGTAGGCGTAATAACTCTTGACGACATACGAGAAATTATGTTTGACGCCACATTGTATGACACCACCAGAATAGGAAGTTTAATGCACGCTGCTCCAGAATATATTTACCTAGAATCTGATCCTGCAAAAGTGGTAATGCGTAAATTTCAGGAAAGTGGCGCGTGGAATTTACCTGTTATTAAGGACGGAAAATACCACGGTTTCATCTCAAAATCTAAACTTCTAACAGCATATCGTCGTATGCTGGTGAGTTTTTCTCGTAAATAATATGCAAAAACTATTTATTCTATATCTCTTTTTAAATGCTACTATAAGCTTTTCTCAAAATCTAGAACCAGCTGTCTTTGCAAAGGTTAATACATTTAGACATACAGGTTTTGAAGATAATATATTTGCAGATGGGACATTAGGAGTAAGTTTATTTTCAACCTACTGGATTTCTCCAAAGATTGGTTTTAAAAGAATATTTGGTAATCCTAATGATGTGTCTTTTTTTAATGAAACTAATCAAGAACTTATAAGCAGTAAGTATAAAGGGAATGTGTTTACTGTTGGAGCAAAAATACGTCTTACAAAACCCGAAGATGCCTGGTTATTTATCTGGCCGGAGTATAGTTTGGGAGATGTGAAATTTGAGAGCTCTTATTACAAAACAGAAGATGATATCACCCGCTTAGCACTTCAGGAGCGTATAAATTCTAAGAACTATAACTCTTGGTTTGACTTGTCTACAGGGGTCGAATTTTATTTTGATAATAACGAGCGTTTTCTAACTTCAGTCTATTTGACATATACGCTACTGGATTTAGAGTTTGGGTTTGAAAAGCTTTCTTTTGAAAACACAACTAAAAGACCACCCTCAAAAAATAACAGCACTATAGGTCTAGGCGTTAGTATTGAGTATTGTTTCTGTAAAAAAAATCAGAATTGAAACAGAACCTATTAAAATCAAAAATGATCGAATAATGAAATTTCAAGTATTAATTTTGAAGTCTAAAATTTAGAATAATATATGCGTAACCTCATAATCACCCTTTTTTGTATTTGTTGTCTCACATTAGCTTACGGATTTTATTTGCGCTATTTTACGGAAGACCTCGTTGCCGGGGATCGGTTTTTAGGACTTACAATTCTTGCAGTTTCATTTATAGTTATGCCTTTATTTTTATATCACCGATGGAAAGATCGAAAAGTAAAAGATTATATGCTAGATGAAGATAACATAAGGAGAATGAGAGAGTTCAATGACAGCAAAGAATCTCGTAAAAAACCTGAAAATCAATAATTTTAAGAAATTTATTTACATTAAGTTAACCTATATGTTGTATAATCCCTTAGCTTTGTACCAATATTAATTTTTTACAATTTTACAATGAAAGGTACAGTTAAATTTTTTAATGAATCAAAAGGTTACGGATTCATTACTGATGATGAGACAGGAAAAGACATCTTTGTACACGCTACCGGCTTAAACGGTGAAGTGTTAGAAGAAGGTGACCAAGTAGAGTACATCGAAGAAGAAGGAAGAAAAGGTAAGGTAGCAGCGCAAGTACGCGTGCTAAACGACTAAGATATATATAAGTATATTTAAGATTCCAAACCTCACTTATTAAATTAAGTGAGGTTTTTTGGTTATACTAATTCCGTATTTTTAAGTTTATGACGCATTATCTCACTTACTAATATTACCAATAGATATTCTAATCATTAAATTTACTGTTGGATTTATAATCATTAATTATGTCACAAAAACTTAATATAGCAGCAATTCAAGCCGATCTTAAATGGGAAAATCCTGAGGCAAACCGATTGTATTTTGATGACAAAATAAATGCCCTCGAATCAGATATTGATCTTATTGTACTTCCTGAAATGTTCTCAACCGGTTTTAGTATGAAACCTCAGCATATTGCAGATGAGGGCGAGATGCTTAGCTGGATGCTATCAAAAGCTGCAACAACAAACAGCGCCATAGCCGGGAGTTTAATGGTGGCTGAAAATGGTCTATTCTTTAATCGATTTTACTTTGTAGAACCTAACGGCACGTTTCATACTTACAATAAAAGACATCGCTTTACTCTGGCTGGTGAACATCATGTCTATGAACGCGGCGATAAACAAGTAATCGTAAACTTTAAAGGGTGGAATATACTCCTGCAAGTCTGTTATGATCTAAGGTTTCCTGTTTTTTCTCGTAACACTTCTAATTATGATGTAGTCCTCTACGTAGCAAACTGGCCGAAGAAGCGCATTTTTGCCTGGGACACCTTACTTAAAGCACGAGCAATTGAAAATATGTGCTATTGCATAGGTTTAAATCGGGTGGGACTTGATGGTAATAACTACGAGTACAATGGCTATAGCGGTATTTATGATAGCTTAGGAGTCACTTTAGCTTTTGCTCAAGATGAAGAAAAAACAATCTTCGCCACTTTATCAAAGTCACATCTTAGAAAAACACGTAATCATCTAAATTTTCTTGCAGATCAGGATGCTTTTGAATTAAAATAACAGATCTATTCAGTTACTCCTGGTTAAGAATAAAGGTCTCTTTAGGATACCAGCCCGATCGTATATCTAATTTACTAGGATAATATAGTACCTCTTCGGGTTGTCGTTGCTTTAAATAACTTCCTGTGTCAAATTTCCCGTTTGCATTTAGATCTACGATTATACGCGCAAAGTAAGTTCCCGGTTCAATACGATCAAATTTAAATTCTTTTTGTCCTACCACTCCTATCTGCTCTCGCTTAACATCGCCTTTTTCTGTTACTAATTGCACGATGTGTTGTACTTCGGCAGCGCCTTGTAGGGTGATATCAAATTCTCCATAATCTGAGTATTCCTTAGTAGTAGCTCTAAAACTCAGCGTATCACTTTTGTTTCCGTAGAAATCGGTTAATGCATCAGGTAACATAACAATTTCATAAGATTGTTTTTCCTCTGTGTCGAACTGCAAACTTAACTGAAGTTTTTCTGGAAACAATTGGGTTTTAAAGTCAGTTATATAGGTTGAATCGCTACGTTGTATTTTAATTTTTGAAGAATCTGCAGCGACTATAGGAATAGTACTATTCAACATAAAATCTTCTTCTAGAACTAGACTCGTTGATACAGCGCTCACCTGCAAAGTATCTCTTTTCAGGTTTCGTAAACGCAAAAAGGTAGTATCTACTTTCCTATTTGCTAACGTTTTGAATACTAGAGAATCTGTTTCAATTTTTGGTGCAAACCAGTATTGCAAGGAGTCCTGATCTCTTTTATAGGTCACAAGACTTTTAAAACCCTCGGGGCGAGCACTTAGCAAATCGATTTTTACACTGTCTGGATTCCCTTTGTATGGAAAAGTTATTCGTTGAGCTGATGCTTGTTTAGGTCTGCTCACCTCAGCATCTAAAACTTCAGTAAAAAGATTTAATACGTAAACTGAATCTGATGGAACTTCGATAAATGTATCGTAAAAAGCGATTTTATCTTTTGCTGGCTGAAAGGTGTAATTATTATCTGCATCTTTTAATGCTGCAAGTTTGTAGCGACCTGCTTTTACATTTGTGATTTCAAAGACATTAGAACTGTCCAGGGTATTAGTAATATATCTGGGAACTTCTTTATAAATAATAGAATCACTGTAAGTAGAATCTGCCTCATAAAGCATAACAGTCACATAATTATCTGCCTTTTGTAACAAAGCATCACGTATAACACCTACTACCTTTAACGAATCTATGTAGTCTCCCGTAGAAAAAACATATTTAAAAAAAGAAAAAGGATTACCTTCATTATTATCGGTTACGCTCTCACCAAAATTAAATACATACGTAGTGTTTTCTAATAAGGTATCGACAAGTTTTATGTCTATAAAACGAGAAGCACTTCCCATAGGTGTTATAGATGCCTTGGGATTCATAGGTGGCGATACAATAAGATTTTTGTTGAGGTCCTTCAATTTGATATACTCATCAAAATAAATACGCACCTCATCTCCCTCAAAGTTTGTTGAATAATTAGGTGGATCTGCACTTACTAAAACAGGAGGAGTAACATCTTTAGGTCCACCGGTAGGTGTTCCTCTCTTTGCACAATTGACAACTACTAATAAGAGTAGTGACACGATAACTAATTGTAAACCTTTTCTAAACATAACAGCGCAAAGTAACAATTATTTTTAATGACAAGTTATAGAAACCTTATGCGAGGAGACTGTAAATCTATTTGATCTGCTTAATACGTTAAACGATATTTTTTAAACAGCTATTGCCATAACTGCGACACTTAATTTTATATCTGTTGCTTTTTGCAAAGCTAAAAAGCAACCTTCTACAGTACCTCCTGTTGTTATTAAATCATCAACCAGCAGTATATGCTTGCCCTTTAGTTCTTCCTCATTACGTAAAGAAAAAGACTCAATGACTTCTGTACTTCTAAATCTTCTATTGAGAAAAACCTGCGTGTTTGTTGCTTTGGTACGGTATAAAACATCATCTATATAGGGTTTATCTAAAGCGTTAGCAATAGCCTTACCAAATCCTTCTACCTGATTATAACCTCTAGATTTTAATCGCTTCTTGTGTAAGGGTACTGGTATTACACAATCAATATTCTTATAAGCTTCTATATCAATAATTTGTTCTGCGAGCCAAATTCCAAAGTAGGCGCTTAATTTCTTTTGCCCTCTATATTTTAAATTATGAATTAACTGCTGTACCCGGGTTTTCTTATCAAAATAAAAAAGAGCTATGGCTAATTCTAGAGAAGTTCTACCGTACAATAATTTTATAATAGGATTGTACGTTGTAGTATGAAAGTGAGCAAGTGGTAATGCGTGTCTGCATGTAGTGCAAATGAGATTTTCACCGCTACTTAGCAAATTATCACACGCATTACATTGATCGGGATAAAAGAGTTTGAGTAGCGACATTATCTCATTTTGATTAAAAATTATAACTTCACACTAAGATATAAAATCGTTTGCATGAGTGCTAATCGCAATAACAATGCTTTAAAGGTTCTAATAGGTATTCTTTTTTTTCTGCTTGTAGGCCTTGGTGTTTATACCTATTCTTTTTATCAGGAGTTAAGTGCAAACAAAGTTGCTCTTTCAGAAGAGAAATTAATGCTTCAAAACGAATTGAGTGATTTACTTACCACCTACAATTCTGAAATAGAAAGCAGTAAGCTTATGAATAAAGAATTGCGCGAAGCCAGATCACGCATTCAAAATTTATTGATGCGATTAGAAAATGCCACCACATCGCAAACAACTATTCAAAACTATAGACGAGAGCTTAGTATTTTACGCAATGAACGGGATGTTCTTCGTAAAAAAACCGATAGTTTATTACTTGCAAACGCACTACTTGTCTCTCAAAAATCTACCGTAGAAGCGGCGTTTGATCAAAGTGTGGTACAATTAGACTCTTTACAATCACAGAATAATACTTTGAAAGATGACCTGGCAAAAGGCTCCCAACTTACAGTAAGTAAATTTAATTCTGCGGGTGTAATCCTTCGTCGTAGTGGTAAAAGACTGCCTAACGATCGCGCAAGTCGTATAGATAAAATTGAAATTTGCTATACCGTAAACGAAAATGAGTTTGGTAGACCCGGTAGTCACGATTTTTATATTCAGGTTATCGATCCGCGTAATAATGTTATGGGAGAACGCATATCGCTGTCGTTTGGTGAAAATATTTTAATCTATAGTGCTTATCAACAAATAGACTACCAGAATGAAGAAGTGGTTTCCTGTGTACTTATCAACCCACCTATCGACGAATTCCTTCCAGGAATATACCGTGTAAATTTATTTGAAAATGATCGCCTACTGAGTAATGACGTACTTGAATTAGAATAAAACAATTATTTAAAACTACGCTTCATTGTTTGGGTTTATTTATTTTTACCGGTTAATCATTGCATTAAAATAAACCCTTATGAAGTACATTTTTTTCTTTTTAGCATTTTGCTCAATATTAAAAACCAATGCGCAAAATGAGGCTTGGAATATTACAACTACAGAAAATAATGAATATACCGGTATTGCAATCGCAAATGGTCGTATTGGGATGCTTACATCGCCAGATCCATTTCAAATCCAACATGTGGTTCTTAACAACGTTTATGATATAGATCCAGAGCTGAAAGTAAGCCAGATTGTTCACGGAATGAATTTTGGAAATCTGGATGTATTTATTGATGGGGAGCAGATTACAGCTAAAAATATCTCAAACTGGAAGCAAAATATGAATATGAAAGAGGCGGCTTTCACCACTTCATTTAGCTTCAAAAATAAAGCGGAAATATCCTATACTATTTATGCTTTAAGAAATGTGCCTTACACCGGATATATTGATATCAACATTAATGCAAAAAAGAAAATTGATGTAAAGGTTACAGGTAAAATTGAAACTCCAAAGGAATTTAAAAAACCTACTCACAAATATGAGGTTTTAAAAGATATGGAGACGACTATGCCTATTTTACAATCTGTAGCAGAAACTCCTTTTGGCAAACATACAGTTAGTACCTCTGCTACTTTTATATGGCATGCTATAAATTCTTCCAGAGAAAATGAACGCCCAGAATTAATAGAAAAAGTAGCTTCAGATTATACCAATACACTAACTTTTAATAAAACTGTAACTCCAGACCAACCGTTAGCATTTGCCTGGACGGCTGCAGAATGTACTACTCAAGATTTTAATGACCCTAAATCTGAGTCAGAACGTATGGTGATTTACAATCTTCTAAACACTAAAGATGTATTACTTGCTCAACATCAAAAATTATGGGATTCGTTGTGGGAAGGAGATATTGTGATTGAAGGGGATCTAAAATCGCAACAAGATGTGCGATTAGCATTGTATCATTTGTATGCATTTGGACGCGGTGATTCAGATTTAAGTATTGCCCCTATGGGATTATCATTACAAACTCCGTATAACGGTCATATTTTCTGGGATACAGAGTTATGGATGTTCCCTCCTTTACTCATTTTTAATCAGGATATCGCCAGATCATTAGTAAATTATAGATCAGACCGATTGACACCAGCAATGGAACGAGCAAAAAATTATGGTTATGATGGTGCAATGTTTCCGTGGGAAAGTGATGACACCGGTGAAGAAGCCACTCCTCCATTTGCACTTACAGGACCCTTTGAACATCATATTACTGCAGACATAGCAATTGCATTCTGGAATTATTACCGCGTAACTCAAAATGAAAAATGGCTTGCAGATAAAGGTTATCCATTACTTAAAGAGGTAGCAGATTTTTGGGTAAGTAGATCTGAAAGAAATGCAGATGGCAGTTATTCTATTAACAACGTGGTAGGTGCAAATGAGTATGCAGCAAATATTGATGATAATGCATTTACAAACGGGGCTGCAATTACTGCCTTGAGATATGCAGGGCTTGCTGCCGCAAAGCTCAATTTAGAGCCTAATCCAGCTTGGGAAAATGTTGCAAACAATATTGTGATACATAAATTTGAAGATGGGACTACAAAAGAGAATAAGACGTACTCTGGGGCGATTATAAAACAGGCAGATGTTAATCTGCTTTCATTCCCACTGAATATCGTAAATGATAAAGAAGACATCTTAAAAGACTTAAAGTATTACGAACCAAAATTATCCAAGAAAGGTCCGGCAATGGGAAAATCTATCTTTGCAGTACTCTATGCACGAGCTGGTGATGTAGATAAAGCATACAGTCTTTACAAGGAAAGTTATGAGCCTAATCAACAGAAGCCATTTGGTGCTTTATCTGAAGTAGCAACGTCAAATTTTTCATACTTTGCAACCGGAGCCGGTGGTATGTTACAGACAGTATTGTTTGGTTTTGGAGGATTAGATTTTACCGAAGAAGGAATCGTTCAGAAAAACCCTGTACTACCTAAACAATGGAAATCGTTGACAATAAAAGGAGTAGGCCCAGATAAGAAAACATATCGCATAGATCGATAAACAAAATTATTAGAAGCAGATAAAAACGTTTAAATAGAGAATTAAGTAAATGGCACAACAGGAAGATCATTTTAAGAAAGTAATATCTCACGCTAAAGAATACGGTTACATCTTTGGCAGTAGTGAAATATATGACGGTTTAAGCGCAGTTTATGACTATGGTCAAAATGGAGCTGAACTTAAAAAAAATATTAGAGATTACTGGTGGAAGAGCATGGTGCAAATGAATGAAAATATTGTAGGCCTTGATGCCTCTATTTTTATGCATCCTACCACGTGGAAAGCATCGGGTCACGTTGAAGCTTTTAATGATCCTCTTATTGACAACAAAGATTCTAAAAAGAGATACCGTGCAGATGTTCTTATAGAAGACTATGCCGAAAAAATAAATCAGAAAGCTGAAAAAGAAATCGCTAAAGCAAAAAAACGTTTTGGAGAGTCTTTTGATGAAGCCGAATTTGTAAGTACAAATCCTAGAGTTTTAAGATATCGGGAAGAGCAAGACACCATCCTTAAACGTATGGCTCGCTCTCTTGAGGCAGAAGATCTGGCAGACGTTAAAGCTCTTATTGAAGAATTAGGAATTGCAGATCCTGATACTGGTTCTAAAAACTGGACAGATGTGCGTCAATTCAATCTAATGTTTGGTACAAAACTAGGAGCTTCCGCAGAGACAGCTACAGATTTATATTTAAGACCAGAAACAGCTCAGGGAATATTTGTAAACTTCTTAAATGTTCAAAAAAGCGGAAGGATGAAAATTCCTTTTGGCATTGCACAAACCGGTAAAGCATTTAGAAATGAAATTGTTGCAAGACAATTTATATTTAGAATGCGTGAATTTGAGCAAATGGAAATGCAATTTTTTGTACGTCCGGGAGAGGAATTAAAATGGTATGAGCACTGGAAAGAAACACGTCTTAACTGGCATTTATCATTAGGATTGGGTAAAGAAAATTACCGTTTTCACGATCACGAAAAACTTGCTCATTACGCAAATGCTGCTGCAGATATCGAGTTTAACTTCCCTTTTGGTTTCAAAGAGTTAGAAGGAATACATAGTCGTACAGATTTTGACCTTAAAGCTCACGAAGAGCATTCAGGTAAAAAACTTCAGTTTTTTGATCCGGAGTTGAATGAAAATTATGTTCCTTATGTTGTTGAAACATCAATAGGACTTGATCGTATGTTCCTCGCCGTATTCTCTCAGTCTCTTGAGGAAGAGGAGTTAGAAAATGGTTCTACACGTACAGTTTTAAAATTACCGGCTATCTTAGCTCCTGTAAAAGCTGCTATTCTACCGTTAGTTAAAAAAGATGGATTGCCAGAAGTAGCTCGTAAGATTATAGACGACCTTAAATGGGATTTTAATGTTACTTACGATGAGAAAGATGCTGTAGGACGCAGATATCGTCGTCAAGATGCTGCAGGAACTCCTTTTTGTATTACAGTAGATCATGACACGCTAGAAGATGATAGCGTAACCATACGTGATCGTGATACAATGGAGCAGAAGAGAGTAAAAATTTCAGAATTAAATACTATTCTTCACGATAAAATTGATTTTAAAAATTGGATGAAGTCTTAAACATCATTCATCATTTATAAAAAGCCCCAAAACGGGGCTTTTTTTAATCCGTATACTATTAACTTTCGTACATTTAAAGACCCTATTTTATACGATATGATACAGGTTTACAGATTTTTGGTTAAAAAATCTTCTTATTCAATAATTGCTGTAGTTGGTGTTCTTTTAATTTTTTCGGCTTCTTTAAAAGCTCAACAGATTGAAGGGCCGTCGATGGTACGTGCGATTAATTTTGTAAAAGAAGTTCCCAGTTTAAGTAGTCAGCTTGAAAAAGGAACTTTTCAAACTCCTGTAAAATCTAATGTTATTCATGAGGTAAATCCCAAAAGGCGTACTACGAATCAAGTTGTACCGGGAAAAGGATTCCCAAAAGACGGTGATCCGCTTGTTAAAACTGAAAAATCTAAACAAATAACAAAATCATATACTTCAGAGCCACTTCAGGTTTTTGAAGCAAACACCTCGCGTTTTACGCCCTCAGATCCTACCGGGGCGGTAGGTCTCAATCACTATGTCGCAGCATGGAATGCCGGGTTTAAAATTTTTGATAAACAGGGCAATTTATTGGTAGATGAGGCTTCTTTAGGAACTTTATTTGAAGGAAATACTGAAGGGGATCCTATCGTTTTATATGATGCTCCTGCAGATCGCTTTATTATAACAGAATTTGAAAAAGACAATCAAAGTGGTGGTGTTAACGGTTTAAATATTGCCATTTGTAAAGGTTCTGACCCGGTAAATGACGGCTGGTATATTTATACTGCTGGTTTTGAAACTGGGGAGTTTCCGGATTATCCTAAATATTCTGTATGGCACGATGGATATTACATCACATCTAACATCATAATAAACACAGACACCGCAGGAAATAAAAGTAATGCCATCTTTGTTATGGAACGGGAAAAAATGCTTCAGGGCTTAGCAAATGTTGGCTTTTTAGGATTTCCGCTACCTACTCTTCAAACGAATGGTTTTTTTAGTCCGCAATTTTTGAATGTCAGTAGTCCTCAGGCTCCCACTACCGGCCCTGCCACAGTGGTTTATCTTCAAGATGACTCGTGGTCTGGAGTTGCTGATGACCATCTTAAATTATGGGATTTAAATGTAAACTGGACCACTCCTCAAAGTTCTACAATCTCACAACCCAATATTCTCACAGTTTCTGATTTTAATAGTGTTTTTGACGGAGGTTCATTTTCTAATCTTCCACAACCATCTGGTCCAGATATCGATGCGTTGCAAGGAACTATTATGAATCAAGCTCAGTTTAGAAAATTTGACACTTATAATTCTGCTGTTTTTAATTTTGCGGTAAATGTAGCTCCCTCTGGTCAAGAGCTAGCAGGAATTAGATGGTACGAATTAAGGCAGGCGGGAGATGGGCAACCCTGGTCGGTTTTTCAGGAAGGTACCTATACTTCACCCACCGGTAATAATGCATTTGCAGCGAGTATGGCCTTAGATTCACAAGGAACTATAGGAATGGGATACACCACGGTAAGCGGCTCAACTCCAGTCACTATAAATTATACAGGAAGATATGCTAATGATCCATTAGGAGAGATGACTGTCCCAGAAGCCTTAATTGCCGCCAGCACTGGCGTAAGTGCTTCTGAGCGTTATGCAGATTATACGCATCTTACGGTAGATCCTGCTGATGGTAATACCTTTTGGTTTATATCTGAATATTTTAATACCCAGCGTAAAGACATAATAGGTGTCTTTAAATTGGCACCAGATTTTACAAATGATGTTCAAGTGGTATCAATAGATAGTCCTGAAGATGGAGCACTTACATCTGCTCAATCAATTTCTATTACAATTAGGAATGCAGGAATAGCAACCCAGTCTAGTTTTCCGGTTACATATTCAGTTGCTAATGGTGCTACAGTTACAGAAACTTTTACGGGAACACTTGCTTTTAATGAGTCTGCTACATACACTTTTGCACAAACAGCAGATTTATCAATTATGGGGCAAACCTATACATTGAGCGCATCAACTGGGTTAAGTTCAGATGAAGATCCCAGCAACGACTCGGTAGAGCAAACCATAACAAATTTATGGCAAGATGATCTCGGTGTGACTGCCTTATTAGCTCCGCAATCGCAAACAACATTAAGTGCTGAAGAAAACTTAACCGTACAAATCACAAACTTTGGTTCTGCTGCACAAACAAATTTTCCTATTTACTATGAGGTGGACAATGGTTCGCGTATTATAGAAACATTTAGTGCCAGTATCGCTGCAGAATCGGTTGCTAATTATACTTTTAATACTCCCATCGATTTTTCAGAATTGCGAACGTACTCCGTTGTTACCGGAACTGATTTAGCTACAGATAGTGACAACTCAAACAATAGTATTTCTTCTCAAATTACGAGTTCGTATTGTATGCCTGTTGCAAATTGCACCCTGGCAGATGATGGTATTATTCAAATAAATTTAGAAGGGACTATCTTTAATACAACCTGTACAGATTCAGGATATAGCAACAATACAGACACAGTTTTTGATCTTGATATTCAAGGCAACCCATATACTGGTTTACTTCAAGCTGGTTTTGAAAACACATCGTATGCCATTTTTATAGACCTTAATGATAATGGCATATTTGAATCTTCAGAGCTGGTTTCTAATGATATTATAGCGCTTTCAAATCGCGACACTCCTTTTACAATTGAATTACCTGAGGGGGTTAATCTAGGCACCTATAGAATGCGTTTACGCAGTAAAGACAGTGAGTTTGGCGGCAATTTAATAGATCCTTGTGATGATATCGCATATGGTCGCATAACAGATGTGAGCGTACGTATTTTCAATAGTTTGTCTGTGGAAGAGAATATATTTCCTGACGGGGAGCTGGTTGTAATTGAACGTGAAAAAAATCAGTTTCAAATTTCACTTAGTACTACAGAAATACAGGATAAAATGGCGCTTACTGTTTTTTCAGTTTCAGGTCAAAAGCTTGCTGAAAACTGGATTGAAAATGAATACGGAAGTTTTAAATATAATTTGGATATGTCTTACGCTTCGAGCGGAGTCTATATTGTACGTATTGGAAACAGCAAAGGAGGCCAATCGAAAAAGATTGTAGTGCGCTAAAAAAAAGCTCTTAATTGAACAGTCCCCGTATGTATTGTACGGGAAGTTTCACTTTTTCTACCGAAGTAGGCTACATTGAGATCCAGAAATTTTGTTAATCGCCTCTGTGCCAGAGTCGTCCACGTAAAGTTAGAACCAGGTTGTAGTCCTTCAAGCATTTGATATGCAACCGGTGAAAACGCACTACCCTCAAATTCGTTTTTGATATATTTCGCTTCAGCGCTCAGAGAAATTTTAGCAGAATTGCTGTATGAAAAAGAAATCCCGAAATCCTGTTTTTTTAAAAACTCAAAATCACCAAGCAGATTTTCTTTACTTGCAAGGCTGTAAAATGCCTCTACTCGAGAATTATCATTGATCAAATAGGAGATTTTCGGACTTACTTCTGCACGGGTTAAATCATAATTACGCTGTTCAAAATTTTCAGAAGTGCTGGCATTTGTACCAATATCTGTTTTTAAATTAATGAGGTAACTCTGCTTCACTTTGTGTAAAAAATTAAATTGGTGGCTGCGTAAAGTAGAGGTTTGTAATCCTAGAGAAACTAGATTACGTGTCGTATTTGCTAAATACGTGTAACTGGTCGTAAATTTTTGCTTTCCGCGATTAAGGTATAGCGTGTTTCTAAAATTTACATTTAAACCCAATGCATCTTCACGCTCATCAAACAGATTTAAATCAAACGAATCGCCCGCTCTCAAGATTTTTTGATCAATTAAATAACTAGTTTGATTATAAAAATGAGAAGCGAATTTTTTAAAACCCAATTTTCCGCTCCACTGTTGAAAGTCTAATGTCACCAACTGACTAAATCTGTTTTGATGGGTCTTAATAAAAATTTGATTAGGTAAGAGTACTTTTATAAAATCTGCCTCATCATTAAATTGTGCAACCTCAAATTCTTGCAGCTGTTGAACGCCATCTCCATTATAATCTATCCACGTATAAACCCCTTGTCCTTCATCAACTTTTACATAGGTAAATTCTTGTTGAGGTAAGGTGCCGCTACTGGTTTCAAATAAGGTGTTCAACCGCAAAATAGAATTAAAAATACGTTGATCAAACAACAATCTGGAGTTTAGCGATTGTTCATTTTGCCTATTATTTTCTTCATAAATCAACTTCCTATAGTTTATAAAAAACCCTAAAGATGTATGCTCATTTTTAACCAACTGAGATTTTAAATAATAAGTATTACTATGATTTACACGCTCTAGATAAGTATTACGTAAACTATCGTTAATTCTAAATCTGTAACCTACTTCTACAAAAACCTGCGTACTGTCACCACGTCCTATAAATCCTTCATACGATTGGTAACGCTGACTCAAAGAATCTAATATTCCCGATGTTTTTTGCTTTAACGTATTACTTTCTGCACTTATCTTAGCGCCTATCCAAGATTTTTTAAAGCCATAAACACTGGTAGCGTTTAGTCTTAAAAATGAGGTTTCTGAAGTATCTGATCTAGTTTTTAAAAAACTTGAATTTACAAAGGTTTGAAGCTTATTAATTTTAAAGTTTGAAATAATGCTATTTCTTACACCGTTATAGTTTTTTCCGAAGTTGAGATTTTCAAACCGGTAATCTACAAACGCACGTGTAGAATCTTGATAGTGTAATCGCCCAGTAATTAAGGATTGATCTCCGAGCGTAGTAAATGGCAAATTCCAATCCCGGTTAAATTCAATTGCATAAGTACGTTCTATGTTTTCAAAATCATCTTGTATATAATCTATAGTAGCATAGGCATCTAAATACTTTGATTTTGTTTTGAGTATGCGCTGTCGTATATCAAATTTACCGGCAAATCCAGTATTATTACTATCATCGAGCTCAGAGAATAAATTGAGATCTCTCTTACTACCTGCTCCTTCAAAAGCAATTGCAGTTTTATCTGTGGGAGCAAAAAGACCTTCTACAACAGCCATTTGCAATTGAGTAGGAGCAAATAAGCGTATTACGGGAGCGTAATCTCCTTGCGCAACTCCGTTCACAGGACTTACATATTCATAAATACGACTTATCGCTGTATTTGAACTTAATCGATAGTCACCTAAATTAAGACCTACCTGACTAAAACGAACATTATATAATTCGTCTTCAGGATTATTTGAAAAAACATACACCTCAATTCCATCACGTAGCTCTTTGCGGTATAATATTTTATTCTCGTTGTAGGTTTCGGGATTAACGCTAGGTGCAAACATCAATGAGGGATTATCTCCTGCCTGCTGTAAAACATCTACCTGATCTGTATTCAAGTTTTGCAATAAGGGCTGATTTTTAGCATCACTTTCAGAATATACATGTGCTTTTAAGTGCAGCTTATTATTTTCGGTCTGGTGACCTCCACCTGCATAAGCAACCAATCTTGTGAAATTTTGTTCGCTGTACTGATACTCTACCGAAATACGCATTTCGCTGGTAATGGGGAATGTGGGATTAAAACGCAGTTCGCCTGCATTGTAATCAATCACATAATCAGCAGTTTCGCCACGTTGCAAAAGAACTCCATTTACATAAACGCGTTCACTACCACTTACGATAAGTACATACAATTCTCCATTAGGACCTGTGAGTTTATAAGGCCCTTGGTTTCCTTCTTGTCCATTAAAGCGACTCTGCGTAAACACACCTCTTACAAGTGCAGCTGCACCAAATAAATCATTTTCAGAATTGTCATGATCTAAGGTACCACGTAGCGATAAACCTTGCACTTTTTTATTAAATCTACCGAAGTAGGAAGTGGTGTTTTCAAGATTTATATCACCCGCCCGTATATTCCAGTAATCACTGTAAAGCTCAATGAAAATTTGATCAAACTCATCTAAGCGCTGAGAATAACCACCGTCTTGCTGCGGAATATTAGCATCCTGAAGCGACGCCCTTAGAGACACACGCTCACTTAATTTTCCAGAAATCTGCAGGTCTAATTCACTATTAAGAGTACTACTTTGATTGTTACCACTCGTAATTCCCCGCACTAAACTTCCAGAAACATCCAAGCCTTCAAAGGGCACAAACATTTTGGAATATTTTTCTTCTTTTAAGGCATAAACACGTTCAAGATTACCCGAACTATTTACAGTCTTGTCTGGATCAAATTCAAAATAACGTTGAGTAAGAAAACGTGGGTAAACACGATAATTAAATACAAGAGAATCTGGCAGCTTATCAATTTGCTTGAGCACAAGTATAGAGACACCATAGTCTACCGAATACATAGAGCTATCTATTACAATACCGTCTGGAGTAGAAACTTTAAATAAATAAGGATTTATACTTACCGAATCTATGAGCATGGTATCTCTAACAGCAAGCTTTTTAGATCTTGATAAACCAGTTTCGCGTTCCTGAGCAAAACCGCTTAAGCACAATGAGAATAGAAATATACAAGCAAGGTTGCGCATCGGGTATAAAACTACATGAAAAAGAATAAAGTTGGCAGATTCTATTTGCTAGCCGATATGTATTAAAAAGAGATCCAAATCTTATAATTGAATCAGATCAAACCGAAATATTTAACTTCGCCCTAAACTCACAATACACGCATGAAAATTATCACATACAACGTCAACGGAATTCGCGCAGCATTAAAAAAAGGACTTTTAGATTGGATAAAGCAGGCCGACCCAGACGTGCTTTTACTACAAGAAACAAAGGCACATAAAGAACAGGTAGATGTCGATTTTCTTCAGGAAATAGGATATCATGATTACTGGTTTAGTGCTCAAAAAAAAGGATATAGCGGGGTGGCTATTCTTACAAAAAAAGAACCCGATAATGTAGTGCACGGTACTGGTATTGATTATATGGATTTTGAAGGTCGTAACATACGTGTCGATTTTGGTGATCTCAGCATAATGAGCATGTATTTACCCAGCGGAACAAATGTAGATCGCCTGGAGCATAAATTTAAGTATATGGCAGACTTTCAGGTTTATGCAGATGAATTGCGTAAAACAAGACCCAATCTTGTGGTAGGTGGCGATTATAATATTTGTCACGAAGCTATAGATATTCATGATCCTGTACGACTTAAAAATGTGAGCGGCTTTTTACCTGTTGAGCGCGAATGGATGACCGAACTTATAACCAGTGGTTTTACAGACAGTTTTAGACACTTAAATCCAGAAGTAGAACAGTACAGCTGGTGGAGCTATCGCGCTAATGCCAGAGCTAATAATAAAGGCTGGCGACTTGATTACAATATGGTTAGTGAACCCTTGAAAAATGCAATTTCCCGAGCGGTTATTTTACCAGAAGCAAAACACAGCGACCACTGTCCTGCATTGCTAGAACTGGATTATAATGGCCTGTAAATTTTAATAAAATAACACCAATATTTTCAAGGCATCGGCGTTAATCAAAAAACAACTAATTCAATAAATAATTATGCTTAAAAAGTTTTGCTTCATTCTATTTAGCGCTGCTACCCTTACCTCCTGTGTTTCTGCTAAAGTTTACAAAGATCTAGAGGCACGTTATGCCGGTCTTAAATCTGAAAATCAAGATCTTGATAGAGAACTTGCCACTTCAAACCGCCTTAAAAAGCAGTTTGAAACAGAATCTGCGCGATTGAGTGAAGAACTTGAAACCACTAAAGCAGAACGCGATCAACTTTCAAGTGCTTATGGTGCTGCAAAAAGCAATCTCGAAAATCTTCAGAAATCTTATGATGCTCTGGAAGCAAATAGCTCTAAAAGTCTTGCTGAAAATTCTAAGAAAAACAGAGAGCTTTTGAGCGAACTTGATGAAAAGCAACTTGCACTTGCTACAGAGCAAGCTCGATTAGAAAAGCTTCAACGTGATCTGGCAGAGCGTTCACAGCGTGTAGATGAATTAGAATCTATGATTGCCGCTAAAGATGCAAAAATGCGCGCACTTAAAGACGCAATTTCAAAAGCACTAGTGGATTTTGAAGGCAAGGGATTAACTGTAGAACAGCGCAACGGAAAAGTATACATTTCTCTTGAAAATAAATTACTTTTTGACAGCGGTAGCTGGACGGTAGGATCTAATGGTCGTAAAGCAGTACAGCAACTTGGATCTGTGCTGGCAGAAAATTCTGAAATCGCAGTTCTAATAGAAGGCCATACAGATAATGTACCTTATGGTGGCAATGGTGTAATATCAAACAATTGGGATTTATCTACAAAAAGAGCAACAGCGATTGTTGAGATACTTAGTCAGAATTCTGCAATAAATCCACAAAATCTCACTGCTGCAGGTCGCGGAGAATTTGCTCCGGTGGCACCTAATTCTAGTGCCGAAGGAAAAGCAAAAAACCGAAGAATAGAAGTTATATTAACGCCGCAACTAGATGAAGTAACTAAATTGCTAAATGACATTTAACTGTTTCAATTAATAAAATTTAAAAATCGCCCGTTTCTGACGGGCAATTTTTTTTAAGTATAGTGGCTACGCCGATTACATAATTTACTAATTAATTTTTGTACCAATAGGCGGCTCTTAAACTTTCGGTTTTTACTTTTACAAAAAACACGAAACTCCATTTATGCGCTACACAAACCTTCCCAATACAGAAATCAAAGTCAGTAAAATATGTTTGGGTACAATGACATTTGGTCAACAAAATACCGAGGCAGAGGGTCATGCTCAACTTGATTATGCTATAGATCAAGGAATAAATTTTATTGATACGGCAGAATTGTACAGTGTTCCTGCAAAAGCTGAAACCTATGGAAGTACAGAACGAATTATAGGTTCCTGGCTTGCAAAAAGAGGAAAACGCGATGATCTGGTTATAGCTTCAAAAATTGTAGGGCCGGCAGATATGTCTCAGCATATTCGCACAGGTGGTTTTACTAAATCAGAATTTAGAGATGCTATTCATAAAAGTTTAAAAAGGCTGCAAACAGATTATATAGATTTGTATCAGCTTCACTGGCCGGAGCGCAACACAAATTATTTCGGAAAACTGGGATATACTCACGATGATACTGAAAAATGGCAAGATAATTTTGCTGAAATTCTTGAGGGCTTAAACAGTTTTATAAAAGAAGGTTTTATAAGACATATCGGGTTAAGTAATGAAACTCCTTATGGTTTATCAAGATATCTTGAAGAATCTCGAAAAGGATTACCTAAAATGATTATCGTTCAAAATCCTTATAATTTACTCAACCGAAAAGATGAAGTAGGACTTACAGAACTCTTACACCGTGAAGAAGTAGGTTTATTAGCTTATTCTCCTTTAGGTTTTGGGACGCTTTCAGGCAAATATATAGACGGTAGTGATACAGAGGATTCTCGTGTTAATCAATTCTCGAAATACAATAGATATTCAAATGAGATTGCTGTAGCAGCTACAAAAAAGTATATGCAAATAGCAAAAAAATATGGCTTATCTATTACTGAGCTAGCTTTAGCATTTGTTACAGACAGACCATTTATGACTGCTAATATTATAGGTGCTACATCTTTAGATCAACTTAAAGAAAATATAGGAAGTGCAAGCATAACATTATCAAAAGAAATACTTGATGAAATTGATGTTGTGCACCGGGAAATGCCTAACCCGGCTCCATAGAAATAAAAAAAACCAGATCTAGATCTGGTTTTTTTATTCATACAATCTTAATCTATTCTGAGTGGTGATTAATTCTTGTTTAAGATTCTCAATAGTATTTAATAAGTTGAGTATAACATCAATTCCTTCTACATTAATATGCAAATCTTCAGAGATACGTACTATTTTCTCAAAAATAGGTATGCTTTCATAATGCAAACAATAGGTTTCTTCTATAACTACGATTTGCAAGACTCCCTGCTCGTGTAACTCTTTAAAAAAAGTTTCTTGTATTTTATAATGTTCACAGAGTTTGGGTACCGGTATGTATTCTGCATAGTTCATGAGGAATGTATTTTTGAGAGTTCTTCAAATAATTCTTTTTCCCTTTCAGATAGATCTGTAGGTACTTTCACGGCGTAAGTAATAAACAAATCTCCGTATTGATTTTCCTTTTTATAAACTGGAAATCCTTTTCCTTTAAGTTTCACTTGCGCTCCACTTTGAGTCCCTGCAGCAACTTTTAATTTTACCTTACCATCAAAAGTTTCAACAATAAGTTCACCTCCTAAAATTGCTGTATATAAATCAAGATCTACAGTCTTATATAAATTTGCTTTATCTCGTTTAAAATCAGAGTTATTTGCAATTGAAAATTGAAGTAGTAAATCACCTTTAGGACCTCCATTTATACCTTCCCCGCCGTAACCCTTGATTTTTATAATCTGGCCATTTTCGACTCCCGCAGGAATAGTAAGCCGTATATTTTTCCCGTTTATGGTAATTGTACGCTTTTCAGTCGTATAGACCTCATCAAGATTTAATTGTAAAGTCGCATTAAAATCTTGCCCTCTAAATTGACTGCGATTGCCTGCTCCTCCAGATCCGCCGAACATCGATCCGAAAAAATCTGAAAAGTCATTTTGACTATATCCTCCGCTATATTGAGATCTACCTCCCTGATTGCTATACGCTCTCTGTTGACGTTCTGCATTCTCATAGGCATCTGCATGCTGCCAGTCTTTACCGTATTTATCGTATTTCTTTCTATTTTCAGGGTTCCCTAAAACTTCATTTGCTTCATTTAATTGCTTAAACTTTTCTTCAGCTTCAGTATCCCCGGGGTTAACATCAGGATGGTATTTGCGGGCAAGCTTACGATAAGCTTTCTTGATTTCTGCTTCCGTTGCCGTTTTATCTATACCTAAAACTTTATAATAATCTATATATGCCATCGAGAAGTTACTTAAGTTGTGTTTTTTTAAGTCTTTTATACAATAGCAAAGATTTAAAAAATACACATCACATTAAAATTAAGGAGATTTATAGTAAAGACACGATAAGATAATTCTAAATTTTAGTTAAGTAGCATGTCTTTAATAACTGTGTAAGTTACGCTTTCGCAGAAGCAAAAACTATCCTAAACTATTTAGATAAAAAGCCAGAATGAGACCTATTGCAGTTGCAATACCTGCCCAATAACTGTCTTCTTTATAAGCCTTAGGAAAGACTTCAATAGACAGAGAAGCTACTACAGCTCCACCGGCAAAACAACGTATGTATGCCAGTAAGGAGTCAGAAACATCAGCAAGTAGTAGATTTCCTAAAAAAGCAGCCAGAGATAGAATTAAGGCTGTAGCTCCCCAAAGGGTAAGTACTTTCTTTTTTGAAGCCCCGTTTTGAGTCATTTCTTTAGCACCGCCAGCTGCTTCGGGCAAATTTGAGAGAAATATTGAGCCCGAAAGTGCTGCAATACTTAATGGATCTGCACCAATTAAGGCAACACCCAGCGCCAGGTTTTCAGGAATACCATCTAGTGTAATTGCTGCAAGAAGCCCTCCTCCACTATTTGAACCCCATTTTTGCTTGACGAGATAATCAAGACCTGTAAAAACCAGAGCACCGGCAAAAACTATGCTCAATGCTATACCTATAGAAGATTTTTCCATAGCCGGGTTAATCAACTCCAGCACTGCAGAAACAATTAAGGCGCCACCTGCCAATGCGACCAAAAAGCCTTCTGTTTTCTCTGATAACGAACCATAAATACCCCAAACAGCTCCAAGCAGAAGCGCTCCGGAAACTACAGCGATTACAATTAAGGTCATCATCATAAGCTTTGGTTTATCTTAAAACAGCTGTGCTAATTTTTGAATGAATGGGTTATTTTATACTTAATAACTCTACATCAAATATCAACATCGCATAAGGTGGAATATCTGCTCCAGCTCCGTTTTCACCATAGGCTAATTCTGCAGGTATGTATAATTGATACTTAGAACCCACATTCATTAATTTTAATGCTTCGGTCCAGCCAGAAATAACCTGACTTACCCCTAAAACGATAGGTTCTCCGCGCTTGTACGAACTATCAAAAATTTTACCGTCAAGTAGGCGGCCTTCGTAATGTACTTCTACCTTATCTGAAGATTCAGGCACAGCTCCACTCCCTTTCTTTAAAATTTTATACTGTAATCCACTTTCGGTTTCAGTAATACCCTCTTTAGTCTTATTTGCTGCAAGAAAACTAGTCTCTTCTTCTTTATTTTTAACCTCTGCAGCCTCGCGCTCTCTGTCTTTTAGTTCTCGTAGTTCTACTTGAAAGCGTCCCATAATCCCTCTAATCTCCTCTTCAGACAGAGCTAAAGTATCTTTTAAACCTTCTCTAAGTCCGTTTTCATATTGATTAATATCAAAAATTGAATCTTGAGCATTTCCAAACATCCCTTTAAATTGTTTTGCAGTCGATGCTCCCATCGCATAAGACACAGAGTCCTTAAATGTGGTGAATTTTGCTTCAGGTTCTGATTGCTGGATTGCATCACGTGAACTTGAGCAATTAATAAAAAGAGCAGTGAAAGGAATTATAAGTAGAAGGTTTTTAATATGCATTTTAAAAGGATTGGTTTATTATAAAAATAAAAAAGGCACTGTATTTACAGTGCCTTTCAAAATTATGCTTTTCTTTTTTATTCTTTTACTATTTCAAGTAACTCAACATCAAAGATAAGTGGTTCACCAGGACCAATGTTTGGTTGTGATCCACGCTCTCCATATGCTAATGAAGCAGGAATGTAAAGTTGGTACTTAGCACCTACTTTCATCAATTGTAAAGCTTCAGTCCATCCTGCGATAACTTGAGTTACGCCAAATGTTGCAGGCTGCCCACGCTCATAAGAACTGTCAAATACAGTACCGTCGATTAATTTACCTTCATAGTTAACACTTACTTGATCTTCTGCAGTAGGAACAGCTCCTGTACCTTCAGTCAAAACTTTGTACTGCAAACCACTCTCTGTAGTAACTACTCCTTCTTTTTTAGCATTTGCAGCTAAAAACTCATCTTCTTTCTTTTTATTTTCCGCAGCTTTAGTAGCCATCTCAGCATCTTGCTTCTTCTGCAATTCAGCTTGAAAACGCGTCATAAGACTTTGCATTTCAGCTTGAGAAAACTCAATACTGTCTGTAAAACCTTTACGTACTCCCTGCTCATAAACATCTAGATCAAAAAGCTCGCTTGCATCATCTCCAAGGGCTTGTTTAAATTGAGCTCCTGTGTTACCACCTATCATATACGATATCGAGTCCTTAAATGTTTTAAGCTCTAAGTCTCCCGAACTCTTTTTTGAGTCATCACAGTTAACCAGTGTTAATGCTACCGGCAAAGCAAGAAATAATCTATTTAATTTCATTTTTAGTTTTTTAAAAATACAGATGCAAATAACGTGATATTCTCACACCTATAAAAATCTTTACCCGTCATTCTTTATATCAAAGGTTTACTAACTTACAAAAGCACTAAAACCTGTAATAGCCCTTCCTACAATTAGTGAATTGATCTCTTTTGTACCTTCATAACTATAAATGGCCTCTGCATCTGCAACAAATCGGGCGACATCGTGTTCTAATAAAATTCCATTACCCCCCATAACCTCACGAGCTCTACTCACAACGTCCCGCGTACGCATCGAGCAAAATACTTTTGCCAGAGATGCATGTTCATCTTTAAGTTGACCTGCATCTTGCATCTCACTTAACCGAAAACACATCGTTTGCATAGCCGTAAGATTAGACACCATTTCTACAAGGTGATTTTGAATAAGCTGAAAGCTGGCAATAGGTCTGCCAAATTGTTCTCGTTTTTTCGTATAGGTTAAGGCTGCTTCATAAGCTCCACGCGCGCAACCCACCGCCTGCCACGCTACACCAGCACGCGTCATTTGAAGAACCTTTGCTGTGTCTTTGAAAGAATCTGCTTTTTGTAAACGGTCGCTCTCGGGAACGCGACAATTTGTAAGAGTTATCAATGCATTTTGTACCGTGCGTAATGCCATTTTATCTTCCATCTTCTCAGCTAGGAATCCAGGATTTTCTTTACGTACTATAAATCCCTTAACCCGATCTGTTTCTTCATCCCGTGCCCAAATAACGGTAATGTCTGAAAAAGTTGCATTTCCTATCCACTTTTTTTGGCCGTTTATAACCCACTCATCACCTTCCCGGCGACAGGTTGTTCCCATACCACCTGCAACTCCAGAGCCTACATCGGGCTCAGTTAAACCAAATGCACCTATTTTTTCAAATTTCTGCATTTTAGGAAGCCATTCCTGTTTCTGTTCTTCGCTACCACATAAATAGATAGAACCCATAGCAAGACCACTATGCACACCAAAAAAAGTTGAGATTGACACATCTACTCGAGCCAACTCCATTGCGAGAATTCCTTCCATAAGAAAAGATTGTCCCGGGCAGCCATAGCCTTTATAAGCGATACCAGCGAGACCTAACTTTGCAAATTTGGGGATAATGTGATGCGGAAATTCTGCTCTGTTCCAAAAATCATTTGCTATAGGCTTAACCTCCTCTTCCATAAAATTGCGCATTTTCATTTGCAACTCGCGTTCTTCGGGAGTTAATTTAAGTGCCATATTATAAAAATCCCCATCTACAGGCGGTAGCTTACGTTCTCCCTTTTTTGCTTGCGAACTAAGCATCTTCATCAAGCCTTTGAGCTGGCGATCATCTAAATTTCCTACCGCACTCATTACCTGCGATAAATCTACTTTTTCAGATAATTTTGCAAGTGCGTCAAGATCCACAGACTTTAGAAGACCTATTGTGTTTTTTACTTTTCCGAATAACGACATCGTTTGAGCTTTTTAGTTTTCAGTCTAAAAGTAACTATGAAATCTGCTTTTATAGCCAAAAAACTGTTATTTTGTCGAGTATGGAAATTATTTTACCAGACTTTCATGCAAATAAGCTCGTTGCGAATTAAAGGTCTCAATATGCAACCAGCCATTTGATTTCCCTAATACCCGAATCGTATCATTTCTGGTGACTTCTCCTATTTTATTTGCCTTTGCCGATGCTGCGTTACGAAGATTAGCAACATTATTTCTTATACGATAGGTAAGCGTAGTATCTCCTACTTTGCTATTTTGATCAATAGGTGACTCTTCCTTTATAAATGGATAGGGATTTATGGCTCCTGAACCACTACTATAAATACCAAAATGTAAATGAGGCGCTGTGGTACGGGCATTACCGGTATTGCCTACTAATCCTAACGTATCACCTACCTCAACACGCTGCCCATCACGTGCAATTATACTGTCTAAATGCGCATAATAAAGCGAGTTACCAAACATACGCTCCCGCAACCAAACCTGTTTACCGCCCAGCCCTCTGTTGCCAGTTCTGCCCACAAAACCGGGTACACTTGCAACAACCGGAGTTCCCCGAGCTGCAAAAATATCTACACCTTCATGACTTCGCTTTCCACCATCTCTGGTAGCTCCCCAAAAACTTTGTATCGCATTCGCGGAAGCTCCAGCAACCGGAAAAAAATATGCAGGTGTGCTGGTTAGACGAAATGCAAATGTTGATTTTGCTCCCAATTCGGGTTGTACGATAATCTTGAAAACACCCTCATTTTTAGTAGAAAAACGGATTTTTTTTTCTTGATGTGCAGCCTCTTCAATAAGTCGATAAGGGTGTAAACTATCTTGTGTTTTCTCATAAAGATTTAGGAAGACAAGCGGATTCAAAGAATCTGTTTCAACCATAAAGTTATAGACTCGGCCTTGTTCTAAACTAACTTCATAACTATATACCGGATAAATCTCCGAATTAAATTTACCCGTTTCTAAATAGGGCGAATTGATATTTAAACTGTCTGCCAAAGCAGATTTAAAGGCAGCATTCCACTTGATATACGGCACGGAGTCATTCTTAAAATTACGAGCGTAAATTTCACGTGCAGTAGGTTGCGTGATAAAATCTGTAGCTTTTGTTATTTTGTCACAAGACACCACAAAAAATACAGCGATAATACTGAAATATAGTACTAGTTTATTTTTCATTTTCTTTTATATAGCAAAATATAAAATGCAGAAATTGTGCCAGTTCTATATTAAAAGAGAGCTAATTGACCCGGTCTGTATTGTTCAAATAATTCGCAATTGAGAGCTGGTTTTTCTCTTCCGCTTAGGTATTTTTTTCGACCAAGTTCCATTTGCGATTGTATTTGATTAGCAAATTCCCCGCTACCTTTCATTCTCCTTCCATATTGCGAATCGTTGAGATTTCCGCCGTGACAATTAGCTATTTGATTGAGTACTTTATCTGCGCGGTCTGGCATAGCTGAGCGTATCCACTTTTCAAAAATACCGCCTATAGCCCCATTCAAACGCACCACTGTATACCCTACTGAACTTGCGCCGTGATCAGCTGCTGCTTTAATAAGAGGTAGAATCTCATGACTGTTTATTCCGGGAATAATTGGGGCTGTCATCACACGTACCGGCACGCCCAGATCTGTTAATTTTTGTACGGTTTCTAAACGTTTTCTAACACTTGCTGTACGTGGTTCTAAAAGTCGCCTCGTTTTTTCCTCGAGTGAGGTAATAGACATATTTACGTGAATTAAATTGTAAGAAGCTAGTTCTTTAATAATATCTAAATCCCGCTGAATCAAAGCATTCTTTGTAATTATCCCTACGGGATGTCTAAATTTTAAGAACGTCTTTAATAAATCACGTGTAATCTCATGTTGTCGTTCTGCGGGTTGATAACAATCTGTGTTACCAGATAAAACGATAGGAGTTGCCTTCCACGATTTTTTGGCAAAATGTTGTTCTAGCAAACGTACCGCATTACGTTTAACGAGAATGCGACTTTCAAAATCCAGACCCGCGCTATACCCCCAATATTCGTGCGAATTACGTGCATAACAATATACACAACCGTGCTCACAGCCTTGATACGGATTTAAAGAATAACCCATACCCACATCGGGACTTTCAACTTTATTGACAATCGTTTTTGGAAAAGTATCTATAAAAAGGGTTTTGAGGTTTTGAGGTTCGTCGCCTTCCTGATTACAATGATTTAAAAAATCATCCCGCATCTCGTGGCTATGTTCCGAAAATCTATTGGATACATTTTGCTGCGCCCCTCTGCCTTTTAAGTATTCTCCCGGAATTAACATGAATAGGATTTATTACAAATATATGGGATATTTCCTAATTATGGATTTTTAAAAGTAATTTAACCTGCCTCTGTAATTGCTAAATCAGAATTATCAAATGATGAAAATTACATTTCTAATTTATTAAGGGATAGCTCCAGGATGAAATAAGCGAAATAGCTAGAAATTGTAGTTACAGATTTTAGCAAAGGATACGTAGGTCTCAAACTTACTAGAGAAACGAGTTGTTTTTCACGTCAGTTCTTTGTTGTAAACTGGCTTTTACTTTTTTTTAGTTTTTGCTTCTATAATTTTTAATTTAAGCTCATAACTAAATTCTTCTTCATAAATGATTGATGCAATAATTTCTTTGAGTAATTCTCTATCTATTAAGTTGTCTGCAACATCAACAGCAATATTTTCTGTTAAAGAAATGAATTTTGAAACGATGTAATCTAGACCGTTAATTTCAAGAAAATAGGCACTTAAAGCAATAGACGACCTTTTGTTTCCATCATTAAAAGCGTGATTTTTGTTTATAGAATAAAATAGATATGCAACTTTATCTTCTAATTCTGGATAATAATTATCATCTTGTACAAAATCCAATGTAGCGTGAAGTTGTCCTAAATCTTTAGCTCCAACGAAACCTCCAGAATGTTCTATAATGTAATCGTGTTCCTTTACGGCGTAGTGAAAATCGAAATACACAAATTCCATACTACCTATTTTTTAAGCGTTTGAAAACATCTATATTTTCATCTATTCTATCTTCAAGGGCTTTACTTTTTTCTCCTAAAAATCTATCGAAATCAGATTTGGAAACTGTACTGATGTAGTTTTTTAAGCTTTCGTGAAAGACTTTTCTAAATCCATAATCTCTACTTGCCATTTTTATTCTGGCATCCTCAATCAATGGTTTAAAAAGAGGGTGATTAGAGAAATTTTCAAGAAGTGTATCCATTTCATTTTGGGTCATTTTCCTACCTAATGATTCTGATTTCTTCTTCATTTCGTGAGACAATCCATTTTCAAATGAAGCAATAAGTTTTAAAACTTCAGCGTACATTGTATCTCTTAGGTTTTCAGTTCTTTCTAGTTTGAGTATTTTCCGATATTCGATTGCATCTTCTTTGAAAATGCAATGGTATATTTTACTGGTATAAATAGCATATTTAATATTCCCTAAGTCTAAATACAGATGTAGAGCGTTTGCGAATTCTTTTCGATAATGCGGTTCTTTTAGAATTGCACTTAAGAAATCCTCATCTCTTTGATTTATATATTTTGTTGTACCTCCAGCTTTTTCGTTCAAGCTATCGATTACGATGTCTAATATTTTACTTCGTAAAGCTTTAGCAATTTCACTTTCGATTAATAACATTCCAAGATTTAAAAAAGACCTAAAGTTAAATACACCTAAATGAGCAGTGTTACTTGAGAGTTTTAAAATATGTCCAAATTGGTTTTTAAATTCTTTTAAATTTTTCCCTTTCAGAACTACATATCCATTGTGTTTTATTTCTTTTTCATTATTTTCAAGGTATCTTTCGATAGTAGCAATGTCTATTTGATAAAATTCGGATATTTGTTGCTTTGTGTATTTATACTCATCTTGAAATAACATACCAGGAACACCTAAGTAAGTTCTTAAATTGTCGAGGACTACCGTATTGTTTAAAACGTTTTGTCTATCTATATCTGATGTGGTTAAATCTTTCATTTTTCCAAATATTGTTAATAACTTTTTATTAACCAACCCGCATCGATGCGGGTTGGTTGTTAATAACTCTAATTTTTCGTTGATAAAACTGATTTGCAATTTACTGAAATTCAGCTTACTTATTCCTTTTATTTCAATCTTTTCGCAATGTTTGTCAAGCTTATTTACAATTCCTTATATCCAAACAAATATACTTTTTTACAAAAGTGATTAATGGGATATCAGAACTTTTATGCTGGTTATCAGGGCCTTTTTTAAAATAGAAAAACCGCTTTAAGCGGTTTAAATAAGTGATGTTTTCTATAAATTAAAGGCTTGTGCAACGGTTGCCATTGTTGTACACCGTTTTTATTTATTTTTTAAAATCTGTTCAACATATTTTCGATGATTTTCAAATCCGTTCTTTTCGGGATTTTCCAAGTCAACCATTCCATCAATTCCAAAGTCGTAAATCTGCCAATTATTCTTTTTCGATATTTCAATCAAAGCATAAATTGCGTTTTCTCCGTATAGTGAAAGCATAAAATTGCTTGAATGTTCTTTGCCGGCAAAAAAGTCAATCGTAAAATCAGTTCCGATTATTTCTCTGTGATTGTCATCCTTTTTTATTTCGTCAAACGAGTTTTCTAAAATTCCGGTAAAATCAGTCGGTTCGAGTTGGTTTTCGTCCAATTCCACAACTGATTCTATTTTTTGTCTTGAATTAAAAAGTACAATATCCCAACTCATTTATTGTTCCCACTTTTCAGGTCCGAATAATTTAATTTCACCACCAAATCCTTTTTGTTTTTCCGTTAGTTCAGTTACACCAATAAAAATAGCATCAATTTTCATAGGATGAATATGTTTATTGACTATTAAGCTAGAAACTTGAACATCATCTTCAAATGCAACTCCTGATAGTCCATCTAAAACCGTTTTTGAAAGATTGTCAATATCTATTTGCTTGAATCTTTTTTCTTTAACTGAGAATGAAAGTAAAACTTCTACTTCTGATGGCTTTTTTATAATTCCTTTTTCTTTAAAAGCTTCTTTTGCATATTCAGCGACAATGTTTTTCATTTCTTGAATTGAACTTTTATCATCTTTCTTTTCATAAAAGTTCTTGAGTTCAATTTCTTCACCATTTTCATCGATTTCAAAGGCTTTTAGAGGTTTAAACTGGTCTTGCTTTGTCGGAATTGGTTTTTCGTCATAAAATCCGAAGAGAATTTCGACTTTTGGGTTCTGGTAGTATGTGATAAATTCCTCTTTCATCAGGTTAGGTCAAATGGTGTACAACTCCTTATATCCAAACAAATATACTTGTTTACAAAAGTGATTAACGGGATATCAAAACTTTTTTATGCTGATTTTCAGTGATTTTATATAAAAAGAAAAAACCGCTAAAAAGCGGTCTTTTTTAATTCTCTATTTAAGATTGCTTCTTTTATTTCCCCGGAAACTCTGCCTTTCTTTTTTCTAAAAATGCTGAAGTTCCTTCTTTAAAATCTTCGGTATCAAATGAAGCACCAAAACCTTCAATTTCTACATCATAACCATTAACTCCAGCTTTAAAACCTGCGTTAACCGCTTTAATTGCCGTTGCTATCGCAACTCCAGAATTGTCAAGAATTTTTGCAGCTAATTTTTCTGCGTGAGACATTAACTCTTCTTGCATCGTTACGTGATTCACAAGTCCGTATTGTAATGCTTGATCTGCATTAATCATACTGGCAGTCATAATCATTTCAAAAGCGCGCCCTTTACCTACTAATTGTGGCAAACGTTGTGTACCTCCATAACCGGGAATAAGACCCAACGAAGTTTCTGGTAATCCCATTCTTGCATTATCACTGGCAATACGTATATGAGCAGCCATTGCTAATTCTAAACCACCTCCCAGTGCAAAGCCATTAATTGCAGCTATCACGGGTGTACTTAAGTTTTCTATAAAATCAAATAATAGCTTTTGTCCTTTACGGGCTAATAATGCGCCTTCTTCTTCTTCAAAATCTGAAAACTCGCTAATATCTGCTCCAGCTACAAAAGCCTTTTCTCCGCTTCCGGTTAAGATAATTACTCCAATATTAGGATCGCTGTCTGCTTCTGCAAAAGCATCGTGTAGTTCCTGAATGGTCTCTTTATTAAGTGCGTTGAGTTTTTTTGGTCTATTGATAGTTATGATGGCCAATTGATCATCAACTTCGTAAATGAGATTTTCAAAATTCATAATTCTGATTTTTTATTTTTTAGACAATTGCCTGCGGAAAGGACACTCTAAAAACGGTGCCTCGCTCTGCTTTAGAAGTAAAGGTAATGGTTCCGTTATAGGTTTCCACGATATTTTTAACCATCGCCAATCCCAGTCCCATTCCACTAGATTTAGTTGTGAATTTAGGTTCAAATACTTTTTCCGCAAGATCTTCTGAAATTCCGTGCCCGTTATCACACACTAAAATACATACCAATCCATCCTCTCTTTTGACTTCGACTCGAATTTTAGGGTCTGGAGTATCTTCAGTAGCTTGAATCGCGTTTTTAACCAAGTTTGTAATCACTCGTATTAATTGTGTGCGATCTAATTTTGCGGTAATTTCTTCTTCTTCGGCTCCAAATGTCAAATAAGGTTCCGTAAAAATATCGAGGGCAAGTTTAGTGACAAAAACCACATTCAACGTTTCATTTTGTTGAGCAGGCATTTTAGCAAAGTTAGAAAACGCTTCAGCAATTGAACTCATCGTATCTATCTGCTGAATTAATGTTTTGCTGTACTCATCTAACTTCTTGTGAATATCTGGGTCTTCAGGATCAAATCTGCGTTGAAAACTTTGTACGGTTAAGCGCATAGGCGTCAACGGGTTTTTTATCTCGTGGGCCACTTGTTTAGCCATCTCCCGCCAGGCTGCCTCCCGTTCGCTTTGTGCAAGTTGTGCAGCAGAGTTTTCGAGTTCGTCTATCATCCCATTATAGGACTGTACCAGGTTGTTAATCTCTTCACTGGCATCGTCAATCTCGATTCGCTGATTGCGTTTATCTAGACGCGTCTCGATCATTTTATCACCTATTGTTTTAAGACTTCTAGTGATATAGCGGGATAGAAAATAAGACAATGCCGTTGCAATAAGTAACATAAAAAGGTAACCCTCTGCAAGTCGTCGTAAAAACTCATCTAATTCACGAGTTATAAAATCATCATCCTGAATATAGGGAAGATTCATAATAGCTAATGGCTTAAACTTATTGTCATTGATGTAAGTATAAGACGACGTATACTTTACACCATCAATCTCTAATTGTTCTACCCAGCGTTTTGTAGGGGAATTTGCCAGACCGTCTAGGATTTTAGGAACCAGAGTAGTTTCTAAAGTATCTGTTACAAAGCCATCTTTAGATTTTAAAAGTAAATGACCCTGTACGTCGTAAATGTTTATGGGTAACTCATGAACATCTGCTATACGGTAGATATTTTGTTGCCACCTTAAAATGTTAGGTAAGTTCTTTGCCGTTATCTCATAAGAAGTTTGATCCAGAACGTAGTCGATTTCTGCCCTGATTTGATCTTCTTTGCGCAATAAACGATCTCTATGGTACTCTTTTGCTTCCTCTTTGTATTGTACAACACTAATAATCCCAATTAAAATTGAAGCTCCTAGGATGAGTAATACCATCCCAAAAAAGATACGTAGGCGTAAAGAAAGCTTGTTAAATTTCATGGGCTTTAAACTATCAAAAATCGAGCCGTCAGGCATTCGGGTTTTTTGCGCGAATACTTTTATACAGTTTAATACCTAGCATAAGTAAAATTGCAAGAGTAAGTAAGCCAGCTAATCCCCAAATCCAATTTGTGGCACTTTTTGTAATCACTAAAAAAATTACGGCAAATAAAATAAGTGTTGGCCCCTCGTTCCAGATCCTCATAAACTTTGTAGTATACTTAAAATCCCCTTTTTGAAGTTGCTTAAAAATCTGATGATTTTTAAAATGATATATATAAAGTAAGAATACAAAACCTAGTTTTATTTGCATCCAGGGTGCGTTGAGTATCCCCGGATTTAAGTGTAGCATTGCAAAAGCAAATAAGCTCGCTAATATCATAGATGGCCAGGTAATAATCTTCCAAAGACGCTTAGTCATTAAGGCGAGTTGATCACCTAAAATCCTACGATCTGGTTCTTGTTTTTCTGATGCTTCAATCTGATACATAAATAATCTAGGCACATAGAAAAGTCCGGCAAACCAAGTTACTATAAAAATTAGATGCAACGATTTTAAGTAATTGTAGTATTCCATAAGGTAAAAATAAATCTAATTACTCGTTGCATAAAAGGTTTGTATCTGAATTAAAGTTACCGTTATTCCAATACCAGGATGTAAAGTAGACTACATAGCTTCCAGAAGAGTTACGAATGTGATTTACCCTTGTTACTCATCTTATATGCTAATTTGTGATTCAGTTTTTCAATGTATTCTTTGTGAGCGAATAAATCTGAAAATTCGGCTTCAAAGGTTTTTGTTTCATTAATATTTGGAAACGATAACTTATCTTTTGCTATGGAATTAGAAATAAGAATATTGAAGTAGTTGTACGCTAAAATGAATTTTTGAAAAAAGTCTGTTTTCACAATTTTGAACCCCATCTTTTCTGCTGTTCTGGTGTTTAATATATAGCTTGTACCTACCAGTTTAATAGTGCTATCAGCTTTATAGGTTTCCATTAATGCTAACAAACCTTCCAAATACTGCTGTATTATAAAATTTGTTCGCTGCTTGCCATTCATTGATTTTTCTATCACAAAATAGTAATCAAATAAGGTTCCACCATGAATTTTAAGAATCCCGCCTTTTGGTTTTTCTGTAATAAACAACGGGGAGTAATAAATTAATTTACCACTTCTTTTAAGAAATGGTACATCAAAAAATGGCGCTACCATCGACAGCGATATAACCAGTATTAAAAAGCTTAATGAGTAAAATTCTAAAAACACTAAGACTAGGATCAAAGTAAGTACAATTACAAACGTGCCTATGCCTATTTTAATTAAAATTTGATTCTGCTCTTTTTTGCTTTTAGTATAGAAACTATGTTTCACTTCTTAAATTCGTTTTCAATTAGTGTTGCTATCTAATCATAAGTAAAGCACTATTATTTGTGTTAATCTGTACAGATCAGACTAACACAAATAATTAAGTGGTCTTCGAGTTAATCTTTTTGAACAAATAAATAATTTAATTGCATCGCATTAAAGGATTCATTGAAAGCAGACACCTCATTATTCACGAGCTTATCAAATTTGTTAAGTTCTGTCTCAATTTGTTGCGTGAGCATGTTTTTAACAGCCACATCCTGATCTGTAGGTGCAAAATCACCCATACTTACTAGTGAATTTAAATGCGCCAGTTTGTTTGTTAATTTAATGGGGAAATTTAACGGATCCTGACCGCTTCGGTTTTTTGTTTGATAAAGTGCTTTTTCTATCTCTTCAAGATCTTCACGCAGCTTCCTGGACTTTTCCCGAAGATCTTTTGTCGCTGTGTTGTCTTTATATTGTTTTTCAAAAGCGCTTAATTGACTATTAATATTGCGTATTTTCTTAATACTTTGATGTGCGTGATCAACTGTTTTATTTACATGGGTAATAAAATCAAATTGAGCCTCCATATCTTCTTTTGAAGATTCGCTGCGTGGATCTGCAAGCACGCTATAGGACTGCGTGTAGTCTGTACCATTCACATTTAATTTTACCGTGTAAGTTCCCGGAATTTGTTTTGGACCTTCGGTACTTGCCCACCATAAAATCATTCCATCAAGACGCTCTGCTCCTTCATAAGTCATATCCCAATTAAATTGATTGGCTCCTTCTTTTATCTCCAGTTTATCCTTTTTAACCTTGCTATTGTATGATTTGATCGTGTCGTTTTTAACATCAAAATAGGTTAATGAAATACTATCTTTTTTTGCATCATACTCTGGCAAATAAAAATAGGTCATTACTCCACTTGGGTGATTTGTTCCAGAATCGTTAGAATTTTTACGACTTCCGCCGTCCATTCTATAGGTGTCTTTAGGTTTAAATAATTTTACAGCACTTGTTTTTGAAGAACTATTTAACTGATGTAAAACGCTCAAATCATCAATAATATAAAGACTTCTACCTTGAGTTGCTACGATTAGATTATTGTCTTTTAATGCAAGATCTGTAATAGGAACTATAGGCAGATTTAATTGAAATGGCTTCCAATTATTTCCTGCATCAAAGGATATATACATTCCGGTTTCGGTTCCTGCATAGAGAAGACCTTCTTTTTCAGGATCCTCTCGTAATACTCGTGTAAAATGCTCTGACTGAATACCATTTGTGATCTTTTTCCAGGTTTTTCCGTAGTCTGTAGTTTTGTATAAATACGGAGCAAAATCTCCAGTCTTATATTTTGTTCCTGCAATGTAGCAGGTTCCCTCATTAAAATAACTGGGTTCAATGCTATTAATCATCATCCATTCTGGCATTCCCTTAGGTGTAACATTTTGCCAGTTCTCACCGCCGTCACGACTCACATGTACCAGACCATCGTCACTCCCGGTCCATAACAATCCTTCTTTTAACGGACTCTCATTAGCCGCAAAAATGGTACAGTAATATTCTACCGAAGTATTATCTTGTGTGATAGGACCTCCTGAAGATTTTTGTTTTGACTTATCATCTGTAGTTAAATCAGGACTTATTACTTCCCAGCTTTGCCCTTCATTTGTCGTTTTATGTACATGATTGCTAAATGTGTATAGAACTTCGGGATTATGACGAGAGAACATAATAGGGAAATTCCACTGAAAGCGGTATTTCATATCCTCTGCTCCATGCCCCATCGGGTTGTCTGGCCATACAGATACCGAGCGTGTAGTATTGTTTTTATGATTTACTCGTGTTAAAAATCCGTCGTAGCTACCGCCATATACAATATCAGGGTTTCTAGGATCTACTGCAATGTGTGCAGATTCACCACCAGCTGTCTCATCCCAGTCATCTTCACCTATAGTATAACCATCTGTTCTATGAGGAATACGTATGGTAGAATTATCTTGTTGAGCAGCATAAATATGATAAGGGAATTGATTATCTGTAGTAACCCTATAAAACTGTGCAGTAGGCTGATTGTGATAGGTACTCCAGGTTTCTCCACCGTCGTAAGTTACTTGCGCACCACCATCATCACCCATAATCATACGAGAAGGATCTTCGGGAGCAATCCATAAGTCGTGATGATCCCCGTGAGGAGCATTACTACTTTCAAATGATTTTCCTCCATCTGTACTTTTGTGATAGCTTACGTTAAGCACATAAACCACATCGGCGTTTTCCGTATCTGCATATACCTTTGTATAGTACCAGGCACGCTGTCTCAAATTACGATCATCATTTATCATAGTCCAGTTTTCACCACCATCTTCACTGCGATATAAACCACCCTTTTCTTTATGTTCTACCATTGCAAAAACCCGTTCAGAATTTACAGGTGATACAGCAACTCCTATAATGCCTAAAGTATCCTTAGGAAAGCCTTCGTTCTTAGAAATTTCTTTCCAGGTAGAACCGCTATCAGTACTTTTCCAAAGGGCAGATCCCGCACCTCCACTGGTAAAATCATAAGGTGTGCGCCGTGAATGCCAAGTAGAAGCATAGAGAATACGTGGATTGCCCGGATCTAACGATAAATCTATGGCTCCAGAATCTTCATTTGAAAACAATATGCGCTCCCAGGATTTTCCGCCGTCTGTAGTTTTATAAACTCCACGCTCTTGAGTGGGCTTGTAGATATCACCTAAAACTGCTGCATAAACAATATCTGGATTAGTAGGATGAATACGTAATTTTGAAATATGCCTACTCAAAGGCAAACCAGCCTTTTCCCAGGTTTTACCCGCATCTGTCGTTTTCCACATACCATAGCCGGAAGAAACGTTTCCGCGAAGGGTATTTTCACCACCACCTACATAAATAATATTAGGATCGCTAGGTGCAACTTCTACAGCCCCGATACTTCCCCCAAAAAAACCATCAGAAATATTGTCCCAACTACGCCCTCCATTTTTTGTACGCCAAACTCCGCCGCCTGTCGCACCAAAATAAAACAGATTAGGTTTACCTGGAACACCCGTTACCGCTGCACTTCTCCCTCCTCTAAAAGGACCTATAAGACGATATTCTAAAGCGTCATAAAGAGATTCATCAACATCCTGTGCTTGAGTCGAAAATGAGAAAATAATGAGGGTTAAGAAGAATAATCTGAGTAGTTGTATTCGCATAATTGTATAAACTGAGTTAGTAATTAACTAAAATACACAATCGTAACGTTACTTAATACCTGCGCTATAATTTTGTTCGGGTTTCACGCCATAAAAAAAATGCAGTAACAAGGGTAGATAGAACATCTGCTATTGGGAAAGACAGCCAAACGCCTATTTCTCCTAAGTAACTTGGTATAATTAATACAAGCGGAATGAAAAAGAAACCTTGTCTCGTAAGTGTTAATAAAAAAGCGGGAGTTGCTTTACCTATTGCTTGATAATAAGCAGATCCTATAAGCTGAATTCCTATAATAGGAACGGCTGCAAAAACCCAACGCATGGCATTAGGTGTATCTTTTAATACGAGTTCGTCTTGAGTAAAAACCGACACAATAGCCTCCGGGAAAATCATTATCACTGTAAAAATGAGGAGTGCAACACCACAAGCATATAGTATAGCTAATTTGATACTTTCCCGCACTCGGGAGTAATTGCCTGCTCCAAAATTATAACCTGCAATAGGAAGAAATCCCTGAGTAACTCCCAATACCGGAAATAACGCAAACATGAGCATTCTGCCTATTATTCCATAAACCGTAACAGACGATTCTCCTCCTAGATCAAATAAAATATTATTCATCAGAAGATAAGTGACACTTACAACAGCTTGTCTCGCTAAAGTAACAAAACCCAGTGCAGACATTTCTTTTAAGATAGGCCAGTCAATACCAAGGTGGCTTATATCTATTTTTAATTCTGAATTATTACTCTTAAAATACCAGACGATATAGAAAAAACAGCATATGTATGAAACTGTTGTCGCCCAGGCGGCACCTTCCATTCCCATATCAAGAATATTGATAAGCAGGTAATCAAGAATTAAATTTCCTACTGAAGGTATTATCATTGCTATCATCGCAAACTTAGGTTTCCCCTCTGCTCTGATAACGTTATTACCCATCATTGATAGGGCAAGTACTGGTACACCGTATAAAACAATACGATAATATACTTTTGCTGGTTCAAAAATAGCCCCCTTACCTCCAAACGCCGGAATCAACTCATTAATAAACGCTAATCCCAACACCACCATACTTATCGTAAGAACCAAGGTGATTGTAATTTGATTACCAAAGGTTTTGAGCGCTTTACCAGAATCGTTTGCCCCTAATGCTCTTGAGATTATAGAAGCTCCTCCTATTCCTATTGCCATTCCCAAAGCAGCAATAAAAAAAGACACAGGTAGTACAACATTAATTGCCGCAATAGCGATACTACCTATCCAGTTACCTACAAATATGGTATCTACCAGAATATTTAATGACATAACAAGTATGCCTATCGATGCGGGTAACGCTTGTTTTATAAGTAATTTACTTATAGGCTCTGTGCCCAGCGCTTCAGATCTGTTAACTTTCAATAATACAGGTATTTAAATAAAAATTCCCTCCAGATGGAAGGAATAAGATTATGCTATTGCTTTTGAAGATTCGACAATTGCCCAATCATTTATCCATGTAGCTACTACGTGAGCCCAATCATCCCGATCATTTAAACAAGGAATAGTTGTAAACTCTTTTCCGCCCATCTCGTGAAAAATCTCTTCACCTTCCATCGCGATTTCTTCGAGAGTTTCAAGACAATCACTTACAAAGGCCGGAGTTACGATGGCCATTTTCTTAATGCCTTCTTTTCCAAAACGCTCTATAGTTCGGTCAGTGTAAGGCTGTAACCACGGGTCAAAACCTAAACGAGACTGAAAGGATGTGAAATACGTTCCTTCTTTAAGATTCAATTTTTCTGCCACCTGCCGAGTTGTTTCATAACATTGATGACGGTAACAAAATTGATGCGCCGCCGAAGCTGTTTTGCAACATGTGCCGTCTATTTTACAATGACTCTTTGTGACATCACTCTTGCGTATGTGACGTTCTGGTACACCGTGGTAACTAAAGACTAATTTCTCAAAATCGAGATCTTTAATTTTCTCTTCTACACTACGCGACAGCACTTCTATATATTCTGGCTTGTTATAAAATGCCGGAATATCTGAAAAACGCATATGCGGAAAGTGTGCAGCACGTATCTCTTCGGCCAGAACTAAAATAGTTTCGGTAGTAGCCATTGCAAATTGGGGATACAAAGGAAAAATAAGTACCTCATCAACTCCCATATCATTGAGTTTTTGAAGGCCTTGCATCATAGATGGCGAACCATAACGCATAGCTAAAACTATAGGAACATCTACTTTTTCAGACACTTTTTCCAGTAACATTTCGCTTAAAACGATGAGAGGAGATCCTTTTTCCCACCAGATTTTTGAATAGGCTTCTGCAGATTTTTTAGGGCGGGTGTTTAATATTATCCCTTTCACTAGAAGGGTACGTGCCCATAATGGAAAGTCGATAACGCGCTCGTCCATCAAGAACTCTCCAAGGTATTTTTTTACATCTTTAGGGTCTGTACTATCTGGGGAGCCCAGATTAACCATAAGTACTCCTTTTTTCATTTTCTTTTTTTTGATTCACAAAATTACAACTTATCCACTTTTTAAAACCGAAAAGCTATAAGGGTTGTTAGGTGGTGTATTGATGTTTTCTATCGGTTAGAATAACTAATTAGCCATTTCATTACATCTTCAAGATGTTGCCTAAATTGAGGCTCTGTATACGATTCATCAGTATGGCCACCACCCGTATAATACATTTCACCATCACCTACTTTATGAAACCAGGCGTGAGGGTGATACACTCCATTTTTACCACCTTCATAAGAAGACTCGTCAAGCGTGAGTGTAACATGCACATTTGGATTTAGGTTTTTAAAACTGTACCACTCATCTATACGCTCAAAAGATTTAGGAAATGCTTTCACCGTCTTGTGATTATCTATTTTATCAATACGCGCTTTTTGAGTTTTAGGATGGCTTACAAAATAGCCCCCTATAAATTCCCCATACCAGGGCCAGTCATATTCGGTATCAGAAGCAGCGTGAATACCAAAGAATTTTCCGCCGGTTTCCATATAATTCTGAAAAGCTACCTGCTCCTCATCTCCTAAAATATCGCCCGTAGTATTTAAAAATACGATGAGATCATATTTTTTCAAATTCACTGAATTAAAGATTAATGAATCTTCAGAGTGTTTTACCGCCCAGTGATTTTCTGAAGCTATTTCTTTTAAGGCAGTAACCCCGGTTTCTATTGAAGCATGTCTATACCCATTTGTCTTGGTAAAGACGAGAATATTTTTTTTTGGAAGATAAGTGCTCTTCTTGGTGGTACCGCAACTCAGCATTAAGAATAGTACACAAACTACAGCTATTATTTTTTTCATGAATTCGAACTTAAAGATTGGATGTATTTTTTAGGCGTCGTGCCGTATTGTTTTTTAAAAGCTGCTATAAAGTGACTTGCAGTACTATACCCTATTTTTAGGCCTACTTCGTTTACATTGTGCGATCCAGAAGCTAGTAATTGCCTGGCTACTTCCATTTTATAATCAAACAGAAAACTGAATACAGAATCCCCATAAATCTGCTTAAACCCTTCTTTTAATTTGTTTAAACTTAAATTAATTTCATCGGCTAACTCAGACAAGGATGGTGGTTCTGCCATACGCGCAATAATAATATCTTTAGCTTTTTTAATTTTTGCCACATTATCTTCATCAACAAGAAAGGGACATTGCTCTGTATCTGCTTCAGAAGGACGATTAAAATAAAGGCTTAATAATTCATAAGCCTTCCCTTTAAAATAAAGCGCTTTTACCGAAGGATGCAAGTTGTAATTCATCAGCTGGTTTAATACAATTGCCATCGAGGGTGAGACGTTTCCATCCTTATAATATTTACGCCCTCTGTTCTCATCACTTAAAAACGTAATAAAATCTGCTTCACGAGAAAAAAGAGAATGAAATTTCTTAATTGAAATAAATACCGATATCACCCAGCTATCAGGTGTGATTTCTAAATTAATGGGTAAGTCACGCTGTGGATTGTAAAGTAATAAGGAATGTTCCTCACCTAAAGGAAGTTTATAACTACCCTCATTAAATTGAAAGACGGAAGCTCCTTTTGCACAAAAATGAAATTGAATGTAGCTACTATCTACTTCCCTGCTTATTAGCTGATTTTCAGAAGTATCATTATTAAACTTCAAGATAAAGAAACCTGTTTCGATAGTTGTTTCACTATATAAACCTGTAGCGATATTTTTAAATGATTCCATATGGATGAATAGCCGTATTATTTAAATCTATTCTAAATAGAAAATTAATTTCCTAAACTGAATAGATCACTAAATTAGGGCATTTTGGCCATAATTTAAATTTTATGACTTATTTATTCGGGTATCGTTAAAAATCATGCGTTAAGCGTTATTTTTTAAATAATCTGCGAAATACTTTTGCACCCGATATTATGAATACAAACGGCAAACGACATTTTTATCCGGCTTATCCCGGTGATTTTTTCGCCATAGGCTTAAGCTATTTAAAAGCAGATGCCGAAACGCGGGGTCATTTTAGTGTAGATACTAACGTACAAGAACGTATTTTAGAACGTGCTCGCGAAGAAGGTATAGAAGGATTGAGCATTATCTCAACTTGTAACCGCACCGAATTATATGGTTTTGCACAGGAACCTTTAGACCTAGTAAAACTTTTATGTGAGCATACCCACGGCACCATTCAGGAGTTTGAGAAAGTTTCTTACTCGTATAAAAATGAAGAAGCTGTAGATCATCTTTTTAAAGTAGGCACCGGTTTAGACAGTCAGATTTTAGGTGATTTTGAGATTATAAGTCAGTTAAAAAATGGTTTTCGCAGAGCAAAGAAGCTAAAGCTCGTTAATCCGTTTATGGAGCGACTTGTAAATTCTGTCATTCAAGCCAGCAAACGCATTAAAAACGAAACAAATATTTCTAGCGGTGCTACTTCTGTAAGTTTTGCTTCGGTACAATATATACTTGCACGTGTACCGTTTATATCTGAGAAAAACATTTTACTTTTCGGAACCGGAAAAATAGGTAGAAATACGTGTGAAAATCTGGTTAAGCATACAAAGAATGATCACATTACTCTTATAAACCGAACAAAAGATAAGGCTGAAAAGATCGCAGGAAAATTTAATCTTATTGTTAAAGATTATGCAGACATCCAATCTGAAATTGCAGCTGCAGATGTTCTTATAGTTGCTACCGGCGCTCAAAAACCTACAATATCTAAAGAGTTACTTTACATTAAAAAACCGCTTCTTATTCTCGATTTAAGCATCCCAAAAAATGTGAATGAGAATGTGCAGGAGATTGATGGGGTAACGCTTATACATCTTGATCAACTTTCTCAAATAACAAATGACACCTTAAACCGTCGTAAAAAACAATTGCCTCAAGCAGTTGCCATTAATAAAGAAATTCAAGATGAGTTTTACGAGTGGTTGACAACACGGCAGTTTGCTCCCACTATAAAAGCGCTTAAGATGAAACTTGCGACTATGAAAGATGGTGAGATCGATAATCAACGTCGCAAAATTGCTAATTTTAACGAGGAGCAAGCAGAAATCATAAGCGAACGCATTATTCAAAAAATCACGACTCAGTTTGCAAAGCACTTAAAAACCGAAGATATTTCTAGTACAGAAAGTCTGGAGCTCATTCAAAAAGTGTTCAAACTTCAAAATCAATAAGTTTTGACAAAAACCATACGCATAGGTACCCGCGACAGCGAATTAGCGCTTTGGCAGGCACATACAGTCCAACGTAAACTCGAGGCTTTAGGATATGATACAGAATTAATTTCTGTAAAATCTACAGGAGATCTTATTCTAGACAAACCTTTGTATGAGTTAGGCATCACCGGTATTTTTACAAAAACACTTGATGTGGCGATGATTAATGGCACTGTTGATATTGCTGTGCACTCCATGAAAGATGTACCTACTAAGTTGCCTCAAGGAATTATACAAGCTGCCGTATTAGAACGCGCAGCTAGCGAAGATATATTTGTTTTTAGAGACGGAAAAAACGCTGATGACTTTAACGCTAAAACTACTATTGCAACAGGTAGTTTACGTCGCAAAGCACAGTGGCTTAACCGATACCCCTATCACCAGGTTGTTGACTTACGTGGTAATGTAAATACTCGTTTACAAAAGGTGGCAGATAATGACTGGACCGGTGCAATTTTTGCAAAAGCCGGCTTAGAACGTATAAATCTTAAACCGGAAAATCATATTGTTTTAGACTGGATGATTCCAGCGCCTGCTCAAGGTGCAATGGTAATTGCCGCAATGCAAAATGATACGTATTCCAGAGAAGCTTGTGCACAATTAAACCACGCAGATTCTGCCTTAGCCACATATGTAGAACGCGAATTTCTTAGCACATTAGAAGGAGGTTGTACTGCGCCCATAGGTGCTTATGCAGAAATTAAAGAAAATCGTATTTATTTTAAAGGAGTTCTTTTTAGTTTAGACGGATCTGAAAAAATGGAAATTGAAGAATCTGTTCCGGTTTCTGAATGTCGAAATTTTGGTACGTTGTGCGCTTTGAAAATTTTAGAAGGTGGCGGTAGAGCTCTAATGGAAGCCATAAAAAAAGAGTTGTAATTTCTTCACTTTGATGAAATCTATCCTCTCTACAAAACGATTAACCCCTTCTCAAAAGAATTTAATTTTGGGAGCTGGTTTTTCTGTAGTTGAATATGATGCCATAGACATTGAGTTTGCAGATTTTAAACTTCCCCAGAGATTGGAGCATTTAATTTTTACAAGCAAAAATGCAGTTAAAGCTTTTTTAAATAAAGTACGAGAGACTAAGGCAGTTAATAATTCAATACGTAATACTGAAAGGCTTCTCTCCGCACCAGATAATTCGGAAGTTGAGAATTATAAGTGTTTCTGTATAGGCCCAAAAACTGAAACGTTACTCGTAAACAATGGTTTTAAGGTTGTTAAATCTGCTTTAAACGCTAAGGAATTAGCTTATTTCATCACTCAAAAATATAATAAAGAGCATTTCAGTTTTTTTTGTGGGGCGAGTAGAAGAGTAGAATTACCACAAATTTTAAAAGAGTATTCGGTAAGCTTTGAAGAGATTAAAGTGTATAATACGCTTCTAAAATCAATGAGTTTTAAACAACAATTTGACGCGCTTCTTTTTTTTAGTCCGAGTGGTATACAAAGTTTTATCGCTAACAACCAATTAAAAAATACGCTAGCGGTTTGCATAGGTTCAACTACTGCAGCCGAGGCACAAAAACATACTGTAAATTTTACCATAGCAAATGACACTACTATAGAAAGTGTTATTGCTCGAGCGGTAAAAGCACTTAACAAACAAACACTCGACTAAGCTCGAGCTTATTTACAAATTATGATTAAGAACGACTTATTTTTAAGAGCTTTAAAAGGAGAAACTGTTGATCGCCCGCCGGTATGGATGATGCGCCAGGCGGGAAGATATTTACCCGAATTTCAAGAAATAAAGGCTAAATACGACTTCTTTACCCGTTGCCAGACTCCAGAACTTGCTAGTGAAATTACCGTGCAGCCTATACGCCGCTATGGTATGGATGCAGCAATCTTATTTAGTGATATTTTAGTAATTCCACAGGCAATGAATATTCACGTAGAGATGAAACCGGGTGTTGGGCCGTGGCTGCCAGATCCTATTCGGTCTCAAAAAGATCTGGATCGCGTGATTGTGCCCGATATCAACGACACCCTGGGTTATGTGATGGATGCTATAAAAATGACTAAAGAAAAACTAAATGACGAAATTCCGTTAATAGGATTTGCCGGCAGTCCATGGACGATTTTATGTTATTGTGTTCAAGGACAGGGTTCTAAAAACTTTGATATTGCAAAGGAGTTTTGTTTTACACAACCTCTTGCAGCACACGAACTTCTTCAGAAAATTACAGATACTACCATTCTTTATCTAAAAGAAAAAGTGAAAGCAGGAGTTAATGCGGTACAGATTTTTGATAGTTGGGGTGGTATGTTATCTCCCGTAGATTATCAAGAATTTAGCTGGCAGTATATTCAACAAATTATAGATGCTTTAAAAGAGGAGATTCCTGTAATCGCGTTTGGTAAAGGTTGCTGGTTTGCACTTGGCGAAATGGCTAAAAGTGGTGCTTCGGCACTAGGAATTGATTGGACTTGCAGCGCACGCAATGCACGTTACCTTACCGGAGGAAATATAACTTTACAAGGTAATTTTGACCCTACACGCTTGTTTTCGCCTCCGAGCGAGATAAAAAGAATGGTTACTGAGATGATCGATGCTTTTGGCAAAGACAAATATATTGTGAATCTAGGTCACGGTATTTTACCCAATATTCCTTTAGAAAATGCAGGTGCATTTATTGAGGCAGTAAAAGAATATAAAGCAGAACGATGAAAATCTGGGCGCGCTTAAAGACATTTAATTTACTTCAGCTTTTTAAGCTCGCCCAACTCTTTATCACAAAACCACACTATATTAAGCTTACATTACAAGCCTCTAAAAAGGCAGTTGTGCTAGCTAATAAGCACTACGGAAATACCCATCAATACAATAACAGGGCTAACGCATTTAGACACGCATTGTGGGTGGTTTTGTTAGGGCAATTTGTTTATCAAAAAAATGAAGATATTACTATAGCTAAAAACTGGGCTTTAAGAGTAACTACTGCTCATGAAGATATAGCTGTAAATAAGCCGCTAGAGCGCACAATGGATTTGCACAATAATAAGGTAGGCATCTTATTGCTGGCAGAATTGATTAATAAAAAAGAAGACGAAATTGTACTTTTATTAATGAAGAAAGCACAGGAAGCACAGCAAATCTGTGAGCCGGAAGAGGTGGTAAATTTTAAAAATCAGCTTGTATACATTTCTGAAGAATGATAAAATCTATAGTTAAAGGACTTGCGGCTTACAAAGATTCTATAAGTTTAATTCATAAATTAAGCCTCTGGAAATACTTTGCAATCCCTATGGTAATTAGCTTAGTTACCGCTCTATTAATAGGGATTACGGCGTGGGGACTTTCTGATACTATAGGTGGTTTTGTATCTGGTTTATGGGTCTGGAGTTGGGGAGCAGAAACTATGACAACCATTAGCAACATAATAGGAGCCTTAGTAATCATAGCCTTGGGGCTTATTCTCTACAAACATTTAATAATGGCATTCTCGGCTCCTTTTATGAGCCCTGTGTCTGAGAAAATAGAAGCCTATTTAGAGCCCGGAATTCATCAACATCGAGATACTTCAAATGCAAGCCAACTTATACGCGGCATACGTATAAACCTGCGTAATCTAGGTTGGGAATTACTTATGACACTGCCCTTATTGCTATTGAGCTTAATTCCTGTTGTAGGCTTCATTGCGACTTTGTTGCTATTTTTAATACAAGCCTATTACGCAGGTTTTGGTAATATGGATTATACGCTAGAACGGCATTTGCGCTACCGCGAAAGTGTTTCTTTTGTGAAACAAAATCGAGGTTATGCAATAGGCAACGGTATTGTATTTATGCTTTTTCTTTTGATTCCGATCGTCGGAATACTTCTGGTTTTGCCCATCTCGGTTACAGCGGCAAGCAAAACAACGCTCACCCTTTTAGATCAAAAAAACCAATGACTGAAGAATCTCAATTTGAAATTGCATTATTAAATGCAGAAGATGCTAAAGCGCTACACCTTCTTTTAAAGGAAGATAATGACGCCTTTAAAGAATATTTCCCGATAACTTTAAGTAAGAATACTTCGCTTTCTGCTACTAAAAAATATATTGCGCTTAAAGAAAAGGAAGCAGCAAATAAAACTGATTTTACCTTTGCTATACATACAATTATACACCCAGAGATAGCTGGATTGGTCATCTTAAAAGATCTTGATTTTGAAAATAATGAAGTAGAATTAGCGTATTGTTTAAGTCCGCGGTTTCAAGGAAGAGGATGGATAACACAAGCGGTATCTCAAATTGTAGATTTTGCTTTTTTAAACCACCAGATTTCAATCTTTAAAATCATCACCCATAAAACAAATACAAAGAGTATAGCAGTCGCAGAACACAGCGGCTTTGTATGGCACAGCACTCTTGAAAAAGAATTTAAACCAGAAGGTAAAGAAGCTCAAGATATGGAGCTTTACATTTTAAAAAAATAAGCATAAGTCATTACCCCATGAGAGAACAATTTGTTAAATACATAAAGAATTTACAAGACACAATTACTTCAAAGCTAGAAGCAATAGATGGTTCTGCAAAGTTTAAAGAAGATAACTGGGTTCGCAAAGAAGGCGGTGGTGGCCGTACGCGTGTGCTTGAGAATGGCGCTGTAATAGAAAAAGGTGGGGTTAATATTTCTGAAGTCTATGGACCTCTTGCTCCTGCTATGCAGAAGTATTTTAATGTAGGCGATTGTGATTTTTTTGCGTGTGGATTAAGTCTGGTTATTCATCCTAAAAACCCCTACGCTCCTACTGTTCATGCAAACTGGCGTTATTTTGAGATGTATGAGAAAGATGGTACGTTGGTAGATTCGTGGTTTGGAGGCGGACAAGACTTGACTCCCTATTATTTGTTTGAAGAAGATGCAATCCATTTTCATCAAACATGTAAAACCGCTTGTGATGCTCACGACTTAGAGTTTTATCCACATTACAAAACGCGCTGCGATGAGTATTTTTATAATGACCACCGTGGAGAAGCTCGAGGGATAGGCGGTTTGTTTTTTGATTACCTAAAAGCAACTCCAGAGCGATCTATGCAAGATTGGTATAATTTTGTCACTCAAATAGGAGATAGTTTTCTTGATGCGTACGCACCTATTTTAGAAAAAAGAAAAGCGTTGCCATATGGCGAAAAGCAGCGTGACTGGCAAGAAGTACGTCGCGGTCGTTATGTAGAATTTAATTTAGTGCACGACAAAGGAACCTTGTTTGGTTTAAAAACAAATGGCCGAATAGAAAGCATACTAATAAGTCTTCCTCCTAACGTTCAATGGCGCTATGATCATCATCCAGAGCCTGGATCTGAAGAAGCAAAACTCGTTGATGTATTAGAAAACCCTAGAGACTGGGTATAAATTGTAGAATTAAATTAAAACATAAATATATGTTTCCATTAAGAAGAAATCGCAGATTACGCACAAGTGAAGCAATGCGCTCTTTAGTGCGTGAAACCATTGTCTCTCCTAACGACTTTATTGTTCCACTATTTGTAGTTGAAGGAAAAGGCGTTAAAGATGAAATCGCGTCAATGCCCGGTTACTATCGCTTAAGCTTAGATAATTTACAGAAGGAAGCAAAAGAGCTGTGGAAATTAGGTTTAAAAAGTGTCTTGCTATTTGTAAAAGTAGCAGACGCGTTAAAAGATAACAAAGGTACCGAAGCTTTAAATGCAGACGGTCTTATGCAACGCGCTATTAAAGCTGTCAAAGAAGCAGTGCCTCAAATGATTGTAATGACCGATGTGGCATTAGACCCATTCTCTTCTTTTGGCCATGACGGAATTGTAGGTGGAGGAAAAATCGTTAATGATGATACCACCGCAATACTTGCTGAGATGGCGCTTTCTCACGCAAATGCTGGTGCAGATATGGTTGCTCCTAGTGATATGATGGATGGACGTATTTTTGAAATGCGCACCCTGCTCGAAGATGAAGGACATCACGACGTGGGCATTATGAGTTACTCGGCAAAATATGCTTCTGCCTTTTACGGGCCGTTTCGCGATGCGCTAGATAGTGCTCCTGTTGATTTAAAAGATGTTCCAAAAGATAAAAAAACATATCAGATGGATTATGCAAATCGCGATGAAGCCATAAAAGAAACCCTTATGGATATTGAAGAAGGAGCTGATATCGTGATGGTAAAACCCGGCCTTTGCTATCTAGATATAGTACGTGATATAAAAAACACAGTTAATGTACCTCTGGCCGTATATCAAGTAAGTGGGGAGTATGCAATGATTAAAGCAGCTTCAGAGCGCGGTTGGCTTGATCATGATGCTGTAGTTCTTGAACAAACGTATGCGATTAAACGCGCAGGTGCAGATTTAATAGCTAGTTATTTTGCAAAAGATGTGGTTAAGTTAATTTCGTAATAACAAACCTCAGTGTATAATAAAAAGAGGCTCATTGAGTCTCTTTTTTTGTTGTAACCACTTGAAGTTTAACCTAAGCTTTTCTTAACCTGTTTGCAAGCTATTTTGATTGTGGTATCTTTATCACAAATCAAACACAACCAATGGCTTTACTCATCGCATTTGCCCTAATTTCAATATTTTTCTCTTTTCTCTGTTCTATTTTAGAAGCAGTTTTGTTAAGTATAACTCCCAGCTTTATTCGTATAAAAACTAAAGAGGGGCATCGATATGCACAAACACTTGCAAACTTTAAGAAAGACATCGATAAGCCACTAATTGCGATTCTTACGCTAAATACAATTGCACATACCGTAGGTGCTATTTTAGTAGGAGATCAAGCCGGAAAAATGGCTTTAGATTCGGGATGGGACTTTTCTTTTCTAGGTCTTAATTTTGTTGCTATCGTGTCAACAATAATGACTTTGTTGATTCTTATACTTTCAGAAATAATCCCTAAAACTATTGGAGCGACTTACTGGAAATCACTAGGGAACTTTACAGCAAAAACACTCACCTTAATAATAATCTTCTTAAAATACACCGGTGTTTTATGGCTGCTTACACAAGTCACTAAACTCGTTGGGAAATCTGCTCATGTGAGCACGATGAGTAGAGAAGAATTTATGGCTCTTACCGACGCCGCAGAAAAAGAAGGTGTTTTTGAAGACAATGAAACAACAGTTATTAAAAATCTACTTGTTTTTAAATCTGTGATGGCCAAAGATGTTATGACTCCTTTTCCTGTGGTTATCACTGAAGATGAAACTAAAACCTTAAAACAATTTCAAAAAGAGCATCCTCATCTCAAGTTTTCCAGAATACCGGTATACAGTGAAAAATCACATAATATTACCGGCTTTATTTTGAAGGATGACGTGCTGGAAGAAATAGTAGATGAACACGGAGAGAAGCTACTTTCTGATATTAAACGCGATATTCTAATTGTAGATGCAGATCAACCCATACCTCAGCTTTTTGACACTTTTGTCACCAGCAGAGGACATATAGCGCTCGTTACAGATCACTTTGGAAATACGATAGGTGTTGTTACTATGGAAGATATCATAGAGACCCTTTTAGGGCTTGAAATAATGGATGAGAGCGACACTATTGAAGATATGCAGGTGCAAGCACGGAAAAATTGGGAGCGTCGCGCAAAACGTATGGGAATCGTTTTGGATAAAATTCCGGATGAGTCTGAAACTGTCGAATTATCACCACAGCACGACGTGAATGTCAAAAATGAAGATATCGACAAGCCAGAATAATGGTTCAAGCTTTTCTAGAAACCCCATTGGGCATTCTGCTTATTCAAGGAGATCAAGACGGTATTTCAGTAATAAAATTTGTTGAGAATCAAAATAAGTCATTAGAAACTGATGAAATTCCTAGTGATTTAAGGGATGCTGTTGATCAAATAAAAAATTATTTTGATGGTACTTTGAACGAGTTTACCATTAAACTCAATCCACAAGGCACAGAATTTCAAAAGAGCGTGTGGAAACAATTGGCAGAAATTCCATTCGGAAAAACCACATCTTACCTACAGATGGCAAAAAATCTGGGAGATACTAAAGTCATACGAGCCGCAGCTTCCGCTAACGGTAGAAATCCTATTTCTATTATAATTCCTTGCCATCGTGTGATTGGGAGCGATAATTCTATGACGGGATATGCTGGTGGAATTTGGAGAAAAAAATGGCTCTTAGCTCACGAAAGTCCGGTTACCCAACACACACTTTTTTAAGTCTTATTTGTAGTTAAACTTTTGATTATAATTCGTTTAAGTTAAATTTAGAATTTTATTGCCTTTCTTAAATCAACTGAAAATCAATCATATGTTGTCTAAACTTAATCTTGAACACATTCTATTTATTGATATTGAAACGGTTCCTCAATTTGAGAATTTTACAGGTCTGGAACCTGAAATTCAAGATTTATATGCAGATAAAACTCAATATCAGCGCAAAGAAGATTATACTGCAGAGGAATTTTATGATCGTGCAGGAATCTGGGCAGAGTTTGGTAAAATAATTTGTATTTCGGTGGGTTATTTTACTATTAAAGAGACCGTTCGTTCGTTTAGAACCACTTCTTTTCAAGGTTCGGAGAAGAGCCAATTACTTGATTTTAAAAAGTTACTTTCAGAACATTTTAATAAACCTCAGCATGTTTTATGCGCACATAATGGAAAAGAATTTGATTTTCCATTTATCGCGAGACGTATGATAATAAATGGAATAAAACTCCCCTATAAACTGGATTTATTCGGTAAAAAGCCTTGGGAAATCCCACATCTGGATACGCTTGAATTGTGGAAATTTGGTGATTATAAACACTTCACATCTTTAAAATTGCTTACCAAAATTTTAAATATACCGTCTCCTAAAACAGATATAGATGGAAGTCAGGTAAGGGATGTTTACTATTTAGAAAAAGATATTACACGCATCGTTGAATATTGTGAGCGGGATGTGGTTGCAGTTGCTCAGATTGTTTTACGCCTTCGTAATGAAGCATTACTTTTAAATGAAGAAGTGGTTAGTGTCTAGAAACTGTCCAAATTTTTAAAATTGTAAATTTATATCGTGCAAAATTCACCCCTCCTTACCGTTAATAATCTAACTCTCGGCTTCAGAAAGCAGCACGAGATTAATACTGTGCTTCACAATATTACTTTTAGTATTTTTCCTAACGAGATTTTAGGAATTGTAGGAGAATCGGGTTCTGGTAAATCGGTTACAAATCTTGCTGTTTTAGGATTACTTCCTAAGCGAAATACAGATATAAAATCTGGTGAGATTCTCTTTGAAGGAAAATCGCTATTAACTAAAAATGAGAAAGAACTGCAGAAAATACGAGGTAATGAAATCTCGATGATTTTTCAAGAGCCTATGAGTTCGCTCAATCCATCAATGCGTTGTGGCAAGCAAGTTACCGAAGTTTTGCTAAGACATACAAATTGTACAAAACAAGAAGCTAAAGAAGAGACACTACGTCTTTTAAATCAGGTAAGATTACCCCGACCTGAAGCAACATTTAAAGCTTACCCTCATGAGATAAGTGGCGGGCAGAAACAACGAGTTATGATCGCCATGGCTATTGCATGTAAACCTAAGCTTCTTATAGCAGATGAACCTACTACCGCTCTTGATGTTACTGTACAAAAAGAAATAATCTTATTACTCAAAGATTTACAGCAACAAACCGGAATGAGCATTTTATTCATCTCACACGATCTGTCTCTAGTGAGTGAGATTGCAAATCGCGTACTCGTTATGTACCGCGGAAAAATAGTAGAAGAAGGTAGTGCCAAAGCCATTTTTAAAACTCCCAAGGAAGACTATACAAAGGCACTAATCTATGCCCGCCCTTCAACAAAAGAACGATTAGCTAAACTACCTACTGTCAAAGATTTTCTGAATGGTAAAGCTCTTTCTCAGCCAGTAAGTAAAGAAACCCGTTCTCAGGAACACGAAAGGATTTATAGCAAAACACCGCTTATCGAAATCAAAAATGTGTCAAAAGAATACTACTCAAAGGTTTCGTTTTTCGGGAAGACCGAAACTTTAAAAGCTGTAAATGATGTTAGTTTTAAAATCTACGAAGGAGAAACATTAGGCTTAGTAGGTGAATCTGGCTGCGGAAAATCAACTTTAGGAAACCTCATCTTACAACTCGATAACACCACATCTGGATCCATTTTTTATAAGGGGACAGACCTTACCGCTCTTTCTTCGAAAGCACTAAGATCACTACGTAAAGATATTCAGATTATTTTTCAAGATCCATATTCTTCTTTAAACCCCAGGCTAACTGTAGGACGCTCAATTACTGAAGCTATGCAGGTACATAAGCTTTATAAAAATTCAAGTGAACGTAAAATGGAGGCTATTAAATTGCTTGAAGAGGTAGGATTGCTTCCTGAGCATTTTAACCGTTATCCCCATGAATTTAGTGGTGGTCAACGCCAGCGTATAGGTATAGCGCGTACAATTGCTGTACGTCCTAAATTTATTGTTTGTGACGAATCTGTTTCTGCTTTAGATATTTCGGTTCAGGCTCAAGTACTCAACCTATTGAATATCTTAAAAACCACTTATGGTTTTACCTATTTATTTATTTCTCACGACCTTGCCGTAGTAAAATATATTTCCGACCGTTTACTTGTTATGCGTAACGGAATTTTTGAAGAAACCGGTGAAGCAGATGCAGTTTATGAGAATCCGCAGCGCGCATATACTAAGGCGCTTATAGATGCAATACCCAAAGGGATTTAAAACATAAACAGAAATACTTTCTTAAAAAGGTAAAGAATACTACGCGTAGTATCATAAGTATCTTTTAGAACAGTATTTAATGTTCTTGCCTTAGCGCTTTTAACTTCAGATAGTGTGTGCATATTAGTATAGATTATTCTGCTTTAACGATACATTAACAACTTTAGTATAAATATAAAAAAAAACCGCCGGGCTCCCCCTGCGGCTTATTAACAAATCATAACATCAAAACACTCCTGCTCTGAAATTAAGTAATAATTTAAAGGACTTCATATAAATGCTTATTCTAAATCCTAAATTGGGAGCGACTAAATTAATTTTAATTTTATCTACAGACAAACTTTTCAAACAATTTATTTAAAATATGTTAAAAATTATGGCTTTTAATCTATTCTAGACCACACTTAATCGTCAAAAAAGAGACATGTGTTCTTTTAGCGACAATATGAGTACTATATAGAATAAAAAAAGCCGCTGATATCAGCGGCTTTTTTTATTCTATATATTTGGGTTTCTATGCTAAAATCATTTCCGGAACCTCTGCAGACACTTCCAGATATCCTTCCGTAGCTTTAATTATTTCATCTACTGAAACTCCGGGTGCACGCTCAAGAAGCTTAAATCCTTTTGATGTCACTTCTATAACAGCAAGATTAGTCACTACTTTTGTAACGCAACCTACACCTGTTAATGGGAGAGAACATCTCTTTAAAAGTTTTGATTCACCTTCCCTATTTGTATGCATCATTGCAACTATAATATTCTCTGCACTCGCTACAAGATCCATCGCTCCACCCATACCTTTTACCATTTTACCTGGTATTTTCCAATTAGCAATATCTCCGTTTTCTGCAACTTCCATCGCGCCTAAAATAGTAAGATGTACATGTTTACCACGTATCATTGAAAAACTGGTTGCAGAGTCAAAAAATGATGCTCCTTTTAATGCAGTTATAGTTTGTTTTCCGGCATTAATAAGATCTGCATCCTCGTCACCTTCAAATGGAAAAGGTCCCATACCTAAAATGCCATTTTCACTCTGAAATTCCACATTTATGTCATCTCTAACATAATTAGCAACCAGAGTAGGAATACCTATCCCAAGGTTTACATAGAAGCCATCTTTAACTTCACGAGCGATACGCTTAGCGATTCCGTTTTTATCTAGCATTATTTATTGGGTTGTGGTGTCATTCTCAAATAAGGCTTTATTTCTGTATGACCCTTTGGGAAAAATTCTGGTATCTGCTCATTGCTTACGCTAGGTGAGATCACACAATCTTCGCCATCTCTCCAGTTTGCTGGTGTGGCTACTTTGTGATAAGCTGTAAGTTGTAATGAATCAATTACACGTAATATCTCATCAAAATTACGTCCTGTAGATGGTGGATAAGTAAGCGTTAATTTTATTTTTTTATCTGCTCCTATTACAAATACAGAGCGTACGGTAGCTTTTTCACTTGCATTAGGATGTATCATATCATAAAGCTCAGAAACCTTACGGCTCTCATCACCAATGATTGGATAATTCATTGTGGTATTCTGAGTCTCATTAATATCTTTAATCCAGCCCATATGATCCTCAACGCTGTCTACACTTATAGCTATAGGCTTGACATTGCGTTTTTGAAACTCTCCATAATAATTTGCGACTGTACCTAATTCTGTTGTACAAACCGGAGTATAATCTCCCGGATGTGAAAATAGAATTCCCCAGCTATCTCCTAACCACTCGTGAAAATTAATTTCTCCTTCAGTAGTGTTTGCTTTGAAATCTGGTGCTATATCTCCTAATCTTAAATGTGCCATTATATATGTTTTACGGTTAATCTTACTTTTTGAAATTATCTCTGTCTTACTGTTAACTGTTCGATACGTTTTTCATAATTAACTCCCTGAAAAATACGCTGAACAAAAATACCTGGGATATGTATTTGATTTGGGTCGAGTTCTCCCGCAGGTACTAGCTCTTCTACTTCTGCAACTGTGATTTTTGCTGCGCCGCACATATTTGGGTTAAAGTTACGTGCTGTGCCTTTAAAGATTAGATTCCCGGCTTCATCTCCTTTCCAAGCTTTGATAAATGCAAAGTCTGCCTCAAAAGCTTTCTCCAGAACATACATTTTACCGTCAAACTCTCGGGTTTCTTTGCCTTCGGCAACTTCTGTACCGTATCCTGCTGGTGTGTAAAAAGCAGGAAATCCAGCTTGAGCTGCTCTGCACCGCTCTGCCAGCGTACCTTGCGGTATAAGCTCTACGTCAAGTTCGTTACTTAACATTTGGCGCTCAAATTCTGCATTTTCTCCCACATAGGAAGAAATCATTTTTTTGATTTGCTTTTTCTGAAGTAATAATCCAAGTCCAAAATCATCAACACCTGCATTATTAGAAATACACGTTAACTCTTTTACACCTAATTTGACTAATTCTGATATGGCATTTTCTGGAATCCCACTAAGGCCAAAGCCCCCAAACATCATTGTCATTGAATCAGAAACGCCATTTAAGGCCTCTGAAACTGAACGCACTGTTTTAATTATCATTTTCTGATTTTAGATACAGAAAATTACGAAACAACTAATGCAACAACAATATTTTTACAAGATTTTATAGTATTCTATTTAAATAATAGAAGTTATCTTCATCCTCATTATTAGAAGTCAAGTTCGTCTAAAATATCTGATTGATGCGAGCTAGCTTCAGACTCTGAACAATCTATACGTATAGATAAATTTTCTGGTCGTTCAAATGCTCCCTGAGAAATTTTAAGATCTTCATCTTCGTAGCATTTTTTCATAAAACTACCCCATATTGGTAAAGCCATCGTTGCTCCCTGACCATATGTTATTGAAGAAAAGTGTACAGATCTATCATCTCCTCCTACCCACACACCACTAACCAAATTAGGAACCATGCCCATAAACCAACCATCACTTTGATTCTGTGTAGTTCCCGTTTTGCCAGCAATAGGATTTTTGAATCTATACGGGTGACCGGTAATTACTTTTTTGTAAACATCGCTATTAATAGGTCCAGAGCGCAAACGTGCACCAGAACCATATTGTGTAACTCCTTCCATAAGATTTACGGTAACATATGCAGATTCTTTACTTAATACATCCTTAGCTTCCGGGATGCTTTGGTATAAAACAGTTCCATTTTTATCTACAATAGTGGAAACAATCTGTGGTTCTACGTGAACCCCTTTGTTTGCAAAAGCAGAATAAGCAGATACCATCTCAAACAAACTAATATCTGCAGTTCCCAAAGCAATAGAAGGTACTGCCGGTATATTTTCTGTATCAATACCCAGTTTTTCTATTAAATCTATTACTGTTTGTGGGCCTACCCTATGCATCAAACGCGCTGAAACAGTGTTTATAGACTGGGCCAAAGCACTTTTAAGAGTAACCATACCACCATATTGACCGCCAGAATTATCAGGACACCAGTCTCGCTGAGCTCCCATTTCACCTGCCGGTATACAGTATGGTATATTTGGAATTGTATCACAAGGAGATAAATGCAACTGATCTATAGCAGTAGCGTATAAAAATGGCTTAAAGGTAGAACCTACCTGTCTTTTTCCTGTTTTAACATGATCGTATTGGAAGTGCTTATAATTAATACCGCCCACCCAAGCTTTTACTTCACCCGTCTGTGGCGTAAGACTCATTAGGCCCGCTCTTAAAAAACGTTTATAATAACGTATACTATCTTTAGGTGTAAGAATGGTGTCTATTTCTGAAGCACCATTTTTCCACGCAAAAACACGCATATCTGTTTTAATATCGAATGAAGCTTTAATTTTTGCCTCAGAAATACCATTAGCTGCCATTTTTCTCCAGCGATCTGAAGTACGCATTGCTCTGTACAAAATTTTCTCTTCCTCTTCTTGTGTGATATCTCTAAAAGGCGCTGTTTTATTGCGCTCATTTTGTCTGTCAAATTCGCGCTGCAAATTTTCCATATGCTCGGTTACAGATTGTTCTGCATAACGTTGCATACGAGAATCTATAGTAGTTGTAATAACCAGACCATCACGATAAATATTGTAAAACTCTTGGTTGCCGTCTGCATCTTTACCTTTAGGATTATTTTTAATCCAGTCTGCCATAAATGCCCGAAGGTATTCTCTAAAGTATGTAGCAATACCATCTGCGTGACCTTCAGGAGAAAAATTAATTTTCATAGGCATCGCCATTAGACTATCGCGCTCCACATTTGTAATCTTACCAGTCTCTGCCATAAGTGCCAAAACCGTATTGCGTCGTTCTAAAGCATTGTCTTTAGAAATCTCTCTGTGGGGATTAAATTGTCTTGGATTTTTAAGCATTGCGGCAATTACCGCAGACTCTTCTGGTCGTAGTTCTATAGGCTCTTTGTCAAAGTAGATTTTAGAAGCAGATCTTATACCCACAGCCTGAAACAAGAAGTCCTGTTTGTTCAGATACATGGTGATTATCTCTTCTTTTGTATATTGTCTTTCTAGGCGGGTAGCGATTATCCATTCTTTTACTTTTTGCACCAGTCGCTCTAACGTATTACTAGGTGTGTCAGAAAAAAGTAGTTTTGCTAATTGTTGTGTAACTGTACTTGCCCCTCCTTTTGACCCCATATATGCGACAGCACGCATGGTACCTCTAAGGTCTATCCCAGAATGGTCATAAAAGCGTCTATCTTCAGTAGCAACTACAGCGTCAACTAAATTTTGTGGTAAATCATTGTATTTTACCGGTGTACGGTTTTCATTATAGAATTTTCCTAAAGTTTTTCCATCTGAAGAAAGAATTTCAGTAGCAAGATTACTCTCGGGATTTTCTAATTCATCAAAAGTGGGCAAACTTCCAAACACACCCCAGGATGCTAATAGAAAAATAAGAATCAGCACTCCAAAAGATCCAAAAAATAGAATCCAAAAACCCCTTATATACGGTGCATTACTTTTAGTTTGTTTAACTGCCTTCTTATTCTTCTGAGCCATTATATTCATTTATTTTTTCGATGCGTATTCCCACATCTTCAATACCCTCTAATTGTTGAATAGCATTCACGCTACCATTGCGACGCATAGCCTGTTTTAATCGTATTTGATACATTCCAGATTCTGAAAACCGAAATGCTTCTTTATACCAAAGCTTATTTTCTTTTAAATCTCCAAAACCCGTACCCAGCCAAGAACCATCTGGTCGGGCCATCTCGTATTCTAAAGTATCTGAAATGGTTTTTCCGTTAGGAAACTGTAATTCTGAAATTACAAACAGATTACTATAATCATAATCATTTGTATTTCTTAACGTTATAAATAAATTATACTTTTCTATGCTATCAAGCTCCTTGATATTAAAAACTACCGCAGAGTCGCGTTCCCAATAATTGGGTAAGCTCTTGTACTCGTGAAAAATAGTTTTCTCATCACAAGCGGAAAAACACATTACTATTAAAAGTGCATAGCAAAATTTATGCATTGTTACTTGGCCCTTTTTTACGGTAGTTAGATTTTTTTCTGCGGTTTTTAGACTTTTTGCGCGTAGGTTTAGGTTTATCAAAACGCGTTAAACTGTCCTGCCCTACAACGTTTCCAAAATCTACTTTAGTGTCAGAAAAAAGTTCTGCAGCATATTCTTCAAGACTTGCAACAGGTTCATTCTTTTTATTTGATTCTAATATTTCATTTGCCTGAGTGGTTGTAAGCTTATGCCAGTTCATCCACTCACCTTCATAAGCATACCACAAGTGTCCTTGAAAAATATCTATTTTCTGACATACCGCAGTACCTTTTTCGGTTTTAAGCTTTTGTTCTGTCTTCGGGAAGTCTTTTAATGCATCTAAGTAAGCATCTAACTCGTAATTGAGACAACACTTTAATTTACCACACTGTCCTGCAAGTTTTTGAGGATTAAGGGAGAGTTGCTGATAACGAGCGGCACTTGTTGTAACAGATCTAAAATCTGTTAACCAGGTTGAACAGCATAACTCACGACCACAAGAGCCAATACCGCCCAGACGTGCAGCCTCTTGTCTAAAACCTATTTGACGCATTTCTATACGTGTTCTAAACTCTTGCGCAAATTCTTTAATAAGCTGTCTAAAGTCTACGCGTTCTTCTGCTGTATAGTAAAAAGTAGCTTTTGAACCATCTCCCTGAAATTCTATGTCAGAGATTTTCATATGCAGGTTAAGACGGATTGCTATTTGTCTGGAGCGCACTTTCATCGCTTCCTCGCGATCTTTTACTTCCTGCCAGATTTCTACATCCTTTTGATTTGCTTTGCGATATATTTTTAAAAATTCGTCTGTATTATATGGAACTTTTTTCTTCTTCATTTGAATGCGTACCAGCTCACCGGTAAGTGATACAATACCTATATCGTGACCTGATGCTGCCTGTACCGCAAGCACTTCTCCAATGTTAATTTGAAGATTATCTACATTCTTAAAAAACTCTTTTCTACCGTTTTTAAAACGGACTTCTACAAAATCGAATGGTTCTTGCCCATCTGGCAAACTCATATTAGCTAACCAGTCAAAAACCGTTAATTTATTACAACCATCTGTACCACAGGTACCATTATTTTGACAACCACGTGGCTGACCGTTTACGGTCGTACCACAACTTCCACACGCCATGAGATCCTATATTTAGTAAATCTCTAATTTAAAGTAAATTAGGATTTTTTGATTTGTATTCTTTAAAACGAAATTTTTTCGTTTCAATTGCTGCTAAAGATAACATTTTAGACATGCAAAAATATAGTAAATCTTATTGGCAATGGCAGCAAACAAAAATGCTTTTCATAAGAGTACTAACATAAAGTTCTAAATTCTAATTTTCAGTCGGTTCCTGTTCTAGAAAATTATCTTGAGTCAGTCTAAAAGTTGATGCAAAATTTATTATAGCAAAAAAACGCCGGCAAATGCCGGCGTTTTTTTATGCTTTACGTTGAAATTTCAACTTTTCTGACCTTCCTTTTTTAAAGATCTTGTTGCTGTTAGGGATTCCCTTCCGCAGTTCTTTTTGTTCTTCATAAGGCAGCGCAATAATCTCTTTACACTCATCAGAACACGTTAGACTCATCGCGTCTGAGCATTCTTCACATTGTATAAATAACAAGTGACACGCTTCATTAGCGCAATTTACGTGTGTATCACAAGGTTTTCCGCACTGGTGACAATTAGAAATCACATCATCAGAAATACGCTCGCCACGACGGTGATCAAATACAAAGTTTTTTCCTTTAAACTTGTTTTCCAGTTTTAACTGCTCTACCTGCCGCGCATATTCAATAATCCCTCCTTCTAATTGATATACCTGTTTAAAACCTTTATGCTTATAATAGGCACTCGCCTTCTCACAGCGTATACCACCGGTACAATACATTATCAACTTTTTATCTTCTTTGTGATCTTTTAAATCTTCTTCTATAAGGTCTAAACTATCACGAAAAGTATCTACATCTGGAGTTATAGCATTTTTAAAATGTCCTATCTCGCTCTCGTAATGGTTACGCATATCTACCAGAACCACATCATCAGACTCAATAAGTTCGTTGAAAGTCTGTGCATCTACGTGAATTCCCTTGTTTGTAACATCAAATGTGTCGTCATTAAGACCATCTGCTACAATCTTATCACGCACTTTTACTTTGAGTTTTAAAAAGGATTTTGCATCCTGTTCTATAGCAATATTTAACCGAACGTCTTTGAGAAAATTAATGTTATCTAGAAATGATTTGAAGGCTTCAAAGTTTTTTGCCGGTACAGAAAGTTGGGCGTTGATCCCTTCATGCGCTACATAAATACGACCTAGAACAGACATAGAATCCCAAGCAATGAAGAGGTGGTCTCTGAAAAGATGTGGATTACCAATTTTTGCATATTGATAGAACGAAAGAGTCAAACGGTCTTCACCAGCTTCATCAATAAGCGCCGCCCGCTCTTTCGCACTTAATTTATTGTACAGTTGCATGCTATACTAATTTTATAAGGTTAAAAGTGGCGCAAAAATAAGGATTTTTATAGAGATATCACTTATAGGCCCTGGAGTCTTATCAATAAGTATATGTTTAAAACAAAAACAGCCTTCAATCGTATTGAAGGCTGTTTCCTGAACGGCTAATTCATTGTTAATTTATTTGAAATCAAAAATTAACTACTACTAACCACCGTCCAGTTTTGCTGTGCATGACAAATAACGAACAGCATAGTCGCAATTTGTATAACACATTGAAATTTGCATATGTATCATATGTATATTTATCAAGTAGATACACAATAATAGATATGGTTGCGTATAAACATGCTAGAATGATACAGCTAGGATATATTCCAATTTATGGGTTATTATTTTCAACAAAACATCCTGAAGGTGGAATTTTTCCAATAATTAGCCTCAATTTGATTGTAGTCATTAAAAAGAAATAGTAATTTAGCGGCTTAAAAGATAAATCCAGATCAAAATAATAAACCTTTGATTTTTACTTAAATTAAGAGTTTATTTGAGATTGTAACAATACTATAATGGCAAAAAAAGAAGAAGTTGCAATGAGTAAAGAGCAAGAAGCAAAACTTAAAGCTCTTAAACTTACCCTTGACAAAATGGATAAAACCTACGGAAAAGGAACAGTTATGAAGATGGGTGATAATGCTATTGTAGAAGTTGAAGCTATTTCTACAGGTTCACTAGGTCTTGATATTGCCTTAGGTGTTGGCGGACTTCCAAAAGGTAGAGTTATAGAAATTTATGGCCCAGAATCTTCTGGTAAAACTACGCTTACCTTACATGCAATTGCTGAATCGCAACGTAAAGGAGGCATCGCAGCATTTATAGATGCAGAACATGCTTTTGATCGTTTCTATGCTGGCAAATTAGGAGTAGATATAGAAAACCTAATTATATCACAGCCAGATAATGGTGAACAAGCACTAGAAATTGCAGATAATCTTATACGCTCGGGTGCAATTGATATTATTGTAATTGACTCGGTTGCAGCATTAACTCCTAAAAGTGAAATTGAAGGAGAAATGGGTGATTCTAAAATGGGGTTACACGCACGATTAATGTCTCAGGCTTTAAGAAAACTTACCGGCTCAATAAGTAAAACCAATTGTACAGTTATCTTTATTAACCAGTTAAGAGAGAAAATAGGTGTGATGTTTGGTAATCCAGAAACTACTACCGGTGGTAATGCACTTAAATTTTATGCCTCTGTGCGTTTAGATATACGTCGTTCTACACAAATCAAAGATTCTAATGGCGAAGTACAAGGAAATAAAACCCGTGTAAAAGTGGTTAAGAATAAAGTAGCACCACCATTCCGCCAGGCAGAATTTGACATCATGTATGGTGAAGGAATCTCAAAAGTGGGTGAAATTCTTGATATAGGTGTAGAATATGAGATTATAAATAAAAGTGGATCGTGGTTTAGCTATCAAGACACAAAATTAGGACAAGGCCGTGATGCTGTAAAAGCAATACTTAAAGACAATCCGGACCTATTAGAAGAATTAGAAATTAAAATTAAAGATGCTATAAAAGTTGCTACTTCAGCATAGTAACTTTTATTCTTAATTTTTTACGCAACCTTTTTTATCATTAGGTATCTACTTTGTAAAAGAAGATATTTATAATGATGAAAAAGGTTTTTTTATTACTCGCTCTGCTAACTTTAGTGGTTAGCTGTTCATTAGATGACGATGGTAGAAACGTTAGCTATGAGTTTGTACCCATAGCAAAATACGAGTTACCAGATTCACTTGTTTTTGGAAAGAACTATGAATTTCCAATAAGCTACGTTTCCCCTACAGACTGCAATGCCTTTTATGGCTTTGAATACGACCGTAGAGATAGTACCCGCTTAATATTTATAGTAAATCAAGTCTTAGAAAGTGAGAATTGCTTACCTACTACAGACACGGTAGAAACAACTTTAAATTTTGAGGTGCTTTATAATTATACATACGTATTTAAATTTTTCAACGGCTTCGACGCTAATGACGAGCCTACTTATATAACTGAGGAAGTTCCTGTAAAGCGACCATAAATTTTAATAATCTAAAAATGTGAGTTTAGAACAGCTCATTATTGACTGCAAACGTCAAAAATCTAAAGCACAAGAAGCATTGTACCGGCAATTTGCAGGTATACTTTTTCCCGTTGCTTTAAAATATGCCCGCAACTACAGTGAGGCAGAAGATATCTTGCAGGAAAGTTTTATTATAATTTTTCAAAAGGTAGGTCAATTTAAAAGTAAAGGCTCTTTTGAAGGATGGCTCAAACGCATTGTAATAAACTCAGCATTACAGCGCTACCGAAAACAAGCTGTTTTTGAAATAATAAACGAAGAAAATATCAAAGAAGCGGATGTTGAGGTCGATGACGACGAGATCCCACTTAATTTTTTACTTCAAATAGTACAAGAACTCCCCGACCGGTATCGGTTGGTTTTTAATTTATATGCATTAGACGGCTATTCTCACAAAGAAATCTCAAAAATGCTAGAAATTAAAGAAGGTACATCCAAGTCTAATCTTGCACGTGCCCGAATGATTTTAAAAGAGAAAGTAATAGACTTTCAAACTAATGCACATATACAAACTTCAACGCGGTGAAGGATAAGAAAAAAATAGATCGTTTGTATCAGGAAAAGTTTAAAGACTTTACCATTGAGCCTAGTGAAAATGTCTGGGCAGGTATTGCTGCGCAACAAAATAAACAGAAAAAACGCATAATTCCGTTATGGTTTCAATTAAGCGGTGCAGCAGCAGTTTTGATCTTGTTACTACTAGCAGATACATTTTGGTTTAAAACGGAAAACAAAATAAATACACCTCAACTGGTTAATCAAGAAGAAAACATTACTCCAGATTCTATTAAAAAAAATGGATCTGAAGGTTATGCAACAACCGACCCGAAATCTAGAGACACTGAAAAAGATGCAACATCTACTGAATCAACCTCAGTTAAAGCCAACGAAAAATATTCGGTTGACAAATATGAAAGAATAAATACTGGAAATGAAAGCACCTCCAAAAAAACTGCTGTAGTTAATGACAATCAAGAATTTCCTAGAAATTCTTCCGTAGTTAAAACCGGGAATTTAGAAGGTTCTGAAAATACTCCAGTTGTAAATTCAAAAACAACTGCATCTGATACTTCAACAAAACCGAATGAGGCACTAATTAAAACTAACCTCTCCCGTAAAGATGATGCTGTGGAATCAGCAGTTGCTCAAAATAAATCTGCCACTTCAAAATCTACAGAAAACCAGACCGCAGAAGATATTGATCCAGATGCTTTACAACAGTTAGCAAATAAAAAAACGAATGCCGCGGTGGCTGCTTCTATAGACAACACAGAATCTGCAAGGTTAACACGGTGGGGTATTACTCCTATGGTAGCACCTGTTTATTACGATAGTTTCAGTGGATCTGGGATAAGCGAGCAGTTTTCTGACAATACCAAAAAGGCAGATGTTAACTTGAGCTATGGGGTTCAAGTGAGTTATGCTGTTACCAATAGACTCACGGTAAGATCGGGTATTAATAAAGTTGATTTAGGTTATACTACAGAGCAGATAGGCTTTACACCAAGTATTAGTGCCAGAAATCCTACTGCGATGATTAGTAGTATTGATTATAATGAAAACTCACAAATTATACAGCTTGACAATAACAATATTCAAGGCTTACCTAATTTGCCAAGTAATAATCAAACTGAATTTGCAACAAATATAGTTTCTCAAAAAAACACTTCTTTGCGTCAAGATTTAGGTTACATAGAGATACCTATAGAAGCTGAATATGCACTTATAAATAAGAAAGTGGGTCTTCAACTTATAGGGGGCATAAGCTCTTTATTTTTGAATAAGAATTCAATCTTTCTTGAAGAAGAGGGCAATCTGGTTTCTGAACTTGGAAAATCTAATAGTCTCAACAATACCAGTTTTAGTACAAATGTTGGTCTAGGTATCGATTATAAGTTTACAGATAAAGTACAATTTAAATTAGAGCCTATGTTTAAATATCAACTTAACGCATATACTAAAAGTGTTAGTGATTTTAAGCCGTATTACTTAGGTCTCTATACAGGAGTAAGTTTTAGGTTTTAATATAAAAGTAAGGTTTGGTTAGTTTATTTAGTTGGTTAACTTAATTATTACCCAAGTAATAATTAGAAAATCCGCCCCTGGTTAGGGCGGATTTTTTTTATGTATAAACTAGACTTTTAAAGCCAAGTCGTGTAATAACTCTTTATGAATTGCTGTGAAGGTCTCATCTCGCAAGGCTCTTCTGTCACTTGCCACTTTCCCCTGAGTTTCTATAAACGGCAACACTTTTACACGCATCTTTCCTGGAGAACCCGTAAAGAAGTCATAAGAATACCTTCTTTTATTATCGTAAAACACCATAGGCACGATAGGAATTTGATGATCTATTGCTAATCTAAATGCTCCATCTTTAAAACTATCAAGTACAATAGATAAATCCTCAGGGACACCTCCTTCAGGGAAAATACAAATGCTCAATCCCTGATTGAGTCTGCGCTGTGCACTCTCAAAAACAGCCCTTCTACTTTTTGCATCTCCCCTATCTACAAGAATACAGGTTTGCTTATAAAAATATCCGAATAACGGAAAACGCGCAAGTTCTTTTTTTCCTACAAATACAAATGGATTAGGAGCAACATGTAGCATTAACATAATGTCAGCCATCGAGGTATGGTTAGCAACAAACATATAGCTTTTACCGCGTTTCGTTTTTTGAAGTCTTTTTATCTGCGGCCAAAATCCCATACCATATAGTATAAATCGAGCCCAAAATTGAGCCATTCTAAAAAAGTATGGATACCACGTATCCTTGGCAACAGATATGACAAGAAAAGGAAACATGACGATTATAGGAATTACAAGAAGAATATAAAACCAAATACGCCAGAGAAGGGTAATAAATTTACGGAGAATGCTAATCATACGGGATAACCTAAAAGGGCATTACTGAAATTTAAATGAGATTGTAGTCGCTCAAAAATAGGCATTTTTAAAGGAGTTAATTAGCCAAAAGGGGTAACTTTGCGCAAAATTATAGTAAAAAATGTCACGAATATTAACTGGTGTACAAAGTACAGGAACCCCTCATTTAGGAAATCTTTTAGGAGCTATTATTCCTGCGATCAACATGGCGAATCAGCCAGAAAATGAATCTTTTTTATTCATCGCAGATATGCATTCTCTTACACAAATAAAAAATGGAGAAACACTTAGAAATAACACCTATTCAACTGCAGCAACCTGGCTCGCTTGTGGTCTTGACATAAATAAAACTGTGTTTTACCGCCAGAGTGATATTCCTCAAACTACAGAGTTAACCTGGTATTTAAGTTGCTTTTATCCTTACAAGCGCTTAAAACTGGCTCACAGTTTTAAAGATAAGGCAGATCGTCTTGATGATGTTAATACAGGTCTATTTACCTATCCTATGCTAATGGCGGCAGACATCCTATTATATGATGCAGAGATTGTACCGGTGGGTAAAGATCAATCACAACACCTCGAAATGACACGCGATGTTGCCTCTCGTTTTCACGCTCAAATGGGTGATACTTTTGTTATTCCTGAGCTCAAGTTACACGAGGAGACGATGTACATCCCGGGCACAGATGGTGATAAAATGAGTAAAAGTAAAGGCAACACTATTATTTTATTTCAATCTGATAAAGAATTGAAAAAACAAATAATGAGTATCGAAACAGACAGCACCCCCTTAGAAGAACCTAAAGATCCTGATACGTGTAAGGTTTTTGCTATTTATAAACTACTTGCTATACCTGAAGAGTTAGATCAAATGCGCCAAAATTATTTAGGTGGCGGGTATGGTTATGGTCATGCAAAAAAAGCTTTGTATGAACTTATTCTTAAGCGCTTTGAAAAAGAACGTGCTCTCTACAATCACTATATGGCCAATTTAGATGAGATTGATGAAGTACTAAAAATAGGTGCTGAAAAAGCACGTGCAACCGCAAATAAGGTTTTAGAACGCGTACGCACAAAACTAGGATATTAGGCAAGTTCAAACTGCTTACCCGGAAGGGGTCTCACGACCCCTTTTAATTCCATATTTAAAAGAATACTTGCAATTTTGAATGTAGGCATATTACAATTAAGGGCTATCAAATCTAATTGCTCTTTGCCTTTTTTTTCTAAGAAATTAAAAACCGATTCCTCCTCTGCATTAAGAGATGCAAAAAGCTGTTTTTGAACCGGTTTAAATGTATTTTCTATATTCCAGTTAAGCATATAAATTAAGTCTGCTGCACAAGTAATTAATTGCGCTTGTTGAGATTTTATAAGATTATTGCACCCCAAACTTTGAAGATCATCTGGTCTTCCCGGCACCGCAAACACATCACGATTGTAGGAGTTTGCAATATCTGCAGTTACAAGAGAACCGCCTTTATCTGCACTCTCTATAACCACAGTTGCTTCACTTATACCGGCAATAATTCTATTACGCCTTAAAAAATTTGTTCGGTCAAAGTTATCAGAACTCCAGAAATCTGTAATGAAGGCACCTTGACTCTCCAGACTTTTTACATACTTCTGATGTATTTTAGGATAGATTTGATTTAGTCCATGTGCCAAAACCGCATGGGTCTCTAGGCCACAATCTAGGGCTACTCTATGCGCATTAATATCTACTCCATAAGCAAATCCCGAAACTATTAAAGGGTTTAATGGTGCTAAGTCTTCAATAAATCGTTTTATAAATTCGATTCCATAGGTGGTGACTTTACGTGTTCCTACAATAGAAATTACTCTTTTAGCACCATAATTAGAAGTCCCTCTTTTAAATAATAAAATAGGACCATCGATACAGTGTTTTAAACGTTCTGGATATTCTGGATCTAGGTAACTACTATACGAGATATTATTTTGCTCAATAAACCTCAACTCTTTTTCAGCTTCCAGCGCATGGTTTTTGTTATAAAACTCTTTTAATTTATGAGCTCCTATACCATCTACCTCTAGCAAAACCTGCTTCTTTTGGTCTAAAACCTGCCGAGGAGTTTCAAATCTGTTTATAAGTCTTTTAATAGAGGTATCTCCCAGATTAGGAATACGTTGTAAAGTTAAGAATGCGTGTAATTGCTCTTGATTCATTTTATTAAATAGCTGTCTTTAAAGATATTGCAAAATTGTTTACAATTCAATGATGAGTTGTAAAGCTCGATCGCATTTTTTTTTATTTTTACGTTATGTATTACTCAACTTACATAAGCGACCTGCTTTACCGTTACGAATGTGTGATCATTCCGGGTTTCGGAGCATTTCTAGCTCATAGAACCTCGGCATATCACGATATGGAGAAAAATGTTTTTTTTCCGCCAAAAAAGCGCATTTCATTTAATGCTCAGTTAAAAGAAAATGATGGCTTGTTAGCAGATTATGTTGCTAAGGCAGAAAATCTTAGCTATTCTGAAGCATTAGCTAAAGTTCAGGTTTATGCTTATTCTTTGGAAACCCGCATATTGAACGGAGAGACTATTTTATTGGATAAAATAGGTTCATTATCTAAAAATGAAACTTCACAAATCAAATTTGAGCCAGTTACCGTTACAAATTATTTGACTGACTCTTTTGGACTTGCTTCTTTTCAAACCACACCGGTAACTCGAGAAGTATTAAAACAAGAAGTTGAAGCCCTAGAAGAAAAAGCACCTATCCATATTACAACGGCCAGACGTACAAATACGTGGCTAAGATATGCTGCTGTAGGTCTGTTGGCTATTGGTTTGTCTGGTACTTTAGGTTTTTTACACTTTAAAGATATTGCAGATTACAATTTTGCTCAAGAGCAAGTTGCCAAGAAACAAGTTGAAAATACAATACAACACGCCACTTTTACAATCGATAACCCCTTACCGGCTGTTACTTTAAATGCCTTCAAACCTAAAGGAAGTTATCACTTAGTAGCAGGTGCATTTCGAGTTGAAGAGAATGCTGTAAGTCGCGTAAAAGAATTGCGTGAAGCAGGATATAAAGCACGAGCGATAGGCGAAAATAGATTTGGGTTACACCAAGTTGTATACGGAAGTTATACAGATCGCACAGAAGCTCTTAATGATTTAAGAAAAATACGTACTTCAGATAATCCTAATGCCTGGATGCTTATTCAGGAAATCGATTAATCTTCAGTAAAATATAAAATAAAAGCCTCCAAGTTGGAGGCTTTTTCATTTCTCAATCCTTTCAAACGTATTACTTTTGCGCAAAAATTAATCTATGGAAACAAAGACACCTTCAGAATCGCGCACTACGCAAACAGATCTTGTCTTACCTAATGAGACAAATCCACTTAACAATATGTTTGGTGGTGAGCTTCTGGCACGTATGGATCGTGTGGCGAGTATAACAGCCAGACGTCACTCGAGACGAATTGTTGTAACAGCATCTGTTAATCACGTTGCATTTAATAAAGCGATACCTTTAGGTAGTGTCGTTACTGTAGAAGCTTCAATTTCCCGGGCTTTTAAGACTTCGATGGAAGTTGTTATTGATGTATGGGTAGAAGACCGCGAGAGTGGCTTAAAATCAAAAGCGAATGATGCAATTTATACTTTTGTAGCCGTTGATGATACGGGTGTACCTGTACCTATATCCCAAATTAAACCAGAGACCACGCAAGAAATTGCGCGATATGATGCGGCACTACGCAGAAAGCAACTGAGTCTTGTACTTGCAGGAAAAATGAAAGCTTCTGATGCGACCGAGCTCAAAGCTATTTTTGAATAATCTTATAACATAAACCGAAGACCGCTTCCTAAATTGAGATAGGTAACTTGATTAAAATTCCCCTCTAGCTGAGGAGCGGTTTTTATATTTAGATAATCTGCGCGTATTTCAACTCCTGCCGTAATTGCGAGCCATTTAAATATAGAATAGCTCAATTCGGGATTCAGCCAGATTGCACCTCCAGAATCTCTAAAGTCTAGATCATCTTTAATTCCTAAATAACTTACATAGCCTCCTCCGGCTGTAATTATTAAATCAAGATTAGACAGGAGATCAAATTGATAACCGATATCTCCTCCTATTAGAAACACCCTGCTCCTTTCATAACTTCCCGTAAATTCCGGTTGTGTTACTTCGGCTTCAAATATAGAATAGCGAACTCCTAAAAGGACTTTAGGATATATACGACCTAGGGCACTTAGCTTAAAGCCCGGCTTTACCTTCATACCATCTGATACAAAATTAGACCCTATAGCATTAGGTATATACAATTGCGTATTTATAAAACCCTTACGCTTATAGCTATAAGAAGCTGCCGATGTAGTGTCTTGAGCGCACATTACTGCACAACAAATCATAAAACCTATTCCTATTAAAAATGACCTAATATTCAAAAACATACGTGTTTTCAGTATTAGTTAGTGGGATTTCAACAACCTGCTGATAACCATCATTAAAACGATAATAAAGTCTGGCAATTTCATTTTTTACTGAAGTTAACCTCATATCATAATTTGAATCTTGCTCATGTAGGGTGATTCTGCTGGTATGTGTGGAGTAACATCTACGCTTTGCTAAAAGTTCTTTGTCATTATCTAATTCTAAAGAGCAATAATTAGATGTATAGTCTAATAAAATCTTTAAGGTATCTAAAGTTCCGCTGGTATTCTGCGTTTTTAAATTGAGAAATGCAGTAGGTTTTACTATAATGTCACCTAAATCATAATTTAATCGGGATCGATTGGGTGAACTTAAATCGTTAACGAGTATAACCTCAGCAAATAGGCTATCTCTTTGTGCACCAGAATTTATTTGTATTTGAAATTCTCCCCGGTTTGATTCTAAAGAAACAAAATCGAAATTACCTGTGATTTCTGAAGCTGAAGCGCCCAGAATTGTTGTCTTTGATCCTGAGGTGATATTTATGTCAGAAACAGGAAAGCCCATGTCATCTATTAATCGGCCGGCTACACGAATTCGCCGTGAATCTATAACATCTTCAGCGCAAGAGGTCATCACAAACAAAATACATACTGCTAAAAGCATAAGGTTTCTCAACATCTTGTTTAAATTGTAGATGACACAATATCAATAGCGTTGCGTTTAAATCTGAACAATTTACATACTACATATTATAAACCCAATCTTCAGGATTTAAACGCTCAGAATCTTTATAGACTAGAAATTTAATAATTGTCTTACCATTAAAGGAATTCTCTGCAATCTCACCCAGTGCCTGCTTGGTAGCTATCTGATCATTGACTTTTACCTTCAGATTTTTAAGGTTTTGATAAACCGTTAGGTAGTTTCCGTGGCGAATTAAAACAGTATAGCCTCCACCACGTATTAATTGTATTTGTTGCACAGTACCTTTAAAAGTAGCCCTTGCAATACTTCCGGGAGCTGTCTCTATTTCCACACCGCTATTATAGGTGGTTATATTAGGAAGTGTGGGATGTTTTGATGTCCCAAATTTCTTATAAACTCTACCACGTTCAACAGGCCAGTCCATTTTACCTTTATTAGAAGCAAAGTCATTAGCGAGCGCTTTTGCAGCAGGGGTAAGCGAAAAGGTAGGCATCTTACTTACATTAGTTTTGCTTTCTTTTGCTGCTTCTGCTCCAGACTCTTTTTTAGAAGCTGCAATTGCTTCTCTAATCAAACGATCTATTTCTTTGTCTATACGGTCTGCCGCTTTTTGTTTATCCTGTATTTGCGCAACATAGGTAGATTCTTGTTTTCTAATTTTTGAGACCAATTCGTCTTGTTGTTTGCGCTCTATCTCAAGTTTTTCCTGTTCAATCTTATTCTGTGCAACCAGTTTTTGTTTTTCTTCTTTTTGCAAAGCCAACTTCTTATTTGTTTCCTGAAGTAAAGCGGTGCGCTCTTTGATCTGATCTCCTTGCTTTTTGCGGTAATTGCTGTATTGCTTCATATACTGCACCCGCTTATATGCTTGTAAAAAGCTTTTAGATGAAAGCAAAAACATAATTCGGCTTTGGCTACTTTTACTCTTGTAAGACTTCTGAACCATGCCTGCATAATCCTTCTTCAGTTTTTCGAGTTCGTCTCTTAAAGTAGTTAGCCTGTTTAGATTTTGATTAATTTTTTGGGTTAATAAATTGGCCTGACTATTTGTAACCTTAATTAGGTTTTGCCGGGTTTTTATTTTAGAATCAAGATCTTCAACCTGACTCAAAACACTAATTTCTTTTTTCTTGTTACTCTTCCGCAGTTTACTTAATTCTTCTATTTGACCCATTAACGTACGGCGCTGGCGCTCAAGCTCTGCTTGTTTATCATTTTGAGACCACAAAGCATTACTTCCTAGAATAAAAAGTACTGCTGCTACCAAACTTAATTTATGAACCTGCTTCAACTGCATTAAAGTTTTATTTCTTTTAAACCATCTGGAATACTAAACGGAAAACTTACCTCTGTGTTAAAGTCCACGCCTCTGTATTCTATATCTACACGGGTCTCCTTATCTTTTTCCTGAGCTATAATAGTAACTTCTGTAGGGAAATATCCATTTTGCTCTCTGGTATAATCTCCATACTTAATCGTCAAATCTCTTTGCTCTTTAGCTTGTGTAAGTCGTTGTTCTTGCAGTGTGAATGCTCCTGCATTTAAATAGAAAAACAAGTTAAATAAATTTTGTTGCTGTCTTGGCGCCACGAGATAACGTGATCCTGTAGCTCCTGCGCTAAAACCACCTTCACGTAAATCATAAATGGGTTCTCCCAGAAGCAATCCTTCCACTTGCTTATAGGTTAGTTCTGCACCTAACAAATTGCTAAGTAGTTTAAAATCTCCATCAAAATAAGTCCCGTCGATTTTCTCATAAAACTGAACACGATCTTTAGTTATCATCGCTTTTGCTAAGGATATACCTAAAACAGAGGCGCTCATCCAGATGGTTTCATCTTTTTGCATACGCAGACTTACGGTAACGCTTTGCGTTCTATCTGGATCTGAATATCTTATTTTTAAACGTGCCGCTAAAGTCTCAAACTGTGGATGGGTCTCATAGTGACTTGCAATTATCTTAGCAGACGCCAGATCATCATTAGTAGCAGTAACTTTTTTTGTTGATTTACAAGCTGAAAGGCTCAAAATCAAGATAAGTACAACACTTTTTATATAAACACGCATAGGTCTAATTCAAATTATTAATAAGTGTACGGTATTTTTCGATCTTTTTAGCATCACCTAACAGCTCATAAGCACGTAAAAGTTCACTATAAAAATCTGCAGTCATTTTTGGGTCATCTGCAATGTAGTCTAAGCCCATTTCCAAATAATCTTTAGCGCTTTTAGGCGCTCCTAATCTATTTTGCGCAACTCCATACACCAGATAAAATAGTGCTTGCGAAGGATACAATGTTAATGCCTCCTCACTTAATTTTGTAGCATTTTCAAACTGCTCTGCTTGTAATTGTAACATTAGCAAATTGCGCAAAACCCCCAGATCTGAAGGATTCTTTTTATAAGCGTTTTCGTAAGATGATAACGCTTTGTCTGTTTCTTTATTCTTGATGTAATACGCGCCTAATTCTTCATTAACATTAGTATCCTCTTCTTTTGCAAATAAAGCAACTGCCTGTTCAAGTTCTGCCTCATACTCCGGATTGCGATCTACAAATATTAGAAAGTCGTTTAAAATACTATGTTTAGCTTTTGGTTCTATTTTAGAGCTTTTTATAACTTTCTCTAACGAACTTACAGCTTGTTTTATATCTCCACTTTCAAGGTAATATTTGTACAATGCCATATGCACAATTTCAGTTTTGGGATTAACTTTTATTAATCTTTGTGCAGTCTCATAGGCTTGTTGTGTTTTACCTTGCTCACTATAGACGTAGATCAGGTTAAGATAATTCTGCTCATTTGCGGGATTCGCAGTTATTTGTTTTAAAAGTTCCTTTTCTTGAATATCACCTCCACTTAGCGCTAGCGCTTGCTGCCGAATTTGATTGCGATAGACATCTTTACCTAACTTCTCATCCAGCTCGTCAATAAGACTTATTGTCTTCTCAAAAGAGCCTTTACGCAAATAAATACGGGCTAAATCTTCTTTATATCTAATATCAAATTGCACGAGTTGAGTAACCAGATCTATAGCTTTTTCAAAATCCTGCCGTGCATAATAAACATCATACAGACTCACCATGATATCACGTTGATTAGGTTTTAACTGTAGTGCTTTTAAATAATTATTCTCTGCTTCGATTATATTACCCAGCATAGCTTCATTCTTTCCTTTCTCAAAATAAAGAATAGCTTCTTGAGGTCTTAATGAAATGCATTTATCTAAGGCAACAAGGGCACGCTCATAATTCTGTATTCCTTTTTGCTTTAGTGCTTCAAAAAAATACTCCTGAAAATCATCTGTAACATCTTCCAGATTATCAACATTTACGTCTTTTAATGTAGCAGGTTCTTGTGCTTCCGCCACTAGCGAAAACAAAGAAAGTACAAGTAAACACGTAACTAATTTCATTAAATAAAGCCTATATCAATTCGGAATAATCACCGATACTAATTTCGGTAAAATTACCATTGTATTTGGCGTAATTACCTATCATCGCATTTTTTAATTGTGCATTTTTTATAGTGCTGTAATTTTGAATTAAACTCTGCTCAATAGTACTGTTTTCAATGACAGTACCCTTACCTACGGAAACATTAGGACCTATTGTCGAATCTTTAATTACTACATCATCCCCTAAATATACTGGCGGAATTATGCTAGCATTCTCTAGTTTAGCTGAAGGAGAAATTAATTTCTCTTCTTCTGTTTGTAAAAACTGAAGCATTCTTCCGTTTGTCTCTACCGTAACATTTTTATTGCCACAGTCCATCCATTCCTCAATTTTCCCGGGTTTAAAGACGTAGCCTTTAGCTTGCATTTGTTTGATACCATCGTTAATCTGGTATTCACCTCCGTGCATAAGATTAGCATCTAAAACTGCTTGAAGTTCTTCTTTTAAAACAGATCCATCTTTAAAATAATAAATCCCTATAACGGCTAAATCTGAAACAAATTCTGCTGGTTTTTCTACCAGACCTGTTATTTGGTTATTTTCACTTAATGAAACCACACCATACGCTTGCGGATTTTTTACCTGCTTTACCCAGATTACGCTATCTGCCTCTTTATCTAGTTTAAAATCTGCTCTAAAAAGTGTATCTGCATAAGCAATCACGCAAGGACCGTCTAATGATTCTTGAGCACACATAATGGCGTGGCCAGTACCCAATGGTTTGTCTTGATAATATATAGTTCCCTTTGCGCCTAAACTTTGGGCAATTTGCTTTAAATTTTCCTCCGTTTCTACACCAAAATCTTCGGCTATTACAAAGGCAATTTCCTCTATTGTTTCTTCCGAGACATGAGCTATATCTTCAACAAGACGTTGAACTATAGGTTTGCCTGCAATAGGTATAAGAGGTTTTGGTATTGTTAAAGTATGTGGGCGCAGTCGAGAACCGCGACCAGCCATAGGGACTATAATTTTCATAATTTTAATTTCAGATATTTCCCCTTTTGAGATTTACAAAAGGCATCTCGCATATTATTAATGCGGGACTTTAATAGAACAAATTAAATAGCGTTTTATTTTGTTCCTGTGCTTCCAAAGCCACCCGCTCCACGAGTAGTCTCATTAAGTACTTCTACCTCGTTCCATTCTGCTCGCTCGTGCTTTGCTATTACTAATTGCGCGATACGCGCACCACTTTCTACAGTAAAATCATCATTTGAGAGATTCACAAGAATAACCCCTATCTCACCACGATAATCTGCATCTATTGTTCCTGGTGCATTTAAAACAGTAATTCCGTTTTTTGCTGCAAGTCCACTTCGCGGTCTTACCTGGGCTTCAACACCTACAGGCAATTCAATAAATAAACCAGTTTTAATTATGGCGCGCTCTAAGGGTTTTAAAACCACAGGAGCATCTAATACTGCTCTTAGGTCCATACCTGCAGAAGCTATTGTTTCATAATTAGGTAAAGCGTGATTCGATTTATTAATGATTTTTATTTGCATTCTTCTTTATTTAAGGGCTATTTGTTTCTTTTTAAAATACTTTTTAATTCCTTTTTTTCTAAATAAAAAATTAGAGCAGTAAATATGAAAATCAGTAATGCACTGATATAATAATGCGCTCTAAAAAAGTAAAACGACACTAAAGCTCCGGCTGTAGCAACAACCAGATACAAGCTTATACGACTTACATTATACGGAATGTGATAATACTTTTGTCCATAAAAGTACGAAATCAACATCATCACACCATAGGCTACTACTGTAGCATATGCCGATGCCATAAAGCCGATTACCGGAATTAAAAATATATTCAGAACGATAGTGAGACCGGCTCCTAATATTGAAAAGTACATTCCGTATCGGGTTTTATCAGTTAGCTTATACCAAACTGATAAGTTATGATAGATCCCTAAAAAGAGATTCCCTAAAAGTATATACGGTACAATTTCAAGAGCTTTCCAGTACTGCTCATCTCGTATCAATAGTTCTTTAAAAATATCTATGAAGCAGACAATTAAGAGAAGACCACCTGCACCAACGATGACAAAATATTTTAAGATAGTGGCATATGTGATAGGAGCATTTTTATTTCTTGCGTGATTGAAAAAAAATGGCTCTGCCCCTAACCTAAAAGCTTGTATAAAGATTGTCATAAATACAGCCAATTTATAACAACCTGAATAAGCACCCATTATATCCTTATCAAGCATATTACCTAACAATAATTTATCAAGATTTTCATTAATTACAAATGCCATCCCCGCGACTAATACCGGCCAACCATAATTCCATAATTGTGAAAAAAGATGTTTATCAAAAACCAATTTTGTCTTGAAAAAATCTGGGAGTATCAGCAACAATGTTACTGCACTTGCGATTAGATTTGCGATAAAGATGTAAGTGAGTAATTCGTCGGAATTATACCAATCAAAAGAGAGGGAGAAATAAGGTATTGCCCAAAGAAGGAAAAAGTTTAGAAGTACATAAATAGCCAGATTTATAAGTTTAATCCCAGCAAACCTTAGCGCCCTACCTTTTGCCCTTAAATAGGCAAACGGAGCCACTACAAGCGTATCTAGTATAGTTACGCCTATCAAGTATCCAATATACTTAACGGGCAACTCTAAAGCTTCTGTAATGGGTTCTTTTAATAACCATAAAAGTACAAAAGCTATACAGCTACTAATTGTCAAGGCAATTAAAACTGTAGAATAAACCCGTTCCTTATTTTCAGATTTTGAGAAAAATCTGAAAAAAGCAGTTTCCATCCCATAGGTTAGCAAAACATTTAAAAATGCAGCACCTATGTAAAAAGAAGTGTTTTCTGCATAACCCGTTGTTTCCAGTTTTTCGGTATGTAAACCTATTAAAACAAAGCTCATCAATCTAGGCAAAATAGTAGCCAGACCATATACCGCTGTATCCTTTACAAAACGCTTAAGTACACTCAAAAAAGTTTTATTTAGGGTTCAAAAGTAAGTTAAAGTAGCCAAATTAAAATCACTTTAATGCTTTCAAACTTGGGGAATGTTTACAACTCGCTTTTTAAATCTAGCACCTTGTATTTAATCTCAGATTCTATAATGTAGCTTAATAAAGCTTCAGATTTCTCAATTTCTAAAGGAGGCTTAACCGGAAGTTGTGGCAATGTATTTTTTGCTTCTTCTGCTCTATTTACAGAAAGAATTCGATCTTCTGAATTGATCTTGGAAGGAGCAAATTTTGCAGAAAATTTATTTTCACTGTAATTGACTACAGCAGATTTCTGATTGTCAAAATATAAATATTCAAGTTGCGTATTATGATTCAGCTCATTTACTTCAAATGTAATTTCAAATGCTTGATTATCTAATTCGATTCGTTCTATATTTTTTACTGAAAAGTCTCTGACGCCTAAAACTTTATTGCTTCCGCAAGAACTCACAAGAAATGCTAAAATTATAAAGATTGAAAATTTATAATACATAGAATATATTTTGGGTTAGAATATTAATATTGAGACTTTGGTTTTTTATTGAAATAACAAGAATAAAAAAAGCCTTGCAATTGCAAGGCTTTAATATATGAATTTTAAATAATCTTAATTGTTTAATGCTTCTGCACCACCTACAATTTCTAAAATTTCATTTGTAATTGCTGCTTGTCTTGCTTTGTTATAAGTAAGCTTAAGCTGATCTCTTAATTCAGTTGCATTATCAGTTGCCTTATGCATCGCAGTCATACGCGCACCGTGTTCACTTGCTACAGAATCTCTAACCGCTTTAAAGAACTGTGTTTTTAATGCTTTAGGAATTAATTGTTTTACAATTTCCTCTTTAGATGGCTCAAAAATATAATCTACAGAAGATACTTCTACATTTTCAAATTGCTCTTTTAAAGGAACAATAGGTAAGAATTGTTCTCTTGTAACAATTTGCGTAGCAGCATTTCTAAATGAATTGTAAACCAATTCCACTTTATCATACTGACCATTTACAAATAAGTCCATCACATTTTCTGCGATTACCTCTACATTTTCAAAGGTAAGATCGTCAAAAATTGCATTGTCGTTAGAAATAATTTTAGCCGACTTCTTAAGAATATCACTAGCTTTTTTACCTACTGTTAAGAAGTGTACTTCTTTACCAGGGTAAGCAACTGTTTGAATATTCTTTGCTTCTTTAACGATGTTAGAGTTAAAAGCACCAGCTAAACCTCTATTTGAAGAGATTACAACTACTAGCACTTTTTTAACTTCACGTTCTTCGGCAAAACGACTTCCACTATCGCCTTCCATAGAAGCGCTTAAGCTTTGTAAAAGTTCGGTTAATTTATCAGAATACGGGCGCATAGCTGTAATAGCATCTTGAGCCCTTTTCAACTTTGCAGCAGACACCATTTTCATAGCGCTTGTTATCTGCATCGTTGAGGATACTGATGAAATCCGGTTACGTATTTCCTTTAAATTTGCCATTCTTTAATTGGTTTTTTCGCTTTGCGAAAAAATTACTTAGTATATCTAGATGAAAGGTCTTTTGCTACAGTAGTTAACGTATCGATAACTTCGTCTGTAAGTTTACCTGCTTTTAAAGTGTCAAGCACATCTCTGTGTTTAGCATTTAAAAACTCCAGGTAGTCTCTTTCAAATTCTTTAACCTTATTGATAGGCACATTACGTAGCAAGTTTTTAGAACCTGCGTATATAATTGCGATCTGATCTTCTACAGTAAATGGTGTGTTTTCACCTTGCTTAAGAATCTCTACGTTACGCTTACCTTTTTCAATTACACTTAATGTAGCAGAATCTAAATCTGAACCAAATTTGGCAAAAGCTTCAAGTTCACGGAAAGCTGCCTGGTCAAGTTTTAAAGTACCTGCAACCTTCTTCATTGATTTAATCTGTGCATTACCACCTACACGTGATACAGAAATACCCACGTTAATTGCAGGACGTACACCAGAGTTAAATAAATCCCCATCTAAGAAAATCTGACCATCTGTAATCGAGATTACGTTAGTAGGAATGTACGCAGAAACGTCACCTGCCTGAGTTTCAATAATAGGAAGTGCTGTTAATGAACCACCACCTTTAACGATAGGCTTTAAAGTATCTGGAAGATCGTTCATATTCTTAGCGATATCATCATCTGCAATAACTTTTGCAGCACGCTCTAATAAACGAGAGTGTAAGAAGAAAACGTCTCCAGGATATGCTTCACGTCCCGGTGGGCGACGTAGTAAAAGAGATACCTCACGATAGGCTACCGCTTGCTTTGATAAATCATCATAAATAATTAAAGCTGGACGACCAGTATCTCTAAAATACTCACCAATAGAAGCACCTGCAAAAGGAGCATAAACCTGCATAGTTGCAGGATCTGATGCATTTGCAGCAACAATGGTGGTATATGCTAAAGCACCTTTTTCCTCAAGTACATTAGCAATGTTTGCTACAGTAGAAGCTTTTTGTCCTATTGCAACATATATACAATATACAGGCTCACCTGCATCGTAAAATTCTTTTTGATTTAAGATCGTATCAATACAAACAGTAGTTTTACCTGTCTGACGGTCACCAATTACAAGTTCACGTTGACCACGACCTACAGGGATCATAGCATCAATAGATTTAATACCTGTCTGTAATGGTTCTGTTACCGGCTGACGATAGATAACACCTGGAGCTTTACGCTCAAGTGGCATCTCATAAGTTTCACCTTGTATAGCTCCTTTACCATCTATAGGCTGACCTAAAGTGTTTACAACACGTCCTACGATACCTTCACCTACATTAATAGATGCGATACGCTGGGTACGTTTTACTGTAGCACCTTCTTTAACCTCTTTAGAAGGACCTAAGAGTACAACCCCTACGTTATCCTCTTCTAAGTTTAATACAATACCTTCAAGACCTCCGTCAAATTCAACGAGTTCTCCATATTGTGCGTTAGAAAGACCGTAAACACGGGCAATACCATCACCTACGGTAAGTACTGTTCCTACCTCATCTAATGAAGCTGATGCTTCAAAGCCTGAAAGTTGTTTCTTTAATATTGTTGAAACTTCAGCTGGTTTTACTTCTGCCATTTTGTTTGATATCTAATAAGTCTTTATTTAACTCAAGACTTAGTTGTAATTATAAACGATTACTAAACTCTTTTTGTATTTTATCTAATTGATTTGCAACTGTTGCGTCGTATTGCACATCACCTACTCGTAATATAAACCCACCTATAAGGCTAGAATCTATATGATGCTCAAGAGTAACATCTTTACCGTCTGTTATCTCTTTAACTTTAACTAGAACTTTTGCCTCTAAGGAAGCATCCAGTTCAACTGCAGTTGTTAAATGTGCAACAACAATACCTTTAGATTTATTGTAAAGATCAACATAACTTGATGCTACATCTCCTAGAATTGCAGTTCTTTTTTTGTCAACTAATAATTCTATAAGACTTGTTGTACTCAAATCATATCCACTAAAAATTGCAAGCAATGATGCGCGTTTATCATCAGATTTTATAATCGGACTCTTAAGCACATTTCTTAATTCTTTACTCGCGTTGAGGGTTGCCTCAATAGATTTCATATTACCAAAAACAACTTCAGCAGTACCCTTTTCACTGGCCTGTTCTAAAATTGCTTTTGCATAACGTATTGCTGCTCTTGAAGACATGAACTACTTTTTTAATTAATTAAGGGTAGCGTCTTGCAGCATCTTATCTACATACTGCATTTGTTTGTTTTTGTCTGAAAGCTCTTCCTTCACTACTTTCTCAGCAATTTGTAAAGAAAGCTCTGCAACCTGACTTTTTAACCCAGCAACTGCAGCGCGCTTTTCAGCAGCGATTGCTTCTTGAGCCTGAAGGATAATTTTATCTGCTTGAGATTTTGCATCTCCTTCTGCTTCAGCAATCATTTTTGCTCTGATCTCACGAGCTTCTTTAAGCATTCCGTCACGCTCTTCACGAGCTTGCTGTAATGCTTTTTCATTATCTGCCTGAAGGTTCTGCATATCTATGCGTGCTTTTTCGGCAGCTTCTAATGCACCTTGAATACCTTCTTCACGATCATCTAATGATTTAAGAATAGGTTTCCAGGCAAATTTTACCATTAGTAAAATAAGCACTAACAATAAGACTGTTTGCATTATAAACAGTCCCGGAGAAAAGTCATTTAATAATTGATCCATAATGTGATCGCGTTTATTGTTTGTTTAATTAAAACTCAAACCCTGCAACCAACCGTTACAGGAGATTGAGTTTTGATTTTTTGTTTGGATTATTTTCCTAAGAAAAGTGCACCAAATGCTAAACCTTCTAAAAGTGCAGCGATGATAATCATTGCAGTTTGGATTTTACCGGCAGCTTCTGGCTGACGAGCGATACCTTCCATAGCGCTTCCACCAATTTTACCTAAACCAATACCAGCACCTAATACGATTAAACCAGCACCTACTAAATTTGGAACCATTGTTTCCATAATTAAAAAATATATAAATAATTAAACAAAAATTAATTTTAAATGAAATCTGCTCTTACATCTTCTGCATCCACATTCTCGTGCGCGTGGTCATGATCGTGATCATGCTCTGCAACCGCCATTCCTATAAATAAGGCAGAAAGCATTGTGAAGATATAGGCTTGTAGAAATGCAACGAGCACTTCTATTAATGTTATAAATAATGACAACACAAATGATAATAGTGTTGATCCCGCAGGTGTTAATTCTCCTTTAAGCGTAATCATAATTGCAATAAGACTCATAATTACAATGTGACCCGCAGATATATTTGCAAATAATCGAACTAAAAGTGAGAAAGGTTTTATAATAAAAGCTCCTACTAATTCGATAACTGCTAATACCGGACGTATTAAGTAAGGAACTCCAGGCATCCATAATATGTGCATCCAGTAGTCTTTGTTACCACTAAATGTATAAATAATCAATGTAAATATTGCCAAAGCTGCAGTTACCGCTAACTGTCCTGTAACGTTAAATCCAAATGGTGTTAAACCTAATAAATTCAGAATCCAGATGAAGAAAAATACGGTCAATAAAAACCCTGTGAATTTTCTGTATTTCTTCTCACCGATATTAGGACGTGCTAATTCATCACGCACATAAATAACAAGTGGCTCTAATACTCTACCAAAACCTTTAGGAATTGTTCTCTTTTTGTATTGTCTCGCCAATGACGAAAACCAAATCAACATTAATATTCCTATTACAAGAATACCTACTACACTTTTTGTAATAGATAAATCTAAAGGCATGTGTGCATTAACCGGATGGTGATCCTCTCCCATCTTAACAGTCTCTGCGCCTTCTTCTAATTCGTAGATTTTATCATGAAGATTTACAAATCTGCTTCCACCTGCTTCAACCACTACTTCACCGTTGATATCGTGATGAAAAGCAGAAGACATAAATGCTGCAGGACCATTACTTCCCCATACAATAACAGGTAATGGTAAACCTACAGAATGACGCACACCATCATCACCTGTATACGAATACAAATGAAAATCATGAGAATCTTTAATGTGATGTTGAATATACTCATCAATCTCTTCTTGAGTATCCAACGTGCCAGCATCATTACTTTCTGCAACGCTGTGTTCCTGAGCCGTAGCTGCGTTTCCAATGGTTAGAAACATCAAAACGGTTAAAAATTGGATAGGTAATTTTGCTATCTTCATTATTATAATTTCAAAAATAAGGCTTGCTAAAATTTGCTGCAAAACTAAACATTTTATTCAGAATAAGAATCATTTTAAAACAAATAAACCGCTAAGCATTTCTATTTAAGATTTTTGTAATGGCAATTACCTCATAAATCAAGTAAATAAATATGGGTATCAGCAAACTAAGACTCTCAGCTTTGCTTAAAACCACACCCGAAAACAGGGTGTTTTTGAACACTAAACAGAACATTCCTATTTTACCAATCATTGTTGCTAAATATATAAACCCTAACTGATCTGAAAATCGCTTTGAAAAGCTTGCTATAAGTTCAAAACCTACGCATATTACTAATGTTGCGATTGCCTGAAATAAATAAATATTTAATAACGAAAACGGGTGTTCAATTTCTAAACTGCTCAATAGGGCAGTGTGGATAAAATATCCTAATAAAAAAAGAGCTGCAATTATTACAAAATAGGTGACTAAGCGCTTTGTAAGCATTATTTGTTGAGTTGTTTTACTCCCCGAATAACGATATACATCGATAAAAATACAGCGAGTAAAGTAATGGTTGATTCTAAATATGTGGTTTCAAACTTGGTGTCTAACCAAGATCCAAGGAGGTTACCTAAAAAAATAGTTCCTCCCATTTGAATAGCTATTGTTGAAAATTTTGCCCAGGTGCTAAGCTGATTTTCCGGTTTCTTTTCTGACATTGTTTGAAAGATTTTTTACTCCATTACCCATTTCACAACTCGCATTAAAATCTGCTCCTGGCTCTACAGCAAGTCTTCCTGTAGAAACATCGCCATTTACAACTGCACTTGCACGTAAATTAAGAAGTTCTTCTACTTTTAAAATCCCTTCTACTTTGCCTTCAATATCAGCATCTTTGCAGATGAGAGTTCCTTTTAGAAATCCGTTTTTACCTATTACTACTTTTCCTGTACTTTCTAATTTACCTTCTAATGATCCGTCGAGTCTAAAATCTCCTTGTGATTTTACATCTCCTACAATTGAGGTGCCATCACTTATTCTATTTTGTTTACTTCCTTGGTCTAGATTATTTACAGATTTATCTTTTCTCATCGTATTACTCTACTTCTTTGTTTTTAAATGCTTCTATATTTTTATGTATCTGAACAATTCTATAATTGTCTGCGCTTATTACAATTGGTTCTGTTTTAACTGTAGTAGATTCAGATTTCTTTAATTTTTCAGCAAAAAACATCGCGTCTGCTGCAGTCTTAAAACCATGTATTACAAAAAAAGTTGTGTTTGAATCATACACATCCCGAGATGTGAAAATGGCTGAAGACCCTTGTTCTTTTATAAACTGTATAAAGAAATCATTATACAGATTTACCTGCTCTAAGTCTTGCTTATTAATTGCATAAAGTATCTTAAAACTAAGTGCCTGAGAATCTGGTGCAAAATCAGCACTTTTCAATTGTGGTAGTGCCTTTTCAATTAATTCTTTAGCACGTTTGCCCTCCTCTTGATTAGGATAATTTAAAGCAACATAATTTAAAGCTGCTTCATATGCTTCAAAGCCGCGATATCTACCGATTGCTGTAGCTTTCAGTAATTCAAATTTTGGCACAAAAGAATCTCCTGCAAATTCGTCAATATAACGATCTGCATTCACAATGACTTGTTCAAAGTTTTGATTTTCAAACTGTTCATATAAATTATTATACAAAACCTCTGGACTGTCTGCATCTTTAGCCAACACTTTACCAGGATTATTAATTATACTAGCGTATCGAGTATCTGCATAATTTATAAGTATATCATTTTTATACTTATCTCTATTGAATGCTTCATTCTGAGAGGCATACAGTTGGTAAAGATTATATTTTGCTGGCAGTATTAGACGTTCTTCAGGATCATTTTGTAAAAGCGCCTCTAACCGCTGTATAGCTAGCTGAGGCTCTTTTAATTTTTCTTTGTAAATAAGTCCAAGCTGATAATAAGCATAATTACGTGCTGTATTTATGCTATCAATTACAGGTTGTTGAGACGGAATTTTTGAAATATAAGTATCTACAGAATACAAACCGTCTTCCGTAAGTTTTAACTCGTCTTCTCTTCCAGAAGCTACTTTTTCTTCTTGCAGTGCTCCTTGTTTACTAGATATACGCCAGTTATCTTCATTAGCTCTAGATCCCCATCTGGATTTAAAATCTAGTTTACCTTGTGCAACCTGTACTGGGTTATAAAAATAAAATACACTTCCTGTCGGGACCTGTGTGTCTGGAGTAAAAAATTCATTATTAGCAATAGTAGCTTCAGCGATTGATGCCGATATAGAATCCTTACTTCGTTGCTCTTTTAATTGAAATATATAATCTTCAAAATAGCTTTTACGATCTGCAGAATTCATTGCAACCAATTTTAATATGCTATCGTTGCGCTTAGAAATACCTTCATAAAGTATGACGTCATTTAGATTTGTACGTTTCTTATAAATGTCACGGAACTCTCGGGTATTTTCAGGAATAAAAGACAATGTACTGTCATAATAAGCACCTGCTTGTAGATACTCGGAATTGTCAAAATTAAGTTCGCCAAGACTTAGGTAATTCCGTGAGACTAGAAAATTATCAGCACTTTTTGAGGTAAGAGATTTATTGAAATAAGAAACTGCGGAATCTTGTTGTCCCACATTTAAATAAAACTGCGCAAACTGATAATTTATAATATCTAAATAAGGTCTGTTTTCCCTATTGCTCTCTAAATTTGTAAGCAGTTCAAAAAGTTGCTGTTGATCCTGAGATTGATAATCAAAATTTGCAATCTTATTCACATAAGCATTAATCATATATCGTCGTGGCGACTTGCGATTTAAATCAATTACCTTATCGTAATTGGCATTTGCTAACTGAGGTTGATCTACTAAATCATACAATTGCCCTATAATAAAATAATACCTGCCTTTCTCTTCATTTTTACGAGTTAAAAAGGCCGCTTTTTCAATATAGACCAGCGCACTATCTATGCGGTTTTCCGTAATATAACCTTGCGCTAACATGGCAGATGCATCTGCATAATCCTGTGCATCAAGTTCTTTTTCTTCTTTGAGAAGTTTGTGAAGTTGCTCAATGGCGATTTTAGTATTATCTAATCTAAGATCTGTTTTTGCCTTCCAAATTTTTGCTTGAGCGATATTATTACTGGCGGGATAATAGGCGAGAATATAATTGAAAGCTTCAAGGGCGCGAACAAACCGCATATCGTAATAGCGGGATTTTCCTAAAAGCATAAAAGCTTCATCCATTTGCGGATTGCGCTCAGAGCCATTTATTTGCATACTGTGCTTTTGAATGGCTTTAATAGCTTTTTCTTCAGCAATTTTAAAACTTGGATCTACAGCATCTCCGGGTAAGGGAATATACTCTGGATTTTCTAAACGCTCAACTGGTAAAATAGACCAAAAATTATCTTGATACCCGTTAATAAGAGCATCACGACCTTGCTCAAAAGCTTGCCTACCGTTAAACAGCGTATTGTATTCTGTAGTAAGTGCGTGAAAATTTCTACTTAGAAATTTGTCTTTTTTACGCGAGCACCCCACAAGAGCACTCGCTAACACTGCTAAGATGAGTATTTTTTGTACCTGAGTTTGCAAATCTAGTTTAGTATAAAGCAATAACTGCAAAGTAGCAAAATTAGTATGAACGGTTTAAATAGCTATTGAAATAAATTTAATGCGCCAAAATTGATTACTTAAACACGCTTTTTAATCACATTAACATTAAACATTCTCAGCCACAGTATCCTCTTTGCTAAAATAAGTCTCTAACTCCTTCAGCGTGGCTTCAGAGGTTCTAATATCTCTAACTACACTTCCTTTTTCCAGAACCACAATACGCTCGCACACTTCTGTAACATGAATAAGATCATGACTAGAAACTAACACAGTGATATCTGTATCTTGAGCTAGTTTTTTAATAATGCCTTTAAGTCTAAATTGTGTTGTAGGATCGAGATTTGCAAAAGGCTCGTCAAGAATAATCACATCAGGATTACCTATTAAAGTGGCAACGATTCCTACTTTCTTTTGGTTTCCTTTAGAAAGGTCACGCAGGTATTTACGTTTGCCTAAAATCTCATCATTGAAGAAATCTGCAAAACCTGCTAATAATGCATCAACATCTGCTTTGTTTTGACCCCGTAACTCTCCTATAAAATAAAAGTATTCTTCTGCAGTTAAATAACCTATTAAAAAGCTCTCATCAATAAATGATGCGGTGTGTGATTTCCATGCTTCGCTCTCATTAACCTTAACTTCTCCATTTTGAATATATCCTGTAGTAGGTCGTATAAGATCTAATAGCGCACTAAATAGTGTTGTTTTTCCTGCGCCATTGTTTCCTACAAGACCAAAAGCTTCCCCTTTAGGAATATTAAGTTCTTCAATCTTCAAAACGGTAACTCCGTTATAGGTCTTTGATAAATCGTGAATATATATCATATTGTATAGTTCTTTGTTCGTAGATAATTGTTTTTCCCTTTCTGTAAGGCTAACAAGGGATTAGTTCTTTTGTTTATAGGCTGCGATGGTTTTATATTTTTCGGCTTTATACACACTTTCAATTTTTTTGAACATAAAATCTCTAAATGCAAACCCAGCCAGACCGGCGAGCGCGACTAATGCATAACCTAAAACGGGTCCTAGTGTAAAATGACCTAGTGCATACAAAGCAATGGGCAGCAATAATTTAGGCACAGTGATCAAAAGGGTTTTTACATTAAAAGAAGAGCTGTCTCCAAATGCTTTTTTATTACTCGTTAAATCTATTGGAGTTTTGATATAAGCACCGCCTAGCAGAACCACGTGGCCATTAACACCCATATTAAAAATGCCTCCTACAAGAATAGCTGCGTAAGCTTCCCATCCAAAATAAAGGTAAAAAGCACCAAGAACCGTAGATATAGCTGTAGCAATTACAACCAGCATCCATTTTGACTTTAAATATTCCTGATACTTAATATTTTGAGTCATCATTAAGGGATAATACGAACTATCCCAACTAGGTACAAACTGACCAAAACTGAACATAAATCCGCCAGAAACAAATATACCGGCAAATATCTTCATAAATGGATTGTCATAACTTTCAATTCCGCCAGAGAAAAATAGAAGACCGTAAAAAAGAAACACCACACTCATAATCAATGTAGTACGCGACCTCTTATTGCGTTTTATGAGTTTTATATCATTTTTTAAAAAACTGGCCGTTTTCCCGAATCGATCCAACCAGTCAAGATTTTCGGTAGATGCCATCTGAGCTTTAGTAGCGAGTCCTGCATCTAGATAAAGTCTTCTTAAGAAAAAGCTATGTGCAACCTTATAAAAAATTACAACTACTACAACCGGAATTATAAATAGCCACACATAATCATAAAGACCTTGAAAGTAAGCACCTATATAAGGTGTTACATCAAATACTTCATAATATTGTAAGGCTCCAAAAGCTGCAATTACAGTCGCAAAACCTACAACCAGAGCAAGAGCGTCGTTAAGAAATACATTTATAAAATTATTTATGTAAATCATCGCTAAAATGCCAATATGCCAGGTAATTACATGTAAGGGATCATAACCCTTAATGAGTAATACCACACTAAATGGAATAAAGAAAAATGCGTGGATACAGTTAAAAAAAGAAACCATTGTTTTGCCTAATGCAAAATCTACGATCTTAGATTTTTTAAACGGAAGTATAAGCAGCGGTTTTATATTTACCACGGGCATTTTTTGTAAAAAATATTTGATGAGAAGATCTACAACCAGGTAGTAAATTAGAAAACGATTTACGGTTTGCAGCGGCTCTAATCCTGCCTTTTCCAGGCCAAAATAGGCTCCTACACCCGCCATAGAGAATATTCCAATAAAATAAAGCGCTCCCAGCGCCATGAATATTTTAAGAATAATATTTGTTTGAAAGGCAGCAGATCTAAAAAAGCTTTTCCACTCTAGATTGAGAAAGTGTTTAATCATCTAATTTATTTTTTGGCTTATGGTCATACTATTAGTGTGAAAATTATAAAAATGTTACGCTTCATAACCATCATGCTTTGTATTTTTGCCAAAATTTTTAAGCAATGAGCGATTTTCACGCACTTACTATACAAGATATTACACGCGAAACGGCACAAGCTGTAAGCATAACATTTGGTGTACCTGACGCACTAAAGAAGCAATTTGAATTTAAAGCCGGGCAGTATGTTACTTTAAAAACCGAAATTGAAGGGAAAGAAATACGCCGTGCATATTCTCTATGTTCAACACCTCAAAGTGGTAAACTTAAGGTTGCTGTAAAGGAGGTAGAAGGTGGTACATTTTCTGTGCTGGCTAATAATAAATTAACAGTAGGTGAATCTCTTGAAGTTCATCCTCCAGAAGGCAAATTTTTTATTGAAACCAATGCTGATAACAATAAAGATTACGCAGCATTTGCAGCAGGAAGTGGTATAACGCCAGTACTATCTATTGTAAAAACGGTTTTAGAACAAGAGCCTAATAGCAGATTTGTTTTGCTATACGGAAACAGAACAATCGAAGAAACGATTTTTCATAAAGAGCTTTTAGAACTTCAGCTAAAATATCCCGAACGTTTATTTTTAGAATTTGTATTTAGCCGAAAGCAAGAAACAGATTCTCATTTTGGACGTATCGAGAATGCAACAGTTAATTATATACTGAAGAACAAGTTTAAATCTCATGATTTTGATCAGTATTTTTTATGTGGTCCTGAAGAAATGATCAAAGGGGTTAGCGCTATTCTTGCTGAAAATAATATAGCTGAAGACAAAATTAAGTTTGAGCTATTTACCAGTTCAAATGACGGTGCAGAAATCGCTGAAGCTTTAGATGGTGTAACCCAGCTTAAAATTGTGGTTGACGATGAGGAGTTTGAACTTACAATAAATCAAGATAAAATTGTTTTAGATGCAGCTTTAGATAATGACATCGATGTACCCTATTCTTGTCAAGGGGGTATTTGTAGTAGTTGTATAGCTCGTGTAACAGAAGGGACCGCTGTGATGCGTAAAAATCAAATTCTTACAGACGGTGAAGTAGCAGAAGGATTAATTCTAACCTGCCAGGCATTAGCTACCTCAGCAAACTTGACAGTTGATTATGATGATTTATAGAGATTAAATTATTTTCCTAAAAAAAGCACCTCAGATTAAAATCTGAGGTGCTTTTTTTTAAATTTATTCTTGTTTCTCGCTAGATAAATCGTTGAATAATTTTTTGAAGAGGCTCAATAGATGTTGTATGTTCAATTGTAGGTCCCGCAACCCATACCGTTTTATAAGTCGCTCCTGCCGCTGCTTTAGTAACCATATTAGTCCCTTTTAAAAAGCGCAACATCTTTACATACTTTTTAAGCCATTTATTTTTATTCAATAGGCTTTCAATCCACGATTGTTCTGTACCTATTTCCTGTACGTAAGGTGTATTAATGACTGTACAAGGCGTTCCGCTTATCTTTTGAGTAACTACTATATCTTTTGCCCCATAAACCACACAAGCCTCTTTGTATTCTTTAGAGACCCCTGCTTCTTCTGATGCAATAAACGGGCTCCCAATACTTACTCCTACTGCACCATAGCTCATCTTCTCCTCCAGCTCAGATTTATTACCTACCCCACCGGCAGAAATCACAGGGATTTCTAACGCTTCATTAATCTCCTTTGTCAATTGTTTAGGTGACCTGTCCCCTCTATGACCTCCCGCTTCATTGTTAACAGCAATTACGGCGTCACAGCCTAATGCTTCTACTTTTAAGGCTTGTTCAATATTTACAACGTCACAGAATACAAGAATTCCCTTTTTGTGCGCTTCTTCAATTACTTGTTTAGGATTTCCCAGTGATGTAATTATAAAATCTACACCCATCTCGCAGCATACCTCTAATTGATCTGGAAATTTAAGATTGGATTTATTTACAATTAAATTGAAACCAAAAGCCCCATTTTCTGTTTTTGAGGCTTTTAATTGAGTGATCGCTTCTCGCAGTTCTGGAAGTGTACGATAATTTAATGCAGGAATACATCCTGCAACTCCTGCTTGCATTGCTGATTTTATCATTGCTACATTAGAAACTAAAAACATAGGAGCAACAATAATAGGGTGCTCAATATTAAGCAGTTGCTTGAGTGTTTTTTTCATAATATTCTAATCTAGAAGTGTGTAAATGCGTTGTAAAACTTGCTCTGGCAATATGGTATGCATGACATTTTCATATCCTTGTGGAACTTTATTACCGTAAACAGATGTGGGTATCGCAGGATACCTCTCACGATCTGCAAGTAATTGATTTTCTATTGATTGTTTGTACGGTGCAAACCCCAAATAAGGATGTGTAACACCCCAAATCGTAAGTGTAGGAATCCCAAAAAGTGCAGCCAAATGTCCATTTCCACTATCCATGGCAAGCATAGCATCTAAATGAGATATCAAGGCGATTTCTTCGGAAAAACTAAAGCAACCGGCAACACTACATACAGCGTCATATTTTGATGCCAATAAGTTTAATAGCCGCTCTTCTTCTTTACCACCCCCAAAAAGAATTATTTTATAAGGCTTTTCACTTAATACAGCTAAAACTTCATCGAGTAATTCTAAAGGGTATTTTTTACCATCGTGAGCCGCAAAAGGTGCAATCCCCAACCACTTTTGAGGTTCATTTCCTAACATAGCTCGCACATTATTGCTTAAACTCTGCTTTGCTAGAAGCTCACTTCCATCAAGTTGTACGGGATAACCTATTTTTTTAAAAACTGAAGCATAACGCTCGTGTGTGGTTAATAAAGGTCTAAAATCTTTATTAACAGATTTTGTTAGGGCTTTTTTCTCAGCTCGGCCTTTATCTATTTGAGCGGTATAGTTTCCGCGCAAGCGAAAAAAAGATTTTAAAACATGTGATCTTATAACACTATGTAAATCTGCAATTGCGGTAAAACGCTCGGGCTTGAGATCCTTAAAAAGTTTATAAAGACCTAATGCACCTTTGTATTTTGTTTTAACATCTGCCTCATAAAAATGAACACGCTCAATAGATTGAAAAAGAGGCGCAAAAAAAGGTTTTGACACCACCGTTATTTCCAGATCAGGGTATTTGCGTGTTAACGCGATTAAAACCGGAATGGTCATCGCCACATCACCCATAGCAGAAAAGCGTATGCATAATATATGTGGCGATTTTATTGCCATTTATGAGTTTCTGTTCTGATTACGCAATACTGGATTTAGCTCATCATCATTGTACATTTTCATCTGCTTGTAAACTTTCATGTACTTATCTCCATTGCGAATATCAATGATAAGTGTGTCTATGGCGGCACATAAATCTACCCGTTGCTCTAAAAGTATATCTAGTTTTTTCTGGCAAGCTTCTTTATGGTCATCTGAAGCATCCTGGCGGTTTGCTTCTTCTTCCATATGATAAATTTTAAGGGTAAGAATAGATAAACGATCTAATGCCCACGCCGGACTTTCTGTATTAATCGTTGCATTATCATTAGGCTCAATATCCTTATATTCTTTAAGAAAATAACTGTCTATATACTCCACCATATCTGTACGCTCCTGATTTGAAGAGTCTATTTGACGCTTCAATTTAAGTGCTGCAACAGGATCTATTTGCGGATCACGTATAATATCTTCATAATGCCACTGTACAGTATCGATCCAAGCTTTACGGTAAAGTAAATGTTCTAAGAAATCTACGTCTGTATCAAACGGATTTTTAAAAGGCTGGTCTACATCATTTTTAATGTGATAATCATCGACAGCGCGCTCAAAAATTCGCTTTGCGGTATGTGTAATCATGGTATTCTATTTTTCTAATATGTGTAAAAACTCTGTTGTTGTTGTGGCTTTATGATTTCTACTTTCAGTTTTATCTGCTTTAAACCGCTGATATTCTGTAGTTACTAAATCATATTTACCATAACGCTGCATTATCTTTTTTACAAGTTCTGCAGGCATTAATCCTTCATTATTATAGCTTAGAAAGATTGTATTAAAATTTGCAGAAGCGATCAAGTTATCAAATGCCTGTTCTACTTCTAGTTTACTACAAAAGGCACTTTTTGAATAGTCGCGCAGACCTGTTTTGCCTCTAGGTACAAAGGTATCTTTTTTTGCAATAGTATTTAGTAAATGGTAATTAGCCCCGTATTGTCTCGCATTGTAAGGAGGGTCTAAATATAAAATGTCACCTTCAATACTTTGAATGAGCGCATTACTATCTTCATTAAATACCGTATGTGAGCCGTTTGTGCATTCAAAATCTGCAGCTTTAAGTACTAAAGATTTTTGAGCAGATTTTTTAATATTTTTTAAATATGCTCCATACACAGATGCTGTATTTGCAACTTTATCTGCACTTTCTAACAGAGAAGCCAGAAGAAAAAAATAAAGATCTTTATTGATACTATTTGAAATGTACCATTTCTCAATTTGCGCGCGTATAGCATCTATTTTTTTTCCATTCTCTGCAGAAAAATAAAGTCGGTTTGCCGCTCCAGACTCGCTATAGGTTTGATATATAAATCCGCTTACGGGTTTTAAATTATTTAGTTCTTCAAGATATTTTTCAGCATCTAGATTAATGTTATTGCCTATATAATTTCGATTTAAAACATAGCTATAATATTCAAGGTCATTTGCTATTACCCCTTTTACGAGCGGTTTAAGTTTGCGACCTACGCTACCCGTGCCTGCAAAAAGATCACAGCATATTTTTGCAGACAAATCGGTTCCACAAACAGATTGAATGTTAGTGAGTAACCAATGAGAAAGTTTATGTTTTGAACCTATATAATTCATTTAATCGCCCAGATTATGTCTGAATATGCAGGTTTTGTTTCGGTTATATGTGGCCGCTTTAAATTAGATATATCAAAGCTTTCTACATACTCTTCAATATGAGTTTTAAGCCATTCGATTTCTGCTTTTAACTTATAATGATCTCCATCTTCACTGTAAACAATAAGGAACAATCTGTTTTCTATGTGATACCGTCTACCTGTACTTTGATTGAGGTAAAGCCACTTAATAAGTTTTTGTTGATGTGACATGGCATAATCAAGATCTCTCCCAAAACCTTTAGGGAATTTTGAAGTCTTAAGATCAAACTTTATTCCTTGGATGCTAAAATCAACAAGCCTATCTTTTTTATTCTTAGCAGCATCTACCCCGTCAAGTTCAATAAATACTTGCTCTACAGCACAAGCACTCCAGAAATTATACCAGCGATTAACTGTATAATAAAAGAAATGTTTTTTGTTTAAACGGTATTTATCTACAGTTTCCTTTATACGCTCGAGAAGCGCTTCAAACTCTTGAATATTATATATAAAATTGCTGTATTTATCCCAAATATCATTTTGTTTCCTAAACCAAATATCTCTGTATGGCCACCGCTTTTTGAGCTCCTGCTCAAGTTTTACTAAATCTAATTGTGCCAAAACAATAAAAATAAAGGGATGAGTAATGCAAGCCATAAAAGCATTTCTTTAAACCAGAAACTCTTATGTTTTTCAATATAAGTAGCACTAATTATAGCTAACGGGCCAAAGATAAAATACAATTCGCTACCATCTCGTAAAGGGGCTAAAAAGAGTATAATTATTAAAGCAACTGCAGAGCTTATTAAAATTAAAAAATAAGAAGCCTTAAGTGTTTGAGAAGCATCAGAAATCTGTGAAATGTAAAATGTACCACACCACAAATAAAGTGCTAGGAAAAATGAGGCCGGTAATAATAGACTTAGCGAACTATAAGCTGTAAAGTCTAAGGTGGGGAGTTGCACATAATTTAATGCAAAATCTACTACGCCATCTGTGTACATACTGTACGTAACGGCAATAATAAGTACCGCAAATATCCCTGTAAAAGGAATTAACCAGTTTCTATAATCTAAGCGCCCATAAAATAAGATGGCAAAGTAAAGCACAATCAAAAACAAAAAGCTCCAGAAAAAAAACAAGGATGCTATCGTAATCCAGAAAGCGGCGTCAAAGACTTTTTTACTAAAATCATTAGAAGACTTTAAACTTATGATGCGTCTTAATGCTAAGAGAATAAAAGCTCCCGAAATTATAATATCTGAATTAAAAAATGTAGTAGGTACTGCAAATGAAAAACAGACAAAAAGATAGACGATATATGTGTTACGCTTAGTAAGTGTATTTTTTTTGACCACAAAATTAAGCACACCCAGTGAAAACAAATAAACGAGCAGAATAAAAAACTGGTTTATTATAGTATATGCTGTTAACTCATAAAAATCTGATAATACATATAGACCCGAAAAATAAATAAGCACTGCAATTACAATAATTGCAAAATTTATAGGTTTTGAAACGCCAAAAAAGCTTGTAAGCATCTTAGTTTTTTATATTTTTGCACCGCACAATAAGACATTGAACGTGCGACTTCGCTAATAACGATGTAAAAGTATACAATTATGGAATTGAAAGATTTATTTTACGGTATTCAAGATTTTTTTGTGAATGTTGCTTTAGCGCCGTTAGATGCAATACGAGAATTACAAGATAGTAGCTGGATTGCTGCAAATTTGCTAAACTTTGTATTTATCTTAATAGCTGCTGCTGCATTTACATACTGGACTTTACAATTAAAGAAATTTGATAAAGACGAGCATCATAACTTGAATAAATAAGCTCTTCACAAAATATAGAATAATTAAAAAGCCTGCTCATAGCAGGCTTTTTAATTATTTGATACTGCTACAAATCAAATCCAATATCTGTTCTATAATTCATTTTATCAAACGAGATTTTCTTTATATTCTCATAAGATGTGTTTAACGCTTCTTTAAAATCTTCGTGCAACGAAGTTACTGTCATAACGCGTCCTCCAGACGTGATCACTTCTCCATCTTTTAATGAAGTACCCGCATGAAAAACGAGAGAGCTATTTACCTCTTCAGAACCGGTTAATTTTAAACCTTTATCATATGTTTCAGGATAACCACCACTCACTAGCATAACTGTTGCAGCATATCTAGGATCTAGATCAAGAGTAACCTCATCTAGCTTTTGAGCAGCTACCTGCTCAAACATAGTAACCAAATCATTTTTAATACGTGGAAGCACAACCTCTGTTTCAGGATCACCCATACGTACGTTATATTCTATAACTTTTGGTTCATCTCCTACTTTTATTAATCCTATAAAAATAAATCCTTTATACTCAATATCTTCAGCAGCCAGACCTTCAACAGTAGGTTTAATAATACGATTTTCGATTTTTTCCATTAAGGCCGCATCAGCAAATGGCACTGGCGATACAGCTCCCATACCACCAGTATTTAACCCTTTATCTCCCTCACCTATACGCTTGTAGTCTTTTGCTGTAGGAAGTGTTATGTAGTTTTTACCATCGGTAAGTACAAAGACGCTAAGTTCTATACCATCTAGAAATTCTTCAATTACTACCGTTTCACTGGCAGTACCAAATTTTTTATTGGTAAGCATGTCTTCTAATTCTGACTTTGCATCTTCTATATCCTCCAGAATTACAACGCCTTTACCGGCAGCAAGCCCATCTGCTTTAAGTACATAAGGCGGATTAAGCGTTTCTAAAAAAGCTTTTCCTGCTTCAAGGCTTTCTGCTTTAAAGCTTTCGTAGGCGGCAGTAGGAATAGAATACATCGCCATAAATTCTTTAGCACGCTCTTTACTTCCTTCTAATAATGCTCCTCTTTTTGAAGGGCCAATAACTGCTATCTTTTCTAAAGACTTATTATTTTTAAAAAAGTCATAAATACCATTTACAAGGGGGTCTTCTGGCCCCACAACCACCATCTCAATATTTTCTGCTAATACAAGTTTTTTAACAGCTTCAAAATCATTTACACTAAGGTCAACATTTGTCGCGAGTTTTGCTGTTCCGGCATTACCAGGAGCAACAAACAAGCGTTCACACTTAGGACTTTGAGCAATTTTATAGGCAAAGGTATGTTCACGACCACCAGAACCCAGAATTAGAATATTCATCGTAGTAACTTGAAATTAGATTAAGCCTCAAAAATAAATGTTTGTAAATTGACCTACTAATTTTAGTCTTGTGAATTTAACCAACCTTAGTTTATCTCTTAATGGCTACGATATCGCTTCTGCTAAAAAGGAGCTTGATATTTTAAACAAAAAGGTTTTACAAAATACTGAACGCTATAATGCTCAACACAAAGCAGCTATTTTAGATTTCCATTTAAAAAATAACGAATTCTATAGCCGATTTGTCTCTGAAAAATCTACCGAATGGGCTGCACTACCCATTATGACTAAATCAGATTTACAAATCCCTTTAAATAAACGGCTCTCAGTAGGCTATTCTAATAAAAACTGCCACATCCATAAAACTTCAGGTTCCTCGGGTACTCCATTTATTTTTGCTAAAGACAAATACTGCCATGCACTTACCTGGGCGTCTATTCAAAATTTATATTTGACGCAAGGTATTGATCTCAACACATCGTACGAAGCACGTTTTTATGGAATTCCGCAAAGTGGAATTTCGCGTTATAAAGAGCGTTTTAAAGACTTTTTAAGCCATAGATATCGCTTCTCGATATTTGATTCTTCTTATCATAATTTTGAAAATTTTATAGCCAAGTTCAAACACAATAAATTTGGACACCTCAACGGATACACCAGTACGCTGCTTTTATTTGCTAAATACCTCAATACAAAGCATCTTATTTTAAGAGATATATGCCCCACTCTGACTCACTGTATTGTTACTGCTGAAATGCTTCTCGAATCTGATAAAAAATTTTTAGAACATCAATTTGCAGTACCTGTAATCAATGAATATGGCGCTTCTGAGACTGGTGTAATTGCGCTGGGTACAGCTCAACACTCTATGAAAATAGACGAGGCATTAATATATGTAGAGATTCTTGATGCATCTAATAACCCGGTACCAGATGGAAAAAGTGGTAAAATTATAGTTACATCTTTTTTTAATAAAGCTCATCCCTTTGTCAGATATCAACTAGGAGACATCGGTGTAATAAATCGCGATAGCAATGGAAATAAAATACTTACCAGTCTGGAGGGCAGAATAGGAGATTATGCAGTATTACCAGATGGCAGTAAAATACCTGCACTCGCTTTTTACTACGTGACTAAAAACGTTATTGATGACAGTGGTAATATAAAAGAATTTGTTATTGACCAGCAAGCACCCAATAATTTTAAAATAATTTATGTAGCTGAAAATAAACTATCTGAAAGTCAACGATCTAAAATCAAAAAAAGTTTGTTAACCTATATCAAACAATCTGTCACTATAGAGATTATACAAAAATCATCATTAAACCGAAGCAATCGTGGTAAGCTGAAGCAATTTACCCGTAGTTTTTAGCTATTTTTTATATTTCACGTAACCCAAATAGCTCCAACATAACATTAAATAAAGACTTTTCAATATTGAGATGTTTTCGACCTCTCGATATAATTGCCATTGATATTTGACTACGTCAAGTTTATTCCGTGAAAGTGAATTTTTACGAATTCTATAAATAGCCAATGGTTCTTGAATGCCATATGCAAAATCGATTTTTTTTAGATACTGCAACCACAACCCCATATCTTGCCTCTTTCTCATAAGTGGCATATAACGTTTACCTAGTTGGTTAATATTTATAAATACGGTGGAGCAAATGATAGAATTACTTTTTAAAATATCATTATAACAGACTTTCTGCGGTACAATAAAAGGTTCTAAAATAGGCTTTAGCTTCTCATCGACACGGACTGCTGATGTAAAAACAAAACTTTGATTTTGAGCCAGACATTTTTTAAGAAAATCAGGCAGCCAGAGATCGTCTGCATCAATAAAAGCCAGATAATTTCCGCGGGCATTTTTAATTCCAATATTCCGAGCGTGAGCTGCCCCCCTATTGTGTTTCAGTCTATAATATTTTATTCGCGGGTCAAGTTCTTGAAAACCTAAAATGATATCTTTTGTTTGATCTGTAGAAGCGTCGTCAACAAGTAGTAATTCCCAATCTACTAAAGATTGATTTTGAACCGAATGTATGGTTTCAACAATATACTTTTGGGCATTAAAGCAAGGAGTAATAATAGAAATAAGAGGGTTTTGAGCACTAGTAGGCCTTTGTATCTCCATAAATTACTTTAATGAATGTTTTTGCGATTATACGCAGATCCATCAATATAGACCAATTTTCTACATAAAATATATCAAAGCGAACCCGGTTTTTTATATCGCGCTTACTTTCTATTTCTCCTCTATAACCACTTATTTGAGCTAAACCAGTAATTCCCGGCTTAACTAAGTGTCTAAGCATAAATTTATCTATTTGGGTAGCAAACGAGTGCGTGTGAGCCACCATATGCGGCCGAGGTCCTACCACAGACATATCTCCCATTAGAACATTATAAAATTGAGGCATCTCATCAAGACTTGTTTTACGTAAAAAACGACCCACTTTAGTGGTTCGTACATCAGTTTTACTCGCCTGCAAATCATTTGCCGCTGTATTGACTCTCATAGATCTAAATTTATAGCAGTAAAACTCTGAGCCTCCTATTCCGTTGCGTTTTTGTTTGAAAAAAATGGGCCCTTTGTTATCAAATGCTATGAGAAGTGATACTAAGGGAGTTAACCAAGATAGAATCCCAATAACAACAATTAAGCTGATGGTAAGATCTAAAGAACGTTTTAAAAATAAATTAACAGGAGTATCTATAGGTAACGTTCGTAAAGCTAAAATGGGCGTAATACCATAATACTGAAACTCCATTTTCTTTGTAAAAATCTTCTTATTATCGGGTAGAAATTTGAGGCTTACAAGATTATTATCTGCAAACTGAATTAACGCTCTAATCTGTTTATTTTTAAGCTCTGCAATGGAGCAAAACATCTGGCTAATATCATTTTTCAAAACAAAATCTCTAATGTATTCTATATCAATATCAGGATCGAGCACATCTAAATTCGCTATGAGTTGAAATCCATAAGCCGGATTGTAATTAAAAAAGTTTTTTAAACGTTCGGTTTTTGTGTTCTTCCCAATAATAATCACACGTACCATATCACCACCTAGCTGTTTTCTAAATCGTTTACGTACATTAAAAATGGTGATTTTTAAAATTGCAATAACACCCATACTTAAACAAGTATATTCAAGTACAGCGCGTACAGAGGTATTAATTTCATTAAATATGCCTAGAAAAGTAAATGAGCATATGACTAATAAGAAAAATTGTCTGGCAATTATAGTGAGAATACGTACTAATGGGGTAAATCTATAAATAGAGTAAAAACTAAAACCATATGCCGTGATTAGCCAGCTAATGGTTATGAATACAGCAAATAGTAAATAACTGTGCGAGGAGAAATCAAAAAATTTAGCAAAGCCTATTAAAATAAGAATATCTATACTTGCAATTATAGGTTGTACTAGATAATTATGTTTTGTGTCATTTACAATCATATACAGCTACCCGATAAAAGTTTGTCTAAACATATAAAGTTAGTTAAAAGATAATGAATGAAAAGTAAGATAACTGCTGCTAAATTGAATAATTATTTGTTTAAACTGCATCAAATTATCAATTTCATATTGATCACCAACTATATTTTTATACTTAACAGCAAAATTCGCCATTAATCTTCGGGCTTAGTCATGACAAAACTAAAGGTAGTTCATATCGTCGAGGCACTAGGAGGAGGTATATACAGCTATTTTATAAATCTAACACAGGTGCTCGCACCACATCCTAATATTGATCTCACTGTGATTTATAGTGATAAAAGACAAGAGATCAATGCAAACAAAATTGCAAAAGACTTTCATCCTGACACTACATTGATAAAAGTTGCTATGCTCCGCGAGATTTCTCCTGTAGCAGATTATAATTCATTTAAAGACTTATGCAGCGAACTAAAAAAATTAAAGCCCGATGTCTTGCATTTACATTCATCAAAGGCAGGCATTTTAGGAAGGTTGGCATTTTTAGCAGCTTTTAAATTTAATACCAAGCTATATTATACCCCGCATGGGTATTCATTTTTAAGAAAAGACATTAGTGTCCTCAAGCGTTTTGCCTTTTTTACAATAGAATTTTTGAGTCAAAAATTAACCGGTGGGAAAATAGTTGCTTGTGGTGATACAGAACTAAAATATTCAAAAAAAATAGGACCGTCTATACTGGTACGTAATGGAATAAATTTTAAAAATGCACTTCAACAGGAAACTCTAAAATCAGATCGCATTCAGAATATTGTCACCCTGGGAAGAATTACCTATGCAAGAAATCCTAAGCTCTTTGACGCCATTGCACTCCAAAATCCAGACCTCAACTTTATCTGGATAGGTGACGGAGAATTAAAACACGTGATTACTGCTCCTAACATTCAAGTTACCGGGTGGTTTGAAGATCGTAATGTTGCATTATCTACTTTGAGCAAAGCAGATGTTTATCTGCAAACCTCCCTTTGGGAAGGTTTGCCCATTGCACTTCTAGAAGCCGCTGCACAAAAAATTCCTATAATTGCTACAGCAATTATAGGAAATCGGGATATTATAGTAAACGGAAAAACCGGAATATTAATCGAAGAAGCATCAGATTTTAAAGTTGCTCTAAACACGATAGAAGCTCCTCAAAAACGTAAAAAAATGGGCATGGCAAATTACGAGCGTTGCAGCTTACTTTTTGATAGTTCGCGCAATTTCAACAAACTTATCTCAATTTATTCTTCTGATTATCAATAGCGTTCTTTGTGAATATACTTAGCCATAAAGCACTAAATACAATTCCATCAAAACGGATTAAAAAATCGTCTACAAAGTTTGATGTAGCAAAAAGTATAAAGAAATATATACACAGTATTTGTTTTGAAGTAATGCCTATATAAGCAAAAAGGCTCACATAAAGCAAGGACACTATAAGACCGAGTAATCCAAACTTTATAAAGAAGTCCAGATATTGATTATGAACCGGAAATTCATATGTATGCAAAAAATTCTGATTTGTTTCTTTAAAATAGCGCGTTAGTTCTTTTTTTCCATCTGCTGCTCCCACACCTATTATCAGATTTTTAGAAGCAAGCTCGATACCAGATTTCCAAATGCTCAATCGTGTTACCAGACCATTAAAAACAGTTTTTTCGGGATTTTCCAATTCGTCTAATTTCCCCACTTTATCAAGATGCCCAAAAGTAACCGTTGTAAACTTTTGTAACGAATACGGAAAAACAGCAATGAATGCAACTGCCAAAATTAGGAACACGCCGATTCCTAGAAATGTCTTTCTATAATTTCTAAATTTTAAAAACCCATTTTCCTTATAAAATGTGATTAACAATATTCCGATGAAAGCATTAGTAATGGCTAAACGGGTATTTATATAAAATAGAATGAGTATCGAAAGAATAAATATCGCGATACGCCAAAATAGTAGGTTCCGTTTAAGTTTTCCTATGCCTTCTTTAATAAAATAATAATTTATTACCACTACAAAAGCCACATGGAGATTAAGCGCAGGCGCATGCTTTCCTATAGAGTTTGCAAATTTGTAACCCATCTCCCAGAGGTCTTTTCCGTGGAGATACTTCACAAATAATTCTGGAGAGACAAAAGCAAAGCGTACTAAGCAAAAACCTAAGATTAAAGTTGTAATTACGCCATACACACGTAAAATGAGTGGTGCATTAATACGGTGATTCTGATTTAAAATTAAAAGCGGAAGTACCAGAAGACTTATCCGTTTTTCAGCGTGCTTAAAACCTTCCAGAATTGAATCGTTATTTCCTATAAAGAGGAGATCTAATAAAAAAGGACTGGCTATTAAGCCCGAAAATAGGAGATGTTTATTTGTAAAAAAAAATTGCTTATAAAAAATAAGATTATATGCTGTAAATAAAATCAAGAGGTAAGTTGCCGGTACTCTAAAAAGGAGAGCAACTGCAATTATGATAAGCCAGAGGTTATAGTTATATCGATACGCTCTTTCTGAAACTATCATAATACAGTGCAAAATAAATAAGTGGCAATATGCCTATTTTATGTTTAACGGCAGAGCCTAGATCTGGTTCAAATACCCCCTGAACAATAAAATAAGCGAAGACCAGATAAAAAGCCCATATCTCATAGCTATAAACAGATTTATTTTTGAGACAATTACGGTAGAGAAATAGTAAATAAAATGTCAAAAGTAACTGCCAGATAACAAAAGCCAGAATTTGTGGTTTTAAAATGTGCTTTAAGCCATTTAAAGGCAGGTTTACAGATGCAAATCCGTAGAATATACCTACTGCCTCACCATACCAGGATTCTGTTGCTACAGGGGATGTAATTGCAGAATTTGTAGCTTCTTCTCCCGCACGTTGCTCGTTAAGTTCTTCTCGAGTACTTTGTGACAAATATTCTCCTTGTACCAAGCCATAAGAAAGGGATAAAAAAACTAAGACTAAGAGTCCTGAAAAAATACCAGCTAAAACCTTCCTCTTAAAATTTATCAGGCTTGTTAAGTAAATAACCCCAGAAATTATAGGTATTAAAATATAATAAGGTCTATACCAGATTCCGAATAAAACAATTAGAGCAAATAAAATAAAAACCGTCGTTCTCAAATTATATTTTCTGCTTTTCAAAATTAACGGAATACAAGCTATGACGAGGAAGGTTATAAATTCTTTAGATGGCATAGATATAAAGAAAGCCAATAAGATAATACAGATATATGCCAGAACATTACGAAGAGTAAAATGTGCAAATCGCCGCGGAATCCCTAAATTAAAGAGAACCAATAAGACAATAGGTAATTGAACTAAAGCGACAATTGAGAATGGTAGCTTACCTAATCCTGTACTGTCATAAAAAAGCATTGTAACTGGGTAACTGCGGAAAAAGCCTTTTTCATTATAAAAATCTTCGGTAATTATAATTGCATCAAAAAAAAATCGCTCTGGTAAAATGTAATACGATAAACATCCCAAAACTACTACTATTATACATAGAGCGAGATAGACAAATAAAGACTTATGTATCTTTAAGTGTCCCATACTTAATGTATAAAGAGATTAATTTTATCCTTTCGGTAGATGATGATACTGGCGATCACATTCCACATCACAACACTAAGTGCAGAAGCTATTGCTGCTCCGTTCATTCCCATTATTGGGATTAAAATCCAATTGAGAATACCATTAAAAACAACTGTAAAAGCTATAATGTATTGCAATGTAATTTGCTTCTTGGTCATATTTAAATATACGGCTGTGATTCCGCAAAGTGTACTCAAAAAGTGACCTATAATTAAGATACGTAATGATTCATTTGCTTCTATATATTCAGCTCCAAAAATGTTTAAAATGAGTTCTGAGCAGAAATATAAGAAAACAGAAAGTAGAACGGAAAGTGATGAAATTATACGCACACCTTTACGCATTAATGCTTGTAGTCCCTCTCTATTTTTGACATATAACTCTGCAATCTCTACTGCAATGTAGGAGCTTATAGTGCTTACAATCGTCGATATAAGAAATATAATTTTAACAGCCGTTCCATAATACGCGAGCGTTTTAAAGTCTGTGTATATTTTTAGAAAAAATATATCTATGCTTATGAGTAAATAAAATCCTAGTGCACTCATAGCAATGGGCATAGTAGATTTTAAAATTGTTTTAAACAAGACCGGCTTACTAGGTGAATTGCTAGAGGTATTTTGTGAGTATATCTTAAGTACTTCTAGTGAGGTTATGATAGCTAATAGAAGATAACTAGCCAGAAATACGTCTACTAAATAGGCTTTCGCTTCAAAAATATAAAGTATAAATAATCCTACAGCAAATGGCAGTTGCTTGTAGAGACCCCGATATAACTCAGACTTTTTCTGCAAAGCAAAACCGCGATATAATTCGGTATTTAATAAAGTAATGGCATAGAAAAACACACAAAAAGAGGTCTTGATTAAAAGAGTTCCGGATGTTATATCATTAAAGAGCGAATCAAAAACAGGTTGTGGTACGGAGAGTGTACCAATCAATATTACCACACTTATAAGTAATATTAACAGTACCATTTTGAGATAAATTCTAAAGAAAGTTTTTACCTGATTTCTCTTTAAAAATCTACCTGAAAAAAATAATATTGATTGGTCTGTGCCTAAAATTGCAAAACCACCTATTAAGAATAATGCAGATCGTGTGAACTCATAAGCACCTACGAGAGCTGGATCATAAAAATTTGTAAGATAAATAGTGATCCCAAATAAAAATAGGATCCCAAATACTCTTATAAGCAATACGCTAATTATACCACCCAATGCAGAGGTCGTAGTACTATTATAAATCTTATCTCTAATTGTTTTTAACATACATATTCTTCCGAAGGTATAAGCGATAGTTCAAAAATTACCTAGAATAAAAATTTATGTAGTGATTATAAGTAAGCCTGAAATCGCTTTTTAAACTTAAGTAATGCATGATAAAAAAGAAATATGAGAACAAATACTAGCGGTAGTATATATTTTAAAACACTAACAAGCGAGGTGCTTTGAAGCCATTTTGAAGAAGTGTAAACCTTAAAAACCGAATCCAGATATAAGAGCTTTTCCTTAATCTCGGTATTACGAGTGACTAAACTTGCTTTACTTTCTAGTACTGCACTTAAGTTAGATTCATCTCTAGCAGCCAGTATAGACAAAGATTGCTGCCCCGTCTGCAACGCTCTATTAATATTTTGAAGAACACTATCTATCTGTTGTATCGTAAATTCATTAGATATTAATTCTGCCGTTAAATTATCTACTCCCGCTTCCCGTTTTATTTCTAAATATTGATCTCCTTCTAAAAACTGAATTAGCCCTTCTGGATTTCTAAAAACTCCTGAAGCAGTTATTGTAATTTTATGAGCATCATAAGAAGTAGTATATAGCGGCTTATCGTAAAACGGACCATCATCGTCATAATCTGCAATCATTTCCAACAATTCTTCACTGTTGAATGCCGTATTTTCTAGCAAATTTGAAATATCCTCAATCGGCTCTACGCGTATTTCGTGGATATCTAAATTGGGGAAATAGCCTTGTAATTCTGCTAATAAGCTAGAATCTTTACTAGAAATCCCGTGATTAATTTGATCTATTTTACTGTATAAATAGCTTGTTGTGTTCACATTGGGAACGACAATTATTTCAGCAATTTTTTTCTCGTCTACAATTTTTGAAACTACATAACCTATACCAAAGCCTAATATCATTAAGCCTGCTAGTATTCCAATATTTCTAAGAAGAAATCGCCCCAGACGATATAGATAAATAATAAAATTTCTTAACTGCCTGCGGAGCCATTTAAAAAAATCAAATAAATCTATTTCCTGTGCTGAATTTTCCATTAATCTTTGAAGATTTGCTCCAAGATCTGCTCAGTAATTAAATAAGTAGGTTTTACGCCGGTAGTACCAAGTCCTCCAGAGGCAAGTGTACTTCCGGTTTCAAGAGGGTTATCTGATGCATAATACGCATATCGTACTTTTACGGTGTCGCTTATACTGCGTCTTAATTTTGCCGCTGCTTGTATTGCTTTTTGATAGTGAGCACCTTCCATCTCAAGACCGATAACATTCCAGGTGCTTTCATAAAAGAAGCGTAGGATATCCCTATTTTGAAGAGAGGTACCTAAAACAGATATCATAGCGCCCTCACAAACTGAAATTCCGTGTCCTTCAAAATGCTCTTTTTTAAGTTGGTTGTCAAACGGATAATTATCTGCAGTGCCTTCAAATAGATGGGCACTCGGTATCATAATATCTCCTTTTCCACCTTCGAGAATACCCGCTTTACCCATTATAGAAACCGATTTCACATCTAGATATGTAAGATTTTCTGGTTCTCCATAAGGTTTTAATAATTCTTCCATCGTCTCATAAGCCTGCTCTCCAAATGCATAATCCATAACTATGATCACAGGTTCTTTACCTTGTGGATAAGAAGATTTTGAGCAAAAATTATTCTGGTCAATATCTAATTTTGCCGTATCAAATAGCTGAACATCTATATTTGTTCCGCTTTGATCTGGCACCGAAATCATACCGTTTTGTAAGGCTGTTTTTTCAACACGAGCGCGTAATTTACCACTACCGGCATCACTCAAAATCTCATAAATCTCAAGATTTTCCTTTTTAGCCATTTCTTTTGCAAGAGCTAAAGGTGCAAAAAGCGTATTCATAACACTATGCATATTTGCACTTATGATGTGAATAGGGCGATTAAGAAGTCCTCTTGTATCTAGCTCTTTTTTAATTGTATCTGCCCAAACTTCACCGTGAATATGATGCCCTAAGCGCTCTCTAAGTACTGGAGAGAAAGTGACAATACGTTTGTCATTTTCAGATATCTCCTCAATGGCACGTTTTCCTAGCCAATATACGAGGCTCAAAAAGCGCTTCTCATTTGTAGGAGCAGAGAATTTACTATAAATGACAGTTACCTCGTGAAATGTTCTTCCGAGTATATTTGCGGTATGCGTTAATGCTATTTCGCGTTCTTTTTGAGATAAAGGTTCTTCAGATAAAACTGCTTTTTCCAGTTTCTTCCAGTCTCGAGTAGTCTGACCTTCTTCATTAATTATCACACGTTTCATAATCTTGTGTGACTCTACAAACAAAAAGGTCAAGTGTGTTAGAATATCATAAATTTCAGATCTACCTCTGGTGATCTCAATATTCATTTGTTCATCATCAATTCGGTAGCAATTACGTCGTCTTTTTGGCGGAACTATAGGCTTAAAATGCGAGTTTTTGTATCCTTCGTCACTTGTAAGATTTATAAACCGACATTCCTCAATACCTTCCGGTAGACGATCAATAACGTATAATAGTCCGTTGAGCTCTACTTTTTCTTCAGCAATAGTTCCATATATTTCTGGTCGCAAAATTAAAAGCGCTTCACGTAATGTATCTCCAGAAACACCCATAGGTTTATAAAAACCACGGTTAAAAAGGTGTCTCATAGTTATGTACATACGCTCAATAGCTGCAGAGCTTTCTTGCGCACGTGTTCTGTTTTCTTGTTTTATTAAACTCATCAAATCAAATATACTTTTTTAAAAACCAAATTCATTTAAGGCATCTGCGATTTTGCGGTCGTTTGCCAGTCTTGGGAGTTTGTTTTGTCCTCCTAACTTTCCTTTAGATTTCATATATTGGTTAAAGCCTCCTTTAGAAACCACATTAATTTTTAATGTTTCCAGAACTTTTCCTGTAATTAAATCTTTGTAATAACTGTTTTGCTTTTGAAGTGCTCCATCTATTGCTTTTGCAAACGCATTAATGTCTTCAGGTTCCTTATCAAACTCTATAAACCACTCGTGATACGGCAAGCCTTCTGTGGGATTTATTTGAGGTGCCACAGTAAACTCGCTTACCTGTACATTAAAAGAGGTCGCTGTACTCGCTAATGCCTCTTCTACCTCCTTCCCTATCACGTGTTCTCCAAAAGCAGAAATAAAGTGCTTAATACGACCAGAAACAACAACTCTATACGGTTTTGTTGAAGTAAACATAATCGTGTCTCCTACATTGTATGCCCAAAGCCCCGCTGTAGTTGAAATTATCATTACATAATTTACACCCACTTCTACCTGACCTATGGTAAGTCGATCTGAATTTTCATTAAAGAATGTATCAGCTTTGATAAATTCATAAAAAATACCGCTATTTAGCAAGAGAAGCATGCCTTTCTCATTTTGTGAATCCTGGAATGCAAAAAACCCTTCGCTTGCGGGATATAATTCTATACTATCTACTTTTCTACCTATAAGGTTTTCAAACTTTTTACGGTAAGGTTCATAATTCACACCCCCGTAGATAAAGAGATTAAAATTAGGAAAGAGCTCACCTACTTTTTTTCCTGTTTTAGCAGTTAATCGTTCAAAATACATTTGCACCCAAGAAGGAATACCGCTTATTACGCTCATATCCTCCTTTGTGGTCTCTGCTACAATAGCTTCTACTTTTGTCTCCCAGTCTTCGATACAATTAGTTTCCCAACTGGGCATTCGGTTTTTTTGAAGATATCCCGGCACATAATGTGCAACTATACCAGAGAGTCTTCCGGTTTGTATTCCGTTTTGTTCTTGAAGTTCTGGACTGCCTTGTAAAAAAATCATCTTCTTATCTACAAAACTTCGGTTATCTGTTTCAGCAATATAATGCAGTATTGCATCACGTGCTGCACTGGTATGCATAGGCATAGACTCTGCAGTAATGGGAATGTATTTAGCTCCGGAAGTGGTTCCAGAAGTTTTAGCAAAATACTGCGGTTTTCCCGGCCACAAAATGTCTTTTTTGCCAGCTACTACCTCATCAACATAGCTTTTTAATTCTTCATAATCACGTATAGGCACACGCTTAGCGAAATCTTGATATGTGCTTATATTTTTAAAGTCGTGATCCTTGCCAAAACGAGTTTGAGAGGCACTTTTAATTAGATATTCAAATACCTTCCGCTGTGTCTCCTCGGGTTCTGAAGACCACTTTTGAGTTTTTGAAACAATATATTTTGCAAAAAGTTTTGCTGAAAATGATTTTATAGACATTATTCGAATGCGATATAATTAGTAGGATCCACAGGGTAACCGTTGTTCCAAAGTTCAAAATGCAGGTGTGGTCCTGTGGTAAATTCACCGGTAGATCCTGCAGTAGCAATCACCTCACCTGCTTTTACCAGATCTCCCTGATCTTTAATTCTAGAGGCACAATGCTTATAAACCGAAATTAGATTATTTCCGTGATCGAGTATGAGAACATTACCCGTTTCTGAAGTCCATTCTGAAAAAATAACGGTAGCATCGGCCACGGCTTTTATAGGTTCGTTTTTAGGAACAACAACATCTACCGCGTAATGCTTTCTATCTAAATTGTATTTTTCAGTAATATTTCCTTTCACTGGTGGAAATAAAGAGAAATTCACTTTAGTAGACGCCGGTTCAAACAAATTATACCGGTCTTCATTAGCTACTTGTTCTCTCAAAATGCTATCTTCTTTAGATATTTTAAAGCTTAAACTTCCATTTTCTTCCTGATCTACTAATAGTAGCGAATCTTTATTGAAGTTCACCCGATCAACATCTCCTGTAAGCACTTTTTTTATACTAGCGTAATACTGCTGATTAATATCTAATTGTCTTTTAAGTGAATCTGTTTCAAAGATCAACTCAGTAGCTTGCTTTTTTAATTTTACAGATGAATATCCGGGAATATATTCGCGCAATGGAGTGTATGCGATTAAGAATGTTGTTAAAGCAATAAGTATGATTATTGAGAAGCCCACAACGATAAATACATTTAACCGTGTAAGCTTAAAAGAAACACGCTCTTCAAAAGTGTCTTCGTTTAAAATCACCAACCTGTATTTATGCAGAAGGCGCTTTCTAAATTTCTTTCTTTCTTTAGGTTTAGCCATATTGTTTTGTACTTATGCAAATATAAAATTTAAAAGGCGTTTCTCACTTGCTAAAGTTTCTTAAGGAGCAACCTAATCTGACGAATTCTTTTTATATTTACTGCCTAAATTAGAATAATATGAATTTACTATCGATATTTTTAGGAATGGTTGGACCTTGGCAAATAGGTCTTATCGTGGTTGTTATACTTTTACTTTTTGGAGGTAAAAAAATACCTGAGATGATGCGTGGTTTAGGAAGTGGTATCAAAGAGTTTAAAGATGCTTCTAAAGACGAGGACGCTCCTAGAAAATCTGACGACACTATAGAAGATAAAAAGTTATAATACGTATTTACTTCTAAAAAAAAGCCGCTTCAAATTAATTTGAAGCGGCTTTTTTTATGTTTATTTTTAGAATCTTTAATCAACAAATTTTACAGATCGAAGTATAGATTCTAGTTCAAATATATTGTCTCTCTTATTTGCAGACGGCTTAAATACAAAACCTTCTAATACAAGATACCGGTTATTCTCTTTATCGTCTACCGTATAGTTTACAAACGGTCCTGCCATAAATCTTCCTTTTACCTCCCACATTCCTTTCATCTCAAAGGCTTTTTTTCCGTCTATTGTAGTCTCATTAAGATACGGTGCAAAAGCTGCTTCTGTTATAAAACGCATACCTTCATTCACAACTATATTATCTCCAGCGATAGAGTCTCTCATCTTTATTAACGATCCTATAGTATTACTATCTGCATCGATCATATTGTAGGGAACTTCATAGATGGTAATATTCATATCGCCATTAGGAATGTCCTTACGAATCCAGAAAAAACCTGGATCGGTTTTAGCATATCTATAAGCTGATGGAAATTTCATGGTTATCCCAAAACTCTTAGTGATATCCTCGTCTTCTTTAAGCGATAAACTAATACGTCTTATTTTTTCTTTAACCTCTGCCGCCTTATAGGTGTCTACAATTTTAGCACTGTCACTTTTAATAAGATTTATGATTGACTCTTCGGTAGGTCCTCTTAAAATTATACCCGTTTGAGGTCTTGCATAAGCATCAGAAACTACCTCTAAGGCCGGAACATCTGCTTGTTCAATCTTTAGGAATGTACGCTGTTTACGCATAAATCCCGAAAAAGCTTCTATAGGCATTTGATTAATTTCAAACATAGGCTCTACCTGAGGCAAGCCATTAACAGGACCAGCAAGTTTTTCTCTAATACTTTCACCTACACTACCTGCCCATAAATCATTAGGCATTACTACAGTTAAGGTATTTAATGCTCCCGAAGATGATGATAAAATTTTTCCTTCCGGTTTATCATTACACGCAATCAAAGTAAATAGCACAAGTGCCAAAAGTAATTTTTGCATAATATTTTCTATTTGATGTTAGTTGGCAATCACCAGGGTCATTCCTGGTTTTAATTTATTACCACTAATATCGTTCCACTTTTTCAAATTATCTGGACTAACCCCAGGAAATTTTTGAGCAATCTTCCACAAGCTATCTCCCTTTCTAACAATATACTTTTGAGATTTACTTTTTGAAGTGCTCGAAGACGAACTAGAAACAATAGATTTTGTTGGATACAATGTTAGTCGCTGTCCTATACGTAAGGTATTTGACCGAAGATTATTCCATCGTTTTATTTGTGAAATCCCTACACCGTACTTCGAAGCAATTTTCCCTAAATAATCACCACTACGCACACGATAAGTAACACTAGTAGGATTTTCAACAAAAGCCGGTAATGTAGCTTCATCACGCTGTAATTCTTTTTCTGCAGTAGCATAAATAGCATCTTCATTAGCCACAAAAGAACCTAGCGCTTCTACAGGGAGGCGTAAATAATATTCTTCATCACTAACATAAGGAATAACATCAAGCTTGTAAGATGGGTTTAAAAATTGAACCTCATCAAAAGATACACCCGTATATGCTGATACTTGCTGAAGCGTTAAGGTTTGTTTTATCTTAACGGTATCCGTGGTAAAATAATTAATATCTGGTTTAACTGGTTTGTAGCCGTGCTCTTGTGCATATTCAAATATGTACATTGTTGCTAAAAAAGCTGGTATATATCCGGCAGTTTCACGTGGAAGATTGTGACGTATATTCCAGTAATTTGTGCTACCGCCACTACGTCTAATCGCTTTACTCACATTTCCCGGTCCAGAGTTATAAGAAGCAAGTGCTAGATCCCAATCTCCAAAAATCTCATAAAGTTTTGATAGGTATTGAGCTGCTGCCTCTGTCGATAAAATAGGATCCATACGTTCATCTACATACGAACTTATATCAAGACCATATAATTTTCCTGTACTGTACATAAACTGCCACATCCCGGTTGCGCCTACCCTTGATTTTGCTCTTGGTCGCAGTGCAGATTCTACAATCGCTAAATACTTTAGCTCCAATGGCATATTGTATTTATCAAATGTGGCTTCAAAACCTGGAAAGTAAAATTCAGATAAACCCATTAATCGCTCTAAAGTAGGCTTATGCCTTTTTAGATATGATTTAATTACATTTTCTAGAGATGGGGTGTATTCTATATTGAAAGGAGTGCGGGCATTTAGATCTGACAATCGTTTTTTGAGAATTTCTGTGGTAAGCTCAGGAAAATCTACTTCTGTGAGATGGTAGTCTTCATCAATTATAGCTTCGATAGAATCATATAGCGATCCATTTGTAAGCTCTTTAACCCACTTTTTATCAATTTTTGAGGGAAACTCCTGGTCATTTAAGTTGTAAGTAACTTTCCCTCCTTTACGTTGCTTAAAAAGGAAATTTTGTGACATTTCCTCTTGTAGCTCTTTTATTTCTAAGGTATCTACGACTGAAAGTGTATCAGATAAACTTTCATCCTCTATAATTTCAGAATTTATAACTTTTTTCTGAGCAAATGTACTCACTGCGGTTATCAAAAAATAACCAATAATAAAACGTTTTCTCATATCTATTTAGAACGATGCAAACGCTAAAGTCGTATTTTTTAACCGAAATCAAAAATGCTCAGAAAAAAGTAGAATCCTTTACAAGTTAATCACGAATAGCTGCAATACCCGGAAGTTCTTTACCTTCAAGCATTTCCAACATTGCACCACCACCGGTAGATACGTAAGAAACTTTATTTTCAAAACCAAATTGTTTTACTGCAGCAACGCTATCTCCTCCACCTACAAGAGAAAATGCTCCATTTGCAGTCGCATCTGCAATCGCATTACCAAGTGCAATTGTGCCTTTAGCAAAAGGCTCCATTTCAAAAACACCAAGCGGTCCATTCCATAAAATAGTTTTACTATTTGAAACAACTTTGGCGAAATTTTCTAGAGATTTTGGACCTGCATCAAGTCCTTGCCATCCATCAGCAATTGTATAAATATCTTCAATTTGAGTATTTGCAAATTCAGAGAAGTCATCTGCTGCAATTACATCTACCGGTAAATGGATATTTACATTTTTTTCTTTCGCTTTCTTTAAAATTTCAAGTGCTAAATCTTGCTTATCATCCTCACAAATAGAACTTCCTATTTTTCCGCCTTGGGCTTTGATAAATGTATAAGCCATACCACCTCCAATAATTAAATCATCTACTTTGTCAAGTACATTTTCTATAACGGTAATTTTTGAAGATACTTTAGCGCCACCTAATATCGCTAATACGGGACTTTCATTATCATTAAGCACCTTATCTATACTTTTGATTTCTTTGGCAAGAAGGTAACCAAAACATTTTTTCTCAGGAAAAAACTGAGCAATTATAGTAGTTGAGGCGTGTGCTCTATGTGCAGTACCAAACGCATCATTAACGTAAATACCTCCTAATTTTGAAAGCTCCTCGGCAAATGCAGTATCTCCCGCCTCCTCTTCTTTGTGGTATCTCAGGTTTTCTAATAATAAGATTTCTCCAGGTTCAAGATTTGCAGCAGCCTTCTCAGCGTCTTCACCAGTACAATCTGATACAAATTTTACCTGTACACCTATAATTTCAGTGACAGAATCTGCGATGTTTTTTAAAGAAAACTCAGGTTCGTTATTTTTAGGTCGTCCTAAATGCGACATTAAAATCGCAGATCCACCATCTTCTAAAACCTTTAAAATTGTAGGTTTTGCAGCTTCGATACGTGTTGCATCTGTTACTTTATAGTTTTCATCTAAAGGAACGTTAAAATCAACACGAATAAGTGCTTTTTTATTTTCAAAATTAAAATCGTCGATGGTTTTCATGAATAGTTATTATTTACAAAGTCAGTAATAAATTTTTTGGAATTTCGCTTAAGCAAACCTGTATAGAATGCCAGCTTTAGCTAACAAATATAACAGATAAGGCACAAAATATACGTTACATATCTGTTATATTTGACCCATGTTATTTCAAGATATTCTCGGTCAAAAATTTATTAAAAAGCATCTAACGGCAAGCATTGACGGCAAGCGGGTAGCTCACGCGCAGCTCTTTGTTGGTGCGAGTGGTAGTGGTGTTCTTCCTTGTGCAATTGCCTATGCGCAATATTTAATTTGCGCAAACAGTGAGGGAGAAAATACAGGTGTCAATACTTCCTGCAACTTAAAGTTTGATCATTTTGCCCATCCAGATTTACACTTTGCATATCCTGTAGCAACTACAGACTCCATTAAAAGTCATCCGGTATCTGATAATTTTGCAAAAGAGTGGCGCACATTTGTCTCTCAAAATCCCTATGGGAGTTTATATGATTGGCATCAACATATTGGTATTGAGAAAAAACAAGGGAAAATAGGAGTTGATGAAGCACAAGATATAGTCAAAAAATTGTCTTTAAAATCTTATGAAGGAGGTTATAAAGTGATGATTATCTGGATGGCAGATAAGATGAATAATGCGGCTTCAAATAAATTATTAAAACTTATTGAAGAGCCTCCTCAGAAAACGGTGTTTTTACTTATTGCTGAAAATGAGGATCAAATTTTAGATACAATTAAATCCCGCTGTCAGGTATTAAATTTTCCGCCGTTAGCTGCAGACTCATTAGAAGCCGCATTAATAACTCAACATAATTGTGAGCCTTCTGAAGCAAAAAAAATTGCTATTAAAGCTCACGGGGATTATAACCTAGCGCTACATTTATTAGAAAATAACAGCGACGAAGAAGAATTTGAAACCTGGTTTGTTTCTTGGGTACGTACTGCCTTTAAAGCACGCGGTAACAAGAAATCAATTTTAGATCTTATAGCGTGGAGTGAACAAATCGCGGCGACGGGAAGAGAAACACAAAAGAATTTTTTAGCTTACTGTGAAGATTTTTTTAGACAAGCGATGCTTCTTAATTATGGAGCCAAAGAACTCGTATATCTACAACCGCAAACAAAATTTGAACTTGCTAAATTTGCACCCTTTATTCACGGAAATAATATCAATTCTATTATTGACGAACTCCAAACCGCTTCTTTTCACATTGAGCGAAATGGAAATGCAAAAATTGTACTTACCGATCTTTCCATAAAACTAACGCGATTATTACATACGAAAGCATAAAAAAGGCGGCCAGTTGGCCGCCTTTTTTATTTCGTTTTAATCTTCTTATTCTGTAGTTTCTTCAGCTGGTGTAGTAGCAGCCGGAGTTTGTGCAGGAACTTCTGTTGAACCTGGTGTGTATTCTTTGTTTAAAGCTTCTAATACTTTATCTGTAATGTCAAATTCTTTTTTGCCGAATAAGATGTTACCACTATCATTTTTACCATAGATAAAATCATATCCATTTTCTTCGCCGTAAGTATCAATAAATTTTCTCACTTTGCTTACAACTGTATCAATTGCAGTTTGACTTTCCTGTTGTAATTGACCTCCTCTAGCTTGTTGCTCTTGCTGAATTTGTTGCTGTAAAGCTCCAAGCTCTTGTTCTTTTGATTGACGCTCTGCAGCACTCATCGATTGAACATTTTTTTGGTACAAATCTAATTTAATCTGGAATGCCTGAATTTTTGGTTCTAAATCCGCACGTACACTTTCAGTAAGTTTTGAATACTTGTCTTGTACTTCTGTCATTTCTGTATACCCTTCAAAAAGTTTTTGAGTGTCTACATAAGCAGATTTTGATTTTGAACAACTAGCTAATGTAATTGTTATTAAAAGTGCACCTAATATGTTTTTCATAATTTCTTAAAATTTGCTGCAAAAGTAATAAGTAGTTCTTTTTAAAGTTTAAAAATTTCACTATTTATTTACTATAAGACAAATTAATGTGAAACAGAAGATCTATAGCTTACCTTTATTAAAATCTACATTCAGAGGCTGTTTCTAATGAATTATAAATTATTTTGAATCCATTTACTCAGTCTAACTATAAAACCGGCTTAAAAAGGCTTATTTTATCATTTACCCCTCTTAAACGTATATATTATTGAAGAATACTCATTACTATGTCTAGCTTTCCAATTTGATTTAAAACCACTCATTATAGCTTTAAAAATATTAGAATTTCCAGATTGATATTTTTCTGAAAGCAGACTTACATAGTAAGAATCAAAATACATTGGTTTTTCTTCAATCAAATGGAAACCAAATTCAGAAAAAAGCATTTTCATACTTTTTCTAGAAAAGTGATGAATATGTCTTGGCACGTCCCAAGCAGCCCAATATTCTTTATAATGTTTTGAATCATACGAATTGAAATTGGGCACTGCAATTACTAATGTACCATTCTCATACAAATGATCAACTAACCATTGAAGTTGATCTTTTAAATCTGGCACGTGTTCAAGAACATGCCACATCGTGATTAAATCAAATTTTTGATTATTCAAATTAGAATTCAGTTCGAATAAAGTGAGATCTTTTTTCTCGGCATTTTTTCTTGCAATCTTACTCGGCTCTATACCGTTTACCTTCCATCCGTCATTTTTTGCTGCTACAAGAAAATCTCCTGTTCCGGCACCAATATCTAATAACTGATTCCCGTTTCTATATATATTAATATGCTGTAGCTTCTTTTTTAGCATATATCCTTTTACAAGTTGATATATTCTATCTAGCAGCGTTTTTTTAGAATCGGTGTGTGAGATATAATTTTCGCTTACGTAATAATCCTCTAAATTATTAGGTATGGGATCTGTAGTGTATTTATCTAATTCTTTATTGTAAATCAAATTAAACTCTTCCTTTGAAACTGAAAAGTCCTTAATCTGCATTGTTGATTCTACTTTAGATTTTGATTGCATTATAATTTTGACGATGATTGTTTCACGTGGAACTGTAATTAACGTCCCATATAAACCAACATTACTGAAATATCACTAGGTGATACACCACTTACACGAGAGGCCTGAGAAATAGTTGTAGGTTGAATTTTAGAAAGCTTTTCGCGAGCTTCATAACTTAGTGACTTTAACTTCGTATAATCAAAGTTATCTGGAATCTTGATATTCTCTAGTCTCTGAAGTTTATCTGCGTTAGCTTTTTCCTTAGCAATATATCCTGCATACTTAACTCTAATTTCAGCCTGCTCTAATACTTCAGTATCTAAATTATTTTTCTGAACATATTCCTTTACGTCAGTAAAATCTAACATATCTGATAATTCAATTTGAGGTCTGCTAAAGATCTTTACCATCTTATCAGATTGTTTCATAGGAGAAGTCCCTTTCTCCTCAAGTATAGGATTTGCTTCCTCTGGAGAAATACTCGTCGTGTTGAAAAAGTCCACTAGATTTTGAGCTTCTTTTTCTTTTACATCTAAAGCGTACATTCTATCATCACTAGCTAAACCAATCTTATGAGCTAAAGGTGTAAGTCTACTATCTGCATTATCCTGACGCAATAAAGTTCTGTATTCTGCACGTGAAGTAAACATTCGATACGGCTCTTTGGTTCCTTTAGTAATTAAATCATCTATTAATACACCTATATAAGCTTCGTCTCTTTTGAGAATTAAAGCGTCTTTTTCTTTAACTTTTAAACTCGCATTAATTCCAGCCATTAATCCTTGTGAAGCAGCTTCTTCATATCCTGTAGTTCCATTTATCTGCCCGGCAAAATACAAACCAGAAACTACCTTAGTTTCTAATGTATGTTTTAATTGTGTAGGCGGAAAATAATCATATTCGATTGCATAACCAGGTCTAAAAAACTTTACGTTTTCAAATCCGGCTACCTTTCTTAAAGCTTTAAATTGTACTTCCTCTGGTAAAGAAGTAGAAAAACCATTAACATAATATTCAATCGTATCCCATCCTTCTGGTTCTACAAACAATTGGTGTCTGTCTTTATCTGCAAAACGATTAATCTTATCTTCAATTGAAGGACAATATCGTGGTCCGGTACTTTTAATTCTACCGTTAAACATAGGTGATCTATCAAAACCTTCTCGCAATAAATCATGTACTTCTAAGCTTGTATAGCTCATTTGACAAGATCGTTGTTTTGTTAGTGGTTTTGTTACATTGCTATAACTAAACTTTTGTGGATTGACATCTCCTGGCTGCTCGATCATTTTTGAGAAATCTAAACTGCGACCATCTACTCGAGGAGGCGTACCCGTTTTCATTCTGCCAGATTCAAAACCTAACTCAACTAATTGTTCTGTTATTCCTTTTGAATTACGCTCCCCTGCTCTACCACCTCCAAATTGTTTATCTCCAATATGAATTAATCCATTTAAAAACGTACCATTTGTAAGAACAACTGATTTGGCTTTTATTTCAATTCCTAATGAAGTAATTACTCCACCTATGCGATCGCCATCCATTAATAGACCACTTACCATTTCTTGATAAAAATCAAGATTAGGTGTACGCTCTAACATAAGTCGCCACTCATCTGCAAAACGCATTCTATCACTTTGCACTCTGGGACTCCACATAGCAGGCCCCTTACTTTTATTCAACATCTTAAATTGAATAGCAGTCTTATCGGAAACAATCCCGCTATAGCCTCCCATTGCGTCAATTTCACGAACGATTTGTCCTTTAGCAATTCCTCCCATAGCAGGATTACACGACATCTGAGCGATCGTTTGCAAATTCATTGTAACTAGCAGCGTGCTGCTTCCGGTATTTGCAGCTGCAGCTGCGGCCTCACAACCTGCATGGCCGCCACCTACTACAATTACATCATATGTTTGATCAAAAAAACTCATTGTTCCACGTGAAACATTTAATTATACTTCCTTAAAAATGGGCGCAAAGATACTAAAAATTAAGTGCCTAAGATGGGTCTGCAGTATTCCATAAATTCAAATAATAATCCTCCTTATTCCGCATAAGTCTAATTTCATCCTCGGATTTATCTCCATAACCACACATATGTAAAAGTCCATGAATCATAACGCGGCGAAGTTCTGTGTTAAATTCGACACCAAATTTATCTGCGTTTTCAGCAACACGATCCGTACTTATATACATCTCACCGTTTAGAAGTTTACCTTCGGTGTAATCGAAAGTAACAATATCTGTATAGGTGTCGTGCTTTAAAAATTGCTCATTGATTTCTAACAAGTACTCATCAGAACAGAATACGTAACCCAACATTTCTATCCCATAGGATTCTTTTAAAGCTGCTGCTTTAATCCAATTCTCAGTTTGATCTACTAAATCTAAACTGAAATTATTTTGACTATTAAATTCAATCATTGTCTTGTAAATATTCTTTAACCTTTATCTTGTAACTAGTATTAAGAGGTAACACATCTCTATTCAAAAGTTCCTTAGAATTAAAATATGGAACGCTATCAGGAATAATATCTTTAGCCGAATTAGAAAAGAGTTTATCATTTGAAACTGATTCTCGATTAGAGTTTTTGTCCTTTTCCTGAAAGGCATCTTCGAGTTTTAAGAATTGTTGAATAACTTCATTTATTCTACGCTTTGCCTGTTCAGAATTTCCGTTTAAAAGATCAGATTCAATTTGATCTATATTCTTGAAAATCTGTGAGGCATTCTTTATAATTCCTTCTTGCCTAATAAGATCTTCTAACCTTTTTCTAATCGACTCTTGTTGTTTATAAATCTCAAATTGTCGTGCCAATTCGTCTTCACTTACACCAGCGCCACTATTTACTTTGGGATTTTTAGAATCGTTAGTTCCCTTTTTACCAGATCCGGACTCTTTAGAATTAGAATCTTTACCAGATTCCCCGGCATTTCCTTGACCGTCTTCACCGTTTTGATCGTTACCTAATTGCTCTGCAATTTCACGCTGAGACATTATAATATCTTGAAGCTGCTTACCTGATCCCTGGCCTCCGGGTTGAGGAAGCGGCATAGGCTCACCACTAGAACCATTGCCTAAAGCTAACGACAATTGATCTTGCATATTATCTAAAATATTCGATAGCATATCTGCAAGTGTGTTTGAAGAACTTACAACATATCGCTCACTAACCACACCCATATCGACATTATTATCAGAAAGCCGCTCAATAGAAGCGTCCAGATTGAAAGTAATATTAGTAAGCTCTTTATTTATATCTTCCTTAAGTGAACCATTGCGAAGCGATAAAGCAAAGAGACTATCATCAATATGCTTAAAATTCTCACGCAAAACATTCTGTTTTAAAAGGAACTTAGAAAACGAAGGATTAGAATTATTAATAGATTTAAAATTATCCATTAGTGCTTCTTGATCAAAAGAGAACGTAATTAAGTTGTCTAAAATTTGACGAAGCATCTCAACATCTTCTTGAAGCTGCTGAGTATCCCCTCCTCCACCAGACTCAAAAGAATCAAGTAATTTTTTTCCTAGCTTCTTTAGTTTTTGACCAGCTTCCTTTTGAGTTTCTTTGGGATTAGAATCACTAGAGTTAGAAGGATTGTCCAAATTTTTAAGTGTCTTATTTTGGGCATCTTTTATTTGTTGTTCTAAGTTTCTATCACTAGGCACTTCCAGAGGTTGTTTAAGACCATGATTTTCTTTCTCTAGATCACGCAGAGATTGTTGTATAATACTAAATTCTTCATTTAACTTTTTCTGCTTTTCTTTATTAGATGATTCTGTATTTGTACCCTCCTTAATCTGTTTATCTCCTGTATTAATAAGCTGTCTCGCTATGCGTTCTCCTTTGGTTTTAATATAAAAACGCTTCGTTAATTCTAATAGTTGTTGCATACTCCTTTTAGAATTATTGCTATTCTTTGCCATTTTATTGAGCTCCTCTTTTAACTCCTCATCACTCATCAAATCCTGGAGCTTTGACAATTCATCTAACAGTTTTTCCTGTTCCTCAAGTTGCTTCTCATTTTCTTCAACTCTAGATTTTAGCTGCTCGCTTTCAGGATTGGAATTTTCATTCAGTTTGTCTAATTCCTTAAGGCTATTTTTTAATTTTTCAGAATAACTTTTCATTATCTCCTCCTGAGCCTGCTGCCTTTCTATAAAAGATTTGAGTTTTCGCTTATCATTAAAGTCGAGCTTATTCTTTTCCTTTTGTAAATTCTGTATTACCTTTAATTCTTCTTGCTGTTTAGTAAACTTGTTAATAGATTTATCTATTCCTTTAAGACTATTCTGCTGCAATTCTAATTGTTTATCTACTGCAGCTTCACGACTTAATGATTGAAAAATAAAGATTTCAGACTGGGTTTTTTTATAGCCGTGTATAGCATCGTTATCACGCACTTCAAAGTAATAGGAATATGAAACTCCAGTAGTTAATTTGAGATTACCGGGAAATGAAACGTAAAATTGGTCAATAGTGCTATTGTTTGTGGGAATAGCAATACTTTTCTTACTATTTAATTGATTATCAATATAATAAACTAAGTTTAAGTCATGTAAACCGTAATCATCAGAAATTAATCCTTTATAATAAGTTTGACTCGTACCTAACGTATCCTTTTTAGATTCAATAGTAATGTCTGGAAATAAATCTGGGATAACTTCAACTGAATAATTAAGCGTTTCATAATTTTTCACCTGTTTATTACTTGTAGCTATTTGATAATTTACAGTCTCATAAATAGTTTTTGAAAATCTGAAAATATCTGAATTCAAATTAAAATACGATACTAGTGTATCATTTTTCCACGATACTTCAGACGTGTTTTTTGCTGAAAGTAACCAGTCAATTTTTGTGCCTTCAGGAACTTTTATAGTGCTCGAATTGTTTATAATTTTATTTTCCATCTGTAAATAAGGTGGAAAATGGAGATGCATATTGAAGGATTGTATAACCGGAGTCGGAACAATCTTAAACTCATACGCTGTAGAAAATATTCCATTTCCTGAAAAATTTACCTTGAGATTTTTATTAGGTTGATTCACTTTATAAGTAAAAATCCCTCCTCCCTTATTTTTCATAAAATAAGTAACCTTATTTATTGTAATCGATACTTCTTCTGGAATTTCTGAACCTGCAACTTTAGTACGAATTTCAAAATCCCTACCAGAAATTATAGATCGTTCTTTATTAAGAAGTGTAAATTGAAATGGTGCCGGTGGTGTATATACCTCTCTGTAATTAATAACACGCTTTGCACTACTACCTAGAATATTTGAAGATTCGCTTAAACTAATAGCTAAAAATATAAGAACCGGAATAGCGGAATACTTGATATATTTTGCATTGGATTTATAATTAATAGCTAATGAAAATGGTATGGGTTCTAATTCGTGGCTTTTTTGAAGAATACTAGCTTCTACCAAATCTGATTGCTGAGAATTTGATTTTAACTGAAGCGTATTAATTAATTTATCCCGTACCTCCGGAAAATAATTTCCAATTATTAAGGAAGCCTCTGTAAAATCAATACCCTTAGAAAGTTTAAATAATCGAAACGTAGGAATAAGTATAAACCTATAGATTAGTAACAACTCGATACCTACAAATGACCAAAATAGAAATCCCCTCCCCCAACTACTTAACCAGAAAAAATATTCAATTGCTAAAACAACCAGCAAATAAGTAAGTCCAATACCAATAAAAAATACAAAACCCTTAAGAATCTCATTCTTATAATATTTCTTAATAAAGCTTTCTAATTTTCTCTCTAAACCTTCCACAACTACCTCTTTAATTAGCTTGTTTTCTAGTAACTAAAGCTACGTCAATATATTCTAGTTAGTAATAGCAAAAATAAAAGGTTCTTATGAGATAATAAACCGTGTATAAAACGCAATGAAGAGCTGATCTCAATTTAAAAAAACGATTAACATAGTTCACTGCAAGTGCTACACTTAGTAAGATTGAGTACCTTTGCAGCCTAAAAAAATTATATGTCTAATAATGTTCGTGTGCGGTTTGCACCAAGTCCTACAGGACCTCTTCATATAGGTGGTGTACGCACCGCTCTTTATAATTATCTTTTTGCAAAAAAAAACAATGGAACTTTTATTTTACGTATCGAAGATACAGATCAAAATCGTTACGTTGAAGGTGCCGAAAATTATATAATAGAAGCCCTTAATTGGTGCGGAATCCCGTATGACGAAGGTCCGGGTAAAGAAGCTGGTTATGGACCTTACAGACAAAGTGAGCGTAAAGATAAATACGTTGCTTTTGCTGAAAAATTAATTGCATCAGGAGACGCTTATTATGCTTTTGATACTGCTGAAGCATTAGATACTCACCGTAAAAATCACGAAGACCAGGGAAAAACATTTATATACAACTGGCACAATCGAAATAAACTCGATAACTCACTCAATTTAAGCCAAGAAGAAACTATTAAACGTATTGAAGCCGGAGAAGATTATGTGATTCGATTTAAATGTCCCGAAAGTGAAATTCTAGAACTAGATGATCTTATAAGAGGTAGCGTAGAGGTTAACACAGCCTTATTAGACGATAAAGTGTTATTTAAGTCTGACGGTATGCCTACTTATCATCTTGCTAATATTGTAGATGACCATCTAATGGAAATTACTCACGTTATACGTGGTGAAGAATGGTTACCCTCAATGGCTTTACACGTTTTACTTTACCGTGCTTTTGGCTGGGATGCTCCAAAATTTGCACACTTACCGTTAATTATGAAGCCGGTAGGTAAAGGAAAACTTAGCAAGCGCGATGGTGATAAAATGGGATTCCCTGTATTTCCACTTCTATGGAAAGATCCTAAAACAAATGATGTTTCTGCAGGTTACCGCGAAGATGGCTATTTGCCAGAAGCTGTAATAAATATGTTAGCCTTTTTAGGGTGGAATCCTGGTACTGAAAAGGAAATTTACAATCTTGAAGAGTTAATTCAGGATTTTGATCTTCAACGAGTGCATAAATCAGGTGCAAAATTTGATCCTGAAAAAACAAAATGGTTTCAACAGCAGCAATTGCATATAGCTTCTGACGCTTCTTTAGTAAAGGGATTGCAAGCCTTTTTAGCTGGTAAAAATCTTGATTATGATGATGCTTATGTTCAAAAAGTAATACATCTGGTTAAAGAACGTGCTGTATTTGTAGCCGACTTATGGGAACAAGGAAACTTCTTTTTTGAGAGACCAGAAAACTATGATGAAAAGGCAGCTAAAAAAGCGTGGAAAGATGATACAGCAGAGTTAATGCTTATTGTATCTAAACTTGTAAATGAAACCGAAGAGTTTACAGCAGAAAATTTATCTGCAAATGTGAAAGAATGGATACAAGCAGAGGGTTTAGGCTTTGGTAAAGTAATGCAACCTTTTAGATTAAGCTTAGTAGGATCTATGTCTGGCCCAGATGTTTTTGTCATTGCAGAAACAATAGGCAAAGAACGCACACTTGAGCGTATACGATATGCTATCGAAAAGTTATAAGTAAAAAACAATTCCTGCAGTGATAAGGCTTAAGTTTCCTTTAAAATTTATTGCTGCAGGATCTTTATTTTCAAGATTCTTTTTATTTAATTTTTTAAGCGCGTTGGTCACACCATATTGGTATCTGGCAATAAAACGTACATTATCAATTCCTGCAGAAAAACCACCTAGGATCATTCCGTTGAGTCGCGACCACTCTTGAATATCTTCTGCTCTTAATGAGTCGTAGCCTTCAATAATATACTTTTTCTGATCTTCATTTTGTAGCTTCAAAGCACTATTGATTTGCAATACAGGTCCAAATTCAATGGTTAAATTTTCAGCAAGTATAAGGTAACTTAGCAATAATTTTATTTGTGCTCCTGTAGTTGTATAATTTACATCTTGAGCTTTATTTGTTAAATCTCGTGTACTCATTTTAGCAGAAGCTTGAATAAAATCTACACCGTAAATAAGATCAAAATTATTAAAGTATGCACCTCTTTGCGATAATCCTGCAATATATCCACTACCCTGCTCCGTATTAAAATTTGATGTATTTAAATTGAGAAGTGCGTATTGACCTTGTAAACCAATGTGGTTGTATTGTGTTTTATAGCTCTGAGCAGCTACAGAACTATAAATTATAAATATCAGTATATAAAATAGTGTTTTCAAAAGCGTTACAAAATTTAGGATAGGACGACAAATGTATTGTATTTTTAATGAGTCTCTTAAAGGAGATATAATCTAAAAGAATTACTATGACTTACTTTTTACCTGTAATCCTATTTCTAGGATTAATTATTCTTATCTCTTCAGTTTTTATTGTCAAACAGCAAACAGCTGCTGTAATTGAACGTTTTGGTCGTTTTACCAGTGTTCGTAATTCGGGTATCCAGCTTAAATTACCTCTTGTTGATAAAATTGCAGGGCGTATTAATTTAAAAATTCAGCAATTAGATGTTATCGTTGAAACTAAAACTAAGGATGATGTTTTTGTACGCCTAAAGATTTCGGTACAATTTCAAGTAGTGAAAAATAATGTATACGATGCTTTTTATAAACTAGAGGATCCCCAAAATCAAATAACTTCTTATGTATTTGACGTAGTACGATCTGAAGTTCCAAAAATGAAACTTGATGATGTTTTTGAGCGTAAAGATGATATTGCTATAGCTGTAAAAAGTGAATTGAACCAAGCGATGACAGATTATGGATATGATATTATTAAAACGCTGGTAACAGATATAGATCCAGATCAACAAGTAAAGATTGCAATGAACAGAATTAACGCTGCAGAACGTGAAAAAGTAGCTGCTGAATACGAAGCTGAGGCAGAACGTATCAAAATTGTAGCTAAGGCACGTGCAGAGGCCGAAAGTAAGCGTTTACAAGGTCAAGGTATAGCAGACCAGCGTAGAGAGATTGCAAGAGGTCTAGAAGAGTCTGTAGAGGTTTTAAACAATGTTGGTATAAATTCACAAGAAGCGTCGGCTTTAATTGTGGTTACCCAGCACTATGATACTTTACAATCTGTAGGTGAGAATACAAATTCAAATCTTATTCTTATGCCTAATTCACCTCAAGCCGGAAGCGAAATGCTCAATAATATGATTGCTAGTTTTGTCGCCTCAAATCAAATAGGTGAAGAGATGAAAAAGAAGAATGAAGCTAATGGGATAGTTCCTAAAAAGAAGGTAAGAAAACCACGTCCTGAAAGTGGTTATGATTCTAACTTTGATGATGAGATATAATTGATTATTTCAGTATAAATAAAATGCCTCAGATAAATCTGAGGCATTTTTTATTTTATTAAGTAACTAAAAAATTACTCACTTTCTCCTTCGACATTTTTAACCTTGACTCGCTTAATACCTAAAATCGAATTAACAGCTTTTAAAACAATAGTTTTTTGAGCTATTGCTCCTACTGTATTCGCTACCATAGAAATTGGCGAAAAGGAAGATTTAACATCGTTAATACTAAGCTTTACCTGCTCACGATCAATCTGATTTTGAAGTTTGAGAACTTTTAAATCATGTTCTATTTCTAAAAAAGATTTATAAACTTTCATGAGTTGCTCGTATTGGTTCCACATCTTGTTGATAAATTACAGTAGTATCTTCTGCTTTCTTACTATAATCTTCCTTTTTGAAATCATCTTCATCCTCTTGAAAGAAAATTTCAGAATATTTTGTAAGAACAATTTTAGTGATAATAGGTTTTCCAAATGTGCGGTATAGCAATAAAATTAATAGGTAAAAACCACCCATAATAAAATACCCATAGCTAACACTATTTAATGATTCACCTATAATAATCGCTAAACCTACAGAGATGAAGAGTACAAAAATCACACAAATGCTACCCATTACTAGTAAATTTACTAGTGATACAGCACCACTCATTGATTTTTTAAAAATATCTAGTTTGTAATATTCAATACTACTATCAAGATATTTTTTAGCATCATCTGCTACAACATTTATATGTTTTGAAATATTGAATATTGACATTTCCGCTTATACTTTTGCGGTTGGTACATTGATATCTTTAATATCCTGTACTTCTTCTTCTATTTTGCTCGCGGTTTTAGCATTTTTAGATCGCAACTCTTCAAGTTTACGCTCCATAGTCACTAAAATATCGTCAGCCTTTGTACTAGCAGTTTTAAGAGTATCTTCTAACTTAGCATCAAAAGATTTCTTTGCCTGCTTTGCAGAAGCGCTTAAGTTTTCTGAAGTCTCGTTAATCTGTTGCTCTAACTTTCTCTTTGCTTCTTTAGCATTTTTAGATATTTTCTTTCTTGTTTTATCACCGCTTTCTGGTGCATATAATAATCCTAGACCTGCTCCAATTGCTGCTCCAGTGATAAGTGCTAAAATTGTATTTCCTGCTTTTGACATGGTTATGGTTTTAAGTTTCACTCAAAATTAGCATTGTTTAAAACCAATCACCGTTAATAACCGGTTAATAATTAAGCTATTTACCTTAAAGTAATGCTAAAAATATTTTAATCGATCTGTAATTATACCATATCTGCGCCTTGCTCAAGAAGTGAGTCTCCAGAGTTTTTCATTTCAGTGAGATAAGCAGCTACATCTGCATCATCTTTAGAAACAATACCATTTTCAATAAGAACAATTAGCGTCTCTAAAACAGCTAATCGTGTACCTATTTTTTTAGCTGATGTATTAAACAATTCTTTTAGCTCTTCGTAATCAACATCCTTAGCCAGATTTTGAATTTGTTTGATACTTTTTAAACGCTTTTCTTCTGGTAGTTGACCTAACTTCTTCCCTATCTTTTTGATTTCATTTAGAGCCGGTATTTGCGGTATTTCCTTTACTGGTACTTCTTTCTTTTGAGGCACAACTGTAGACTTTGTTTCAGTTTTTGCCCAAGTATCTCTTAAACCTACTGTTTTGTTGAAGATAAGATTTGATGGTGTGCTCTCTTTATCAACATTGAAATAACCCATACGTTGGAATTGAAAGATATCAAGCGGTTTTACATCACTTAAACTTGGTTCCAGATAGCCAGTTATTACTTCTAAAGAATCAGGATTTAAATACTCCATAAAATCTACATCCTTATTTCCATCTGGAGACTCATGATTAAATAAGCGATCGTAAAGACGTATTTCTGCTTTTATAGCGTGTTTTATAGAAACCCAATGTAGTGTTCCTTTTACTTTGCGTAAACTGGCTTCTGTACCACTTCCACTTTGAGAATCGGGATCATACGTACAATGAATTTCAGTAATAGTTCCTTGTGAATCCTTAACAACAGATTCTCCTTTGATGATATAAGCATTTTTTAAGCGTACTTCTTTGCCTATACTTAGTCTAAAATATTTATTATTTGCAGATTCTTTAAAATCTTCACGTTCTATATAAAGCTCCTTAGAAAAAGGTACTTTTCTAAAGCCCGCGCTATCATCCTCCTGATTGTTTTCTGCATCCAGCCATTCTTCTTGATCTGCCGGATAATTATCTATAATTAACTTTACAGGATCAAGAACTGCCATTACACGTGGAGCAGTTTTATTTAAATCTTCACGTATATTAAATTCTAAAAGCGACACATCAATAACGTTATCACGCTTTGCTACACCCACAGCATCAATAAAATTACGTATAGATGCTGGTGTATATCCTCTTCTTCTAAACCCAGAAATGGTAGGCATTCTAGGATCATCCCATCCACTTACAATACCTTCTTCGACAAGCTTAAGCAATTTACGCTTGCTCATAATTGTATAACTCAAATTCAGACGAGCAAACTCACGCTGTTTTGGTTTTACACCGTTTGTAAAAATATTATCTACAAACCACTCATATAAAGGTCTATGGGGTTTAAACTCTAAAGAACACAAGCTATGAGATACTTGTTCCAGATAATCACTTTCACCGTGAGCCCAGTCATACATTGGGTAAATATTCCAGGCGGTACCTGTACGATGATGTGCTTTATTAATAACACGATACATTATAGGATCCCGCAGAAGCATATTAGGAGATTCCATATCAATTTTTGCACGTAAAACATGAATGCCTTCTGCAAACTCACCATTTTTCATTCCTTCAAACAGTCTCAAATTCTCTTCTACAGATCGGGATCTGTAAGGACTATTTGTACCAGGTTCTGTAGGAGTCCCTTTTTGCAATGCCATAGCTTCGCTCGATTGAGAATCTATATAAGCTTTGCCATCTTTGATAAGTTGTACAGCCCAATCATACAGTTGCTGAAAATAGTCTGAAGAATAACAGATCTTATCCCATTTGTAACCTAACCACTTAATATCTTCCTGAATAGCATCTACATACTCCTGCTCCTCCTTAGACGGATTAGTATCGTCAAAACGCAAATTTACAGGTGCGTTATAAGTCTCTCCTAACCCAAAGCTGATACAGATTGCCTTACTATGACCTATATGTAAATAACCATTAGGTTCTGGAGGAAATCTAAAGCGTAGATTTTCTTTTGGAAATCCGTTATTAATATCTTCTTCTACTATTTGCTCTAAAAAATTGAGCGCTATATAATCTTCTGCCATTGTATTATCTGTGCTGTATGAGAGTGTAAAATTACTAAAAATACACGTCTAAGATCGCTTAATATATTCTATTTAGAGCTGTATAATATTACAGCTTCATCAAACATATAATATCTTTACGCGATCTAATATCGCCAAGAGCGTAAAATTTAAAAAATTGCTTAGATAAGCTAATAGATAGGACAAAGAACATCATCTAATTGCAATTAAATTTACCCTTCAGAAATTAAAATATATGGGAGTTATAAAACTGAATAAAGTTAAAGTATATGCATATCACGGCTGTTTAATTGAAGAAGGTCAAATAGGGTCTGATTACTTTGTAGATCTAAAAATTAAAACAAATTTGACTACGCCTTCAATTACAGATAATCTTAGCGATACTGTAGATTATGTGCATTTAAATAAAATAATTAAAGAAGAAATGGCCATACGATCAAAACTTCTTGAGCACGTATGCAAACGTATTTTAGATCGTTCATTTTTAGAAATATCGAGTATAGAGAAAGCCACAGTAACGGTACGTAAAGTAAACCCTCCCATAGGAGGTGATGTAGCTTCTGTAGGAGTATCTATAACTAAAAAACGTTAATCTCTTTTATATCCAAAGAAAAATCTTAAATTTGCACTCCCAATACAAAGGGTGTCGTGGCCGAGTGGCTAGGCTCAGCTCTGCAAAAGCTGCTACAGCGGTTCGAATCCGCTCGACACCTCAACAAAGACTCTTCAAATTTGAAGAGTCTTTTTTTTGTTTAAAATATTGATATTATTTTAGTTAGCAATTAATTGAAGATTTCTAAAATCTAACTACGGAAAGTTTATAGGGTTATGGAGTCCCCATGAATATTGAACTGCGTTTCTGGAGCAATCTCTTCAATTCGTTTTTCAATCTGTTCAATTTTTGCAGGAAACATTCCTTTAGAAATTAAAATTAATCCGAAGACAAACATTAAAACACTAATACTGCGCTTAATTATAGAAATACGTGTAGGTGTTAATTTACTTCTCAACTTCTTAGCCAGCAGTATTTTAAAAATATCTGTTATTAAATAGGTACTTAATATTCCACCGAAAAATAGAAGTAGCCTATCTGAATCCATATCTAATGCAGGACCTGCAGATATTAAAATTACAAGCCAAAATCCCAAAACTCCTATATTGATAAAGTTGAGTAGAAATCCCTTTACCATCAATCCAAAATAATTACGCTTACTCATCACAACCGTAGGATGCTCATCATCTTCAAGCTTATTATTTTTGACTCTTAAAAAAGAAATGACCCCGTACATCGCTAGAAGCATTCCTCCAAAAATAAAAAGTGCCGGATCATCTTTGACCTTTGCCAGAAGCTGGTTTGTACTAAAATAGGCAATTAGAATAAAGGTAATATCTGCAAGAACTACACCTATATCAAAAATAAAAGCTGCTCTAAATCCCTTTAAAGCAGCTGTTTCTAGCAATACGAAAAATACAGGTCCTACCAGAAATGCAAGTAAAAAACCTAAAGGTATAGCTGTTGTAAAATCTTGTAACATTAGGATTTAAAAATCGATGTGCTACAAAAGTAACTAAATTGAGTTAAATCACTTCACAACGTTAATACGGCCTCCTATAAATTTGTCTTGGATGACTTCGGTAGGATTACCATAAACATCAACATCTCCTCCTGCTCTTATTTTAATTTGAGCTGTTCTACGAGCAAAAATATCTGCTTCTCCACCTGCTTGTATTCTTAAGGTTGTGTCTGTAGTTTCTAAAGATTTTCCTTCAAAAATACCTCCGGTATTTATCTCTACATTTTGCTTTTCTGCAGAACCTTTAGCTTTAATAATACCTCCGGTTACAGCACGCATTTCTGCAAATTCTACATCTAATCCTGCATTAACAATTGCGCCTTCCTGTACACGTATTTCAATTCTACTTTGTTCTAAAAGTTCATTAATTTCAACTTGAGCACCTTCATTAGCATCAATTACACGTAAATTGTTATAATATACTTCTACAAAAGTCTCATTACCATCAAATATTTTATCAAGATTCATACGCACTTTTAAAACTCCATCGCTGTTTACGAGTTCTATATTTTCGGTATCCTTTCCCTTTAAAATAACTTTATTTTCAGAAGACTTAATAAGATTAACTCGCATACGGTCAAACACTTTGACCTCTGTAAAATCACCTATATTTCGTTCGTTATTCTGTGCATTAGCTGCACCTATTGTTAGAAGAACTAACAACATAATTAAATTTTTCATACGTTTTGATTTTGTAATGTAAAGACAAACCCTTTTTTGATTTGTTACACTTAGAAAGCGATTAGGCTTTATTCTCATATTCTGCTTTTGTACCAATCAAAGTAAAATCAAGATGTTTTTTTACTAGATCGGCTTCTTTAACCTTTACATAAACCTCATCGCCTAACGTAATTGTCTGTTTTGATTTTCTACCTACAATAGCATATTGCTCTTGATCAAAATCATAATGATCGCCTTTGATATCGCGTAAACGAATCATTCCCTCACACTTATTATCGATAATCTCTACATAAATTCCCCATTCGGTAACACCAGAAATTACACCTAAGAAAGTTTCATCCTTATGATCTTGCATAAATTTAACCTGCATATACTTGATAGAATCGCGCTCTGCGCTAGTAGCTAAATATTCCATATCACTACTATGCTTACATTTTTGCTCGTACTCTTCTTCATTTGCAGACTTACCCTGATCCAAGTAATGTTGTAATAATCGATGAACCATTACATCTGGATAACGTCTTATAGGTGAGGTAAAATGGGAATAATAATCAAATGCTAAACCATAATGGCCTATATTATCTGTACTATAAACAGCCTTACTCATTGTACGTATAGTTAATGTATCAATAAGATTTTGCTCTTTTTTACCAGCTACATCACTCAATAAATTATTTAAAGATGCTGTGGTACTCTTGCGATCTTTATAGTTCATTTTATAACCAAATCGACCGGCTATAGTTTGTAATGCCGCTAATTTTTCATCATTCGGTTCATCATGAATTCGATAAACAAATGTTTTTTTAGGCGTTTGCTTACCTATAAATTCTGCTACTTTCTTATTGGCAAGAAGCATAAATTCTTCAATAAGTTTGTTGGAATCTTTAGAGCTTTTAAAGAACACACCTACAGGCTCATTATCTTCATCAAGATTAAATTTAACCTCCACTTTATCAAAAGAAATAGCACCATTTTTCATACGTTGTTTACGCATGATCTTAGCTAATCTATCTAGTTCTATAGTAGCTTCTACAATAGCATCAGTAGAAGTATATTCTTTTCCTGTTAAAGAAATCTCTGCAGGTATAGTGCCTTCACGGGTTTCTATAATATGCTGCGCTTCTTCATAAGCAAAACGGGCATCACTGTATGTAACCGTGCGTCCAAACCACTGATCCAGAACTTTACCTGATGATTTATCTAATTCAAAAACCGCAGAAAATGTATATTTTTCTTCATTAGGTCGTAGGGAACAGGCATTGTTAGATAAAATTTCAGGAAGCATAGGTACTACTCGATCAACAAGGTACACCGAAGTAGCACGCTCATAAGCTTCATCATCTAAAATGGTACCAGGTACCACATAATGCGATACATCTGCAATATGAATTCCTATCTCATAATTACCATTTTCTAATTTTTGAAAACTTAATGCATCATCAAAATCTTTTGCATCTTTAGGATCTATGGTAAATGTCAAAACATCGCGCATATCCCGACGTTTTTTTATCTCATCTTCTTTTATGCTCGTATCTATATTATTAGCATAATCTTCAACTTCTTTAGGGAAATCGTGCGGTAATCCATACTGTGCAAGTATAGAATGAATTTCGGTATTGTGTTCCCCAGGCATTCCTAGGACTTTAATAACTTTTCCAAATGGAGAATCAGCTTTTTCAGGCCAATCTTCTATTTTGACTAAAACTTTCTCACCATCCTTGGCATCCCCTATTTTATTCTTCGGAACAAATACATCAGTACGCATTTTTCCTTCTGCAGATGTATTTACAAATGCAAAATTCTTCTGCATTTGAATCACACCTACAAATTCTTCCGTTTTACGCTCTAGAATTTCGACAATCTCGCCTTCGTGTTTTTTACTGCGACGTTGTTTATATACATAAACCTTAACAGTATCACCGTTTAAGGCTTTGTTCATATTGTTCTTAGGAATGTAAATATCCTGCTCCATTCCTTCAACAATAACATAACCATCGCCTTTAGAAGTACAATCAAGTTTGCCGGTATGGTAGTGGGATGTAGCGTTAAAGCTAAATTTTCCTCGTTCTTTTTCTTCAACGTGCTTTTTAGCTGTAAGTTGAGACAATTCTTTAACTATCTCATTACGACTATTAGGGTCGTCAACTTTTAATTTTGCAGCTATTTGTTTGTGGTTAAAAAGCTTTCCTGGCTCTCCTTTTAAAATCATCAGAATTTTCTGAGATAGGTCTGCTATTTGTGTAATGGGTCTTCTTCTTCTTTTATTTGGCATTCAATGCTTTGTATTTAATATTCGTAAAATTAGGGTTAATCGCTTTAACTGAGTCCTTAGGAACGTGAACTTTAAGTTAATCTTGGCCATATTAGCCTATTAAGAGACTATTTAAAGGTTTGATAACCAATTCTTAATCTTTGAACTTAGTTTATTGTTAAAATAAACTTAAATTTACAACTATAATGAATTCCTATTAATGCTATGAAGATACTACGTATCAAGAAAAATGCAATTTTTTATATATTTCTAAGTATACTTATACTTGGAATTATAGTTGTCTTTACACACGTAAATTCACAATTTTAGAAATCAATTTTCAAAATATTTAATCTCTAGAGTTCCATAATTTGGAACTCTTTTTTTTGATTAAATCTTACACTTGTTAACAGTATATATAATAATCATTTTTCTTTTTTAAATTTTAAATAAAATCTGTTTGTTATTATAGTGTGTTAATAGCGGTATAAGTTTTAGATCATGTTCTTAGGATTATTAATTATTGGTACTTATGAACGTATTATTAATAGGTTTATAAAGTCTAAAACACTTGATTTTCAAGGAGATTTTAATCACTGTTAACAATTGTTGATAACCCTAATTAAATAGATTTTTAAGATAAGTTTTTACTAACAATTATTAAGACTAGAATTTTTTTTTGCTCATAAACTGAACAGAAAATTTAGAAAGATTTTCTTGCATGGTATTACCCATGTTTTGCTTTGTATTTTTTTATTTAGAAACCAATTTTCATTTTGATTTTTTGAATACAACTTATTAACAAGCATGTTAACTATATGTTAACTCATTGATAGTTAAGCTTATTTCAAGTTTCACTATTTATATCTAATTGATACTAAATAAATTGAGTTTATAGCAGTTAAATGTGGTTATTATACACTAAAATAAGACCGTATTTTCTCTGTAAATCACCTTTGAAAAATTCTAGACTTAATCATAAATATTGAAGTCAGTTTAAATATTTATAGGAAACTTGCACTTATTAAGTTTCAAACAATCTCACAAACTAAAATGGAAATCAAGATACTTCCCTTTGAGCAGCTAACGGCTCCTAAATTATATGAACTATTACAATTACGCGCAGAAGTCTTCATAGTAGAGCAAAATTGTGTCTACCAGGATATAGACGGTAAAGATTTTAAAGCATTACATGTATTGGGATATGAGAATAATACTTTAGTTGCTTATACTCGCATTTTTAATAGAGGTGATTACTTTGAAGAAGCTAGTATAGGAAGAGTTTTAACGCATACTCAATATCGTAAGTTTGGTTATGGTAAAGTAATTATGCAAGCTTCTATCGATTATTTAGAAAATCAGTTTAAGGTGGATACAATAGAAATTTCTGCACAACAGTATCTCGGTAAATTCTATACAGAACTCGGTTTTAACAAAGTTGGTGAAGGTTATTTAGAAGATAATATTCCGCATATAAAGATGATAAAAAGCAAATAAAAAAACCGCCAATTGGCGGTTTTTCTGTTATGTCTAAATGCTATTTAGATTTTGAGTGGTGTTTTATTCAAACTTATACTATCAAGCATCTCATCTGTAAATTTATAATGTCCACGGGTGGTCAAAATTTTAAATTTGAAGTTCTTCATTGTACTTAAAACATCTAGAAAAAGCCATTTAGACTTTAATAATCTGGGTTTCTTAGACTTTAAACTAAGTTCAAATATATGTTTCTCGCCGTCACGCTCTGCAACTATATCTGGCGTAATAGATATTTCACTACCTTTTTTAATGTATGATTTTGGACTTTCAAAGCCTTCAGTATCGGCTTTTATGTTTTCAAATCCACGATCTTCTAAATAGCTAATTGCAGTTCCTAAAATTTCTGTATTCTTATCGGTGTCTTTATCAATAGTTATCATTTTGATAAGATAACAAATTAGAATTTAAATTCTCTTAAATTTCGGTTAAAGCACTAAGTGGAAAGTTAATACGAACAGTAAAATTAAAATTTCCTTGTATTTTGTTTAGATTACAATTTTAGAATTTGAGAATATCTCTTACTATCTTTTAAGATAGCTATCGCCTGAGCGATTTCTTCATTATGCTTAATTTGATATTCATAAAGTCCGTCTCTATAGAAATAACGCTTCACCAATTCGTCGATTATTAAATTAGAAATTTCTTTCTCTTTAAGATCCAACTGCTGCTTTTTAGCTGCATCTATGGTTTTCATCAAACTCGCATATGCTGTACTAATTTCTTCTTGCAAATCATCTTTATCTGCGCGTATATACGATTGTTCTAATTCTTTTTCAGTTTGGGTTTGATATTCAAAACCATTTTTAATCAGAAAATTTTTAAAAGAAATATAGTCTGCATTGGTAAATTTAAAGTCAGAGATACGCTCGTATGTATGTTTATAATAATAATCTGTAGCAAAATCAAATATGGCCTGATCCATTAAAAGGGCTTCAGTTATTGCACTTAATTGTGCAGATTCTATTTGAACATCAGGTAAAATTCCACCGCCGTCATAAACACTTCTACCTGCTGCTGTTTTAAATTCATTATAATCTTCCACGTTTGTACGTATAGCGTTTCCTTGCTCGTCTCTATTCCAATAATCAAGAGCTTGTATACAACGCCCGCTAGGCGTATAATATCTAGATATAGTTACTTTGAGTTGGGTTCCATACGTAAGTTCTTTAGGACGCTGTACCAGTCCTTTTCCAAAGCTTCTAGCCCCTATTATTACGCCACGATCGTAATCTTGCAAAGATCCTGAAACAATCTCGCTGGCAGAAGCACTACGACCATTGATAAGAATTGCAACGGGTATCTGAATATCTAATGCTTCATTTTGAGTTCTATATTCTTGATTATACTTTTCAATAACAGATTTTGTCGTTGTTATAACTCTATCTTTTGGAATAAATAAATTGCTAACATTAATTGCTTCAGTAAGTAATCCTCCGGGATTTCCTCTTAAATCTAAAATTATAGAGGTTGCACCTTCGCTTTTAAGTTGGGATATAGCTTCAGCTGTTTCTTCAGAAGCTTTCTTATTAAATTTTGATAATACGATATAACCAATAGTACCCTCAATTAATGAATAATAAGGGACTGCTTTTATATCTATTTCTTCACGTTTTAGAGTTGTTTGTTTAATAGATCCTTGACGTTTAAATGATATAGGAATGCTAGTTCCTGGTGCCCCCTGAAGTAAGTCACCTGCATCAGAATTAAAATCTGCAATTGTGATATCCCCTATTTTTAGAAGTTCATCACCTGCTTGTAATCCCGCTTTATCTGCAGGATAATCTTTATATGCTTCTAAAATTATTATTTTTTTATCTCGTGTTAATACAGAAGCTCCTATACCGGTATACTCACCCGTGTTATTGATACGGGCATCTTCAACCTCTTGTTCTGTCCAGTATTTTGTATAGGGATCAAGTTGTGACAGCATACCTTCGATCGCAGCATCCATTAATTCTGACGGATTTACCTCGTCAACATAATTCATATTAAGCTCTTTAAAAAGCGTCGTGAAAATTTCGATTTGTTTAGCGATTTCAAAAAAATCGCTTTTGAAACTTACTGTACTCAAAAAGAGTAATACAGCTGCTGTAGAAACGAATATCCTTTTTTTCATAATAAATTATGTTGATGTTTCTAGTTGAATTAAGTTGCTAATTTTAAGCACAACTTTCCAGTACTTTAATACTAATACCAGATTGAGTTGCTTTATAGATTACGTTCTAGATATCGTCTGATCCAGCGCTTACTTTGCAATTAAATTTTGAGATAAGCTTAAGCATAGCTTTTTCTAATTCTATATAACTTACTTCTTCCCTACCGGTGTAAATAAACATAAACGCAAAAGTTAACTCATTAGTTTGAAAACATAGTTTATTTTTTCGATAAACCTCTCTCATTAGGCGTTTTAACCTATTTCTTGTTACCGCAAGCTTATGGTTACGTTTTGCTACTGAAAAGCCTGCTTGTATAACCACATCTTCTTCAAATAAAGGTGCCTGAGTATAAAAAAGTAATAATGGATAAGCGTTAACTTTTTGACCTTGTTTAAACAACAAGTCAATGAGTTTTTTGCGTTTTAAGTGTTCTTTTTTAGGGAAAGTTTGATTCATTATAAATTACCCTCAGGTGAAAATATTAGTTTGGTAAAGATAGTTAACTATTGTATCACTAAAATTCAATCAGACTTATTGCATGTAAGTCTAATCGTCTTTGCTATTATCCAAATTATTAATACGATCTAAATCATCGGTAGCTTGTAATAGCTTACTTCTTAATACAGGATTCAAATTAGGATGTGCAGCTAAAAACTCCTCCCGTATTTCAAAAGCTTTTTTAGATGAGTATTTACCTATTGTAGCATTTAGCCAGTTTTTTGGAAAAAAGATGTCACCAGTGCGTTGAATTTCTTCTAATAAATTTAGTGAAGCTTTTAAGTTTATTTCTCCTGCATCTTGCCTTAATGGGTGATTAATATAATGCAATGCAGAAACTACCCAAGACTCTTTTTCTCTATTTTTTGCGTCTTTGAACGTGTCAAAAAATGAGTTACGAACTGCGCTATCTGTTGATAAAGCAGGCTTTAGAAAAATAAATCTCTTTTTCTTATCTGGATTTGTAATTTCAGCTTCAGTTTCTTTTAATATCAAATCGGTTTTTGAATGCTCAAATACAGCGAGATTCATTGCCATTGATGTATAATCGTCCTGATTGAGCTTTAAATCCTTAATATTTACTTTTTTGCTCCAAATCTTAAACAACTTTTCTTTACCGGTTTCTGAGTGTGCTATAGAACTAAATAAACCAAATAAGGTCTTTTTTATATTAGCTGGTAATTCTTTTTGCAATTGTTGATAGACCAGATTCTCAAGCTCTTTTTGATGCGCATCCCTTTGTTCACCTGTAAAATAAGTCCAGTACAGACTATTCATTTGACTGGTGATTCTACCTAGAATTAATTCATTGCGTTCTGTTTCAATTCCTTTTTTAAAGAGGTTAAAAGCTGCTATGGGATCTATACTTCCGTTTAATAAATTCTCATAGGTATTTATATAGCTGTAACCCCGAGCTACCTCATCTTTAATTTCTGGTATATTTAATAAAGCATCTTTCTGCTGCGGAAAAATACCATACCCCATTCCGTCGTAATTATAAATTATCTGAAGTGGTTTAGGTAAGCCCTTGACCTCTTCTAGCTCTAGCTGTGCATTAGTAACATTCGCTGTGATTCTATGTGTAGAATCTGCATAAACAAGACCTATTTCAAATGTTTGAGGCCAGATTTTAGTACTCTTATCTTCAGCACTTTGTTTAAGAATAAATGAGCTTATTTTTTCTTGATCATCATAGATTACTTGTTCTGTAAATACTGGTCTACTGCTTTGGTTAACCCATACATCACTCCATTCTTTTAGATCTATCGCAGTTTTATTATCTAATATTGATACGAGATTATTCCATACGGCATTACTATTTGCGTAGTTTTTTATATACTCTTGTATACCTTCCTTAAATTTATCTTTCCCAGTTGCAAGCTCCAATTGTCGCATCATAATAGGTGCTTTGTGATAAATTATTCCCCCATATAAAGAGCCGGCATTCTTTAAATTATCTAGTTTTTGCCTAATGGGATTTGCACCTTTTGTGCGGTCTTCACCGTATGCACCCGGATAATGATTAACTACAAATACCAGATCATGATTAATCGTTGGAAACGCCGGGTTAACAATTTTATCTGCCATAAAATTTGCAAAAACTTCTTTCATCCATACATCATTAAACCAGTTCATTGTAACTAAGTCTCCAAACCACATATGTGCCGTCTCGTGAGCAATAAGCTTGGCCCTTCCTAATTTATCACTGTCTGTAGCTGTATTATCTAAAAATAATGATGATTCTTTATATTGAATTGCTCCTACGTGCTCCATCCCACCATACTGAAAGATAGGAATAGAAGCAAAATCTAATTTTACAAAAGGAAAATCCTGCGCGGTATAGTTTTCTAAGAATGCAACAGCAACTGCATGTAGTTTAAAAATAGGATCCAGACTATTCTTTACTTTAATGGAGTCTGTCTCTCTATAAAGCATCGTCATATCCAAGTTAGCTATCTTTTGTTTATCAACATTAAATTTACCGGCTACAAAAGAAAATAAATAGGTACTCATCAAATCAGATTTATCAAACTGATGCTCAATAAAATCTCCTTTCTCTATTTTCTTTAACTCTGGTGCGCCACATAATACTTCCCAGTCTTTAGGCGCAGTTATGTTAAGAATATAATTGGCTTTTAAGTTAGGTTGATCAAAACAAGGAAAAAGTGTACTCGCACGATCGGGAACTAATAAAGTATATAGAAAATCTAAATTGCGATTAAGTGATTGTTCACCTGCAATAAAATTGATATCAATAGTATTTGCACCTTTATTTAGATGCTCTTTAGGTATAATTATATGTTCGTTAACCAGCTGAATACTTACTTCTTTACCATTTGTTTTGATCGTTTTAAGGTGACTTTTATCAACGTTAAAGTCTAAAATTAAGGGTTGTGAATTATCGTGTATGATGAGGTCTAATTCTAATACTGCAGGAATAGAATCTTCAAGATTTTTAGGAATCTTAAACTCTAATTTATATACAATATCACTTATCTGTTTTTTACGAAATTCTGCTAACTCCAAGGATATTCCCGGTTCTGGAGAAATGTTTTCCGTTGTAGATTCTTGACAAGATGAGAAGCTTATAAGCAGTAAAGAAAAAAGATATAGAAATTTCATTATAAATATAAAATTGAAAATTTTAAATATCGGAAAAATCTCAGCAACACATTAAAAACGGTTCTAAAATAAAAAAGCCGTTTTCACAATGAAAACGGCTTTAAAATAAGATAGACTTATAATTATTGTTTTGTCCACGTATTATTTGAACGGTCTATATCTGCCATAAGTTGTTGAGCATCTATAGTCATTGCTTTTATTTCAGAAAGAGGTTTGTCTATTGTGAAAGTATACGTTGGCAATGCCCAAGGCCAGTCCTCTAATTGCGTACGCTTCATATCTGGAAATGGATTTGATTTATCTGCACGCATCATACGTAGCGGAATATAATATGCCTCATTTGCATTATCTGTAGCGTTTACATAAAAATCTATAGGCATAGGCATAAGACCCTTACGTTCTAAAGTAACCTCAGTTTTTCCATTTACTTCTTCTACATTTTTGATTGCGTAATCAATAGTATTTGTAGTTTGTGTCCAATCTACCAGATACCAATCTAACTGCATACCACTTACTGCTTCAGCTTCACGCTTAAAATCATTAGGTGTTGGGTGTTTAAAATGCCAGTTTTTGTAATAATTTTTAATAGTCTTATCAAGATTTTCTTTACCTATGATATATCCTAGTTGTGCCATAAAAACAGCACCTTTAGAATAAGCAGAAGCTCCATATGCAGCATTTAAAGAGTAACGATCTGCATAGGTTGTTTGGGGTTGTTCAAAACCACTGGTAGCTAATCTAAAGTATGAATTGTAATTACCTGCTTGAGGATTAGGTTTTTTCTCATCCATTACCACGTTCATAGCTTCATCAGAGATATATGAGGTGAAACCTTCATCCATCCATTCGTGTTTTTGTTCATTGGTAGCCATTAAAAACTGAAACCAAGTGTGTGCAAATTCGTGTGCAGTTACACCTATAAGGCTCCCAAGATTTCTTCCGCCGGTAATTAATGTACACATTGCATACTCCATTCCACCATCTCCACCTTGAATAACCGAATATTGATCATAAGGATAAGGACCTACGTGCTCATTATAATAGGCTAATAGATCTGCAGTTTTAGGTTGTAATTTTTTCCAGTTTTCAATGATTTCTTTATCATCTTTATAGAAAAAATGAAGAACTGTACCATCTTCTGCAGTTAACTTATCGTGAATGTAATCTGGATCTGCAGCCCAAGCAAAATCATGAACATTAGGGGCTACAAAATGCCAGGTATATTTTCCTTTTACTGGCTTTATTGCTTTTTGACCCGGCTCTCCATATCCGTGACCTATTTCAGGATTTTGAAGATTTCCTGTACCACCTATTGTGTACTTAGAATCTATAGTAATTTTCACATCAAAGTCTCCCCATACTCCGTGAAACTCACGTGCGATATAAGGATCTGCATGCCAGCCTTCGAAGTCATACTCTGCTAATTTTGGATACCATTGTGTCATTGATAAAGCTACACCTTCAGCATTATTACGTCCGCTTCTACGTATTTGAACAGGTACCTGTCCATTAAAATTCATATTAAATGTAGTACTCTCGCCTGGAGCAATGGGACTAGCTAGATTTACTTCAAGAACAGTACCTGCAACTGTATAAGTTAATGCAGAACCATTTTGAGTGAGTTTATCAACTTTAATAAATCCTATCTCGTCTGGTTTTAACTTAGAAATACGATCTTTTACTCTACCGTCTGGATCTTTAATATTCAAAGAGCGCACATCCATCTCACTACCCGGTTGAAATGCATTGAAATAAAGATGATAAAACACCTGACTTAATGTATCTGGAGAGTTGTTTGTGTAAACCAATTCCTGATCACCAGTATAGGTATAGTTATCAACATCCATATCAATATTCATCTTATAATCAACATGCTGTTGCCAGTAAGATGTGTTATTTTGTGCTTGCGCAAATGCAAAAACACTTAAAAAAGAAAGACTAATTAAAGCTTTTAAATTCATAGTTAATTTAGATTTTCCCACGTTGTGGTATTAAAAATGTCTTGTATAAATCTGAGAAAATGTAATAAATATACATTCTCTCAGATAATTTTTAAATTACTTTGACAATTCTGCCATTTTAAAGGCATTGTACATATTAACCATTTTGCCCGATTTTGACAGCGCATTAAATGGCTTTACAGTCTCTCCTCCTTCTCCTGCAGAAACCTGAATGTTAGTAGAAATTCCACTTTGCAAGATAATTTGCTTGATTTGAGCTGCAGAAAATTGTGGATAATAAGAACGTAACATTGCAGCTACACCAGCAACTTCTGGAGAAGCCATAGAAGTACCTTGTAAAAACTGATACGAATTGTCTGGAGTTGTTGACCAGATTTGTACTCCTGGTGCAAATACATCTACATTAGATTTACCATAGTTGGAAAAGCTTGCAATCAATTTGCCTCCATATTTATAGTTTAAAGCACCTACAGTAATTACATTATCTGCAAACTCAGTAGTATTATCTAATTGATCATTAGGATATACAGTATCTCCTGAATCAAGATCTATACTTTCGTTTCCTGCAGCATTTACAATTAATACATCTTTTTTAGCAGCATATTTAATAGCATCATATACCCACTCCGGATTTGTTGCAAAATATTTACCAAAACTTGTATTTATAACTTTTGCACCATTATCAACAGCATATCTTAGGGCAAGAGCAATATCTTTGTCACGCTCATCACCGTCAGGTACCGCTCGTATAGTCATAATCTTCACATTATTTGCTACACCGTTCATCCCAATACCATTATTGCGCTCTGCGGCAATAATACCCGCTACGTGAGTCCCGTGTAAAGCCGCATCAGGATCTGGTCCTGTTACATTATTGTTACCGTAAACAGCATCTTTAATATCATCTGGATTGTCTCCTAAAACACTACGATAATCACCTTCAATATTATAATTGTTGTTAAGGCGATCTGTCATACTCTCTAACTGTTCTGTAAGCATTTCCACAAATTCAGGAATAGTCTCTGCATAAGTAAGCATTTGTGTAAGTACACCTTTGTTACGCTCTTCCATGGCAGTAGTTTCTGGCAATGTTGCAACCTCTTCTGCAGTATAGTCTTCCTTACCTAATTTTTCGGTAGCAGCAGTATGTGCTGTTTTTACAGCAGCAAGTAAACCATCATATTGCGTTTTTTGCTGTATTAATTCGTCACGCTCTGTATCAACCTGATTTTTTGCTTCAGTATAAAGGTTGAACAAATCCTTTTGAGCAGCTGGTATTTGATCTAAAGTTTTTCCGCTAAATTGAGCATTATACTTTTGAACAATCCTACTTTTTTCTAACTGTTCTTGAACAATATCTCCAAGAAAATTCCATCCATGAACGTCATCTATAAATCCATTGTTGTCATCATCAATACCATTTCCGGCAATTTCACCTGGGTTTGTCCAGAGTACATTTTTAAGATCTTCGTGTTCAATATCAATTCCGCTGTCAACAACTGCAACAATTACAGATGCACCTGTACCTTTTATAAGTTCGGCATACGTTTTTTCGACGCTCATTCCAGGAACAGTGTCCTGTATAATGTCTAAAGTAGGCCAAGCTTTAAGTTGGTCTTCTTCAAGTTCGCTAATTTTTAAAGGAAGTTTATCAACATTTTCTTCCGGTATTGAGATTAGTGGTGCAGTACCACAAGCATTCAGAAACAGTGCGGCACTAAAGGCAGCAATAAAAACTTTTTTCATTAATAGGTGTTATTTAGATTTTGCTTGATAATTTGTTATTTACAATACAGCAACAATACGAATTGCTACAGTACATCTTCAATTTTAAAGGTGTCTTTCAACCGTACTCCTTTTTCGGTATGTTCTACCGTAATTATAGGGTTATGTGCATCGTGCTCTAACCATAAGTAGTAATTTTTATCTGCAGCTTCGTTCAAAAAACTGTCTTTCTCTCCTAATGTTAATAGAGGTCTTGTGTCAAAACCCATAACGTAAGGCAAGGGTAAATGACCTGCGGTAGGCAATAAATCTGCCATAAAAACAAGTGTTTTATCCTTGTGCTGTATATGCGGAATCATTTGCTTATCGGTATGACCATCTACAAACAAAATACCAAAATCAAGTGCAGATGTTGCAGAAAAAGCGCTTGTAGGCTTATCTACAAACTGAAGTTGCCCACTTTCTTGAATAGGCAGAATATTTTCTTTTAAGAAAGAGGCTTTCTCTCGAGCATTAGGTTTTGTAGCCCATTCCCAATGATCTTGATTACTCCAATAAGTTGCATTTTTAAAAACGGGTAGTAATGATTTACCGTCTTTTGACCACTTTATGCATCCTCCAGAATGATCAAAATGCAAATGAGTAAGAAACACATCTGTGATATCATTAGGATGAAATCCTTTTTGAAGTAGAGATTTTTCTAATGTAGCATCTCCCCAGGGATGATAGTAACTAAAAAACTTATCACTTTGCTTATCTCCCATTCCCGTATCGATGAGTGTGAGTCGATCTCCATTTTCGATAAGAAGGCAGCGTGCCCCTATATCTATCATATTATTAGTATCTGCGGGATTTGTACGTATCCAGAGGGTTTTAGGAACTACCCCAAACATAGCACCACCGTCTAGTTTAAAACTACCGGCATCGATTGCGTGTATCGTCATATTGTAGAATTCTGATTGCTAATGAGTAAGTAACATTTAAGTAAGTATTTAGGAATTATAACGTCGAAAAACACTTCATTAAATAGAAAACCTAACATTAGGTAAAGTCATGCAAAATACTAAATGCCTGTTAAATCAAATTTTTCTAGCCATCTAATTAAGCTATATTTAACACAGAATAGGCTTTGCGAGCTTTAGAATCATTGAAGAAAAACGTATCATAGCAAAAACTTGAATACATGTTAGAACTGGGAGGAATCATAATACTTGGAATATTAGCACAATGGGTAGCATGGAAATTTAAAATACCGGCAATTTTGCCACTAATACTTATCGGGCTTTTTGTTGGTCCTATTTCAACATTATTATCTTACGACGGTTCAAAATGGATAGAACCTATATGGAATGGAGAAAATGGTATTTTCCCGGGAGAGCGTTTATTTAATTTTGTGTCGCTGGCAATAGGAATTATACTTTTCGAAGGCGGACTTACCTTACGTTTTAGTGAGATTAAAAACGTAGGACCTGTAATCACTAAACTTATAATTGTAGGATCACTGGTGACCTTTTTTGGAGCTGGTGCAGCAGCATATTATATTTTTGATTTGAGTTTGCGTATATCTTTTCTATTTTCTGCACTAATAATTGTGACAGGACCTACTGTTATTACTCCTATACTAAGAAATATTCCGCTTAAAAAAGATATATCTACTATTTTAAAATGGGAAGGTATTCTTATCGATCCTATAGGGGCGTTAGTTGCGGTATTAGTATTTGAATTTATAAGTGTAGACGCGGGAAGTGAGTTTACTATTACTGCTCTAGAAGAATTTGGAAAAATAGTTCTCTTCGGGTTTACGTTTGGGTTTACGTTTGCACACGCGTTGGCATTGTGTATTAAGAGAAAGATTATTCCGCATTACTTATTAAATGTATTTACACTGGCTTCTGTACTTGGTGTATTTGTGTTATCAGACCTTTTTGCACATGAAAGCGGACTTCTATCTGTTGTAGTGATGGGAATGGTAATGGGTAATATGAAGCTACCAAATTTAAAAGAACTGTTATATTTTAAAGAATCACTAAGTGTACTTCTAATATCATTGCTGTTTATTTTGCTATCGGCAAATATCGAATTGCAAGATTTATACCTTGTTTATACGTGGAAAACTGCTCTATTATTTGCGATTGTAGTATTCGTTCTTAGACCTATTGGAGTTTTCTTAAGTTCTAATAAATCGGGTTTAAAATTTAATGAAAAGTTGTTTGTAAGTTGGGTAGGACCTCGTGGTATTGTAGCTGCTGGTATAGCTTCTTTATTCGGTTTAAAGCTTGTTGATGAAGGTGTTGCAGGCGCAGAATATATTACCCCACTGGTATTTATGATTGTATTAGGTACTGTTTTACTCAATGCAACTACTGCACGCTTATTTGCAAAAATGGTAGGTGTATTTTTAACTGAATCTAAAGGTATTGTGATAATTGGAGCATCTAAAGCGTCACGTATTATTGCTGAATATTTAATGAAAAGTGGACGTCACGTTGTGCTTGTTGATAGTAACAGTGTTAATATCGAAAAAGCAAAAGAGCGCGGCTTAGAAGCTATTGAAGATAGTATCTACTCAGATAGTTTGATGAATAATATAGAACTTAATGATGTAGGGTATTTAATGGCATTAACCGGAAACGGCGATATTAATCAATATGCTATAAACAGATTTAAAGATATTTTTGGAGAGAATGGATCTTTCAGACTAATCACTCCAGATGAGATGAAAGATCCTGAAAATAGCCCTGTAGGTAGTTTATTTTCTCCTACAGATGACTTTATACGTCTTACTGAAGTTGCCCGGGCACATCCTACCATTCAAGAAGTTAATATCGACTCAAAAGAGATGTTTGAAAAGCTTATTGAAAGTACGCGTGCAGACCGAAACAGCATCCCTATATTTTTAAGAAAAGAATCTGGCGAGTTAGAAATTTTAACCTCTAATATTGATGATCTGGATGTCGATTCTTTTACAGACACAAAACTTGTGTATATAGGTAAACCTTTTGATCCAGAAAAAATGCCTGTTAAAGAGAAACTGGTGATTGAAGAGCCAGAAGATTAAAAAAAGGGATTCATTTTTGAATCCCTTTTTTTATCTGTTACACTATTAAAATTTTACTAACATTGGGATTGCAGCATATTTATTTTCAAATTGTTATGTAAATTTCTTAAAAAATAGATATGCACAATAGACGTAATTTTATCAAACGATCTGGTCTTGCTGTAGCTGCAAGCACCCTTCCTTTATCATATATATCTTGCCTAAAACCTGAGAAAAAGTTAGGGATTGCTTTGTTAGGTCTGGGAAGTTATGCTACAAACAACCTCGCTCCGGCTCTACAAAATACACAGCATATAGAATTACGAGGTATTATTACCGGAAGCCCAGAAAAAATTCCGATTTGGAAAGAAAAATATGGTATCAAAGACAGTAATATTTATAACTATGACAACTTCTCATCGATTATAGATAATGATGAAATTGATGTAGTATATATAGTTACTCCAACATTTCTGCATAAGAAATTCAGTATAGTTGCAGCTGAAGCCGGCAAGCATGTTTTTTGTGAAAAACCAATGGCAATGACCGTTGAAGAATGCCAGGAGATAATTGACGCCTGCTCCCGTAATAAGGTAAAACTTGCTATTGGCTATCGTATGCAACATGAACAGAATACACAAACTATAATAGAATGGTCAAAAACATTGCCCTATGGACCTATACAAGATGTACATACCGAAGCCGGTTTTAGAATAGGTGCAGATGCAGGTTGGAGATTAGATGGTTCTAAAGGTGGCGGGGCTATTTATGATATGGGCGTATATCCCATTAATGCGATGCGTTATGCAACAGGACTTGAGCCACTATCTGTAACAGCACGTCACGAGACTCAGCGCGATAAGCTATTTTCTAATGGAGCTGAAGAAATAACTTATTTTGATGTTGAATTTCCTAAAGGGATAATTGCAAAAGGAAGAGTTACGTATGCAGATAATGTAAATTTTCTGAAAATTAATTCTGAAAAAGGAAACTATGAACTCTCCCCTTTTCAAAGTTATAATGGGGTGCAGGGAAGCACGAGTGATGGTAAAAAGCTAGAGCCTTGTAATTGCAACCAGCAAACACTGCAAATGGATGATGATGCTCTTGCAATATTAGAAAACAAACCAATGATTGCTCCCGGAATTGAAGGTTTAAAAGATATTCAAATAGTACAAGCTGCACTAAAATCTGGCCGTGCAAATGGTGAAAAAGTAATTTTAGAGCAGTATTAATCAATAAAAAAAGAGTCTTATTAAGACTCTTTTTTTGAAGTAAAATATTCTGATAAGACGAGGATCATGCCGGCCATGGCCCCTAATGCCATAAGCCAAACCATAAATTGATTTTCTTTTGCTGGTGTCCACTGGCTGAGACCGCCACAAAGTACAATTAACCCTAAGCCTATTAGTTGTTTCTTTTGCATTAATCGTTGAGTTTTAAAACAGCCATAAATGCCTCTTGCGGGATTTCAACATTTCCTACCTGGCGCATACGCTTTTTACCTTTTTTCTGCTTTTCAAGAAGTTTTCGCTTACGAGATATATCACCACCATAACATTTTGCAGTAACATCTTTTCGAAGCGCTTTTACAGTTTCACGAGCAATAACTTTTGCACCTATTGCTGCTTGAATAGGAATATCAAATTGTTGACGTGGTATAAGCTCTTTTAATTTTTCACAGATACGTTTACCTATGTCATAAGCATTATCTCTGTGTAATAATGCAGAAAGTGCATCTACAACATTAGCATTAAGTAAAACATCAACTTTCACTAAATGCGAAGCACGCATACCTATAGGTGTATAATCAAAGGATGCATAGCCTTTTGAAACGGTTTTGAGACGATCATAGAAGTCAAAAACAATTTCTGCTAGTGGCATATCAAAAGACAATTCAACCCGCTCAGGAGTCAAATAAGTTTGATTTGTTATTTGACCACGTTTTTCAATACATAACGACATCACAGGTCCTACAAAATCAGCTTTTGTAATAATTGATGCTTTGATAAAAGGTTCTTCAACACGGTCAATACCTGATGGATCTGGTAAATCTGAAGGATTATTTACCAGTATTGGAGTTTCTCTGTTTTTGATTGTATATGCGTGATAGGATACGTTAGGAACTGTCGTAATAACAGTCATATCAAATTCACGTTCTAATCGTTCTTGAATAATCTCTAAATGAAGCATCCCTAAAAAGCCACAACGAAAACCAAATCCTAATGCAGCAGAACTCTCTGGTACAAATACCAGTGATGCATCGTTGAGTTGTAATTTTTCCATGGAAGAACGTAAATCTTCATAATCTTCTGTATCTACTGGGTAAATACCTGCAAACACCATAGGTTTTACATCTTCAAAACCTTCAATCATATTTGTAGTAGGAGTCTTAGCATCAGTGATGGTGTCACCTACTTTTACTTCTTTAGCTTCTTTAATTCCTGTAATTAAATAACCAACATCTCCAGTTTTAATTACTATTTTAGGTGTTTGCTTCAAATTTAAAGTACCCACTTCATCAGCAAAATAGGTTTTACCGGTGGCCATAAATTTAATATTTTGACCTTTTGTAATTTGACCGTTTAAAACTCTAAAATAGGTTTCAACCCCTCTAAAAGGATTGTATACCGAGTCGAATATAAGTGCTTGCAAAGGTTCATCAACTACTCCTTTAGGAGGTGGAATACGCTCGATAATTGCATCAAGAATTTCTTGAATACCTAATCCTGTTTTTGCACTTGCAGGAATTACATCTTCATGTTTACATCCTAAAAGATCTACAATATCATCTGTAACTTCTTCAGGATTAGCACTTGGTAAATCCACCTTGTTTAATACCGGAATGATCTCTAGATCGTTTTCTAGAGCCAGATACAAGTTTGATATAGTTTGTGCCTGTATACTTTGTGCGGCATCTACAATAAGTAAAGCTCCTTCACAAGCGGCGATACTTCTAGATACTTCATACGAGAAATCTACGTGACCCGGAGTGTCGATAAGATTAAGTATATACGGCTCACCGTTATGTACATAATCCATCTGTATAGCGTGCGACTTAATTGTTATACCGCGCTCACGCTCTAGATCCATACTATCTAAAAGCTGCTCTTGTTTTTCACGAGCTGTTACAGATCCTGTAGCATCAAGTAAACGATCGGCAAGAGTGCTTTTTCCGTGATCGATGTGAGCTATAATGCAAAAATTGCGAATGTTATTCATAGACGTTATTCATCATTGCGACAGTGCAGTCGCTTTAGCCCACAAATATACAGTTTAGAAAAGCCAATTTCTAATAAATCTATTTTTTGGAATTATTATTCTCAAAGTTTAAAAAAAGCTTCATTTTAGGTAAGCTTTAACATTAAAATTGCATTAGTTTTGGTTTTCTATGCGGAACACTATTTTATTCTACATAATTTTAGCCCCATTAGCCCTACTGGCACAAGATTATGATATTTCTTCTAAGGTAATTGACTCTCAGAAGAAACCGGTATCATTTGCAAATGTAATTTTGCTTAAAGCAAAAGATTCTTCTTTTGTAAAAGGAGTCGTAAGTGAAAACGACGGTTCTTGCAAATTCTCTCAACTAGATGCAGATCACTATCTCATCAAGGTAAGCTTTGTAGGCTATAGCGATTTTTATAGCGAACCAATTAATTTGAAAAATTCGGTTACGCTATCTCCATTTGTGCTTAAGGATAGTCCAGAATTTCTAGACGAAGTTACTATTACTGCAAAACGACCCATTATCCAGAATAAAGTAGATAGAATGATATTTGAGGTTGAAAATACGGTGGTTTCATCTGGTACGACGTATGATATTTTAAAACGAACTCCTGGTGTTCTAGTAAATCAGGATGTAATACTTGTGAGAAATAGACCGGCTCAAGTTTATATTAATGATCGCAAGGTGTATTTGACAAGTCAGGAACTGCAACAGTTACTCGAAGGTTTTGCTGGAGTAAACGTAAAATCTGTTGAGGTAATTACTACGCCACCTGCAAAATATGATGCAGAAGGTGGAGCAATAATAAATATCAATACTTCAAAAAATCTGTCAATAGGATATAAAGGAAGTTTTAATGCGTCAAATACTGTGGGCATAGTACCTAAATATGCATTAGGAACGAGCCAATATTACAAAACGGATTGGCTAGATGCATATGCAAGTTATACCTTTAATTCACGTTTTGATACCAAAACAGATGAAGGTTTTGTTCAGTTTTATAATCCCGATGGAAGCGAAAAAGCTACTTGGGAAGATTTGTTTAAACGTGATACCCGCACCTTTTCACACAGCTTAAATACGATTTTAGATTTTACATTGAGTGAGAATGAGGTGCTAAGTTTTAGTGCAAATGTGTTACATACTCCTAAGGCAGATTCAGACATTAGCGGAAGAACAGAAATTTACAATGCGCAGGGTGAACTTGATTCATTGTATATTACGCAGAGCGAACTCAATACGGATCGTGATAATTTGCTTTTTAGTCTTAATTATAAAAAACAATTAGGTGAAAAAGGTGCAACTCTAGCGGCATTGATAAACTATATTGATTATACAGATAACCAAACCCAATCTGTAAATACCCGCTATTTTTCAGCACAAAACACACTTTTAAATACAAACGCTTTTAACACCATACCTACTCAAAATTCTCAAATTTATACAGGACAGTTAGATTATGTGGGAAGTTTAGGTAGTTTGTCTATTACATCTGGAGTAAAATATTCTGGTATTAATTCAAACAGTAAACAAGAATTTTCAATAGCAAATGGATCTATAAATCAAGATGCAATCCTCAATGATAATTTTGATTATAATGAAGATATATATGCTTTGTATTTCAGTTTTGAAAAAGAATGGGAAAAGTGGAGTTTAAAAGCAGGACTACGAGGAGAGTATACCGATGCTAATGGTAATTCAAGAACGTTAGGGGTTGTTAACACACAAGAATATTTAGAATTATTTCCTACGTTTTATATATTAAATAATCCTTCTGACAACCATTCATTTGGTTTTGACTACAGCAGAAGAATTGATCGGCCTCGTTTTCAAAGTTTAAATCCGTACAGATATTTTTTAAATGAAAATAATTTTTTGGAGGGAGATCCTAATATTCAACCTGCAATAGGTAATAAGGTTAAATTCAGTTATACCTACAAGAATAAGCTAACATTTAATTTGTATTACGATCATATAGAGAATGCTATAGCGCGATTGCCTTTTCAAAATAATCAAGACTTGACGCTGAGAGGTTTAAATACTAATTTAAATTTTGAGCGTCAATACAGTCTGGATATAATTTATTCTGAATTTGTGACTAATTGGATGTGGATGAGTATATACTCTTCATTTTTTAATATGAAAAATGAATTTAAAGCACTTGAAGATACTAGTAATGTTCAGCAGGAGATAAATAGTATGCTGTTGCAAACACAAAATTATTTTATTTTAGATAGCTCCGGTACATTTACTTCAACCGTAACGTTAGATTTCTTAAGTAATTATTTATTAGGTTCGTATAAATATGATAACCCGCAGTTTGCAGTTAATTTTGATTTACAAAAAACGTTTTTAGATGGTCGTCTGGCTTTGACTTTTAGTTCTGAAGATATATTTAATACTAGAAATATTAGAACTACATCTCAATACAGAAATCAAAATAACTCCTTTTTGGCGATGCCAGAATCTCAAACAATTAGGGTAGGAGTTCGATATAAATTCGGCAACTTCAAATTAAACGATAATAGCAGAAGTACTAATGTAACAGAAGAAGATCGACTTATTGTAGAATAGCTTCTTCATCTATTCTTCATTCACTTAATTATACAACACGCTTACTTAACAAAACATTGCTTAATTTTGCAAAAAAAATACTGTTTTGTCAAAAATTGGAGATATAGATGTTGGAGACTTCCCGTTGCTATTAGCACCTATGGAAGATGTAAGTGATCCACCCTTTCGCGCGCTTTGTAAAGAGCAGGGGGCAGACGTCGTTTTTACTGAATTTATTTCAAGTGAAGGTCTTATTCGAGATGCTGCTAAAAGTGTTATGAAACTAGACATTTATGAAAAAGAACGACCAGTAGGCATACAGATATTTGGAGCAAATTTAGAGTCTATGCTTCAAAGTGTAGAAATTGTTGAAGCTTCAAAACCAGACATCATAGACATCAATTTTGGGTGTCCTGTAAAAAAAGTAGTATCCAAAGGCGCCGGTGCTGGAATTCTTAAGGATATAGACCTAATGGTTTCATTAACTGAAGCTATGGTTAAGCATACAAACCTTCCTATAACTGTAAAAACCAGATTAGGCTGGGATCACGAATCTATTAAAATATTAGAAGTGGCAGAACGACTGCAGGATGTAGGTTGTAAAGCTATTTCTATACACGGTAGAACCCGCGCCCAGATGTATAAAGGAGAAGCAGATTGGAGACCTATTGCAGCTGTAAAAAATAATCCGCGAATGCATATTCCGGTTTTTGGAAATGGTGATGTAGATACGCCTGAGAAAGCTGCTCTTATGCGAGATGAATATGGTCTCGATGGAGCGATGATAGGTCGTGCTAGTATTGGCTATCCTTGGTTCTTTAAAGAAGTTAAGCATTTTTTTAAAACGGGAGAACACCTAGCTCCGCCATCTATGCAAGAACGAATTGATGCAGCCCGCAGACATCTGCAAATGGCTATAGACTGGAAAGGTGAGAAATTAGGTGTTTTTGAAACTCGCAGACATTACACAAACTATTTTAAGAATATTCCAGACTTTAAAGAGTTTAGAATGAAAATGGTTACAAGTGATGATTCTGTAGATGTTTTTGCAGCTTTTGATGAGGTTGAAGAGCGCTTTTCAGATTATGTGTTTACGCATTAGAATTTAAAATTCTAATATAACAACTTTTATTTTTCTATCAGCTTAGGCCTAATCGTCGATGCAGCCAGGTAAGAGGCTAAGATTCCCAGTATAGATATTGTGGCAAATACCGCCAGTAAATTTGTAAGTGTAAACTCCATCGGATAAGCCAGTGTAGCAGTTATCATTTTCAATTTAAATTGAATTTGCGCACCTACAATTAACGCACCTAAAATAATACCGGCAAGACCTCCATAAATTGTCATTAAAGCACCTTGGAGAAAGAAGATATAGCGTATTTCTTTTAGAGTTGACCCGAGGCTATGAAGAGTTTTTATATTTTCTTTCTTATCAATGATTATCATTATAATACTACCTACAAGGTTAAATAAGGCAATTATAAGGACTAAGGTGAATATGAGATAAACAGCTAGATTTTCAGCATTTAACATCTTATAAAGCTTGTCATTGAGCTGAAATCTTGTTTTGACTACTGTATTTTCACCTAAAATTTCTTGAATTTTTTCTCTAATATGTATAGGATCTGCAAGTGGATCTATTTTGATTTCCAGCGCACTTAAGGTTTCTTCATCATAGCGTAAAAGGTTACGCATAAAGTTGATATTAGTGAATATATATTTCTCATCTAGTTCTTCATTTACCTGAAAGATATCTGAGACGATGAGTTGTTCACTATTAAATGCTTGAGTAGGATCAGAAATTTGACCATCTCCCGGCCTCGGAACCATAACACGTAGTAAATCTGTATAATTGTTTACGCCCAGTGAGAGAAGTCTGGAGATGCCAAAACCAATAGCACCTACGGGTTCACTCTGGCTTATCCAATTGCCATATAGAAGGGTGCTGTCTATTGCATTAACACGCATATAGTTTTCATCTACACCTTTTAAATAAGCAATATGATTCTTACCTCTAAACTCCAAAAATGCACGTTCCTCAATAATTTTGGTGAATCCGAGTATGCCTTCTGTATTTGATAATTTTAAAGCTGCTGCTTCATCAAATGTTATTGTCTTGCCACTTGCGGGCATAACTTTTAAATCTGGATCAAATATTGAAGAGAAGGATAGGCTAAAATCTTTGAGACCAGAAAATCCCGAAAGTACAATAAACAGCGCAGCAGAGCCTGCTATTATACTTAGGGCAGAAATAAAAGTGATTATATTTATAGCATTATTACTGCTTCGGGTAAACAGGTAACGTTTTGCGATAAATACAGGAAATTTCAACAAATATGTAAATTATGATTTTTTACGGCGAGGTAATAAATCAGGATTTTCAATAGGATCTTCTGTTCCTTTTAAAGATTTATCTATTCCGTCTATATATTCTAACGAGTCATCAATATAAAATTGCAATTCTGGCATACGTCTCAATTGGTGACGTGTGCGTTGTGCAATTTCGTGTTTAATAAATGGTTTTACAGCCTTTACCTCAACAAGCATTTCTGCTGCTTTATCGTGAGGAAAAACGCTCATATAAACTTTTGCTTGTGATAAATCTGTTGTTACACCTACTTTACTCACAGATACAATAATTCCTGTTACGCCTGCCTGAGCAAGTGCTTTTTGTATCACATCTACAAGGTCGCGTTGTAAAACACCACCTACTTTTTTCTGCCTATTCGTTTCCATACTGCAAAAATACGATTTTTAGCTACGACGTGTTTGCAAATAATGCGTATCTCTAGTAAGTGGATGTATTTCTGAGTTTGTAACGATTAGGAGAAATGTAGAAATTCTATTTTTAAGGTATTAATGAGTAGAGAAAGACATGTACTATGAAACAAATCGAACATATAGGTATTGCAGTTAAAGATTTAAATGCTTCAAATATTCTTTATGAAAAATTATTAGGCAAGCCACCATACAAATCTGAAGAGGTAATTACTGAAGGCGTAAAGACTTCATTTTTTGAAATGGGAACAAGTAAAATTGAACTATTAGAGGCAAGTAATGCCGATAGTCCTATTGCAAAATTTATAGAAAAACGTGGTGAAGGCATACACCATATTGCTTATGAAGTAGAAGATATTGTAGGTGAATTAAAGCGTTTGCAACAAGAGGGTTTTATTTTGCTAAATGAAAAGCCAAAAGAAGGTGCTGACAATAAATGGGTTGCCTTTTTACATCCTAAAAGCACAGGAGGAGTTTTAATCGAATTATGTCAAGATAGAGAAATTGAATTAAAGGAGTTTGATTAATATTTGCAGTATATAAAAATTAGTCTTATTTTTGCGCCCGCTTTAGTGCTTTAATAAGCATTAATGCTGGTCCTATAGCTCAGTTGGTTAGAGCACCTGACTCATAATCAGGTGGTCCCTGGTTCGAGCCCAGGTGGGACCACAAGTAAACATTAAGCCTCAGAAGATTTTGTCTTCTGAGGCTTTTTTCATTTGCAAGTGATTTGCAAATAACTCTAATTTTAATAAAAATTTAACTCATTTACAGTCAATTGATTAGGAATTCTATTGTTTTTACAGAAAATGGGAATATTGTGGGGTTTTGGTGTGATTTACAGAAAGAAACAAATAAATTTTGCTTTACAAACATTTTACTAAACTCTTATAGCTAGAATTTTATTAATTTTTTCTTCAAGAATAACTATTCGTTCTTCACGTATCAAAGGATGAATATGAGCGGCAAGTAACTCTTTTTTTAAAGGGCTTTCCATTATAATGATTAGTTCACTTTGAAGATAAGCAATAACGTCTCTATGAGCCTTGCCTACATCTTCTACAATGTATGTACAGTTGTTGAGCACATTTATAATATCTTCAAAATCGTGACTGGTTCTAAAATCACTACCCCGACTGTGAAAAGCCTCAAATTTAGTTGCAATAAAAACGGAGGGACTGAATATTTGGATTTCCTGATCCATAGCAAATGTTTTACGGATATCGTTGAAACCATAACTATACCATTTGTTTGCTGGGCCAGTAAGTCCGTCTTTCCCAGGAACAATATCTATTGCGATATTATTGAATAGATAACTAATGATATCTCCCGCATTTGGATCAGGATAAATTTTTAATTCACTGAGTTTTTCCTGAAGATTTAATAGATCGGTATATGTTACTAGTTCAGTAGTGAGATCGATATCCTGTGTAGGGCGTATCTCCTCTGCACTTGGATCATCAGTATATAAACTGACTATAGCACCACCCACAAAGACCATTTTCGATTTGAGATCTTTTAATGCTATTGCTACCTGTGCAACGGTGTCTATATTGATGATTTTATTTTCCATGAATGATACTTTGCTCTAGTTTTTCTTTTGCAATAGCAGCTTCTCTTATTCTTCCAACTCGAAGCGCATCGACTAAAGCCAAAAGTTCATAAAATTTAGGATCTTCTAAGCTAGCTTTTGGAAGGTTTTTATAAAAAGGTTCAATATGCTGTCCTCTTAAATTTCCCTTAGCATATGCCCATACATAATTTTCTTGACTGATAATGAGATCGGCTAGTGGAGGGGCACTATGTGCAGTACCAATGCCTCTTACAATTGAACCAGGCTGTACAGGAAATGCATACTTAACTCCATAAACTAGAAACTCAAAAGTATTCATTCTATTTACTGACTTGTTATACTTACTATATAACTGGGCATATTCTAAACGTGATAAAGATCTACTCACTTCAGACTGGGCAATGTATAATTGCTCAGAAAGCTGTGTTTGCATTAGCGGATTATCTTGATTAGCTATTAATTTCAAAAGCATAGCTATATCAATTGCAGTAAGTTCTGTTATTTTTTGCATAATAATATCCTGTATCCGGATATGCAATATAAGCATATATTATATTAAGTATAAGTTTAGTATATAATAATATCCTGTATCCGGATATTAGATATTGCTTAAATATTAACTGTAACGAAAACTATAATTATTGATTTTGATTACTGCTTTACTCTCGATAATTTAGGAGTTAAATAAAGCATTAATGATAGAGCAATTCACTCGTAAGAAGTTTTATGATCTAGTTTGGTCTAAGACCTTAACTAAAATAAAAGAGGAACTGAATATTGACTACCATACCATTGTATCCATTTGTAAAAAATATGATATACCTCGACCCCCATCTAATTATTGGTCAAAATTAAAATTTGTTAAGCAAGCAGCTCAGCCCGAATTACCTAATCCTGATGATAGATGTATTGTTTGGGGATTTATTAAAGAAAAAAAAGATCCTTATTCTTGGATGTACTTAAACGGAAAGGCTTTAGAAAAATATATTCAAAATGAAATCGAAGATGATCGTCGATTAGATTTAAATGTATCAAAAAGACTCAGTAAGCCTGATAAATTAGTACAAGAGTATTTAAGGGTGGAAGAGGAGCGAGAAAAGGCAAGTAAGCGAGGTAAATACTTGAGCGGTTATGACAATCCCACAATTTCTATTAACACATCTAAAGAACAACACGCTCGTGCGCTTCTATTTATGGACTGTTTGATTAAAAGTTTAAGATTAAGAGGACATCGTTTTAAAATCCGGAATTACCAATATGAAATTAGTATTAATGGAGAAACCTATCCCTTTAGTCTTCGTGAAGTTAACAAACGGGTTTCTAGGGATGATGGTTGGGGATCTGATTATATACCTACAGGAAAGCTTGCTTTAAAAATTGATAGATGGAGAGCGAAAGAATGGCAGGATCAAAAAATAATAACTATAGAAAATAAGATTTCTGAAATCATTGCTAAACTGGAGTATTTTGCAAAAACAGAACGTGCTGAATCAATTTATCGTGATGTAAGACATCAGAGAAATAAAATTGAGTCAGAAAAGACTGAAGCTTTAAAACGGAAAAAGATCGAAGAAGAAAATCGATTTGAGAAACTTTTACAATTAGCTGATCAATGGAAAAGAATTGAAAATATGAAGGAATTTATAGAGATGCTTGAAAATAATCAAACATTAGATGGTGATAAAAATCAAGTAATTCAATGGGCTAAAAATAGAATTGAGAAGCTAGATTTTATTGGTTCTATAGAATAGCATTTTTAGGTTCTTAAATCTTTACCCCATTCCCCTGCATTCCGCAAAAGGCTTCATTTCGGGAAAAGCGGTTCATTCAAAAGTCTTGAACACAATCCCAGAAAAAGGGATTACGTTCGCTTGATTCTACTGACTTAATATTTCAGTTTCCAAATTAGCTTTGGGCAAACTCAGAACTATCATTTAGGCAACCTACAAAGCAGCCGTTTCCTTTTCTTTAAAGATCTAAAATTTAGATGGAGACGCTTTGCATAATCAGGCTCGCTTACTCGCTCTTTTTATAAAAGCTTCCCTCAATTCTAAATTTTAAATACGAGCAATCGAAAAGGAAACGTGATGGCTCTATGGGAAGTAAATGGAATTAAATGGCAGTTCTTTTTTCGTTTTAGTAAAATTTAAAAATCGAACAGGTTGAAAACACCACTTCAATCATTTTACAAGGAAAACGCTCCAGATATAATAAGTAAATGGACTTTTTGATCCCATTTAATTTGATGCTATTTGCTATCAAAATTAATGAGAATTTTTAATGATAACTTAGGGTTTAAAAGTTATCGTTTTGAGAAGCGAAGCGGATAAAAATGATAAGCAAGAGGGTAACACGCTGCGCGATGTTACGGCTATCATTTTTATATTCAAAACACTGTAATTCAGTATATTATACTCAATTTGAAATTTGGGTGAAATTCAATTTTGCGCCAAATAGTTTAAAAACGCTTCTCAAGCCTTATTAACAGCGCAAGTGATTATCTTAATTTTAAATTTTAAAGCTATGAGTCCTAAATTTTCCAGAGTCAATTTCCACACAGAAACAGTTGAGCGCTTTAAAAAATATGCCAGAGCAAATGATGCTAATTATACTGAAACCTTAGAGACTATTTTAGACTTTTTTGAGAAGTATTCGATCAATCCATTTGTGCCATTTGATGATTCTGTACATAGTTTACACTTACTAATTGATAAGCGTATGGATGCTGTTGAGGCTATCTTAAGAAGAATGGAAACAGAACAATTGAAGCCGACACGAGAATTATTAGAGCGCTTATTTCAGCCTCAAAAAAATGATAAACCCTTACTTGTGGAGCGGAAAATTTTAGAGAAAAAGAATACATCTTTCAAAGATTGAGATGGCAAAGATTTTTGATTTAAAACCTTATCTAAATAGAATTAATTCAATCTGGAAAGTCTCTTTTTTTCTTTTCATCGGCATTATATGCTGTCAATCTTTTAATACTTGATTGTATACTTAAAAGCTAACCCACGCCTTTTGTATGTGTCTTGTTATGTTTAGTTTGTTTTGTTGAGCGCATCTTAGGGATGTACATGCACCCTCAACTCAAAATGGGTTATTTCATAAAATATTTCATTAATTATTAAACAACTAGAACTCCTATTACTCTTTACAGAATTCCGTAAAGGGTTTGTTAATTAGTACGTTATCTTCACCTTCCAATAGATGGAAGAATTAGCCAGAACATAAATTATATGTCTAAAACCTTAATTTTTTTATTCGACAATTATACTAAATAAAAATGCATCATAATAATTATGCAATTTTTTATTTATACACTTCAAATTTTGATATATATTTGCATCATACTGATTATGCGAAAAATTATATGAAAAATAAAATAGTTGAATTAAAATCGATTTTGAAGAAAGGAGGCCTTTCTTCCGGATATTCTTTCAGGGGAAAAATTCATAATATTCATAATGGTGGTGTACGTATTATTCAACTAAAGGATTTCATTAATGAATATACAGCTATTGGTGAAGAATGTTTTCTCATAACTGCTGAAAAAATTAAACCTAAATATTTTTTAGAAAGTGGTGATATCCTCTTTATAGCCAAAGGGGCTAATAACTATGCGCTAGTTTTTGAAACAATAGATAACACACCTACAATTGCATCATCTGCTCTTTTTGTTATAAAAGTTAATGAAAAAGTGGCAAGCCCTCATTATGTTGCTTGGTATATTAATCAAAATACTGTTCAAAACTATTTTAAAACCAATGAAGCTGGCACCTATGTGACCAGCATTAATAAAACAGCTATTGAAGGTATCCCTATTGCCCTTCCTTCCCTAAAACTTCAAAAGCAAATTGCAAAACTTGCTCAGTTACATTTGAAAGAAAAGGAATTAGTTACCGAAATTACAAATCTTAAAGACACATTAATCACCAATCAATTACTAAATACCCTATAAAAATGTCCACGAAAATAAAACCTACGCAAAATCAAATCAATACAGCACTCTGGAATGCTTGTGATACCTTTAGAGGTGCTTTTGATTCTTCAGAATACAAAAATTACATCTTGGTATTTATGTTTCAAAAATATCTAAGCGATGTATGGAAAGACCATTATAACAAACTCAAAGAACAATATGGAGACGATGAAGAGTTGATTCAGCGTAAGCTAAAGAGAGAGCGTTTTGTATTACCTGCAAATTGCACCTTTGATTACATCTTTGAGCATCGTAATGACACCGACATTGGTGAGAAAATCGATAAAATCTTTGCTCAAATTGAAGAACGTAATATCGAGAAGCTAGACGGTGTTTTTAGAAACATCAGTTTCAACTCAGACAAACTTGGTCAGACTAAGGATAGAAACCGTCGCTTAAAGAATTTGATAAATGACTTTGCTAAGCCCGAATTGGATTTTCGCCCTTCTCTCTGGGAAGATAAAGAAGATATTTTAGGAGAAGCATATATGTATCTCTTAGAAAGATTTGCTTCTGGCGCCGGTAAAAAAGGTGGGGAATTTTTTACACCGAAAGAAGTTTCAGGTTTATTAGCTAAACTAGTGGCTCCGAAAGAAGGAGATCGCATATTTGACCCTACTTGTGGTTCCGGTTCATTGTTAATCAAAGTTGCTGAAGAAACCAAGGATCCCGATGGCAAGCCGACGAATAACTTTGCTATTTACGGTCAGGAAAGTAATGGCGATACCTGGGCATTGAGCAAAATGAACTGCTTTTTACACAGTATGGACTCTGCTCAAATAGAATGGTGTGACACCATTAACAATCCTAAACTGATTGAAGGTGATGCCTTGATGAAGTTTGATATTGTGGTGGCAAACCCTCCTTTTAGTTTGGACAAATGGGGTCACGAAAATGCCGAGGCAGATCGTTTTAAGCGTTTCTTCCGTGGTGTCCCCCCCAAATCTAAAGGGGACTATGCGTTTATTCTGCATATGATAGAAACAACGGCACCTGGAGGTAGAGTGGGTGTCATTGTACCGCATGGTGTATTATTCCGAGGAAGCGCAGAACAAAAAATCAGACAGCAACTTATTGAGGAAAATTTATTGGAAGCTGTAATAGGTTTACCTACCAATCTGTTTTATGGAACAGGAATACCTGCAGCCATTCTTATTTTCAATAAATCTAAAACCACAGAGGATATCATCTTCATTGATGCTAGTAAAGGCTATGAAGATGGTAAAAGACAAAACAAATTGAGGCCTCAAGACATTGAGAAAATTGTCGATGCCTATACTGGTTTTAAGACCTTAAAAAAATTCAGCTCGGTAGTGTCTCCTAGTGAAGTAGCAGAGAACGATTTCAATCTCAACATTCCTAGATATGTTGACACTTTTGAAGAAGAGGAGCCTGTAGATATTGTAGAGGTTCAACAAAATATAGAACGTTTAGAAGAGGAACTTACAGAAGTACGTACAGAGATGCAAAAGCATTTAAAAGAATTAGGATATTAAGATGGCAGAAAACGAACAAAATAACATCATCATTTATACAAGTACAGATGGTAAAGCATCGGTAGCTTTATTTGAACGTGACGGGAGCGTTTGGCTTAATCAAAAACAGCTAGCAGAAATTTTTGACACCTCTGTTCAGAATGTTGGTCAACATATAGGCAAAATACTGGAAGATAATGAGTTAAACCCCAATTCAGTTATAAAGAATTACTTTACAACTGCCTCAGATGGTAAAGAATATGAGGTTTCTTTTTATGCGCTAGAGATGATATTATCTATCGGATATCGTGTACGTAGCAAAAGAGGGGTGCAATTCAGACAATGGGCCACACGAAATCTTGCCGAATATATGCGTAAAGGTTTCATAATGGATGACGAACGCTTAAAAAACCCTGATGGACGTTCAGATTATTTTGACGAGTTATTAGAGCGTATTAGAGATATACGTAGTTCTGAAAAGCGTTTTTATCAAAAAGTAAGAGATCTTTTTAGTTTAAGTAGCGATTATGATCCTACAGATAAAGCAACTCAAATGTTTTTTGCTGAAGCACAAAACAAACTTCTTTTTGCGGTCACTCGTAAAACAGCTGCAGAACTCATTTTATCCCGGGCAGATGCACAAAAACTCAATATGGGTTTAACCAATTGGAAAGGTAGTAAAGTGCGTAAACAAGATATTACCATTGCAAAAAACTACCTAATTGCTGACGAATTAGATAGCCTGAATAGATTGGTAGTAATATTTTTAGAACAAGCTGAATTGCGAGTTAAAAACCAGCAAGATCTTACAATGGGTTACTGGCAGAACAATCTGGATAAACTACTAATTTTTAATGAATTTCCGGTTCTGAAAACAGCAGGTAAAATCTCGCATAGTGTGATGGAAAAAAAAGTACGCGCCCACTATGTAGCTTATGATAATTTTCGTAAAAAAGAAGAAGCACAAGAAGCAGACAGGCAAGAGATACAGGAGCTAAAAGCATTAGCTGAAAAAATTAAAAAGAAGAATTAATGAAGAAAGCTAAAATAAAAGAAGAAACAAGACTGCTTTGGGAGTTTACAGTTGATTTGGCCTTCGTTCTATGTGATTTTTTTGAACAAGATAAGGATTATGAAAACGTCAGGTTACTTTTCCAAAATGGTCAGATAGATATTGGAAATAATTTTAAAAATCAAAAAGAATCATTGTACCCTATATCTAGTCCTACAAATTTAAAGTCACTAAGAATTAATGCAAATAACCCCAAGGATAAAGAAAATCCTTTACAAACTCAAGTAGTGCTACATTTTGAACCAGAACTTGAAAATACAATTTGTGTAATATGGAAGACGGATGAACAGTTCAATATTTCACTAAAAGATAATTTGGATATTGAAAAATTGGCACAAAAAGTATTTGAAAAAATAAAAAATAATTAGAACTATGAAGGTAATCCGTTTAGAATCAGAATTTAGAAGTCTAATTAGAAAGGCAGATGAAATTTGTATTGCAGTAGCTATGATCACAGATTATGGGTTAGCCGTATTTGATGATAGAGATGAAGAATGTGATTTTGAAATTCTAGTAGGTTTTGATTTACCTACACAGCCTTCAGCATTACAAAAATTAATAGATAAAGCTGTAGAAGCTAAAATTTACGATGTGAAGAATCAGTTCTTCCATCCCAAACTTTATCTATTTCGAATAGATGAAGATTGGACAGCCTTTTTAGGTTCTGGCAATTGTACTAAAGGTGGTTTAAGTTCAAATATAGAACTGAGTTTTAAAGTTGAAAATCCAGATGCGGTACAAGAATTACTGGACTGGTATCAAACCTATTTTGACTTAGGTTCAACCCTAACACAAAAGTGGTTAGATGAATATAAAGTATTCTATGCCGAGAGGAGCGATAAGGAAAAGGAGTTAAAGTCTATTACTAGAAGGTTTAAGAAAGCGACAGGAGTTACTAAAGGATCAGTAATGCTAAGTGATTATGACTTTACGGGTCAGTTTTTCACATTTAAACACTATGATGCATTTACACCGCCAAAGCCAATTGAGGATAAGCCAGGCCCTATTGGCGAAAGGCTTGAAGTGCGTGATAGACTAGAAGAATTACATAATCGAATTTACCCCTTGATACTTGAAAAAGACTGGGATGTTTATCCGCATCATCAATCGCAGCATTTAACGTCATCATTTAAACACGGTGAAAGGGCTTCAAATAATCTGGGTGCAATATGGTTGCATTATGGGCGCAGTGAAGAGGAGCTTGAAGATTATAAAAATGCCTATGGTGAAAATATGACCTCGCTGTACCATATGCGACTGGAGGTTTTGATCTTAAAAGATCACCTATGGGTTGAACTAAGAGTAGGTAAGAATGATGGAAGTTATCCGGATAGACAGTATATACGAGAGCAACTTAGAAAAAACCCAAAATTTACTGAAAAGTATTATGATCTGATCAAGAAGCTTGATGCAACTTTTACAATTACCATTGCTGATGAAGAAAGGTCTGTATATGATTTTAAAGACCTAGGGGATCTCAAAGAATTCACCTTGCTTGATAATCCAAAATTTTACTACTTCAGAATAGGACGTTTGTACAAACCAGACGACAAAGCGATTTCAGACGAAAATATTACGACTACAATTTTAAAAGATTTTGAAAATCTTTATCCTTTATATCAATTGTTTAAGCATCAAATTTAATGGCAGAGATAAACAAAGAATCTTCAAATAAGCAAGGCTATAAAGAAACCAAATTAGGCTTAATTCCTAAGGAGTGGAAGGTGTTGAGCCTCGGTAAAATAGGAGAATTTTCTAAGGGTAAAGGAGTCGCTAAAAAAGATATTCTAGAAACCGATGTTAAAGGTTTTTCAAGCATTAGATATGCTGAAATCTACACACTGTATGATTACTACACACATTCTTTAAGAACAAAAATTAACGAGGAGTCCGCTAGAAATAGTAACCCTATTAACAATGGAGATATATTGTTTGCTGGTTCTGGGGAGACTCTAGAGGATATTGGAAAATCAGTGGCTTACCTAGGCAATGAAACTGCTTATGCTGGAGGTGATATCATTATACTGAAGCAAAATTCTCAAGACTCACAATATTTAGGGTATTTATTGAATAATGACATGGTAAGAAACCAGCTGTTTAAATTGGGGCAAGGCCATTCTGTTGTTCATATTTACTCCAGTGGTTTGAAAAAAGTTTTAATACCACTTCCACCACTCCTCGAACAGCAAAAAATAGCTCAGATCCTGGCAACCTGGGATAAAGCCATTGCCTTACAGGAACAACTCATTGCAGAAAAACAAGCCCTTAAAAAAGGCTTGATGCAGCAGTTATTGACTGGGAAGAAACGCTTTCCGGGGTTTACAAAAGAGTGGAAGGAGGTGAGACTTGAAGAATTAGCTGAAGTTAAAAGAGGTACTGGTTCTCAGTATATTACCTATGTGGATGGAAGTGATGAAAATGCTATTCGATTAATCAGAATAACTGATTTCCTAAGTAATGACCCTAAATATATTTTAAAAACTGAAGCAACCGGAAGGTTTATCTTAAGAGAAGGTGATTTGCTTATAGCAGGAACTGGCGCAACAGCAGGAATAAGCTTCGAAGTACCGAAAGATTTTTCAGGACTTGTTTTTTCATATAACGCTCCAAGAATTAGAGTAAATGAAAAAATTAAAAAGGAATTTTTAATCTACTATTTAAAGTCAGGTATGATTATAAGTCAACAATTAGGACTTTTTACAGGAAACGCTCAACCTTTTTTAGATACAAAAGCTATACGGAGATTTAAGATATTTCTACCATCTATTTCTGAGCAAATTAAAATATCAAAGATTTTATCAGAGTTAGACAGTGAGATTAATGGCAGCATAGAAAAAAATGAATTTCTAAAACAACAAAAACAAGGTTTAATGCAACAGTTGTTGACTGGAGAGAAAAGGGTGAAAATTTAAAATATATTTTATGAAAAATGAACTTTTAGCTTTTGCAGACTATTTATAATAAAATAGAGATTATGAAAAAAGTATTGCAGTCTAGAATAAACGAAATATATACTGCTAAGGTTGAGCAACTATTTAATGAATCGATGGCAACAGCAGAAATGAAGAAAAAAGACCAATTTTTAATTTCTGTACATGAAATTGAAAATAGAGATGGATTTTTAAAATTAACATCTGAATTGGACAATTGGGCAAAGGAGTATCCTCAAGTTGATTATTAAGCTAAAATTATAACAAATGATAAAAGATGAAATCATTACAAGCCTGACTCCGGAGCAAAAAGAAGAATTTGAAAATGATATTCAAAATCTCTATGCTGAATGTCACAAAGCACTAAATGGAAAGATGGAAAAACTTAAGGATGTGGTGGTAAACTTAAATCTAAACAATGAGGTTTATTTAAGAGTAGTATGTGCTTATGATGCTACAAATAGCAGTAAAGTCAAAGGCAAAATCACAGAATTGCATAAATACAAAAACGTAAAGGAATACAAACAGGCGTTAGCAATCGAAAGAGCTAGCTTAAATTAATAAAAGCTCTGGAAAAACCAAGATCATATTAAGCTTAATAGAATACAATTATGGATCACAAATCACAGATTGAGAACTCAAAATATCTTTTAGATAGGTTTGATCACTACATAGAAGGAGCAAATAGTAAAGGTAATTTTCTTCTGGCATTTGGAGCTGTGTTATGTGGTTTTATAATAACGAATTACGATGAAATAATATCTTTTAATAATTGTAAATCAAAGGATTGGGTGAGTGGTCTTCTGGTAATTGTGTTAATATGTGGTCTCGTAAGTATTGGATTTACAATCGCGGCAGTATTCCCATTTCTAAAGACCTCAAATTCAAGTAGTCAAAAATATCATTCATTAGTTTTTTTCAAATCTATTGCTGAAATGAAAGAGGAACAGTTTTTAAAAGAATATAAGAAACAAGAAGAAAAGAAAGTTCGAAATGATTTAGCTAAACAGATTTTCGCAATATCTAAAGGGCTTAAAATGAAGTATATTAAAATTAGCTGGGCTATAAGACTTGTATTTATCCAGTTAATGATTTTGCTAATAATAATTTTAATTAAAGTATTATGAGTTTATTCAATAATTACCGTACTGGTCTTGAAAATATTCTGGGAAGAAAAACAGATTTAATTTCTAAAGGGTTGAATGGACCTTATGCATTATTAAGCGAAAGCAGAAAAACTTTTTCGTCTGTTCCATCTATTATTGAGCCTGACTCTAAAACGATCTTAGATTTCGATTCATCTCAGCTAGAGAAATTCTTTGGTCCAAATCGTTACTCTTTTGATTCCGTTGAAATTGGAAATCATCCAGACTTTAATTTTCTAGACGAGAATGAAACATTAAAACATCACTGTATCTCTATGTTTGTTGACATAAAAGGATCAACGCGACTTCAATTGAAATATTCTTTAGAAGAAGTGAGGATAATTAAAGATACTCTACTAACACTTTGTATAAATGTGGTAAGTCACTTTGGCGGGCATGTTCATAGATTAATGGGAGACGCTGCTTTTGTACAATTTGTTAGAAAAGATGAAAACCCTAATGATAGTGTGATAAATGCGTTGAACGCTGCGAGTGTTCTTTGTCAAGTCGTATCTGAAGATCTGTCAGCAGCTTTCGAAAGTTATGGTTTAGATCCTATAAAAATTAGAGTTGGGATAGATTATGGGTCTGACGATCAGGTTATGTGGTCTCATTATGGAATTGCGAATTGTAATGAACTAACCACAACCAGTATTCATACCGATTTAGCGGCTAAGCTACAGCACAAAGCACCTGTAAATTCAATTAGAATAGGAAAGAATTTAATAGATGCTATCGAAATGAAGCAGGAGTATTTTTCAACACCAACCGTAGTGAAAAATGGTTTAACACTAGAAGATAGATATATTATACAATCAAATGAACTGAATTACAGACATTTTGATTTTAGCTGGAAGAAATATTTGAAAAGTTTCTCCTTTTTTAGACAAAATGAAAATGGTAAACTAGAAATTATTGAAAATCAATTTGAATTAAAAGCCTCAATTTATCTACCTGAAGAAAGTAATATTACGATTCCATATTTCGAAAATAATAGCGCAATTCCTAAAGGTTACTTGATCAAGTACCAACTTATGTGGAATGGAATAATTTATCATCGAAAGCCACAAGAGAAGATTATTTGGGAAGCATATAATTCAGGAAAGGAAGCAAAAGAAGCGAAAGATGAGATTCACTCTTTTGAAGATATGTATCTGAACAGTAACTATTGTATAGCGCATGCTGGTTATCACGGCAATCATTACTTAAAATGTACCATAAAAAGAATTCATTCACAAAATATTGTTTTGAAATTTCCAATTTATGTAGACGATAAAGAAGGCATAATAGATAATTTACCAGCTCTTGTAAGGCAAGAATTGAAAAAACTCAACCTATGATCATAGAAAAAATAGAATTATTGAAAATCAAATATTTAACACAGTAGTTGTTAGAATTGAAATTAATGAGTGTAGGCTAAATTAGAATAAAAAAATATGGCAAGAAAAGAAAGACATGTGACACCTAACAAAAACGGAGGTTGGGATTCAAAAAGGGAAAATGCTGAAAGAGCTTCAAAACATTTTGAAACTAAAAAGGAGGCAATGGATTGGAGCAGGCAAAAAAGTAAATCTGAGAGTTCTGAGCTGATACCGCATAAAATGAATGGTAGAATTCAAAATCCAGATAGTCACGGCAAGGATCCCAATCCACCCAAAGATAAGAACTAATGGAGGTGAAAACAGAACAGCTATATGGTTTATGGCGTTTTAAAGATGATAATATAGTTATCGATTTCTATGTGCGACAATTTGTAGAACGTACACAAACGGGTCTTTCATTTTTTACGGTATATTTTATATTAAATGGAGAACAAAAAATGGATTATGAATGGCAAGGTATTCCAGGCGTATTAAATACTCCAAATGATTTAGCATCTATTGAAATTAACAATTTAACTGCATCGGAAACAGATTCCAAATATCAAGATATTAAAATTTGGAGTTTTGAAATAAATCAAATGACGTTGCAGTTTGGTGATGGCTCAAGAAGAGAATTTCAAAAACGGCCATAGGTGCAGGATAAAATCATCATATCAAAAAACACAGAAAATGGTATTGTTAGAGATACGATTATATCTGTTCACGACACTTTACGGATAGATTTAAAACAGGAACTTTTTTTCCCTGATGGCACTACTATAAAAACGATTACGGAACCCTTGACAGGTATCGAGTATTGGGGTCTATGGATAGCTGCAATTGGAGGCCTGGTAGGTATTATTGCCGCAATAAAGGCCTTTAGTGATTTATTTAAAAAAGATAAATCCCAACAAAGTCAAATTGATTTTCAACAACAACAAATTGAAGGTCAGCAAAACCAAATAGCAGAACTAATTAAACTTAACAAACTCTTTGAGAAGAGAGTCCGAATGGCTGTAAAACCTCAATTATGGACGAATGGCAGTGGTTACCATGGTACTGATTATACAATTCATATTCAATTAGATAATAGAGGTGAAATAGCATTTTATAGTGGGTATGAAGTCTTAGAAGGGGAAGGTAGTTTCACATTTCAAAAATGGAGTCAAGATATACCAATAGAGAAAGGAAAAAATATAAGATTAAGTGGTAGCACTACTAATCATCCAAACCAGACATATTTTGTAATAAAGGTTCTCTATTATGATAGAGAAAATTATAAATATGAGACAATAATAGAATGGAATAAAAGTCGAGTACGATTTTTAGAGACAATTGATTTATGATAGCTAACTATACAGAATATAACGACTCTCAAAAACCAGCCCTACAGCTCCTAAAAAAAATGAAGTGGCAATATTTGTCACAAGAAGAAGTGTTCCGTGCGAGAGACGGGATGTACAGCAATGTCATCTTAGATAAGGTTCTTGCCGAGCAGCTTAGTAAAATAAACAGATTTGAGTATAAAGGAGAAGGGTATCCTTTTTCTACTGGAAGTATTCAAGGAGCGATCAATGCCTTAAAAAATGTTCCTAACGAAGGTTTAGTACAAACCAATGAACGGGTATATGATTTATTGACCTTAGGAAAAAGCTTTAATGAAACCGTACAAGGCGACCGCAAAGCCTACACCATAAAATATATTGATTGGGAAAAGCCACAAAACAACAGTTTTCACGTTTGCGAAGAGTTTGAAGTTGAGGGCGTGAATGGCAAAAAGCGCCCGGATATTGTTTTGTTTGTTAACGGTATTCCTTTTGTGATAGTTGAGAACAAACGTCGGGATAAGAATGATTCTTTAGATGAAGCTATATCGCAGCATATTCGCAATCAAAAAGAGAAAGAAGGAATTCCTAAATTGTTTTACTATGCACAACTCTTACTAGCGGTGCATCCTAATGAAGTAAAATATGGAGCTACAGGAACACCGGCTAAATTTTGGTCAATTTGGAAAGAAGAAAATGAAAAGGAGGTTGCAAAACTGCTCCATAAAAAAGTAAGTAATACTGAATCAGAAGATCGGTTAATAACCGAGCAGGATAAAGGCTTGTATTCCTTATGTGAGCCACTTCGTCTATTAGAGCTTGTCTACAAGTTCATCGTTTTTGATGGGCCTGATAAAAAGATTTGCCGTTATCAGCAATATTTTGCGGTGCAAGAAACCATTGCCCGTGTAAAGCAGCGAAACAAAGATGGAAATCGCGAAGGTGGAGTGATCTGGCACACCACTGGTAGCGGAAAGTCCTTAACAATGGTTATGCTTTCTAAAGCCCTGGCATTAGAAACTTCGATTGAATCACCCCGTGTTATCATAGTTACCGATAGGATCAGCCTTGATAAACAAATTTTTAAAACTTTTGTAAATTGTGGTAAGCACGTAAAGAAGGCTAAAAGCGGTAGTGATTTAGTTGATTTGCTGCAAGATAAAGGCAATGAAATCATCACAACAATCATTGATAAATTTGAAATAGCTACCAAACGGGCAGCCTTTAAAGATGAATCCCAAAATATATTTGTGTTGGTTGATGAAAGCCACCGTAGTCAATACGGTTCTGCCCACGCCAATATGAAGAGAATAGTTCCTAATGCATCCTACATCGGTTTTACAGGAACACCACTAATGAAAAGCCAAAAGAGCACCTCTAAAAAGTTTGGTGGGTTTATTCATAAATATACCATAGACCAAGCGGTAAAAGACGGTGCCGTGCTGCCATTATTATATGAAGGTAGATCAGCCAAGCTAACTATTAATAAAAAACAAATTGATAAAGGTTTTGAACGCCTGGCAGCTCCATTAAATGAAGAAGCACGTAAAGATTTAAAAAAGAAGTTTGCTACCATAGGTAAGATTTATGAGTCTGATCACGTAATTGAAGAGATTGCCTATGATATTTCCAAACATTTTCTGGAGAATTGGAAGGGAACAGGATTTAAGGCCCAATTGGCGGTACCTAAAATCGATACTGCAATCAAGTACCAGAAATACTTTGAATCACAAACAGACGAAACTTTAAAAATAAATACACGGGTTGTTTTTACACCTCCGGATAGCAGGCAAAATAATGATGATGTATGGTCTGAGTCCACCAGTGAATCCCGTAAATATAGGGAGCAATTGATGGAGCGCTTTAATGATCAGGAATCCTATGAGAATCACGTTATCGAACGGTTTAAAGAAAAGGATGATGAAATAGAAATCATCATTGTGGTCAGTAAATTGCTTACTGGTTTTGATGCTCCTCGAAATACCGTATTATACTTAGCTAAGCCCTTAGTGGCTCATAATCTTTTACAGGCAATCGCTCGCGTCAACCGTCTTTTTGAAGGAAAGGAACACGGTCATATTATTGACTACGTAGGAATTCTGGGAAAATTGGATGAAGCACTTACAGAGTACAGTGCTTTGGAAGATTTTGACGAAGAGGATTTAACAAATGCTGTTGTTGATGTTAAGGAAGAAATTAGAAAATTACCTGTTCGTCATTCTGAAGTTTGGGACATTTTCAAGGGTGTTTACAATAAAAATGATTTAGAAGCTTTAGAGCGACATATCGCAGACAAAGATATCAGGGATGACTTTTACGATCGGGTTTCAGCATTTGCCAGGGTGCTTCAAACCGCTTTAGCTTCAGATGAATTTTATGTAGAATTCAATACGCAGCAAATTGGCTTTTATAAAAGCGAACTTAAGAAATTTCAAAGTTTACGGTTGTCAGTACAATTTAGGTATGCAGAGAAGGTTTCGTACAAAGAGTACGAGCCACGAGTGCGTAAATTACTGGACACCTATATTGATGCCGAAAAAGTGGAATTACTCACTAAAGATGTGAATATTTTCGATAAGCAAAAAGTAGAAGAAGCTTTGGAAACTTATGGTAAATCACCAGCTTCAAAAGCAGACTTTATTGCACACCAAATGAAGAAGGTGATTACTGAAAATATGGAGAAGGATGAAGCTTTTTATAAAAAGTTCTCCCAACTTATTGAAGAAACCATTAAGAACTTTCAGGATGGACGCTTAACTGAGAAAGAATATCTAGAATCTATACAGAAAGCGCGTACAGACCTAGCAGATGGCTATCAAGATGGCATTCCAGACAAATTACAGAACAGACCAAAGGCTAGAGCTTTTTATGGCGCTTTAAACGAAGTATTAAATAAAAAGCTAGACAAGGATATTAGTAAAATGAAAGTCGCTGAGGCAGGCCTAGAAATCGAAAAAATAGTAGACCATTTAATTATTACAGATTGGAAAAAAAACGTGGATATCCAGAATAAAATGGAAAACGAAATCGAAGATTATTTGATTAGTAAAAGAACACAGTTGGGTATAGAAATAAGTTTTGATGAAATAGATTCTATATTGATCAAATGCCTTCGGGTGGCCAAAAACAATTTTTAATGCACAAAATAAATTACGGGACGAAAGATATTTTTTTTGAAGTGCTCCGATCTAAACGTAAAACACTAGCCATTGAAGTGCATCCTGATAGCTCTGTGCACATCATTGCTCCAGAAGAAAGCTCTATCACGGATATTGAAAAGAAAGTAGCTAAACGTGCCAACTGGATTACGAAGCAGCAAAAGTATTTTGAACAATTTTTACCTCGAACTCCGGAAAGAGAATATGTTTCTGGCGAAACGCATTATTATTTAGGCAAATCTTACCTTTTAAAAATAAGCTTAGGAGACATAAACGAAGTAAAACTTAAAGCCGGACAGCTTCAAGTTACTTGTAAAGAAAGCTATGCACCTGAAAAAGTAAAGAAGCTTTTAGCACATTGGTATTACAAACACGCCGAAAAGAAGTTTCAAATGTTAGCGCAACAAGCCTTTGAGAAGTTTAAGGAATATGATTTTGATAAACCCCAGTTAGAAATAAGAAGAATGGCTAAACGTTGGGGCAGCTGCAATACCATTGATAAAATCACTATCAACCCTGAACTTATCAAAGCACCTGCTAAATGTATAGAATATGTTTTGGTACACGAGATGTGCCATCTAGTAATAGCTAACCATAATAAGACTTTTTATCAAACACTTAGCTCTATAATGCCCAACTGGAAGAAGTGGAAAAATATTCTGGAGCAAAAACTGGTATAAACTGGTCCGTCCTAAAAAAAGCAAATAGATACTTAATTTTAATCTATTATTTTTAAATCATTACAATACGTTCATTATAGTCATCTAATACCGTGCTTGGTAGCGACTTTAAATAAATCTGAGTAGTATTCAAACTGGTATGCCCCAGCATCTCCGATATCGCTTGCAACGGCACTTCTTGCAGCATCGCTTGTGTTGCAAAACTGTGGCGGGCTACATATGCAGTGAGTGTCTGTTGAATCTGGCATTTTTTACCAATTTCCCGTAAGCCCAAATTATAGAGGCGGCGAGCGCGGTGCAGGTCTTTATATTGATGATCCAAAGTTTCGCGATGAATAAATGGGAAGATAAAGTCATCGAGCTTCTTATCTTTTGTATAATGAGCAAGAAGTTCAATTACCTGATTGGTAAGCTTTATGTTATACTGTTTGGCGGTTTTCTTTCGTTTGTACTTAATCCTGCCATCCTGAATGTCCTTCAGTTTTAAAAAAGCCAAATCAATAAAAGGCATCCCATAGAGCATATAAGATATCAAGAAGTAGTTGCGGTGATGAAACAGCGGATCATCTTCCTCTAATTTGAGATTAACGATTTTACGAATGGAATTGATGTCTAAAGCTCGTTTGGCTGTAGGTTCAGTTCTAATCTGATAATGAATAAAGGGATAAGCTTCCTGTTCAATGATGCCGGCCTTAATACCCCTGTTGAATAAGGCGCGAATGTTTCGCATATAGTTGGAAAGCCCATTGAGGCTATTGCCTTTTGCCATATGATATTTATGGAAACGTTCTAATAAATCGAGGTTAACTTCATTAAACTTGAGGTCTGCGCCCTTATTGAACGTTCTAAGAACCCCTAGAGTAACGTTATAACACTTAGCACTACCAATTCGATCTGCCGCTTTCAACTCGGCTACAATCTGATCGCCAAAATCGAAAAACGAATCGTAAACGGCTTTAGTGGTGATTTTGTCCCTTAATTCTTTAAGGGAGAGAAATCGCAGTTTTCGTTGATCGGCAAGCTTATTAATAATATCATTTCCTCTGGCTTTTTCTTTTAGGAGTACCGTGTTTAAACGAGCAACAGAAAAGGTTTCCGGATAGGAGTTTTTGATTTCCTGCTTTACGGGATCCCAATACTGTTTTGGAACAGCATATCCTGTAGCAATAGAAGTTGAATTTCCGAGATGAATCAATCGGAAAATAATTGGAAAAGTGTTATCTTTTCTCTTTCGTCGAGTGTCTAATATAAGGTTGAAACGCGTATTCATAACCTTAAATTACATAAAAAAATTTGCAAGCTATTCGCAACTTTTTCTTGCAATCATCTGATATCAAATGAAATCAAAACTTATTAAACACCTAAAAATCAATTAAATATGTATTTGTAAAAAGTATTTTTAGGCGCACCTAAAATCCTCATAATCAGGTGGTCCCTGGTTCGAGCCCAGGTGGGACCACACTAGTAAACATAAGCCTCAAAAGATTTTTTCTTTTGAGGCTTTTTTGATTTTAATAATTTCTAGTTTTCTTTCAGGCGCGATTGACGTTATTAAGCTGGAGTATGGCGTATTATCTATTTTTAATTTTTATTATATCATTTTGTACATACCATCAAAATATTACTAAAAGGCAAAGTTGCCTTTGAAGTTTCTGATTTAATAAAATTTAGGGTTCATAAATCATAATTTGTAAATAATAACGCATTTAGACGATAATAATTGTTTTTAAACGGAATTTGTGTTAAATTCGCTCTTAACAAAACAATTAGCTTTTTTTAAAGTCCCCAACTTAAAATTAGCGTCTTCTAAATCCCCTTAATATGAAGGCCTTAAACCGAAACAGTTTTATAGATAGTACTTATCTAATCAAAACAATAATTAAAAATGGTATTTCTTCTATCATTTATAAAATTTTCCAATTAGAAAATTTTCAGAGATTTCCTTCCTTCACTTCTCCAAAAGTTAAGAACAGTCTAGTATTGTTTTATGATGTTGAGGTGTGCGAATTTCATTATACTAATTGTTTCATCCCGATTACACCAGATGAAAAATTTTGGAGAAGATTAAGTTAGTGTACTTATCAACTTTTAATATGCAGCTTATATAGTTACATGTTGAAAGAAAATTCTCCCACAATATGTAAAGTACACATCCAAATAACGTTTTATTACGTTTATATACACAGAAAAATTAATCTTAATAATAATTAAACATAGAAACGGCATCTAATTGATTAGTTTTTATAATTTTACGATTAAATGCACAAAAAAGACGTCTAATGAATATTTTAAAAATTAGATAACCCAAAGAAGATTATTCCCTACTTCAATATGAATAAAAAGCTTCACATATTTTTCATAAACTTAATGTTCTGGGGTTATAGCTTAGGTGTTTGTGCTAATGAAAAATATCCACCCACTCCTAATACCCGAATGTCAGATGCCCCTCCTGTAGGATTACCGCTCCCAATAGATGATTATATCCCTCATTTTTTAGTTATAGCCCTCATAATTGGTGTTGGATATTTAATAATCAAAGAGCGTAGCACATCTACAACGACATAAGGCGCTTTACATATTTTCCGATTACGTCAAATTCTAAATTTACAACGGTACCTTTTTTGAAATTTTTGAATGTAGTGTGCATATAAGTATACGGTATAATTGCTACACTAAACTCAGTAGGTTTTGAGTTTACCACAGTAAGACTTACACCATTTACAGTTATTGAACCTTTTTCAATTGTTACGTTATTTAGCTCGTTATCATATTCAAAAGTGAAAATCCAACTTCCATCTTTAGAAACTACTTCTTTACAGATGGCAGTTTGATCCACATGACCTTGTACGATATGACCATCTAAACGGGTTCCTAAAATCATAGCGCGCTCCAGATTGACAACATCACCTTCATGTAGTGTTCCCAAATTGGTTTTAGACAGAGTTTCTTCAATAGCTGTAACCGTATAATTTAAATCATTTAGTTGCACGACTGTTAGACATACTCCATTATGTGCAACGCTCTGGTCTATTTTCAACTCTTGAGAAAGCGAACTTGCAACAGTAATATGTAGATTATCACCTTCTCTTTCTAATTTTTCAATTTTGCCTAAATCTTCAATAATACCTGTAAACATGATTGCGTTTTAATTGAGTACTTTTACATTTCAATTTACAAAAGAAAGCCAAAGGGGTATAGCATGAAAGAACAAAATATAAAATTAGGAATCAGTATAGGTGACCTTAATGGTATAGGAGGGGAAATCATACTAAAGACTTTTGAAGATGCCCGAATGTTAGAGTTTTGTACTCCAATCATATTTGCTTCGGCTAAAACAATTACATTTTTACTTAAACACTTTAACCTTGACATTAATTTCCAGGGAGTAAAATCACTAGATACTGTAATAGAAGGCAAGCTAAATGTCGTAAATGTTTGGCAAGATAATCCACAAATAAAGTTTGGTGAGGAATCGAGTACCGGCGGATCCTATGCAATAAAATCTTTAAAAGCAGCTGTAGAGGCATTAAAGAGTAATAAAATAGATGTTCTAGTCACCGCTCCTATACATAAAGCAACAATTCAATCTGAAGATTTTAATTTTCCGGGACATACAGACTTTTTAAATCAGGAGTTGGAGGGCGATAGCTTAATGTTTATGACTACCGAAAAATTGAAAGTAGGTCTATTAACAGATCATGTCGCGGTACGTAATGTGTCAGATAAGATTGATGCTAAACTCATAACTCAAAAATTTAATACCATACAAAATTCGTTGATTCAGGATTTTGGGATCAGTAAACCTAAAATAGCTTTCTTAGGGATTAATCCGCATGTGGGAGATAATGGTGTGATAGGCGATGAAGATGATATTACATTAATTCCCACATTAGCACAATTAAGAGAAAAAGGACACTTGACTTATGGACCATATGCTGCAGATAGTTTTTTTGGTAGCGGAAACTATAAAAACTTTGATGCAATAATAGCTGCATATCATGATCAAGGATTAATTCCGTTTAAAACTTTATCATTTGGGAAAGGAGTAAATTATACTGCCGGACTTAATAAAGTACGAACATCTCCAGACCACGGAACGGCATTTGAAATTGCCGGAAAAGGCATAGCGAGCAACAGTTCTTTTAAAGAGGCGGTATACACCGCATTAGAGATTTTTAAAAAGCGTGCAGAATATGCTGAAATAACAGCAAATGTTTTGCAAAAACAACCGCGTAAAAAACAATATTCCGGTCGATCACGTGGGAATTAAACCTTTTTAAAAAATTTATCCACACTTAATTAACAGCTAAATAAAAATTTATATCTTTGCACCCGCCTTTTGCGGAAAGATTATTTAGGAAAGAGAAAGGTAATGAAGCATTTGAAAACGTATACAATTCCATTTGTTGGTTTAAAACAAGGAGAACACGATTTTGAATACACTATAGACGACACGTTCTTTAAGCATTTTGAATATGATGATTTCAATTCTATTAATATAGAATTGAAAGTAGTATTAAATAAGATGTCCACTTTGATGGAGTTTTATTTTGATGCTACAGGAAGTGTAAATGTCGATTGTGATATTACAAATGAACCTTATGATCAACCTATTGACGCCTCTTATAAACTAGTGGTTAAATTTGGTCAGGATTATAATGATGAGGTTGAAGATATTTTAATTCTTCCTTATGGTGAATATGAAGTAAATATTGCACACTATATTTATGAGCTAATAGTTTTAGCTATGCCTGCAAAAAGAATTCATCCTGGAGTTGAAGATGGAACTTTAGAGTCAGACATATTAGATAAGCTCGAAGAATTGAGTATTAAGAATAAAGAAGAACAGGAAGATAATGCTCCTGAACAAAAAGAAATTGATCCCCGTTGGGATAAATTAAAAGATTTTTTAACAGATAATAAATAATAAACGGTAATGGCACATCCTAAAAGAAAAATCTCGAAAACTAGAAGAGATAAGAGAAGAACACATTACAAAGCTGCAATGCCAAAAATAGGTGTAGACGCTACTACTGGCGAGGCACACCTTTATCACCGTGCACACTGGCATGAAGGTAAACTCTATTACAGAGGGCAGGTTGTAATTGATGCTACTTCTAATGAAGAAGCTGCTTAATTAAAGCATATACTTATAGTAAAACTCCCATTATTGGGAGTTTTTTTTATTTTTCAGGATGGGCAAAAAAAGTTAATTTTCGAGCCAGTTTGTTCGAATTTTAGTACTTTTCCTTCCATTTTTAAGCGAAATAGACAAATTTTCGCAGAAACCAGATTTATATGAGTAAAATCACTGCTGCCATAACAGCTGTTGGCGCCTATGTGCCAGAATATGTGCTTACCAATGAAATTTTGGAAACAATGGTTGAGACCAATGATGATTGGATCACTTCCAGAACAGGAATTAAAGAGCGTAGAATTTTAAAAGATCCAGATAAAGGAACATCTTATTTAGCTATACAAGCAGCGCAAAACTTAATTTCAAAAAGCAACTTAGATCCTTCTGAGATCGATATGGTAATTGTAGCGACTGCTACGCCAGATTTACCTGTAGCTTCTACAGCTGCTTATGTAGCTACGACTATAGGAGCAGTAAATGCATTTTCTTACGACCTACAAGCTGCTTGCTCAAGCTTTCTATATGGTATGTCTACAGCATCTGCTTACATAGCTTCAGGAAAATATAAAAAAGTACTTTTAATTGGAGCAGATAAGATGTCTTCAATTATAGATTATACAGATCGTACGACATGTATAATTTTTGGGGATGGTGCTGGAGCAGCACTATTTGAACCTAATGAAGAAGGGCTGGGCTTACAAGATGAATATCTACGTTCTGATGGTATAGGACGCAACTTTTTAAAAATTGAAGCAGGTGGTTCACTTCTACCTCCATCTGCAGAAACAATAGCAAACAAGCAGCATTACGTATATCAAGATGGCAAAACCGTTTTCAAATTTGCCGTATCTAATATGGCAGATGTAAGCGAGCTCATAATGAAACGTAACAATCTTACAAATGATGATGTAAGTTGGCTTGTAGCACACCAGGCTAACAAACGTATTATTGATGCTACAGCAAGACGTATGCAACTTGACGATAGTAAAGTGCTTATGAATATTCAGCATTACGGTAATACTACATCTGCAACACTACCTTTATTACTTAACGATTTTGAAAGTAAGTTTAAAAAAGGTGATAATTTAATATTTGCCGCTTTTGGAGGCGGATTTACTTGGGGGTCTATTTATCTTAAATGGGCTTACAACGCTTAATATATAATCTAACTAACGTTATCAATTATGGATTTAAAAGAAATTCAGAATCTTATCAAGTTTGTAGCTAAATCAGGTGCAAGCGAAGTAAAGCTTGAGATGGATGATTTTAAAATCACCATTAGAACTGGTGAAGAGGGGAAAGGGGAAACTACGATTCTACAGCAAGTACCTATGATGGGTAATACAATGCAACAACCTACTATGCAACAGCCAGTTGCTCAGGTACCGGTTCAAGAAGCAGAGAAGCCTAAAGCAGACGTAAGTGATAAGTATATCACTGTAAAGTCTCCAATCATTGGTACATTTTACCGCAAACCTGCACCAGACAAACCTACATTTGTTGAAGTAGGAGCAGACATCAAAGTAGGTGATGTTTTATGTGTTATCGAAGCGATGAAATTATTTAATGAGATCGAAAGTGAAGTAAGCGGTAAAATAGTTAAAGTACTAGTTGACGATGCTTCTCCAGTAGAATTTGATCAACCTCTATTCTTGGTTGACCCTTCTTAAATTTAAAGAAGAACTTAAGATCAAATAATTCAATTAAAGATCTCATTCTTTAAATTTTAATGCAAAACAGATATGTTTAAAAAAATATTAATAGCAAACAGAGGAGAAATTGCCCTACGGGTAATTAGAACCTGTAAAGAAATGGGCATTAAAACTGTAGCAGTTTACTCTACAGCAGATGCCGAAAGTTTACACGTGCGCTTTGCTGATGAGGCAGTTTGTATTGGCCCACCGGCTAGTAGTGAATCTTATTTGAAAATTTCAAATATTATGGCAGCTGCAGAAATCACAAATGCAGATGCTATTCACCCAGGTTATGGGTTTTTATCTGAAAATGCACGTTTCTCAAAAATTTGTGAAGAACACGATATTAAATTTATTGGTGCTTCTCCAGATATGATTGCAAAAATGGGAGATAAGGCAACCGCAAAGGCAACTATGAAAGCTGCTGGTGTACCTTGTGTTCCGGGAAGTGATGGTATTATTAAAGATTTTGAAGACTGTGAACGTATAGCAAAAGAAACAGGATATCCTGTTATGCTTAAAGCTACTGCAGGTGGTGGTGGTAAAGGTATGCGTGCAGTTTGGAAAAAAGAAGAGTTACGTAAAGCTTGGGATTCTGCACGTCAAGAAGCTTCAGCATCATTTGGTAATGATGGTATGTATATGGAAAAGCTTATCGAAGAGCCGCGCCATATCGAGATTCAAGTTGTGGGAGATAGTAATGGTAAAGCGTGTCATTTATCAGAGCGTGACTGTTCTATACAACGTCGTCATCAGAAACTTACTGAAGAAACTCCGTCACCATTTATGACAGACGAACTTCGTGAAAAAATGGGTGAGGCAGCAGTACGTGCAGCAGAATTTATTAAATACGAAGGAGCCGGTACTGTTGAATTTTTAGTAGATAAGCATCGTAACTTCTACTTTATGGAGATGAATACCCGTATTCAGGTGGAGCATCCTATTACAGAACAAGTAGTAGATTACGATTTAATACGCGAGCAAATACTTGTTGCAGCGGGAGTGCCTATTTCAGGTAAAAATTATATACCACAACTGCATTCAATTGAATGTCGTATTAATGCAGAAGATCCTTATAATAATTTTAGACCATCTCCAGGAAAAATTACAAACCTTCATGCGCCAGGAGGCCACGGTGTTCGTATAGATACGCACGTTTACAGCGGCTACTCGATCGTTCCTAATTATGACTCGATGATCGCTAAATTAATTACTACTGCTCAAACACGAGAAGAGGCAATTAATAAGATGAAGCGTGCATTAGATGAATTTGTAATTGAAGGTATAAAAACCACAATTCCTTTTCACCGCCAATTGATGGATGATCCTCGTTATCTTGAAGGTAATTATACAACAGCATTTATGAATGACTTTGTCATGAATGCACCAGAAGAAGAATAGTAAAATATATCTTAGTTATACTTAAAAGCCCTGAACATTATGTTCGGGGTTTTTTATTTGGTTTTTTCTGAAAATCAGCTCTTTTGACGTTCGCTTTTGGCATATGGCAGTATAGCGCTATCAACACGTAAATCACTAACTCATTATGAATCCATTATAAAGTCAGTCAGAAGCTTTACAATTAGTATATTTCTAATTAGCATGTAAAAATTAATCTTTAATACAAATCGGATTCCATTTTAAGTCTCTGAAAGTATTATTTATGATAAGTGGGTTTGGGTATTGAAAACTACAATTGAAGAATTAGAGCTGCTTAAATCACGTCTAAAGGCTGACTATTATCTTATTTGTAGAAAATAACTATAGAAGTTGTACAAATCACTACATAGCAATTAAAAGAAACCTCAACAGCAATAATTCCAAGCGATGATGGGAGAGAGGTTGTGGTTTTTTTCTAAAAATGAAGTTTTAGCTACTTGAGTATTAGTTGTTAATATTTAAATAAATAGTAGTTTCAGGTTTTAATGAATGTGGAGAATTTAAATAGATCTTTTTATTTTCAGATAAGGCTTCAACTAGGTAATAACTCCCTTTATAATAGCTTTTTAAAACGCTTGCAATTAATGGTGTTTTCGTTTCAGAAAGTTCAAGTTGGTGTGGCATTAACAGTGCCTCCTTACCCGCTATAGTTAGCTTACTTATATCTCCAAAAAACGAAGCAACATAGTTGTTTTTTGGGTTAGTATATAAATCTTCAGGCGATGCAGATTGTATAAATGTACCGTTGCGCATCATTTTAATCTCATCAGAAAATGATAATGCTTCTTCGCTGTCGTGTGTTGCGGTTATACAAGTTATATCTTCTTTTTTTAAATAAACATATAAATTCCGTCGTAAAGCGTTTCTTCTAAAATTATCAATATGACTAAAGGGTTCGTCAAGTAGCAATAACTCTGGCTCTTTTGCAATGGCACGAGCTAATGCAACACGTTGTTTCTGCCCACCACTTAATAATTTTACGTGAGTGTCTGCAAAATCTGTCATATCCACTACTTCAAGAAGTTCGTCTATGCGTTCTTGTCGTTGTTGCATAAATCGCCTGGAAAGATGCTTACCTATATTTTCGGCTACAGAAATAAATGGCATTAAATCAAAATCCTGGGCGAGGTATTTAATAAATGGTTCGCCGGGAACAAGATTATAATCGGGGCCTAGTAATTTTTTATCCTCCCAAAATATCGTTCCGTTAGTAACCTGAAGCAAACCATATATTGCTTTAAGAAGCGTACTCTTACCGCAACCACTCTCGCCTAATATTGAAATATGAAGCCCTTTCTCAACTTCAAAATTTATGTTTTTTAAAACAGGCTCTTCAGTATAAGCGAAACTATGTATGTTAACTCTAAGCATATATTAATATAAGAAGACCTCATCGATTTACAAAAAAGATGAGGTCTGATAAGATTATAACTTGTTATTCTATCCTTTTACTTTTTCTCTGGTTTTTTCAGGAAGCACATCAAAACCCATATTGTAAAGAGTAAAAGCAAATATATCTGCAGTTTGCTCTATTTGTTTGCTTACAGGAGTGCCAGCGCCGTGACCTGCATCTGTTTCTATACGTATTAGAACAGGAGCGCTACCAGCTTGTTTTTCTTGTAATTCTGCGGCAAATTTAAAACTATGAGCAGGCACTACGCGATCATCGTGATCACCGGTTGTTATTAAAGTTGCAGGATATTTTGTACCTGCTTTTACATTGTGAACAGGAGAGTACCCTTTAATGTATTCAAACATTTCTTTACTGTCTTCAGAAGTACCATAATCATACGCCCAGCCTGCACCGGCTGTAAATGTGTGATAGCGTAACATATCCATTACGCCTACTGCAGGCAAAGCTACCTTCATTAAGTCTGGTCGTTGAGTTATTGTTGCTCCCACAAGCAAACCGCCATTAGAACCACCACGTATTGCCAAGAAATCACTTGAGGTATAGTTGTTTGAGATTAAATATTCTGCAGCAGCAATAAAGTCATCAAATACATTTTGCTTTTTCATTTTTATACCTCCATCGTGCCATTCCTTTCCGTACTCGCCACCTCCGCGAAGGTTGGGAACTGCATAGACACCACCCATTTCCATCCATATTGCATTAGTGATACTAAAAGAAGGGGTAAGGGATATATTAAATCCCCCATAGGCATACAGGATGGTAGGATTTTTACCATCTAATTTTATTCCTTTTTTATAGGTTATAATCATTGGAATTTTCGTCCCATCCTTTGAAGAATAGAATATTTGTTTACTTTCATAATTATCCGGATTAAATTTAATATCTGGCTTTCTGAAAAGTTCTGATTTACCATTTGAAATAGATAATTTGTAAATACTTCCTGGAGTTGTATAATTTGTAAAGCTGTAATACAATTCTTTTTCATCTTTCTTAGCACCAAAACCACTTGCCGAACCAATACCTGGAAGTTCTAGTTCCCGCACAAGATTCCCTTCGTAATCGTACTGTTTGACCTGTGAAACAGCATCTACCATATATTCAGCAAAAAAGTAGCCGCCTGCTGTAGATGGAGAGAGTACATGTTGTGTTTCAGGAATTAAATCTACCCAATTATCCGGAGTTGGATTTGCAGCGTCAACTGTTACAATTTTTTGATTTGGAGCATCCTTATCTGTTACTAAAAATAATTTTGAACCTACATTTTCTATGATTGACGTATTAGTGTCGTCATTATCGAGTATTGTAACAAATTCACTATTAGGTTTTGAAAGATCTTTAATAAATAATTTGTTACCCGAAGTTGCGTTACTAGCACTGATGATAAGATATTTATTATCTTCTGTTGTTCCTGCACCAATATAACGATGTTTTTGAGTAGTGGTACCTCCGAAAATTAATTGATCTTCTTTTTGTGCTGAATTAAGCTTATGATAATAAACTTTATGTTGATCTGTTTTTGCTGAAAGTTCGCTTCCCTTTGGTTTATCATAACTAGAGTAATAAAAACCTTCATTACCTTTCCAAGAGATACCGCTAAACTTGATGTCTACTAGCGTGTCTTCTGTTATTTTTTTAGTTTCAACATCCATTACTAAAACTTTGCGCCAGTCGCTGCCGCCTTCAGAAATACTATATGCCGCAAGTTTTCCGTCTTTTGTAAAACTCAATCCTCCAAGTGAAACTGTCCCATCCTCAGAAAATTTATTTGGATCTAAAAAAACCTCGGCAGAACCAGGATAAGCATCATTTTTATAGCGATAAATAACATATTGATTTTGTAAACCGTTGTTTTTGTAGAAGTAGGTGTAATCTCCCTCTTTGAAAGGAGCGCCTATTTTTTCATAATTCCAGATATTCTCGAGTTTCTTTTTTATCTCTTCTTTAAACGGAATTTTATTTAAATATCCATAGGTAGCTTCATTTTCTGATTTTACCCAAGCTTCTGTTTCTGGGCTTCGATCATCTTCTAACCAGCGGTATGGATCAGGAACTTCTGTGCCAAAATAGGTGTCTACTGTATCAACTTTTTTTGTGGTAGGATAGGTCACTGCCATATCTGATGATTTTTCTTTTTTTGTTTCACAAGCACTTATAAGAAGAGTTATAGCGCCTAAATATGCTAATTTTTTCATTTGAGAGATATTGAAGTCTTTCAAATATACCTATAAAAAAACCTCCTAATTTCGGTGGTTAGGAGGTTTTAACTATTTGTTAAGAGATTGGACTACAGTAATCCTTGTGCAGATAAATACTCTGCAATCTGAACAGCATTAGTCGCTGCCCCTTTGCGTAAATTGTCTGCGACAACCCACATATTCAATGTATTTTCTTGAGAGAAATCACGTCGTATGCGACCTACAAACACATCATCTTTACCGTGAGCATAAATAGGCATAGGATATGTATTTGTATCCGGATTATCCTGAACTGTAACACCATCTTGTGCTTGTAAAAGTTTACGAACGTCAGCTAAATCGAATTCATTCTCAAACTGAACGTTTATAGCTTCAGAGTGTCCGCCTACTACAGGGATACGCACTGCAGTTGCCGTAACTGCGATACTACGATCTCCTAAGATCTTCTGAGTCTCATTAACAAGTTTCATCTCTTCCTTAGTATATCCATTCTCTGTGAAAACGTCACAAGCAGGAATAGCATTGCGATGTATAGGATAGTTATAAGCCATTTCTCCCTTCTCATCATTATATTCATTCTCTAATTGCTGAACTGCTTTTACGCCAGTACCAGTAATAGATTGATAAGTTGAAATTACAAGACGCTTTACTTTGTATTTTTTATGAAGTGGCGCTAATGACAATACCATTTGTATAGTAGAACAATTAGGATTTGCTATGATTTTGTCTTGAGCAGTTAACTCTGAAGCATTAATTTCTGGAACGATCAGTTTTTTATCAGGATCCATTCTCCAAGCAGAAGAATTGTCTACGACTGTCGTACCTACTTCGGCAAACTTAGGAGCAAATTTAAGAGAGGTGTCTCCACCTGCAGAGAAAATCGCAATTTCCGGGCGAGCAGCTATAGCATCTTCCATAGAGCTAATTGTATACTCTTTACCTTTATAGGAAACTGTTTTTCCTACAGAGCGCTCACTGGCTACCGGTATTAATTCAGTTATTGGAAAATTACGTTCTGCTAAAACTTGTAACATTACTTGGCCTACCATTCCGGTGGCACCTACAACAGCTACTTTCATATCTTTTATCTTAACTATTCTTAATCTCCATATTTACGGAGATGTTGATTAAATACAAACAATTACAATTTGTGTACTGCTTTAATTGTCAAAAGTAACAACAACTTTTATCAAAGCCCTCAATCTAATATAAAATGAACACATTTGTTCAAAAAGTGACATTTTACAAAAATTATATACATTATGTATATTATATAACAAAAAAGAACCCTCGGAGTTACCGAGGGTTTAGTTAAAAATAAATCTGCAGTGCAGCGGTCTGTACTTACGTACATTTATTTTTATAGACTAATTATTTTTTTCTTAATTCGTCTCGTATTTCAATAAGCAACTCTTCTTGTGATGGTCCTTTTGGAGCAGCAGGAGCGGCAGTTTCCTCTTTCTTCTTAGTTTTTTCATAGCCCTTTAACAGCCAGAAGATTACGAAGCCGACGATAATAAAGTCTATGATTGCTTGTAAAAAATTACCATAAGTTAAAATTGCTCCCCCAGCTTCAACTGCGGCTTCAACGGTTTCATATTCACCACCGTCGAGAGAAAAGAACAGATTATTAACATTCTTACCACCCATAATTACACCTATTACGGGCATAATAACGTCTTTTACTAATGAGCCAACTATTTTATTAAAAGCTCCACCAATGATTACTGCTGTAGCAAGAGCTACAATGTCACCTTTCATTAAAAAGGCTTTAAAATCTTTTAAAAATGCCATCTTGATTTTGATTAGGTTAATGTCAAACTAGTGCTAATATAGGGAAAATTAGAATTGAAAACCCAACTTTCACTAGTCTAACCCAATTATACGGCGCATTACGCGTTGAGAAATTGATGTTATTAATTCATAAGGAATACTCTTAATACGTGCTGAAAGTGCAACTGCAGATGCCTCTTTGCCAAATACAATTACTTCATCACCTTCCTCACAATCGATTTTGGTTACATTCACCATTATCATATCCATACACACATTGCCAATTATAGGAGCCTTTTTACCATTAATCATTACATAACCTTTACCCTTGCCATAAGCTCTTGAAATGCCATCTGCGTGACCAATAGGTAGAGTTGCAGTACGTTCTTTTTTTGCAGCCGTATGAGCTCGATTATATCCTACAGTTTCACCTATAGAAATTTCGTGAATTTGAGAGATAACCGTTTTTAGGGTAGCCACCGGTTTTAATTTTAGATCTTCTTCCTGCGTGTTGCCATAGCCGTAAAGACCTATACCCGTGCGTACCATATCAAACTGAGCCTGTGGATAATTAATTATCGCAGATGTGTTACTTTGATGCAGTAGTGGTGAATATCCTAGACCTTGAATCATTTTCGAAGCATTTTTTTCAAATGTTTCAATCTGACTAAGCGTAAATGTTTTTTCGTTAGGATCTTCACTAGCAACTAAATGAGAGAACAACGATTTAACCTTTATAGCTCTAGTCTTTGTAATGTATTTAAGAATTTCATCTTCATTAACATCTTTAAAACCAAGTCGATTTAAGCCAGTATTAAATTTAATATGAATAGGATACTGTTCTTTATTCTTTGATTCTGCAGTTTCAATGAATGATTTTAGAACACGCATGCTGTACATACTGGGCTCGAGATCATACGAGATTATGGTATCAAAATTTTCGATTTGTGGGTGCAAGACAAGGATAGGAGTCTTAATACCTCCTTCTCGTAACGCCACACCTTCAGAAGCATAAGCAACGGCAAAATAATTTATACCTTTCTCCTCTAATTTTTTTGCTACAGCAACAGATTCGCTTCCATAGGCATATGCCTTAACAACTGCAAGAATCATTACATTAGGCGCTACTTTATCTCTGAGATAATCATAATTATGACTCAAAGCATTGAGGTCTATTTCTAGAACAGTTTGTGGCATTTATTCTTTTTTGATATTAGTTTTGAGTTCTTCAGGATTATTAACCTCAATAGTTTTAAGGCGTTCCCTTAACATCGCTTTGTAATAAGCGCCTCTGCTTAGTGGTTCATATTCTTCAGTTTCACCTAGGAGTACCAGATCATCACTAGAGGCTTTTCGGTAACTATATTGTGCCAGATTTCCTGTACGTGTACAAACGGCGTGTACTTTTGTGACATATTCTGCAGTAGCCATTAATGCTGGCATAGGACCAAAAGGATTTCCTTTAAAATCCATATCCAGTCCTGCAACAATTACCCGTATTCCACGATTTGCAAGGTCATTACATACCTTTACAATCTCATCATCAAAAAATTGTGCTTCATCTATACCCACTACATCACAACTATCTGCGAGAATAGGAATATTTGCAGCAGCAGGCACCGGCGTAGAGCGTATTTCATTAGCATCATGAGAAATCACTAACTCATCATCATAACGCGTATCTATAGCAGGTTTAAAAATTTCAACCTTCTGTTTTGCAAACTGGGCACGCTTCAATCGTCTAATTAGCTCTTCTGTTTTACCAGAAAACATAGAGCCGCAGATGACTTCTATCCACCCAAATTGCTCCTTGTGATTTACAGTATTTTCGAGAAACATTTTGTACTTTTCAACCTCTTAAAGGGCAACAGTGCTATTTTTTGAGGGCTGAGCAAATTTATTAAAAAGACCAGCAATAAACAGAGCAAACAAAAAACTTATGAAGAAGAAATTAAAATCTGACTTGGTTAGCCTGGCACATAAGATTTTAAAAATGGATTCTAATAGCGACTACGAGACATTAAAACTTGAGGCGCTTAAGATTTATGAGGCCTTATCAATAATGGCTTATGTGGAGTCCCATTTTGATGGTGCGCAGCCAACTATAGGTAAGCGTGAGATAATTGAAGCTCTTGAACAAGAGGATACAGCGGTGCTAGAAGAAAGCATTCAGGAAGTCCAAGAAATTCAACAGGCACCTCAATTTGATTTTGAGTCTATGAAAGAAGAGACCGATGTAGATCGTATTGCGCGAATTGCAGCGTCTAATACAGAGGTTTATGAACGCTTAAGAAAAGCTGAGGTCGACGATACTTCAAAATATGCTAAATCTTCTGAAAACCAACAAGAAGAAAAAATTAATCAAGCTTCTCTTTACGAACCTGTAATGGAAAAAATAAAAGATATTGTCGCGCAAATGCCCTCTGAAGCAGATGCTATTGATGATATGTTTCAGAAAATTACACAAGAACCAAAGTTTGTAAAAAATGACCGTGATGAGATAGGAGAGTATGGTCGTATCCCAGAATTTGAAGAGAAAGAGGCTGTAAAAGAGGAAGCAAAACCAAAAAAACTTAATGATCGGGGCACGAGAGGTCTAACTTTTGGACTCAACGATAGAATTGCATTTATCAAACATTTGTTTAACGGTAATTCTTCAGATTACAACAGAGTACTATCTCAGCTTAATACAGCGCGTTCTAAAGAGGAAGCATATAATCTTATTAATACGATGATCAAGCCAGACTATAATTCTTGGGAAGGTAAAGAGGTTTATGAAAACCGATTTATGGAATTAGTAGGACGTAAATTTGATTAGAAAGGCACTACACTATGGCCAAACTTTATTTAGTTCCCACTCCTATAGGTAATCTTGATGATATGACCTTTAGAGCAATTAAGGTCCTGCAAGAGGCAGATCTTATTTTAGCTGAAGACACGCGTACCAGTGGGAAACTGTTAAAACATTTTGAAATCACTACTCAGATGCATTCGCATCATATGCATAATGAACACAAAACGGTAGAAAATCTAGTAGAACGCATACAGGGTGGTCAAACCATAGCACTTATAAGCGATGCAGGAACGCCTGCAATTTCTGATCCCGGATTTTTATTAACGCGGGCTTGTGTAGATGCGGGCATAGAGGTAGATTGTTTACCAGGGGCTACAGCATTTGTGCCTGCTCTTGTAAATAGCGGTATGCCGAATGATAAATTTGTTTTTGAAGGATTTTTACCGGTAAAAAAAGGAAGACAAACCCGTTTTAAGATTTTAGCTGAAGAAGAACGTACTATCATATTGTATGAAAGTCCGCATAAGCTTTTAAAGACTTTGGCACATCTAGTAGAATTTTTTGGCGCTTCGCGGAAAGTATCTGTTTCCAGAGAAATCTCTAAACTACATGAAGAAACAATACGTGGTACCGCTGAAGAGGTTCTCAATTACTTTGAGGCTAAGCCGCCTAAAGGCGAACTTGTCGTAGTAGTCGCAGGAAAGCCAAAGGATTAGTAAGTATTTAAATTTTAATGAGCGTCCTCAACTTATCGCACTTCTATTCTAACGTTGAGGATAGTCATTAGCGGCTTGGCTTTAAAAACATCTAACATTTAGTAAAGTAATGCACGCAAATTTGTAACTTCCTTGCCAATTTTTATGGCATAACATTTTGTATAACAGTTTCTTATGAACCAAATTCTTGTAGCGATATGTTTACTTTTAACTACTTTGGGTTTTAGTCAGGGAGTTTCATTTCAACGGGTTAATGAATTTTATCTACACGGAGACAGCCAAGTTATAGGCAACAATATTCTAAGCAATGATCCAAAAATTCCATATAATCGACCTCGAGGAATAAACGATCAAACCGAAATGGTATATGTGGATATAGATAATGATCCAGATACTTTTAGTTCAAGCAGTGCAAATCTGAGTATTCCGGCAAAGAGTAAAATAAAATATGCAGGTTTATACTGGGCTGCAACTTATCCCGGAGCAGTAGGGAAACAAAAAAGCAGAGGGGGTCGTGTTTTTTATGACCTAAAGAAAAAGAGAGATCGAGTCTTTGATCTTGTACATTTAAAAATTCCCGGTTCTAAAGAATATACACAAATACAAGGTGAGTTAGTTTATGACGGTATGATTGATGCTAACATAGATTTAAAAAACGCAGCTCCTTATGTATGTTATAGTGATGTAACAAAACTACTTGCAGAAAGCAGTACCGTTTCAGGATCTTATACTTTAGCAAACGTGACTGCCTTAGAAGGAGAGATGTATGGAGGTAGTTCTGCCGGGTGGATGCTCTATGTTATTTATGAAGATGAGAAAGCACCTTTACAATACTTAACAAGCTATAGCGGTTTTAGATATATAGGTACAGAGAAAACGGAGGAATTAGAATTTAAAAACTTTAGAGCTTTATCAAACGGAGCTGTCAAAACATCACTAACGCTAGCCGGGTTAGAAGGAGATTTGGCTCTTTCAAAAGATATTACTTCTATTTATAGTGCTAAGCAGCAGCAGTATATTCCTCTTAAAAGTAAGGTGCGTTTGGCGACAAATTTTTTCAACAGTAGCATTACTAGAGGGGATTTCAAGTACTTAGACAGGGTACCTAATAGTGAGAATACTCTAGGATTTGACTTGGCACATATTAAGATTCCTAACCCTAACAATGATGTGATTCGTAATGATGCGACAAGTGTAAAGCTTCAATTTAAAACTGAAGAAGACCGGTTATTTGTGTTTTTTAGTGCTTTTCAGACAGAAATAAGCACTTCATTTTATCAAAATGTCATAATAGATGGTAAACCGGATATTATTAATATAAAGCAGAAGAAAATAGAAAGTAACCTTTCCGAAGAAATTAACATAGAGAATACTATTCAGAAGGATAGAAGTGTTGATTTGATAGACATGATAAATGCAGAATCGATTGCAATACCTGATTTAGAAAGTGGGTATTATGTCATAAATCATGTTTTTGCAAGAAGTGTAAATGCAGACAAATGGGCTCAAAAGATGAGAGACCAAGGTTATTCTCCTCGTCAGTTTATAAGATCATCAAATAATTACCATTATGTATATCTGGATTTTGATACAGACCCCGATATATTATATGAACGACTTACCGCTTTAAGAACTAATAAAGACCTTAAAATGGCTTGGATGCTTAAAATAAATTTAGATTAATGCGCTGGACTTTAAAACCCACACCCAATACAATCACCACAACTGCATTAGCAGAACAGCTTAATATTCCTATTAAAATCGCAACATTACTTGTACAGCGAGGTATCGATACATATGATAAGGCCAGACAATTTTTTAGACCCTCATTAGAAGACCTCCACGATCCATTTCTTATGAAAGATATGGATAAAGCTGTATCACGAATTAATACAGCGTTCGAACGTGAAGAGAATATCCTGGTGTACGGAGATTATGATGTTGATGGTACTACTAGCGTGGCTTTAATGAGTAGTTATTTGCTAAGTCATTATTCTCAGGTGGCTACCTACATTCCCGATCGTTATGCAGAAGGTTATGGTGTTTCTTATAAGAGTATAGATTATGCTCATGATAATGATATAACCTTAATAATTGCTTTGGATTGTGGTATAAAAGCGATTGATAAAATAGCATATGCAAAAAAATTAGGAATTGATTTTATTGTATGTGATCACCACAGACCGGGATCAGAGCTTCCCGATGCTGTTGCAGTTTTAGATCCAAAAAGACCAGACTGTAAATACCCTTATAATGAATTATGCGGATGCGGAGTAGGATTCAAACTCATACAGGCTTTAGAACAAGTAAAAGGGCTGCCTGTAAAAACGCTAATACCCTATCTCGATCTTGTGGCTACGGCTATAGGAGCAGATATAGTACCTATTACCGGAGAGAATCGGGTACTTGCATTCTACGGGCTCGAAGTTATTAATACGCTACCCCGCACGGGTATTAAGGCGCTTATTCAAAATATAAAAAAGGATGTCTTGACAATTACAGATGTCGTTTTTATAATAGCACCCCGTATAAATGCAGCAGGTAGAATAAAGCATGGATTACACGCTGTTGAATTATTAACAGAGCAAGATGAGGTATTGGCGCAGGAAATGGCTGCAAGTATAGAAAGTTTTAATGCAGAGCGAAAAGATCTCGATAAATTAATAACTGTTGAAGCATTAGAACAAATTAAATTTAATAAGGAAGAAAAGCGCAAAACCTCAGTAGTATATCAAGAAAACTGGCATAAAGGGGTAATAGGAATCGTCGCATCAAGATTGATTGAAACATACTATCGCCCTACGTTAGTGTTTACCAGAAGCGGGGAGAAACTTGCAGCAAGTGCAAGATCTGTTAAAGGATTTGATGTTTATGAAGCTCTGGAAGCATGTAGTGATCATATTGAACAATTTGGCGGACATAAATATGCAGCGGGGCTTACCTTGAGCGAAACGCAGTATGAGGGCTTTAAAAATAAGTTTGAGGAAGTAGTTTCTTCTAGTATTGAGGACCGATTATTAATCCCGGAGATCTTAATTGATTCGACATTAGAATTAGAGGAAATCACTCCTAAGTTTTATAGAATATTGAGGCAATTTGCTCCTTTTGGTCCTGGTAATATGGCACCTGTATTTATGACAAAAAATCTTATCGACACGGGTTATGGTAAATGTGTAGGGGCTAGTGATGACCATTTAAAATGCACGGTTACCCAAATGAAAAGTGCTGTTCAAATAGGGGCTATAGGCTTTAATTTGGGAGATAAATGTAGCTTAATAGCAAACAAAAAAACATTTAGTGCTGCATATTCATTAGATCTAAATGAATGGAACGGGAATGTAAGTATTCAATTAAGATTAAAAGATATTCAAGAATAATCAGTTCTATTTAGATTAATTCTAAACAAGGTTTTATATTTGTATAAAATCAGGTTTATGAAAAACATCAATATCATTTATCGCAATCACTCAGGAATATCCTTTTATTGGAAATCTGCTAACGATGACATGCTTAAAGCTCAAGTAGTTTTTAGAGATACGGGTTTTTATTTTACTGTAGACCAACTTAAAACTTTTGCGTTTCAAACTCAAGTAGCAAAAACCCAATATACGTGTAACGATTGTCCTAACCCTCAAGACTGTAGGTCTTTGCTTTTAAAAACACCTTCAGATTGTATAGATCTTGCGGTAAGTAAGCAAGAACTAGATGATATGCAGGACCTATTAGATCAAACTATCATTAGAATGGAAGCGCAATCTTATATGCGAACGGCTCTTAATTAGAATACTCTTTTAATGTAAAGCTTGTGCCATCAAAAACACCATAGGTATAATGAATTATCCAGTCGCCAAGATTGTGGTATGATGAATTCTCGCCTACCTTAATATGCATTGGCAAGTGCCTGTGACCAAATATGAAATAGTCGTAGTGTGCAGTTTCTAATTTGCGCTTAGCATAAGCTGCTAACCACTCTTTATCCTCACCTAAGAAAATATGATCATCATCTCCACTAATCAATTTATTTTTAACAGATAAATATTGAGCTACACGCACGCCAATATCTGGGTGAACCCATCTAAAAAGCCATTGAAAAACACCTGATTTAAATACTTTTTTCATCCGTTTGTAGCCTTTATCACCGGGTCCTAAACCATCGCCGTGGCCTATAAAGAAACGCTTTTGGTTAAATTCAAATACCTGAGGATTATGATAAACGGGAATATCTAATTCGGTTTTAAAGTAATCTTGCATCCACAGATCGTGATTTCCTACAAAAAAATATATAGGGATACCTTTATCTCTAAGATCGGCTAGCTTTCCTAAAGCTCTTACAAAACCTTTAGGAACCACTGTTTTATATTCAAACCAAAAATCAAAAAGATCCCCCAGTAAAAAAATAGCTGCGGCATCCTTCTCGATTTCATTTAACCACGCTACAAATTTTAGTTCGCGAGGTTTGCTGGCTTCTGCTGTGGGAGCACCCAGATGATTATCACTAGAGAAGTAAACTTTTTTTCCTTCGGGTATTATAGTTTGCAAAACAGGTTGCTTCATACCTTAAATTTAGGCTAATAACGGCGCTATAGTTAGTTATTCTTTATTGTCTGAGGCATACCACTCTGCAAAACTACTGTCTGTTTCCTGAAGCTTTAAAGAAAAGAGGGTAATGTTACTGGGTAAGTGTTTTTTAATTTTTTCAGCAAAATCAATAACCATCATTTCACTAGTTGGCTGGTAGTCTACCAGAAGTACATTATGCCCGCGGTCTGAAAGTTCTTTTGCAAGTTCTACATGTGGTGTATTCTTATTAAAAACAGTTGCGTGATCAAAAACATCAACAATCTCAGCTTTGACAATTTTCTTTAAGTCACCAAAATCGATAACCATCCCAAACTTGACATTGTCGCTTTGAGAAATAGGAGTTCCTATAACTGTAACCGATAATTTGTAGCTATGACCATGAACGTTTCGGCATTTACCATCATAACCATACAGTGCATGACCGGTTTCAAACGAAAACTGTTTTGTGATACGTATGTTACTCATCCTTACTTTTTAAACTTTCTTACTAATACAACGACGATTAGTGCAATTGCAAAAATCACATAAATACCTGTTCCGCTTAAGAACTCTAAAACTTCCATTTATTATAGTATTAAAGCGGTAAAAATACTAAAGTAATTGACCGAAGCCTAAATTTTAATAGGAAGAAAAAAACACGCTTATTTTAATATATTTTATACGTTATTTGCCGCCATGGAAACACAGCTTTTTGAACAATTGCAATTTACAGAAAATACTGTTTATGAGAATCTTATAACAGATATCTTGGAGAAGAGTTATAGTATTATTGATGATTTTTTTGATGCTTCAGAAATTGAAGAACTTCGGGATTCGTTGAAGGATATTTATGAAGCAGATTGCTTTAAGAAGGCCGCAATAGGGGATAAGTTTAATGAAGAGGTAGATAAAACCGTACGCGGTGATTTTATTTTATGGATAAATGAAGCAGAAGGAAGAGCTGTAGAACGACGATTTTTTAATAAAATTAATAATCTTGTAGATTACTTAAACCGCACTTGTTTTTTAGGAATTTTACAAAAAGAGTTTCATTATGCTGTATATCCCACCGGTACATTTTACAAGAGACATTTAGATACTTTTCAAAATGATGATCGTCGTAAATTATCGATGGTGTGTTATTTAAATGATGATTCTTGGGTGGCGACGAATGGGGGAGAACTCACACTTTATTTACCTTCTGAAAATGGAGAGACAGCCTTAGATATTATTCCGAAACCAGGTCGTATGGTTATTTTTGAAAGCCAAGTCTTAGAACATGAAGTAAAACCAGTCTTAGCTTCCGAGCGTTTAAGTATTACCGGCTGGTTAAAGACACGCTAGCAGAACCGTAAATCTTTATAGGGGTCGTTTAAATATCGGAAGATACTTTTGGTTTAAATCGCTGTCTGAATTTCAAGATTAATGCGCCACTTCTAATGAGCATCCAGATGGTAAAGGCAATCCAAACAGCGTATAATTTGAGCCCAAAATAATCACCTATAAAAATGGCAGGAACAAAACCAAAAAAGGTAGCAGCCATTAGCACGTTCCGTAAATATTTCATTTCACCCATTCCTTTAAATATTCCATCAAAAATAAAGGCTACGGCATTTATTGGCTGCATTAATATGATGATAAAAAATAATGCTGTGAACCTGGTTATAACCTCTGGTTCTTTACTAAATAAGAGTCCGAGTGGTTCATAAAGTAATACAGAAACCAGCATTAAGCCGCCAGAAATTATCAAGCCATACTTTGTGAGTTTTTTGCTTAATTCCCACAGGCTATTATAATCTTTTGCTCCTAGAAAACGGCCGGCTAGAATATTTCCTGCAGCTGCATAACCGTCTATAAAAAATGCTGAAAAAAGCCAGATATTAATAAGAATTGTTTGTGCCGCTATATATGATGCGCCATAGTCTGTGGCAAATGAATTTGCAAGATATAACGCCACATTAAGAGCTATAGTGCGTACAAAAAGATTGAGCGCCATGCCTACCAATCGCCATAACTCTGGGTGAATAGGAAATTTTAATTTTAGACTTACATTAGTTTTTGTAAGTACTAGAATAAGTGATAAAACAGCCATAATTGCCTGTGCAATTAAACTTGCGTATGCAGCTCCTTCTAGTTGTAAAGCGGGTATATATCCTTCAATCCCATAAACCAATGCAAAATCCAGAACAATATTTAATGCTGCCCCTATAAGAGCAACAACCATAGGCCAAAATGTGTTTTGCAACCCTCTAAAAATACCAAAAATGGCAAACGTGAATAAGGTAAGTGGAAACCCCCACACTCTGATGGAATAGTATTGCACACAATAGTCGAGAATGAGTCCGCTGGCATTATATAAAGAGAATATCTGCTCGATAAAGGGTAGCGTAGTCGCTAAAAGTAAAACACTAAGTAATATATTAAAGTAGATTGCCTGGGCAGGAAGTGTACTTATTTCTGAAATTTTATCAGCCCCATAATATTGAGCAATTATCGCCTGTAGTGCACTTCGGGTTTGACCTAGCACCCATATTAAAGCAGATAAAAAAGAACCAACAATACCTACTGCGGCAAGTACTTCAGTTGCATTAATAGGAATATTCCCTACAACGGCTGCATCTGTTGCAGATAATATAGGCTCTGCAATACCAGCTAGTAATGCGGGGATTGCTAAGCGATTAACATTTTTAAAAGAAAGCGTATTGGATTTTGACATATACTGCTGCTTACAGCGAAAATACATTTCTAAATGCAATTCTTATAAAACGAGTTCGTAGCAATGAAAAGGGAATTCACTTTGTTTTGGAAAAAAGATGTCTCCAAGTTTATGATAGCCCCGTTTAGTATAGAAATTATTATTTCGTAAATTTTTACTAAAGGTGTCTAATCGTACTGAAACATAATTGTTTTTTTCAGCAAAACTTTCCGCATAATGCATAAGCTGTTGCGCGATGCCTTTACCCTGAAAATCGGGATGTACGGCCAGCCTGTGAATGTAAATACTTTTAGTATCTCCGGGAGTTAGCCATTCAATCTGCTCGTAGATCTCATCTTTTAAATTAGAAATCACAATTGCACCTATTATTTTTTCACCTTGAGCAAATACAAAGAGTTCGTTACGTATTATATCGTCTTCAAAAGCTGCGCGTGAAGGATATGTATCATTCCACTGAAATATATTTTCCTGTATCATTGCTTGGGCACAAGCTCTTGTGAGATTGAGTATAGCGTCGATTTCTTGAGTTTCTGCTTTGCGAATCATATGATCATAATGTTTATTGAAAATAATCGTTGTTAAGCTTCCCTCCAAATTGAATACGGTCTTACGAGGACATCTTTATATGGTTTTATGGACTACTTGAATTGCAATTACTTGTTTAATAGACCGCTAGGTGTGGTCTGATAAAAAATTTTTATAAAGACATTTTATTTATATTTACGATCTCAAAAAAATGGGGATGTAGCTCAGTTGGCTAGAGTGCTTGACTGGCAGTCAAGAGGTCGTGGGTTCGAATCCCATCTTCTCCACTAGTATTTACAGGCATTTACAGAGATTCTGTAAATGCCTTTTTATTTGTGTCAAACATAGGTCAAACATTTCTAAATTAGTGTTTTTCTAAAATGAGTTCAAAATCTACACATACAATTCTTCATTATTTCCAAGACCTCCTAGAGTTTGAAAAACTAACTTTTTTGAGAGATGTTGCTTTGGAAGGAATTAAGGAAAACCAAGGACCTTTTATACAATTTGAGGATACTCAAAATGGGATTTTGAAGTACACCAAGATATTTTATGATCAAAAAACAGATGGACCAATTGAAGGTTTAGTTACCTATAATTTTTTTGCAGAGCATAGAAGGGAAGTTCTTGAAAATGGTAAACTGGTTATTAATACCATAGATGAATTAGTATATGATATGCTGGAAGTTGGCAAACCATATCATCCACTTCTTAAAAATATAAATCAAGAACTACATTTTTTGATTTTGAAGACTTACCAATTATACCCAAATTACCTAGAATTATTTGAGACCTTAAAAACAATTGAGAATCATCTATTAGAAAGATATCAGATAGTTCCATTTGCTAAAAAGATTGAAGATGATAAACTCTCCTATTTTGGATTCAAAAATACTATATCAAAAAATCAATTTATTGAGCTTTATGATCTAGCAGATAGGCTAGAGGTCATAGAATATGATATAGTTGACCAAAATACTTTTTTAGAAGTGTTTTTAGAAAACCCAACTGATCCTAATAAGGTTATACAATTCCATTGCAAAAATGCAGTAGCAAAAGTTTTTCTAGAAAGACTTAGACCATATTTCACAACATTGAATCCTAAATCCATTGAAAAATCTGGAAGGTTCTTAACAAAAGGGAATGTTCCATTTAAGGAAAGTAATTATAATAGAACTCAAATTACGAGTACAGATTTAATTGACAGACTTATTCAAGAAATGGATACTATACTAGTACCCTAGAAGCCTTACACTTTACCTTACACTCTTCTTACACTTTTAATTTTTAGGGTTTTCAACCCTGTTTCTTTGTGTCATTATTAATCTGAATGTGCGCACATTCCAAAATCTATATGATGATGGAAAACATTCAAAATGAATTTTTCACAAAAGAAAATGTACAAGCTATTGTACAAGAATTAGCTGTATTAATTAAACCAATAAAAGAGTATTTAACAGTAGATGAAACAAGTGAATACTTAGGTGTTTCAAAATCTGCTGTGTATAAAATCACTAGTAAAAAGGAAATCCCATTTTACAATCCTGGAGGGAAAAAGATCTATTTCAAAAAAAGTGAACTAGATGCTTGGATAGACTCTGGAAGGGTTTCTCCTGACAGTGAAATTCTTCAACAATTTAATACAAAAGCTACTAATCCTAATACTCTAGGAGCGTGGTAGATTTTGTAAGAATATTTTGGAGAGATAAAACAAGGTTTGAGCACTTTGTTTGTCAAGAAGAGAATTTTGAGGACCTAGAAACACTATTTGTTTACCATACTAGCCAAATAAAATATCCTTATACAGCATCTTTTAATGCAATGGATGTAAAGGTTACTGAAAAATATGGATATGTATATAATTCTATTCACAAATCATATAATGACAGGTACTTTAATGACGCACATAATCACAATGATTTTGGGTATCAAAATATTTGTGAAATGGTTGACTTCTTAGAAAGTAAACTTGCAGATGTTGACAATTCTACATTAACTCAATTTGAATTTGGATTTAATTTAGAAGTTCCTATTGCTGCAGAACAAATAATCCAGAGGAATATTTTAATGCATAAAGAGTGTGGTCCAAATCACACAAAAGTTTTCCGTGGAAAAGGTAGACTTAAGCAGTTTGACCACCATAATTATGTCATCAAAATATATGATAAAGCAAAGCAATATAATCTACCAACTAACATATTAAGGTTTGAAATTAAATTTTTAAAAGCTAAGGAGTTCAATAAACTGGATATTTTTCAAATACAAGACTTGAAGGATAAATCTAAGCTTAGAAGCCTATTTCTTCTTCTACTAAGTAGGTTCAATGAGCTAACAATAGTAGATGAATATGATGAATCTACTATACCTAGTAATGATCTAGAAAAGCTTATTAGATATAGTAACCCGCACTACTGGGAAACTAGAATTGCAAGTTTATCTGCAACAAGTAAAATGAGACACCTGAGAGCTTATAAAGGACTTTTAGTTAAGCATAACCTGCAAGAGACTAAAGCCTTCTTAAAGCAGCAACTAGTAAATAAGTATTTACAGCTAATCAACTTTTAATTCTAAAGTTATGTTTTCCCCACATTCTATATAGGGAATTCATTACTCTAATCAAGAAACTCTAAAATGGCAAGTATAAAGATATTATTACGCAAGAAAGCTAATTCACAAGGGGAATGTCCTATTGTAATGCGTATTGTAAAAGACAGAAAATCTAAAATAATTACTTTGGGAATTTCAACTATACCTAAAGATTGGGACCATAAGACATCAAGGTTTAAAAGAAGTCATACCAATTGGAATCAACGTAACAGAATACTTTTAGGACTTGAACAAAAGGCTTTAAAAATTATAGATGATTTTATTGCTGGTAAAAAAGAATTCACTCTATCTCAATTTGAAGAAGAATTTAGAGGTCAAAAGATATCAAAAACAAGCAACCTCCTAGACTTCTTTGATGAAATAATTGCAGAAATGGAGACTTCGGGGAGAATTAGTAATGCACAGGCATTTAAAAGCACTAGAGACTCTTTGAGTAAATTTGCTGGAAAAAAAATTCCTTTTCAAGAAGTGAACCTAGTATTCTTAGAAAAGTATGAAGTTTATTTAAGGGGAAGTGGAAATCAAGATGGAGGAATAGCTTTCAAGATGAGAGAGTTGAGATCCATAATCAATAAAGCAATAACTAGAAAAATAATCCCGCAGGAATGGTATCCTTTCAGAGAGTACAAGCTTTCAAAATTAAAATCAAATCCTGCTAAAAAAGCTTTAACTCTAGATGAATTCAAAATGATTCGGGATGTTAACATTGAAGAGTACCCTAATCTTCAAGACAGTTACAATTACTTCTTATTTTCTATTTATACTAGAGGTATGAACTTTCAAGATATGATGCTACTGAAGTGGTCTAATATCCAAAATGGAAGAATACACTATACCAGATCAAAGACTAAAGGGAAGTTTAATTTGGAAATTATAGAAAATGCCCAATCCATATTGGATTATTATAAATCTCAGAATAGATTGACAGAGTATGTATTTCCCATCTTACTAAAAGAGGGCCTTACACACCAGCAGATATTCTATAGAAAGACTAAGGTACTCAAGAAATATAATAGCTGTTTGAAAGAGCTAGCTGAACTGGCTGGTCTGAATAAAAAATTAACATCTTATGTTGCTAGACATAGCTTTGCAACTATACTTAAAATGAATGGAACATCAGTTGAGAAGATTTCAGAAATGATGGGGCATTCAGATGTGCAGGTAACTATGAGTTATTTGAGAAGTTTTGATAATGAGATTTTAGACTTGGAAAATAGAAAATTTCAAGACTTATAGAAATTCTCACAAAAGTTTCCCTTTCCTCTTTTCAAAACTCCTTTCCCTTCAAAATTCTACATTTTAACAACGCAAGATCTTTGGATGAGGAACTACATTAGAAGTTAGTTTTATGTAGCTAAAAAAGATGCACAAAGCTAACTATTTTCCAGGACATTTCCTAATATTTCAGCAATTATATTTAACATAAAGTATTGAAATACAGTATTTTATGTTCATTTTATTCTTTAAAATCCTTCATAGAAATATGAAGGATTTTTCATTTAAATATTAATTTATAAATATCATAAAATTATGAACTTAAGAAAGTCAGAAAGAAAAAGAGCCAAGATTAAAATGGCTTTACAAGGATCAGCTGGAAGTGGGAAAACCTACTCTAGTTTATTATTAGCAAAAGGATTAATCAATGGTGATTTTTCTAAAGTAGCTATTGTAGATAGTGAAAATGGAAGTGCAGATTTGTATGCTCATTTGGGCCAATATAATGTACTCTCATTAACTCCACCATTTACACCAGAGAAGTATATTCAAGCTATAGATGTATGTCTAAAAGCTGGGATGAATGTTATTATCCTAGATTCCATATCCCAAGTTTGGGATGAACTACTGGATTTTCATTCCAAGCTTCCAGGCAACTCATTTACAAACTGGAATAAGGTGACTCCTAGACAAAAAGCATTTGTAGACAAAATTTTGCAGGCTGATGCTCACATTATAGCCACAATGAGAACCAAGCAGGATTACGTATTGAACCAGAAAGATGGAAAGTACATACCAGAAAAGGTTGGCTTAAAAGCTGTACAAAGGGATGGTGTGGATTATGAATTTACTTTAGTATTTGATATAGACTCTAAACATTTTGCTGTTGCCAGTAAAGACCGTACCAACTTATTTTCTGGCAAGCCTGAGTTTACTATTAATTCTGCCACAGGGAAGAAGATTCTGGAATGGTGTAATGATGGTGAAACCTTAGAGGATACAAGACTAAAAATTCAGAATTGTAAAGATCTAGAACAACTAAGAGTATTGTATCAGCAATACTACAGTACTCAGGAACTAGCTCCAGACTTTAAACTTCAAAAGGAGACTATAGAAGCTAAAAAACATTTGTTAAAACCTCAAAAACTTAGTCAAAATGGACACAGCGCTCACTCTTAAACCAGATATGGAATTAACCCCAGTAAAAACTACTAACATAATAGTATATGATACAGGGGAAGATATTGTAAATAAGAATCCATTTATAGAGGCTAATACTAAAAGTGTTAGCCTTTCTCATTTACAGAAGGATTGTATAATTCCTGTATTTAGCAAGGATAATGAAAAGACTATTGCTCATCAAGAGTTCATTGAAGTGGCTCACGAATCTGTAAGTAAGATTTTTTCGCATCATAGAATAGAAGCCCCAGAGGTGCGTATTAGTCATCAAATTAAAGGCAGAACACCTAGTGCAATATATAAGGCTGCAAAAGACCTCCTAGAGCACGAGAAGACTACTTATTATGAGAGAATGGCTTTCATTATACGTGTACCTAGTATAACTCAAAATATTAATGGAAATAGGCTGGCTTTAACTATAGGTGGAGTAAGATCTTATAATAGGGAAAACCTTTACAGTAAGAAGTCAGTAGAGAAGTTCCAGGTGTTTATAGGGTTCCAAAATATGGTGTGTTGCAATCTATGTATTAGTACAGATGGTTTTTCTTCTGAAATGCGCGTAAGTAGTGTAAATGAACTTGCAGGTAAGGTGCAAGAGTTAATCTCAAGCTATGATGCAGAAAGACACCTAAGGGAGCTGGAAACTCTCACTCAATATAGTCTTACTGAATCTCAGTTTGCACAATTAATAGGGAAGGCAAGACTCTACAATTATCTGTCTAAAGAACAGAAATCTGAAATACCACCTTTATTACTTAATGATGGGCAGGTTACAACTATAGCAAAAGATTATTATCAGGATGAAAGGTTTTGTATTAATGAAGAGGGTAGTATTAACCTTTGGAATGTGTATAACCTCTTTACATCAGCTAATAAGAGTAGCTATATAGATACCTTCTCAGATAGAAATGTCAATGCATTTGAATTTACAAATGGTTTAGCAAAAACTCTCAATGGTAATTCTAACTACCATTGGTTTTTGAGTTGAGTGATACCCAGTTCTCTTTATGAGGCTGGGTATTTTTTCTCACTTACCAAAAGTAAAATCTAATTGGTTTAAAGTTCCTCAATAAGTTTAGCAAGCTCAGGATAGTTTACTTTTTCAATGGCTTCTTCACCATCTAGATGAACCTTTCTAGAGTTCAAATCTTTAGAAACAGGATAAGTAGTTAATTTGGAATCTGGATAATCTGCATAAAAAAAAGATTTGATATCCTTTTCATTAAGATTTGGGTTAAGCCAATCTTTCTCTGTTTTTTCATCTAGGAGCACTATCTGTCTTTTATCACCTTTTTTGTTATGTACTTTAGCAAATAGAGGTGAAGCTTCTTTAGTTAGAAGAGTAAATGAAACATAACCACTTTCTGTAACTGTGTAGATAGCAGCTATACTTAAATAATCTCTATCATTTCTTTCAAAATAGAATGGATAGCTTTTACTCTTATGTGTATGAGGTTCATAGAAACCTGTTACAGGAACAATACATCTTTTACTCATAATAGATGTTTTATAAAGCCAATAGTCAAATGCTTTTTCAGATTGAGCATTCAAAGCTGCACCAGTATATCTACCAAGACTTTTGTAGTATTCATTGACATCATTACCCTTCCAACTAGGCTTTATAATACCCCATAATGCAGGATGCAACAATTCAGGTTTTGGACCTATATCAAGACCAGCATCCATCCCTATTATAAGCATAGGAGGGAAGGTGAACCCATTAATATGATAGCTAGTAAAATCTGTATCTTCTATGTCTAGGTTAGGATCACGTGCTACATCATAGCGCAATTCCATTTCATTTACAGTTAGTCTGTTGGAAGTTTTATAACACATCTTATTTCAAATTTAAATTTAAAGTTAATTCAAATATTGTAAATTTGAATTAGGAAATATTCCAAATAATAGGATTTATTACAAATGTTTAAACTAATTTTTAGAAATACAAATACTGGAGATATAAGAAAAATTTTTATTGAAATAGGTGAGTATAGGCTATTTACTGCTTGTAAGAATATGCATCTTTGTAAGCCTCAAAGAGTAAAAAATTTTTATTTGGAATGTGATGTTTTAAATACTTTCTTAATTTATAGATATCTTGAAGGCCATAGAAAAATTATGAAAGTTGATAGCTATTATAATTTACCTAAACAGGGATGGTATTTAATTAAGTCTAAACCTTAAAGTATTTTTAAAGAGAATTTTTTAATAGTTCAACTATTAATTATATAACAGAAATAATGCAGCAACCGAAAATAGTTAAAGAATTATCCCAAAGTAAGTATCCAATTGAGTTGCTGAATATGCTGAAGAATCTGAATTTTGAACAGGCTTCAAAGAAAATAAAACAGGCAACTAAACATCCAATAACGCGAAAAGTACTATTTGACCAAGGTTCTTTACCTAAATCTTATGTTGATATTCGAAAGGGAAAAGCATTAAACAATTCAGGTAACCTAGAAGGCGAGCTTGCTTGGTTTGTAAATAGTCTTTCTAAATTTAAAAATGAAATAAATAAGTTTATTTCATTTGAGCAAGAATTTCAGAAGGAAAGTTTATTAGGTAATTATGGAGCAGCAAAACAAATTTTAGAAAAAGTTAATGCTGAAATTTGTTATTCTTTTTGGGCCATAGAAAATAAGTTTTCAGTACACCAAAAATTAGGAGGAACAGAATCCAATTGGAGTTTTCTAAATGAAATCAATAAGGAAATAAAAACTCCGTACTCTCTATTTTTTATAAATTACTATAGTATTAAATCAGAATCTGAAGTTTCAATTTTGCAGTATAAAAGGCTAATGGAGCAGATTTTAAATTTAAGAGCTGTGAACTCTTATTCTGAATATGCTGTATTTAAAGTTGGTTATTTCTACGTTAAGGAATATAAGGATTTTGCAAACTTCATATATATTGAAAGTCTTTCTTCAATTATTGATAAGTATATATTTTTGGTTGAAATATTAGTTGAACTTTCTGCACATGAGGAACACAATGGTCTTGTGAAATCCATATTATTAGAACTAAATAACTACGGTATTAAAGATACTAGGTTAGATAGATTCAATGAGATTCATAATTCTACTATAATTAATGATTTCAACATTGAAATACTTGATTTATTTGACTTGTACTCATATGGGAAATATGATGAGTCACTTGAAGCTTCTATTACTCTTTTAAAGAAGTATCCTAATTGCATTGAGATATATGAGACTTACGTTAAATGTTTATTAGAGAAAAAATTATCATTTGTCAAATCTAATGTGTCAAAAAACATAGATTTCATATTAGAAAATCTATTTTTTTTGTATGATAAAAATGAACATTTCCAAGATGCTAAGGAGGCTCTCTTAAAAGAGTATTTACTTTTTCCGAAGATTAATTTTTACAAGCAATTACTGTCTTTGGTAATGGGTCTCACATCAAGTGAATTAAGTTTGTCTAATAACATACTTTATTTTATAAGTTCAGAATTTTCCAATCCCCAAGTTATATTTATCAAAGGTGTAAATAATAGATTGAATTTTACTCAAAGTTTATATGATAAACATATTTCAATACGCATTAATAGGGATATTTCAAAAAATAATTATGCCGCTTTAGAAAAAGAATATATTCCAAAGCATAAATTAAAAATATATAAGACTAGAATAGGGGATTTATATCCTGAATACGTAGACACAAATCTATTGAAAGAAATAAATATTGATAATGATCTTAATTATCATTTTCTGGAACAGAATATAATTTTTCTTCACAATGCCTATTTAGTGACTCGAAATTTAAAAGAGTTGACAAAATTAATTGTCGAATCCTTTTTTAAAAATAGATTTCTTATAGAAAGATTAAAGACAACCTTTCTTGCAAATGAGATTATAGATAGTAATTATGATATAGACGGTGGTTTTAGTATTGATGTTCCAATACTCTTTTTCATTGTTGAAACAAACAGTTATTTTCAATATGCTGCCCTAGATACTTTTTTAAACAGTTTATCATTAAATAAGCCATCTGAATTGAATGATGAGCAGGATTTGGAAAAGTTAAAATATCTTTTGTTCAATATATGTACTGTTGAAGTATTAAATAATTTTTATTTAATCTACGAAAATGATGACGAAGTAATCGAAGAAAGAATTAAGATTCTAAAGAAGCTAGCTAAAATAGAAAAGGATAGGCAAAAAGTGTTTTTTGAAGAAATAGCTCAATTGACACAAAAGCAGAGTATTAGAAAAACCATTAAAAAAGTTAATGATGGTAAAATCAGTTTAAATTTTTCAAGAATTAAAGAAGAGAAAAAATTCGGAATTGAAAATAGTTTCAATAGATTTTTAAAACTGCGTGGATTTTCTCACAATAATGAGTTGTTGTCAATTGATAGAGAGGAGCTACTAAATTCTTATCTTAAAGATGTCGGATTTGATAAACTACAAGATGCCGCTTTTATAAATTTCAAGTTATTATTTTTTGAAGTAACAGATCATTTTTTATTTAGTGAGGAGCATGGACTTGAAGGGGATTTAAGTACTAGAATAAGGCACGGTGTATTTGAAAATCAATTAAGAGCAATCTTCAAGCCATTACACCTAGTATCTACAAAAAATAACGAATATGAATATAATGATATTGATTTTTGGGAAGATCTCTGCAACGAAAAAACTTACAGAGAAGAAATTAAATTTGATATTCAAAAAGTGTTTAAGAAATTTTCATCTGAAGTGGATGATTTGATTTTTGAAATAAAGAATGAATATCTTCAAGTTCATTCTAATAGCCACAACAATAAAATATATGGTCTTTTCAATTATAGGTTTCCTGAAGAATATCTTTGGATTATGTACAAGGATGTGGGTGCCAGTATAGATAACTATGAAGCGTTTATTAGTTATGCTTTTGATACTCTAACAGTTTGGACTAATAACTCATTGAAACGGGTAAGAGAATTTCTACAAGGAGTTGTTAATTCAAAATTTCAAAACTTGCTAAATGATTTGGAGATCAATATAAAAAAAGTAATAAGTAGCGGTGAAATATTTTCTGAAATTAATCAGAACATTAATATAGCTAGAACGCAGATTGAAACTGAACTTCATAAAATTTCTAAATGGTTTAAGATTACTTCCGAGTTTAATAGTGGAGTATTAGATTTAGAAACTATAATAAACACAGCCTTTGAATCAATAAATTTTAATCATTCTGAAATTGAAAAAATAAAGCCAACATTAGATATTCCCAAAAATGCATATTTCGATAGAGGTTTTTACTTTATTGATATTTTTAAAATATTAATAGATAATGCAATTGAACATTCTAAATTAAATTCTAGTTCATTAGGGATTTCATTAAAAGGTTCAATAGATTTACTGAGGGATAAGGTTAAAACTAATCAGATCTATTCCGTATTAAATATATCATTTGAAAATCAAATTTCTAGAACTTTAGAAGTTGAGCAGGTTTCTGCAAGATTAGATTCAATTGTTGAAAAATGGAGTTCGGATTTAAGTAAAGTTAATATTGAAGGGGGAAGTGGTCTACAAAAAATAAAGAGGATTTTGGAATATGATATTAAAGCATTAGACAGTAAGTTGTCTTACAAATTGGTTGATGACAGAATCAGCATAGAATTGAAGATTTTAAATAATTATATCATTGATGGGAGCTAGAATTTTATTTATTGAAGATAACAAAACAAAATCTGAGGACGTTAAAAATCTTATCAATAACATTTTGTTTATTGATACTTTGGTGATTAAAGGTTCATTAACATCAGGCCTCAAAGAATTTTTCATTAATAGCTATGATATATTATTGTTGGATATGAGCCTCCCGACTAGAGAGGATGCTGTGAGTAATAGTATTGATAATTTTGAGCAATTAGGAGGTTATAAGATAATGAGTGAAATGAAAAGAAAGAGAAAAACAATTCCAACTATTTTAATAACAATGTTTTCTGAGTTTGGGATAGGAAAGTCCTTTATGGACATTAAAGAATTAGATGAATCTCTCTCACAAAGCTTTTCAGAATTTTACAAAGGCTACATATTTTATTCATCTCAAGAAGATAGTTGGAAAGAAAAACTTGAAAAAGGTATTATGGATATTTTATGAGAGTATTAATAGTTGATGATAACATTGATAAAATCTCAGATTTATCTTCGGAAATTTATAAAATAATACCAGAAGCATTAATTGAGACTGCCGAGAATATTACAAATGCAATAAGTTTACTTGAAGAGTATGAGTATACTCTTGCAGTAATTGATCTTCTGCTTCCATTAAGAAAAGATGGTGAGCTAAGGAGGGATGGAGGAAAATTTCTTTTAAATGAAATTTATAGAAAGAATAATATGAATTGCCCAAAATATATTTTGGGTTTCACTCAGCACGATGATAATTCATTGGAGTTTTCTAATATTTGGAAGACCTTAAAATATAACAGACATTCTGTTAAATGGATCACTGAATTAAATCAATTACTAAATCATCTAAAAAAGCTTAGTCTACACAAGCCAACTGATAGGGCTGTAAAACCAACAGTATTTACTGAAGGGATGACAGATAAATATTATTTAGACCAAGCTATAGCTCATTATTACTTTGAATTTTCTGAAAAGATTAATATAAAATCTCAAACTAATGCTGGAGCAAATTGGGTTGCTAATCAAGTACCAATTTGGGCTTTAAAACATCAGAAAGATAACAATCAAAAATACATTAAGGCTTTAGGAATCTTAGATTCAGATGAGGCAGGAGACCTAGCAAGAAATAAAATTAATCAAAGAAATTTAACTGAAACAGAGCAAAAATGCTGTGATGTCTACCAGCTAAAACCTAAATATAATTGTGATTTGTTATTATTTTATAAAGCTGGTTGTAAAATTGAAATAGAAATTGAGTCACTTTTTCCAATAGAAATCCTAGAATATGCAGAAAAAAATAATTGGCTGGAGAATAGGAATAATCCTTTCATAGAAAATCCCAAAGATTGGAAAAAATTTGAGGAGTCTTTAGGTCAATTTATTGAAAGAAAGGGAATTTCTAGCAGGTATTTTCTTTTGTTAAAGAAAGTAAAATCAAAAAACAAGTATGATTTTTTAGATTATGTAAAGTCTATTGAAGATAAGGATTTCGTGTATCAAAACTTTCAATGTTTAATTAAGGACATTCTGGGTGAAATTTTTTAATTTTTAAAAAAAAATCTAAAGAATCGTATTCATAAGCCTCCCTCAAAATACCCCCCCCCACTTTCAAACCACACCAACTACCCCCACCCATTAGTGCAGGGAAAAACTTTTCTGTACCTGAATAAAAATTAATTCAATTTAAAGTTTTTTTACTCTAGTCATACAGCTAGACTTTAAAGCTATAGTTGCATTGGTCAGGTTTTTATCAACTCAAAAATTTTATACAATGGTTAGAATTGTGGGATTTAAACAAAAAGAAAAGGAGGATGGTACACCATTCTTTATTTTAGAATTACAGGGAGGCATTGAGATGACTCTAAGTAAAGAAACTGGGCAGTTTTATGCTACAGCTAAGAAAGCTTATGTGACAAGCACATTTGATGAGCAAACTTGTAAAGCTCTAATAGGTTCTGAAATGCCAGGATATATTCAAAAGAAAGAAGTAGAGCCTTATTCATATGTGGTACAGGAAACAGGTGAAGAACTTGTACTTCAACACAGATGGGTATTTGTGCCAGAATCTGATAGTGCAACTAGACAAGAAAAATTGGTTGATCAGCTTATGGCAGATAACTCAATCTTTTCAAGTAATGGTGTTTCAGATTTAGCTAACCAAGCTATTTAATTATTAATTAATCCGTCCAGAAATGACTTAGTACCTATTAGGTATGACATCAAACTGGACGGATTTTTATTTTTTACTTATGAAAGCTGCAGAAATTAAAGTGTCTTATATAAATAAGAATGAACAAAAGATAAAGATATCAAGTAGTAGTTCTGCTTATGAGTTAATACTAAACCACTGGGATCTCAACATAATAGATTTTATGGAAGAAGTGAAGGTAATATTACTCAACAGAGCCAATACAGTACTTGGAGTATATGAATTATCTAAAGGGGGTAGTACCTCTTGTGTAGTAGATATTAAGATTATCCTTAATGTAGCAATTAAAGCACACTCAAGTTCAATAATCTTAGTACATAACCATCCTTCAGGACAGGTAAAACCTAGTGAAATAGATAAGACACTAACAATTAGGATTAAAGAAGCTTGCTCAATTGTAGACCTGGAACTGCTAGATCATTTAGTTATCTCTAGAGAGTCCTATACAAGCTTTAAGGATGAAGGTCTGTTATAATTTGATGTGTGTAGATGTGTTTATAAATACCTTAAAGCAAGCATTTAGAGAATCAACTAAATAATGTTGATATATATACTATAGCGGAAACTTACTTTTTATTGGGCTGAATTAGGCCAATTAGAGTAGGTTTCTTGCTAAATATCTTTATGTATAGTTGTATAGGGGGATTCTAAGCACTAACTGTCTAATAGCCAGAACTTCAAACTTTATATTTAAATTGCTCTAAATTTTAGATGTAGTGGCAATAGTTACAGAGTTTACTTTTGGAAAGTTAGTATCGAAATTTGAGGTTAAGAATCTTGAAGAATATATCTCAAGGGAATTCTTTTTTGAGAATATTTATCCAAATTATGAACTATTTAGTTTTTTCTCTCAAAGTGACCTACGTAGATTATATAATTACAAATTCTTCCTTGAAAATCACGAAAATCTTGAAGTTTATGAATTCGTAGAAAGACAACCTGATACAAAAAGATATGTTTTTAATAAAGGAGGTAATCTTAAATATCATTTAGATGATAATTGTAAAACATTACATTCCAATTATATTGACTTTAATATACCTGAAGAAGTTCGAGAGAATAAACTCGTTGAAGAATATAGAGAATGGTTTAAGAAGAACTTATTCAAAGAGAAATTTGAGTCTGGAGCAGGAATACTAGAATTATTTATTTTAAGTTATAATACAGGTTTTGGCAAGGCTAATAATCTAAATACCTTAAATAGAGATTACAAACTTGTTGAGGATAAACCCGCTGGTAAATTTAAAGTAACTGAGGACAGTTTTAATATGTCAGATTTTGAAGATTTGTTGATTAAATTTATCCTTCAAAAGCAAAATTTGTGTAATTCTAAAACACTTAGATTTCTAGCATACTCGGACTATTTATATAAAAGATCAGATGAAGAAATAATTGAAAGAATACAATCTATATCTTCTAAACATCCTAAAGTTGTTAATCCCTGTTTTTTAGAAAACTATTCAATTATCAAATTAAGATATTTCTGGCAGGAGCATTATAAATTAAAATCAGATTTATTTAAAGTATTAGGTAAATACTTTAGATGGACCTATAATTTAAAAGATGCAAATTTTAAGGAATACACATTAGAAAATTTTGGATTAACCTGCTGTATTGTATGTGATAAAAGAAGGGGTTTCAATCCTTTAGTAGACTAGTTTTATCTTCAAAATTTATCAAGTCAGAAGTTGAAACTCCAAGTGCTTTGGCTATTCTGTATAAAGTAAATAGGGTAGGATTATTTCTACCAGATTCTATTCTAGATACATTGGTTACATCAAATTCACCTAGCATCTTAGTAATTAAGTCAAATTGAGACAGACCTTTCTCCTCTCTAATATGCTGGATATTTTTTCCAACATTTTTGAGGAGTTCAGCTTTTATATTATCTAAATCAGACTCTTTCACACTTGTCATATTTGACAAGTCAAAGCAACTGATTATATTGTAGAACTATATTGCCATATATGGCAACACTAATAAATTATCTATGACTCAAATAATTGGAATTATATTTATGGCTTGTGTGATCATTGCTTTCATAATAGAAAACAAAAAATCTTCAAAGCAATTTTATGAAGAAAGAATCAAAAAATTAGAATCTGATATAGAGTGGCAAAAACAAGTAACTTTATCTCAAGAAAATGAATTTAAACTTTTAAAGTATAACAGTGCCTGTAAAGAAATTGCTTTAACTGAAGGTATAAAAACCCCAATTCACGAGAAGGATATTACAGAAGAATTAGAAAATAAAGCTTATCATTTTATAAATAGAAAGACTGAGCAGTTAGGAAAAGATGTAACATTAGAAGATTTAATAAAAGATTCCATTGAAAGAAATGGAAAGGATTCAACTAAAAAATTATATTTAGTTATAGTCCAACTTATGAAGGTAGGAGGAAAGGATGTTTCTGCAGTTGAAGAAGTATTCAATAAATATTTCAAAAAAACCTAATGGAAGCATTTACAACAGGTATACCTTATAAAATTAATATAGATATCTCTCAATATAGTAAAGATTTAATCTTACTTAAAAAAGCATCCTTAATTAGCTTATATAGGAGTCAGAAATATTTTGAATTATATGTATTTGGAAATATAGTAGCTACAGTCTGTTATCTTTGGTTTAATAACAAAACAGATTTATTAGAAACCATAGACTATAAAATCTCTAAAGAATATTTTAATCTCTTTGAAATGGGGATTAACAATGAGCTACCAATAAATCAAAAGTTAATTAAAGATAAATTCGTAGATTATTATGTTTTAGAGACATTCTTAAAAGGTACTGCCATTAGTTTGAGATATTTAAATGAAGATTTCTTTATTATGAGGATGTCTAAACATCCCAGTTTACCTCGCATTAAATCAAATAGAAGGATATAACTAATGTTTGACCTTGGGTCAAACATAGGTCAAACATTTAGGGATATTAAAAGATAATATCTGAAAACAAATATTACTGAAAATTCTTTAAAACTAATGTTTATAGGCTATAAGCAACTATTTGCTATTAAGTGAAAAACTATTTGAACTGACTGGCAGTCAAGAGGTCGTCGGTTCGAGCCCGATCTTCTCCACAAGGGTTTTCAGAGTTTTTATCTGGAAACCCTTTTTATTTGCACGCAATTTGCACGCAGATCGAAAATTTAACTTTTTTAACATAATTTATCTACCAAAGATTAAAAAGAGGAAGATACTGTAGTGTTGTAATGAAATGTAGATTACAAATAAAATATGCAAAAGATAAAGAAGGAATAAAATATGGAAGTGTATTGCTTCACAGGAGCCAATAAGAGATCTTATATTGACACATTCCTATTACAGCGTTCTCTTTTACTGAAGGTCTCTTAAAGGCAATCAATGGTGATGGAAATCATTGTTGGTTTTTGAGTTAGTAGATGCCCAGTCTCTACAAAAGTGGAGATTGGGTTTTCAACTTATATTAAAGGTTTTATCACGAAATAATATGATATTATACTAAAAACAATTACACCTAAAACTCTCGAAAAAAAGTTCCTAAAATCATAGTTCAATTTTTTGTCTTTGCCATAAGCTGGAACAAAAAAAGAAATGATTTGATTGAACAATAAAATCATTAAAAGTTTTCCTAAAAACCCTGTTTGCTCTAAATAATCCTTAAATAAAGTTTGATCTAATTTTAAAGGTTTATAAAAGAAATGGGCAAAAATAACGCATATGATAATGCTTATGTAAACGTACTGAATTAACGAATATATTTTTTCTTTTTTCGCCGCTTCTTTTTTTTCTTTTTCTACTTTTTTATGAATAGAAGGAATTTAAGTTAAATTTAAGTTGACGATATTCTTTGCATTTAAAACAAAGATATCCCCAGGAACTCTTAATCTATTTCTTGATTTTGTTGGAGTTTCTACTTCTTGATTTTTATCTTTTACTTCTAGTCCTGATTCATCAAGAATTTTTTCTTTCTTTTTATACCTATGTGTATCTATTAAGTAAATTTTATCTAACTGACTAATATCATCACTCTTCAGATCGTAATCCACAACATAACCAGTATAAAGTTCTTTTCTATCATTTTGTTCACTAACAGAAACTAGTATATCAGCATAGGTTATAAAAATATCTTGGTCACTGCTCTTATTACTTTTAAAAGAAATATTATGTGCTTCTTCAAATTTTTTCAGGTTTAAGACCTCCCCACTGAAAATATAATACCATTGATTTTTGAATCTAAATAACTTGTATTTTTTATCCCATTGTCTATTTCTTATAGTTCTACTAGAGGCCCAGCCTAAAAATGCTGAAAAAACAAAAACAACTAGAGAATATATTAAAAATGTTATTAGATTATTATTAATAAAATCTTCAGTTAATTTATTAGTCCCATTAGAACCATCAGAAGTTACATCTCTAAATATTACGAATATATCTAACAGGCTTGAATTAAAATCAAGAGATAGATTATATATAATAAAAGAAACTATTTGAATTACTATCCCAGGTACTATACTAAAAAATATAGAATGTAGAACAGGATCTTTTGTATTAAACTGCTTTGAAAATTCACCATAAAAGAAAAATCTTCTAAAAATGATTCCAGGTATTATAATAGATATAAAAAAGGCTATGAAACCTAAAGTTAGACTCATAACCTTTTATTGAAATTTTTAAAGAATTGATTCTAATTTTTTCTCATTCCATTCACCTGTGTCATGGTAGTGGTCAACTTCTTCCCTAAGTAAATTTGCAGTAGTAGGGTCTTTAATTGCTTTAATAGCATCATCAGAAATAACATTAGTTTCTGTGTTTTGATTTAAAGACTTAAAAAAATGATAAAGAATTGCAACAATAGAAAGAATACCAAGAGTGTCTAAAAGGTTCTTATTATTTTCCATACAGTGAAAGTATTTATTATATTAATAAGAAAAAAGGTTTTTAGTATATATATAACTATTACGAATTTCCAAAATTAGATAATCTTTTTGAAATCATAAAGATTTGGATTAGTTTCGTGAGGGAGTGGTTGCCAAACCTACCCTAATACGGTCTTCAAATTTAATATATAATTGCTGGATTGTCAAGCTCTAATTATGAAGTGGAGTTGTCCATTTTTTTGTTCTGGGTGGACAAATCATTAGTAAAAGCTCGTATGGTTTTGTTGACTTTGCGTATCTGTCGATGGAATCCATTTGAATTATCGGTTCAGAATATCATGAAGACCCCGGGTTTGTAATTGGGTGAGGACTTGTAGCCATAAATGGCACCATCACTCCGAAATAGCCATTTTGTCTAAAAATATTTTAAATATTTAAAGTTTTATTATTATTTTCATTTGAGTAATACTCCCCGATACAGTATGTGGTGTTATCGAACTCTTTTGGAATATAAGAGGTTGTGTAAATAATTTGAAAATCATTTTTTGGATATTCTTCAGATGTTTTAACGATTAGCCTTTGGAAGTTTTTAGCTCTTTTCTCTTCTATACCATTATCTTCCATATTATCACATAATATGAATCTAGGGAAACGCATTTCTTTCAACTCTAAACTAGCAAAGAATAAAGCGAAACGAACTGTATTTTTTAAATAAAAATTTGAACTTGCTGAAAATCTTTTTTGTTTGTCATCTATGTAAATTGAATTAGAGCCATAATCTATTCTTAAAGATTTCGAATCCTTAAAGCCATCCTCTCTGTTTAAATCTTCGTGGAGTAGATCCAATGCAAAGTTTTCTATTTTTTCAGCAGTACTTGAAGCTAACTCTTTCTGTTTTTTTTCTTGAACATCTATTAGCTCATTTAGAGTTTTTCTTCTAGTTTTAAATTTTTCTAAATCTTCTAAATATTTTTGGTATTTCGTAGCTGTTTCTAGCATTGTTGAGAATTGTAGAATTTGACCATCTATTTCTCCTTTTTCAATCAAAAGTCTATCTATTCTTTCATCTCTTAGACTTTGTACGTCGTTAAGAGCCGTATTTACCTCCTTCTGAGAAGATATTAGCTCTTGGTTCACCTTTGTTTCCAGTGCTTTTAATTCATCTAATTTCACTATTTGCCTTTCTTTAATTTTTTTAGATTCAATAATTTGAAAAGAAATTTCCTGCTGCATCTTACTTAGTGAAGATGTGGAGCTTTGGTTGTCAATAGAATGCTTGCATAAGCTACAATTATCATCACTCGTAGGTTCTAATTCTGATAAACACTCTGGACAAAAGGGTAGTGGAATATTACTTAGTTTTTCTTTAGTATTTAGTGAATTTCTTATCGCTTCAATTTTACTATTAAGCATATCTAGAAAAAAAGTAGTGTCCTCAATTTCATATTCTAAGGCATATATATTTTCATTAATATCCTTGTTTTTTTGGCGTAACTTCAAATTGTTTTCTCTAAGTTTTTGAAATTCCAACTTTGTTTTTTTTGTATAAACGACCTTTTTTTTCTTAGACTTTAAACCTTCTATTTGTAGACCAATTTTATCTTTTTCTATTCTAAGATTGTCAATTACTGTCAATAAATGGGCTGGTAATAATAGCAATGTATTATCTGTTAATTGTTTCATCCCCTTTATTTCCCCTTCTAAAAGGTCATTTTTTTTAATTACATTTCTTTTTTCTAATCTATTTGAATACAATTTTTCATTATATATCCCAAGTAATAACTCAGCAATTGTATTTCTTGTAAGAGATGAATCAAATTGTTCATACAGAAAAAGAGAATTAGTTGGAGAATCTTGGTCAATATAAAGTAGCCTTAATAATTGATGCATAGTAATATTAGCATCACCGTAAACAATAGGTATATTAAGGTTTTCAAATAGCACATTTGAGAAACTTTTTTTATCTGATGTTGTACTATAAGGAAATTTAGACCATTGAATTGATTCACTCGTTTTTAAAGCTTCTTTCATCACACCCCAAAAGATAAACATTGGCTGATTTGGTGATGTTGAAACTTCTCTTTTCAAGGTAGCAATAGTTCCATTTAAATTAACCTCTGCATAAACAAATTCACATTCTAAAGCCTCTTCAACCCAGTTAGTGAAAGAACCACCTAGCACGTAAAATATAAAATGTGAAATGGTAGATTTTCCACTACTATTATCACCTCTAATTATATTTACTCCTTTATGGAACTTCTCTGAATAAGCAACTTTGCGTTTCCTTGTGTAAATCCTTAATCTTTTTAAAACTAATTAGTTGTTAATCATATTGATATTCAGATAGTTTTGTTCGAGCTTTTAACCCATTATTGCCATAAAATTCCATTTGGTAAAAATAGGTTGTAAGTATTTTTAGTACATTTCCCTCTCTATCATCAAGCTTATAATCAATATCCGAGAGTATTGATATCAAAGACTCTCTATTAATAATTGTGATTCTACCTGTCGAATTGAAATCATTACCTATTATCCCTAGAGCAGCTAATTTTCCAAAAGCAGTTAACTGGTATGGATGCATACGACTAAATAGTTTTCGAGGATTTGTGATATTTCTATACGGGTTGTGTTTTTTAGGAAAAATTTTTTTTATTTCTCTGTCATTGGGACCTGTTCCAAATCTAATATTGCCAATCTCAAAAGGGAATGCCATATAAAAATCCCATATCCTCAGCCTCTCATACTCTAAAGATTCAAGTTTAAATTGATTTAATAAAAGCAGTATTCTATATAAAGTATGGTTAATATCAAATGCTTGATTATAGACTATCATGCTACCCATTTAATGTGACACCTTCCTGTAAGGTAATAAATCATACCTTTTAACTCATCAGGAGTTAAATAAAGCACTTTGTCTTCTGAAGCTTCTCTATTAAGTAATTCATCTAAAGGTTGAATAATTTCCATAAAAATATCATCTTGAAGGTCTATAACACTTAATCCTTTATTCAGTTGGGGTAAGATCTTAGCTCTAAAAAGTTCGGAAACTTGAGCAAGCATGTACACGAATATTCTTTGAGCAGATTGATATTCTTGATAATGATAAAGTTTTTTGGCAAATTTTTGTTTTACTTCTTCCGCATTTTCAATAAAATTATTGGTACAACCTGCATCAATAAGTTTTGCATCAAGACCAATCACATCCTTTTCAATTTTATAAGCATTAAGCTCAAAGCATATTTCTTCTATTTTCTCTTTATTTCCATACTCATTTGCTAAATCTCTAAAAAGTCTTCTAATTTGACTTATTTTAATTTTTTTTTCAGCTTCATTGATCTCAACCTTATTGCCTGCTACAACATCACCACTCTCTGTTTTTATTCTACTTTGATTGATTCTTTTTGGCATTTTTATATGTTGTTTTGTTTCCAGCAATTACATCACCAGATTTGGTTTTTATATTCTTCATATTTACTTTTTTGGATTTGTTATTTCTGATCTTCAAAAGAACACCTCCGGTACCAAGAATTGCAAATAGAGCAGCTATTATATATTCAAAATAATTCATAAAAAATTCTTGCATAATTTCAACTATAACAATTAACAAAACTCTTTTAGAGTAACACTATAAATTCATCACGCGTTAGTAATACTCAATTTTTTTAAGTAAAATGCAGAATTCTTCATTCTCATATTATTACGTTAATCTGCCTCATTATATAACACTGTTTCAAAACGTAAAATGGATCTCTCAGTTAAGGGATAAACTTTTCTAAACCCAAATAAATATTAAAAGAATTCACCCCATTCCCCTGCATTTCGCAAAAGGCTTCATTCCGAGAAAAGCGGTTCATTCAAAGGTCTTGAACCCAATCCCAGAAAAAGGGATTACGTTCGCTTGATTCTACTGACTTAATAGTTCAGTTTTCAAATTAGCTTTGGGCAAACTCAAAACTATCACTTTGCAATTCTCCAAAGCAGCCGTTTCCTTTTCTTAAAGAACTAAAATTTTGCTTGAGACGCTTTGCATAATCAGGCTCGCTTACTCGCCCTTTTATAAAAGCTTTCCTCAATTCTAAATTTTAAATACGAGCAATCGAAAGGAAACGCATACAGCTCTATGGAAAGTAAATGGAATTCAACAGTAGTTTTTTTTTCGTTTTAATACGGGTTGAAATCCTGTAAGATGAAAAGTTCTACTTCAATCAAATTACAAGGATAACGCTCCAGATATACCAAGTAAATGGCTTTTTGATTGCATTTAATTTGATATTAATTGCTATGAAAATTAATGAGGATTTTTAATGATAACTTAGGGTTTAAAAGTTATCGTTTTGAGTAGCGAAGCGGATAAAAATGAGAAGCAAGAGGGTAACACGCTGCGCGATGTTACAGACCTCATTTCTTAAGGTTAAAACACTGTTTTACAGTTATTTAAGTTCATTTTTGATTTTGAGTGAAATTCACTTTTGCGCCAAATAGTTTAAAAACGCTTCTCAAGCCTTATAGACAAGGCAAATGATTATCCTAATTTTAAATTTTAAAGCTATGAGTTCTAAATTTTCCAGAATTAATTTCCATACAGAAACCGTTGAGCGCTTTAAAAAGTACGCCATAGCAAATGATGCTACTTATACAGAAACCTTAGAGACTATTTTAGAATTTTTAGAGAAGTATTCGATCAATCCTTTTGTGCCCTTTGATGATTCTGTATACAGTTTACACGTACTAATTGATAAGCGCATGGATGCTGTTGAGGCTATATTAAGTAGAATGGATACAGAACAATTGAAGCCCTCACGAGAATTATTAGAGCGCTTATTTCAGCCCCAAAAAAATGATAAACCCCTACTTGTGGAGCGGAAAATTTTGGAGAAAAATAGTGGCTCTTTTAAAGATTGAGCTGGTAAATATTGAAACGATCGTGTTTAGATGAAATTCAATTACTCCATAACTATAGAGTTGAAGCTTTTTTTCTTTCACTTGAAAATGTTATTGTCTGTATACCTGTTAATTATAATTGTCAAGAATATTAAAAGATAGATCTTTTAACTGAATTTGAATCGTGCTCAACTTGCTATGCCCAAGCATTGCAGAAATCGCCACCACAGGCACTTTATGTAGCATCGCTTGTGTCGCAAAGCTGTGTCTGGAGACGTAAGACGTTAAACGGGTTTCGATCCCACAGAGTTCAACTAATTCCTTTAAACCTTTGTTATAGCGTAGACGTTCCCATTTTGCGTCCTTTTAAGCGAGTTCTGGATCGTTTCTAAAAATGATATCAAAAATATAATCGTTTTTCCGCTTCCGCATTAGTTTGAAGTGCTCTCTAATCCTTCTAAGTAGGAATTGAAACTTTCATCGTTCACATTCAGTTTTTTACGTATTCTGTAACGAGCAGTTTCAACACCACGTGTAGAAATGTTTAAAAGAGGAGCAATCTCCTTATTAGTAAGATTCATTTTTACAAAAGCACAAAGTCTAAGTTCTCTTTTCGTTATACTCGGATCTATTTCTTTAAGATGATTAAAAAAGTTTTCGTGTACTTTTTCAAAGTGAACATCAAAAACATTTAGATATTCTTCACCCATTCTATGCTGGTTGAGATTAAATAAAACATCTTGAAGTCTTTTGCGAGCAGTTTGAGTCTTTAAGGAATTTCTAAAATCTTTAAGGGCATTAAAAGTTTCTGTAAATATTTCTTTCTTTTTAACGAGAAGCATCGTGTAATTAGCCAGCTCTTTACTTTTTACAAGGTTATCTATTTCTAATTCTTCTTTGTGTTTTTTAATACGTGCTTTGTCTTGTTCTAGCTTGAGCTGTTCAATTTCGAGCTCCAGAAGTTTTTTAGATTTTTGAGCAGTCAGCTTTTCTTTTTGACGTTCTTTTTCAATCTTTTTATTTACAAGTTTAATGATCACAAACGTTATTGTAATAATACCTAGAATATAAAACAAGTATGCAGCTTTACTTTGGTACCAAGGGTGGGGTATAGTAAAATTTAAAGAAGCTTCACTTGCGGTTTGACCCATAAAATTACGACTACGGACTTTAAAAATATAATCACCAGGGATGGGGTGCGTATATTCTTTATATGGGTTTGTGGACCACTCAGACCATTCGCTGTCTACACCCTCTAGTTTAAATTGAAATTCTTTTTGGGAAGAAGGAGTTAATTGAGGTGCTGAAAATTCAAATCGTAGTATATCTATAACATTGGTTAATTGCTGATTATTCATTAAACCTAATCTTGTAAAAGCTTGCTGTTTTTTTTGATACAACATTCCTGTTATCTGAGTTGTAGCTCTTATATCGGGGTTGTTCTCGTATAAATTATAAAGGAACAAACCATTTGTAGCACCTATGAGGACCTGATCGTGACTTAATGGAAGGATACTTTCCATTCCCCGATTTAAATTCCCTTTTAGATTTAAAAAAAGATTTTTATTAACGGTTATATCCTCATTACTGGTGTCAAAATATCCTACTTCATCATCCTGGACAAACCAAACTTTTGAGTCGGTGGTTATAAGTCTACGTGTATTTAACTTAGGGTTAAGCACTTTATTAAGTGGTGTATAAGGTATAAATTGAGAATTATTCTTATCAAAAGTATATATCCCGGTATTTGTAGTGAAAATAATTTCCTTATTATATAAGGTTACATTTACATTAAAGGCAGACTGAAGTCCATTTTGATCTGTAAAATGTTCTAATGAAAACACTCGGTCAAAATGTTCATTAAGTTTTAAATGGTAAACGCCTTTATAACCGTGACAAATCCAAAAGCTATTACTTTCTCCTATCTGAACGATATCTCTGCTAGACTCATCAAATCCACTTATTTTATCTTCTAATTTCCAATTTCCTGCATTATAAGTAAGAGGATATAATCCGCTATAACCTGCGGCAAAGAAGCTATTTGTCTTACCGTTTATAGGGATCACTTTCCATATCCCATAGGTGTTTCCTATACGAATGGGCTTAAATTGATCTAGACGAAAAAGCCCTTTATCGTGCCCTATTAATATCACATCATTTTGTTCTTGAATTGACCACGCTTGGCCTTCGAGATTTGAAATCTTTTGAAAACTGAGTTTTTCAATATGATCACTATCAAAAGCACTATAAAACACACCCGTATTTGTTGCTAGGTATAAGATATTTTTGTGAATATAAATATCTGCGATAGATGAGTTTTCAAATAGCTGTGATACCGGAGAATCAAACTCAATAAGATCAATACCACTATTCATCATTGCCCAAATTCTTTTTTGATTTTCTTGTGGATAAATAAATAAAATGGTTGAGTTGGCAAGTTTTGAAAAGGTTGATCTTTTGTGATCTAATTGAAAGCCTGAGTTTAACTCTATAATACCAGATGATAACGTGCCTAACAAATAGGTCTTATTGAAGTTTACAGCTGAAAGTATTTCTTCTTGTTCGTTTTCGAGAAATAGTTCTTTTATAAATTCTAATGTATTGGTATCTCTGTTTGCTAAATAGACACCTCCGGGTTTTGTTAACACTAAAACTTCGTTAAGTTCATTTGTAGGTAAGAAAGCAACAATGTTATCTAAATTTAAAGGGGTTTCAAATATCTTTTTAAGACTAGAGCTTTTAGGATCAAATTCGAAAATTCCGTGGTTTTGATCTTGAACATAAAAATGTCCGTTTACAACACCTGAATAAATGAAGTTTAAATTGGCTTTTATGTGAGTAACATTATTTTCTCTAACTACAATAAGCTCCTGAAATGATCTATAAATAATGGCTTCTTGAAATTCGTGAACTTGAAAGAAATATTCGAGATTCAAAGATTCAAGATCTAATGGTTTAGTTCTTGATTTGTAATAATAATTACCTTCAGAGTCTTTTTCAATTAGTCCTATTTCATTAAAACCACCTGCATGTATTTTATTATTTTCATCGGTAAGCAAGCTTCTAACTGCAGAATTATTGGGCAAGGTTACTTTTTGCCATCGCTCTCCATCAAAAACTAGAATTCCGTCATTGTTGCCAAAATAAAATACGCCCTCTGCATCTTCTGTCATTGTCCAAAATTGACTGTCTGCTTCAAAATCTTCCCTTGTGTAATGCGTTATTTTAGGAATTCTTTGGAAAAATTCATTTTCTTGAGCTACTAGGCACGAAGAACAAGCCAGAGCTACCAGGCTAACTAATACTTTTATTCTAACCAACAAGTGTAATAGATTAATCAACTTTATAATTTTTCATTTCCATTAACAAAATTAGTAAAAAATAAGATCATTAAAATACTGAAATTCAGATGCTAAAACTGTATGAAGTAGTGCTGACGAGTTAGGTTAACATTTTGGCGTAGTACAAGTGTAGTTCTTTTCTATGTCTCTGTGTTGTTAAATAATAGTTTTGAGTGGTATTATTTTAACAAGAAAACGTTTTCGTTGATTGTATTTATGAGAATATGACAACATAGATTTCTTGTATTAGCTGACTAACAATTAAATCTATTGATCGAATGAGAATTGAAAATTACTTTTTGGTGCTGTTTTTATTCGCTTTTAGTGCAATTCATGCACAGGTGAATGAGATAACAGGTACAGTTTTAGATGCGAATGCTATGCCTTTGCCTGGGGCAAATATTTTGGTAAAAGGAACCAATCAGGGAACTCAAACTGATTTTGATGGAAATTTTACAATCGACGCTAGCTCTCAGGATATCCTCGTTATCTCATATATAGGATTTAAAACGCTCGAATTTCCGGTAGGGCAGCAGACTAATTTAAAGATAACATTGTCTGAAGACTCAGCAGCTCTTGATGAGGTTGTAGTTGTAGGATATGGTACTCAGAAGAAAAGTGTGGTTACTGGGGCAATTTCAAGTATTAAAGCTAGTGAGTTAGAAAGTTTACCAGTGACTCGTATTGAGCAGTCTTTACAAGGTAGAACTTCCGGGATAACTATTGCAGCAAATTCTGGTCAGCCGGGAGCATCTTCTACTATTCGTGTAAGGGGTATTACCAGTTTTGGTAATAATGAACCTCTTTGGGTTGTAGACGGAGTAATTGTAGATGCCGGAGGGATTGGGTATTTAAATCAATCTGATATTGAGTCTATAGAAGTTCTTAAAGATGCTGCATCACAGGCAATATATGGAGCCCGAGCAGCAGCAGGTGTAATTTTAGTGACTACCAAAAAAGGAAAATTAGGTAAACTTACGGTTAGCTATAATGGGTACACAGGTCTTTCTGGACCAGCGCGTAAACTAGATCTATTAAATGCAACAGAATATGCGACCTTATTTAACGAGAAATATGCTAATGATTTTAATGGTTCTCCACAAGATTTTAATCTGCCATTTCCCAACCCAGAAAACCTAGGGAAAGGTACAGACTGGCAAGATGTTATTTTCAATAACAGTGCAAAAAAAGAGAATCACGAGTTTAGTTTAAGCGGAGGTAACGAAGTCTCTACCTTCTACTTGTCATTTGGTTATTTAGATCAGGAAGGTATAGTCGCAAAAGAAATTTCTAATTATAAGAGGCAGAACATACGACTGAACTCTACCCATCACATTAATGATATAATTACAATTGGTGAAACAATAGGGTATTCTAATGAGAAGAGTATAGGTATTGGTAATACAAACAGTGAGTTTGGAGGACCCTTAAGTTCAGCTATAAATTTAGATCCTACAACTCCTGTTGTGATTACAGATCCTGCCGTTGCTAATTCTGGTTTATATACTAATCCTGGTATAATTAGAGACCCTAATGGAAATCCTTATGGTATTTCTAATCTTGTAATTCAGGAAATGACTAACCCCTTAGCCTATATTCAAACGAGATTGGGTAATTATGACTGGGCAGATAATTTTGTAGGTAATGTCTATGTGAATCTTGAACTAATACCCGGTCTAAACTTCAGAAGTACTTTAGGAGGAAAATTAGCATATTACGGTTACGAGAGTTTTACGCCAGTGTCTTTTTTAAACACCTCAACAGTGACTTCTCAGAACAATATCTCCAGAGGTACAAACAGAGGTTTTGGTTGGAATATTGAAAACACGTTGTCCTATTCAAAACAATTAGGAGATCATGATTTTACACTTCTTTTAGGTCAAGGTTCCTATACTGAAAATGACACTAAAGGTGAAACTGTAACGTACAATGATATTCCTGTAAACAGTAGAGAAGATGCAGCATTCATTCAGGTACCCGATGATCAAATTATTGCCAGCGCTTATATAGGAACGGAACATAGAGTAACTTCTTTATTTTCACGTCTTACGTATAATTTCAAAGAAAAATATCTGGTAACGGGTATTATACGTCGTGATGGCTCCTCTCGTTTTGGATCAAATAATAAATATGGATTTTTTCCCTCATTCTCTTTAGGTTGGAATCCTTTAAAAGAAGATTTCTGGAAAGAAAATGATGTTGTTAATCAATTTAAACTTAGAGGGGGTTACGGTATTGTAGGTAGTGATGCTATAGGTGATTTTAGATACCTTTCAACCATTGGTGCAGGTCGTAACTACACTTTTGGGAATGTTTCAGCCGTAGTTATAGGTAACAGTCCTAATGCTCCCGCAAATCCTGATTTAAAATGGGAAGAAACAAGACAAAGCAATATCGGTTTTGATGCACGTTTCTTTACCAATCTTTCTGTCACTGTTGATTTTTACAATAAGAAAACAGTGGGGATACTACAAGATGTACGCCTTCCGGGTTACGTTGGAGCAACAGGAAGTCCTGCTGCTAATGTAGCAGATATGGTAAACAAAGGATTTGACATTGAATTAGGATATTCAAAAAACTTTGGAGATTTCAATTTTTCACTTAATGGAAATGTTTCTTATTTAGAAAATGAAGTGGTTTACTTAGGAGAAGGTATTGACTTTTTATCTGGTGGTGCCGGGTTTCAATCAAGCACATATCCTATTACAAGAACAGCAGTAGGACAGCCTCTTAATTCATTTTTTGGCTTTAAAACCCGTGGAATTTTTCAGAATCAGGAAGAGATTAATTCCTATGTAAATTCTGAAGGTGTAATTATTCAGCCTAATGCAGTACCCGGTGATTTTAGATATGAAGATGTTGATGATAGCGGTTCTATAAATGCAGATGACCGTAAATTTATAGGAAGTTCAATACCTAAATACACATTTGGTTTAACTCTGAATCTTGATTACAAAAACTTTGATTTGCTTGTGTTTTCACAAGGAGCAGGTGGAAATGAAATTTTCCAAGGCTTAAGACGTCTGGATATAAGTAATGCAAATTATCAGACAGAGGCACTTAATCGTTGGACAGGAGAAGGAACTTCAAATAGCTTTCCACGTTTAAGTAATATTGATCGAAACAACAACTTCACAAACCCTTCAGATTTCTATTTAGAAAAAGGAGATTACTTAAGAATAAAAACGGTTCAATTAGGATATACTTTAAATAGAAATGTAATTGAAAGTATAGGTCTTACAAGATTACGAATTTATTTGACCGGTGAAAACCTAGTTACTTTCACAAAATATACCGGTTATGATCCTGAAATAGGTGGGGGTATATTCGGTATAGATCGAGGATATTATCCACAAGCGAGAACAGGGCTTATAGGCGTTAATGTACAATTTTAAAAAAATAGAGTTATGAAACTTAAATCGATTTTATACCCCGCTGTTTTATTGATAATGACAGCATCTGCGATTTCGTGTTCTAAAGAGTTTATAGAACTAGATCCATTAGGTCAGCCTTTAGTTGATAGTTATTATTCCAACGAAGATGAAGCTTTTTCCGGATTAGTAGCAGCATACGATATCATGGGCAAGCAATCAAAAAGCTTTGAGAACATGATAACGATGATGAATGCGGGTTCAGATGATCATTTCGCCGGTGGTGGTGGTCCTTCAGACGGAACTGGGATTCAGTCTTTTTCAAATTATACTATTGACCCTGCAACTATACCCGGGAGTTTTTGGAATGACTATTTTCAAGGAATATTCAGAACAAACATTCTCCTTCAAAAACTTCCTGATGTACCGATGGATGATGCATTGCGCACACGATTCACTGCAGAGGCAAAGGCACTCAGAGCATACTACTATTTTGAATTGGTTAGACTGTTCAGAAATGTGCCTTTGTTTACTGAGCCGATCTTAACCAGTGAGATCTATACGGTAGAGCAAGTAGCGCCAGAGGCAATTTACGCTCAGATAGAAACAGATTTAAGTGAAGCTTTACCAGACCTACCGCTACGTATTACTGATTTAGAAAATGAAGCAGGTCGTTTTACCCAGGGTAGTGCTCAGGCATTATTAGGAAAAGTGTATTTGTATGAAGGTAAAAATCAACTGGCAGCACAACAATTTGCAGAGGTTAATGGCATGCCAGGAGAAACTAGTAAATATGGTTACAAGTTGGTAGATAACTTTGCAGATCTTTTTAGTTTGACGAATGAGTTTAACTCAGAATCTATTATTGAACTGGCAGCGACAAGTCTTGCAAACGTTAGTTATGACACCTGGGGTGGTGGTCAGAATGAAGGTAACACCGTGAATCAAATGGTAGGTCCTCGTGGTTATTCGGTTACTGCAGGTTCATCAGCTCCTGACTACGCAGGAGGATGGAGTTTCAATACTGTAACTCAGGGACTTTACGATGTTTTAAAAGGGGATCCAAGATTTGATGCAACAATTGCTGACTTAAAAGCATTGCAAGCTGCAGGTGAAGCGAACTACACACCAGGTAATAGAGATACCGGCTACTTCTTGAAAAAATTTATGCCTTTAAAGTCTGATCAATCTACGGGTGGTGGTAACGTAGAACTTAATTATAAACAAAATGTGTACATCATTCGTCTTGCAGATACTTATTTAATGGAAGCTGAAGCACTTGGGGCATCAGGAGCACGTGCTCAGGCACTTTTAGATGCCGTGCGTGCCAGAGTAGGTCTTTCACCAGTACCTGTTTCTATAGATAATATTATGTTAGAGCGAAGACGCGAACTAGCAGGAGAAGGACATCGTTGGTTTGACCTCGTGCGTACCGGAAGAGCAGCGAGTGTATTAGCAGACAGGGGTTTTACATCAGGTAAGAACGAAATTTTTCCAATTCCACTTAATGAATTAGAGAATACCTTAATCGTTCAAAATCCTAATTATTAATCAAAACATTAGAAACATGATATCACAAACTATAAAGTCTAAAACTTTAGGCCTTGCAGGTCTTATGATTGCATTATTAGGATTTACTAACTGCCAGCCAGATGAAGTTGCGGGAGGTAATGGTCTTAGCGATCCTAATGTGGATGCTTCTTTTACTATAGAAGCAGTGAGTGGAGAACCTAATCGCTTTGTTCTTGATGCCAGTAACGATAATGTTCTGAAATCACTTTGGAATATTGGAGACGGTTTTTTTACAGGTTCATTTAGTGAAGAGATTTTTTTGCCAGATGCAGGTACTTACACCATTGCACATCAAGCCTACGGGCGCGGCGGTGTGGTAAATGAAACTTCACAAGAAGTAAATGTTGCCACTTCAGATCCTGTAGCAGGAAACCTTATTAAAGGAGGAAGCTTTATGACAGAAGCAGACCAAAATGAATGGACTATTCTTAAGATTAGTGAATCCGGCACATATTTTACGTTCACTGAAGGGAGTGCAAATGTAGTCGGCTCTAGTTATAATCAACAAGGTTTATATCAAGCCGTAGAAGTAGAAGCAAATAAAGAATACACCATTGATATGAAGGTCTTTGGTAATGGGTCTGTAAATACCTGGTTTGAGGTATATGTATCACCAGTTGTACCCGTTCAAAATCAGGATTACACCGCAGAAGGCCGTAGAATGGGATTAAGTACATGGGATGGTTGTGCAAACGGACAGTTTGAAGGTAAATTATCTAAAATAGGTTGTGTGGGTTCTGGTAATACAGTAAGCTTCGATCAATCTGGTACTGTTTATTTAGTTATCAAAAGTGGTGGAGAAAATATGGGTTCTACGGGTATATCTCTTACCAATGTAGAATTTAGAGGAAGTGCGAATTAGTCAATAAAAGCAGCAGTTCGTTTTAAGAAGTGTTGCTTGTTTATTGATTTTTTTTAATTAAAAAAGCTAAAAATGAAACTAGTATATACAATTTCGAGCCGATTGTTTTACCTAATATTCGTATTAGGAATTACTGCTGGTTGCTCCTCATCTTCTACAGATGAAGAACTAACAGAAACTCCCGAAAATCCGGAGATACCTACAACGCCCACAAATCCTTCCGGTACTGTAAATGAAATGGATTTCTGGCTTACTACAGGAAACCGAAGTGCAGAACTAGATAAGCAACCTGGGAACTTAATCTTTGGCACAAGCCCTAATGGATATACTAGCATAGAAGTTGATGCGTCAAAAACCTATCAAACTATAGATGGTTTTGGTTTTTCATTAACCGGCGGTAGTGCTCATGTGATTAATGCATTACCAGCTGATAAAAAGCAAGATTTACTTCAGGAACTTTTCGGTACAGGTACAAATGATATTGGCATCAGTTACTTAAGAATAAGTGTAGGTGCTTCAGACCTTAATGAAGTTCCATTTACTTATAATGATATGCCTGCGGGTGAGACCGATGAAGATTTATCTGAATTCAGTATAGAAAAAGACCGTGGTGTAATTGATCTTTTAAAAGAAATACTTGCCATTAATCCTAGTCTTAAAATTATGGCATCCCCATGGACGGCTCCCGTTTGGATGAAGGATAATACTAGTTTCATAGGTGGAAGATTACAGCCCAAATATTATGAGGTATATGCTAATTACTGGGTAAAATACTTAAATGCTATGCAAGCAGAGGGAATAACTATAGATGCGCTTACCCCTCAAAATGAACCCTTACATGGAGGTAACAATCCTAGTATGGAGATGTCTGCTACAGAACAGTCAAACTTTATTAAGAATAATTTAGGTCCTGTTTTAAAGCAAGCTGAGATAGCAATTAAAATTATTATTTATGACCACAATTGTGATAATCCCCAGTACCCCATTTCCATATTAAATGATGCAGTTACAAATCAATTTATAGATGGCTCTGCTTTTCACCTCTATGCTGGGGATATTGCGGCTTTATCTACAGTTCATAATGCCTTCCCTGATAAAAATGTCTATTTCACGGAACAATACAACTCATCAACAGAAGATTTTGCAGGAACACTAAAATGGCATTTAAAGAATGTGATTATTGGCTCTATGCGTAATTGGAGTAAAAATGCGCTGGAGTGGAATTTAGCAAATGATGCAGGTTTTGGCCCGCATACAGACGGCGGTTGTACTATTTGCAAAGGAGCCTTAACCATAAGTGGATCAACTATTACGCGTAATGTGGGTTATTATATTGTTGCTCAGGCTTCAAAATTTGTTCCTTCAGGCTCGGTGCGTATAGATAGTGCGATCAAAGGGGATTTACAAAATGTGGCCTTTATAAGACCAGATGGTAAAAAGGTGCTTATTGTAGAAAACAATGGATCAGCTAACCTTCCTTTCAATATTAAGAACAACGGTAAATGGGTTGTTACCTCTTTAGATGCAGGAGCAGTAGGGACATTTATTTGGGAATAGTAAACAGATTAAGCTCATAAAAATGAAGAAATCAAGACTTGTACTTATAACTCTTTTATTTAGTGGTATTTTAGGCTTTAGCCAAGGTTTTTTAAAGGCTGAAAATTCTAAAATAGTAAATAATGAGGGTGAAAATATTCTTTTAAGAGGTGTAGGTTTGGGAGGTTACATATTGCAAGAAGGATATATGCTTCAGGTACCATTCTCAGGGCAGCAATATGTTTTTAAGGAACACGTTGAAGAGCTAATAGGTAAGGAGAAAACAGAGGTATTTTATAATGAATGGCGTAAAAACCATATGCAAAAGCGTGATGTAGATTCGCTTAAGCAATGGGGTTTTAATTCTATAAGATTGCCTCTTCATTACAATTTATTTACACTTTCTGTAGACGAAGAACCAATTTCAGGTAAAAATACCTGGATCGAAGAAGGCTTTCGGTTAACAGACTCTTTGCTTTCCTGGTGTAAAGCTAATAAAATGTATTTAATTTTAGATATGCATGCTGCTCCAGGTGGGCAAGGTCATGATGTAAATATTTCAGATAGAGATCCTACAAAACCCTCGCTTTGGGAAAGTCGAGAAAACCAGAAGAAGCTTATTGCTGTTTGGGAAAAACTAGCAGATCGCTACAAAGAGGAAACGTGGATAGGTGCTTACGATTTGCTTAATGAACCGAATTGGACTTTTGAAAAAGGTAAAAATAAAAACGGTATAGAAGATGTCGAAAATAAACCTTTGCGCAATTTTCTTGAGGAGCTCACCTATGCTATTCGTAAAATTGACAAAAATCATATTGTAATCATTGAAGGTAACGGCTGGGGCAATAATTATAAAGGAATGCTACCGCCTTGGGATAACAATATGGTAATTAGTTTCCATAAATACTGGAACTATAACGACACCGCTTCCATACAACAGTTTTTAGACTATCGCAAACAATACAACATTCCGATTTGGTTGGGTGAGTCTGGAGAGAATTCGAATATGTGGTTTAAAGAAGCTATTTCTTTAATGGAAGAAAATAATATTGGCTGGTGTTGGTGGCCCTTAAAGAAGCTTGGTTTTAATAATCCACTAGAAATAAAAGTAAATAAAGGATACCAGAATTTACTGGACTATTGGTCTGAAAAAGAAGAAAAACCCTCTTCACAAGAAGCATTTGAAGTACTTATGCAATTAGCCGAAAATACTAAAATCGAAAATTGTATCGTGCATAATGATGTTCTTGATGCTATGATAAGAAAATCAAAAACTCAAGGGCCTAAGCCTTTTAAAAAAAATGAGATAGGTGATGAATTAATGTTGAAAGCAGTAGATTATGATTTAGGAACTGATGGTGTTGCTTATCATGATTCCGTTTCTGCAAACTACCATATCTCGACAGGAAAAGACCGTCAAAATTGGAATCTTGGAAGAACCTACCGCAATGACGGCGTTGATATATTCAAGACTAACGATACAGAAGTTCCGGTTTTTTATGTGGGTGAATTGGAAGAGAATGAATGGCTTCACTACACGGTTAATGCAAATGAAGCAGGAATGTATTCATTTTCTTTGAAAGTTAATTCAACGTTAGATATAGGTAAGGCTTCGGTTTTAATAAACGAAACTAATTCTTTATTGATTAGCATTCCTAATACATCCAGTAACTGGGAATGGACGGCGCCTTTTTCGGTGAATTTAGAAAAAGGCAGAAATACCATTAAGTTTTTAATAAATCAGGGAGGCTTCAATCTTCAAGCAATCAAAATCAGTAAATAAATCATGAAATTCAATCAATACTACTACCTTTTTTTAGGCTTGTTTTGTCTTTTTCAGAGCTGTACTACTTCAGAGAAAAAATCGGATACAGCAGTAATTTGGGTAACCTCTTTAGATCAAAAATCATTATTGGAGAAACGGGAAGTAAAGTCAGAAACCATAGATACTTCTTTGATTGATGAGACAATAATCCTAACAGATTCAATTACCTATCAAACAATGGATGGTTTTGGGTATACACTTACCGGAGGTAGTGCAATGCATATTCATAAGATGAGTGATACCGCCCGCGGGAGTTTATTAAACGAGCTTTTTGCAAACGATGGATTAGGGGTGAGCTACCTCAGGTTAAGTATAGGTGCTTCAGATCTTGACGCAGCTCCTTTTTCTTACAATGACCTTCCAAATGGAAATACAGATGAGAGCCTTGATGGTTTTTCTTTAGCTCAAGATACTTTGCACTTAATTCCTGTTTTAAAAGAAATTTTGAGCATAAATCCGGATATTAAAATTTTAGGTTCACCTTGGTCTCCACCTGTCTGGATGAAAGATAATGGTGATACACGTGGCGGGAGTCTTCTCCCAAAATATTACGATGCATATGCGACGTATTTTATAAAGTATATTCAGGCTATGAAAGCTGAGGGGATTAGTATAGATGCGGTTACTATTCAAAATGAGCCCTTGCACCCTGGGAACAATCCAAGTCTTTTGATGGAAGCCGCACAGCAGGCAGAATTTATTAAAAATCATTTAGGACCGGCGTTTCAAAATACGAGTATTGATACTAAAATAATTATTTATGATCATAATGCTGACCGCCCTGATTATCCTATAAGTATACTTAATGATTCTGATGTAGCTAAATATATAGATGGTTCAGCATTTCATTTATACGGAGGAGAAATAAGTGCCTTAGAAGAGTTGCACAAGGCCCATCCTGACAAGAACATATATTTTACGGAACAATGGGTAGGTGCTCCCGGAGATTTTGCTCAGGAAATGTCATGGCATACCGAAAATCTTATTATTGGAGCTACACGTAATTGGTCTAAAACTGTTTTAGAATGGAATTTAGCAGCAGATCAAAATCAAAACCCACATACAGATCGGGGTGGTTGCGATCGTTGCCTGGGAGCTCTTACGATTAACGGAGATGAGGTTACTCGCGAACCGGCTTATTACATAATAGGTCAGGCATCTAAATTTATTCCTGCCGGTTCAATTCGTATAGATTCAACAATGCCTAGCGAAATCCCTAATGTAGCCTTTAAAACTCCGGAAGGAAATGTAGTGTTGATTATTCAGAATACCTCTAAAGCAGATAAAATTATTAATGTGCAAAGTAACTTAAAAAGGGTTTTAGTAACTCTTACTGCGGGAGATGTAGCAACTCTGTTACTTTAATTTATATTAATTATGAAAAATTATCTATACTATATAAGTGTATTGATCTTTTGTGTAAATACTTATACAATTTGTGCACAGAAAACTGATTTCATAGAAAGGGAAATTCAGATTTTTACAACTTCAAAAGATTCAGATTTAAGACTTACAGAAACCAAAACCCTTAGTTTTAAGGCATCCACACAACCTTTAGAAACAGAGATTTCAATTTTCATAAATCCTAATAAAACACATCAGAGCCTTTTAGGAATTGGTGGTGCAATTACTGATGCCAGCGCTATAATTTTTGAAGACTTGAGTGCAGCTAAAAAAGAAGAGTTGCTAAATGCCTATTATGATTCTGAAAAGGGAATAGGTTATTCACTATTGCGCACTACTATTCACAGTTCAGATTTTAGTCCAGAAAGCTATACCTATGTAGAAGAAGGCGATGCAGACCTTAAGACATTTTCTATAGCACATGATAAGCTGTATCGCATCCCGATGATTAAAAGAGCTACAGAAATCGCGGGTGGAGCAATTACATTTTATGTGAGCCCTTGGAGCCCACCTGCATTTATGAAAACTAATGGTTCTATGCTCAAAGGCGGTAAATTGAAGCCGGAGTTCCGTCAGAGCTGGGCGAATTATTATGCGAAATTTATAAAGGCCTATGAAGCTGAAGGAATGCCAGTATGGGGACTTACCATTCAAAACGAACCCATGGCTACACAGACTTGGGAGTCGTGTATTTATAGTGCTGAAGATGAGCGAGATTTTTTGAGAGACTACTTAGGGCCTACTTTAGAAAAGGAGGGATTAGGAGATAAAAATATTGTGGTTTGGGATCATAACAGAGATCTAATGGTAAACCGCTCTAATGTCATTTTTGAAGATCCTGAAGCGGCAAAATATGCCTGGGGTACTGGTTTTCACTGGTATGAGACCTGGACTGGAGCAGATCCATTGTATGAAAACGTAAACCGTGTACGTGAAGCCTTTCCTGATAAAAAATTAATGTTTACCGAAGGGTGTATTGAAAAATTTGATGCTTCCAGATACCAGTATTGGCCTAATGGTGAGCGTTATGGCGAGCAAATGATACACGATTTTAATAATGGTACGGTAGCTTGGACAGATTGGAATATACTATTGGACCAAAATGGAGGACCTAATCACGTTGGCAATTTCTGTTTTGCACCTATTCACGCAGACACTACTACTGGTGACTTAATCATAACGCCTTCATATTATTACATAGGGCATTTCTCAAAATTTATAAGACCTGAAGCAAAACGAGTCAGTTCTGCAGTAAGCAGAAGTGTGCTAATGAGTACAAGTTTTGAAAATATAGATGGTTCTTATGTGACGGTGGTGATGAATAAAACTGATGAGAATTTAACGTATTCACTTTATATCCAAGGAGCTGAAACTACTTTAGAAATACCAGCACATAGTATTCAAAGCTTGGTTTATTAAGCGTTTTCCAATATGTGATTAAAATAACCCTAAGAATATTCATGTTAGGGTTATTTTAGTTTGGATTTTCTAAGTAGATTGTATTAGCTCATTATATTCATCTAGAATATTATTAGGCAGATCCTTTAAATAAATTTGAGTCGTGCTCAACTTGCTATGCCCAAGCATTGCAGAAATCGCCACCACAGGCACTTTATGTAGCATCGCTTGTGTCGCAAAGCTGTGTCTGGAGACATAAGACGTTAAACGGGTTTCAATACCACACAGCTCTCCAAGTTCCTTTAAAACTTTGTTATAGCGTAGACGCTCCCATTTTGCGTCCTTGTAGGCTAGTTCAGGGTCGTTTCTAAAAATGATATCAAAAATATAATCGCTCTTTTTTTTCCAACAGTATAATGTGCTAAAAGCGCTTCCAGTTGAGGAAACAGTTTAATATCATATAGTTTCCCGGTCTTTTTTCTCTTAAATTTTAAACGTCCGTCAATTATATTTTCCATTTTTAAATAAGCGAGGTCTATAAAGGAGATACCGTAAAGCATATAAGACAAGAAAAAATAATTGCGATAATCAAAAAGATGGTGACCCGGTTTTAATTCCAAGTTGATGATTTTCTTTAGGTGTTCGATATCTAAAGCTCTTTTGGCTGTAGGGGTGGTGCGAATGGCATAAAACTCAAACGGATGCCCATCTTTTTCGGCGTATCCCATCTTAATTGCTTTATTGTAGATAGCGCTTACTCCCTTAAGATAGGAAGCAGCACCATTGATTGAATTTCCTTCTTTTGAAAGGTGATACTTTTCAAAGTTTACCAGAAATTCATAATTGATTTCATTAAACGTTAAATCACTGCCATTCATAAATTTTCTAATCGCTTTGAGTATTTGATTATAAGCCTCCGCATTTCCAAAGCGTTTCATCTCTTTCATTTCTTCAATGACGCGCTCTCCAAATTTAAAGAAGGATTCATAATGCGATTTTGTTGCAATCAGATCTTTTAATTGCATTATTCCCATACGGTGTAAACGTTTTTTATCTTGAAGCTTATTGATGATATCCATCGCATCAATTTTTTCTTTGGCCAAAAGGGTATTCAATCTATTTATGGAAGTTACTCCCTTATACGATCTTTTTACTCTTTTCTTGCGATCATCCCACTCCGATTTAAGTACAGAAAACCCCATGGCAATCGATGTTGTTTTTCGGCCATGAGTCAATCTCAAAATGATAGGATATGTGCCATCTTTTTTCGATCTTCGTGTGTCTAAGGAAAGGACTAAACTGGTCTTCATATCCTTAAAATTAGTAAAAAAATTTGCACGCAATTTGCACGCAATTCTGTGATATCAAGTGATATGTTATGATATCAAATGTTATTAAAAACCTGAAAATCAATAAATTATATCGATTTTTAACAGTTAAAGAAGTGTTAAAGAAAACCTGGCAGTCAAGAGGTCGTCGGTTCGAGCCCGATCTTCTCCACAAGGGTTTTCAGACTTTTTATCTGGAAACCCTTTTTATTTGCACGCAATTTGAAAATTTAAAGTTTTTGACACACTTGACGGATTGTTCATTAAAAAACCAAGCTTATTCTATTAGAAAAGATGACTCCCAGTTTTGATGTAGTGGGACATACTTCTGTATAATATATTTCGTCACGGCTTTTAGAGTTTTCCCATTTACCGGATGAACTCCAGGAGCAGTATAATATTCAATCGTTTCTTCATCGGTTTTATAATACCAGATAAGTGGTTTGTCAGTTTCTTCAGCAAAAAAAGGAGTAGCCATATTCACTTTAACCCGCTTAAAATTTTTTAGTCGTGTGTCATCATAAGGTTCTATAGGTGTGCCGAACTTAGAATAGGGTTTTTCGGAACAGGAAATTTTTTCATAACTACCCCCATTCCATGTCATACAGGCTCCAGATTTTATATTTTTTAATATACTGTTGTAATTCATATGTGCAGCGATGGCCATACAAATTATAACTAGGGCAGCAATAACCAAAAATTGTAATTTCTTTTTAGATGTCGGTTTTGCTGTTTCAGTAGGCTTTGATATATCTAATGTAGAATCTTGAGAAGGTGTGGTTTTAACTGATTTTTTTGAGACATAATCAGCATAATTTTGATATCCCAAATAAATACAGAATTCATCAATACTATCTGAATTTGGAGCATAATCTAGATCTCGGGTTTTGGTTATGAATTTATTATAGGTTCGCTCAAGAGTTCTATAACTCAACCTGGATTCTAATTCAACCTGTTTGGATAAAGCATGTTTGCTATGTGAAGCCGATTTTGTTTTGGCTTTTTCAAATACTTCTTCAACAATTTTTTTAGTTAATCGTTCATCCATCTTATCAAAAATACAAATAATATGTAGACAACTTTTAGACAGACCCATTGTGAACCCTTGTTTTTACGGGGTGTCCATTAGCTGTCTATAACCTGTCTGTTGTCTGTCTGCAACTACTCTTTCATCTTCCCTTTACTTTGTCCCAGAGAATACTTGCTGCTATGTGTTGCTAACATAGCTTTTCTAGAACAAGCATTCTTACGGAAATCTATAATGCAGTGGCTTAAGCCAATTTGGAAAGTAGCTTAAAGCTGCTGCATAAGATTTCCACTTTCCAAAAAAACAACAGGAGTACTCCAAAACTCAATGGTGGCTGTAAAGCAAATGCTGGGGAAATCCCGGACGGCCACCTCTTTGTCTAATTCCAAATTTTAAAAAAGATGAAAAAAATTATAATAGCCATTTTTATTGTGGCCTTAAACGGGGTGGTTACCTCTTGCAGTGCAGACGCTTATGAAGAAAGTTTAATTAAAGGAACTCAGGCCACTGAGGGAGATGATGAACAAATTACACCTCCACCTCCACCTCCTGAAGGTATGGGAGATTAAATGAATTTGAGTCTTAATAAATAGGAGCTGTACCACGAGGTATAGCTCTTTTTGTAGTAGTTTAGCTAAAAACTTTTTTGAAGAAAACGCTACTCTTACTCATTTATATTCTACTGATTTCTTGCACAGGAAAGCAGAGAAGTTTGCAAAGTACACCAACCACTCGTATAGACAGTACACTTAAATATTTTGAAGAATCGAAAAATGCAGATTTAGCTTTAAACGCACAATATGAATTGACAGAAAAGGCGTTTAAATTAGTCAGTACTATTCCATCTGATACTTTATTACCGAAAATTTTATATCAAAAAAACTGGTTGCATCTTTCGTTAGGACAATATGATAGTCTTATCAAGTATGATAAAGTTTTGAGCCGAATACCTAAGCAGTTTCAAAATGAGTTAGTATTAGCCAAGCAAAACTACTTAATGGGATATTACTACGAGATAATAGCAGAACTACCCGATAGTGCTTTTGTACGTTACAATCGCTCTAAGACTTATTATCAACGAGAGAAAGATAGTAGTTGGATTGGAAAAAATTTGTTGAATATGGCTAATATTCAGCAAGCTCAAAGCGATTTTTTTGGAAGTAAAGAAACCTTAACTGAAGCTTTGCAATATTTTGGAGAAAAGAGTAAAAATGAAACAGCTTCTGCATTCAGTACTTTAGGAACAAACCATCGTAAACTCTTTAATTATAAAGATGCTGAAACATACTTTTTAAAAGCTATAGCTTTGACTGAAAGTGAAGAGAATGGGTTAAGTATTAAAAATAACTTAGCAGTAACTTATATAGATAATGGTGAATTTTTTAGAGCAGCTAAACTCTTAAATGAAATATTAGAGAGTTCCTCATTAAAAATAGAAAGTTCTCAACACGCTCGTGTTTTAGATAATTTGGCATACGCAAACTGGTTATCTAACAAACCAATTAAAAAAGATTCTTTTTTAAAGCCATTATACTTGCGTAAACAAGCAAGTGATAAGCGTGGCTTGCTTTCTAGCTATACACACCTAGGCGAGTTTTACAGCAAGACAGAACCGCAACGGGCTGCCCGTTATTTTGACTCCGTAATTCAACTTTCAAAAACAATTAGAATTCCCAGAGCAGAAAAAGATGCCATGAAACACCTGATGCAGTTGTTTCCTGATCGTGTAGAAATACACAACCGCTACATCTTTTTACAAGATAGTCTCTATAAGCAAGAGCTTAAAGTAAAAACTCAGTTTGCCAAATACAAATATGATGATCAAATAAAACAGGAATCAATACTAAGGCTAGAAAAAGAAAATGCGGAAGCCGAGCTAGAAGCTATTCAAGAACGTAATATGAGATATTGGTTTCTTGGAGGTACAGTTTTCTTAGCCTCTGTGTTAGCAATTGGTTATTATTCAAATAGACAACGCGTTAAACGCTTAAAAGCCCAAAACCGGGCAGATCGTGTTGAGGCTTCTTACGCTACAGAAGCGGCTTTGTCACAACGGTTACACGATGATTTTGGGGCAGGTTTACATCACTTGATGCTATTGGTGCAGAGCAAAGCCGATCCTGAAAAAATACTCGACGAGCTTGATGAGCTCTATCAACAAAGTCGGGATTTTTCGCGTGAAATTAACGCCGTGGATACCGGTGCAAATTTTAAGGAGGTCCTTTATGCTATGCTGAATTCTCAAAAACCAGAAGAAACACAGCTGCTTATTGTGGGTGGTAAAGATATACCCTGGCAATCCCTGAGCAATGTGACCAAAATAACTCTTTATAAAGTCTTACGGGAGTTGTTTATCAATATGAGTAAACACAGCAAAGCTAAACTTGTTACTTTAAACCTGAAGCAGCAGGCAAACGAACTCGAAATTCGGTATTTAGATAATGGTATAGGGATTGATATTTCTGAAATTGAGAAAAATGGACTCTTCATTACAGAAAAGCGTATTGAAGCCATAGGAGGAAGCATTAGTTTTGAATCTGAACAGGGCAATGGTTTTAAGGCTTTGATCAAAATTTCCTAATTAAAATTGTTTTTCAATGTGTTTTAAAAAAAGCACTAATCGCAGAAGATTTTCAAGGTGATATTAAAAGGATTGTAGACCCTTGAAGAATCAACTGAAAATTGAGGAAGTAGATGAAGAGTATTATCGTGATAATGCCTATAATCGCCTAAAGGTTGCAGGGTCAAATCAGAACGGGTATAATTTTTTTTACTGATTTTTTTTAAAAAAAAATCACATTCTACGAAAGCTACTTTCTGGGATAGCATAGATAGATAAAGCCAGAAAGCTGTAGGCTGGTTTAAAAAGTCATTGTGAATTCGATAGAAGAAAATCCTTTTGAGATAGTGTCATAACTGAAAAAGAAAATGGATCGGCATAACTCTGCACAGAAAGACGATACATTTAAGTTCTCGTCTTTTGTTTAAATTTCCTTCCTCTAAAGTCATTAAGTTTTCGTGTCGATTTCACAGTCTGGTAACTGAACACATCCTAAAAATTGGGTTTTAGTGTAATTAGTTCTGCTATTTTTGTTTGCGTTTGTCTTTGATATCAGACAAATAGATTCCTTTTTCGTCATCAAATTTTTCAGATTTTGGACTTCCAATTATTTGAGCAGCATAAACTCCAGAGTGGCCGGAGAATAAATAGGCGGTACTACACGCCAATGCAATAAAAACTCCAGACTCTATACCAAAAAGTTCAATTCCCATAATTGTACAAGCGATAGGTGTATTTGTAGCGCCTGCAAAAACAGCTACAAACCCCATACCTGCTAATAAATCTATAGGTAAAGGCACAAACCAAATTAATGCATTTCCTAGAGTTGCTCCTATATAAAATAAAGGAGTTACCTCGCCTCCTTTAAAACCGGCACCCAGTGTGAATGAAGTAAATAGAAGTTTTAATAAAAAATCGTAGGAGTTCATTGATATATTAAATGAATCTACAATTGTAGGTACACCTAAACCTATATATTTTGTTGTGCCAATTGCATATACTGCGATTGCAATTACGACTCCGCCAATAACGGGTCGAAGAGGAGGATATTTGAGGTGTTTTTTAAATAAGTCACTCCAGAAGTGTGTAGATTTTGAAAACAACATACTCACCAAACCAAAAATTACTCCTGCTAACAGTGCCCAAAGTAAGTTTTGGGGATTCATTTCTACGATAGAATCTATATGATAATGAGTGTGTGTAACATTCCAAATCTTACAAAAATAATCTGCAAGAATTGCCGCTAAAAAACTGGGAACAATTGCGTCGAGACGAATTCTGCCAAGAATCAGAACTTCTAAAGCAAAAATTCCTCCTGCGAGTGGTGTTCCAAAAACAGAAGCAAAGCCTGCGCTTATACCTGCTATAAGTAAAATTTTACGATCTCGATTTGAAAGTTTTAGAATCTTAGTAAATTGGTCTGCTATGGCTCCTCCAATTTGAACTGCGGTTCCTTCCCGCCCGGCAGATCCGCCAAATAGGTGAGTAACTAGAGTCCCGAAGAGAACTAAAGGAGCCATTCTAAAGGGAATAATTTTTTTTGGCGTATGAAATTCTTCAAGAAGTAAGTTATTTCCTTTTACTACACTATTACCGTATAAGTGATAGGATATACCAACAATAAATCCTGCCACGGGCAGCAATGCTATAATCCAAAAGTGAGACTCTCTATAAGCTGTTACCCAATCAAGACTAACGAGAAAAAAGGCAGAGACACTACCTGCAATTGCTCCTAAAAATGTACAAATAATGAGCCATTTGAAGAGGTAGAGCAATGCTGGAATTTGTTCTATTTTAAATAAATAGAGTTTTAGCTTGTTGTTATCCATAAGATTGTACCATATCGAATTGCTTTTTCTAGCATTTGGAAATAACGACAGTTTTTGAAGAAATAAAAAACCTTATGCCGTTTTGTTTAGGCGCAAATATACTAGAATAACTAAACTCTATAGTAATACGAAGGTTATCCTCTGGACTATAAATTTTTAATTTTTTTGATCAAAGAGTATTTTGACGTGAGGTTTATTGATCTCTATTATTGTGAAAACACCAAGCAGGATGCCTAGAATACCAGAAAGGCAAGATATTATGGCTACTACAAGTATAAAAGTATAGTTACGAGCTTGGCCAATATATTTAGCTGCCAATAACGAAAGTATACCTACAATCAAACAAATCAAAAAACCTATTCCAAGAACAATTGCCAGTATACTTTGGAAACCTAAATCTGCAGAAGGAATAGTATCTGTTTCGCTGGTATAACTGTAGATAAAAATTAAATAGCCTAATAGAATCAAGGATCCCAGTAATGTAAGTACACCCTTAATTATATATAAAATTCTGAAAGTGTTGAGATTGTTTGACTGCAGTTCCATAATTATCTGTTTTAGGTATAGGTAGTTATAATATACTAATTGTTACAAAATGCTATAAACTACAAAACCCCAGAACTCGATCTGGGATTTTATAATGGATGTTTTAAAAAATTAGAAATTATTTCTGAGTCGGTTCCCAAATATCGTTTTCAAAATTTACATCAGTAATTATTTTCTCTGGATCAAGTTCAACTTTACTTAACTTTTTTGTGCTATTCAGCATATAATTCCATGAATTACCGCGCTGCCAGATTTCTACAGGAAGAGTTATCAACTCGGTAGTGTTATCATCATAAGTCACCATCATCTTTACAGGCATAGGGACTTCACCTTTATTTAAAATAGTTATGATATAATTACCCTCTTTCTCACTAACTGTGTCAATAGCTAAATCAATATTTCCCGTACCATAGAACCAGCTTTTCCAAAACCAGGCAAGATTTTCACCAGCGACATTTTCTATATGGTTAAAAAAGTCTCTGGGTTGTGGATGTTTGTAAGCCCAAGTTTTGATATACGATTTAAATGCATTGTCAAAGCGCTCTGGTCCTAAGATGTATTCACGAAGCATAAATAATCCCTGTGCAGGTTTGTAATATGCCGTCATCCCAAGGTTTCTTAGATTTGTCGCATCTGGATAGGTGTCTATGCCTTCCCGATTAGGGCTATTAAACCAGCCTACAGTATTGCGTACTTTGCTAAGATTTGCAGGGTACTCTCCATTATTAAATTCTAGTGTGCTATAGTGGTTAATGAAAGTATTAAAACCTTCATCCATCCAGGCATAACGTCTTTCATTAGACCCTACAATCATGGGAAACCAGTTATGACCAAATTCGTGATCTGTAACACCCCATAGCCCAGCTCCTTTAGATTTCCAACTGCAAAAACTCAATCCGGGATATTCCATACCGCCTATTTCTGCGGCAACATTTACAGCTGTTGGATACGGATATTCAAACCATTTATTAGAATAATTCTCTATAGAATTTTTAGTATACTCTGTAGATCGTGACCACGCTTCTTCACCAGAACTTTCAATAGGATAAACAGATTGGGCAACAGCTTTATTTCCATTGGGTAAATTGATTTTTGCCGCATCCCAAATAAATGCTTTAGAAGATGCAAATGCTACATCACGGGTGTTTTTCATCTTAAAATGCCAAGTGAGTGTACCGTTTTGTTTAGCTCTTAATGACATATCATTAAGTTCTTCTGGCTTTATAATGTATACCGTCTCATCACTATTTTTTGCTAGATCCATCCGGTCGCGCATTTTAGAAGACATAACATCTTTAGGGTTTTGTAATTCACCTGAAGCTACAACGATATGGTCAAATGGAGCAGTAATTTTAAAATCATAATCTCCATAATCTAGGTAAAATTCGCCTGCGCCAAGATAAGGTTCTATATTCCAGCCCTCGATATCATCTAAAACCGCCGCTCTGGGAAACCATTGTGCTAAAGCAAAGATGGTTCCGTTTTTTGTGTCTACACGTCCCATACGATCCATACCATCCTGAGGAATTTTATATTTAAAATTCATAGAGATAGTAGCTTCACCACCTTTTGCAGCTAGAGGTTCTGCAAAAAATACTTGCATACGCGTATCTGTAATTATGTGTTTTGAGGAATTGCTACGTTTTACTTTGGCGTTTAAATTTGAGAGCGTATAACCACCATCTACATCACCATTATAGCGATTACCAGCGATAGGGGTGGTGAGCGTTCCTCTAGATTTTTCCGTAAAACGGTTTTGCTCCAGATGCATCCAGATGTAATCTAGTGCTAACGGACTATTATTTGTATAATGCAGCGTGACTTTACCCGTGATAGTTTGTGCTTGCTCATTAAGCGTAGCTTCAATAACATAATCGGTTTCATTTTGCCAATAATTCTCACCGGGTTCACCAGTGGCAGAACGAAACTCATTACCACTATGTTCAAGAAATTCGCTGAAAAGAGGTTGATTATAAACCTTAGTTTCCTGAGCATTAACCACACAAAGTGTTGTCAGAGTTAGTGTTGCAAAAGCAAGTTTTTTGCTGAAATTATTCATTTACTAAAAAAGTTTGATTGAGTTTTAAATGTAATTCTATTTTATCAAATAGTATCTATAGTGTTGATAGCTAATCTTCAATTAATAGATATTCTATACTTCCTTTTCTGTAAAGGGGGTGTCGATGTCTAAAATCTCATCAACTAGCTGCAAGAGATATTCTTGAAAGGTTTCAATAAGATCCTGAGTAATTAAAGAGTTTCTATCTTTATTCAGTTTTAAGAAACCTTCTTTTAAATTTTTAAAAGATATAATACCGGCTTCAGTACTTTGAGGAAGCCCTTCAGACTTATAAAGCATTAGTGCGTAACATAAAACTTGAAATGCCTTAGATTGTTTGTTATAATCTGAAATAAGATCATCCCATTCCTTTAGAACAAGATGTCCTTTTTCGACTCTTCCGGTTTTATAATCTAAAACTCTTAAAACATCATTTACAGTATCTATTCGATCTACTGTTCCTCTTAATGTCACTCCATCCCTGATTGTGACACTATATTTTGCCTCTAGAGCTTTAATTATAATCTGGTTTCCACTCGCTATCTCATTTTGCTCTAGAATTAAGAAATTGCGTACAAATTGCTTGGCTACGTTAAAAATTATCAGGTTTTTGCCTGTATCAATATTTATCGCATTGTACCAGATCGCAAATTGTTTACGTACTTCCTGTTCAATACCTGTTTCCATTTTGGTGAGGATAGCGGGAGTAAGTACCGTATTCAAGTACGGTTCATATAATTTTTCTAGTGTTTCATGAACCACAGTTCCCAGTGTGTTGTGAGCAATGATATCCTCAACTTCATCTAGCTCTTTAATGCCTAAAACATATTTATAATAAAAATCAATAGGATTTCTAATGTAAGTTGTTAAAGCAGATGGAGATAAACCTGCCTCGACATGTTTTTTAATACTAGCAATTATCTCTGGTGTTTTTTTAATTTTTTTAAGTGTTTTAGGCTTCAAAGTCACACCGGCACTTGCAGTTTGTTCTTTGTATGAGTAGTTTACCTCGGGATCTGTGGCTAGCTGCAATAAAAAACGGCTTTTCTCACCACTATTAAGACCACCTGCTTCATTGTTATAAAGAAGATTTATATGTTGAGAACGCTGTAAAAGTCTAAAAAAATGATAGGCATATATAGCATCCTTTTCTCTATAGGTAGGTAATTTGTATTCTATCTTTAAGTCAAACGGTATAAAGCTGTTTTGACTTTTACCTGAAGGGAAAGTTCCCTCATTGAGCGAGGTTATAATAATATTTTCAAAATCGAGTACTCGAGATTCAAGGACTCCCATAATTTGTAAACCTGAATAGGGATCTCCTCTAAAATCTAATGTTTCTTTACTAAGTAATTCCCTATAAAACTGTTTAAGCGTCTTAATGTCTCCAAGATAAGTATAGGTGTCATTTAAATTTTTAAGCTGATTAAAGAGTTCTAAAAAAGCGTGTAGAAATTCTAACTGTAGCCAGTTCTTTTGTGGAAAGAGTTCTTCTTTTAAAAGCTGTATGATTTTTAAAATAGCTGCTAATGCTTGTCTACTTTTATCTTTCCATGAACTGAATATAAGTTGTAGTGCAGTAGACTCGCTGGTAATATTTAGTTTTAAAGGATCTATATAAATTAGATTTTTCTGAGTTATCTCTTTTTTTATAGTCAGCCGAATATCTCCTAAGAGAATTATTGCATACTGTTGATCTAGTAAGGCGAGTACATCTTTATAATAAAATCCATTTTCTTTAAAGTTGAGTTGTAATTGAAACCAGTTTTCAAAGAAAGCAGCTTGGGCTACTTGCTGTAAAGGCAGACCCATAGTAACATTTAATGCCTTAATATTATGTGGTAACGAATTTAACAAAGGTAATAGGAGTGCTTCATCACCAAGAATTACCGCCGTGTTTTCTAGGTCGTTTTGTGAGAAATCTGCTAATAATTGTCCTACATATTTAATTTGGCCAATGTTCTGTGAAATTCCGGTAGCAACAATGTTCTTTTCTGAATTGTATCGAGATTTCCCTTTTACTAGAATTGAATTATCAGGATTTAATTGGGGCCAGGATTTAAGGTATGTTTTTATAAATGTACTGGCAACATGATATTGATCTTCTAAGAAATACGGATCAATATCCCAGAAAATCTTAGTAGATGGTCTGGTTAAGAATCGTTTAATTATTTCCTGTTCTGCTGTGTTTAAAGCATTAAATCCACAAAAATGATAATGTTGCTCATCATCTTTAAGATAGTCATCTATATTTTTAACTGCCTTTCGGTAAAGCATACCTTGATAGCCTAGACCTAACTTTTCTAGATGTGTTTTGTAATTCTCATAATAGTCTGCTATAGATTTCCAGAAAATAAGATAATTAGAAACTAGCGTAGAAGATTTGTCTGTTGACCAATGGTTTAATTCCTTTATAGCACTTAGATAATCAAAAAAAGGTTTTGTAGCTATAAGGTGCCTGTCTATCTCATTAAAATCACCTAACAGAGTTTGTCCCCATCCAAGAAAATTGAGAAATGTTTCTGGCTCCCCTTGATTATATTGTTGTTGATATATGTGATACAATTCGACTTGTAATTGGGTTTGTGATGCAGGAATCAATCCTGATATATCCTCAACAAGTTCTTCTATGCTTAAGGTCTTTGGCAGAAAGCAAACCTCATCTTTTAACTTCTTTTTTAAATTCTTAATAAAAAAACTCCCAGCTCTTTTAGAGGGTAAAACAATCACCGTTTGAGAAAGCGGTATGTTAGAGTTTAATAAATCTTCAATTATCTCGTCGATGAATGTAGTCATATGCTAAAAATAAAAAACGCCCCGAATAAACGGGGCGTTTTAAAAAAATATTGTAATCAGAATCTAGTCTGAAAATGATCTTACTTTAAAGTAAGTTTCACACGTCTGTTAAGTTGCATACCTGCAGCTGAAGTGTTAGGAGCGATTGGCTGCTCTTCACCGTAAGCGTGAATCATAAGGTTGCTAGCGTTAGCACCTTTAGAGATTAAGTAATCAACAACTGATTGAGCTCTTCTTTCAGAAAGACTCATGTTGTAAGCATTACTTGCACGGCTATCAGCGTGACCTTCAACTTCAAATTTAGCGTTAGGATATTCCATAACGATTGCAGCGATTCTATCTACAGTAGCTAAAGAGCTCTTACGGATAGTAGCTTTATCTGTATCAAATAAGATACGACCAGCTTCACCATTTAATTCTTCTAATACAGCAGCGTCAACTTCTGGACAACCATTGTTAGAAGCAGGACCAGCTACGTTAGGACATTTGTCATCTTTATCAGCAACACCGTCACCGTCTGTATCTACGAATGGGCAACCATCGTTAGAAGCAGGACCAGCTTCATTAGGACATTTGTCTTCTGCATCGATAACACCATCACCGTCAGCATCAGGGCAACCATTAGTTGCAGCAGGACCAGCTACGTTAGGACATTTATCTTCGTTATCAGCGATACCATCACCGTCAGAATCAGGACATCCGTTGAATTCTGGTAAACCAGCTACTTCAGGACAAGCATCTTCAGAATCTTTTATACCATCACCGTCTGTATCAGGACATCCGTTGAATTCTTTAAGACCTGGAGTTTCAGGACACTCATCATTTTTGTCATAAACACCATCACCATCAGTATCTTTTCCGCCAAAAGCAAAACCTACACCAACTACGTGTTGCATATGTCTTGTGTAATAAGTACCAGGCATCATTGCATGCTTGTAAGTAGAAGATAGATCAAGGTTAATTTTATCGCTTAACCAGATTTTTAAACCTACAGTACCGTTTAATGTTCCGTGACTTGGCTTATCACCAATGAACACGTAACCACCACCACCACCAAGGTAAGGGTCAAACCAGCCACCTTCGCCAAAAAGGGCATCACGGAAGCTATAAGAGAACATACCATCAACAGCATAGTAAGCTAAATCATCAACAGGAAGGTCACCTAATTTATCAATTTTGTTGATAGAACCACGTACACCTAATGCAAAACCAGCACCAATGTAACGACCTACATATAATGTAGAAACTGATGGAAGAATATTCCAGTGATCAGAAACATTGTAAAATTCATCAGGAAAGCCTCCAGTCATTGGTCTGTTATCTGGTGGGTATACAGGGTATGTATCTACCGCGTTTACACCAATACTAACAGCCCAAGGGTTGTTTTTGTCTTGAGCATTTGCCTGACTCATGCCGATCACGACAAGAGCTGCAAATAAAAATAATTGAGTAAGATTTTTCATGTTAAGTAAGTAAAATTTAAGTGTGTTAATTGAAGCAAATGTAATTTGTTAAAAACTAGCAACAAAATCAAATTTGAGAAAAATCGAATAATCGCTTATTTAAGATGATTCTGGCATTTGATTTGTTGCATAGCTAATAACAAGTTAGATTATTTTATAAGTGATATTTCAACTCTACGGTTCTGTTGTCTACCAGCTGCTGTAGCATTATTTGCTACTGGCTTAGCCTCACCAAATCCTTCTGAAGATAATCTTGATGCAGGCAATCCTTTTTCAATTAAATAATTTTTAACTGAAGCAGCGCGCTCGTCAGATAACTTTAAGTTATATGCATCACTACCTTGACTATCTGTATGACCTTCTATTAAGAATCTCGTATTAGGATACTCCATCATAGTCCCAGAAACATTATCTAAAGTTTCAAAAGACTCTTTACGTATTGTTGCTTTGTTTAGGTCAAAAAGAACTGTTCTAACCTGTACATTGATTTCTTCCAATACTTCAACAGTTACTTCTGGGCAACCATTGTTTGCTACTGTACCAGGAACTGTAGGACACTCATCATCCTTGTCTAATACACCATCGTTATCTTTATCTTGGTAAGGACAACCATCATTAGCTGCAGGACCAGCTTCATTAGGACATTTATCTTCAGCATCAGTTACTCCATCACCATCAGCATCAGGACAACCATTTAAAGCAGGTAAACCAGCAACATCAGGACATTTATCTTGAGGATCTGCAATACCATCACCATCAGAGTCAGGACAACCATTAAATTCTGGTAGACCAGCAACTTCTGGACAAGCATCTTCAGAATCTTTTATTCCATCACCATCAGTATCAGGACAACCATTAAATTCTTTTAAACCAGGAACGTCTGGACACTCGTCATTTTTATCAAAGATACCATCACCGTCTGTATCAACTCCACCAAAAGCGAAACCTATACCTGCAGTGTGTTGCATATGTTTAGTATATCTATCTTCAAATGCGTGCTTGTACGTTGTAGATAAGTCTAAACTAATAGACTCTCCAAGCCAAAGCTTTAAACCTACAGTTCCGTTAGCTGTACCGTGGCTAGATAAATCACCTACAAATACGTAACCACCACCTACACCTAAATAAGGATCAAACCAGCCGCCTTCTCCAAAAAGAGCATCGCGGAAGCTGTATGTAAATGTACCGTCTAAACCGTAATAAGCAAGATCATTAGCATCTGTATCACCAAGCTTCTCAATCTTATTTAAAGAACCTCTAACTCCAAATGCAAATCCACTACCTATGTAACGACCTACATATAAAGTAGAGATAGAAGGTAGAATATTCCAGTGGTCATCTACATTATACATTTCATTAAGAAAACCACCTGTTAAGGGTCGATTGTCTTCATCTACAGGATAAGTGTCAACAGCGTTAACTCCAACACTTATATACCAAGGGTTGTTTGCATCTTGAGCCAAAACTGTGTTTGCTCCAAAGAATACTGCAAAAAACATAAACAATATACTAGTACTTTTAATCATATTTTTAAAGGATAAGTTATTCAATACGGGGGTAAAAGTAGTTTGTTAAAATTTAGATACAAAGCGGCAATTGATAAAGTTTTATTAAACCTTTATTAAGAATTACAAAAAAGGAGAAGTATTTATTAACTTACAAACATTAAAATATATTTTTTAAATAACTGTATATCAGATATATAAACATATTTAAAATTCCATTGTTAATAAGTTGCCTTAAGTTAATTTGTGTTTTATTAAGGGATGTATATTTGCTCCTCCTCATTGAGATATACAATTATTTTCTTCCTAATGGTATATCCCATGGTAGTTAAAGCCTTAGCATACACATCTATTTGATCTTTATGGGAGTCGTTTTTTGAACCTGTTTTATAATCCAATAACCATACTTCTTTATCAGCGTTAATCTCCAAACGGTCTGGTCTAATAGTTTTTCCGTTTAAATTTATATCCCTTTCGTTTAAAATAGTATTGCTTTTATTGAAGAATCCTTCAGTTTTTAATAAGACGATCAATCCTTGTAATTTTTCATAAAGAATCTGATAGTAATCGGCTTCTATCAATCCTGTAGTGCGGGCTTTATTTAATGCTGAAATTATATCTTCTTCAAATTTTATATTTTCCATAAGTTCATGGATAACGTTCCCCAGATTTATTGCCTCAACCAGTTCAGTATCCCACAATGTATCAGCTTGGGTGACCATAATAAGATTATGATCTTCCTTTGCTGTACTAGTAAGTGCCAAATGTTCTGAAATAAGATCTGAAGTACCGGGTTTTGAAATTCGCTTTTTATTACCTGTTGAAAAGAAATAAGATTCTTCACTAAATTCAGGAAACTCACTTACATAATTCATAAATAAGTCTGAAAATGATTTTGGTTCACTTTTGCTCAGCGCACCTTTATTTGTAATGATATGCAATTGCTCTACACTACGCGTTAATGCAACATAAAGGATATTAATGTTATCTAACTGCTGAAGACTTCGTTTAATATGATATAAAGCTTCAGTCTGATCATTAAACTGTGTGAGCTCATTTTTTTGACCTATAAGTAAAGCTTCAAATCCTAAGAAATCTTCCTTACCTGGTAAATACCAATTATACGAATCAGAGTTTCTGGGATATAATTCGCTATCTGCAAAAGGATATATTACAACGGGGAATTCAAGACCTTTTGCTTTATGTATAGTCATTATCTGTATCGCTTCTGAGCCAGGTGGTGTACTTATGCTTAGTTTGTCTTGCTTGCGATCCCACCAGGTTATAAACTCGGGGACACCGCCAGAATTTTTTTGAGTAAAGTCATAAACGGCATCCAGAAAAAATTGCAAGTAGGCGCCACCATCTTTTTGTAATTCAAAACTTCGTATAATATATTCTACAGCTTCATAGAGGGGAAGGTTAGCACATTGCTCAAAGTCAAAGATTGACTTTTCTCCTAAAGCATTACTAAGTAAGGTGGCTCCCGTAAACATTAAGTTGTTTTTGTAAAAAGTGTGTGGGTTTTCTAAGTTTAAAAATTCTTCAGCTAAATATTCAAGCAGTTTAATACTTATAGCAGACGATTCTTTTTCTATCGTATAATGAAGAAGATTAACTATAAATTGAACTTGAGCAGATTGTTTTATTAATAGACTCTCATTAGAAATAACAGGTATATTTTCTTCTTGTAAACGTTGAGCGATTGCAATACCTTCAGAATTTTTACGCACAAGAATACAGAGCTCATTTAGATCAAAACCATTTTCTCGACAAGAGGCGATTCTTGATACTACTTCGTCAAGATATAAGGGGATAGATTCTTCCTTATTAATGGCATCTATAAAAGAAATTGACACATAACCTCCTTCTTTAGAATTTACTTGTTGGGCATTGCCTTCAGTATATATTCTTTTATAATCTTCATTTTCAAAGATATTCGCGAGCTTACTAAAAAAGGAATTATTAAAATTAATAACTTCGTGAAAACTGCGGTAATTAAAGGGTAGATTTATAATTGCCTTATCTTCATTTTGAAAAGGATTAGTAGTATTAGATAACTCTATGAACTGAGCAGCCTCCCCTCCGCGCCAGCGGTATATTGCTTGCTTAGGATCTCCCACTAGCATAAGACTATTCGATAAATCTTCAGATTGATTTACACTAACGGCATTATCTATCAATGGGATTAAATTTCCCCATTGTAATCTTGAAGTATCCTGAAACTCATCAATAAAGTAATTTTCATAACGCTCACCCAGACGCTCATATATAAATGGTGTAGGTTGATCGGCAATATTTTTACTTATCAACTCATTAAAATCTGATATTAATATCAAATTATTCTCTGTCTTTATTTTATCAACCTCGTCTTGTATCGCTTGTAATACAGATAGAGGAGTAATTTTTTTATAAAGCTCTTCCTGAAAACTTAAGTTTAAAATATCATGTTTAATTGTGTTAAACTGAAGGGCGATTTCTGGTGCAATTTGATCTAGAATATCCTTAATAGGCTGTTTTTGCGTTTTTGTATACATAGGCTCTTCACCTAAATTTACTACCCATGCAGATGTGGTATTAATTGTAAACAACCCGTCAGCAATTTTTACGAGTGCTTTTGGTAAATATTTACCTTTAAAATGTCCTTCTTCCAGCCCATTTGAAGAAATAAAAGCGAGAAGTTTTTTTGCGTTTTCTATAATTGCTTTTTCTGTGCTAATAACAGATAGTCGTATATGTCTTTTCAATTCGGCAAAATCTTCAAGCGACTTTCCCTCAAGCATTTTTAAATAAGCTCTGTCATTCTCACTAAGTAATAATCTACTTATGTCATAAAAATCTCTAGATATATCCCAGCTTCGATCACTGTCTATTTTCTCTAGAGCATAATCAAGAAGAATATCGGTCACCAGTTTATCTTTTCCGGCCTTGTCAATTAACCTGTCTACAGCCTGTTCTAAAACATCTTGAGTATTTAATTCAACCTCAAAATTTTGAGGAATTTTTAAATCGTGTGCAAATGTGCGAATAACTCGATGCGTAAAATTATCGATGGTAACAACATCAAATGATGCAAAATCCTGAACTATATTTTTTAGAAGCTTCTTTGATTTATTCTGAATATCTAACCTGCTCAAGCCGGTCTCTTCTTCGATAGCAAGCAACATGGGACTGGGATCATTGATGATCTCATCCTTTGTGAAAGACTGAAGATTATCTACAATACGCAATTTCATCTCTGCAACCGCCTTATTTGTAAATGTAATCGCAAGAATTCTGCGGTATTTAAACTCGTTTTTACTTTTAAAAAGTATTACGAGATAATTTTTTACAAGAGCAAATGTCTTTCCGGCACCGGCGGAAGCATTGTAAATAGAAATTGTATGATGATCTTGCATAAATTCAAGATAATAAAGGAGTTAATAATTTAATTCGAATAAGGCCCTAAGAACTTAATATTTAAAACTTAAGACTTTTATAACACGTGTTGCTTTAATTACGAAAGCTGAATTGCTATCTTTGGAAATCAACTGTTATATTAACAAAAAAATAAATAAATATGTCATTTCAACTTCCAAGTTTAAAATATGCTAAAGACGCATTAGAACCTAATATTGATGCTAAAACCATGGAAATTCACCACGGTAAGCATCACGCTGGTTATACAAGCAAATTAAATGCAGCTATCGAAGGCACAGATCACGAAGGTAAGACTATAGAAAATATTCTAATCAATCTTGATATGTCTAATAGTGCTGTTCGTAATAATGGTGGTGGTTTTTATAACCATAGTCTTTTCTGGGAAGTAATGTCTCCAGATGGAGGAGGAGAGCCTACAGGAGAATTAGCCGAGGCAATTAATGCTGCTTTTGGTTCTTTCGAAGCTTTTAAAGATAAATTTAGTAGTGCAGCAGGGTCACAATTTGGTTCTGGATGGGCTTGGCTATGTGTTCATGAAGGTGGAAAAGTAGAAGTATGTTCTACTCCTAATCAAGATAATCCACTTATGCCAGAAGTAGGTTGTGGTGGTACGCCGATTCTAGGATTGGATGTATGGGAACACGCATATTACTTAAACTATCAAAACAGACGTCCAGATTATATTGAAGCATTTTTTAATGTAATAAACTGGAAAGAAGTTTCTAGCCGCTATGCGCAGAATAAATAATTAATAAGCATTTATAATTATTCAAAACCCGGAATTTATTCCGGGTTTTTTTATGCTCATTTTTTATATCAAAAAAATATCGTGCTCGCCCCCCCGAATTTTGGCAATAAAAAAGGTGGAAAACCTGAAGAAAGAAACGGCTCGCTTCTAAAATTTATTTCAACCTTTATTCAACAATGAATTTTTGCGACTTCTGGTCATTTTTCGTGTGCTCGCCACCCCGAATTTTGGCAATAAAAAAGGTGGAATAAATCCACCTTTTTTGCCCCAAATCTACCATGAACTTAACCTACTTATGCTCTGGTAATGTCCAAAGTACGTTGTATAATTAAGTATACATAAAGTTTTAGATAAAATACGAAATTATCAGTTTAAGTGCCTTTTTAATACGCTCTTTTTAAACTTCCTTCTACATAATTGATAAAAGCTCTGTTTACAACGCGATTTCCCCCCGGAGTAGGATAATCACCTGTAAAGTACCAGTCTCCTAAATTTTTAGGACAAGCCTTATGTAAATTTTCAACTTTTTGATAAATAACACTTACCTCAGTCTGTATTGTTTCATCAACTAGTAACTGTGCAATTTTATCAGATATCTGCTCGTCTGTAAAAGGTTCGTAAATTTCTTTTACATAGTTTACTACATCCTTATCTTCAAAACTTACTTGCGATAGTGATTTTTGATAAACCCGATCTATAATTTCTGTTTGACCTGTTTCTTCTAACAATGCTACTGCAGCTCTAAATGCCACAAAGTCTTGAAGTTTTGCCATATCGATACCATAGCAATCTGGATAGCGTATTTGCGGTGCCGAAGAAACAACTACCACTTTTTTAGGATTCAGACGAGAAAGCATTTTAATAATACTTTTCTTCAATGTTGTACCGCGAACAATACTGTCGTCAATTATCACAAGATTATCTGTCGATTTAACAACACCATACGTAACATCATATACGTGAGCTACTAGATCATCTCTACTACTGTCTTCTGTGATAAAAGTACGTAGCTTAACATCTTTAATTGCTATTTTTTCAGTTCTTAGCTTCTTTGATAAAATGGTATTAAGACCTTTTTCATCTAAGGTGTCGCGATGTTCTAGTATTTCAGCTGTTTTTTGCTTATCAAGTTCTTCTTGAGCAGCCTCGACCATTCCATAAAATGATGTTTCTGCTGTATTAGGAATATAACTAAAAACAGTGTTTTGCGTATCGTGATTAATATGTTTTAAAACTTCGGGCATTAACAAACGACCAAGTTGTTTACGTTCTTGGTAAATTTCTGCATCACTACCTCTAGAGAAATAGATACGTTCAAAAGAACAAGCTTTACGCTCGCGAGGCTCTTGTACCTGCTCTATAGAAGTAGCTCCACTTTTCTTAATAATAATAGCATGACCAGGATCTAATTCCTGAACATCTTCAAACTTTGCATTAAAAACAGTTTGAATTACAGGTCGCTCACTGGCAACTACCACCACTTCATCATCTTGATAGTAATATGCAGGTCTAATTCCTGATGGATCACGCAATACAAACGCATCTCCATGACCCAGTAAGCCAGCCATTGCATAACCACCATCCCAGTCTCTTGAAGCTTTTCTTAAAATCTTTGCGATATTAAGGCGCTCTGCAATTTGCGGAGATGCTTCAAACTTTGAAAACCCTTCTTTTTTAAGTTTTTTATAAATTTTAGCAACGGCATCATCCAGAAAGTGACCTATTTTCTCCATTACGGTAATAGTATCTGCCTTCTCTTTAGGATGCTGACCAAGTTCTACAAGCTTATTAAAAAGCTGAAAAACATTAGTCATATTAAAGTTACCCGCAACAATAAGATTACGATGCATCCAGTTATTTTGTCTTAAAAATGGATGTACACTTTCAACACTATTTTTTCCGAAGGTACCATAGCGTACGTGGCCTAAAAGCAATTCACCTATATATGGAACATACTTTTTCTGTAGAGCAACATCATCTGCGTATTCAGGGTGCTCAAGAAGTGTCTCATTAATACGAGAATTAATCTGTGCAAAAATATCTTGAATAGGTTGCTGTGCTATTGATCGTTGCCTGCTTATGTATCGCTCGCCTGGACCTACATCTAATTTTATGCTGGCAAAACCTGCACCATCCTGACCGCGGTTATGCTGCTTCTCCATCATTAGATACATTTTATTTACCCCATAAAATGCACTGCCGTACTTCTCCTTGTAATACTCTAGTGGCTTTAATAACCGTATTACCGAAATTCCACATTCGTGCTTTATTGCGTCACTCATAACTTAGTCAAATGTTTGCGCCCCCTTCGGTTAGAAGAGGGCGCGGTTGTTTTATAGGTCTATATTAAATTGGGTTAACGCTTTGAATTTCAGTAAGCGTTGATTTATCTCGTCTGGTTTTAAATCTTGCATTCGTTCTGTGCCAAATTTCTCTACACAAAATGATGCAAGATTCGAGCCGTGAATAATTGCTCGTTTCATATTTTCAAAAGAATAATCTCCTGTACTGGCAAGATAACCTGCAAATCCTCCTGCAAAGGTGTCGCCGGCACCGGTAGGGTCAAAAACTTCTTCTAAAGGTAGTGCAGGAGCAAAGAAAATATTCTCGCCTTCAAAAAGTAACGCTCCGTGTTCTCCTTTTTTAATCACAACAAATTTAGGTCCCATCTCCGATATTTTTTGTGCTGCCACAACCAGAGAATATTCACCACTTAATTGGCGTGCTTCTTCATCATTAATTGTAATCACATCTACATGTGCAATTACATTTTTTAAATCTTCAAGGGCACTATCCATCCAGAAGTTCATGGTGTCCAGAATAGCAAGTTTTGGCTTAGTATTCATTTGCTTTAATACAGAGAGCTGAACTATAGGATGTAGATTACCTAAAACCACAATTTCTGAATCTTTGTAATCTTCAGGGACAATTGGATTAAAATCTGCTAGGGTATTTAATTCTGTTACTAGTGTATCTCTTGAGTTGAGGTCATTATGATAAAGACCTTTCCAGAAAAATGTTTTACCATCTTTAACGATCTCAAGACCTTCCATATTCACACCTTTATTCTTTAAAATATCAATATATTCTTGCGGAAAATCTGACCCTACAATAGAAACTATTGCTTGATCTAGATCAAAATTTGATGCAGCAAGACCTATGTAGGTACCTGCACCACCTAATATTTTTCCTGTTTTTCCAAAAGGAGATTCTATTTCATCAAAGGCACAAGTGCCTACAATTACCATTTTTTGCATTCAAATAATTTTGTGCAAATATACTGTTTTGATAGTGCAATTTTAAACAATGGTCGTTAGAGAACTATTAAACTTACTTTCTTCCGAAATCTGCAGGAATTTCTCCCCACGCTTTTGTTTCCCATTTAACAATTACTGTTGTATACGTATTTGCTTTAAGCCAGTGTTCGGCGCGACGTACCAGATCATAAACATCTTTATTGCGGGCGCTTTCAGTAAGTTTTGTATTGCATTTTTTCTTCTTGACCCAGCCTATGGCAATTCTAGAGTCTGAATAAATTATGCGGTCACTTTTATTTTTTTTCAGAAAAGCGAGTCCGTGTACAAGTGCTAAAAATTCACCTATATTATTTGTTCCTTGTTTAAAAGGACCTTGATGAAAGAGTTGTTTTTGAGTTTGTGTGTCAACACCGCGATATTCCATAATTCCCGGATTTCCTGAACTTGCGGCATCTACAGCAATAGAATAAAGATTGGGTTCGCCATATTTTTGCTTTTCAATATCAGAAAGCACCCGCTTTTTTTTAGAACTGCCTTTTACATCATTATAATCTTTATTGAATGCTGTTTTAGCTTCTGCAAAAGATAAAAAGGATTTGTATTGGGCTCCTGCATAACCATCAATCATCGCTTTGCAATCCTTCCATTTTGTATAAATACCAGGTTTTTTTCCTTGCCAAACGACGTAGAACTTTTCTTTTTTAGCCATTGAAAAATTACTTTATATTTCCACACAGGCGGAAATCTCAATGATATTTTAATTGTTTACTGCTTTTCTAAAAGCGCCGCTATAACTCTTGGAAAATGCTCATATTCAAGCTGATGAATTTTAGCGGCTAGACTTTCTGCCGTTTCTTCTGAATTAAGTTTTGTCTTAGCCTGAAAAATTATTGTGCCCTCATCATAATTTTCAGTTACATAATGTATAGAAATGCCAGACTCTTTTTCTTTTGCAGTTACAACTGCATTGTGCACATTTGCCCCATACATACCTTTCCCGCCGTAAGAAGGTAGTAAGGCGGGGTGTATATTTATAATTTTTCCCTCATATGATTTAATTATAGCTTTAGGGAATAGCCATAAAAAGCCGGCAAGAACTATAAGATCTGGTTGTATTGCATCTAGAAGTTTAGAAACGTGATTAGTCTCATAAAAGGCTTTTTTATTGAAACTAAAGCTGCTAATATCAAGTTTTGTAGCCCGTTCAAGTACTTTTGCAGTGGGTTTATTGCTTAAAATAAGATCAACACGCGCATCATTTCGCTCTTTAAAATATTCTGTAATACGCTGTGCATTTGAACCGCTGCCAGATGCAAAAATTACGATCTTCTTCATAGTATACTTATGTTTTGGAGCTGCAAAGCAAGTAATAAATATCCTTTATTAAGAGGTTTTTTTTCTAAAGTTAAAAAGGAAATGTTTATTTTAACGACACATTTTAGATAGGGAATGTGGTAAAACCGTAAAGTTTGCTATTTTTGCCTCCTAATTAAAATTAAAAATAAAATATTATGTCAGACATTGCATCAAGAGTAAAAGCCATCATCGTAGATAAATTAGGCGTTGATGAGAACGAGGTTGTTGCAGAAGCTAGCTTCACAAACGACCTAGGAGCAGACTCGTTAGATACAGTTGAGCTTATTATGGAGTTTGAAAAAGAATTTGATATCCAAATTCCAGACGACCAGGCAGAAAATATAGCTACTGTAGGCCAGGCTATTTCCTATATAGAAGAAGCAAAATAAGAAGAAAGCAAATTACCTTATGGAGTTAAAGCGAGTCGTTGTAACAGGTCTTGGTGCGCTTACGCCAATCGGGAACAATATTGAAGAATATTGGGAAGGATTGAGTACAGGTAAGAGTGGCTGTGCCCCTATTACGTATTTTGACGCAGAGAAGTTTAAAACCAAATTCGCTTGTGAGCTCAAAAATTTTAACGCTGAAGATTTTTTTGACAGAAAAGAAGCCAGAAAGTTAGATCGCTTTGCACAATATGCATTAGTGTCTTCAGATCAGGCTATCAAGGATGCAGGAATAAATCTTGATGAGGTTGATAAATTTAGAGTTGGAGTAATTTGGGGAGCTGGTATAGGTGGTCTTGAGACTTTTCAAGATGAAGTTATAAACTTTGCTGAAGGTGATGGGACCCCAAGATTTAACCCATTTTTTATACCTAAAATGATAGCTGATATTGCCCCTGGTAATATTTCTATCAAGCACGGTTTTATGGGTCCTAATTATACGACAGTTTCTGCTTGCGCATCGTCTGCTAATGCAATGATAGATGCTCTAAACTATATACGTTTAGGCCATTGTGATATTATTGTTACGGGAGGAAGTGAGGCAGCAGTAACAAAAGCAGGTATGGGCGGTTTTAACGCTATGCACGCTTTGTCGACCAGAAATGATAATCCTGAAACAGCTTCACGTCCTTTTGACTCTACCCGAGATGGGTTTGTTTTAGGAGAAGGGGCAGGTGCTCTGATCCTTGAGGAATACGAGCACGCTAAAGCTAGAGGAGCTAAAATATATGCAGAAATTGCTGGCGGTGGTATGTCAAGTGATGCGTATCATATGACTGCTCCACATCCTGAAGGTATAGGTGTAGAACGTGTAATGCTTAATTGCTTACGTGATGCAAATATTAAGCCTGAAGAAGTAGATGCTATTAACACTCATGGTACCTCAACCCCATTAGGTGATGTAGCAGAGCTGAAGGCAATTACTAAAGTATTTGGTGAGCATGCTAAAGATATTAATATCAATTCAACAAAGTCTATGACAGGTCACTTACTGGGGGCTGCCGGTGCTATAGAAGCAATTGCTTCAATATTAGCTATGCAGCACAGTCTTGTACCGCCTACAATAAATCATACGACTGTAGATGAGAATATTGATTCTTCACTAAACCTAACTTTAAACAAAGCTCAAAAACGTGAGGTAAATGTTGCAATGAGCAACACTTTCGGTTTTGGAGGTCACAATGCTTGTGTAATTTTCAAAAAGTTTAGCGAATAATAATATATGAGTGCGATTCGCAACATATTTACTTCCCGTTCTGAAAAGAACGGGAATTTTTTTGCTGCTATTAAAGCTATTATTGGTTTTAAACCTAGCAATATTAAACACTACGAAGAGGCATTTACCCATAGATCAATGGGGATTAAAAATGCTAAAGGCCACGCTTTTAATTATGAGCGTCTCGAGTTTTTAGGTGATTCTATGCTGGGAAGTGTAATTGCAGCTCACCTTTTTGATGAGGTAGGCAGAGGTGATGAAGGGTATCTTACAAAAATGAGATCTAAAGTAGTTAGCCGAGAACATTTAAATGAATTAGGTAGAGATTTAAATCTATTAAGTCTTTTAAGGTCTGCAATACCCAAAGAGAATTTTGGCACAAATGTGCACGGAAATTTATTTGAATCACTTGTAGGTGCTATTTACCAGGATCGCGGATATAAATACTGTTGTAGGTTTATCAACAAGCGTGTAATAGAACCGTATGTAGATATAGAAAAACTGGAGGGTAGGGTAATTAGCTACAAAAGTCTTCTTATCGAATGGTGTCAAAAAGAAAAGCGAGTGTTTGAATTTGATACTTATGAAGACTCAGGGTTAGATGCTATCAGGCATTTTTCGGTAAAGTTATCTATTGATGGTAAGCAAGTTGCAAAAGGACGATCTACTTCAAAAAAGAAAGCTGAAGAGAAAGCCGCAAAAAGAGCCTACTATGTTTTTCAAAACAAAATAGATTTGCATCGTTTCAACTAAATCAATTTAGCATAGATTCTCATTTTACATTTACTTAAGGTTAAACACGCATATTTCTGTTAGACTTTAAGTATATTTAGATGCTTAAACATTTCTATGGCCGCTCTAAAACTTTTATTGGACGATACGTTTGAATACGATTTTGCATTAATAGCAATGCATTGTTCATTAGAAGATTATAGATTGGCGTTTATTCTTAATAAATACGCAGGCTTACATTTAAAATGTGCTAAGGATGTACATTACTATACTAAGAATGACAGATATAGTTTTCCTACTATGCAGTATGAAGATGTAAAAAACTATGTGAATTATACGCTTATAAGCAACAAGTACAAATTTAAAGAGCTAGGTAATTTATCTAATAATGATTTATTTGCAGAATCTGCAGGTGAACATTTCAAGACTTTTAATTTAGTACCCGAGGTTAGAAATGCAGATTATTTGCTCAAAATTGAGAGTGATTCTGAACAGGTATGCCTACAGACACTTCTAAACCAGTTGAACCAAATATCCCAAATAATAACGGCTTACGATGTTAACGTAAGTTCCTTAAAATCAAAACAAAATTTAATTTTTGAATAATGTCAAATAAGAAAAAAACCAAAATTGTTGCAACTCTAGGTCCCGCAACTAGCAAGAGAGAGGTACTACACGAAATGATTAAAGCGGGTGTAGATGTCTTTAGAATCAACTTTTCACATGCAGATTATGATGCAGTAAAAGAACGCATTCAAATGATACGCAGCCTTAGCGATGAATTTGGTTACAACACCGCTATTTTAGCAGACTTACAAGGCCCTAAGCTTCGTGTAGGTATAATGAAAGAAGGTATTGAAGTTAATCCTGGAGACATCATCACTTTTTCTACAAAAGAAGAGTTTGAAGGTACAAAGGAGCGTGTTTATATGAATTATCAACATTTTCCTAGAGATGTAAATAAAGGAGAACGCATACTTCTTGATGACGGAAAATTAATTTTTGAAGTTCTTAAATCTGATAACGAAAGTGAAGTTGAAACTGTAGTTATTCAAGGTGGACCGCTAAAATCACGCAAAGGTGTAAATCTTCCGAATACAAATATTTCTCTTCCTGCGTTAACAGAAAAAGATATTGAAGATGCAATTTTTGCAATTAGTCAAAAAGTAGATTGGTTAGCTCTTTCTTTTGTGCGTCACGAAGGTGATTTAATACAATTGCAAGATTTAATTAAAGAACACTCAGAGCACAAAATTCCTATTATATCCAAAATAGAGAAGCCAGAAGCTGTTAAGAACATCGATAAAATTGTTGCTTATAGTGATGGACTTATGGTTGCTCGTGGAGATCTTGGTGTTGAAATTCCTGCAGAAGAAGTTCCTCTTATTCAAAAAGAACTTGTACTTGCAGCTAAAAAAGCACGCATACCGGTAATCATTGCGACTCAAATGATGGAAACCATGATCGATAGCTTAACGCCTACACGAGCAGAAGTTAACGATGTTGCTAACTCTGTAATGGATGGTGCAGATGCTGTGATGCTAAGTGGAGAAACATCTGTAGGTAAATATCCGGTACAGGTTATTGAGCGTATGGCTTCGATTTTATCTAAAGTAGAAGATTCTGATCTTATTAAAGTACCACACACTCCTCCGCACATACGCACAAATCGATATATTACTAAAGCAATTTGTTATCACGCTGCCTTAATGGCAAATGAGATTGATGCAAAGGCAATTACAACGCTTACAAATAGCGGTTATACAGCTTTTCAAATTTCAGCTTGGAGGCCAAAATCTCATATTTTAGTATTTACATCTAATAAAATTATCTTGACTCAGCTTAATTTGCTTTGGGGAGTTAAAGCATTTTATTACGATAAATTTGTATCTACAGACGAGACCGTACGTGACGTAAATCGCATTGCACGGGATCAAGGTTATCTTGAAGTAGGTGATATGGTTATTAGCCTTGCAGCAATGCCTATTAGCGAAAAAGGAATGGTAAATACCTTACGTGTACGAGAAATACAAGGAAATTAATCACAACATTAATTTGTAATTCTTAAAGCCTTTCAGAAATGAAAGGCTTTTTTATTAAAAGTCAAATTTTAACTGAACAGCAATAACCTTATCTTCTGAAACTTTTTGATCACGCTCTTCAGTATTCAAATTTGCGAGTGTTATGCCTAGCAATCTAACACTATTTTCCATCTTTTCCTGAAAGAGTAATTCGCGGGCAGTTTCTAAAATCACTTCTTTAGAACGAATGTAATAGGGTAAGGTTTTACTGCGTGTTTTTAAAGTGAAGTCACTGTATTTTATTTTTAAGGTCACTGTTTTGCCCGCTACATCAGATTTTTTCATTCTGCGCTCTATCTCTTCAGCGATATTTTCTAAGCGCTCTATCATAAAAATTTCTGAAGATATATTCTCGCTAAACGTACGTTCGGCGCCTAGGGATTTGCGTATCCGGTCTGGTTTTACCTGACTGGTATGAATACCTCGCACCACGTGATAGTAGTAGGCTCCACTTTTTCCGAACTTCTCATTTAAAAATTCGATTGATTTTGTCTTTAAATCCTTACCAGTAAAAATTCCCAATTGATACATTTTCTCTGCGGTGACTTTACCTACGCCATAAAACTTACGTATATCAAGATCTTCTAAAAATGCAATCACCTCTTCTGGACCTATGGTTTTTTGACCATTGGGTTTATTTATATCACTAGCTACTTTTGCAATAAACTTATTTATAGAAATTCCCGCTGAGGCATTGAGGCCAGTTTTATCTTTGATTTTAGCTCGTATTTCTTTAGCTATTAAGCTTGCGCTGGGGTTGCCTTTTTTATTTTGAGTGACATCGAGATATGCTTCATCAAGGGATAAGGGTTCTACAAGGTCTGTATATTCATAAAAGACTTCACGTATTTGAGCGCTAATTTCACGATAGCGTTCAAAACGTGTTTTCACAAAAATAAGTTCTGGACATAATTTGCGCGCAAGACCGCCAGCCATTGCACTACGTACACCAAATTTGCGTGCTTCATAGCTAGCGGCGCTAACTACACCACGTTCTGAACCGCCACCTACGGCAACCGCCTTACCACGTAATTCTGGGTTGTCAAATTGCTCTACAGATGCATAGAAAGCATCCATATCTACGTGAATTATTTTTCGGTTTACAGGAAAGTCTTCCATAGCGCTACAAAGTTACCTACTAAAGGTTATTTAAAAATAGCTTAGGCTTTATTTGGCAGTATTTTATTTAGGTTTTAGTAGTTTTCATGTTTTAAAATCATGTGATCTTTATAGCTATAATTAATTTTTGAGATATGGGAAAAACAGCAATACTTTTAGGAATTACAGGCTTAATAGGAAACGCTCTGGCAAAAAATATTTTAGAGGATTCCAGATATGATAAACTTATTAGTTTCCATAGGAGAAAGTCAGGAATTGTACATCCTAAGCTAGAAGAACATATTGTAGATCTATTTGATCTAGAAAAATACGCAGAACAGTTTAAAGGAGATGTGGTTTTCTGTTGTATTGGTACCACGCAAGCAAAAACCGATGATAAAGAAACCTATAAAAAAATTGATTATGGGATTCCTGTGGCTGCTGCAAAATTAAGTGCGTATAACAATATCCCGAAGTTTATTGCAATCTCAGCTTTAGGAGCTAATCCTAGCAGTAGTGTTTTTTACAATAAAACTAAAGGTGAAATGGAACGTGATGTTTTAAAACAAAATGTAAATGAAACCTATTTTCTGCAGCCTTCTTTACTAGCAGGATATCGTGAAGAACAACGTATTCTAGAAAAACTAGCCATTGGGGCATTTAAAGTTTTAAATCCATTACTAATAGGACCTTTAAAAAAATACCAAAGTATTAAGCCAGAACCTATTGTAGCCACAATGCAATATCTGGCGTTTAATACCTATAGTGAAATTCGGATTGAGTCTGATGAAATAAAGAAAATAGCCAACTAATATGCAGGAGATAGAACGTAAATTTCTAGTAAAGAGTGATGATTTTAAAATTGATGCATTTACGTATAGCGAAATAAAACAAGGGTATTTGAATAGTAACCCAGATCGTGCAGTACGTATTCGCATTAAAAATGAGGAAGGTTACTTGACTATAAAAGGACGTTCTAACAGCAGCGGAACCACGCGTTTTGAGTGGGAGAAACAACTTTCTAAAGAAGAGGCCGAAGCGCTATTTGAACTTTGTGAACCCGGTACTATTATAAAAAGAAGGTACCTTGTGAAGGCCGGTATTCATACCTATGAAGTAGATGTTTTTGAAGGAGAAAATAAAGGGTTAATTCTAGCCGAAATTGAATTAAATTTTGAAGATGAAGCTTTTATAAAACCCCTATGGTTGGGTGAAGAGGTGACCGGGGATAATCGCTATTATAATTCTCAATTGAGTAAAAACCCAATTAAAGCGCATTCAGATTTTAATTAGATTATTTGAAAATTAGATCTCTGAAAATATAACGCACAAAAAAACCGACATTCCTTATGGGATGTCGGTTCTGGTTGAATTCTCTTTTAGGGGTAAAAGACACTTCAAATATTATTCCCAGCCACCACCTAACGCTTCATATAAATCTACAATTGCTTGTAGTTGATTAAATCGAGTGTCTACAAGATCTAGGCTTGAGTTTAATGCATTTTGTCTTGCGGTTAAAACTTCCAAATAGTTAACTAATCCGTTATCTAAAAGTTCTTCAGAATAGGAAGTTGCAAGTTCATAAGCTTCATATTCATTCTTTTTAACGCCTAATTTTTCAGTAGCAATCTCATAAGAATAAAGCGCATCAGAAACCTCACGTGTTGCATTTAGTAATGCGTTTCTAAAGTTAAGTTTTGCTTCTTCTTGATTTGCCTGTGAAACTTCATACTGCGTGCGTATTTGTCTTCCGTTAAAAATAGGCTGTGTTAAACCCCCTATAATTGTTGCAAACAATGAGCTAGAGTCAAAAAGCTTGTCAAAGTTTAAACTTTGAAAACCACCAGATGCTGTAAGCGTTAAGGACGGATAAAAACTACTTCGCGCCACATTTGTAAGCTCAAAAGCATTCATTAAATTATATTCTGAAGCACGTATGTCTGGACGATTGCTTAGTAATTCTGCAGGCACTCCGGTTTTAAGAGGAGTTGTAATCTCCTGCTCGCTTAATTTTGTGCGAGCTATAGGACCGGGCTCTTTTCCTAAAAGAATAGACAGGCTATTCTCTTGCAGCCGTATCTGATTGAGTATGTCTAGTCGTAGTGCTTGAGCAGTATATAATTGTGCTTCGGTTTGCTTAACACCTACTTCTGTAACGTTTCCCGCTTCCTTAAGAGCGCGTGTGGTTTCAAGACTGCTGCTTCTGGTTTCTATTGTTCTTTCAGTAACTGCCAGCTGCTCATCAAGTGCTAAAAGCTGAAAATATGCAGATGCTATATTGGCAATAAGTTGTGTTTTTACAGCTTTATGCGCCTCAACGGTTTGTAGATAAGATGCTGCAAACGCACGTTCATTACTGCGTATTTTTCCCCATATATCTGCCTCCCAAGATAAGTTTCCGGCAAGTTGATAAACGTCTAAAGTAGAAAACTGACTTCCAAACTGACTGTTAGATGATAATTCCTGATGTGTATATTGTGGCGATACATTTAAAGTAGGAAAATAACCCTGTTTGCCTTGTTTGAAATAAGCCTGTGCAGCAAGAATTTGCTGCATCGCTACACGTATATCAATATTTTGAGCCAGACCTTCTTCAATATGAGTTTTTAACAAAGGATCTGTAAACAAATCTTGCCACGAAATTAAAGACACATTTGAGCTGTCTGCTGGCAAGTTATCTGTACGGTAGTTAAGATCATTCACTATAGCTTCTGGCCGTTCATAATCTTTTGCTGCAAAGCAAGAGGCTAAAAAAAGAGGAACTACTCCCAGAATTAAGAATCTATTTATAAGTTGCTTTTTCATAATTAGTGAGTTTCTTCGATTTTAGGGGTTGGTGCTCCAGATATTTTTTCTTGTAACCATTGAAACAGAATGTAGAGAACAGGGATTATAAAAACACCAATTATAGTACCTATTAAAAGACCACCTACTGCTCCCGTACCTATAGATCGATTCCCTTCGGCACCTACACCACTGGCAAATACTAGAGGTAAAAGCCCCATTATAAAAGCAAACGAAGTCATAAGTATAGGTCGTAAACGTGATTCTGCTCCGTGTACCGCTGCATCAACAATACTTTCTCCAGCTTTCCGCCTTTGTATGGCAAACTCTACGATAAGAATTGCATTTTTGGCTAGAAGCCCCAATAACATTATAAGTGCTATCTGAAAGTAAATATTGTTTTGTAAGCCGGTAAACTGCGTAGTTATATAGGCTCCAAATACTCCAAAAGGAAGCGAAAGAATTACAGCAAGCGGAATGATATAACTTTCATACTGTGCAGCTAGTAAGAAATACACAAAGACAAGTGATAGAATAAATATAGTTGTTGTTTGATTCCCTGCATTTACTTCTTCACGCGTTAAACCAGAATAAGCGGTTGTATAATTTGACGGTAAAGTTTTAGCCACTTCTTCTACTGCTGCAATAACATCTCCAGAACTATAACCCGGACTAGATGCTGCTGTAATTTTTGTAGAGTTAAATAAATTAAAACGAGTTACAGATTGCGGACCATAAACACGAGTTAGGTTTATAAACTGTGTAATAGGTGTCATTTCACCACTATCAGTTCTTACATATAACTCATTTAAATCCGCTAAGTCTGCGCGATCTTCAGGAAGTGATTGTATATATACTCTATATTGCTTACCAAATCTTGAGAAATCTGATGCGAATACACCCCCAATATAACCTTGCAGTGTAGAGAAAATACTACTAATAGGAACCCCAAGCTCTTTAGCTACCGGTACATTTATATCTAGTTCGTACTGCGGATACTTTGTATTAAATGAAGATTGAGCATATTGAATTTCTGGTCGTTGGGTAAGTTTTCCTATAAACTCTTGATTTGTTGCATCAAGATCTTCAAAACTTCCACCAGAACGGTCTAGTAAATTTACTTCTGCTCCGGCAGCATTACCAAATCCGGGAATACTAGGGGGTGCAAAGAAAATTATGTTAGCTTCTGGAATTTGAGCCGCAATACCAAAGAGTTTTCCAGTGATTGTTTCCATAGAAAGCTCGTCTGATCCACGTTCTTCCCAGTCATCAAGTTTAATAAATCCTAAACCATAGTTGCTTCCGGCTCCATTAATAATACTTCTACCTTCTATAAAAGACATGCTTTCTACACCTTCCATTCCTTTAATCATACTATAAAGCTTCTCATTTACCTCGTGGGTACGGTCTATAGATGATCCTGGAGGAAGTTCTGTATTTATAAATAAGAACGCTCGATCTTCATCAGGAACAAACCCTGTTTTTACGACTGATGATGACCAGAAAATACCACCTATTGCTAAAACGAATATGAGTATTGTAACCCATTTGTTTCGGTATAAGAAATGTACAGAGCGACCATAACGAGCAGTTGTTGCTTTAAAACCGGTATTAAAAGCATCAAAGAAACGCTTTGCTATATTCTTCTTTTTTCCATCTGGAGCTTTCTCCTCATGACCTTTTAAGAAAAGAGCACATAAAGCCGGACTTAAAGTCAATGCGTTTACAGCAGAAATTATAATTGCTACAATTAGCGTGATACCAAATTGCTCATAAAATACTCCCGTAGGACCTTGTACAAAGGTTACCGGAATAAATACGGCAGCCATTACCAGGGTAATTGAGATAATTGCTCCAGAAATCTCGTGCATGGCCTCTGAAGTTGCTTTCTTAGGATCTGTCTCGCCTTCATCTAGTTTTGCGTGTACCGCTTCAACTACAACAATGGCATCATCCACCACAATACCAATTGCGAGGACTAGTGCAAATAAAGTAAGCAGGTTTATCGAGTAGCCAAATAGACTTAAGAAAAAGAAAGTACCTACGATAGATACAGGTACTGCTATTGCAGGTATAAGAGTAGATCTAAAATCCTGTAAGAAAATAAATACTACTATAAATACGAGAACAAAAGCTTCGATTAATGTGTGTAATACTTTTTCTATAGAAGCGCTTAAGAAACTGTTTGTGTTATAAGGTATTACAACATTCATTCCTTCGGGAAAATCTTCTTTTAAAATTTCCAGCTTTGTTTGTATAGATTCTATAATTTCTTGTGCATTAGAGCCTTTAGTTTGAAAAATACCAAGATTCACAGCAGGATTTCCGTTTGTTACTGCACCGCCGGTGTAAGATTGAGCACCAAGTTCTATTTCTGCAATATCCTTCAGTCTTAGAAATTCGCCGTTACCCAGAGCTTTGATTACAATATCACTATATTGATTTTCGGTTTTAAAACGACCGCTATATTTTATAACATAAGAAAAAGACTCTCCATCATTTTCTCCTAAAGATCCTGCTGCAGCTTCTAAACTTTGCTCATTAAGTGCAGCCGTTACATCTGAAGGGATTAGATCATAGGCAGCCAATTTTTGAGGATTAAGCCAGATACGCATTGCGTAATCTTTAGATCCAAAAACCTGAACATTCCCTACACCGTTTACACGCTGAATTTCTGGTATAACGTTTATTTTCAAATAATTCTGAAGATAAATATCATCATAATCGTCATTCTCACTAAAGAATGACATAAACATTAATGCACTTGTTTGCTGTTTTTGTGTGGTAACACCTGTTTGTATTACAGCTTGCGGTAATAATGAGTTTGCTTGAGCTACCCTGTTTTGTACGTTTACTGCTGCAATGTCTGGATCTACATCCTGATCAAAAAATACGGTTATAGCTGCAGTACCATTATTAGTCGCTGTTGAGGTAAGATAAGTCATTCCCTCAACACCATTTATTTGTTCTTCGATAGGGATGATTACACTTTCGAGAATTGTCTCAGCATTTGCCCCGGGATACGTGGCACTTACCTGAATCGTAGGAGGCGCAATATCTGGGTACTGCGTTATAGGTAATGATGAAAGTCCTAGAACCCCTAATATCACGATAATAATAGATATTACTGTAGAGAGAACGGGACGTTCTATAAATTTTTGTAACATAATATATGTATTATCTGAGGGTTATCTAAATACTTTACTTACGGGCTTGGCAACACTATCAAATGGTGTTTCCTGTGGCTGTATAGTAGTTTGACCACGCAACGTGCTGGTTCCTTTTGCCACAATACGATCTCCCTTTGTAAGACCACTTTCTACCACATATAAGTTGTCAACATCTCCACTAACACTAATTTTTGCAGAAGTGGCAACGTTATTTGAGTCTAGTTTATAAACATAAATATCGCCTTGCTGTTCAAATGTTGATTCTTTAGGTACTACTACAACATCTGTATACGTCTTAGGAACACGTATTTTTCCGCTATTTCCATTTGTTAGTATGCGAGAAGGATTATCAAAAACAGCCCTAAATGAAACTGTACCCGTATTCATATTAATTTGAGAGTTGATTGTTTCGATTTTACCTTCAGAATCATAGATTGCACCATTGGCAAGAATTAAACTTACGGCTGGCATATTTTTTATTTTTTCTTCTATGGAAGCACCCTCTGCTTTTTGAATAAAGTCTAAGTACTCTTTTTCATTCATTGAAAAATAAGCATACACCTTGCTTATATCAGATACAGTTGTTAAAGGTTCTTGACTTGACGGACTTACTAATGAACCCGTTCTTAAATTTATAGAACCTACAAAACCATCAACCGGACTCTTTATATTTCCGTAGTCAATATTTGCTGCAATCCCATTATAACCACTTTTTGCTTGCTGTAATTGTGCTTTAGCTGTTTCTAATTGCACATTACTAATGATATTTTTTTCAACGAGTGGCTTAAGTTTATCTACCTCGACTTGAGCTGCATTTACATTTGCCCTTGCGGCAGCAGCATCTTGATTTAAAGATTGAGTCTCTAATCTAAATAATGTTTGACCCTTACGTACTTTTTGTCCTTCGTCTACAGCTACGCTTGTGATATAACCCGAAATTTTCGCATATACCTCTGCATTTACAATTCCCTCTATACGTGTAGGGTAAGACGTATAACCTGTAACTGTTTGAGTGGGCAAGGTAACAACCGGTAAGGCTGGTGCTTTTTGTGCCTGTTGAGCAGGTTGTTCAGTTTTACTGTCACCACACGATGTAGCGGTAAGTAAAATTCCCAATAATACAGGGATACAATTGATTAAAACTCTATTTCTCATACTTACAGATTTATTCTAGGTTTGTTTTGGAGACTAATTTTTGGCGGATATTCTTAATTGATGAGGTAGCCTGGTCTAAGTAATTCATGTAGTCCTTATGAAATTCCAGGTCAAAGACTCTATCCTCAGCAGAATTAGAGTCGTCATTTATTTTTTGCTTATACTCCATTACCTGAAGGTGTAATTGTTTTTCCTTCTCCCAGGTGGTGATCATCTTATCTAAATTGATGATAAAACCGTCTGGGTTAGTAATGAAATATTTTTTACGATCACCACAAACTGTATAATATGTAATGTTCTTATTGCTTTGTAATGTATTTAAGTGGGTAGAGATTGTGCTTTTACTAGCTTGTAAGCCAGTTACCAGATCTTCAAAAGTTGCTCCTTTTTTGCCTGTTAAGACTAATGTTGCAAGAATTCTAGCGGCTAAGGGAGCTAATTGATCTTTACATTCGATATGTACGCCAAGGCGTTCGATTAATAGCTTTTTAGTTTCTTCTAATTCTTCCTGATTCATAATAATAAATTCGAGGAGCAAAATTATGGTTAGTTCGTAATTTGCCGAACTAAGCAAACCTAAAACTTTGTTAAATGAAAGACAACGTTGTAGTTATTAAATATTCAAAGTTTTCTCATTTACAGTGCTGGCAACTAAGGAATTAATTTTTTTAATGGAAGGTGTGTGTACTTATTGAAACTTTTCTAGTCTTTTTTTCAAGAATTAATTCCTACTTATTTTATTTAAAGTGTCTTTTAACCGAATAATTAACCAGTTATGTCGTTGAAATGCATTTTTTAAAATTTTCATACCTTTTATATGTATAGTGAATATCGACAAAAGACACAATTAGACGTCAAATACTGTTAAAGTTTGCGCTAATTATGTTAAAAATAACGTCATGATCGATGAAATACACAAAATAACCGACAATGTGTTGTAGGAATAGATTCTTCATGCTATGTTTGTAACAACATAACTCATAAACCCCAAATCATGAGAACTTTTACTACTAGCCTTTTGGCACTTACTTTCGCTTTATTTTTAACAAGCTGCTCGCAGGATGAAGAATTAATGCCAGTTGAAGAAGCTGCATTAGAAATCTCAGCAGATCTTACCGTTGAAGAAGCTTTTGCTGCAGAAATTTTATCTGAAGTTAATGAGCACCGCGCATCATTAGGTTTATCAGCACTTCAAAACAATTCAGATTCAAAAGTTAAAGCAGTAGAGCATACTAAATATATGGCTACAAAGGGAACAATTAGTCACGATAACTTTTTTAAGCGTTCAGATTATTTAAAATCTAAAGGAGCTGCCCGCGTAAGTGAGAATGTAGCTTTTGGATACCGAGACGCTAAAGAAGTAGTTGCTGCCTGGATTAAGAGTGAAGGTCATAGAGAGGCTCTTGAAGGAAATTTCACACATAGCGGTATTTCCGTAGTAAAAAATGAAAAAGGAACTGCTTATTTCACCCAAATATTTATTACAAAATAATATTACAATTTAAGCCCCACGAATTTCCCCAAATTCATAATTACCAACTCGATTACAATATTTAAAACATTTACAGATTCAAACACTTTAAGTTGGTTTTGTTATGTTAGATGCAGCGGGTGGGGACCTGCTGTTTCACTTTTATCCTGATATGGGATTTTATTAAATTTGTCGATAACCTCTGAAGTGACATTCTTCAGAGGTTTTCTTTTTCCTATAAAGATGAGATGCAAAGTAAAATTGTAATTTTAACCATAAATAATTCAGTATGGCTATTGCAAAACCTTTTAATCTAACAAAATGGGTAGAAGATAATCGAGATCTTCTTAAGCCTCCGGTAGGTAATAAAAATTTATATAAAGAGGCAGATGATTATATAGTGATGGTAGTTGCCGGGCCTAATGCACGCAAGGATTATCACTATAACGAGACCGAAGAATTATTTTACCAGCTAGAAGGGGAGATTGAAGTGCACATTCAAGAAAATGGAGAGAAGCGCACTATGAAGTTAGGTCCGGGAGATATGTATTTACATCCGGCAAAAGTGCCACATTCGCCAGTGAGAAAAGAAGGTTCTATTGGGCTTGTTATAGAACGCAAACGTATTGATTCAGATGGTAAAGATGGTTTGCTTTGGTTTTGTGATGCCTGCAATAATAAACTCTATGAAGTCTATTTTCCACTTAATGATATTGAGGTGGATTTTCTAAAACATTTCAAAGTATTTTATGCTAATGAAGAACTGCGCACCTGTTCTAATTGCGGAACCGTAATGGAGGTAGATCCGCGGTTTACGGTTTAAAAATTATTTATAATACTATTAAATGCGTCTCATTGGGGCGCATTTTTAATTTTATGAATCTTCTAATATTTAGGCGAGATACTTTTTTGATTTACTAACTTCGGAGAGATAAAACTTAATTATTAAGAAATACATAATAACATGGCAGAAGCTAATCTAAATAATGCGATTGAAGACACGCTAAAAGCACTAGAAATAGCAACTAATAATGCGGGGACATCAACAGGTACACAATGGTATAATTCTGGAGCTTCATTTGTATCTAGCTCTCCGGTAGATGGTGCTGTAATTAGCAATGTAAATGAGACTACTTCTGAAGAATATGACCAGGTTGTAATCAAAGCACAGCAGGCCTTTAAAGAATGGAGAACTATGCCAGCCCCATTACGTGGCGATATTGTACGCCAATTTAATGATGAGCTGCGACGTTTAAAGGAGCCGTTAGGTAAACTAGTTTCTTATGAAATGGGAAAGAGTTTGCAAGAGGGACTAGGGGAAGTACAGGAGATGATAGATATCTGCGATTTCGCTGTAGGTCTATCTAGACAATTACACGGCCTCACTATGCATAGTGAACGTCCCGGTCATCGCATGTATGAGCAATACCATCCTTTGGGAATAGTAGGTATCATATCTGCATTTAATTTTCCAGTAGCAGTATGGGCGTGGAACAGTGCTCTGGCTTGGGTGTGTGGAGATGTAACCATATGGAAACCTTCAGAAAAAACACCGCTTACTGGTATCGCGTGTCAAAAAATTGCAGCACGCATATTTGCAAAAAATAATTTGCCAGAAGGCATTTCGTGTCTTATAAATGGTGATTATAAAGTAGGTGAATTAATGACAAAAGATGAGCGTGTTCCTCTTATTTCTGCAACGGGATCTACCAGAATGGGAAAACAAGTTGCTCAAACAGTAGCTGGGCGCTTAGGAAAATCACTTCTAGAATTAGGCGGTAATAATGCTATTATTGTTACACCAGATTCAGATTTAAATATGACCGTTATAGGGGCTGTTTTTGGAGCTGTAGGAACAGCTGGTCAACGTTGTACCTCTACACGAAGACTTATTATTCACGAGAGTATTTATGAAGTGGTAAAAGAGTCTATTGTCAGGGCATATAATCAATTGCGCATAGGTAATCCTCTCGATGAAAATAATCATGTAGGACCTTTAATTGATAAGGAGGCAGTAAAAATGTACTTAGATGCACTCGAAAAGGTTAAAGCCCAAGGCGGAAAAATTCTGGTTGAAGGTGGCGTTCTTGAAGGAGAGTTATACAAGAGTGGATGCTATGTAAAACCAGCCATAGCTGAAGCTGAAAATCATTATGAAATTGTACAACATGAGACTTTTGCTCCTATACTTTATATAATGAAATATAGTGGTGGTGTTGAAAATGCGATAGAATTACAAAATGGAGTGCGTCAAGGATTATCATCTGCAATTATGACCAATAATTTAAGAGAGGCAGAGCATTTTTTAAGCGTAGCAGGTAGTGATTGTGGGATTGCAAATGTAAATATTGGAACAAGTGGTGCCGAAATAGGTGGTGCCTTTGGCGGAGAAAAAGAAACGGGAGGCGGTCGTGAAAGCGGTTCTGATGCTTGGAAGGTGTATATGCGTCGTCAAACCAATACCATAAATTATACAACACAGTTACCTTTAGCACAGGGGATAAAATTTGATATCTAATTTATAAGCTGCCGCCAAAAAACTCACTTAAACAGGTGTTTATAACTAGTTTTCTGGTTGCAGACTTTTTGTAAGTATTAGAAAGTTTAATTTCTACCTTGCTCTTCAGGATATAGCTTATAAAGTGGATCACTTTGCCAAAACTGCTTAGTGTCAACATCTATTATAGACAAGCAACCTTTAAATGCAGCCCCTGTATCCACATTCCATACATTTGCCATTTTTGTGGGGTTTACCTCATTTATACGAGTAACCGGTGTATGACCTATATAAATCTCTTTGTGATGTTGTAGGCGTTTTGGATAAGCAGGATCTTCTGTGCTTAAACGTTTATCAAGAGCGACCGCCATTTCCCAAAAAGTACGATCCCAATAAAAAGCTGTTTTGTGATGTTCGTGCTCAGGCCCATTATGATTTTGAAAACCAGCATGCACAAACATGCGATTTTGATCATCTATATAGTAATCCTTTAAATTTTTAAAAAATTCGAGATGTGCTGTTTTCTGCTGATCATCTATTGATTCATAAGAAGTGATAGTTCCTCTACCGCCGTGATTGAGCCACAGATCATTAAGTTCATTTGTTCTTAGCCAATCATAAACCAGTTCATCGTGATTGCCTCTTATAAAAATGCAATTATGCTCTTTAGATAAGTTGATAAGAAATTCTACGGTTTGAGCGCTTTCGCTCCAGCCATCTACATAATCTCCTAAAAATACGAGTAAATCGTCTTTTGAGACCATTGCTTTTTGAAGTGCTTGTCGTAATCCTTTAAGGCCTCCATGGATGTCGCCTATTGCAAGTGTACGTACCATTAATTATATTTTACTTTTCTTAAAATGCGTAAATTTTCTTTATAAGCGTTATAAAGTTTACTATCATATTTACGTAAATGAGGATGTAAACTTTCTAGCTTTTCTAATGCCGACTCAAATCCATTTAAATAACAAATGAGATAAGTTGCCGGAAGATTGTAAAGGTCTTCTAATTCGCCTTTATTAAGAATTTTGTCAATTAAAACTTTGTTAAGAATAATCGTGTTGTTATTGTAAATATGGTGTAACAACTTGTGATCAAATTTAGGCGGCTCAAAAACCAAGTTGCGCTCGATATTGTAAGATCCATTTTCTTTAAAATGTATAGTAAGCTGTTCTAACGGGTAATATTTATAAGTATTTTGAATTCCTAGTAATACATATTCTAAAATCGAAAATTCATCTGTTGTCATAGTAATAGAAACTTCATCAAGAGCAGAATAAAACAAGCGTACTTGCTCATTAATAAGTTCTATATCTACGCGACTATAATAAACATTATCTTTTATTACCTTTTTTACACCCGCCCAGCATACCACAAACTGTTCTTTAAAAACGCGATAATCAGTAAATAGATCAGCATGTCTAACATTTATAAAATCGATAACGCCATCTAGTGTGTGTTCAATGCTATTATGAGAATGTTTTTCTATAGTTGCAACCACAGAACTATTTACATCAAACATCTCGCTGGTAAATGACTTAGGCATAGAGATGCTGCCGTCTCTAAAAAAGACTGTACCACCCCAATATTTCCAAATGTTCTTTTTAAGAGAGGTAAGTTTTTCTAACGGTTTTATAGTAACCAGACCCACAACCTTGTCTTGTGGTAAATGTGGAAATGGAATGTTTTCATAAGAAACATAAGGAGGGTTATTTAGATAGGCATTTATGAGGTTTTGTATTTTACTGTCATCAAAAAATGGAACTCCTACAATTTCATTTGTATTATCTTCAACGCCTATAACCAGATAGCTGTTGTTTTTAGGGTTTGAATTTGATAAAGCACAAATATGTTTTAAAAATTTACCCTTCCCTTCTTTATTACCTATATCAACTTTACGCTTTTTATCATAAAAACTATTCTCATCATTGTGTGCGAGTAGATTTTTAATAAGTAAGCGTTTATTAATCATTGGTTAAGTTATAATACCGTGCGTTATACCAACCAGTATGGTTATTTAAATTTTCAGAATTTACTAATTTGAACTCGCATTTCTCAATCTGCCGGGTTAAGTAATTGAAAAGAGTTATTTTTTATTTACCACAGTACTTGAAGCTTGATCCACACTCATAACTACAAGATCGGCTATATTTACATGATAAGGTCTGGTAACAACAAAATGAATAATTTCTGCTATATCTTGAGCTTGCAATGGCTTAAATCCTTTATAAACATTTGATGCTCTTTCTGAGTCACCTTTAAAGCGAACTTCACTAAATTCAGTCTCCACCATTCCTGGATGCACGGCACCCACGCGAATATTATAGCCGTTTAAATCGATACGCATTCCTTGATTTATTGCATCTACTGCATGTTTGCTAGCGCAATACACATTTCCTTTAGGATAAACCTCTTTAGCGGCAGTAGAACCTATATTTATAATATGACCACTATTTTGAGCGATCATTTTAGGAATGATCATATTGCTTACATATAATAAACCTTTTACGTTTATATCAATCATAGCGTCCCAGTCCTCTGTGGTGCCATCTTGAATGGTATCTAGGCCGTGTGCATTACCAGCATTATTAATTAATATATCTATTTGCTGAAAAGCATCAGGCAACCCGGAAATGGCATCTGCTACAGCAGCTTTATCACGCACATCAAAAGATAAAGTATATACGTTTACATACTGTTTTAAATCTTCACCTAATTCTTGTAGTCTTTCCTCTCTGCGCCCACAAAGAATAAGGTTAATATTATTTGCCGCAAAGTATCTTGCTGTTGCTGCGCCAATACCGCTTGTTGCACCGGTTATCAAAGCTGTTTTTGTTGACATGTTTCTGTAATTAATGTGTTATAAAATTGGTGATTCATACGTTTAAATGCTACTAAAAATCTATTAATCTTAGATTCATTTATGCGTAGCTTTAGAAAACCATTTTGATTACAATCTAAAGATCATTTATATTTGAAGTGCAATCAAAAAAGGATTGCATTTTTTTTGCAACATACTATGTAAAAAGCCGTCTCTATTAATACCCTTATCAAAGATGTATAAGCCTTTAGAATAAAGGGTTTTAACGATAGCTTAACAAAATCATTAGCAATAAAAATTAACCTTGTAGGCCTTAGAGTCATATAAAAATAGCATACAAATTATGGAAAACACCACTGCATCTGTAGATATAGGAGCGCTTAATGAGAAGATAGAAAGAGAAAGTGCATTTGTCAAAATTCTTACGATAGAAATGAATAAAGTGATCGTAGGACAAAAGCACATGATAGAGCGTTTGCTTATAGGACTTTTAGGTCGCGGTCATATTTTGCTAGAAGGGGTTCCTGGTCTAGCAAAAACATTGGCAATTAATACGTTATCGCAAGCAGTACACGGAAGCTTTAGCCGTATTCAGTTTACTCCAGATTTACTTCCGGCAGATGTTGTAGGTACTTTAATCTACAATATGAAACTGAATGATTTCAGTATAAAAAAAGGTCCAATCTTCGCAAATTTCGTACTTGCAGATGAGATTAACCGTGCACCTGCAAAAGTACAAAGTGCCCTGCTTGAGGCGATGCAAGAAAAGCAAGTAACCATAGGTGATGAGACTTTTAAACTCGATGCCCCATTTCTAGTTATGGCAACACAAAACCCGGTTGAGCAAGAAGGTACCTACCCACTTCCTGAAGCTCAGGTAGACCGTTTTATGCTTAAAACTGTTATTGATTATCCTAAGATCGAAGATGAGCAGTTGATCATACGTCAAAATCTAAAAGGATCTTACGAGAAAGTGAATCCCGTAGTGACTATTGAGCAAATATTACGCGCTCAAGAGGCTGTACGCGAGGTTTACATGGATGAGAAAATTGAAAAGTATATACTTGATATTGTATTTGCTACGCGATATCCTGAAAATTATAATTTAGCGGAGTTAAAGCCTCTAATAAGCTTTGGGTCTTCTCCTCGTGGTAGTATTAATCTAGCTACTGCTGCAAAATGTTATGCATTTATAAAAGGGCGTGGTTATGTGATACCAGAAGATGTACGCGCAGTTATACATGATGTATTGCGTCATCGTATAGGTATCACATATGAGGCTGAGGCAGAAAATGTAACTACAGAAGAAATCATTAATAAAATCGTTAATGAGATCGAAGTGCCATAGGCGCATTTATGATCTATGAATTAATGACACTGTGATTTGCTTTTGTAAAGCATAAAATTTTAAATGAATCGACTTTGAGTAAGATTTATAAATTACCAACGTATAATAGTTCCTTTGCAGGATAGAGGCTTATGGATACTAAAGAGCTTTTAAAGAAAGTACGTAAAATTGAGATCAAGACCAGAAGGTTATCTGATCACATTTTTGGTGGTGAATATCATTCCACTTTTAAAGGTCGGGGAATGACTTTTAGCGAGGTGCGCCAGTATCAATTTGGTGATGATGTGCGTAATATTGATTGGAATGTTACTGCGCGCTATAGTGAGCCTTATGTAAAAGTTTTTGAAGAAGAGCGCGAGTTGACAATGATGCTCGTTGCAGATGTGAGTGGTTCAGAATTTTTTGGTACAGATCAACAATTTAAATCTGAAATAGTTACTGAAATAGCTGCGACGCTAGCTTTTTCTGCAATGCAAAATAATGACAAAATAGGATTGATATTGTTTTCAGATGGTATTGAACTTTATATTCCGCCAAAAAAAGGAAAGTCCCATGTGTTACGTATAATTCGTGAATTGCTGGAGTTTAAGCCTAAGAGTAAACAAACAGATGTTGCTCAAGCATTAAAATTCCTTTCAAGTGTTATGAAGAAAAAAGCTATCGTATTTGTGCTTTCAGATTTTATAGCAGATGGGTACAGAGATACGATGAAAATTGCAGCAAAGCGTCACGATATCACGGGAATACGCATTTATGATGAACGGGAAGAAGAAATTCCTAGTCTGGGAGTTGTTCAAATGGAAGATGAAGAAACCGGTGAGTTACTTTTAGTGAATACGACCTCTAAAACGGTACGTGCAAATTATTCTGCCTATTACAAAGAACGAGTTGCTTATTACAAAGAGAGCTTTACACGAAGTGGTGCTGGTGTAATTGACGTGCGTACAGACGAGAGTTATGTCAAAAAATTATTAGGTTATTTTAAACGAAGAGGATAAGAGAATAATGAGTAATAACCCCAATACATCCCTAGTTACTCCAAGGAGAATTATGGTAAGGAAATTAATTTTTCTTTTGCCGTTTATTCTGTTTTTTGGAGCATTACAAGCGCAACGGGTAAAAGCATCTATAGATAGTTCTACAATACGTATTGGTGAACAGATTACCTATGCATTTCAAGTTGAAGCTGATGCTAAGGATTTAGTCATATTTCCCGAAGGACAAACTTTTTCTCCGTTAGAAGTTATTGAATCTTATAAGATAGATACTTCATTTTCTGGAGCAAAAATGAACCTTATCAAGCGATATGGCCTAACCCAATTTGATAGCGGATCTTACACAATCCCGAGACAGCTTGTAACAATTAATCAGCAGCAATTTTATACAGATTCTATTGCTGTTGAGGTTAATAATGTGCAAGTAGATACCACAAAACAAGGTCTTTATGACATTAAGGATATTGTTGTTGTTGAGCCTGCCAACAGCAAAGTATGGAACTATTTACTGTATTTTCTCCTAGTAGCTTTAATAATTGGCGCATTCCTTTACTTTATTATACGTAGAAATCGTAAAAAAGCAGAAGCTGAGCGTAAACTTCCGCCATTTGAGCAAGCGTTGTTCTCGTTAAAAAAACTAGATGAGGAATATAAAGAGCCGTCACGAGGTATAGATCAACATATAGTTATAAAAGCTTATTATTCAAAACTTACTGAAATAATAAGACGATATCTTGATGAAGAAGTGTATGACCGTTCTATGGAAAGTACTTCGGCAGAATTAATCGAGAAATTATTACAAGAAAAGCAACAGGGTAAAATCGATTTAAGCAAGGAGACCATCCTTAAATTGGATCAAATTTTAAAGCGTGCAGATCTTAGCAAATTTGCTCGAATGTCACCAGGAACGGGACAGACTGAAGCAGACCGTATTGTCGCTGAAGAGATTGTAAAAGAGACTAAAGAGGCTATCCCGGCACCATCAGAAGAGGAACTTATGCGTGACGCTGCCTATAGAGAAGCCCTGGCAAAACGTAGAAAACGCAGACTCATCATAACAAGCATTGTAGGTATTTTTACAATAGTTATTTTGGCTACCGGAGTTCTTGTCGCTGTAAAGGGGTTTGATTTTGTTAAGGATAATTTTATAGGTCATCCTTCAAAAGATTTGTTAGAAGGCGAATGGGTGCGTAGTGAATACGGTTACCCTCCTGTGATTATAAGTACTCCACGTATATTAGAACGTAATGAGATTCCTATTCCAGACTCCTTGCGCACGCAGATGGATATGAGCACCTTTACCTACGGAAGTTTAATTGACCAATTTTATATTGTGGTAAATAATACCAAATATGGAGGAGATCAAGAAGCCGACTTAGAAAAGGCAACACAAGGTTTTATAAGTACTTTAGAAGCGAGCGGTGCTAAAAATCTTCTTGTAAAAAGTGAAGAATATACAACCCCTGAAGGTACAAAAGGACTTCGCGTTTATGGATCAGGTGATTTTCCGGATGCTTTAAATTCAGACAAATACAGTCCGGGAGCATATGAGATGCTATTGTTTACTGCTCCGGGAGTATTGCAACAGATACTGGTAGCTTGGCGAGATGAAGATAAATATGCAGTAGAAATGGCGTCACGCATTATAAATTCTGTAGAATTACAAAAAACCGTACCTACCGATGTTAAGTAATTTTGAATTTCAAAATCCTGAGTTTTTCTGGGTACTGTTACTAATTCCTGTATTAGCGGTTTGGTACTTTTATAAGCGTAATAAAATAACAGCTCAGGTTAAAATCTCAAGTCTCAAAGGTTTTAAAACAGGCAGTGGCTTATTAGCCAGACTGCGACCTATTCTTTTTGTTTTGCGTCTGCTGGCAATTGCATTTATAATAACCGCATTGGCAAGACCACGCACAGTAGATGTTTCTACACGTACAAAAACCACTCGAGGTATAGATATTGCGATTGCGATAGATGTCTCTGCTAGTATGCTGGCAAAAGATTTAAAGCCTAATCGTTTAGAGGCGCTTAAAAATGTTGCGGCAGAATTTATTAGACAACGCCCTAATGATCGTATAGGCTTAATTGAATATGCAGGAGAAAGTTATACCCGTACACCTATCACAAGTGATAAAAGCATTGTTTTAAGTTCGTTAAACGATATACGCTACAACAGTATTATTGAAGGAGGTACCGCCATAGGGATGGGACTTGCTACGTCGGTTAATAGGTTGAAAGATAGTAAAGCGGTAAGTAAAGTCATAATACTTATGACAGACGGTGTAAACAATGGAGGTTTTATCGAGCCCGTAACTGCTAGTGAACTGGCTCAAGAATTTGGTATAAAAGTTTATACCATAGGCTTAGGAACTAACGGAACAGCACTTTCGCCGGTTGCATTACGACCAGATGGTAGTTTTCAATACGGTAATATTCCGGTAGAAATTGATGAAAGTTTGCTAAAAGAAATCGCAGAAAAAACGGGCGGACTTTACTTTAGAGCGACAGATAATGAGTCTTTAGAAGAAATCTACGACGAGATAAATAAACTTGAAAAAACAGATGTTGAAGAATTTAAGTATACGAATTACGAAGAGATGTTTCGTCCGCTTGTTCTTTTAGCTGGTTTACTTCTACTCATTGAAGTAGTGCTTAGAAATACAATTTTTAGAAGTTTTATTTAGATTAATATAAATAGTAATAACAGTAATAGATAGCTTGTGTATTTACTAGAAGAAAAAATATGGTTTTGGGCATTGCTTATTATACCAGCGTTGGTAGTTCTTTATTTTGCGGTCACTTTATGGAAGCGAAGTGCACAAAAGCGATTTGCAGCAAATAGAATTTTATTTAGTCAGTTGACACCTAATCGTTCTGTTTTCAAGCCGGTATTTAAGTTGGTGGTTTTATGTCTTGCCTTTGCGTGTCTAGTTATCGCTCTTGTAAATCCAAAAATTGGTACTAAGCTAGAAACGGTCAAGAGAGAAGGAGTAGATGTAGTTTTTGCGGTAGATGTATCAAAAAGTATGGATGCTGAAGATATAGCTCCCAGCCGAATTGATAAAGCAAAGCAACTCGTTTCTCAGGTTATAAACAATCTGGGTAGTGATCGCGTGGGTATTATTGCTTATGCAGGAAGTGCTTATCCACAACTACCCATTACTACAGATTATAGTAGTGCAAAGATGTTTTTAAACTCGATGAATACAGATATGTTATCGAGTCAAGGAACAGCTATTAAAGATGCTATTGAGCTCGCAAAAACCTACTATAATGATGAAGAACAAACTAATCGGGTTCTTGTAATTATTTCTGATGGTGAAGATCACGAGGGTGATGTAGCTTCAATTGCAGAATCTGCCGAAGAAGTAGGTATACGTATTTTTACGATAGGCGTAGGTACAGAAGCCGGAGAGCGAATACCTTTAAAGCGTAACGGTGTGGTACAGTCTTATAAAAAGGATCAAAATGGAGAAACCGTTATTACCAAGTTAGATCCGGCTATTTTACAAGAAATTGCGGCTTCAGCAAATGGAGAATATATAAATGGTAATAGTACCCAAGAGGTTGTTGACAAAATGGGTACTGCTTTGAATCAAATGGATAAAAAACAATTTGAAGCTAAGCAGTTTGCAGACTTTAAAGATCAATTTCAGTGGTTTTTAGGTGCGGCATTATTGTTGCTTATTTTAGATGTTTTCTTATTGGAACGAAAAACAAGTTGGGTACGAAAGCTTAATTTATTTAATGAGAATACACCTAAGTCTTAAAAGATTGATGATGATGAGTAATAGGTTTTTAAGTAGAATAGTGAGTTTAGGAATGGTTATATTCCTTAGCATAACATCTGTTTTCGCGCAAAGCGATAACCCAGATCCTGCTATTTTAGAAGCGCAGCACTTTGTTGCAGATGGTAATGAGAAATTTGTCTCTAAAGAGTTTACTGCGGCAGAATCATCGTATAGAAAAGCAGTAGCTAAAGATCCTGCAAACGTATCTGCTAAATATAATATGGGTAATAACTACTACCGAAATAAAAAGTATGCAGAAGGGATGACCCGATATATACAGGCGACAGAAGTAGCTCAGACAAAATCTGAAAAGCATCAGGCATTTCACAATTTAGGAAATGCTTTTTATCAGCAAAAAGATTATAAAAAGGCGGTTGAAGCCTATAAAAACGCGTTGCGTAACGATCCTACAGATGATGAAACACGTTACAATCTGGCTCTTGCAAAAAAAGAGGAAGAAAAGAACGGCGGAGGCGGAGGTGGCGACGACAAAGATGATAATAAGGATAAAGGCGACGAGAATAAAGACAAAGAAGGTGATGGTGATGATAAAGAAGGAGATGATGGTAAGCCTAAAGATTCTGATGATCAGGGAGATAAAAATGATAAGGGTGATGAAAATAAAGATGAAAAAGGAAAGCCCGAAGATAAAGAGGGTGATAAGCCTAAAGATGGAAAAGACGGTGATAAACCTAAAGAACAGCCACAACCTCAACCCGGTCAAGGTCAACTATCTCCTCAGCAGGTTAAAAGTCTGTTAGAAGCTATGAAAAATGAGGAGAATAAGGTTCAAGATAAAATTAATGCACAAAAAGTAAAAGGGGCTAAAGTTAAAACGGATAAAGACTGGTAATCTTTCAGTATTTAAAAACGAATAATAGAGTCTTAATAGATAAAGCAGAAGTTAAAAATGAAGATGAAGCTAAAATTTTTGCTGATAATTTTCTTTGCAAGCTTTACCGCATGGTCTCAAGTAAAATTTGATGCTGTTGTAAGTAAAGAGATACTAGGTGTGAATGAACGCTTACGTGTAGATTTTGAAATGAATGAAGACGGAGACAACTTTAGACCTCCCAGTTTTCAAGGTTTTGTTGTGGTGGGTGGTCCTAATCAATCGATAAGTAAACAGTGGATAAATGGTAAATCAAGTTTCTCAAAAACTTTTTCCTATTTTTTACAGCCTAAAGCCACGGGAAAATTACAAATAGGTGCTGCCGAAATTGAAATTAACAATACGGTTTATAAGACGCTGCCTATTGAAATTACAGTAACAGGAGCGGTTGATCTTGATAGGGACCCTAATGATCCCATTAATGCAGCTGCAGATAATGTGCATCTCGTTGCTGAAGTTTCTAAAACAAATCCGTATTTAAACGAAGCGATAACTGTAGTTTATAAATTATACGTTTCTCGTGAAACAGCTGTAAATGGCTGGAATGAAATAGAAGCTCCTAAATTTGCTGATTTCTGGAGTCAAAGTATTGATGAAAAACAATTTAAAGTTTACGATGGTTCTTATAATGGCAAGCCTTATCGGTATGTTATATTAAGGCGTACTTTGTTATATCCTCAAAAAACAGGAGAGCTTAATATAGAATCGCTATCGCTTAATATTAATGTGGAAGCACCTACAAATAGGCGAGATATCTTCGGTATGCGAATTACAAGACCAGCTCAGATTACCGTTTCTGCTCCTAACAAAAAAATTAAGGTTAAAGAATTACCAGAAGCAGGAAAACCGGAAAATTTTACAGGCGCTGTGGGCAAGTTTGACTTTAGCGTGCAGGCGAGTAAGACCAAGCTAGATGCTCAAGATGCATTAGATTTAACACTTACTGCAAAGGGTAACGGAAATTTAAAACTTTTTAATCTTCCGAAGCCAACATTGCCAGGATCTTTAGAAGTTTACGAGCCAGAAAACTTGCAGGATGTAAGTGTCTCTTTAGCGGGTATGACGGGTAAAAATGAAGAGCGTTATACAATTGTGCCACAAAGCAAAGGAGCTTACCCAATACCACCTATACGTTTTTCTTATTTTGATCCTACTACTGAACGATATAATACGATAAGTAGTGATGAGATTGTTATAACAGTTGAGAATGGTCCAGATGCTTTGGCATCCAATGACAGCACTAATAACGGATCTCAAAAACCGGTTAGTCAATTTAAATATATTAAGTCTCAGGCAGATTTAGTTGCTCAAAATAAAGATGATTTTTTTGGAAGTAAATTATTTTGGGGATTGTTAATAACACCTTTGCTTCTTATTCCTTTAGCAATTCTGTTTGGTCGCAAGCGTGAAGCTTATCAAAATGATGTAAAAGGAAATAGATTGCGTAAAGCAGATAAGCTAGCTCGTAAATATTTAAGCGAAGCTAAAAACAACCTTGGTAATCAGAAAGCGTTTTACTTAGCTTTAGAAAAGTCATTACATAATTTCTTAAAAGCCCGTTTAAATATACAGACGAGTGATATGAGTAAAGAGCGCATAAGTAGATTACTTCAAGAGCGTGGAGTAACAGTATCTACTACTGCAGAATTTTTAAAGTTACTTGAAAGCTGTGAGTTTGCACGCTATACACCGACTAGTAGTGTAGCTATGCAACAAGATTATGAAAATGCGAGTCGTGTAATTTCTGAAATTGATAAACAGTTATGAAAATACAGCGTTTAAAATATAAATATCAGACAATAGTATTAGGTTGTTTGTTTGGATTCATGCTGGTGCAAAATGCTTTTTCTCAAAGTCCGGAGCAATTTTTTGAAGCAGGAAATTCAGAATACGCAAAGAATAATTTTGAAGCGGCAATAATGAATTATGAGAATGTTTTAGAATCTGGATATTCATCTGCAGCAGTGTATTATAATTTAGGAAATGCAAATTATAAGCTTAATCGCATTGCACCTAGTATTTATAATTATGAAAAAGCACTTCTCCTAAAGCCAAATGATGCAGAGATTAAAAATAATCTGCAGTTTGCTCAGAATATGACTATTGATGCAATCACCCCATTGCCGCAAAATACCTTTAAAAAATGGTACAATCAGATTCTTGGTATTTTTACAATAGATGGATGGGCTACCGCTACAATCGTTTTGGTATTTTTATTTACATTAAGTTTTATACTGTATTTCTTCAATAAAGGAGTAGGCAGTAAAAGAATATTTTTTACAGTTGCTTTAGTATCTATTTTTCTAGCATTATTAAGCCTAACACTCACTTTTCAGGCCAAATCTAATGAGGCCAATAGAGAGTATGCTATTATATTTTCAGTAGAAACAGAACTTAAAAATGAGCCTAATAATAGCAGCGAACAGATAGTTGTTCTCCACGAAGGAACAAAAGTACGTGTTCTGGAAGAACAAGATGATTGGCGGCTGGTGCGACTTGCAGATGGCAAGGAAGGCTGGTTACCTAAAGTAGAAATAAAGATTCTTTAGATTTAATATTTAATTATCTTAAGTATTGAAAGGGTTTATTATTTTTACAAACTTTTAAGAATTTAAATTATAGGTATTGCGAGTTAAGTCTTTCTTCTTTCTTGTTCTTTTTGCGGCATTTTTAGTCACACCTATAATCGTGTCTTTAATTCAGGATAATGAGAAAACATTAGTTATCTCCATGACTGAAGAAGAAAAGAGCACAAATAACGCATATGAATTTGAAAAAGATGTCAAGATTAGTATTGGCTCTTTTGCATTTAGTTTATTGCGATTTGAAGATAATGAAGTGTCTAATTATGAGTATAATAATAAAGCTCATATAGTTTACATCGATCTTTTATATCCTCCCCCTAAGTTTATCTAACTTCCCTATAATCATTCGAAAATATATAACCTTTATACATCGTGTATAGAGGGTATATGCTATTACATAAAATTTAAAACTTCTAAATAATGATAACTTCAGCAATAAATAAAGAGACTCAAGATGGCTTGACTCCAGACTCAGTACTTAAAGATCTTATACAAGGTAATGAGCGATTTACAAATAAAGAAATGCATCAACGAGACTTTAGCGCTCAAATAAAGGATACTACTGGAGGACAATGGCCTAAAGCAGTAATATTAGGATGTATAGATTCTAGAGTTCCTGTAGAGATGGTTTTTGACCAGGGATTGGGTGATATCTTCGTATCACGCGTAGCTGGTAACTTTGAGAATACAGATATGCTGGGAAGTATGGAGTATTCTTGTAAGGTTGCAGGTAGTAAACTTGTAATGGTATTAGGTCACGAGGCGTGTGGTGCAGTAAAAGCTGCTTGTGATGATGTGAAATTAGGAAACATCACGCACTTGCTAAGTAATATTAAACCTGCTGTAGAAGCTACAAAAACTGATGGTGAGCGCAATTCAAAAAATGATGCGTTTGTTGCAGGTGTAGTTGAAAACAATGTAAAACTTACTATAGATCGCATACGCGAAAAGAGTGAAGTTTTAAAAGAGATGGAGGATGCCGGCGAAATTAAAATTGTAGGTGGTGTTTATTCTATAACAAGTGGTAAAGTAACATTAATCTAATAAGTCACCAACATGTTTAAAAATTTAAAAAACGATTTTCCAGCAAGTGTCGTGGTGTTCTTTGTGGCGCTACCTTTATGTTTAGGTATTGCGCTGGCGAGTGGCGCTCCGCTATTTTCTGGATTAATTGCAGGAATTGTAGGAGGTATAGTAGTAGGAGGCCTTAGTGGTTCTAGCCTAGGTGTAAGTGGCCCTGCGGCAGGATTGTCTGCGATCGTTTTAGTCGCTATTTCTACCTTAGGAGGATATGAAAACCTACTTGTAGCAGTAGTTTTGGGAGGGGCAATTCAATTATTATTTGGAGTGTTAAAAGCTGGAATAATAGGTTATTATTTTCCTTCTTCAGTAATAAAAGGAATGCTTACCGGTATCGGTATTATAATAATTCTAAAACAAATCCCTCACTTCTTTGGATACGATTCTGATCCCGAAGGTGATTGGGCATTTTTTCAAGTAGATGGTAAAAATACATTTACTGAGATAGGTCAAATATTTGATAGTATAAGTCCGGGAGCCACTGTAATTGCATTTGTTGCAATGTTCATTCTTATTCTGTGGGATGCCGTTCTTAGTAAAAAAGGTAAAATCTTTAAATTGGTACAAGGTCCTCTTGTAACTGTTGTATTAGGTATTTTATACTTTGTATTTACACAGGATTCTGCCACTTGGGGTATCTCTAGCGATCACCTAGTTAAGGTTCCGGTTCCTGATGATTTTGAATCATTCATTGGGCAATTTACTTTCCCTAACTTTAGTGTGATAACCCAACCACAAATTTGGATTACAGCGTTTACAATAGCTCTGGTAGCTAGTTTAGAAACATTATTATGTGTTGAGGCAACAGATAAATTAGATCCTAAAAAACGTACTACTCCTACAAATAGAGAATTATTTGCTCAAGGAGCAGGTAATATAATATCAGGTATGATAGGTGGATTACCGGTTACTCAAGTAATTGTACGTAGTTCTGCAAATATTCAGTCTGGTGGACAAACAAAAATGTCTGCAATTATTCACGGTTTTCTGTTGTTGATTTCAGTGATTTTAGTTCCTAATGTACTTAACCTAATACCTTTATCTGTACTTGCTGCAGTATTATTTTTAGTAGGTTATAAACTTGCTAAACCATCTACTTTTAAGCGTATGTGGGTTTTAGGTTGGAAACAATTTATTCCTTTTATAATTACAGTTTTAGGAATTGTATTTGCAGATTTACTTGTGGGTATAAGCCTGGGATTAGCCGTAGGTATCGTGGTTATTCTTATTAAAAACTACCAAAATTCACACTTCCTTCATATTGTAAGAGAAGAAGAAACTGGTCTTGATGTTGTAAAAATGAGATTAGCAGAAGAGGTGACTTTTATAAATAAAGGAGCGATCTTAAAGGAATTAAATAATCTACACGAAAATTCATACTTAGAAATAGACGTACGTAAAACACGCTATTTAGATCAGGATATTATTGAAATACTAGATGATTTTAGCTTTAGAGCTCAGGATAAAAACATCAATGTTAAGATAATTTCAGAGCGCGGAACTATTGAAAACCCTAGTAGCTATGAGCAATTCTTTAATCAGGAAAAGAAAGACAAGTTTAAGGTGTCTGCCTAATTAATAGATTTCATATGTACACTAAAAGCGCCGGTAATTTACCGGCGCTTTTTTATTTTATAATATGTTATAAAGCCTGATTTTGGTCTTGATCGTATTCTTGATTTTCAGAATTTTCAAGCTTTAACTTATTTACCTGTTTTAGAATATTAGGTAAAACAAGAGGAGCAATAGGCTCAACAGTTTTAAAGAGCACAGATTCTTCTCGTGTTTGAGGGTCTATTACAGTAAAAGTTAGTGCTGAGGTAAACATGATTATTACGCTAAGTATAAATGCAACTTTAAGAAGCCCAAACATTCCACCCAATATTCGGTTTACAATTCCCAACATAATTAGGGAAGCTAATTTTGTAAGTAAACGCCCTGCCAGGCTTATAATAAGTACAATAACAATAAAAGTTATTGCAAATGCTAACAGATTGATGCTTTGATCACTCCAGGTTACTTTGTCGTCTAGATAAGCTACTGCATAATAGGAGAAATTCACTGCGCCATAAATACCTATAATCAAAGCTACTATAGAAGCAAGCTCGATTAGAAGTCCGTTTTTAATGCCTTTATAAAGACCTAGAAGTAGGAATATTCCAAGAATAATATCAAGATAGTTCATACGTTAAAGATACTATTTTTAAGAACCTTGTTAAGTATATTTGCGGCTATGGCAAGAGACGAACAACTTAAAGAACGCTGGGATCAAATTGTAACTAAACTCTCGGCACGATTTGCAGACGGAGATACATTAGATCTGGACGCGATTATATATTTAATAGGAGTACAAGAGTTAGGGCAACCGGGTAAGCGATTTAAGAAAGATGACAAACTAGATTTAATGCATATTGCGATATGCAGACTTCTAGAGCCTTTTGGGTATTATAAATTTGATTATCAAGACGCAGATGGCTGGCCGCATTATGAAATCATAGATCAATTACCTACGCTTAAAGCCGGAGAACAATCTTTACTTATGAAAGAAGCAATTGTGCAGTATTTTCTAGAGAAAGAATTGATTAATTAATTGGGAAACAATATTATGCTTCTAGCACTTTTACAAGAGTTATTTCCCAATGATACGGGCCCTATTTATAAAGAAACGATCGCAGGTAGATTTCCTGTGGAGCCTTTTAATACATATAGTAATCTCATTTTTTTATTTATTGTAATTTACTTTGCAATCCGTATTTACAAGGAGCCAAAAAATCAATGGTTTCTGATGATTACTATACCATTCATTTTTATAGGCTACATAGGTGGCACCTTGTATCATGGGTTGCGTAATTCTGAAGCTTGGTTGCTTATAGATTGGGTTCCTATTAGAGGCTTAAGCTTTGCAGCAATATTATACTTTGTTTTTAAATGGAAGGATACCTGGAGAAAGCGATTGATATTTATAACTGCTATAGGAATAGCCTTTGTAGGACTTCGGTATTTACCGGTTAATGAAAATTTAGAGCATAATCTAGGTTATCTAATAAGTGCGCTTACTATTCTTATCCCTATTATTGGTTATTTAGCAAAAATAAAATGGCGTAATGCGAGACCGGCTATCATCGCATTCATCATATTTGGAGTTGCAGTAGCATTTAGAGTACTTGATACTAGACTTGATTTTGAGATATTCTGGATGGGAACCCACTGGTTATGGCACCTTTTTGGTGGTACAGCAGTATTCTTCATTCTACTATATATTTTTAGAGACAATAAAGCGCAAGCCGCCTATATTTCTTAAATTTGTGCCTTCCTAATTTAAAGGAATTATGTTAGAAAAAATAAAAGAACTTATTGCAGAAGCCGAAGCTTTTACAACTACTTCACTTGAAGAAACTGAAGCATTCAGAATTAAATTTCTAGGGAAGAAAGGGCTGTTTAATGCGTATTTTTCAGAATTTAAGAATATACCTAATGAGCAGAAGAAAGAGTTTGGGCAAACTATAAACACGCTTAAAACGGTTGTTCAAGATAAGGTAGATACGTTAAAAGCAAGTCTTGAGGTAGCCGATGATAAAGGTAGTTATGGAGACCTTACAAGACCAGGTGAGCCTGTAAATCTTGGTTCGCGCCATCCTATATCTATTGTAAAGAATCAAATAATAGATATTTTCTCCCGCATAGGTTTTGATGTTTCTGAAGGACCAGAGATTGAAGATGACTGGCATAATTTTACAGCATTAAATTTACCAGAATATCACCCTGCACGAGATATGCAGGATACTTTTTTTATTCAGACAAATCCTGATGTGCTGCTGCGCACACACACGTCTTCGGTACAAGTACGCTATATGGAAGCAAACAAGCCGCCTATACGTACAATTTCACCGGGAAGAGTTTATCGTAATGAAGCGATTTCTGCACGTTCACATTGCTTCTTTCATCAGGTAGAAGGTTTATATATTGACAAAGACGTTTCTTTTGCAGATTTAAAGCAAACCCTTCAGCATTTTACTACAGAAATGTTTGGCAAAAGCAAAATACGCCTTAGACCTTCATACTTTCCATTTACCGAGCCTAGTGCAGAGGTAGATGTATATTGGGGTCTGGAGACAGAAACCGACTATAAAATGACCAAAGGTACAGGCTGGTTAGAAATAATGGGCTGTGGTATGGTAGATCCTAACGTTCTTACAAACTGTGGGATTGATCCTAAAGAATATAGTGGTTTTGCATTCGGGATGGGTATAGATCGCATAGCTTTATTGCTGCATCAAATATCTGATATACGCTTGCTAAGCGAAAATGACTTACGCTTTCTTAACCAATTTAAGAGCGCACTTTAAAAAATTATTACTCTTATTTTTAATATAAAATAGTTGCTATGAAAAAGTATCTTGTAATTGCGGTTCTTCTTATTGCGTTGGTTGCAGTAGCTTATTTGACTTTTGTCATAGCAGCTATCAAAATTATGATAGGGAGTATTTTCTTAGGAATAATGGCTATTGCGCTACTAGCCTTATGGATAATGTGGAAAGTGAACGACTAGTATGCGTAAGGATATTGAAATACCTCAGGTTGCGGGAGTTTACGTAGCTGCTGTTAAAGATTTTAATGTAGAGCATCGCACACACGACTGGAATGCATATCTAATAAATGATACTGAGGATACTCTAGAAATGGTAATGATCGTTTCTAAAGGCTACGGTGAGGATAAAGTCACCAGCCAAATGCGTCATAAATTAGATGAATTGCCAGCTAAAGGGTACGCAAAGGTCGAATTTATTGAGGATAGTGTACTGGCACTTACAAATGAGTTTGCAGTTACTTATTTTCTAGACGGAAAACTTTTTGAAAAGAATTATGTATTTGATGCAGGTGTAATTTCTGATGCAAATACAGAGCCACTACCTTCTATGTTGCAAGAAGGTGTTTTGGCTAAGTAATCTAATCTACTTTTTCAGTAAGCTTTATAAATGTCTTCTTAGGGTCTTTACCTTTATATAGGATGTCATAAACGGCATTGATGATAGGGGTTTTAGCACCTAGTTTCTCATTGATTTTATAAGCACTTTCTGCTGCATAATATCCTTCAGCAACCATACTCATTTCCATTTGTGCACTTTTTACAGTATACCCTTTACCTATCATATTCCCAAACATTCTATTACGACTAAATACAGAATATCCTGTTACTAACAGATCCCCCAGATAGGCCGAATCATTAATGTTTCGTTTCATTTTGTGAACCTTTTTGATAAATTTCTTCATCTCTCGGATCGCATTACTCATTAGTACACTTTGAAAATTATCTCCATAACCCAAACCGTGCGCAATGCCCGCGGCAATAGCATAAATATTTTTGAGCATAGCTGCATACTCGGTACCTATAGTATCGTCACTTATAGTAGTTTTTATATAGTCGCTGCTTAAATGCTTTGCTACTATCTTAGCGTGCTCTTCATCTGCACAAGCAATAGTAAGATAAGACAAGCGCTCTAAAGCAACTTCTTCTGCATGGCAAGGCCCAGTAATCACACCTATATTTTCAAAAGGGATATCGTATTTATCATGAAAATGTGAGCCTACGATTTGCCCTGTTTCTGGTACAATACCTTTAATTGCCGAAAAAACAATTTTATTGTCAAAGCTAGCCGTAACCCGTTCTAGCTCTTTACCTACAAATGCAGAAGGAATAGCAAAAATTAAATAATCTGCGTATTTAATTATCTCATTAATGTCATTGCTAAGTTTAAGTTGAGAGGGGTTAAATTCTACAGCACTTAAATAATTAGGATTATGCTGCTCTTTTTTAATATGCTCCAGCGCATAGTTACTACGCATGTACCAGCCTACTTCTTCTAGGTTTTCTGATAACATTTTTACAATTGCAGTTGCCCAGCTTCCACCTCCTAAAACTCCAAATTTCAAGCTCATAATCGTTTTTTTACTACCTCAAAAATACTGAATTTCTAAACTACCTAACACCTTGAAAACCACCCCAATCATTTTTGGCACAGCCTTTGAATACCCATAATTATAATTCACAAGCAAGACGTCTCCGCTAGAATTCAGAAGCATCTAGTTTTAGATAAACTGTATGCTAACATTAATTAAATCGTATTATTATGAGAACTATAAAATTACTCAGCGGATTTGCACTTATACTTTCAGTATTTACATCTTGTTATACAGATACATTTATTGAAGATGAAGTGATTACAGGATCTTCTTTAAGTCTTGATGAAGCTCTTAGTGCATACGAACTTTGGTATGTAGATATTAATTTAACTAAGGGGAATGCCGGGATTCCATTTATGGACAAAGCATTTACACTTTCATTTATTAATGGTGATGTACGGGTAAATAATAATTTGGCAGGAATAGGAAATCAAGGGAATGGTTTTGGTATTAATGTGGGTTACTATGATCTTTTTGATTATGATTTAGATATAAGTCACGATATAGATGGATTTTATTCTTTTGAGGTGACTCTTTTGGCGGGAGGTAGATTGGAACTGTATAATAGAGCTACACGTACTTCTTACTATTTAAAGGGATATCAGCGTAATACGTTTGACTACGATCGCATTTTCTACGATAATATACATTTCTTCTTACAGGAATATGCGGTCTGGGAAAAAATCTATACAAGCCCTCAAGGGTTACAAAATGAATTTGATGCTGAAAACTTTTTACGTTTTCTACCAGTATCCAATAGTGGAAATTTTGAAAGTTCGCAAGATTTTAGAGGTTCTTCCATAAACACGATTTACTGGGATTATACAGGAATATATGAGGTGAGAGATGTTGTGAATAATGCATATATAAAGACATTGACATTAGATTACGATTATTTCCAAAACGAATTTTTTGAGCTGTCTATAATAGATGATTCTACAATTGCGTTATATCAACCTTCGACGGGAAGTGAATATCGCTTTAGAGGTAAAGGATATATTACCTACAAGACAGCTTCAGAAGGCAAAAGCAGAATTGAACAGACTTTAATTAAAAAAAATGGTAGTCAGTTAAGTCTCTAAAATATTAGATAGTTTTTGGTTGGTTAGTTGAAAATCGCTTTAGGATTAAGTTCTTAGAGCGATTTTTATTAAAAAAAGTTATAGAATCTCAAGTTGAAACTATGCTTATAAATATTCACATACATTTAAAACGCTCTTATTAAACTCTTAAGAAGCGTTTTTGTAATTTACATTCTTAAACTAACTAATAAGAAATAGAAGTTATGGGATTATTTTCATTCATTAAAAATGCTGGTGCTAAACTAGGCATTGGTAAAAGTACAGCGGAAGAGGCTGCAGAGAAAAAAGCGGAAGCTGCTGCTGCAACTGCTGAAGCAAATAAAAAAGCTGCTGCTTCTTTAAAAGAGACTATAGGAGATTTAGGCCTTGAAGTTGAGAATCTTGAAGTTACAATAAATGGTGAAGCCGCTGTTGTAAGTGGTAAAGCAAAAGATCAAACTACAAAAGAAAAGGTAGTGCTTGTTGTAGGAAATGTTGAAGGTATCGCACAAGTTGATGATAGACTAGAAGTTGAACATAAAGAGCCTGAGGCGCAGTTTCATACTGTAGAATCTGGTGACACTTTAAGTAAAATAGCTAAGAAATTTTATGGTAATGCAATGAAGTATCCTGTAATTTTTGAAGCAAATAAACCTATGCTTAAAGATCCAGACAAGATTTATCCTGGGCAAATGCTGCGTATTCCTAATCTTGATTAAAGGATTAATAAAAAAAAAGAGCCATTTACTTTCGTAAATGGCTCTTTTTTTTATCTATAAAAATTCATTTTATCAATATAGTCCCACACGGGATTAGATAAAAGTGGTCTGCAGTTTTTTCCTTCTTGTATTGCTTTTCTAATAAAAGTAGATGAAATCTCAACTACAGGAGCATTAATTACTTTTATGTTCTTATGATCTTTAAGGGAGTTCGTTGAGGTAATTTCAGAAATACGTGGATAAACATAAATCTGATGGTTTTCTAAAATCACTTCGTAGTTTTTCCACTTGTGAAGAGTTCTTAAATTGTCTTCACCCATTATTAAGCTAAACTCGTACTGTGGATATTTCTCTTTAAGATGTGCAAGCGTATTTGTTGTATAATTAGGTTGCGGCAAATTAAATTCAATTGTGCTGGGCTCAATCTTAGGGTAATCCTCAAGAGCTTCTAATAAGAGTTGGTATCTATGATTATTATCTAGAAGACTGCTCTTTTTTTTGAATGGATTGTGCGGTGTAAGTACCATCCAAACTTTATCTAGATCGCTATATTCTGCGAAGTGATTTGCAATTATGAGATGACCTATGTGAATAGGATTAAATGTCCCGAAATACAGCCCTATTTTCATAGAATCAATTCTTCTTTACAAAATTTGTAACCAGCTCATATGCTTCTATTAAAGCAACATCAAGATCGTTATTTTCAATAATATGATCAAATTGTGGGGCGGTAGCTAGTTCTATACTTGCTTTTGCCACGCGCATATTAATACGATCTTCACTTTCGGTTTTGCGCTTTTTTAATCTAATTTTTAACTCTTCGATACTAGGAGGTTTAACAAATACGGCAAGAGTGCGTTCTGGATATAATTTCTTTATATCTAAACCACCCACTACATCAATATCAAAAATTACATGTTTTCCCAGCTTCCAGATACGTTCTACTTCGCTTTTTAGCGTTCCATAAAAATTATCACGATAAACTTCTTCCCATTCTAAAAACTCATCAGCCTTGATGCGTCTTTTAAATTCTTTTAGCGATAAAAAATAATAATCAACACCATCTTTTTCAGTAGGTCTTGGTTCTCTTGATGCAGCAGAGATACTAAACTCGAGATTTAATTCTTCTTTAGCTAAAAGCCATCTTACAATGGTGGTTTTGCCACTTCCGCTAGGTGCAGAAAAAACAATTAATTTGCCTCCTTCAGTCATTTAAAGCACATTTAAAAGTTGTTCTTTTATTTTTTCTAGTTCGTCTTTCATACGCACTACAACTTGCTGCATAGGAGCGTAATTAGATTTTGAGCCTATGGTATTAATTTCACGACCCATTTCCTGGCTTATAAATGCCAGTTTTTTTCCATTAGAATCTTCAGACTTTAAAGATTTCTGAAAATATTCTAAGTGATTATTTAAGCGTACTTTTTCTTCGGTGATATCGTACTTTTCTAAATAATAGGTAAGTTCCTGTTCAAAACGGTTTTCATCCACATCAGCTTTAAGATCGCTCACAGCTTTAGTAAGACGTTCCCTTACTCCTAGCATACGTTCAGGGTCAATGGTTTTTACTTCCTCGAGGTAGGTAGAAATATTTGAAATTCGTAATTCAAAATCTTCTTTTAGTACTTTACCTTCGTCAAGTCTGTAATTCTCTATAGCGTTAAGAGCACTTTCTAACCCGGTAAGAATTGTTTGATATTCTTCTTCATCAATCTCGTCGCGTTCAGTTTTAAGTGCGTCAGGAAGTCTAACAGCCATCTTTAACAACTCTATATCATCTGCATCTGGAGTAACTACACGCAATTGCTTCATGTATTGCTGCACAACATCTGTATTTATAGAAGTGCTTGTTTCCTCTCCATTTAGTTCTACATATACGCTAAAATCGATTTTGCCACGCTCTAGTTTTTTAGCAACTATATTTCTCAATTCTAATTCATTCTCTCTGTAGAATGAGGGGATGCGAGCATTAAGATCAAGATTCTTACTGTTAAGAGATTTAATCTCAATGGTAATTTTTTTTGAGGGAAGTTGATTAACAGATTTCCCAAAACCGGTCATAGATTTTATCATGCAAATAATTTAATGGTCAAAGATAGCAAAACTGAATGGTTAACACTCTTAGGGAATTTGAGGAATCCACACCAATAGCTCTGCATTTAATTAAATGTTTGTAATTAAAGGGTTAAAAAATAAAGTATATTTTGCTAACAGGAATACTAGACCTTGATTACTGAAAAAGAGCGGTTACAGCGCTGAGCATTAGTTAATTTATTTCTAATGTAAATTGATATTAAATGTGCTTTTTCTACTTTCGGCCTATGATAAATTATATTTTTTCTGCTCTAATCTTTTTGATTGCATTTGATGGATGCAGTCAGGAAACTAAAGTTGACGAAGTTATTTATACAGCAACTTCACGAGGATTTTACAAAGAGGTACGAATTACAAATGACAGCTGTATAATTAAAAAGTCAAAAGATACCCTTGTTACAAAAGCGATTGCGCTAAATACCAGTCAGAAAAACAATTTAAATGAAATTTTACGTAAAATATCTTTAGAGAAACTTAATAAAATAGCAGCACCGTCTGAAGCTCATACCTATGATGGTGCAGCAATGGCAACTCTAAAAGTTAAAAAAGGTGATTCACTTTTAGAGACGCGAACTTTTGATCACGGTAATCCACCCAAGCAGCTTGTAGATCTCGTTAATCTGATGCTGGGTTTTGAGGGATAGTATGTAATAACTATAAACACAAAGAGCTCCCTAAAAGGAGCTCTTTGTGTTTATAAGAATTAGCTTATAGCTTTCGCAGCCAGATATTTCTAAAGCTAACCGGGTTTCCGTGATCCTGTAATTTAATCGGACCTTCGCCGTGTGCTTCATTTTTAGGTTTTCCTATATATTCTGTAGTACCCTGTATCTCTACATTATCTTGAACTAAAACACCATTGTGCAAAACAGTTACGGTAGCAGATTGTGTCTTGTTACCATCTGCATCAAATACAGGTTGATGATAAATGATGTCATAGGTCTGCCATTCTTTAGTAGGTTTTGTAGCATTTGCAAGTGGTATAGATTGCTTATAAATTGCAGTAGCTTGCCCATTAGAATAGGTACGGTTCTCGAAGCTGTTGAGTACTTGTACTTCGTATAATCCTTGTAAAAAGATCCCACTATTACCTCGACCTTGACCTTCTCCTTCTACGACTTGCGGAGCTTGCCATTCAACGTGCAACTGCATGTCACCATAAGATTCTTTTGTTTGGATGTCTCCCGTACCGCCTACAACCGTCATAGAGCCGTCTTTATTTATTTGCCAAGGGGCATTAACAATAGAATCTGTGGCACTTTTCCAAGCATTAAGATTTTCACCATTAAATAAGACAATAGCGTCAGAAGGAACTCCGTTTTCGTTAAAAGTTACAACTGCAGGTTCTGGTTCCCAGACTTCAGTTTCTTTAGGATCTGTAATAGGAGCTTCTTCAACGACTGATGTGGTATCGGTTACGGATGTTGTTAAATCCTCTTTCTTTTTTTCTTCGGAAGTATTACAAGAAATTAATAATCCTGCAACTAAAGCCGGAAGTACAAATGCTTTTCTAATCATTATTTTAAAGTTGTTTAATTTTTATATTTCTGTAAGAAACTTGATTGCCGTGGTCTTGTAAAGCAATTTTTCCGGTTTTTACTTTAGCAAATGCTTCCCAATCTGCGAATTTTGATTTTGCAACCATAGCATCCCATTCTTCACCAGACACCGGGAATGTGACAACCTCTTGACCATTCATTACCACACTACCTTTGTTAGTATTATGATCTATTGTTATCTCATAAGTATTCCACTCACCGGCAGATTTAACAACACCTTCTGGAGCTGCAATCATATCATACAATGCACCAGAACGGTGTGTGGTTCCTGCCTTTGCATCTGGATGGCGTTCATCATCAAGAACTTGTATTTCTGCACCTGTATAGTAAGGCTCATTGAATTTTGGATCTTCTTGTACACCCCATAAAATACCGCTATTTCCACCTTCTGAAATCTTCCAGTCAAGGCTTAATACAAAGCTAGTATATGTGCTGTCTGTTACTAGATTTTCGGTACCATCTCTTTTTTCTGCAGGTGTGAATACCAGTGCTTCATCTTCGATTTTCCATTGCGTAGGTTCAGCCCCATTATACACATGCCAATTGTCGAGGTTGCTACCATCAAAAAGAATAGTCCATTCCTCTTGCGGTTGAGTTTCTTCAGTTTCTGAAACTGCTACAGTTTCATTTTCAGCATTTTTCGTCTGTTCTTTACAAGATGCAAAGAGCGCGATAGCAAGTCCTAAGGATAAAGTGAATTTTTTCATTGTTTTTATATTTTAAATACCTAAAATTCGTTTCAGTTTTGCTTCATCTGTTTCCGCACCAGCAAAATCGTCAAAAGCTTTTTCGGTAGCCTCTATTATGTGACCGGCTATAAATGGAGCACCTTCCCGGGCCCCTTGTTCTGGAGATTTGATACAGCATTCCCATTCCATAACTGCCCAAACATCACAGCTATATTCTGTAAGTTTAGTAAATATGGTTTTAAAATCTATTTGTCCGTCTCCTGGAGAGCGATAGCGTCCTGCGCGATCTTTCCAATCGCCATAACCTCCAAAAACACCTTTTTTACCCGTAGGATTAAACTCTGAATCCTTTACGTGAAACATTTTTATAAACTCGTGATAATTGTCTATATACTCGATATAGTCTAATTGCTGAAGTACAAAATGACTAGGATCATATAAAATATTTACACGTTTGTGATTGCCTGTAGCTTCTCGAAAACGTTCAAAAGTTACTCCGTCGTGAATATCTTCACCAGGGTGTACTTCATAACATACATCTACACCTTGCTCATCAAAAGCATTCAAAATAGGAGTCCAGCGTTCTGCCAGTTCTTTAAATCCTAATTCTACTAATCCTGGAGGGCGCTGTGGCCATGGATGAAAAGTGTGCCATAGTAATGCTCCACTAAATGTACCGTGAACATCAATACCTAAATTTCTACTCGCTTTTGCAGCACTCATTAATTGGTCAACTGCCCACGCCTGACGCTTTTTTGGATTATTTTTAAAACCGTCTGGAGCAAAATTGTCAAACATCTCATCATATGCAGGATGTACAGCAACTAATTGCCCTTGAAGATGTGTACATAGTTCGGTGATCTCTAAGCCGTAGCTATTTACTTTGCCTTTAAGCTCGTCGCAGTATGTTTTGCTTTCTGCTGCTTTTTTTAGATCGATTAAACGAGTTTCCCAAGTAGGGATTTGAATTCCTTTATAACCTAGATTGCTTGCCCATTTACACAATCCGTCAAGAGAATTGAAGGGTTCTTTATCGTCCATAAACTGAGCGAGAAAAACTGCAGGGCCTTTTATGGTTTTCATTTGGTTGTTTATTTTATATAAACACAGCGTCTCTCAAGACGCTGTGTTTAATTATTAATTTTTTAAGCTAACCCAAGCAGCGTTATTATCGCTTGAAGCTACAGAAGCGTATATAAACTGCATACCGCGTAAGCCGTCATCTATAGTAGGAAAATCTGGTCTTTCAGATAGGTCAGCTCCATTCTCTACCGCTTCAACTTCTTTTGCAAAGCTGCGGTATATAGTAGCAAAACCTTCTAAGTAACCTTCCGGATGACCTGGAGGAACTCGTGTATATTCGGTAGATTCTGGGTATGTGCCATTACCACCAGGAGTGAAAATCTGCTTGGGTTTATCTAACCAATAGGCTGTTAATTCATTAGGATTTTCCTGATACCAAGCTACGCTTCCTTTTGTTCCATAAATACGTATGCCCAGATTGTTTTCTTCTCCTGTAGCTATTTGAGATATACTCAAAGAACCCTTAGTGTTTCCTTCTAAACGTAATAAAATATTACCATCATCATCGAGAACGCGACCGGCGCCAAAGCTACTTAAGTCTGCAGCTACCTCTACAATTTTTTTACCTGTAATGTACTCTGTTAAGTTTTCTGCGTGGGTACCTATATCGCCTAATGCACCACCTATTCCAGATTTTTTAGGATCTACACGCCATGAAGCTTGTTTGTTTTCGGTTTCTTCAACCGCAGTTGACATCCACCCTTGTAAATAGTGTACAACCACTTTACGCAATTCGCCAAGCTCTCCATTTGCTATCATCAATCGAGCTTGTTTAACCATAGGATAGCCCGTGTAATTATGTGTTAGAGCAAAAATTTTACCGCTGCTTTTTACTACTTTTTGAAGATCAAATGCTTCTTCTAGCGTTAATGTTACGGGCTTATCGCAAATAACATGAAAGCCAGATTCAAGCGCTAATTTTGCAGGTGGAAAATGCATATGATTAGGAGTGACAATGGCAACAAAATCCATACGCTCATTTTCTGGAAGTTCTGCTTCCTTTTTAATCATTTCCTCAAAGCTTTTGTAAGCGCGCTCAGGAGCTACTCCCAAAGCTTCAGCAGACTGCAGACTACGTTCTGCATCACTGCTAAACGCCCCACAAACCAAGTCGATCATTCCATCTATTCTGGAGGCTCTACGGTGTACATCTCCTATAAAAGAGCCTTGACCGCCGCCTACCATTCCCATCTTAAGTTTTTTCATCTTATAAATGTTTTTCTTCTACTTTTTCATTCTTGAAGAATATAGCAAAAAGAACCATAACCACTACTGCAAAAAGTACCGGAAATGTCCAGATGCCATTCCAATCGTGAACCCCTTCACTAATTAAATTACTGTCTGTAACTTTTCCTGCTATAAAAAATCCCACAAGCATTCCTACTCCGTAAGTTGCTAATGTGATAAGACCTTGCGCAGAACTTTTAAATTTCTCTCCTGCTTTACTATCTGTATAAATCTGTCCTGATACAAAGAAGAAATCATAACAAACGCCGTGAAGCGCGATTCCTATAAATAACATAACAACTAGCTCGTCTGCATTACCATAAGCAAATAATAAGTAGCGTACTGCCCAAGCAGCCATACCTATTAATAAAGTATATTTTACACCAAAACGCTTAAAGAATAAGGGTAGTAACAGCATAAATAAAACCTCAGATACTTGACCTATTGCTGCTTTTGCAGTTGATCCTTCCATACCTATTTCAGTAAGAAACGGACTCAAATTCTGATAATAAAACGCTAGTGGAATACATATTAAGATTGAAGAAGCAAAGAACACTAGGAAATTTCGGTCTTTTAAAAGAGATAAAGCATCAAGACCAAGGATGTCACGAATTCCTACTTTTTCACCTTTTGCAACAACAGGTGGAGTTTTTGGCAAGGTAAAACTGAAAATCCCTAGAACTGCTGAAGCTATTGCGGTCATTAAGAATGTGTTTTTAAGAGCGCCATCTGCAAGGGCTTCTGTACTATCCCAGAAAAATACATAGCTAATCACAACACCAGCAACAATCCATCCTATGGTACCAAATACACGTATGTATGAAAACTCTTTAGCCGGATCTTTAAGTTGTCTAAATGAAACCGAATTTACTAAAGCCAGTGTAGGCATATAAGCAATCATATACCCTAAAACATAAGGATAGAAAGCCGCAAAATCTGTAGCATTTGCCATTTGATACATAAGTACGGCGCCAATTAAATGTAAAACACCTAGAATACGCTCGGCATTAAAGTAACGATCTGCAATTAACCCTATAATAAAAGGAGCAATGATAGCTCCCCAGGATTGAGTAGAAAATGCAGCGCCAATTTCACCGGCATTAGCATTTAAATTTTGACCCATAAATGTACCTAAGGTTACAAACCAACCTCCCCAGATAAAGAACTCCAGGAACATCATAATTGAGAGTTGTACGCGAATAAATGATTTCATAAAATAGTTAGTTAAGATTTTGTGCTGCAGCAAGCAGTAATTCTTTGGTTTTTATAATTCCTTGTTCGGCAGTAAGATTGTTGCCTTCATATTCTACACCTATATATCCTTGATAACCGGCGTCTTTTACTAATTGAAGAATTTTTGAAAAATCCATTGAAGTCTCGTTACCGTTCTGGTCAAAGTTATAGGTCTTGGCACTAACAGCTAAAGCTTTTGGCATCATTTCTTCAATACCTTGATAACGTGGATATTCTTCTAGGCAAGCGCCATCCCATTGTGCACCATTTTCACGTTTCATACAAAAATTACCGAAGTCAGGAAGTGTACCACAGTTAGGTTTATCTATAGTATTAATGACCTGCATAAGTAATTTTGCGTTAGAAGAAAAGCCACCGTGATTTTCTACAATCACTTCGATATTTTTTGTAGCTCCATAGTCTGACAATTTCCCAAGACCGTCTATTGCGCTATTTTTCCAAACTTCCTCATCCGGAGCGCCTATCAAATTAACCCGAATAGCGTGACAACCTAAATAAGCGGCGGCATCAATCCATTTTTTGTGATCTTCAACAGCTTGATTACGCTCTTGTTCATTTGCAGCTGCAAGATTACCTTCTGCGTCAACCATTATTAAAACATTATCGACATTAAATGCTTCAGACTTCGATTTTAATATGGGAAGTATAGAATCTAATGCTACTTGATCACTAGAATAAGTTTCCATAAGTGGAGTGTAAAGTTGGCTTACATATTCTATTCCTTCAAAACCCATTTCGCGGGCTTTTTCGGCAAAATCCATTGGGCTCATTTCACCATTGCGTATTGCTTCATTAAGCGACCATTGTGCTAAAGAAATTTTAAAAAAAGGGTCATTTTGAGCAACTACAACGCTTTCATTGACATTTTTTTCAATTTTTTTTTCGCTTTTACATGACATTACAGCGACAACTGTAAGTGATGCTAATAGGAGTTTAATGTTCATTGGCTAAGCAAATTAGGTTGTTTCTAGTTGAGTGCAATAACGTATGTTTTACACTTAAAACATATAAGATCTCTAAATTATACTTTTTTTGGTTTAACTAAAAAATAACTTAAAATTTATATATTTGATAGTATTGGCTAGAATATATTATCAAAAAACTAGAAAAAACGTGAGTAGTATTAAACCTGAAGAGATGTACGATGCCATTGTGGTAGGTACTGGAATTAGCGGTGGCTGGGCCGCCAAAGAGTTAAGTGAACAAGGTCTAAAGACTTTAGTTCTTGAACGTGGTCGTATGGTAAGGCATATTGAAGATTATCCTACCATGAATATGGATCCTTGGGATTTTAAATTCAAAGGACAGCCTACAAAAGAAGAGGAGGCAAAACAGTTTAAGCAAGCGCGTACAGGTTATACTACAAACAAAGCGCATAGTCACTTTTTTGTAAACGATTTAGAGCATCCTTATAATGAAACTAAGCGTTTTGACTGGATGCGAGGATATCACGTAGGAGGTCGTTCTATTATGTGGGGCCGTCAAAGTTATCGTTTGAGTGATATAGATTTTGAAGCAAATAAAAAAGAGGGCGTAGCAGTAGACTGGCCGGTACGTTACAAAGATATTGCTCCTTGGTATGACAAGGTTGAAGAATACATAGGTGTGAGTGGTGAGAACTTAGGGCTTCCTCAGTTGCCAGATGGTAACTTTGGACCACCAATGGATCTTAACTGTGTAGAAGAGCACCTTAAGAAGAATATGGCTCAAAATTACAAAGATCGTCTGGTAACCATAGGTCGTACAGCACATATTACTTATACAGATAAAACATTTGAAGGGCGTTCTGCGTGCCAGTACCGAAACAGATGTATGCGCGGTTGCCCATTTGGTGCTTACTTTAGTAGTAATTCATCTACGTTGCCAGCAGCAGAAAAGACAGGCAATATGACTTTGCGACCTTTTAGTATTGTTAAAGAAGTTATATATGATGACACTACTAAATTAGCAACTGGAGTAAAAGTTATTGATGCAGAAACTAAGGAGGAAATGACTTTTAACGCTAAAGTCATCTTTTTATGTGCATCTGCGATTGCTTCTGCATCTATTTTGATGCAGTCAAAATCAGATCGTTTTCCTAATGGATTAGGAAATGATAGTGGAGAGTTAGGGCACAATATAATGGACCACCATTTTCAGGTAGGTGCTTCCGGTAAATTTGATGGCTATCACGATAAATATTATAAAGGCCGCCGTGCAAACGGATTATATATACCTCGTTTTAGGAATGTAGGTGGTGAGACCGATCAACCTAACTTTAAGAGAGGTTATGGATATCAAGGTGGTGCAAGCCGAGGTGACTGGACCGAAGCAGTAGCTGAAATGAAATATGGAGAAGATTTAAAGAAGGCAATTTCTGAACCAGGTGACTGGACAATAGGAATTACAGCTTTTGGTGAATGTTTGCCATACCACGAAAACAAAATGACCTTAGATTATGATAAGGTTGATAAATGGGGAATCCCAACGATCACATTTGATGCAGAGTGGAAAGAGAACGAGTGGGAGATGCGTAAAGATATGAAGCAGCAGGCAGTAGAAATGCTTACCAATGCTGGCTTTAAAGATGTAAAACCTTACGACAATCCTGGAGCTCCAGGTTTAGGAATTCATGAAATGGGTACTGCTCGTATGGGTAGAGATCCTAAAACATCGGTTCTTAATGGAAACAACCAAGTACATGCTGTACCTAATGTTTATGTTACAGACGGTGCATTTATGACTTCTGCTAGTTGTGTAAATCCATCATTAACTTATATGGCATTTACTGCGCGTGCAGCCGCACACGCAGCAGAGCAATTTAAAAACGGAAAATTCGCATAATTATGAAAAGAAGAGAGGTTTTAAAAAATATTGGTCTGGGAGCCGGCTATGTTATGGTAGCTCCAGCCGTTTTTAACTTATTGCAAAGTTGTAAAAGCGAACCTAAAAGCGACTGGGAGCCTGTTTATTTAAATGCGGCTAATGGATATGCTTTAACTAAAATACTTGATGTTATTTTACCTAAAGGAGATACACCGGGTGCTTCAGATTTAAATCTTGCACAGTTTATTGACAGCTACATGAACGAAGTAGCGGGAGACAAGCAAAAAGAAGAATTTAAATCTGGCGCAAATGCATTTGCATTAAGCTTTAAAGAGAATTTTGATAAAGAATTAGTCGATGCAGATGATGAGGATTTTGAAAAAGCGGTAGCAAAGTATCTTGGGGCAGATAACGAAACCAGAGATGCTTACGTTAAACGTATTTCTGAAACTCAGGATCCAGATGCTCCAAAAGCTGATTTTGATGCTCACGCAGGATCGTATGCTTACCTAAGTGCGGTAAGAGATCTTGGAATCTGGGGATGGAAAAACAGCGAAGAGGTAGGAGAGAATGTAATGTGGTACGATCCTATTCCAGGGGCTTATATAGGCTGTATGCCAGAATCTGAAGCAGGCGCAGGAAAAGCAATGTCACTGTAATGAAAAGACGTTTATTTATACAAAAAGGAGCCCTTAGTGGCTCCTTTTTAGCTCTGGGTGGTACAGAGTTATTTGCATTACAGAATACTGTAAATGCAATGCCCAAGCATCATTTCAACTTAAATTATGCGCCGCACTTAGGGATGTTTAAAAATAGTGCAGGTAATGATCCTATTGCGCAAATAAATTTTATGGCCGACCAGGGATTTACAGCATTTGAGGATAATGAAATGCGTAATCGAGAGGTTTCAGAGCAAAACAGGATTGCTGAGGTAATGCGTTCACGTAATATGCAAATGGGTGTATTTGTAGCACATAAAATTTATTGGACCACTCCCAATCTTACTAGCGGCAATCAAAATTTGCGGGATGAATTTCTCTCAGACATAAAAGCTTCTATAAGTGTGGCAAAACGCGTTAATGCAAAATTTATGACAGTTGTACCGGGTTATATAGATATGACTCAAAATATAAACTATCAAACGGCTCATGTAATTGAAACGCTTAAACAAGCTTCTGCATTATTAGAGCCAGAGGGACTAGTAATGGTTTTGGAACCACTTAATTTTTATAACCATCCCGGATTATTTTTAAAAGAAAGTGGACAAGCTTATCAAATTTGCAAAGCAGTTGATAGTCCTTCGTGTAAAATACTTTTTGATATTTATCATCAACAAATACAAGAAGGTAACTTAATACCTAATATAGACGCATGTTGGGATGAGATCGCTTATTTTCAAATGGGTGATAATCCCGGTAGAAAAGAGCCAACAACAGGTGAGATTAATTATAAAAATATATTCAGGCATATTCACAAAAAAGGCTTCAATGGAATTTTGGGGATGGAGCATGGTAACTCGATTTCCGGTATAGCAGGAGAACAAGCAGTTATAGATGCCTACGTCGCGTGTGATAATTTTATATAGCAACTAATAGTAAAAAAACAGCGGGTGTTAACTCAAAAAGTTAACACCCGCTGTTTTTTTTTGATTCCGGAGAATGATAGAACTAGCGTTTATTCTTTTTAAGATCCAAATAAACCCCATTTGTCCAGCCAAAACCATCTTGCGTGGGATATTCTCCTCCTCCGGCAACTAATGTGGTGTCAATCACATTGTATTTTTCAAGCATTTTGCCGGTGCGTTTATAAACCTGATCATTAAGATTTAGCCAGCGAGAAGTAATTTTTTCGGCTAATGTATTTTTTCCATAAGATTCTAATCCGCGTACAGCGAGCCATTGGTGAGGTGGCCAGCCATTAGGACTGTCCCATTGTTGTTTATTTAATTCAAGTGTTGTTACCAGTCCGCCTGGTTTTAAAAATTGATTTTCCAAAACTTGAGAAACTGACTCTGCTTGTTTTTCTGAAGCTAATTTGAAATATAATGGATAAACCATAGCGAGTGAAAGGGTAGGGGAAGCTTCCTTTTTCATCATATTATAATCTACATATGTACCCTTCCTTTTGTCCCACAAATACGTGTCTATAGCTTTTTTACGGAGTGATGCAGCCTGTTCTAATGCTGTTGATCCTTCCTGGTCATTTGCATATTTGCGTACCTCTGCTAATGTTTGTTCTAGGTTGTAAAGAAGCGCATTAAGATCTACGGGGATAATCTCTGTAGTTTGAATAGTAGCAATGTCATTAGGATCTTCAAACCATCTGCTGCTAAAATCCCACCCACTCTCGCATGCTGCTGAAATATTTAAATATACCTCTGCTGCATTACGTCCAGATTCTTCAGCAGTAGTGACATCTTCTAGATAGCTTTCTGCTCGTGGAGTTGTCGTATTGCTGTAATATCTATTCAAAAAGCTTCCATCTGGCATTTTAATTACCCGATCTATAGCAGCATCTGAAGCAAGGGTTTCACTGCCTTTCATCCAGAATTCATATTCTTTTTCAAGCGCATCATGATACTTGAGATACACCTCACGCTCTTCTTTTATTTCAGCTAAAAGATTTACCATTTCAGCAAAAAACGGAGGTTGTGAACGACCCAGATAGTAAGTTCTGTTTCCGTTAGGTATAAAGCCAATAGTTTCAATTTGATAAGAAAAATTGTCTAATATATTTTCTATTAGGTCTATTTCGCCTGCCTCTTTTAAGCCTAGAAGAATAAAATAACTATCCCAGTAATAAACCTCTTGAAAGCGACCGCCAGGAACTATGTAAGCGTTAGGTAGAGAAATTCTCGAGCCATTTTCTACGGCATCTGCATCTCTTTTTAAATAGGGCCATAATGCATTAATATGCTCAGAAGTAGATAGAGTAGTATCAGATTTGAATGTCGAAGTAGCTATTTCGGGAAGTGTAAAATTATCGAGCACAAAGGTTTTTAAATCAAAATCGGGTTGATTTTTTAGTTTTTTGTATCGAGCTAAAATTGTATCTGATGAAAACTTAGGTTCACAATCTACAAAGGTTTTTCCGTCAGGAAAAACACGATTCGTTTGTACTGCAACTAATAATTCACCAAAACGTTCTAAAGGATCTAAATTTTTATTTGGAAAACTATCAGATTCCTGATCTATAGTTTGGGTTTGAGATTCTTTTTTACAGGAAGTAAAAGATAGGGTCATTACAAGTACGAGTATGATGGAGTAGTAAGTTTTCATAATTTTTATAAAGCTAAAAAGCCCAAAAATTATTCAGTTCAATAACTTTTGGGCTTTTGATTAGAATATAAGATGTTGTCTTATTCTACAATAAATTTACCTTTCATTACACTGTAATGACCGGGGAAGCTACATATAAAATCATAAGTTCCAGGTTCTGGAGCATCAAATTCTATAGTGTCTGATTGACCGCCACCTATCATTTTTGTGTGAACAATTACAGCATCTGTATCTTCAGGGATATAGTCGTTATCTCTTGCTGCAGAGGCTTTAGCTCCAAAGGCAGGAATTTCCGTTCCTTGAGTTAATAAAACAAAATTGTGTCCCATTACTTCAACTGGCTGCTTCCCGGTGTGACGAAGGGTCAATTTTACTTTTTTACCTGCTGCTACGCGTATTTCATTTTTATCAAATTGCATTAAATCTGTAGCCAGAAGAACTACTTCTGTTACATTTTCATCTGCTTTTTTTGATGTTGAAGAAGTATTAGAACCAATTTTTACTTCCTCTTTTTCTTCCTTATTTTCTTTATCACCGCAGTTAACTAAAACAAGTGATAGTGCTAAAAGAAATGTGAATTTTAATGTTTTCATTAAGTTTTATTTTAAGTAAGGGCTAATATACGCAAGAATTTAGAGTACACCAACACCGGTATGACGTTAATAGTGGTAAAGTTAAGAATTACGATGCGCCTGTGCGTTAAAAAATTCTACTGTTCTTTTTTCATTATAAGTAATTCCTTTACCCGAAATAAACCCTACGTGACCACCGCGTTCTGGCATCTCAAGATGTAAATATTCGTGATTTGCAGATAAATCTATAGGATAGCATTTTTCATTCAAAAAGCTGTCGTCTTTTGCATTAAGCAACAAAACGGGTAATTTAATATTTTTAAGAAACTGCCTGCTACTGCTTTTAGTATAGTAATCTAGTGCATCTGTAAAGCCATGAGCAGGAGCCGTGTAATACTCGTCAAACAAACGAAGAGATCTTATTTTTTTGTAATTATCTAACGTTAGATGCTCTGGATAATGGGAGAGCTTCATTTTATATTTTGCTCTCAAATCTTTTAAGAAAGACCACCTATATACCCAGTTGCCAGGTTTTTCTAAAGCTCCTAAAGAATCGTACAAATCTACTGGGGTAGAAATGGCTACGGCTGCGGCTAAATTCGACGGTCGTTCTCTCTCTTCCCCCAGATACTTTAAAATTAAATTGCCACCTAAGCTAAACCCGCATAGATATAAAGAAGAGTCATTATATTTAGTGTTTATATGACTTATAATCTCTGCAACATCTTCTGATGCGCCAGAATGATACGATCTCAATTTGCTATTAATTTCACCACTACAACTTCGTAAATTCACTGCAGCACAGAGATATCCGTTGTCTAGTAATTGCTTAATAGTTCCCAGCATATACGTTCTTTTTGCGGTACCCTCAAGACCGTGAAAAAGAAGAACAATTTTTGAATTTCCCTTTGTATTCTGGGGGAAACTCCAATCTATATCTATAAAATCTTCGTCACTTAATACAAGGCGCTCCCGTTTTTGTTTAACACCATATACACGTCTAAATTTTGCTGCAAAAATGGTGTTGAAATGAGAATTCCTAAATGGACCTTTAGGTTTGTATGTAGAAGGAATTAAAGGCATTAATATAAAATATCGTCTTTAGGTTTTATAGTTTCGGGTAAGTCTTCTTCATTTAACATATCTCTCAAGTCGATTTCTATAGTTCTGCAAAGAGCCGTCATAGGGACATCATTTGCCTTACCTTCAAAAGGGTCTTCACTGTTGTCTCCTACATATTCCATAGTAGTAAAAATCCACATAATTAATACAGTAAATGGAATCATTTGAAGAAAGAGAAACGAGATTTGTCTTGCAGGTTCTATATCTTCGGAAACGTGATTCTCAAAAATATTTAATAACCCAAGCGGAAGTAACAGTACAAAAATCCATGTAAATACTTTTGAGAAATATCCATATTGTCTGGGAAATGGCGTGTTTTTGATACGCTCACACATTCCTTGAAAATCATAGAATTTACCAAGTGCTTCTTGTAATTGCATTTCCTGAAAGCCATCTATAACTTGATCTTTTCTTAATCGCTGAATAATTAAAGCTTGATTTTTTATGAGATGTGTTGCAGGATTTGCTCGGTTTTTTGTCTCTTCATATTCACTGTGACCTACATATTGATGTGCTTCACTGCTATCTTGATTACGTTCTGCGTGACGGTCAAATAAACGCTCTATTAAAAGCCCTTCTTGAAGACTCCAGCTTCGGGGTTGTCTTAATTGAACACGTAATGCATTTAACCACGCTATATGTCTGTAAAATAAATCTCTCTTAATTTCTTGCTCAACTACAGGGTCATCAATGCTTATTAAGCTTAATACCCGCACTCCCCACGTACGACTCCAGTTAACAATCATTCCCCATATTTTACGACCTTCCCAAAAACGATCATAACTCTGACTGTTTTTAAAACCCAGATAAAAAGAGACCGCAATACCTATCACTGTTAACGGCTCAAAAGGGATATCTATAAAATACCATCCTAAATCGTGATAAACGAAAAAGATAGTTAAGGAATAAATTAGAAAAAAAATGAGTTCTTTCCAGGTGTAGCGCAGGATTAACTTCCAGCTAATATTTCTTCTAATTAACATATTTCAATTTTGTGTTGTCAAAGATAGTGGGATTTGTTTCTACAGTAATGGCTATTAAGGTAAATTTAAAATAGTATGCACGCATAGGATATTTCAATATCTTTGTGCTTTAAATAATAACTATGTACAAGAAAGATTTTGAAATTAGGTGGAGTGATATAGATGCAAACAGACATCTTGCAAATAGCGCATACATTAATTTTATGAGTCACACGCGTATGGCTTTTTTAATGGAAAATGGTTTTGGGCAGCAAGAAATGGCTAAACATAACATAGGCCCTGTCGTGTTTTATGAGCATATGTATTACTTTAAAGAAGTGTTTGCCGGTAAACCGGTAAGTGTCACATTACAATTAAAGGGAATCTCAGAAGATGGAATGTACTTTGAGTTTCAGCATGATTTCTATGATTATAAAGGAAGAAATTTTGCTAGTTGTGAGATGATGGGTGCCTGGATAGATTTAAAAGAGCGTAAACTTATAAGTCTTCCGGAAGAATTATATGCAAATCTCTCATCGTTAGAACGAACCGAAGATTTTAAAATCCTTACTAAAGAAGACACGCGACGTTTCGGCAAAAAGCCAAATGATCTAAGTGCTTAAGTAACTTTAGATTTTTTAGTACGGGTAGATAGATAAACACCTGCAAATATTAATAGGCCGGCTAGTGCTCTTACCGGCGTTATACGGTCTGCTCCTACAAGAACAGCAAATATTACAGCTATTAAAGGTTGTAAATAAATAAATGCACCTACAGTTGAGGCCTTGAGGGTCTTAAGTGCATACAAGTTTAAAAAGTAGGTTGAAAATGTGGTTCCTACCACTACAAATAGCATAATCCAGATTACCCGTGTAGGTAAATCTAACCAGTTAACATTGGTGAATTCTGAAATGGTAAAAGGCAGATTTAAGAATACACCAGTTAAAAACAGCCATTTCATAAGTGTCACTGTTGAATATTTATTTGTAATAGGTTTTACTAATATTAAGTATATGGCATAAGTAGCCCCATTAATAAAATAAAGAACATTTCCCAGCGGTATATTAGGAGCGTTTGCCTGTGTTGAAGCACCAAAGAGAACCAGCACTAAGGCGCCTAACATCCCAATTGCAATTCCGATGATTTTAATCGGTGATATTTTTTCTTTTAAAAATATAGCTGATAAAACAAGTAAAATAACCGGTGATAATGTGATAATAACAGAACTGTTAATGGGTGTTGATAAGCTTAAGCCTTTAAAAAATGCAAGCATATTAATAAACATTCCAAAAACAGCGCAGCCAAAAAGTCGCAAGTAGTCTTTGGGATCTACTTTTTCTGACTTTGTAAAGAGGCTTGCAATCCAGAAAAGAGCTGCCGCTCCTACCACCCGCAATAAAATAAAGCCGTATGCGCCTATATACTGTGGCATAACCCCTTTAGCAAGTGTATGGTTTACGCCATAAATAGTGCTGGCACCAGTTGCTGCTAAAAGTGCTAATACCCGCTTATCCATAATTTAAGAGTGTATTGAAGCTTTAGCTTCAGCTACGACATTTTTGCTGTTACCTATAAATATTTTATCATTATTTACAATTACAGGTCTTTTGAGAAAGGTATAATGTTCTAAAATTAACTCCTCATAATCCTGCTCTTCCAGATTTTGTGTGTTTAGATCTCGTTCTCTATACAAGCGCGCACGTTTATTAAAGAGCATTTCAAAACTGCCGCAAAGATTATGCAGTTCATCGAGTTGCTCCTCGGTAATAGGATCTGTCTTTAAATCCTGTTTAATAAATGCAGAAGGGAGTTCCACTTCCTTTAAAATTCGTGTACAGGTATCACAAGTAGATAAGTAATAGACTTTTTTCAAAATAAGAAATTTAGAGATTCAGTAAGGTACAAAGTAATTGCATTTAGCGCAAAAATGGTACTTTTAGAAAAACTTACATTATGGGCTTCACGTTTGATTATACTTTAGATATTACTCGCAAAAATCGTGAACTGTTAAAAGGGTTTTTGAAAACAACAACCTTACAGGATTTAAATAAAATTCCTGCTGGTTTTAATAATAACATTATCTGGAATATTGCTCACGTCATCGCAACACAACAAATCCTTGTATATAAATTTAGTGGTAATGAAACCCGGGTTTCTCAGGATTTTATAGAGAGGTATCGCAAAGGTACCAGACCTGAGCAAGATATTGCACAAAGTAATCTTATAACTATATGCGAATTATTATCTACTACGATAGATTGCATGGCAGAAGATTATAAGGCAGGTATATTTAAAGATTACAATTCGTACACGGTTTCTACTGGGAGTACCTTAACTACAGTTGAAGAGGCTATAACGTTCAATAATTTTCATGAAGGAATACACTTCGGTTCCATTTTGGCCTTGCGTCGTGCTATAAATCTATCGAAAGGTATTCTTTAACCTCCTCAAGGGATAAGGTGATTATTATTTGCCCTTCTGCATAGGAGGCAACCTCATAAGGATTATATATCAGAAGCAGCTCTTGATCGTTGAACCCTACATTAGCCGGTAAAATAAATTCTTCATTTTCAAAAAAGTAACCTGTGCTGTTTATATTTTCTTCGGCAGCAATACCTTTTTGTTTTTTGAATTTCGTTTCAGCTAACTTTAAAAATTCGGTTTGATTCTTAATCAAATCATTTATTGATAAGGTCTTTCCGGTACTCTTATCAAAGTTTAAATATGATGTGCTTCCATAGCCGTGCGCCCCTCCCCAATAGCTGTAGTTCTCAATACTCATACTCAACAAAACATCTGTATTTGAGCTTATAGAAGACTTGCTGGTAAATACATATTCTGCGGAAGCATCAGGGAATTCTTCCTTGTAGGAACGATAGCTGGTTGCAAAATTTTTTAATGCAGCTTCTAAGGTTAAAATTTTACTGCTTTCATCTGGATCGATGGTTAAATTTTCAATCAGCAGTTGTTCAATTGCATTATTTATACTGTCGGCAAGCTCTTGATTACCGATTGCAGTAACTCTTTCAATTTCGATTTCAGGGCAAATATTTTCTATACAGAAATCTAAAGTTGAAGACGTATAGCTTTTGGTTTCAAAAGTTAAATTAGATTCTTTTTCCTGGCAACCGGCTACTATCAAAAGAAGAATAGAAATGCTAAAAAGTTTTTTCAAAGTAATATTTTTAAGCCTGTTAAACATTGGATAAAGGTACATTGATTTTTGGCAATGGATAATTAGCATGGTACATTTAATAAAAGTTTAAAATTTATGAAATTCAATACTAAAACAATACACGGAGGTCAGCATAATACAGATCCTGCTTATGGTAGTGTAATGCCACCTATTTATCAGACATCTACATATTCTCAAACAACTCCGGGTGGTCATAAAGGTTTTGAATATTCACGAAGTGGTAATCCTACGCGTAAGGCTTTAGAAGATGCTTTAGCAAGTATAGAAAATGGAAATTTTGGTCTTGCTTTTGGTTCTGGATTAGCTGCTATCGATGCAGTTTTAAAACTTTTTAAACCAGGTGATGAGATAATTTCTACAAATGATTTGTATGGTGGGTCTTACCGCTTATTTACTAAAATATTTGAGGGTTTTGGAATTAAATTTCATTTTGTAGGAATGCAGGATACTTCAAAAATTGAAGCTGCAATTACAGATAAAACAAAGCTAATCTGGGTAGAAACCCCTACAAACCCTATGATGAACATTATAGATGTAGTAGCTATTTCTAAAGTGGCTAAAGCTCATAATGTGTTACTTGCTGTAGATAATACATTTGCCACACCCTATTTACAACAACCCTTAGATTTAGGAGCAGATATAGTTATGCATAGTGTAACAAAATATTTAGGAGGTCATAGTGACCTTGTAATGGGCGCTCTTATTGTAAAAGATAAAGAGCTTGCAGATAAACTTTATTTTATACAAAATGCGAGTGGAGCCGTTAGCGGGCCGCAGGATAGTTTTCTAGCGCTACGCGGAATTAAAACGCTTCATGTGCGTATGCAACGTCATTGTGAAAATGGTAAAGCAGTAGCACATTTCTTAAAGGACCACCCAAAAGTTGATCAAGTTTACTGGCCTGGTTTTGAAGATCATCCTAAATATGATATTGCAAAAAAACAAATGAGAGATTTTGGGGGTATGGTTTCTTTTACTACTAAAAATGATTCTCTTGAGGGAGCAGTAGCGGTAGTAGAAAATTTAAAAGTTTTTACACTAGCAGAGAGTTTAGGAGGTGTAGAGAGTCTAGCCGGGCATCCTGCAAGTATGACGCACGCTAGTATTCCAAAAGAAGAGCGAGAAAAAACGGGAGTTAAAGATTCATTAATACGCTTAAGCGTTGGAATTGAAGATATAGATGACCTTCTTGAAGATTTGAAACAAGCATTAAATTAAAGATACTTAAAAATTTAAGTAATAGATATACCCAATATTTAGCCATACGATAGAGTCGTCATATCTATTTGGCGGGTAAAATTCGGGGTCGGGATTAAGACCATCCACCCAATTTGAATAGTATTTGTGATAACGAAATTCAAGATTAATATCACTTAGTTCACTTAATTTATAGCGTAGTCCTATGCTACCTGTAAGCGCCCAGGTAGTGCCGGCGCTATCATCAATACCTCCTAGTTCTCCATCACCAATTAGAAATTTGTCAAAATAAATATCTTCTGGTGTGGCGCCATCAACATCTTGAATTGAGGAGTAGGAAGGATTGTAACCTACGAAGTGCGCTCCTAAACTTATATACGGTGCTATTTTATAACCTCCCGCTTGAAAATCTCGTATACTTTTAGGAAAATATTCTAGTTGCATTCCCAATTCATAAACTAAAGATGTTCCTTGATGGTCTCTTAAGTCATAACCTTCTGGAGTTTCCTTTTTAGATTCAACACCCTCGTGTGTAAATTTTGAATAGTGTAAATCTGCTTCCGTTCTTAATTTAAAATGGTCATTAAAATATTTATCTCTCGTGTAACAGTTGCAATCTGAACGGTAAGCAAAATTCATATAATGTACGATACCTACTCCTATTCCTACATTGTTAATATTAGTATCGAAGTTCTCCCGAAGACCAAAATCTGATTGAAAAAGTAAAGGACCTGCGATTATTCCTACTTCATTTGAGAAGCCTAATTGTGCTTTCACCACTAAAGGCATTGAAAAACAGAAGAATAATACCGCAAGTAGGATTTTGGTATTCATTTATTATTGGGGATATTTATAGAACAAATATACTAAAACATCCGATTTAACCTAAATTTATGCACTTGGTAGATTTTTTGTTTGTGAATAGATAAAACCATTTGAGCTATATTAAGAATATATAAAAAATAAAGCCTGATTTTTATTGATATCATATATTTGTACCGCATTAACGTGTAAAAAATTATAATTATTAAAAACTTTAATATGTCAGATAGCATTAAAAAGTTCGTCGACTCTGTTGAAAAAGCAAATCCTAATGAGCCAGAATTTATTCAAGCGGTTCAGGAGGTTGCTGAAACTGTGATCCCATTTATTGAAAAAAATGCTAAATACCAAAATAAGAAGCTTTTAGAACGAATGGTAGAGCCAGAGCGTGCTATCTTATTCAGAATTCCTTGGGTTGATGATTCAGGAGAAACTCAAATTAATAAAGGTTATCGAGTTGAATTTAATTCTGCTATAGGACCTTACAAAGGAGGACTAAGATTTCACCCTTCAGTAAACCTGAGTATTTTAAAATTTTTAGGATTTGAACAGGTTTTTAAAAATAGTCTTACTTCATTACCTATGGGCGGAGGTAAAGGAGGTTCAGATTTTAATCCAAGAGGTAAAAGTGATGCTGAGGTTATGCGATTTTGCCAGAGTTTTATGACAGAGCTTTATCGCCACATTGGCCCTAATACAGATGTACCTGCGGGAGATATTGGAGTAGGTGGTCGTGAGATAGGTTATATGTTTGGTCAATATAAACGTATCCGCAATGAGTTTACTGGAATTCTTACTGGTAAAGGATTGTCCTATGGCGGCTCTAAAATTCGTCCAGAAGCTACAGGGTATGGAAATGTATATTTCACCAAATTTATGTTGAATAATATAGGAGAGAAAATGACGGGTAAAACTGTTGTGATCTCTGGTTCTGGAAATGTGGCTCAATATGCTGCAGAAAAAGCAATGCAGCTCGATGCAAAAGTAATTACGATGTCTGATTCTGATGGGTTTATATATGACGCAGCAGGTTTAGATAAGCACAAGCTGGCTCATATTATGGAAATTAAAAATGAGCGTCGTGGTAGAATTAAAGAATATTTAGATAAATATCCAGATGCAGAATTTCACGAGGGTAAAACTCCTTGGGGTGTAAAATGTGATATCGCGCTTCCTTGTGCTACTCAAAACGAACTTGACAAAGCAGATGCTGAATTACTCGTTCAAAACGGTGTTATGAGTGTAGGGGAAGGTGCAAATATGCCGTGTACTCCTGAGGCTGTTGAGATTTTTGTAAAGGCAAAAATATTATTTTCTCCAGGTAAAGCGTCAAATGCTGGAGGTGTTGCTACTTCTGGACTAGAAATGTCGCAAAACAGTATGAGATATAACTGGTCTGCAGAAGAAGTTGATAAAAAACTACATGAGATTATGTATGATATTCACAAAGCTTGCGTGGAATACGGTGCACAAGAAGATGGTTTTGTAGATTATGTAAAAGGGGCAAATATTGCAGGATTTGTGAAAGTGGCAGATGCAATGCTTGCGCAAGGAATTGTCTAAATAATAATACAAAATAGATAAGTTGAAACCTCGAAATTGCTTCGAGGTTTTTTTGTGAGGTAAATTGTACTTTTAGCATTCTGGTAATAGCCGCTTATGTTCAAAAAACTCTTGATTGTATTGGTTTTTGCATGCTCCTTTTTTTGTGTGCAAGGGCAGGACTATTCTAGTTTGTGGACAGGGCATTTCTCCTATAATTCAATAGTATCTATTGCGGCTGGTGATCGTGAAGTTTATGTAGCGTCGCAAAATTCAGTATTTAGTTATTCACTATCTACAAATGAAACCAAGACGTACTCTACAATAGATGGTTTAACGGGAGAACTTATAAGTACAGTTTATTATAGTGCATCAACGGGTATCTTATTCGTTGGGTACTACTCAGGCTTGATAGATTTGATATTGCCAGATGGTACGGTGTCAACTTTGGTTGCTATTCGAGATAAGCCGGTTATACTTCCATCAGAAAAGGCTATAAATCATTTTTACGAAAACGAAAATATACTTTACATCGCTACCGGTTTTGGGATCTCTTTGTTTGATCTGGATAGATTAGAGTTTAAAGATTCCTATTTTATAGGCAATAACGGCACGCGTCTTCCTATTCTGCAGACGATAATTTTTGAGGATTTTATTTACGCAGCTTCTCCTACAGGAGGATTGAGACGTGCTAAAGCCGCTGCCGATAATCTTATAGATTTTAAAAATTGGGAGACAATAGATTCTCAAGGATGGCTTGGTTTACAACGAGTAGCAACTACTTTATTTGGAGTTCGTTCTGATCAGACATTGCAACAGTTGTCGTCTGATTCTTTTAGTACAATAGCAAATTTTGTGGGTGTACCAAAACAAATAGGCGCTAACGAGGATGAGCTACTTATTACTTTTGAAAACGAAATTCAAACATACTCTTCACAAGGAACCTTAAACGAGACGATTTATACAAGTCCTCAATATTTTAGTGGTTATAATGCAGCGATTAAATTTGACGGAGCTTTTTATATAGGAACGGCCCAAAATGGCTTACTCATTACCTCATCAAGCTCGTTTGATAAGGCATTAGCTATTATTCCAGAAGGACCTTTGCGGAATGATCCATTTAATATTGAAGCTGCATTTGGTGAATTGTGGGTGGTTTTTGGAGACTATAGTGATGCATACAATCCCTATCCTTTAAAGCAGCGAGGTGTAAGTAATTTGCGTGAAGAAACGTGGCTAAATATTCCATACAGTGAGTTGTTGGGTGCAAATAATATAACAAATATCACTTTCAACCCAGATGATGCTAGCCAGATCTTTCTGAGTTCGTATAATTCTGGTCTTTTAGAATTAAATGATAAAGTTCCTGTGCGTTTATATAAGGAGACTAATAGCGGGTTAAGTGATGTCCCTTCCAATCCTACAGACGTTAGAGTAAACGGTGCCGCTTTTGATGTTTCTGGTAATTTATGGATGACCAATAGCCTGGTTAAAAACGGTTTGGCAAAGAAAGAAGGAGCTGTAATACAAGGTATATCTGTCGCAGATATTTTACCAGACTTCGATGAGATCAATGCATATACCGAAGTAGTTACAGATCGTCGAGGCAATGTCTATTTTGGCACATCAAATAGAGGATTAATTGGTTACAATCCGCAAACCAAAAGTTTTATTCGCCTTGATGAGAATAGATCTAATTTACCTTCTAATGCTATTTTATCTCTTGCAATAGATTTAAATGGAAGTTTATGGATAGGCACTGCGGCCGGATTAAGAATCTTAACAAGTCCTGCTCAGATGTTTGATGAGCCCGATATACAAACGCGTAAAATTATAATTGAAGATAACGGTGTAGCAGTAGAGTTATTGGGCGAGCAAGTGATACGTACTATAGCCGTAGATGGAAATAATAATAAATGGGTAGGAACCGTAGGCAGTGGAGCATTTTATTTTACGTCAAATGGGCTTGAAACTTTAAGACAATTCGGAACTAATAATTCTCCATTACCATCAAATAATATTCAAGGTATTACAATAGACGATCAATCTGGAGAAGTTTATTTTGCTACTGCTCTAGGGCTGGTTTCCTATAGAGGATCTGCTGTTGCTGCAAAAGAGACGCTTGAAGACGCACGAGTTTTTCCTAATCCAGTTAGGCCAGATTATAGCGGCTTAGTTACACTAGATGGTTTAACTGAAAATGCAACGATTAAAGTTACAGACCTTAATGGAAATCTTGTTTATGAAGAAGAAAGTGAAGGTGGTAGCATCCAATGGGATACTACTGCATTTGGAAAATATAAAGTCGCATCGGGTGTTTATTTCATTTTAATCACTGCTGAAGATGCTGTTGAAACAAAGATTATTAAATTAATGATCATTCGGTAATGTTAGTAAATACGCGCGCCATAGTAATTTCAGCTTTAAAATATGGAGAGGCAGATTTAATTGTGAAATGTTTTACCGAAGAGGCGGGCTTAAAAACATATTTGCTGCGATCTATTTTAAAATCAAAAAAAGGAAAACTACGCACCGCAATGTTTCAACCGGCTACACAACTTGAGATTGTAGCTATGCATAAGGATAAGGGGACTTTAGAAAGTATACGGGAAGCTAAAGTATTACAACCTTATTTAAGTTTGCATACCGATATTTTGAAATCTAGCATCGTTCTTTTTTTATCTGAAATGTTGCGTAACGCCATTCAGGAAGAGGAAGAGAACAGACCGCTTTATGCATTTTTAGAACACGCATTTATGTGGCTCGATTTACATACACATACCGCGAATTTTCATTTACTATTTCTGCTTGAACTAACTAAATATCTTGGTTTTTATCCAGATACTTCAAACTTCAATTATTCTAATTTTAATTTAGAGTCTGGTAATTTTGAAAATGTCGAGACGCTGTATAGTGTTTCCGAAGAAAATTTAGATACTTTAAAAACTCTTCTGGGTACAAATTTTGATGCATTATCAGAATTAAAATTAAACCAAAAGCGCCGTGCGGCATTTGTAAATATGCTCTTGAGCTATTATGAATTACATTTGCACAGTTTTAAAAAACCCAAGTCTCTGGCTGTTTTGAGTGCACTTTTCAATTAACTGATATTTATGCGATTTCTCCTATTCTTACTATTTATAATTCTGAATATATCTTTTGCAACTGCTCAGAATATCACGGTTTACGATAATGGGAGTCACGAACCTATAGAAGGCGCAATGCTCTATAATGCTTTAAAAACAAGTACGGCAATTACAAATGAACAGGGAATTGTAGATATATCACTCTTTACAAATGCCGAAACAATTTACATATCTCACGTTTCACATATACTGAAGAAAACAACAAAGGCTGCTTTAATCGCTTCTGGAAATAGGGTGTATTTGTTGGATAATGAAAACCAATTGAATGAAGTGGTACTTTCGGTATCTAAATTTGAACAGCAAACAAAAGACATAACTCAAAAAGTTATTCGACTTGATGCCGAAGATGTTGAGCTTAAAAATCCACAAACAGCTGCAGATTTTTTAAGTCAGAGCGGGCAGGTTTATGTACAAAAAAGTCAATTAGGCGGTGGAAGCCCTATGATTAGAGGCTTTTCTACAAATCGTTTGTTGATTACTGTGGATGGTGTACGTATGAATACCGCAATATTTAGATCGGGAAATCTTCAGAATGTTATCAATATAGACCCATTTACGATAGATCAAACCGAAGTTATTCTTGGTCCCGGCTCTGTGGTTTATGGGAGTGACGCGGTGGGCGGTGTGATGAATTTTTATACAAAGAAGCCGTCATTTTCTTTTGAAGAAGGAACTTCTTTTTCAGGAATGGGGCTTACACGTTATGCAACTGCAAATAATGAAAAGACCGGGCACCTAGATTTGAATTTCGGTTTGAAAAAATGGGCTTTTCTAAGTAGTATTAGTTACTCTGACTTTGACGATCTGCGCATGGGTGGGCACGGTCCCGATGATTATCTGAGACCAGAATACGTTAAAATTAGTGATGGTGTTGATACCGTTGTAGAGAATGAAGACCCTAATGTGCAGAATCCTACTGGGTTTAATTTGCTTAATCTCACTCAGAAAGTTCGTTTTATGCCTAATAGTATCTGGGATCTTAACCTGGGGCTGCATTACAGCACTACCTCAGACTATTCAAGATACGATCGTTTAACCCGTAAACGTGGTGATGAATTGCGTTCTGCTGAGTGGTATTACGGTCCACAGACTTGGTTTTTAGGAAATCTTCAGGTAGATAAAAAAGGGAATGGGGATATTTATGATGATGCAAAATTAACGGCAGCTTACCAATATTTTGAAGAAAGTAGAAATGATCGAGATTTTGATAATCCCATTCTATATTCAACCGAAGAGCAGGTAAATGCCTATTCTCTAGGTCTAGACTTTACTAAGAAACTTTCTGAAAACAGATTGTTTTATGGTTTGGAATATGTGTATAATAAAGTTAATTCCTTCGGAAATCAAACCAATGTAGAAAACAATGAGCAGGCTGCAACAGCCAGTAGATATCCTGATAATTCGAGTTGGCAATCTCTAGCTGCCTATTTAAGTGGCCAATTTAATCTTGCTGAGAAATTAACGCTTCAAACCGGTTTGCGCTATAACCATATTTTAATTAACGCTGCGTTTGATGATACTTTTTATGATTTTCCATTCGAAGATGCGAATGTAAACTTTGGAAATATCACCGGTTCTGCAGGTTTAAACTGGCAGACCAGCGACATACTCGATTTAAAATTGAATTTGGGGACTGCCTTTAGAGCGCCTAACATTGATGATATAGGTAAAATATTTGATAGTGAGGCGGGTTCTGTTGTGGTGCCTAATCCTAATTTGAAAGCAGAGTACGCCTATAATGCAGAGATAGGTGCGGCACTTAAAGTTGGCGAATCACTTAGATTGGATTTAACTACTTATTATACGCATTTAGAAAATGCATTAGTGCGTCGCGATTTTAATCTTGAGGGTGTAACTGTTATTGATTATCAGGGCGAGCCCAGTAATGTGCAAGCGATTCAAAATGCAGCACGTGCTGAGGTTTATGGTATCGAAGCCGGTTTAGAGTATTTATTTTCTAAAAATGTGAAGTTCACCTCTCATATTAATATCACAGAAGGCAGCCAGGAAGAAGATGACGGTAGCGATGCACCCTTACGCCATGCGGCTCCATTATTTGGAAATACACATTTAATTTACCGACTCAAAAAATGGAAGTTTGATGCCTCAGCAGAATACAATAGTGAGATTGCTTATGAAGATCTTGCACCTTCGCAAATTGCGAATGATTATTTATATGCACTAGATGCAGACGGGAATCCATACTCTCCTAAATGGTATACATTAAATTTGTATAGCGAGTATCAAGTAGCGCAAAACTGGAAGGCCACCGCTGCTTTAGAAAACATAACCGATCAACGTTACCGCCCGTATTCTTCCGGGATTTCTGCGCCAGGACGGAATTTAATTTTGGCATTGAAGTATAGTTTTTAGAATTGAGGCCGCTTTATATTTGACTATGTGTTAAGAAACCGTTAAAGAACAAAATGCCCCCCCGGTTAATTAGCTAAGATTATTTAGATTGCTGTAAGTAATATATAAAATATTTAGTATGAAGCAATTTTACTTTTTGAGTCGGATAGTATTTATTGGTATGTTCGCATTAATGCTGTTTTCTTGTGAGAAGGAGGAAGAATTTATGTCGCCGGAAACTTCAATCGTTAAGGATAGTTCTGAAAAAAAAATTAAAGTACCCAATCTTCAAGACGTTCAAAATAATTTTAAATCAAAAACATCTGTTAATAAACTTTTTCAACATTCTAGCATTTCAAAGTCTAATTCAGAGAGTGATTTAAATTTTGGTATTGATTGGGACAGTTCTTTCGCTACTGAATTTAATGCCGAATTAGATGTGTTATATACGCCTCTTCATTTTAATAGCACAAAGCGATTAAAAAGTTTTATCGCCTCTGCAACAATCAATGATACATTGGTTTCACAAATTGTTACTTTGGCTTATGTGGGTCAGCCAAATCTAGAGTATTTCAATGGTTATATTTTCTTTCATGAATTAACTGGAGCGTTTAAATCCAGTTCTTATTATGAGTTTGGAGAAAAAATAAAAACTTCTTATCCTTTAAACACTAAGCAAAATTCAACGAATAAAGGGAGTTGTGCAGCTGCACAATTTGAGTATATATTGGAATATGGTCTTGATAGATACGAGGATTTTTTTGGTCCCGGTTTGTGTACTACAGTTACAGTCGCTGAAATAAGTAGCTCAGATGGAGGCGGCGGTGGCAGCTTTGGCGGGGGAAATAATGATTTCCCGCCCTCGGGAGGTATGTACATACCAACGTACGGTGGAGGTGGTGGGGGCTCTTCCAGTCCAAATAATAACTCTACACCGCCATCAATTGGGAATGATCAAAATGAATCCGTTTCAACTTTAGAATCAGCACCGTATTGGCAAGAAACCATTGCTCCTAATGAGTCCATGATAACGACACTTGCAACTGAATTGAATCTTACTACTGCCCAATCACAATGGTTGCAGAATACTCAAAATAATATTGCTTTGAGGCTAATACCTTTTCAGGTCAGTTATTTTCTCGATCAGAATTTATGGAGTAGTGAAGCCAAAAACTTTGTTCAAGAGGCGATAGGGGTTTTGATAGATGGTGGAGAAGTGGATTTTGAGGATAGGATAATTTTAGATGCCAATTTTATAAGTCACCCCAGGTTGAAGTGTGTATATGAAAAGTTTAAATCAGGTTCAAATACAATAGCAGATTATTTAAACAATTTTCTGTCAGATAATGCGGTCGCTCATCTAAATTTAAGTACTGATGATAATTTCGCGTCCAATTATCCGACTCAACAAACTGCTGGAGCGATCACAGCTCCTCCCATAAATGGAGCCAATGGCAGTGATGTATCAGGATATAATATCAATGTTGTATTTAACACAGATGCTAGTTTGCCATCTTCGGCGCAAAACTACCCTACGATAATATTGGCACAGGAATTGGTCCATGAAATGGTTCACGCAGAGATGTATCGTAAACTATTAGAATGTGCTAACCTGCCTCACGTCAATTTTTATGATTATACAAATGAGGAATGGCGAAATTTCGTGGTTAACCTTAGAGGTAATTATGGGGGGATATATGACTATTATGAGAGATACTATTTTAACAACTCAAACCCTAATGCAACCCAACATAATGCAATGGCTTCACATTATCGTTCAATGATGGGAAATGCTTTAAAAGATTTTGACAATAATCAACATTCAGATGCATTCTATAACGCGATTGCTTGGATGGGTTTAAAAGGAACAAAGGCCTGGAATGATCCTTCTGTGGATCAAGCTGCAATAAATTCTATAATCAATAACGCTGTTACTAATGAAACCCATACTTGTACTAATTAGTTTAATATTATTTATGGTATCTTTTGATGGTTTTGCACAGGAAATAGTAATTCCTAAGGATACAATTTATGTTAAGTATGTTCCTAATGATGGTTCGGTATCCGAATATAGAGGGAAAAAATTTAGAAACAATTATGGTCTTAATTTTAATTTGTACGAAGGTGAAGGATTAATTTTCCCAGACCAAGGTTATTCAGACACTTTGGATTTGAGATATTTAAAAGATTATGATTTTACCAAAATGAAGGATTTAGAAGGTTTAGTTAAAACTTGGCAAAACAAAACAAAACCTTTATTAATTAAAAAATATGGCATTCCTTACCCAAATACTACTAATAAAAATAACATGTTTGTAACCTATTTAATCGAAGAGTTTAATAATTGCATTATTAAGTATAGAGTCTATTGGCGAAATCAGGAAATTCAAGAATGATAGATTTGCTTTTTGATAACTCATACCAGTGCTACCGACCTTATTCTTCGGGGATTTCTGCGCCGGGACGGAATTTGCTTTTGGCGTTGAGGTATAGTTTTAAATAGCAGTTGAAATTAATATGAAAAAACTGATTCTCTTATTGTTTTTAAATGGTTGTCTTTTTGCTCAGAATAGTGATTATGAACTGATTAATCAAATTTTCTGTGATAGTACAAAAATACGTGTGTTGAGAGCGGATTTTGAACCTTTGAAAAATGCGACCGCTACTTTTAACGAGGATTATTTTAAAAACAATTGGGCTTTTATCAAAACTGCCGACACTCCCCGATATTAATACCTTTCTAAACAATTTCAATCTTAAAAAGATTGGATTATCAAAGTTTAATAATAATGCTTTAATCGATAAAGCAAAGCTTTGTGCCCAACTCCTTTTAGTGGCTGAAAATACAACCCATGAAAATTATGCTGTGATTTCAGCACCAGTCTTTAATGAAACGAAAGACTGGGCATTAATGTACAGTTTTGGGGTTTGGACATTAGATGCTGGAAGTTCTGGTGTTAATTTAATACTGAGAAAATGTGGAAAAAAATGGTCTGTTTACCATAAAGTTGAGGTTTGGATATCATAATCTATAACCTAAATACCAGATCGCCAATAACTGGAAGGCCACCGCTGCTTTAGAAAACATAACCGATCAACGTTACCGAACTTATTCTTCGGGGATTTCTGCACCAGGACGGAATTTGATTTTAGCGTTGAAGTATAGTTTTTAAGGATTACTAATTTGCATAGAATAGCCATTTATTCTTCATTTTTTATGGGTGTTTCAAAACGGTAGATTTCTTATCAAAATTCCGTAATTTTGCACACTTATTAGAAAACGCACACCATGAGCACAAAGTTCCCTGAATATAAAGGACTTGACCTACCTAAAGTGGCCGAAGAAATTTTAGCCTATTGGAAGGAAAACGACATATTTGAAAAAAGTATTTCTACACGAGAAGGCAACGACCCTTATATCTTTTTTGAGGGACCGCCATCTGCAAATGGAATGCCTGGTATTCACCACGTTATGGCGCGTGCAATTAAAGATATTTTTTGCCGTTTTCAAACTCAAAAAGGAAAACAAGTTAAGCGTAAAGCCGGTTGGGATACGCACGGACTTCCGGTTGAGTTAGGTGTTGAGAAAGAACTGGGTATTACCAAAGAAGACATTGGTAAAAAAATAAGCGTTTCAGAATATAATGAAGCCTGTAAAAATGCAGTAATGCGCTACACCGATGTGTGGAACAACCTTACCGAGCAAATGGGATATTGGGTAGATATGGAAGACCCCTATATTACCTACAAACCAAAATACATGGAGTCAGTATGGTGGCTTCTAAAGAATATTTACAACCAGGGCCTTATTTACAAAGGTTATACGATACAGCCCTATTCTCCAAAGGCGGGGACCGGTTTAAGTTCGCACGAACTAAACCAGCCGGGTACCTATCAAGATGTTACAGATACTACGGTAACTGCACAATTTAAGGTTGTAGAAAATGAGACATTTAAAACATCTCCCTTAGCAGCATTTGAAGGGCAGAAATACTTAATGGCTTGGACGACTACTCCCTGGACCTTGCCTTCTAATACGGCTTTGACCGTAGGTAAAAAGATTGATTATGTGTTGGTGAAAACTTTTAACCAATATACATTCGACGCTATCCAAGTAGTTCTGGCAAAAGCTTTGGTAAGCAAGCAATTTGATAAAAAATTCTTTGCAGCCGAAAACGAAGAAGATTTTTCAAATTTTAAAGAAAGCGATAAGAAAATACCCTATCAGATTCTTTCAGAATTTAAGGGTAGCGATTTGTTAGAATTACGCTACGAGCCGGTAATTGATTACGTGAAGCCTCACGATAATCCGGAGAATGCATTTCGAGTAATTTCTGGGGATTTTGTTACTACAGAAGATGGTACCGGTATTGTGCATACGTCACCTACATTTGGTGCAGATGATGCTATGGTTGCCAAGCAGGCAGTGCCAGAGGTGCCGCCTATGCTAGTAAAAGATGAGAATGGCAATCTTGTGCCACTTGTAGATTTACAAGGCCGTTTTAGACCAGAGTTGCAAGAATTTGGTGATAAATATGTGAAGAATGAATATTACGATGATGGCGAAGCACCAGAGAAAAGTGTAGATGTTGAGATCGCAATAAAGCTCAAAGAGGAAAATAAAGCTTTTAAGGTTGAGAAGTATGTGCACAGTTATCCTAACTGCTGGCGTACAGATAAACCTATTTTATATTACCCGTTAGACTCCTGGTTTATTAAAGTAACCGATGTGCGTGATCGTATGCACGAATTAAACTTGGGTATAAATTGGAAACCAAAAGCAACAGGAGAAGGTCGTTTTGGTAACTGGTTAGCAAATGCTAATGACTGGAATTTATCGCGCTCGCGCTACTGGGGAATACCATTACCTATCTGGAGAACCGAAGATGGTAAAGAAGAAATTATCATTGGTTCGGTTTCTGAATTAAAAGAAAGAATCACTGAAGCAGTAGAAGCTGGTGTTATGCAAGCAGATCCTTTTGAAGGTTTTGTTGCAGGTGACATGACTGATGCAAACTATGACCTTGTAGACCTACATAAAAATATCGTAGATGAGATTGTTTTGGTTTCGCAAAGCGGAAAATCAATGCGTCGTGAATCTGATCTTATTGATGTTTGGTTTGATAGTGGTAGTATGCCGTATGCACAATGGCATTACCCTTTTGAAAATAAGGAAATGGTAGAATCAACCTGGCGCAAAGCAGATTTTATAGCTGAAGGGGTAGATCAAACTCGTGGATGGTTTTATACTTTGCACGCGATAGCTACAATGACTTTTGACGATGTTGCTTATAAAAACGTTGTTTCTAACGGACTTGTTCTAGACAAAAACGGTCAGAAAATGTCTAAACGCTTAGGCAATGCGGCAGATCCTTTTACAACGTTAAGCACTTTTGGTCCAGATGCAACACGCTGGTATATGATAAGTAATGCAAACCCTTGGGATAACTTAAAGTTTGATCTTGATGGTATTACTGAAGTGCAGCGTAAATTCTTCGGCACACTTTACAATACCTATTCGTTCTTTTCTTTGTATGCTAATCTTGATAGCTTTAATTATTCTGAAGCAGATATCGAGCTTAAAAATAGACCAGAAATAGACCGTTGGGTTCTTTCAGAATTACATAGTTTAATTGCTGAAGTAGATAAGTTTTATTCAGAATATGAACCTACAAAGGCTACAAGAGCAATTTCAGAATTTGTACAGGAAAATCTAAGTAACTGGTTTGTGCGTTTAAGTCGTCGCCGTTACTGGAAAGGCGATTATGCCCACGACAAGATTTCTGCATACCAGACTCTGTACAAATGTTTAATTACTGTTGCAAAATTAAGTGCACCGGTGGCTCCATTTTTTATGGATCGTTTGTACAAAGATTTAAATGGTTTGACTGGCTTAGAAACTTCAGAGAGTGTTCACCTTTCAGATTTCCCGGTTAGTGATGCTTCATTTATCGATAGAAAACTGGAGCATAAGATGCAAAAGGCTCAAACTATATCATCCTTAACACTTTCCTTACGTGCGAAGGAGAAAATTAAAGTTCGCCAACCATTGCAACGTATAATGATTCCTATTTTAGACAACGATCAGCGAGAAGAAATACTTGCGGTACAAGATTTGATTAAGTCTGAAGTAAATGTCAAGGAAATAGAGCTTATTGATGATGCATCCGGAATATTAGTAAAATCTATAAAGCCTAATTTTAAAACCTTAGGTCCGCGTTTTGGAAAAGATATGAGGTTTGTGGCTAGCGCAATTAATGCAATGAATGCAGCAGATATTACGACTATTGAAAATGAAGGAAAAATCACGGTGGACATTAATGGAAAAAGTGTTACTTTGGCGCCCGAAGATGTAGAAATAACATCTCAAGATATTGAGGGGTGGTTAGTTGCAAGTAGTGGTCCTTTAACTGTTGCACTTGATGTAACTCTTAATGATGCTTTGAAGAATGAAGGCATCGCCAGAGAACTTGTAAATCGTATTCAAAACCTGAGAAAAGACAGTGGTTTTGAAGTGACAGATAAAATAGAAGTACAAATACAGCGTGACGGTAAGATCGAGCAAGCCGTTATCGACAATTTAGACTATATTAAATTAGAGACGCTCACCGCAAAACTCGAGGTTGCAGAGCAAGTTACTAACGGTATAGCCATTACATTTGACGATGTTGAAACAAAGTTGGCTATAAAAAAACAGTAGATACAATATGGCGACAGAAGTAAAAGAGCGATTTAGCGACGCAGAATTAGAGGAGTTTAGAATTCTTATTCAGGCTAAAATAGATAAGGCTCAGAATGATTTGGACCTTATTAAAAGTGCTTATATGAATGATGGCAATAATGGTACAGATGATACATCTCCTACCTTTAAAGCTTTTGAAGAGGGCAGCGAGACTATGAGTAAAGAAGCTAATTCTGCACTAGCAATACGCCAGGAAAAATTTATACGTGACTTAAAGAATGCGCTAAACCGTATTCAGAATAAGACATTTGGTATTTGCCGCGTTACAGGTAAATTAATCAACAAAGAGCGTTTAAAGCTTGTTCCTCACGCTACATTAAGTATCGAGGCAAAAAACATGCAGTAATTATTGCACCATAAAATTTATAAACGCTTCAGTCTTTGCTGAGGCGTTTTTTTTTCCTGATTATGCAGAGCCATAAAATTCTTTTTTTAGTATTATTTTTCCTTATAGCTGGTACAGGTTTTGGGCAGAAACAAATGCAGTATCGTATTCCTGCTGAGGAATTAAAAGGAATTTATATAGACTCAGATGAGGTATTTCAAATACGAGTGCAAACTTCAAAAATTCAAGAATTTAAAATTACAGCCGCAGTAGAGGGAGAAACTTTTGAAAGTGTATTGGTAGATCCTAAACAAGAAAATGATCTTTGGCGTATTTATATAAAACGGTCTATTGGGTTTAAAGCTTTTGATGATAAACTTGCAGCCCACAAGGTAATATCTATTGTTTTAAACATTGAAATACCTGAAAATAAAGAATTATGGGTACGATCTTCTTTGGCTTCATTATGGGCAGAGGGAACTTTTAAGTATTTGAATGTAAACCTTATGAGTGGAGATTGTAATCTTATAAACTATCTTGGAGACGGGGTGATTAATACATTGCGCGGGAGTATCTACATAGAAACATCAAACGCACAAGTTGAAGCTATATCACGCAACGGAAACAATGAAACAGAGAATAAGAGTGATGGTAAGTATCATTTAAAACTTAAAAGCGTTGACGGAAATATAAGCGTCTCCCAATCTCAATAAATTAATTATTTTTACCATTCGCTAATCAACAACAGCACATGTCATTAAAGAAGGCCGTAGGAATTATTGTTCTGATATTACTTATAGATCAAATTAGTAAAATTTACATAAAAACACATTTTCAACTTCAAGAGCAAGTTCAGGTTTTTGAGTGGTTTAGAATTCTTTTTGTAGAAAATGAAGGTATGGCTTGGGGAGCTAAAATCCCGGGCGATTATGGAAAAATTATTCTTACTCTTTTTAGAATAGGTATTCTTCCGCTTATAGGATATTGGTTATATGACAGTGTAAAAAAGAATATGTCTCGTATTCTTATCGTAGGTATTGCGCTAATTTTTGCAGGTGCCTTTGGTAATATAATAGACTCCGTATTTTATGGTATTATCTTCGACAGTAGCGCAGGGCAATTAGCTACGTTCTTACCAGAAGATGGTGGTTATTCAAGTATATTTTATGGGCGTGTTGTAGATATGCTCTATTTTCCTATATGGGAGGGTTATTTACCAGAATGGTTACCTATCTGGGGTGGTAATTACTTTACGTTCTTTAATGCAGTATTTAATATTGCAGATATGGCAATAAGTACCGGAGTGGGTTTATTGTTAGTGTTTAATAAGCGGGCATTTGCAAAAGAAGGAAAACCGGCTTAAGCAGGATTTTAAATTGTTATAATAAATTTTGTACCGTAGCCAAGCTTACTTTTAACTTCAATCTTGCCGCCAAGAGCTTCAACTTGATTTTTGACAATAAATAATCCTACAGATTGATTATTTTCATTGTTATCAGTACTTCGCGACATATGAAAAATTTGATCTGCATTTTTATCAGATAAGTCATAACCTTTCCCATTATCTTCAATAATCAAGGAGATCTTCTTATCGTTTTCTATACAATATGCTTTAATCTCCGGCTTGCGGCTAGGACTTTTATTTAGGATTCCATTTTTGATTAAAATTGTGAAAATATTATTTAAGAATTCTTGATTATATTCAATTTCAGGAACTTCAGAAAAATCAGTATAAATATATGCCTCCTGTTGCTCAATAAGTGGACGTAGTTGTGTTTTGATTTCCTCTAAAGTCTCTTCCAGATCGATTGTTATTTTTGGCAGGGAAGCTTTAGTTTGTATAGAAACAACTTCATTTAAACGCGATACTGTGCGGTTTAAACTTTTTGCAATCTCATTATAGTTATTGAAGAGCTCTTTCTGGTCTTCTGTAAATTTCTGTGTTTCTACTAACTGGCTAGTTAGCTCTAGGTTGTTAACATGAGATTTTATGTTGTGAGAAACATAATTAGCAAAAGTAAAAAGGCGAGAGTTATTTGCTTCAACAAGGTCTATTGCCTTTTCTAACATTAACTCACGCTCTTTCTCTTTATTTACATTTACAACAACTCCTTTTAAGCCTACAATTTCGCCATTGTTATCAATGTCTGGTTTGCTTATGGCATGTGCCCAGAAGGTTTTATTTGTATAAGTAACCATCTTAATTACTTCGTCAAAAATAGGCGTTCCGCTAGCTAGATTGTGATAACTATTTATAATAGTTTCATGAAAATTCATTTCAAAGAAATGAAGGGCATGTTTTAGTGAAGGTCTGTAACTGTCTGGAGTTTCTAAAATTTTTTGAAGTTGTTTATCAAAATAACTCTTCTTATTGAGAAAGTCTACTCTCCAACCACCTGCACCTACTAAGGTTGCAATTTGCTCATAAAAAAAGTTTTCTCTGAACTCTTCAGTTTCAGGGGCTGTTTTCTTTACAAAAAATGAAAAAATTCCATTTTGTTTACTGGCTGACATGCGTATTGGTTATTTGAAAATGAGGTTGAAGATAGGAAAAATATCGATATTGTGTTAATATATATACGTTTTATTAGGTGTTATACAGTGAGTTAGCAAAACGTCTGTAGAGGCTCTGGGTAACACTTCTTCTGCATCAAAAAGTGACAAACCTATTTTTAGAGATTCTGATGAACAACCAGCTAAAAAACGATCATAAAAACCTTTACCGTAACCTAATCTAGAACCCGATTTATCAAACGCAAGTAAGGGAATGAAAATCACATCGAGTTGATTTGGGTTGACCTCGATTCCATTCTCTGGTTCGGGTATTCCCCAATTATTAATTTTCAACCGCGTGTTATCGGTGAGGAGGTAGTGACGCATCGAGTAGTCTTTAAAATCACTTTTTGATAATACGATATTTTTGTCTTTACCACTTAGTATATTTAGAATATACTCCGTATTAATCTCTTTTAAGTGTTGAATACTTAAGAAAATATGGTAAAAATCAAAGTTCCAAATCGGAAGTTTAAGAAGTTGATTAGCAATTAATAAACTGCGCTCATCAAGTTTCTCTGCAGATAAACTTTCTCGTTTGATTTTATAGGTGTGTCTTAATTCAGCTTTAGTCATATTTGATCTCTGAAGTAGATAGATGAAATATAGCATCTCCTTGATAAACTAAAGAGGCTTCATTAGAATTGATGATATAGCCATCATTAGTAGCTTTAACTTTATGTCTAAAAGAGCCATAAGGGTCGGTAATAGTAGCAATAACTTCATTTTTTTCAACAAAATCACCACAGTTACTTTTGAGATGTAGTAAGCCGCTATACTTTGCTCGTAACCAAGAACTCGTCACAATTGTAGTTGACATTTTTGCAAGAGGAGGAGCAGAAAATTCTTTAGAAAGCATGTCAAAATGTTGTAGTATACGCATAACGCCAAACACACCTTCGCGGGCTATATCTTTATCACTTACCTGGGATTTTCCGCCTTCAAACAGAAGAATAGGAATGTTTAATTTTTCGCAAGTTGACCGATATGATTTTGAGATGTTTTTAGAATAAACGGTAAATGGCGCTCCAAATATCTTAGCATACTCTATCAAATCTTTTTTGTCTGGATCTACACGTATTTGAGCAACGTTAAACCGGCTTCCGCCACCTGTGTGAAAATCAAGACAAAAATTAGCTGCGGGTAATATTCTATTGCTAAATTGATAAGCAAATCTGCCTGCTAACGAACCTTTGCGTGTTCCTGGAAATACGCGATTGAGGTCTCTTCCATCAGGAAAAGCCCGTTCCATATTGAGAAAACCAAAAACATTAATAACTGGGATGCAAATAATAGTACCTCGCGTAGGCTTATTAATTTTTTTTGAAATTACCTGGCGTACAATTTCTACACCATTAATTTCATCACCATGAATACCGGCGGTAATAAGAATACAAGGTCCCGGTTTTTTTGCACGCTGAATAATAATTGGCACTTCTACTGAGGTCGTAGTGTATAATTTTGCCAAATTAAAATTAAGTGTTCTTCGTGCCCCGGGAGGGATTTTTTCCCCTAGAATATGTAGGATATTATTTTCATCTATACCAGTCATATACTTATACGCCTCGTTCTATATATTTAATTATTTCTTTTGCAATGTCCCTGCCGGTAGCACGCTCGATACCTTCTAGACCCGGAGAAGAATTTACTTCAAGAATTAAAGGTCCTCTTGCACTTTGAAGCATATCTACACCAGCGACTCCAAGTCCCATAGCTTTAGCTGCCTTTATAGCTGCAATTTCTTCTTCATCAGAAAGAGTTATAACTTCAGCGGTTCCCCCTCTGTGTAAATTAGATCTAAATTCGCCTTCTTTCCCTTGTCTTTTCATCGCGCCTACTACGTGACCATCTATTATAAATGCTCTAATATCTGCTCCCTTTGCCTCTTTAATAAACTCTTGAACAATTACACGAGCCTGTAACCCATTAAAGGCTTCTATTACAGATTCTGCTGCATTTTTAGTTTCAGCAAGAACAACTCCTAATCCTTGAGTTCCTTCTAATAATTTTATAATTAATGGTGCACCACCTACGTGATCAATAATTTCGCCTACATCGCGAGAATAGTTAGTAAATACAGTTTTAGGTAAACCTAAACGTGCACGTGATAAAATTTGTAGACTACGTAACTTATCCCGACTTCTTACCAAAGCTTGTGACTCTGTAGTAGTGAAACATCCCATCATTTCAAACTGTCTTACAACCGCAGTGCCATAATAGGTGATTGACGCACCTATACGGGGAATTATTGCCTCTGAGTCTGAAAGGTAACGACCTTTGTAATAAACAGAGGGCTTTTTCTTTTCAATAATAAGATCACATTTTAGCGGATCTATGATCTCCACGTTATGTTTGCGCTTTTTTGCAGCTTCAACAAGACGTGAAGTAGAGTATAAGCCACCATTTCGTGATAAAATTTTTATATTCATAAGACTTTCTGGGAGTGTGAGACATCTGTTAATTCAGTATCTACAATAAATTTTTTAGTGAGGAATTTTCGTCCAATTAATACCGGAAAACGCATGTCTTCACGAGAACTAAGTGTTAGTGATATTTTAAATGTTTTTTGAAATATAGTAATGTTGCTTTGTACCACATACCGGTATTGTATTTCGCCATTACTACTTTTTACAGCAGTAATATCGTAATCTGAAAAGCGCATTTCTTTGCCATTATATTCTGGATGTTTTGGGTCGAGAAATGTACAGCATAAAATATTGTCTTCCTCTCTAATATGATTACAATGAATAGATGAGGTATATGCACCTGTATCTATTTTGATATCAATATCAGATAAGCCCAGTTTTGGAAAATCGGCGCGGTCTATACGACCTATAATTACTTTTTCCATACGTTGCAATTTAGTAAAAGCATAATTGTTAAAGTATAATACCATCTAAAACTAGGTTAATTTGCTCATAATATTAGTTGGTAAAATATTAGTTGAATTTGTAAAGATACAGCGTTAAATAACGACCAAAGCATCAGCTAAGCGCAAGGATCGTTAATTTTATTTCTCCAAGAAGCTGTAAATTTGAATTAGATGGAAATACCAGATTTAGATTTACAATTAAAGACGCTTCCCAGCGGTCCCGGAGTATATCAATACTATGATAAAAAAGGGAAATTGCTTTATGTAGGCAAAGCAAAAAACTTAAAAAAACGCGTTTCTTCTTATTTTACTAAGAGGCATGATAATGCTAGAACTAATCTTCTGGTCAAGAAGATTGTTGAAATAAAACACATCGTAGTTGATAGTGAGACAGATGCACTATTGCTTGAAAATAACCTGATAAAAAACTACCAGCCCAGATACAATGTGATGCTCAAGGATGACAAGAGTTATCCCTGGATTTGTATAAAAAACGAACGTTTTCCCAGAGTCTTTCCTACGCGAAGACTTATCAAGGATGGTAGTGAATACTACGGTCCCTATACAAGTATGAAAACCGTACATACCTTACTCGATCTTATTAAAGGCTTATATCCCCTGCGTACGTGTAATTATGATCTTTCTAAAGAAAAAATAGAATCGGGTAAGTATAAAGTCTGTTTAGAATATCATTTAGGTAATTGCTTAGGTCCTTGTGAAGATCTTATATCTGCAGAAACCTATCATGATAATATAGACGCAATTAGAGATATTGTAAAAGGAAACTTCAAAGACTCGTTATATCGTTTTAAATCCCGAATGAAGCAGCATGCGGAGGCTATGGAGTTTGAAGATGCTCAGCGTATAAAGGAGAAAATAGAAATTCTTGAAGGCTATCAAGCTAAAAGCACTGTAGTTAACCCGTCTATAAATAATGTAGATGTCTTTAGTATTATATCTGATGAAGGATATGGTTATGTAAACTTTCTTCAACTATCACACGGGGCGATTATTAGATCTCATACATTAGAATTGAAGAAAAAATTAGACGAGTCTGATCAAGAATTACTTGAAATAGGAATTATTGAGATCCGCCAGCGTTTTAATTCACAATCCCCGGAAATCTACGCACCTTTTCCGGTAGATCTTGGGGAGAAATTTAAAGTTACAGTTCCTAAGCTCGGAGACAAAAAGCGTATTGTAGAGCTTTCTGAGCGTAATGCAAAGTATTTTAGGATGGAACGATTTAAACAAACAAAAATCGTTGATCCAGACCGTCACGTGAATAGATTAATGGCTCAAATGAAATCAGATTTGCGCCTTTCTGTAGAGCCAAGACATATAGAGTGTTTTGATAATTCTAATATTCAAGGAACAAACCCGGTTGCGGCTTGTGTGGTTTTTAAAGATGGAAAACCTAGTAAAAAGGATTATCGTAAATTTAATATCAAAACTGTCGAAGGGCCCAATGATTTTGCATCTATGGAAGAAGTTGTCTTTAGAAGATACAGACGTTTACTCAATGAAGACGAACCATTGCCTCAGCTTATCATTGTGGATGGAGGTAAAGGCCAGCTTTCATCAGGAGTTAAAGCACTGGACGATTTGGGATTGCGTGGCAAAATTGCAATTATAGGTATAGCAAAACGACTCGAGGAGTTGTTTTATCCGGGAGATTCGATTCCACTTTATTTAGATAAAAAAAGTGAAACACTAAAAGTTATTCAACAGTTGCGTAATGAGGCTCACCGTTTTGGAATCACATTTCATCGAAATAAACGTAGTAATGCCGCAATAAGTACAGAACTTGAGACAATCCCTGGGATAGGAGAAAAAACAGTAATCGAACTACTTACTCAGTTTAGATCTGTTTCAAAAGTCAAGGAAGCTTCAGAAAAAGCCCTGGCAGAAGTAATAGGCCCTGCAAAGGCAAGGATCATATATAATCATTATCAACAAATAAAATGAAAATAAACTCCTGTCTGTTGTTTCTAGTTTTTATGAATTGGGCATTCTATGCACAGGACAGTACAACTATAGATTTTGAAAGTTTTCCTAAGGGGCCTGATTTAAAAGTAGGTCTGGTACTTAGCGGAGGTGGAGCAAAAGGACTCGCACACATAGGTGTTTTAAAAGAGATTGAAGCCGCAGGAATAAAGATAGATTATATAGGAGGTACCAGTATGGGTGCTATTATAGGAGGTTTATATGCATCAGGATACAATGCACACCAGTTGGATTCAATTTTTAAAGTAGTAAACTTTGAGAAGCTTATTCAAGATAATCTTCCGCGCAGCGCACAGTCGTTTAATGAGCGAGCAGATTCAGAAAAATATGCTATAAGTCTACCATTTGATCATTTTAAAATCTCATTTCCATCTGCCTTATCTAAAGGTCAAAATATATACAATTTATTTACTGAGCTTACCCACCACGTACAGGAAGTAGAAGACTTTGGAGAATTACCCATACCATTTTTTTGTGTTGCTACAGATGCAGAAAAAGGGCAGGCAATTATACTTGACAAAGGCTGTTTGCCAGAAGCCATAACGGCTAGTGGGGCATTGCCCTCTCTTTTTAGTCCGGTGATTGTAGATGGTAGAATTTTAATTGATGGAGGTGTGGTTAATAATTATCCTGTAGAAGAATTGCGCCGCAGGGGTGCAAATTTTATTATAGGTGTTGATGTGCAAGATGATTTAAGAGGAAAAAGTGAGCTTAAAAGTGCTCCTGAAATGCTCATCCAAATAAATAATTACCGCACGATCGAGGCTATGAAAGATAAAGTTTCTGAAACTGATATTTATATCAAGCCGAATATTGCCGGTTTTAGTGTGGTAGATTTTGAAAAAGGAAGTGAAATTATAGAAGGCGGTGAAAAAAAAGCTAAACAATATAGCTCAGATTTTTTAAAACTTGCCCAGTTACAGAATACAACATACCGCAAACCACAACTCGCACTAGATGAAAATGATACCTTAAAGATAAAGAGTGTAGGTATAAATGGAAATCTCTATTATACGCGCTCCTATATTCTCGGAAAATTAAAAATTAAGCCGCCTGTTAAGATGACTTATGCGGCGTTATTTAGAGGAATCAACAACCTCGCTGCAACAAATAACTTTCAGCGTATTAATCATAGGTTAGAAGCTTATGACAACGGAGAGTATCATCTAGCCTTAAATCTTACTGAAAGTGAAGCAACAACATTTATCAAGGCTGCTATACATTATGATGATATTTATAAAAGTGCGGCTTTGATGAATATAACTAAGAAGCGTGTTCTCTTTAAGAATGATATTGTCTCTTTAGATCTGGCGCTGGGAGATAATATTAGGTACAATTTTGATTACTATAGTGATAACGGCTTTTATATAGGATTTGGGCTTCGGGCTACCTATAATAGTTTTGAACGACGGGTAGATGCACGATTTGTAGAACAATTAAGTGATCTTCCTCTCGAGAGTTTTAATAGCTTAACAGTAGATTATACAGACTTCACGAACCAGGTTTATATACAAACTCTTTTTCAGAAACAATTTTCATTCAATTTAGGTGTAGAGCATAAATTTTTGAAAATCGATACCGAAAGCGTGAGGCTGGAAGATGATCCTGAAGCAAAAGTATATTTTGATAACAGTCACTATTTTAGCACTTATGGTAACCTGGTGTTAGATAGTTTTGATAATAAATATTTTCCCACTTCTGGCTGGTATTTTAATGGCGATTTTCATCTTTATTTACTTTCTTCAGATTATAATAATGATTTTGAGGAATTTTCAGTGGGTAAAGCGCGAGCTAAGTATGCACATAAAATTGTGCCTAAATTTTCAGTACAGATAGGGGTAGAGGGCGGATTTAAAATTGGTGATTCAGAAGCTGGGAGTCTTGATTTTATTCTTGGTGGCTGGGGTAATGATTTTGTTAATAATATAATTTCATTTTACGGTTACGATTATATAAGTTCTGCTGCAGACGGTCTTGTCAAATCTGATATTAGCTTTGACTATAATTTCTACCGAAAGCATCACCTTAATTTTGGAGGTAATTTTGCGAACCTTGAAAATGATTTATTTACAACAGGCAATTGGCTTTCGGCACCAGATTACACTGGTTATTTTGTAGGGTATGGTTTAGAAACACTCTTAGGACCGCTTCAGACAAAACTGTCTTATTCTCCAGAGGTTGATAAAGTGTATTGGAATTTTAGTTTAGGATTTTGGTTTTAAGAAAAAATTAGTTTGATTCGCTAGTCTTTTTACGATATTTGTAACAATCGATAACGTTTTCGAAGAAAAATACAATGACCTTAAATTGTTGTAGACTTAAATCAAAATAGACTATGCCTTTCTATCATAAACTTGGTGAAATACCCCATAAGCGTCATACGCAATTTAGAAAGCCAGATGGTAGTTTATATTATGAGCAACTGTTTGGCACAATAGGATTTGATGGTATGTATAGTAATATGTATCATGAACAACGACCTACACAGGTTAAAGAAATAAAGGGAAGTAAAAGTGTTAAGCCTAGGGTATCAAAAGAAAATCACATTCAATCGTACCGATTTAGAGGTTTTGAGATTAAACCCGAGGCAGATTATCTTGACAGTCGCAAGCCTATTCTAACAAATAGTGATTGTACCATTATTCTCGCTGCTCCTCAAAACAAAACTCAAGATTATTTTTATAAAAATAGTGATGCAGATGAACTCCTTTTTGTACATCGAGGAAGTGGTAAATTTAGAAGTCATTTAGGAAATCTAGATTTCAAGTATGGGGACTACATCTTAGTCCCTAGAGGAACCATATATAAGCTCGATTTTGACACAAGCGATAACAGATTATTTATTGTAGAGTCAAGACGACCTATTTATACACCAAAGAGATACCGTAACTGGTTTGGTCAATTATTAGAACATTCTCCTTTTTGTGAGCGTGATTTGCGCAGGCCTTATGAGTTGGAAACAAACAATGAAACGGGTGATTTTTTAATGAAAATTAAAAAGCAAGATGATCTTTTTGATATGGTTTATGCCACGCATCCATTTGATGTAGTAGGTTATGACGGTTACAATTACCCATACGCATTTTCAATTCACGATTTTGAGCCTATTACAGGGCGTATACATCAGCCGCCACCTGTACATCAAACATTTGAGACAGACGCGTTTGTAGTTTGTAGTTTTTGTCCGCGTAAATATGATTATCACCCAGACAGTATACCCGCACCTTACAATCACAGCAATATAGATAGTGATGAGGTATTGTATTATGTAGATGGGGATTTTATGAGTCGCAATGATATTGAAGCGGGTCACATATCATTACATCCTGCAGGAATTCCTCACGGTCCGCATCCGGGTGCTGTAGAAAGAAGTATAGGTAAAACAGAAACAGAAGAACTTGCAGTAATGGTTGATACCTTTAAACCTTTGCAAATATGCGAGGATGCAATGCCTATTGCAGATGAGAATTATTATAAATCTTGGTTACCACATTAATAGAAATTAGGAGCTACATCTTGCTTTTAGCTATATCTTTTTATTAATTACACGGGAAGTGTTATCAATAAAAAGGATGCCGCTTCAATCAGGGCTAAAAAAATAAATAATGAGTAAAGAATTAAAGTCAGTAGAATACGGTTTAGAGAAGATATTTGAGGGAGCTCAAGATTTTCTTCCACTTTTAGGAACAGACTATGTGGAGTTTTATGTGGGTAATGCGAAACAAGCTGCACATTACTACAAAACTGCTTTCGGTTTTCAGTCTTTTGCATATAGCGGTTTAGAAACCGGGAGAAGAGATAGTGTAAGTTATGTACTTAAGCAAGATAAAATAAGACTTGTATTAACATCTCCACTAGGAAGTAAATCGCCAATAAATGATCACATAGTCAAACACGGTGACGGTGTAAAAGTTGTTGCGTTGTGGGTTGAAGATGCACGAAGTGCTTTTGAAGAAACCACAAAACGCGGAGCCAAACCCTATTTAGAACCTACAGAAGAGAAAGATGAACATGGAGTTGTAGTGCGTTCTGGTATATATACATACGGCGAGACCGTACATATGTTTGTAGAGCGCAAAAACTATAATGGACTATTTATGCCGGGATACCGAAAGTGGGATTCTGATTATAATCCAGAACCTACCGGGTTAAAGTATATTGATCATATGGTAGGTAACGTAGGATGGGGAGAAATGAATACCTGGGTAAAATGGTATGAAGATGTAATGGGATTTGTAAATTTTCTAACTTTTGACGATAAGCAAATAACAACAGAATATTCTGCTTTGATGAGTAAGGTTATGAGTAATGGGAATGGAAGAATAAAATTTCCAATTAACGAACCGGCAGAAGGTATAAAAAAATCACAGATTGAAGAATATCTTGATTTTTATGAAGGTCCAGGTGTGCAACATCTTGCAGTAGCAACAGATGATATTATTAAAACAGTAGCAGATTTAAAGGCTAGAGGAGTAGAATTTTTACCGCCTCCGCCACAGACGTATTATGATGATATACCTAGAAGACTGGGTACACATATGGATACTATGAAAGAAGATCTTAAGAAATTGCAAGAATTATCTATTCTTGTAGATGCAGATGAAGAAGGGTATTTGCTACAAATTTTCACAAAACCTTTACAGGACAGACCTACCCTATTTTTTGAAATAATTCAGCGTATGGGAGCAAAAGGTTTTGGCGCTGGTAATTTTAAAGCTTTATTTGAATCTATAGAACGAGAACAAGCCTCAAGAGGGACTTTGTAATCAAAATATTTAAATGAACTAATTGTCTAAAATCCTTGTTTGTAATGAACAAGGATTTTTTTATTTATGCAGACTACGGTTACAATTTTTAGCTTTTCGCTACTTTTGGAATAACTCTTGCAAATGCATTTGTAAAGCCCCTAAAATTATTGCTATGAAAAAAGGTTTATTGGTTCTTACAATGTTCTTTATAAGTGCATCCGTTTTTTCTCAAAGTACATCCTTTGGAGATGGCGAGTGGTTCCGTTTTCGTATTAGTTATAGTGGCTGGTGGAAGGCAGGAGAGGCTACTATGTCTGTAAATAACGAGACCTATAAAGGTAAACCTGTTTATCATATTAAGGGAAAAGGAGTAACTACCGGAATGACCAAATTATTTTTTGGCGTCGAAGATTATTATGAAAGCTATATCGATAAGCAAACGACGCTTCCCTATCGATTTGTTAGAAAAATAGATGAAGGTGGTCATACTAAAGATAAAGTTGTTGACTTTGATCAACGCACACGAACTGCAACTGTAAACGATAAGAAACACAATACGGTCACCTCTTATAAAACTGAGCCATCTGTGCATGATATGGTTTCCAGTTTTTATTATTTACGAAACACCATAGATTCAAAAAAACTTAAAGAAGGTGATGAGACGGTGATTAACATGTTTTTTGATCAAGAGAATTATAAATTTAAACTGAAGTTTCTAGGTAGAGAAGTGCTTAAAACAAAGTTCGGAAAAGTGAATACCCTTATATTTAGACCCTATGTTCAAGCGGGAAGAGTATTTAAAGAACAAGAAAGTTTGACAGTTTGGATTAGTGATGATCAAAATAAAATACCTTTGCAAATTAAGGCCGATTTAGCAGTAGGTTCTCTTAAAGCAGATATCGATGCTTATAAAGGTCTCAAATACCCATTCTATATTATACAAGATTGATGATTGAAGAAAACAGCCCAGAAACACAACAGCAATTAAGCGCTTTAAGCGATAAATTTGATGCAATGGGCCAGAATCTTAATCATCAATTAGAAGGCTTTGTGCATAGTAAACCCATTAATTACTGGGATTATATTCAAACTGATGTACTTCTTAATCTTCAAGTGCAACGTACCTTGATTCCTGATGAAATGGTTTTTATAATGTACCATCAAGTCAATGAATTATTTTTTAAAATGATTCTTTGGGAAATAGAACAAGTTGCTTATGCTAAGGAGCTAACTGCTGTTTTCTTTGCCGAAAAATTAGATCGTATAAGCCGGTATTTTGATATGTTGACATCATCCTTCAATATTATGCGTGAGGGAATGCAGATGGAACAATATTTAAAATTCCGTAGAACCTTAAGCCCTGCAAGTGGGTTTCAAAGCGCCCAATACCGATTCATAGAATTCAGCTCTACAGAGTTGCAGAATCTTATTGATTCTCGATTTAGAGAAGACTTCAAAAATGTGGAAAGGAACAAGGATTCATTTTATGATGAAGCGTTTGAACAGCTTTATTGGCAAGCGGCGGGAAAAAATTTTTCCACAGGAGAAAAAACATATACGTTAAAAGAGTTTGAATTAAAATATAAGGATGAGTTTATCCGTTTCATAAAGCAATATGAATCCTTAAACTTGTGGTCAATATTTAAAACCCTTCCTCTAGCAGATCAAAAAGATGCAACATTGCTAAAAGCGATGCGTCATTACGATTACACAGTTAATGTGCAATGGGTAATGTCTCATTATCACGCTGCTTTGCATTATTTAAATCAAGGTAAAGAACCCCTTGAGGCAACAGGTGGTAGCGATTGGGTAAAATATATGCACCCTAAGTATCAAAAACGTATTTTCTTTCCAGAAGTTTGGTCACAGAAAGAACGTGAAGAATGGGGACAAAACGTAAACTAAATTAAGAATTTTCAAAAACCCTAGATTGAAGAAATTAAGCATATTACTTCTGTCGGCATTACTACTAGGTGCTTGTGCAGATGATAAGACAAAAGATGTAAAACCTGTAGTTAAGGAGAAGGTAGATCCAATTATAAAGCGTTTTGGTTACACATTCAACGATTACAATGTTGTTAATGATACGGTGCAACAAGGGGATAGTTTTGGTCAGATATTGTTTGACAATGGTATAGATTATGCTACCATACAACAAATTACAGATTCTGTTCAAAGTGTTTTTGACACGCGTTTAATTCGAGTAGGAAAGCCTTATACCCTCTTAAAATCTAAAGATTCTACAAATCTAGCTCAAGTATTTATCTATGAAGAAAACAATATAGATTACGTTGTTTTAGATTTCAAAGATGAGATTGTACAGGCCAAAGCAAAAAAGCGTCCTGTTACTATTAAAGAGCGAGAGGTAAGTGGTGTTATAAATAATAATCTTTCGACAACCTTTGACGATCTTGGTCTTAGCGTAAACGTTGCTTATAAAATGGCAGATATTTATGCGTGGACTATAGATTTCTTTAGGCTACAGGCAGGAGATCGTTTTAAATTAGTATATACAGAAAAATTTATAAACGATACGATTCCTGCTGGTTTTGGAGAGATTAAGGCTTCTTGGTTTGAGCACAAAGGCAAACCCTATTATGCTTTTAGGTATAAGAGCGATAGCCTTACAAAAGCGTACGGTTATTTTGATAAAGAAGCGATGAATCTTAAACGGGCATTTTTAAAAGGACCATTAGCGTTTAATAGAATCTCATCACGATATAATTTGAAACGTCGTATTGCTTACTATGGCAATCGTATACGACCTCATAAAGGGACCGATTTTGCCGGTGCGGTAGGAACACCTATTATGGCTACTGCAAATGGTACGGTAACAAAATCTGAATACAGAGGAGGAAATGGTAATTATGTTAAAATCAAACATAATAAAACTTATGAAACTCAGTATCTTCACATGAGTAAGCGTGCTGTAAAAGTAGGGCAATATGTCTCTCAAGGTGAGGTAATAGGATATATAGGTATGACTGGTAATACAAGTGGACCTCACGTATGCTACCGATTTTGGCAAAATGGTAAGCAAGTAGATCCATTTGCTTTAAACTTGCCTACTTCAGAGCCCCTTGCAAAAGAATATCAAGAGGAATACTTTAAACATATTTCTCCACTAGCAGATCAACTAGACGCAATAACCTTTAAAAAATAATCAAAATGCAAAAAGTAAATCCCACTCAGACTAAAGCTTGGAAAGCTCTTCAAGAACATTTTAATGAGGTTAAGAACTTAGAAATGAAAACGCTTTTTGAAGATGATTCAAGAGCTGAAGCTTTTTCAATTTCTTGGGAAGACTTTTATGTTGATTATAGTAAAAATAGAATTACCTCAACTACAAAATCGTTATTGCTTGATTTGGCTAAAGAAATGAAGCTTGAGGATGCTAAACACGCTTATTTTAATGGTTCAGAAATTAACGAAACTGAAGGCAGAGCAGTTATGCACACTGCTCTTAGGCAACCTACACAAGCAACTGTAGAAATTAATGGCCAAAATGTAATTACTGAAGTAAACGAAGTTAAGGAGAAGATAAAAGGATTTTGTGATACTGTAATTAGTGGTTCACACAAAGGCTTTACAGGAAAAGCTATCACAGATGTCGTTAATATAGGTATAGGTGGATCGGACCTTGGACCTAATATGGTTGCAGAAGCACTAGCTTATTATCACAATCATTTAAAAGTTCATTTTATCTCAAATGTAGATGGTGACCACGTTCACGAATCTTTAAAATATTTAAATCCGGAAACTACTCTTTTTGTAATCGTATCAAAAACGTTTACTACTCAAGAGACCTTATCAAATGCGAATACGGCTCGTAAATGGTTTTTAAGTAAAGTAGCGGGCACTGTACAAGAAGGAGAAGCTGTAGCGAAGCATTTTGTTGCAGTATCTACAAATGAAGAAGCAGTTAAAGAATTTGGTATCGATCCTAAGAATGTCTTTACCATGTGGGATTGGGTAGGAGGACGTTTCTCTTTATGGAGCTCAGTAGGTTTGTCTATTGCTTTAGCTATAGGCTTTGAAAATTTTGATAAAATGTTAGCAGGGGCTCACAAAGCAGATGAGCATTTTAAAAATACAGAATTGGAAGAAAACATACCGGTACTTATGGCGTTGGTAACCGTCTGGTATAATAACTTTTTCAAAGCTGAAAGTGAAGCTATAATACCTTATTCTCAATACTTAAATAGGTTTGCGGCATACTTGCAGCAGGCAATTATGGAGAGTAATGGTAAAAGTGTTGATCGCAATGGAAATGCTGTAGATTATCAAACAGGTCAAATAGTTTGGGGAGAGCCGGGAACAAATTCTCAACATGCATTTTTCCAACTTATTCATCAAGGGACAAAACTTATACCAACTCATTTTATAGGTTTTAAAAGTTCTCTTCATGGAGATGTTGATCATCATAATAAATTGATGGCAAACTTTTTTGCACAGACTGAAGCCTTAATGAACGGTAAAACCGAAGAAGAAGCTCGAGAAGAATTAGAATCTACAAATATGGATGCTAGTGCAATTGAAAAGCTTGTTCCATTTAAGGTTTTTGACGGAAATAAACCTACAACTACCATTCTTATTGATAAATTAACGCCGGAAAGCCTTGGTTCGCTGATCGCAATCTATGAACATAAGATTTTTACTGAAGGTATTCTTTGGAATATATTTAGTTATGATCAATGGGGTGTAGAGCTAGGTAAGCAACTAGCTAAAAATGTGCTAACTGATTTAAATTCAGACAGTATAGCCTCACATGATAGTTCTACAACTGCACTTATTAATAGATACAAAAGCTAATCATTTAAGCTTAATGTAATTAGAATTTTAACCCCTAATTGTTAATATTAGACAGTTAGGGGTTAAAATATTACACGCTACGTTAATTTGTAATTCTTAACATTGCGTTAATATTTAATTAGGTCTTTATTAAGACTTTTGCCAAAATTCTAAATTCAAACAAGCACAATGAAAAAAATTACAAGTTTACTAGCACTTGTTTTTCTACTGTTTACTGCAGCTATGCAGGCTCAAGGAACTATCCGTGGTACAGTGGTTGACGGTGAAAACAACACTCCATTACCGGGAGTAAATGTAGTTGTAAATGGTACAACTAACGGAGTAACAACTGATTTCGATGGTTTATTTGAAATACAAGTTGCTAAAAACACAGGTGCGCTTCGCGTTTCTTATGTAGGTTTTGCGCCCTTGACAGTTAATTTTGATGTTACAGGAAAAAAAGTGGTTGATCTGGGTACGATCAATTTGAAAATGGATTCTGATGCATTAGACGAAGTTATTGTTAAGGCATATTCATTGGCTATAGATCGTAAAACCCCTGTAGCTGTTTCTACAATTAAAGCTGAAACTATTGAAAATGAATTAGGAAGTCAAGAATTTCCTGAAATCTTAAAAACAACTCCAGGGGTATATGTTACTCGTGGTGGTGGTGGTTTTGGTGATGCAGAATTACGTATACGTGGTTTTAACTCTCAGAACGTGGCAGTAATGATTAACGGTATTCCAGTAAATGATATGGAAAACGGGAATGTATACTGGAGTAACTGGGCTGGTTTAGCAGATGTTACAAGTTCTATGCAAGTACAAAGAGGTTTAGGTGCTGCGATGATAGGTCTTCCATCAATAGGTGGAACAGTAAACATCGTAACTAAATCTACAGATATTGCTGCTGGAGGTAATGTTATGATGACAACTGGTAACGATGGTTACACAAAATATGGTTTTACAATTTCTACAGGTCTTTTAGATAGTGGATGGGCAGCAACTGCAAGTCTTTCTAGAACTACTGGTGAGCAATTTGTAGATGGTACTACTATTGACGCATATTCTTACTTCTTAAACGTAGCTAAGAAAATTAATGAAAATCACGAATTGTCTTTTACTGCTTTTGGAGCACCACAGCGTCACGGTCAGCGTCAAAACAGATTGCTAATCGATGATTACCGAGTAAGTGATCGTGGTATAAGAACAAACACTGACTATGGTTATAAAAATGGTCAGATTTTAAATCACGAAGACAACTTCTACCACAAACCTCAAATGTCATTAAACCATTACTGGACAATTAATGAGATTTCTTCTCTTACAACATCTGTTTATGCCTCTTATGGTACTGGTGGTGGAGGTGGTACTGCCGGATTAAATAAATTTGGTAAGTATGATACAAATTATCGTGATGAGCCGTTTGCTCCTGTAAACTTTGATCAAATAGTTGCGGAAAATAAGGCTTTAGGTGCTGCAGCAAGTGCAGAGACTTTCTTAAGAGCTTCTATTAATAATCACCAATGGTATGGTGCACTTTCTACATACAATACAGAACTTTCAGAATATATAGATCTTTCTGCTGGTGTTGATATTCGTTTTTACAAAGGAGATCATTCAACTGAATTAACAGATCTTTTAGGTGCTTCATTTTATATCGATAATAATGATGTAAACAATCCTAACAAAGTAGTTAAAGAAGGAGATACTTATAACTATAATGATTCTGGTTATACAAATTGGGGAGGTTTATTCGCTCAGGCAGAATACAATAAGGATAAAATTTCTGCAGTGTTATCTGTAGCAGGTAATAATACATCTTACAAAAGAGAAGACTACTTTAAATACACTCCTGAAGATCCTTTAAGAGAAACTGATTGGGTAAACTTTACAGCATTTAGTACAAAAGGTGGATTAAACTATCGCTTAGACTCTAAAAATAATGTATTTGCTAACATAGGATATTTTGAGCGCGCACCTTTTAGTGATGCAGTATTTATTAACAATACAAACATTACAAACGAGAATGCAGAGAATCAAAAAATCTTTAGTGCAGAACTAGGTTACGGTTTTAGAAGCGATAAATTTAGAGCAGACTTAAATGTTTATCGCACTAAGTGGATGGATCGTACATATACAATCTCTAGAACAGCAGATAACATTCAGTATACTGCAAATATTTTAGGTGTAGATGCTTTACACCAAGGTATAGAGTTAGAATTATCTTACCGACCTATAGAAACCCTAACCTTAACAGGTATGGCTTCTTTAGGAGATTGGCAGTGGGATAATGATGTAAAGAATGTTCAGGTATTTGACGATCAGCAAAATGCTATTGGAGATCCAATTGATATTTTTATCGACGGTGTTAAAGTAGGGAACTCTGCACAAACTACATTTGCAATTGGTGCAGATTATGAAGTGCTTGAGACTACAACATTAAGAGCATCATTTAACTATGCTGCAGATTATTTTGCAGATTATAATCCTACAGGTCGTACTACTTCTAACTTACCACAAACTTGGGAAATGCCAGACTATGGTTTATTAGATTTAGGTCTTACTCATAGATTTAATTTTGGCGGATTTAACGCTCAGATAAATGCAAACGTATTCAACGTTCTTGATACAGAATATATATCAGATGCTCAAGATGGAAGTGGTTCAGTAGCGTCTACTGCGCTTGTTTACTTTGGAGCAGGAAGAACTTATACTGTAGGAGCAAAAATTAATTTTTAATAAAAAATTGAAATGAAAAAATTTAATTATTTACTTACTGCAATTACTATAGGAGCTATGTCTATAGTAGGTTGTGATCCTGTAGAAGATATTAATGATCAACTAGAGGCGAATGAAGCAGGAATCTTTGATGTTTTTGATTATACATTAACAGAAGATGATTATAAAGAAACATTAGAGTTAGATTACGCTAACTTTAATACTGTAGATGATGCTAAAGCTCTTATACCTACAGTTTTAAATACAAATTTTCCAGTTCTAGGTGATGCTTCTTTAGCTAATGTATCTTATGATTTGTACGCTCCTGTTTCTACAGAGAGTTCATTAATTGTTTACACGGTATCTACAGCAGATTATGATGCTAACCCAGATACTGCTCAGTATAATAATTTTGATGATGAAGAGCAGATATATACATTTTTAGACAGTAAATTTCCAAACGTTGCAAATAGAACATTAGTTTCTTTGACTTATGTATTTTACAATGGCTCAGCTCAAACTTTGAATAATGGTTTTTTAAGAGTTAATGGAGAATGGCAGTTTGTTTTAGGTCTTACAAGTGCAGAGTATACTGCTGTAGGACAAGGTTTTGCTAACTTCAATACTGAAGATGAAGCGTTAAGAAAACTTCCTATATTTTTACTAGATAAATTTAAGTACGAAGAGATTGCTGTAAATACTGTTAAATCAACGATGTATAAATTATACACTACAGACGTTGATGATATTGATGGTGATGGTAGCAAGACTGACAGAGCTACATATAGCTATATTGTTAACTTTATCTATGATGGGTCTAGCTGGTCTGAATATAACAATACATTACGTATGACATTACAGTTTGGTAATGATTCTGGTGTTTGGGTTCCAGATAATACTGTTGCATATTCATTTACTCAAGGAGATATTGCTTTAGTATCTTCAACATTGCTTACTAAATATCCTGGACCTGCAGATAACGTAGGTTTCTTCAAAAGTTTTGACAGAAGATCAGGAAGTAGCAACTACTGGAGTGATGATATGATGATCGAAGCAATTGGTATTGTTTTAGATTCTATCAATCCTAATGCTGAAGAAGATCAAAAGTATGCTGTAACTGTTGTAATTTACAATGGATCTACTACAAACGAAACCTTCTTTTTGATTAAAACAGATGGTGCCTGGGTAGCACAATAAGCATTAATTAAGCTAGTTAAAACCTCCTGCTCCTTGAGATAGGAGGTTTTTTAGTTTTCAAAGAAAGAGTTTATGAAAAAGAAGAATATTTTATTTAGTGCATTTTTATTTATTTTATTTGTTGCTTGTGGAGGGTCTGACGATAGCGAAATAGTTACGCCTATAGAACCTGAAGTAGAAGCTCCAGTAGCAAACCCCGACGAATTTACCACTACAGAAGGGGTAAATCTAATAATTAGTATTAGTGACTTAATGGCTAATGATGATCTAGCTGGCGGTGCTCGCATTACTTCAGTAGATGCAACAACAACAGCGGGAGGTACTATTACAGATAATAGAAACGGAAGCTATACGTTCACTCCGGCACCGGGCTACAAAGGATCAGATACGTTCACCTATGAATTATGTTTAATTGCAGATACTAGTATTTGCTCTGAAGCAACTGTTACAGTAACGATTGAAGATGCTGGTGAGCCGGTTGCAAGAGATGATGAAGGTTTTACAGCAAAGGATGCTAAAATTACAATTACAGATCTTTTGGCAAATGATGATCTAATTGATGGAGCGACATTGACTAGTGTAGATTTTTCATCAAGTATTGGCTCTGCAGTTATTAATAATGATGGATCTGTAACCTATACTCCTAAGTCAGGTTTTCTAGGTGAAGACACTTTTACTTATACTATCTGTGATAATGATGAGACACCTAGCTGTTCGACAGCTACGGTTACCATAAATGTTATTGATGCTGTAAGCTTTACGATTCCTTCAGCCTTACAGAGTTATTATGCAGATGTTAGTTTCTTTGATAATTCAGAATTAACGTACGATAGGCTTAGTTCATTTACTACAGCTAAGCACACTACCATTCTTACTTACACACAACGTCATCAGTATTTGTATGATGCAGACGCAGATTTAAGCAATGCTGCAAATGTAATTCTACTTTATTCTGGGGAAAGCAGGGATGAGCGTGAATATACATCAGGTACAAATTCTCATTCTCCTCAAACTTTTAATACAGAACATATTTTCCCTCAATCTAAGTTAGCAACAGAGAATGCAGTAACAGATTTACATCATTTACGTTCTACAGATGATGCTGTTAATTCACTTAGACTTAATTACCCATTTGTTGATGGCAGCGGGCAATATAAATTAGTAAATGATAATAGTTGGTTTCCAGGTGATGAGTGGAAAGGAGATGTAGCTAGAGCTGTTTTATATCTTAATATACGATATGGTGAAGATTATAAAGAGGTAGGTACTCTTGATTTATTTTTAAAATGGAATAGAGAAGATCCTGTTTCAGCGTTTGAAAAAAACAGAAATAATGTAATTGAAAACGCACAAGGAAATAGAAACCCCTTTATTGATAACCCTTATTTAGTGACGCTAATTTGGGGCGGTACACCGGCAGAAAATACTTGGGAATAGTTTAAAAGACTCAATATATAGAACCCGTCTAATTTTTATTAGACGGGTTTTTGTATTTAAAGCTGTCGATTTAAAAATTTTTACTTCAAAAAGTTATCTTTGAATTTTAAATTTCAAAACTATGTATACTACCGTACAATTTGTGCATTCCTATTGGGCTTATTTAGCTCTTATAATTCTTACAATAACTACCATAAATGTATTGGTTTCTTATTTTTCGGGTAAAGAATTTGCAGCTCGAGATTTTAGACTTGCGTTATTTACCTTAATAGTTTCTCACATACAATTACTTATAGGTATTGTATTGTACTTTGTATCTCCGCTAGGTGCAAAAGCTATAGCTTCAGAAGGTATGAGTGCAGCAATGAAAGATCCTAACTTGCGCCTCTATGTTGTTGAGCATCCTTTGGCGATGATTCTTACTGTTGTATTTATTACAGTAGGTTACAGCAAGCATAAGAAAAAACTCACTTCAAAACCTAAATTTAAATTACTTGCCATATTTTATACCCTTGCATTAATAGTTATGCTAAGTCGTATTCCGTGGGCAAATTGGTTTTAAGAATCAAAAGTTATTAAATTAAAAATCCCGTAAATCGAATTTCGTCGACTTACGGGATTTTTTATAAGTTATTATCAGGAGTTAACGATTCATCCAGTCTTCGATCTCTTCTACTTCAATAGGTATATCTCCCATTAAATTAATAGGTTCTCCATTCTCTTGTATCACAAGATCATCTTCTAGTCGTATCCCAAAACCTTCAGCAGGAATATAAATTCCCGGCTCTACAGTAAATACATTATTAGCTTGCATAGGCTCGTGTAGTAATCCGTAATCGTGAGTGTCTAGCCCAATATGATGTGATGTACCGTGCATAAAATACTTCTTGTAAGCCGGCCAATCTTTATTTTCATTTTGAACGTCTGCTTTATCAAGTAGACCCAAGCCTAGCAATTCTGAAGTCATTAATTTACCCACCTCCTCGTGGTAAGGGGCCCATAAATTACCAGGGGTTAACATCTTTGTTGCTTCCTTTTTAACTCGTAGCACAGCGTTGTAAACATCTTTTTGTCTATCTGTAAACCTACCAGATACCGGTATAGTTCGGGTCATATCACTACTGTAGTTTGCATATTCTGCACCTACATCTAGTAATATTAAATCTCCTGCCTTACATTCAGAATTATTAACTACATAATGTAAAACATTAGCATTATTTCCAGAAGCAACAATAGGTGTGTACGCAAATCCTCTCGAACGATTACGCAAAAATTCGTGCATAAATTCTGCTTCGATCTCATATTCCATTACGCCGGGTTTTACAAACTGAAGAATGCGTTTAAAACCTTTCTCTGTTATAGTACAGGCTTTTTGTAATAAATCGATCTCTATAGGATCTTTTACAGAGCGCAGTCGTTGTAGAATAGGATTACTTTTTGCAACGCTGTGTGCGGGATATTGCTCTTTAATTTTTTTATTAAAACGTGCTTCTCGGGTTTCAGTTTCTACATTTGCCCGGTAGTGCTCATTTGTATTAATATATAGTGTTTCTGCCTGCGTCATCAATTCATAGAATACTTTATCCCATTCTTGGATCCAATAAACAGTTTTTACCCCACTTACCTCAAGCGCTTTTTCTTTTGTGAGTTTTTCTCCTTCCCAGACAGCTATATGGTCATTAGTTTCTTTTAGAAAAAGAATTTCACGGTGCTTCTCTTTTGGGCAATCAGGAAAAAGTACAAGAATACTTTCTTCTTGATCTACTCCGCTTAAGTAGAAAAGATCCCGATTTTGTTGAAATGGCATGGTGCTGTCTGCACCTATTGGGTAAATGTCGTTACTATTAAAAACAGCCAGACTATTTGACTTCATGGCTGCCATAAATCCTTTGCGGTTTTTTATAAACAGATTGCGATCTATAAGGTCGTATTTCATAATTGTAATAAGATTTTCTCAAAGGTAAAAACTACAAGATCAAAGCGTGTTAAACTCTCTTTAAAATGTTTAGATTTCTTTAACAAAAAAGGTATTTTTAAGTCCATCAAATTATTTTCTATGCCTATTCGTTTTCTATTATTCTTTCTCTCAGTATGTGTTTTATCAAGTATTTATGCTCAGCAACCAGATTCTACATCTTCATCAATTTCTCAGTCATTGATTGAGAAGAATGAACTGATAAAAAATTCTCTCGTAAAAAACATTCCTTTTAGAAATGCAGGTCCTACCATAATGAGTGGTCGTGTAGTTGATCTAGAAGTTAATCCAGAAAACAGTACCGAGTTTTACGTGGCGTATGCAACGGGCGGGGTGTGGCATACTACAAATAATGGTATAACATTTAAATCTGTATTTGATAAAGCGCCTACTCAAAATGTGGGAGATATAGCAGTTAACTGGAAAAACAGGATTATCTGGGTGGGTACTGGCGAGACCATATCTTCACGCTCTTCTTATGCGGGAGTGGGTATTTTAAAGAGTACAGACAATGGGAATTCTTGGACAAATGTGGGCTTATACGATAGTCACCACATAAGCGATATTATTTTAGATAAAAATGATCCAGATGTTGTTTTAGTAGCAGCATTAGGTCATTTATATTCTCAAAATGAAGAACGGGGAATTTTTAAAACTGTTGATGGCGGAAAAACTTGGAAAAAAACGCTTTTTATTAATAGCAATACAGGTATTATAAATTTAGGCGAAGCTCCTGAGAATCCATCAGTTTTATATGCAGCTGCTTGGGAAAGAGAACGACAAGCTTGGGATTTTAAAGGTTCTGGAGAAAACTCAGGGATTTACAAATCTACAGATGCCGGCGATACCTGGAATTTGATTACTACTGGTAATGGTTTTCCTCAGGGAGCCGGTGTAGGCCGTATAGGTCTGGCGGTAGTAAATGAGAATACCATTTATGCAGTTCACGACAATCAAAATATACGAGAGACTAACAAAGAAGAAAAAGCAGATAAAGAAGCTAAAGATTTAAAACCGAAGATTTTTGAGAATATATCATCTTTAGATTTTTTGGCATTAAACACGGAAGAGCTTGATGATTATTTAAAAGCAAATCGATTCCCTAAACAATATGATGCTGCCAAGGCTAAAGAGCTTGTAAAAAAAGGCCAGATTAAACCTTCAGATTTTTACTTATATACTCACGATAACACGGTGTCTGAGAGTGATGGAGAGGTAATAGGTGCAGAAGTTTTTAAATCTACAGACGGAGGTAAAACGTGGAATCGTACTCACGAAGGTTATATCGAAGATTTCTTTTATTCCTATGGGTACGTATTTGCTGAGATGGATGTAAATCCGCAGGATGAAGATGAAATTTATTTAGTGGGTGTACCGCTCATTAAATCTGTAGATGGAGGTAAAACTTTTACATATATAGACGAACCTAATGTTCATGTGGATCATCATATAATTTGGGTTGACCCTAAAATGCCAAATCATTTAATCAACGGTAATGATGGTGGATTAAATATGTCTTACGATGCCGGTGAAAGTTGGTCAAAGCTTAACTCTATGCCGCTAGCGCAGTTTTACGCTATAAATGTGGATTATGAGAAACCTTATAATATTTATGGTGGCTTACAAGATAATGGCACTTGGAAAGGACCACATAATTATGAATATTCAAAAGACTACGAAGCTGAAGGGCAATATCCTTTTAAGCGTGTAGGTGGTGGTGATGGGATGCAGGTTCAGATTGACCGTAGAGATAGGGATGTAATCTATGTGGGTTCTCAGTTTGGGTTTTACAATCGTCTAAATTTAAAAACTGGAGCGCGTAAGTTTATTAAACCCAGCCACGATTTAGGAGAAAGCCCTTATCGATTTAATTGGGAAACTCCTATTTTACTTTCATCACATAACCAGGACATTTTATATATGGGTGGTAATAAATTAATGCGTTCTATGAATCAAGGGGACGACTGGACGGCAATTTCACCAGATCTTACAGCGGGAGGTAAATTAGGTAATGTCCCTTTTGGAACGCTTGCAACGATTAGTGAATCTGTATTTCAATTCGGTTTAATCTATACGGGGAGTGATGATGGAGTCATACAAGTGACACAAGATGCCGGGGGAAGTTGGGATATTATTTCAGGAAATTTACCTCAAAATCTATGGGTGAGTACGGTTATAGCTTCGATTCACAATAAGAGTAGGGTGTATGCTGTGCTTAATGGATATAGAAACGACGACTTTCAGCCGTATGTATATAAAAGTGATGATTATGGTCAAAACTGGAAAGATATTAGTTCAAACCTACCGTTATCTCCTATAAATGTAATTGTCGAAGATCCTAAAAAAGAGAATATTTTATATTTAGGTACAGACGATGCTAGTTATGTTAGTTTCGATAATGGAGATCGCTGGGAAGTTCTTGATGGGAGTATGCCTAATGTGGCAATACACGATTTAGTTATACAAACTGAAGCAAACGATCTTATAGTAGGCACTCACGGAAGATCTATATACATCGCTAATTTGAATGAAATCCAGGAATTTGATTCTTCTAAAACGAATGAATTACAGCTCTTTGATATGGAAACTGTCGATTTTTCTACAAATTGGGGGCGTTCTTGGAGTGCGTGGAGAGCCGCTAGCACACCAGAGACTAAAATAACTTTCTTTAGTCCGGTTGCAGGAGAGGCAAAAGTTGAAGTAATAAGTACAAATGGGAAAACGCTGAAAACTTGGAAAGATACTGTCGATAAAGGATTTAACTATCTGCAATACGATTTGAGTATATCAGAAAGTGGTAAAAACCTTTTAGAAAAAGAGCGTAAAGATCTTAAAATAACAAAATCCCAAAATGAAACTTTTTATCTACCGCCGGGAGCATATTCTATCCAGGTAGAGGTAAATGGTAAATCTGCAAAAACAGCTTTAGAAATAAAAGAGGGAAGCCGTCGTAGAGATCGTGCAGAACGCGCTGAGCAAGAGCAAAAAGATTAAACGTTAACAAATGAATTTGACTCTTAGTATCCCGGCACTTTTATTTCCTGCAATTTCTCTGACTATGTTGGCTTATAATGCCAGGTATCTGGCAATTGCTGCACTTATTAGAGAATTACATAAGCGTTATCAAGATAGCTCGTCTACTCCGGTAAAAAAGCAAATTGAGCAGCTACGTAAACGTCTTGGTATAATTAAAGCGATGCAGGCAATGGCTATCGTTAGTTTTTTACTTGCGGTAATTACCATGTTTTTAATTTATATCGAACTTGCGATACTTGCAAATGTAGTTTTTGGTGTAAGCTTAGTAGCGCTAATGATATCGCTAACACTTTCTTTCATTGAAGTACAATTAAGTACACAGGCATTAGAGATACAATTAAACGATATGGATGATTAGAGGTGTTAAGAAGAAATGTAAGCAAAAAGAAAAATATTATTTTCTATAATGTGTCATATAGGAGCCATTCTCCTCTTAAAATTCTCAATTAGTAAAAAATGTTGTTTAACGAGAAGCCTATATTTCAAAGGTTTTCGAAGGATTTATTAAACATTTTTTTCTTTATTTAAAACCATTCCAAAAGCGGTCTCAAAGTTTGTGAAACAATGTTTTGAGCCGTATTTTTGTGCCACTAAATTAAAAACGTAAATAAATGGGAATCATTTCCTCTTCTATCGCCCGAAAAGTTGCTATGGCACTTTCAGGTTTATTCCTTGTATTGTTTTTAGGTCAGCATTTTACAATAAACTTAACATCGACCTTCAGTCCAGAAACTTTTAATGAAATCTCCCATTTTATGGGGACTAATTTTCTAGTACAGGCAATACTTCAACCAGTATTAATTTTTGGAGTTATTTTTCACTTTGTAATGGGTTTCATTCTTGAAATTCGTAACCGATCTGCACGTAAAATTAATTATGTGAGATATGATGGAAATGCAAATTCTACTTGGGTAAGTCGCAATATGATCTACAGTGGAGTTGCAATTTTAGCTTTCTTAGGATTACACTTTTACGATTTCTGGTTTCCAGAGATTGTACACAAATATATTGAGTCAAATCCCGCAGACGCAACTCGTTACTACGGGGAGTTAGTGGAGAAATTTGAGAGCCCGGTAAGAACAGGTCTTTATGTGTTGGCATTTGTTTTCTTAGCACTACACTTGTTTCACGGTTTTGCATCTTCATTTCAATCGGTTGGCTTTAATAACAAATACGCTACAGCCTTAAAGAAGTTTGCTAAATTTTATGCAATTGCAATTCCTGCAGGTTTTGTTTTCATCGCGTTGTTTCACCATTTTAATCACTAGACGATGTCAGAATTAAAATCAAATATACCAGACGGCCCACTTGCAGATAAGTGGACTCAACATAAAAATGATATTAACCTGGTTAACCCTGCAAACAAGCGTAACATAGATGTTATTGTTGTGGGTACAGGTCTTGCAGGAGGTAGTGCTGCAGCAACTTTAGCAGAGTTAGGCTATAATGTAAAAACGTTTTGCTATCAGGATTCTCCGCGTCGAGCACACTCTATTGCTGCGCAGGGAGGTATTAATGCTGCAAAAAATTATCAGGGAGATGGTGATTCTAACTACCGTTTGTTTTACGATACTGTAAAAGGTGGTGATTACCGATCTCGAGAAGCAAACGTTTATCGTCTTGCTGAAGTTTCAGGAAATATAATTGACCAGTGCGTTGCACAGGGGGTTCCTTTTGCACGTGAATATGGCGGACTTTTAGATAACCGTTCTTTTGGTGGAGTTTTAGTATCAAGAACTTTTTATGCTAAAGGTCAAACGGGGCAGCAGTTGCTTTTAGGAGCTTATTCTGCGATGAACCGTCAAATCAACCGTGGTAAAATCACGCCATATAACCGTCATGAGATGTTAGATCTTGTGCTGGTTGACGGTAAAGCACGAGGTATTATTGCCAGAGACCTTGTAACAGGAGAGATAGAAAGACATTCTGCACACGCGGTAGTTTTAGCTAGTGGTGGTTACGGTAATGTATTTTTCCTTTCTACAAATGCAATGGGAAGCAATGTAATGGCTGCTTGGAGAGCACACCGTCGCGGGGCGTACTTCGCTAACCCGTGCTATACGCAAATTCATCCTACATGTATTCCGGTATCGGGAGATCATCAGTCTAAGTTAACCTTGATGTCAGAGTCATTGCGTAATGATGGGCGTATTTGGGTTCCGAAGAAAAAAGAAGATGCGATTGCAATTAGAGAAGGTAAAAAGAAACCTACTGATCTTTCTGAAGAAGAAAGAGATTATTATTTAGAGCGTCGTTATCCGGCGTTTGGTAACCTAGTGCCTCGTGATGTAGCATCTAGAGCTGCTAAAGAACGTTGTGATGCCGGTTATGGTGTTAACAAAACAGGAGAAGCAGTTTACCTTGATTTTAAGAGTGCAATAATGCGCTACGGAAAAGAGGAAGCGCTAATTAGCGGTAACCAAAATCCTACAGATCAAGAAATATATAACTACGGAAAGAAAGTAGTTGAGAATAAGTACGGTAACTTATTCCAAATGTATGAGAAAATCGTAGATGAAGATCCATACAAAACGCCAATGATGATCTATCCTGCTGTGCATTATACAATGGGTGGTCTTTGGGTAGATTATAACTTACAGACAACTATACCAGGTTGTTATGCTGCAGGTGAAGCAAATTTCTCAGATCACGGAGCCAACCGTTTAGGTGCGTCTGCATTAATGCAGGGTCTGGCTGATGGTTATTTTGTTCTGCCTTATACGATAGGAGATTACCTTTCTAAAGATATACGTACAGGTAAAATACCTACAGATTGTCCTGAGTTTGATCAGGCAGAGAAAGATGTTCGTGACCGTATGACAAAGCTAATGAATGGTAGCGGGAAACATTCAGTTGATTATTACCATAAGAAGCTAGGTAAGATTATGTGGAATAAGTGCGGAATGGCTCGTAATGCTAAAGAGCTTGAAGAAGCAATGGATGAGATTGCAGCGTTAAGAGCAGATTTCTGGGCTAACGTTAAAGTTACTGGAACTCTAAACTCTAAAAATGCAGAATTAGAAAAAGCAGGTAGAGTAGCAGATTTCTTAGAGCTAGGTGAGCTTTTTGCTAAAGATGCTTTAACAAGAAATGAATCATGTGGAGGTCACTTTAGAGAAGAGTATCAAACTCCAGAAGGGGAGGCTTTAAGAGATGATGAGAATTTTAGTTTTGTGTCTGCGTGGGAGTATAATGCAAATCCACGAGAAGCAAAATTGCATAAAGAAGAGTTGACTTTCGAGAATATCGAAGTGAAAACCCGTTCTTACAAATAATAATTAAAAGATAACTTTTACTATGAAGTTAACACTCAAAATATGGCGTCAAGAAAACGCTAAGACTAAAGGAGCAATGAAGACCTATCAGATAGATGGTATTGATGGGGATATGTCTTTTTTAGAAATGCTAGACGTTCTTAATGAAGATCTAATTAACAAAGGTGAAATCCCTGTTGAGTTTGATCACGATTGTAGAGAAGGGATTTGTGGGAGCTGTTCATTACAAATTAATGGTGAACCACATGGTCCAGATCGTTTAGTGACTACGTGTCAATTGCATATGCGTAAGTTTAACGATGGCGATACAATTGTAATAGAGCCATTTAGAGCTACTGCATTTCCTGTTGTTACAGACCTTATTGTAGACCGTTCTTCGTTTGATCGTATTCAACAAGCTGGTGGTTATATTTCTGTAAATACTTCAGGAAATACGGTTGATGCAAACGCAATTCCTATTAAGAAAGAGAATGCAGATGATGCATTTTATGCAGCTACTTGTATAGGTTGTGGTGCTTGTGTTGCTGCTTGTAAAAATGCAAGTGCAATGTTATTTACCTCTGCCAAAGTTTCTCAATTTGCTCTTTTACCTCAAGGAGAAATTGAAGCTACCGAGCGTGTAGAAAATATGGTACGCCAAATGGATTTGGAAGGTTTTGGTAACTGTACAAATACTGGAGCGTGTGAGATTGAGTGTCCTAAAGGAATTTCTTTAGAAAATATCGCTCGTATGAATCGTGAGTATTTAAGCGCGGTTTCAAAAGGATAAGTTTTCGCAAAGCAGAAATTATAAACTAAAACACCCGGTAGATTTTTAAAATCTATCGGGTGTTTTTATATTAAGTAATCTCAAAATGTGGGCGATATTGAGTGTTATTATAGATTTTTTTTATCCAAATAACCACTCCACCACGTCATTCATCTTGGCAACTTTTATAATGGTGATTCCATAATTTGCATCGGGTATTTTGCAATATTTAGAAACCATAATTGTTCCGAAACCTAATTTTTCTGCTTCAAGAATGCGTTGCTCTACACGTGTTACAGGACGAATCTCACCGGCGAGACCCACCTCTGCAGCGAAGCAGATGTCTTTTGCTACGGCAATGTCTTCATTACTTGATAAGATAGCAGCGACTACTGCAAGATCTATTGCGGTATCATCCACGCTAATTCCGCCAGTGATATTTAAGAAAACATCTTTTGCTCCTAATCGAAAACCGGCGCGCTTTTCAAGCACTGCAAGAATCATATTCAGACGTTTTGCATTGTATCCCGTTGCGCTTCGTTGTGGTGTACCGTAAACCGCTGTGCTAACTAATGCTTGTATTTCAATCATTAATGGACGCATTCCTTCTAAAGTAGCAGCTATAGCTGTACCGCTAAGTTCTTCATCATTCTTTGAGATAAGAATTTCAGATGGGTTAGAAACTTCGCGTAGGCCGCTGCCTTGCATTTCATAAATCCCAAGTTCGTTAGTAGATCCAAAACGATTTTTATGTGCTCTTAGAATTCGATAAACGTGATTGCGATCGCCTTCAAATTGCAATACAGTATCAACCATATGCTCCAGAATCTTTGGGCCAGCAATATTACCATCTTTGGTAATGTGACCAATTAATATTACCGGTGTGGCCGTTTCTTTAGCAAATTTGATGAGTTCGGTAGTGGTTTCTCGTATTTGAGAAATACTGCCGGCTCCACTCTCTACATAATCTGTATGAAGTGTTTGAATTGAATCTATAATTACGATATCTGGTTCTACAGCTTCAATTTGCTTAAAGATATTCTGCGTCTTAGTTTCAGTTAAGATGAGGCAGTTTTGAGCGTTAGAATTTATTCGTTCTGCTCGCATTTTTATTTGTTGTGCACTTTCTTCTCCAGAAACATACAGCGTTTTATAGGGTAGCATCAATGCGATTTGTAACATCAATGTACTCTTACCTATTCCTGGCTCACCACCTAGAAGTGTTAAAGATCCCGGTACGAGTCCGCCACCTAAAACCCGATTTAATTCGTTGTTTTTGGTATTTAGACGTGCTTCAGCAGTCGTATCAATTTCCTGAATACGCTGTGCTTTAGCAACACGTTTAGTAGTGGGAGTTTCTAGCTTCCAGCTCAATTTTTCGGCTTTTTGTATTACTTCTTCTGCAATTGTGTTCCATTCTTTGCAAGAAGTACACTGCCCTTGCCATTTTGCAAATTGAGCTCCACAGTTTTGACAGAAAAATGTTGTTTTAGTCTTTGCCATTAGTATCCAAAATCATCTTTTATACGTTGCGCTCGAGCCATCAAAACATCTTTATCAATGTCGCCTGCGCTTTTTAATACGAGAGCACTTTCATACGTGCGCATCGCTTTTTTAGTATCTCCTTTGCCTTCGTAGGATTTACCTAAATAATAAGAACCAAGTACAGTTTCGGGATATTCTTTACGAGCTAATTTCCCGAGATCTTCAAAACCTTCCCAGTCAGATTTTTTTTCTAAAGCAGCTGCTATAGCAATAAAATCATTAATGCGGATTCTATCATTCATTCCGAAAAGATTTTCAATAATCTCATATTTTTCAATAAGATACGCGTAAGGCGATTCTGCATTTAATACCTGATCTTCAAACTCTTTTTTAGTAATAGGTCTGTAAATTGAGAATATCTGTTCTAAGGCACTCGGAATTCCTCTTCCTACAAGCGTGTAGTGAGTTGCCTCTTCAAAATCGTCAAAATAATATTTAATATTAGTATTCTCAATGTTCTCAAGAGAAGTATTAAGGGCTAAGGTCGCATCTCTAAGCGGAGTAATATCTTGCGATCCTGTAGCTTGATAATAAAATATTTTATTGTCTGTACGCTGTAAATTATCTGTGAGGCGTTCGCTCATTTGAGGAGCCAGATCTGGGCTCAAAGAGACATAGGCATTAAATAATGGCGGATTTTTCATTAAGAAGTAGTTCGCAAACCCTGCTGTTGCATCGTGACCTATAATAAGATTAAAAGGTGCAAGGCGGTATTTTTTGCTCAACCACGGAAAAAGTTCATTTCCTATAAAATCAAAGAATAACTTTCCTTGGCCAACGGGTAAAAAATTGGTTTCATCGTACTGGGTGTCTGCCATGCGATCAGGTTGCATTATGCCTACTACGATAGCTTGAGGCATATCTTCCCAATAGCTATAATAATCTACATTACCAGCAACCGGTTCAAAAAGATAATCCGCATCCAGAACAACTATAACTGGGTAGTCTTTGTTTTTATTCGATTCATAATTACGTGGTAACTGAATTTTTACCTGTCTGGGTTCACTAAAATTTAGTGAAGGTACAGTCTCATATATCACCTGTGCATCGAGAAAGCTAGTGAATAGTAAGAATAAGAGTAGTGTTTTTTTCATAGTAGGAGGTTATTTGGTTATGTGAATTTAACCATAATATGAATACACAGCTTAAATGTAATGTGTGGGTTTATTTGCTTCGGTTTAATACGGGTAGCAAAATAAATGAAAGAGCACCAAGTATTACCACTAAAAGAGTTTGTGAACCCCAAATAATCCATCCAAATGCCTCTCCACCTTCCTTACTGAATCCAAAAAACACAAAAAGTGCACCTATTGTTATCGGGTAAACACCTATTCCGCCGTTAGTTACAGATATTGAAAATGATCCTATTACAAATGCAGCGAGAATGATACCAAGATTGGCAATTGCAATTTCTGGGATTGTGAATTTTATTACCCAAAACATTAAAATGTACATCAGCCAAATAAATAAGGTATGAGCAATGAAGGCAATCTTGTGTTTCATATGTAAGATGCTCTTCATACCTTCTAAGAGCCCATTCATAAATTTTCTTATTTTCAGAAATAAACCAGACCTGGCATTTTTTACAATTCTAAAGCCGAGGTATATGGCACCAACTACTAGCGCTAGAAAAATAACAGTATAAAGCGGATTGATATTTTGTTCTTTAAGATAGGTTAGAAGCATATCTGTTTGCATTAAAACAGCCACCGCAACTACAAGTAAAAGCATCAGAAAATCTGCGATGCGTTCTGAAATTATAGTTCCAAACCCCTTTTCAAAAGGAACATCTTCATAGGTGGTCAATAATGCGCCTCTTAAAAACTCGCCGCTTCTCGGTATTCCTAAGTTTGCTAAATAAGCAGCCATTACAGCCATAAATCTATTAGAAAGTTTTGGGGAATATCCCATAGGTTCTAATAAAAATTGCCATCTATAGGCTCTCGAAAAATGACTTAAAATGCCAAATATTAAAGATAGGAATATGTATGTTGGGTCTGCTTTTTTAATATTTAACCAGAGTGTAGTGCGTTCTTCTGGTGTTGCTGAGCTTAAAGAATAGTAAATTAAAAATACTCCTAACCCTAGGGGTATTAATATTTTGAGAACTTTTATAAGTTTTTTCTTGCTCAAGATTATTTAAGCAGATTTGTATCCTCATTAGGGAAAACTAGAGAAGGTTTAAATGCTTTGGCTTCGTCTAATTCCATAAAAGCATAAGCGATAAGAATTAAAATGTCTCCTTTTGCAACCTTGCGTGCTGCTGCGCCGTTGAGTGTTATCTCGCCACTACTGCGTGGGCCAGGTATTGCATAAGTTTCTAAGCGCTCGCCGTTTGTAACATTCACAATTTGAAGACGTTCTCCTTCAATTACACCGGCAGCATCCATAAGATCTTCATCTATCGTAATGCTTCCTATATAATGTAATTCTGCTCCGGTAACTTTTACGCGGTGAATTTTTGACTTTACAACGTTAACTAACATGGTGTAAAAATAAGGGTTTTTAATTTAGGGCAATATTATCAATAAGACGCACGTCATCAGCAAAAACAGCTATAAAGGCACGGTGCGTTTCATTGGTGTCTTTTATTGTCGTATGCTCTAATGTTGAGGCATTTGCGATTTCAAAATATTCTAATTTCAGTAGTTCATTATCTTTAAAGGCATCGGTAACAAACTGATGAACATCTGCAATAGGTTTGTCGTTAAACAGTTCTTTTGCTTTCAGTAATGTGTTATAGATAAAAGGAGCAACCTGGCGATGTTTCTGAGTTAGGCGCATATTGCGGGAACTTTCTGCAAGACCATCATCGTGGCGGCTTATAGGGCATCCTACAACTTTTACAGGTAGGTTTTCTATAGAAACTAATTTGTTTACAATTTGTAGTTGTTGGTAGTCTTTCTCTCCAAAAAATGCAAAATCGGGTTGAACAATCTCAAAAAGATATTTTAAAACTGTAGCTACACCTTCAAAATGTCCAGGTCTGAAAGCACCCTCCATAACTTTGTCAAGACCGTCAAAATTGTAATCAATCGACTCTACTTTGGGGCCATAAATTGTTTGAGTGCTAGGAGCAAAGACCAGAAGATTAGGGTTTATATTTTCTAGTAGCTCTAAATCTGCCTGAAGATCTCTGGGATATGTCTTTAAATCTTGAATATTATTGAATTGTGTAGGGTTTACAAAAATACTTACAACAACAATATCGCAGCTTTTTAGTGCAAAATTAAAGAGGCTGGCATGGCCCCGATGCAGAGCTCCCATAGTGGGTACAAAACCTATTTTTAAACCATTTTCTTTATGCGCTGCAACAGCGTTAGAAATTTCTGGTCTATTAGTAAATACGTGCATGGGGATTAATTTAACAGGCGGCAAAATTACTATATTACTGGCAATCTGCATAAAATTTCGTAATTTTGCGTGTTTTTTAGCCTTAACAGAAACTTAGAAGCACACATATGAAAAATAAGAGGATATTATACGTATCATCTGAAGTTATACCTTATTTGCCAGAGACAGAGATTGCGTCTATGTCTTTTGAGGTACCTCAAATGGTTAACAGTAAGGGAGGTCAAATAAGAATTTTTATGCCTCGATACGGAAATATCAATGAAAGACGTCATCAATTACATGAGGTAATTAGACTTTCTGGAATGAATCTCGTTATTAATGATTTTGATATGCCGCTTATAATTAAAGTAGCTTCTATCCCTAAAGAGCGTATTCAGGTGTACTTTATTGATAATGAAGAATACTTTAAGCGTAAAGCAACGTTTACAGACGAAGATGGAAACTTATTCGCAGATAATGATGAGCGTGCAATCTTTTTTGCAAAGGGAGTAGTTGAGACTGTGAAGAAGTTAAACTGGGCTCCAGATATCATTCACGTTCATGGCTGGTTAGCTTCATTGCTTCCGCTTTATCTAAAGAGGTATTATGCAAGTGAACCTCTATTTAAACAAAGTAAAATAGTTACTTCGGTTTACAATAAAGGGTTTGATGATACGCTTAATAAGCAACTGATTGATAAAATTGCTTTTGACGGAATTGATAAAGGAGATATTTCAGAATTAGAAGAGCCAACGTATTCTAACCTTATGAAGGTGGCTATAAAAAATTCTGATGCTGCAATTATTGGATCGTCAGATTTAGATGAAGAACTTTCAGGATATTTAAATACTACTAAAATACCTGTATTACCCTATAAGAAAAAAGAAGAGTTCGCTCAAGCTTATGAGGAATTCTACACGACTAAGGTTTTAGATTAAATAAAAATAAATGAAATTAAACGCGTTGTTAATAAGAACATTAGGAATACTAACTGTTCTTTTTGTTGCTGCTTCTTGTGAAGATGATTTTTTAGAAATAGGAGAGGGATTAGTTGATTCTAGCAATTTTACGTCAGATGTAGAAACATATAATGTTATTGCTTATAACGAGCAATTTGCTAATATAAATGGTGTTCAAACAAATGGGATTAGTGTCGGGGTTTTAGGATATTATAACGATCCGCTGTACGGCACAACTACTGCTTCGAGCTTAAGTCAGGTAGGTTTAGCGACATATAATACTACATATGGTACAAATCCTGTAATAGACTCTATAGTTTTTACAATGCCCTATTTTAGTACGCAATCTACAAATAGTGACGGCGAGACAGAATTTACTTTAGATTCAGTTTATGGTTCAAATCCTATTAAATTAACGGCTTACAGATCTAATTATTTACTTAGAGATAATGCGCCGCCAGACTTTACAGATGCTGCGGTTTATTATTCTAATGACATTCCTAATTTTAATGGAGTACGTGGAGATCTCCTTTTTGAAAGAGAAGTTTTGCCTTCAAATGCACCCGTAATTACAACTGTACCTGCAGATGCTACTGCCGAAAGTCAAGATCCTGTGGCAACAACAAACTCACCTCGATTGCGATTTAGGTTAGACCAACTTGCGACAGGTGCAAATTCTGCGTATTGGCAAAATGCAATTTTCGCTAAAGAAGGTCAGGATGTGCTTTTCAACCAGAATTCATTCAGAAATTATTTTAGAGGAATTTATTTTGAAGCGGCGCCTATAGGAGGAACAGGTAATTATTTCCTTTACGATAAAGCAAATACTTCGATTGTAATTTATTATAAATCTGGAGCAGATGATTCTAGAGTGCAAAGTAGTGTGACGTTAGGCTTTGGAGGAAATTCCGCGATAAATCTAGATAACAATTTTAAAACTTCAGTAACAGATCGTTTAGCAAATGTGAATACGACTGAAGGTGATGAGCGTTTATATTTAAAGGGCGGTCAGGGAAGTATGGCTGTTATAGAATTATTTGGTGATGATGCAGATAACGATGGGATTCCAGAGGCACTTGCAGATTTACGCTTAAAAAACAGATTAATTCGTGAAGCTAATTTGGAATTTTTTGTAGATCAACCAAGTATTGCAGAATTAGCTACTTCGGCTATATCTGAGCCAGATCGTATTTATATCTATGATTTAGAAACTAATCAACCTTTAATAGATCTTTCTCTAGATGCCAACATTACGAGCACAGGAGCTATTACTGCAGTAGGAACAACACATCTAGGTCCTTTGACAAAAACGGAAACGGGTCTTGGGATTAGTTATAAAATTAGAGTTACAGAGTATATTAAGAACCTTCTGAATACTGAAAACGATAGTCCTAATACAAAATTAGGAATTGTTGTGAGTCAAAACCCTGCTGTAATAAGTACTGGTAAGATACAGAACAAGTCTACGACAGATTACCCGAGTAGAGTGCCTTATGCATCTGTGGTTTCTCAAAAAGGAACAATTCTTTATGGTAGTAATGCTTCGGTACCAGATGCACAACGCTTAAAATTGAAAATATTCTACTCAGAAGCTTCTAATTAATAAAATACTATGTGCGGAATTGTAGGTTATATTGGTCACCGTCAGGCATATCCTATCGTGATGAAAGGATTACAGCGATTAGAATATCGTGGTTATGATAGTGCCGGTGTTGCGATATACGATGGAGAGTCTATACAACTTTGCAAAACAAAAGGTAAGGTTGAAGATTTAAAAAATAAGGTTGAAAGTTCTATAAATACAGCAGGTAATCTGGGAATAGGACATACACGCTGGGCAACTCACGGTGTGCCCAATGACGTAAATTCCCATCCTCACTATTCAAACTCTGGTGATCTTGTAATTATTCATAATGGAATCATTGAAAACTATGATGCTATTAAAAAAGAACTTACAAATCGCGGATTTACATTTGAGTCTGATACAGACACAGAAGTTTTAGTAAATCTTATAGAAGATGTTCAAATAAATCAAGGATTAAAATTAGGTAAAGCAGTGCAAGTTGCACTCAATCAAACAGTGGGTGCCTATGCTATTGCTGTATTTGACAAGAAAAAACCTAATGAGATTGTAGTTGCAAGATTAGGCAGCCCATTAGCCATAGGTATTGGCGAGGGAGAGTTTTTTATTGCATCAGACGCATCTCCTTTTATAGAATATACCACAAACGCGCTATACCTGGAAGATGGTGAGATGGCGATTGTGCGTTTAGATAAAAAAATAAAGGTTTTCAGTATTAAAGATGATGCCTTAATTACCGCTCCTTACATTCAGGAATTAAAATTGAATCTTGAGCAAATTGAAAAGGGCGGGTATGAGCATTTTATGCTTAAGGAAATTTATGAACAACCTCAAGCCATACGTGATACATTTAGAGGGCGTATGCGTGTTAAAGAGGGTATTATAAAAATGGCCGGCGTAGATGATCATATTGATAAATTTATCAATGCCAAAAGGCTGGTAATTTTAGCTTGCGGAACCTCTTGGCACGCAGGATTAGTTGCAGAATATATCATTGAAGAATTAGTGCGTATTCCTGTAGAAGTAGAATATGCTTCAGAATTTAGATACCGTAATCCTGTAATAGAAAAAGGAGACATCGTTATTGCAATTTCTCAAAGTGGAGAAACCGCAGACACGATGGCTGCAATGAAACTTGCAAAAGAGCAGGGGGCATTTGTTTTTGGTGTTTGTAATGTCGTTGGCTCGTCAATATCCAGAGAAGCTCACGCAGGTGCCTATACGCACGCAGGTCCCGAAATAGGAGTTGCATCAACAAAAGCATTTACTACGCAAATTACAGTTCTTACGTTGCTAGGTTTAAAAATATCAAAGGCTAAAGGCAAAATTTCAACGTCAGACTTTCATATGCATCTTGAAGAACTCAATCTTGTTCCTCAAAAAGTTGAAGAAGCATTACAAAGTAATGAGCAGGCAAAGAAAATCGCCGAAGTATATAAAGACGCAGCTAACTTTTTATATTTAGGTCGCGGGTTTAATTTCCCTGTAGCCTTAGAAGGTGCTTTAAAACTAAAAGAGATTTCCTATATTCATGCAGAAGGATATCCGGCAGCAGAAATGAAGCATGGTCCTATTGCACTTATCGATGAGCAAATGCCGGTGGTTGTAATTGCAACCCGCCGAGGTCATTACGATAAAATCGTAAGTAATATTCAGGAAATAAAAAGCCGAAAAGGAAAGATTATAGGAATTGTTACAAAAGGAGATGTTACTGTGCGTGATCTCGCAGATTATGTCATTGAGGTTCCTGAGATAATGGATTCTATGTCGCCGCTTTTAACTACAATACCATTACAATTATTATCCTATCACATTGCAGTGATGCTGGGTAAAAATGTTGATCAGCCTCGTAATTTAGCAAAATCAGTTACGGTTGAATAAACATTATATGTGCGTTATATGCGCATTAAATCTAAAAACAAAAACCTCCTCATTTAAGGAGGTTTTTGTTTTTTAGGAGGTAAATAAATGAAAAAAAAATCTACACAGTAATTTCAACTAAAGAGGGTTAGTTTTTTTAATATTAAAAACTATCTTTGCACGACGAAAAAAAACAGGTGATTTTAAGCGCTGAATTTTTTTTCAACTACATATTTTGCTAAACATTAAATAGTTAAGAATGTCAAACGTTACAGGTAAAGTTTCCCAAATTATCGGCCCTGTTGTAGATGTGGAATTTGCAAGCATTGCAGATCTTCCAAAAATTTATGATTCATTAGAAATCACTAGAGCAGACGGAAGTCTTCTGGTACTTGAAGTGCAATCACACGTAGGTGAGAACACAGTTAGAACTATCGCTATGGATTCTGCAGATGGTTTGAGCAGAGGTACAGATGTAGTCGCTACAGGTTCGCCTATACAAATGCCGATAGGTGATGATATCTACGGAAGATTATTTAATGTAATTGGTGATGCTATTGATGGTATAGGTAACCTTCCAAAATCTGGAAATGCAGGTCTTCCTATTCACCGTGAAGCACCAAAATTTGAAGATTTATCAACTTCTACAGAAGTTTTATTTACAGGTATTAAAGTAATTGACCTTATTGAGCCTTATGCAAAAGGTGGTAAGATTGGTCTTTTTGGTGGTGCTGGTGTAGGTAAAACTGTATTAATTCAGGAGTTGATTAACAATATTGCAAAAGGACATGGTGGTCTTTCTGTATTCGCCGGAGTAGGTGAGCGTACTCGTGAGGGTAACGATTTACTACGTGAGATGTTAGAGTCTGGTATTATAAAATACGGTGAAGACTTTATGCATTCTATGGAAGATGGTGGTTGGGATCTAACTAAAGTAGATAAAGAGGCGATGAAAGGCTCTAAAGCTACTTTTGTTTTCGGTCAGATGAATGAGCCTCCAGGGGCGCGTGCTCGTGTGGCACTTTCAGGATTAACAATTGCTGAATATTTCCGTGATGGAGCAGGAGAAGGCCAAGGTAAAGACGTTCTTTTCTTCGTAGATAACATTTTCCGATTTACACAAGCGGGATCTGAAGTATCTGCTCTTTTAGGTCGTATGCCATCTGCGGTAGGTTACCAGCCTACATTAGCAACAGAAATGGGTGCAATGCAAGAGCGTATTACTTCTACAAAAAGAGGTTCTATTACATCTGTACAGGCGGTTTATGTACCTGCAGATGACCTTACTGACCCGGCACCGGCTACAACCTTTGCTCACTTAGATGCTACGACTGTACTTTCTCGTAAAATTGCAGAATTAGGTATTTATCCTGCGGTTGATCCTCTAGATTCAACTTCACGTATTCTTTCTTCAGCTATTTTAGGTGATGAGCATTATAACTGTGCTCAAAATGTAAAGGAGTTATTACAGCGTTATAAAGAACTTCAAGATATTATTGCCATCTTAGGTATGGAAGAATTATCTGAAGAAGATAAATTAGCTGTTGGTCGTGCACGTCGCGTACAACGTTTCTTATCTCAGCCTTTCCACGTAGCAGAACAATTTACAGGTATACCAGGAGTTTTAGTAGATATTAAAGAGACTATAAAAGGATTTAATATGATTATGGATGGTGAGTTAGACCACCTTCCAGAAGCAGCTTTTAACCTTAAAGGTACTATCGAAGAAGCAATTGAAGCTGGTGAGAAAATGCTTTCTGAAGCTTAATAGGCTATTGATTTCTTTTCTGTGAAAGCAGATATCTAAGTATTGATTTGAATAGTTTTTCGCTTTGGCGGAAAAGATAAATGAACATATTATGCATTTAGAAATAGTAAGTCCTGAAGCTACTTTATATAGCGGTGAAGCAACATCAGTTACTCTTCCGGGAGTTGATGGAGGTTTTCAGATTTTAGATAATCATGCCCCTATTGTTGCTCTTCTAGAAAAAGGAGTAATCAAGGTAAAAGGAGCAACTCTTTCAGAGAAAGCTAAAAAACAATTTACAGCCGGAAAAGAAGCTGGCGAATTTGTTCTTGCTATTAGCTCAGGTACTGTAGAGATGAAAGATAACAGAGTAATTGTATTAGCAGACTAAATACTAGTTTGTCATACACATAAAAGAAAAACGCTTGATCATTAGATTAAGCGTTTTTTTTATTTTAGTACTTATGGAATCTTCCCAAAAACGAATTGTAAATCAAACAGATCGCTCCCTTATTATTAAATGTATAGCAGCATTTTTTTTTATAGCTTTTCTATTTTTAATCTTTCGTAGCTACCATATAACATTTGCGTCAGGTTATGATTTAAGTAATAAGAAGCAATTTGTGATGTGGGGAAAAGAGCTTAAAAACATACTACTAGCTGGAGTTTTCGTTTTTGCAATTGGATCTTATTTAGCTAAACGCAAGCGCATAATATTTGTAAATTCTTCCAAAAAATATAAAATTGAATATTTCATAGGACCTTTTCATTGGGGGAGCTGGACACATTATGAAGAGCTCAAAATGATAGGAATATTTAAGAATTCTAAAGAAATCTATGAAGTTAATATCTGGTTTTCAAATTCAAGACACGTCAAATTTGATAATTTTCAGTTGTATAACAAAGCGCTTGTAGAGGCTCAATACTTAGCTGAAACTTTAAAACTTCCAATCTGGGATGCATCAGATCCTAAAAATCCTGATTTCATTAAATAAGCAGTTATTTTTTAGATAACCAAGATTCTCTCGCTTTTAAAATCGTTTTCTTCGCATCCTTATCAATAGTAATATGATAAGTAGGATCTGCTAAAAGAATCGCGGTAGTGGTTTTTAATTTCCCGAAGCGCACGTATTCGATTGTTATTTTGTCTCCTATATTTTTAGAATCAATCAAATTGTTGAAAATTTCCTTATCGTTTACAGGGGTTCCATTAACTGATGTTATAATATCTCCATTATCTAACCCTGCTACATAAGCCGGGCTGCCTATCATAGTATTTCTTACGACTTCAACACCATTTTCAGTATTGCGTAAAGTGGCCCCTAAAAACGCCTTAGATGAGTCTCGTTCAATAGTAATACCTACTTGTTCAAAAAGCGTTTCATAATCTGGCATTTGACTAGCATAGATATAGTTGTTAAAAAAGTCTTTTGAAAATTCCTTACCCGCATAAGTAGATAATGTTTTTTCAATATCACTCACTTCGTAGCCTACTTCATTCTTTCCGTAGGTAGACCACATCAATTTCATAAAATCATCAAGATTCAAGTTTTTTTCGCGTAAACTAAGATCTAGAGCAAGGCCCAAAACACTTCCGTAGGAATAATACGAAATAAACATATTCTCGCGATTTACAGGGTCTACCGATGTTGCAGCATCTACAAATGGCGCCTGATTACTCATTTCAATTGGGTTAAAAAACTGTAGTGCAGGAGAATTCCAAACGTAATTAAAAGTGCCATTGAGACTTTTAACATACTCTTCTACAGTAATAATTCCTGCACGTTCTAGAATAAGATTGGTGTAATAACTTGTAAAGCCTTCTGCAAACCACAGCGAATTACTCATATTGGCACGATCAAATTTAAATGGTTCAAGATCTGCGGGGCGTATACGCTCTACATTCCAGCTGTGAAAATACTCGTGAGAAACCGTGCCTATATTGCTTTTCATTCCGCCATTCGCAAGTGTCTCTGTGTCTGTAAGAATGGTGCTGTTGCGATGCTCCATTCCATCCCCTGAGACATTGGGCATATAGCAGGCTAAAAAGGTATACTCACCAAAATCATAGATAGGCAACGCTCCAAAAACGGCTTTCTCTTGCAACACAATTTTTTGAACTTTCTCCCAGTATTCATCAAATTCGGCTTCAGTTCCCGGATCGTGTAAAACAAATCGTATATTCTGGCCGTCAACTTTAAATTCACGTAGTTTGTAGTCGCTTATTTCGGTGGGACTATCTAAAAAATAATAGAGATTAGGCGATGTGTACGTTGTGCCTTGTGTATGTTTTAGCTGTGTGGCAACTTTCCAATTTAGATCTTTGCGTGTATTAAATGTGATTTCTATGGGGCGTTCTTGTAAACTTTCAGCATAGATAAATGTTGCTGGCATATTCAAATGTGCATGCGTTTCGTCAATTTGAGAATAAGTTCCGTCAGCACGATTTGCAAAAAGTATGTATTCTATATTTATAGTTCCGTCTGTGTTTGTGATCTCCCACGAGTAAGGATCTTCCCGCTTCATTTCAAGTGTTTCGCCTGCTTCATTTGTAGCTTTAAAACCATATACATTTTTAGCGAACTCGTGAATGGCATAACGCCCCGGTGAAGAGCGGCTCATCTGAACGCGCAATGTTTTAGACTTTATCTCTGGAAAACTTACATTAACCACAGCCTCGTGGTGAACCGCATTGTCAAAAGAAATAGTGTAGGTGTTTGTCTGAGCCTGAAGTGATAAGCTAACAAGAAGGAAAGTAATCCAAAGTTTCATTTAAAGCTATTTAAGAATGAACTTTAAAAGTACTTAAACAGATCTAAAAATTAATCTTCTGAATAAGCTAAAATATCCCCGGGCTGACAATCTAATGCTTTACAAATCGCTTCTAAAGTTGAAAACCGCACCGCCTTTGCTTTGCCCGACTTGAGAATTGAAAGATTGGCTTCGGTTATACCTACGATTTCCGCTAGTTCTTTGCTCTTCATATTGCGCTCTGCTAAAACTTGATCTAAGTTGATGATTATGGGCATAGCTAGACGGTTAAATCGTTTTCCTCTTTAAGCTTTAAGGCCCTTTCAAAAGCATCACTAAGTAGTAAAAACAGTACTCCTATGATCAAAAGAAATAAAAGAAGGTTGAAGTTTGAAGTGCCAAAGGGGATGCTGAATTCACTCTTAATCGTAAGTAAGGAATTTATTCCTATAAAAACCAACGAGCCTAATGCACAAGCTGTAAAAAACTGTCCGGTTTTTTTAGTGCTTACAATAACTCTTTAGAAAAGAGCTTGTTTTTGAACAGCAGGGCAGCAAACTTCCTCAAATGGTAAAAACCTGCAAAAAATAGCAGGAAAAGTGCAAAAAATATAATTATAAATAAGAGTGCTTTACCTCCAAAACCATCTTCAGTAAACGGAATATTTACATTAATAATGCTTTGCTCAGGAAATATTAAGATGTACAAAATAGTTCCAGGAAAAAATACCACTATGGGAATCATCAAATAAAAAGCCAGATCAATAAGGAGCTTAAATAACTTGTTTAGTTTCATTTTTAATAATGTGTTATACAAATACTTATTCTATCAGCAAAAAAGCCATTCAAAAGAAAATTAATACCATCGAAGCGGCTATAATAAAAAGTACTTTTTCAGTTTTATAATAGTATTATTATCGTTATACGATAACAAATATAGTTTAATTATTGAAAAACAATAATTTTTTCAGTTTTTTGTAAATTAAAATATCCTTCTACCCTTCTTTGGAGGGTTTGGATGAGGATGTATCTTTACGTGATGCTACCTAAAAAATTACAGGCAAAACTTGATCTGCGGAGTGCAGCCAATGCGTTACGTAAATTAGGCTCTTCTCATCATTTAGAGGAATCTGGAGAGAATGTTGATTTTTCTTCAAATGATTATCTGGGATATTCTAAAAATCAGACAATATTTTTTCGAGCAAGCGAAATTTTAGAAGAACAAAACCTGCAAGAAAACGGTGCGACCGGTTCGCGGTTACTTTCTGGTAATCACAAGCTATACCGACAAGCAGAAGATTTTATAGCACAAATACATCAAGTTGAAGCTTCGTTGATTTTCAATTCCGGTTATGATGCTAATGTGGGTTTTTTCAGTAGTGTGCCACAGCGTGGTGATGTAATTTTATATGATGAATTTATTCACGCCAGCATTCGTGATGGTATACAAATGAGCAATGCAAAAGCCTACAAGTTTAAGCATAATGATTTGGAAGATCTAGAATCAAAACTATCACTTAGAGCGCAGTCGAGAAGTGCAGGAGAGTCAGCTGAGTTTGAAATTTATATGGTCACTGAATCGGTATTTTCTATGGACGGCGATAGTCCAAACCTACAAGCTATGGCAGATTTAAGCAAAAAGCATGGAACCAATTTTATTGTTGATGAAGCACACGCACTTGGTGTTTTTAATTATGGATTAGTTCATCAGCTAGGATTGCAAGACCGCGTATTTGCTATTCTTGTGACATTTGGTAAGGCATTGGGATGTCACGGCGCAGCAATTTTAGGGTCTAATCAATTAAAAAGTTATCTCGTTAATTTTGCCAGAAGTTTAATTTATACCACAGGATTACCGCCGCATTCTGTAGCGACTATTTTAGCTTCTTATGAACATATGGAGCATGAGGCAAAAATGCCTCAATCCGATATAATTAGGCTCGACGCAACCATTCAGTTCTTCAGGGAAGTAGTCAAAAATAAAAACCTTCAAGCGTATTTTATCTCGAGCGACTCTGCAATACAATGCGCGATCATTCCGGGAAACGATACCGTTAAAAGGATTTCACTTCAGCTTAAAAAAGCCGGGTTTGATGTTAAAGCAATTCTTTCTCCTACAATTTCAGCCGGTCAAGAGCGCTTGCGTTTTTGTTTACACAGTTATAATTCTCAAAATGAGATTTTAAACGTACTGGAGCTCTTGTCAAAATCTTTAAAGGTATTCTCTGCCGATTAATCTTCCCGTAGTACCTTTGCAGTACTATGGCAAAAAACACCTTTTTTATAACCGGGATTTCAACCGAAGTAGGAAAAACAGTAGCTTCGGCAATTGTAACTGAGGCTTTAGAAGCAGATTACTGGAAGCCTATTCAGGCGGGAGATTTAGAGTATTCAGATACACATAAGGTTAAAGAATTTATCTCAAACGCTAAGACAGTTTTTCATGAGAACGCCTTTAGCTTAAAGACGCCTATGAGTCCGCACGCTGCGGCTGCAATCGATGGGGTTCATATCACTTCCTCGGAAATTAGACGACCAGAAACTATCAATAATTTAGTGATAGAAGGAGCTGGTGGTTTGTTAGTTCCTATAAGTGAAACTGAGACCATTCTTGATCTAATTGAACCAGATGATAAGGTGATTGTAGTTTCTAGACATTATTTAGGAAGTATTAATCACACTTTGCTTACAATCGATAAATTGAAACAAGCCGGGAAAACCATTTTCGGAATTCTTTTCAGTGGAGCTGAACATCCCACCACTGAGGCTGTAATTGAAAAAATGAGTGGCGTTAAGATTATTGGCCGTATTGATGAAGAGCCTTATTTTGATAAAATGGTGGTTAATGAATATGCAGAACTTTTAAAGGAAAGTTTACATCAGGAATAAACTGTGAGCAGGCTTGTACGAATTTTAAACTTTGAATTTTGAATCTAATCGAACGCGATAAAAAACACATTTGGCACCCGTTAACGCAACATAAACTGCATCCGGAGTCAAAACCTATTATTAAAGCAAAAGGAGCCTTGTTGTATGATGAAGATGGTAAAGCATATATTGATGCTATATCTTCTTGGTACACGGCAATGTATGGGCATTGTAATGATTTTATAATCGATCGTGTTTATAAACAAATGCAGCAGCTTGATCAGATTATTTTTAGTGGTTTTACTCATGAACCGGCTATAGAACTTTCAGAAAAGTTGATGGCTATATTGCCTAACAATCAGGCGAAATTGATGTTTAATGACAATGGATCGACTTCAACAGAGATTGGTATTAAAATGGCTTTGCAGTACCACCACAATACGGGTAACGACCGAAAAACACTATTGGCTTTTAAAGAAGGTTTCCATGGTGATACGCTAGGTGCAATGTCTGTAAGTGGACTTTCAGTATACAACGGTCCGTTTGAAGCATTTTTTATTGATGTAAAGCGTGTTCCATTACCTAACGGCGAAAACAGTAGTGACATTCTTGAGCTGATAGAAAAATATCATCAGGAAACTCCATTAGCCGGTTTTATTTACGAACCCTTAGTGCAAGGCGCTGCAGGGATGAAAATGTATAAAGCCGAATATTTGAATCCTATTTTAGAAATATGTAAAAGACTAGGGATAATCACAATTGCTGATGAGGTAATGACGGGTTTTGGAAAAACCGGAAGCTTCTTCGCTTCAGATTATGTAGATATTAAACCCGATGTAATGTGCCTTTCTAAAGCATTAACAGCAGGCTTAGTTCCTATGGGAATCACAACTTGTACTCAGGAAATATATGATGCATTTTATGATGACGATATAAGCAAAGGTTTGTTTCATGCGCATACGTACTCTGCAAATCCTATTGCGTGTGCAACTGCAATTGCAGGAATAGATTTGCTTACTTCAGAAGAGATTCAATCTAATATAAAAGAAATTGAGAGTTGGCATGCCGCATTTTCTGATGCAATTAAAGATCACCCTAAAGTACGTGTTACCCGTCAACAAGGTGTGATTTTTGCCCTTGAATTGGACGTAGAAATGGAACGTTACGGGAATTTACGTTATCGCATTTATGAAGCGTGTATGGCAGAAGGCGTTTATTTACGCCCTTTAGGAGCAACTATTTATATTTTAGCTCCTTATGTGACAACGCAAGATCAAATGAATCAAGTGTATTCGGCTATTAAGAAAATATTAGACACATTTTAATGATCTGCTTTTTCAAGTGGGTTTTCTCTCAAGTCTATAATTTGAGAAGTATGCTCAATAGTCACTAGAAATAGCTCATAATTTACAGTCTCTCCATCGCCAGAGGACTTTATTTCAACATTAGCAGATCCCTTAGGGCCTTTAATTGGGAAACTAGCTTCTGCAGTTTTAGCGCCATTCTCGTAATTCACATGGAAGCTCCCAAATCCGTCTTTTTCAATGGGTTCTCCAAGTGCTTCAATTATAGCGGGGTTGTTTTTGACAATTTCAAATGCAGCATCTCCACCGCTACTACTTTGCACTTTATTTACAAATCCAAAAATGGCACTTCCCAAGAGAATTACACCTAAAATGATTAGCGTTAAACACCCGCCGGTAGGTACAACCCATTTCCAGTTGCGTGACCACCAGCTGCGCTCTTCCTTTTTGAGTTCGTTCATAAAATCTGTGTTAATGATGCTACGAATCTAAGTAAATCTTTTAAAACTTGATTTTTTGCTATTCTGATTAAGTGATATGGTAATTTTGCGACTATTAGAAATATAGTTGAAAAACTAATTTTCATCAAAATTTATAAAATTGAAACAAGTAATTGCCATTACGGGGATCTCTGCGATATCTGCAACAGGTGCAGACACATCACTGTTAGGAAATAAGGGAGATCATAACTTATCGTTTGATAGCAGTTTACACGCGTGGGTGGGTAAATTGCCGGCAGATGTTCTACAGCTTATAGAAGAGATATGTGAAGAAAACCGCAATTATCAAGCATTAGATGCATCTGTATTATATGCGATTTATGTATCAAGAAAAGCAATTGCATCTGCAGGATGGGATTTTAGTAATGATTTTGGAATAAATATTGGGTCTTCAAGAGGAGCCACACAGCTTTTTGAAAAATACTATAGTGCTTTCTTAGAAAATGGAAAGAGTGAAACACTAGCTTCGCCTACAACTACTTTAGGTAATATTTCCTCTTGGGTTGCTCAGGATTTACAAAATGAGGGTCCAGATATTTCACATTCTATAACCTGTTCTACTGCATTGCATTCTTTGCTTAACGGGGTTGCCTGGTTACAGTCGGGTATGTGTGATAAGTTTATGGTAGGAGGTAGTGAAGCCGCATTAACTCCATTTACAATTGCACAAATGCGGGCGATGAAAACCTATAGTCGAGCAGAAAATGATTCCCTTTATCCATGTCTTGCATTAGATCTGGATAAGGCTGAAAATACGATGGTTCTAGGAGAAGGAGCAGCTTCAGTATGTTTAGAAATTGGAATTAAACCAACAGCTTTAGCTTACGTAGTAGGAGTAGGTTATGCAACCGAAAAATTAAAGCACGCGGTATCTATTTCTGCTGAGGCTACCTGCTTTCAAAAGTCTATGAAAATGGCTATTGAGGATGCTAAAGGCAGTTTTCAAGGAATCGATTTTGAAGGAAGGCTTAATGAGATAGATGCAGTTGTAATGCATGCACCTGGCACACAGCTGGGAGACACTTCAGAATACATGGCGATTCAGAAAATATTTAAAGATAAGCTTCCGTTATTAACAACAAATAAATGGAAGATAGGACACACCTTTGGTGCTAGTGGTCTTTTAAGTCTCGATCTGGCTATAAAGATGCTGCAATCACAAGAATATGAGGAAGTGCCTTTCATATCACCACAGGTTAAACCTAAGCGAATAAATAATATATTAGTAAATGCTGTAGGTTTTGGGGGCAATGCTGTTAGTATTTTGTTACGCAAAGCCTAGCTTTTTCACATTTATAAACAACAGATTTAGTATTTTTGACACATCTCCAAGTGCTATAAAATGACTTTAGTAAAAAAGAAACTACTTTTTATACTAAAGACTTAAAATAAAACAGATGAAACATAACTGGACTCGCGAGGAAATTCTCGATATCTATAACAAACCTTTAATGGAATTACTTTATGAAGCAGCGACAACACACCGCTTGCATCATGATCCTAATACTGTGCAGGTTTCAACATTATTATCAATAAAAACTGGGGGTTGTCCAGAAGACTGTGGCTATTGTCCTCAGGCCGCAAGATATCATACAGATATCAAGGGAAATGATTTAATGGGTGTTCAGCAGGTAAAAGCACAAGCGTTACGCGCAAAAGCAGCAGGAAGTTCACGAGTGTGTATGGGTGCAGCTTGGCGTAATGTTAAGGATGGGGAAGAGTTTGATCAAGTTTTAGAAATGGTGCGTACTATTAATAAGCTTGATATGGAAGTATGTTGCACGCTAGGTATGATTACCGAAAACCAAGCACAGCGTCTGGCAGAAGCTGGTTTATATGCTTATAACCATAACTTAGATACTTCTGAAGATTATTATAAAGATGTAATCTCGACGCGTGCTTTTCAAGATCGATTAGACACTATAGGAAATGTACGTAAGACTAATGTTACTGTTTGTAGCGGTGGTATTATTGGGATGGGAGAAAAAGTTGAAGACAGAGCTGGTATGCTCGTTGCTCTTGCGACTTTAGATCCACAGCCAGAAAGTGTGCCTATTAATGCTTTAGTTGCAGTAGAGGGTACGCCTATGGAAGATATAGAGCCAATATCTATTTGGGAAATGGTGCGTATGGTAGCAACCACCCGCATTGTAATGCCACAAACACAAGTACGACTAAGTGCCGGGCGTACTCAGATGAGTAGAGAAGGGCAGGCAATGTGTTTTTTTGCAGGAGCAAATTCTATTTTTGCAGGAGATAAATTATTGACTACGCCTAATCCTGATGTAAATGAGGATATGAAGATGTTTGAATTACTAGGTTTAAATCCGCAGGCACCATTTGTTAAAAAGGCAAAGCCAGAAACAGTTGAGGCGCAAGATTCTAAACATATTCCTATGGGCGAAAAGCCTAAATGGTCTAGACCGGGTCATACAATACCCAGAAATGAAGAAGCTAAGGCAAAAGCCAAAGCTTAATTTTAACTTGTTATATACTTGAAGCTTACCAAAATACATAGGGTAAAAACGATTACCAGAGCAGATTTTATTAAAGACTACATAAAGCCTCAAAAACCAGTGGTTATTGAGAATTTAATTGAAGACTGGCCTGCTTATACAAAATGGCATCTTGACTACATTAAAGATGTGGCAGGAGATCGTACTGTACCATTGTACGATGATCGTCCTGTTACTCACGAAGATGGATTTAATCAAGCTCATGCAAAAATGAAAATGGCAGATTATATAGATCTGCTTAAGAAAGAGCCTACCACATATCGCATTTTCTTGTATAATATCATGAAAGACGTTCCTTTGTTAAAAAAGGACTTCAAATTTCCTAAAATAGGCTTGCGTTTAATTAAGCAGATTCCTATGGTGTTTTTTGGAGGTGAAAATTCGCGTGTGTTTATGCATTATGATATTGACTGGGCAAACATTTTGCATTTTCATTTCCACGGAAAAAAGCAAGTGGTTTTATTCCCTCCGGATCAAACCGAAAATTTATATAAAGTTCCGCACTCGTTGATCACCAGAGAAGATATTGATTTTGATAATCCGGATTATGATAAATTTCCGGTTTTAAAAAAAGCAGAAGGCTTTATCTGCGAACTTAACCACGGAGAAACTTTATATATGCCCGAAGGATACTGGCATTATATGAAGTATGTAACGCCTGGTTTTAGTATGAGTTTGCGTTCGCTACCTAGAAAGCCTAAACATCTGCTACGCGCCGTTTATAACGTCTTTATAATGCGTCATTTTGATGGCTTAATGCGACGTAGAAAAGGACAAGCATGGATTGATGAGAAAAATGAGCGTGCTATTTCAGAAACCCATAAGGCACACGGTATTTAAATGAGTTTCTGATTCTGAAGTTTCCCTTAAAGTTGGTGAATTTGGCTGCGATGGTTCTGTGCGTAAAAACACTAAAATTGTATTTTCTTTAGTCGCTAAGAAAATAAAACTAAGGGATCAACTCTTTTGCCTTCTCGTAAATCCAGGCTCCCGGCCAGCCTCGGTAGAATAAGTAATCGGCTAATTTTTTACGCTTTTTGTATTTGTCTCTTTCGGAGGTGAGTTGGTCAAAGCGTTTTTGGGCGAGTTCGTCAAAGGTGTTTCTGTATTCACTTTCTGGGATTTCGGTAAAAGCTTTTTTGATGAGGTAATCTCCAATATCACGCTGTTTTAATTCTTGTTTAATGCGGTTTTTACCCCATTGCTTATGACGAAATTTTCCGCGGGCAAAACTGCGTGCAAAGCGTTCTTCATCTAAGAATTTGTGCTGTAAAAGATGATAAATAATTGCATCTATTGCGTTAGGAATCATTCGCATTTGATGCAGTTTCTCACGTACTTCTTTGTGGCAACGATCTTGGTAAGCACAATAGGCTTCGAGCTTTCGCTTGGCTTGCTCTACAGTGTATGTTTTTACAGGTTGCTGCATTTAATATTAAAATAAGTCAAAGATATAAAACAAAAAACCCCCACCGTTTGCACGATGAGGGTTATTTCAGTTATCTAATTTCTTTCCCGTCTTTATCTGTAAAACGGTACTCAAGATACGTGTAAGCATCTCTTGGCATTATTTTTACCCATTTTTTATGTTCTATAAACCATTTAGAACGTACTGATGGGAAGCCTTTTGTCAAGAAGGCCTCTATAAAAGGATGCGTATGTAACGTAATCTTTTTATAGTCTTTTTTGAATAATTTTATTAAGTCTGCTTGTATGCGACTTACAACACTAATAGGTGCTTCGATTTCACCATCACCGTTAGGATCTTTTTCCCGGGTTTTTATGTTCATTTCAGGTCGTACACGTTGACGTGTGATCTGTATGAGTCCAAATTTACTAGGAGGTAAAATTTTATGCTTTGCACGGTCATCGCTCATTTCATCACGTAAATGATTAAAAAGGGTTTTACGATTTTCGGCTTTACCCATATCTATAAAATCTACAACAATGATACCGCCCATATCACGAAGTCGTAATTGGCGAGCTACTTCTGTAGCGGCGATCATATTAACTTCCAGAGCTGTTTCTTCTTGGCTTTTAGCTTTATTAGAACGGTTACCACTATTTACATCAATAACATGCAAAGCTTCGGTATGCTCGATAACTAAATAAGCCCCACGACTCATAGATACCGTCTTCCCAAAAGAAGTTTTTATTTGTCGTTCAATGCCATGTTTTTCAAAAACAGGTACATTACTCTGGTGTAGTTTTACGATATTTTCTTTATTAGGCGCAATCTCTTGCAGATATTCTTTAATTTGATAATACAATGTCTCATCATCTACGCAAATTGCAGTAAAGGTGTCATTAAATAGATCTCTTAACATAGAAGAGGCTCTATTCATCTCACCTAATACTTTACTGGGTAAATGAGCATTGTGTAATTTTTTAGACATGGCAGTCCAACGGTCTACCAAGTTTTGTAGATCTTTATCTAACTCTGCAACCATTTTTCCTTCAGCGACAGTACGCACAATCACACCAAATCCTTTTGGGCGTATGCTTTGCATAAGGCGTTTAAGACGTGCCTTTTCTTCTTTAGATTCTATTTTTTGTGAAATAGAAATACGGTCTGAAAAAGGGACTAATACCACATATCTTCCGGCTATTGAAAGCTCACTGCTAATTCTCGGCCCTTTAGTTGATATAGGTTCTTTAACTACTTGTACTAAAATTGATTGATTTGATTTTATAGCATCTGCTATTTTACCATTTTTATCAATGTCTTTTTCTGTAGGAAAGTTTTTTAAGGAGTAATCCTTGAGTTTACCTGTGCTTACACGTTTTACAAATTTCAAAAGAGTGGGAAGCTGTGGTCCTAAATCGTGATAGTGCAAAAATGCATCTTTCTCGTAGCCAACATTGACAAATGCGGCGTTAAGACCAGAAACCGTTTTGCGTATTTTAGAAATAAAAATATCTCCTACTGCAAACTGGTTATCTTCCTCATCCTTATGTAATTCTATTAGTTTACCATCTTTTAAAAGGGCAAAATCAACTGAAGTGGAACTGGATCTAATGATTAATTCATTATTCACGCTTCATTAAATTATATCCACAGCATATTACTGACGAGCAGTTTTTCTGCTGCAAAAGATTAAACATTAATTTTCACAGGATTTTGTAATCGGTTGAAGCAATGCATATTTAGATGTATTTGCTTCAGATGTCAATGAACTTGGGTCATTATAACAAATGCTATAATAACAGAAAAAGTAGTACTAGACTACTTTTTCTTTTTGTGACGGTTAGCGCGACGACGTTTTTTACGTTTGTGTGTTGCTACCTTGTGTCTTTTTCTTTTTTTACCACTTGGCATAAGAGCTCGGTTTAATAATTAATAGTTTAGTTTTCGTCTACTGATACATTTGACTTAACTCCTTCTACAAAAACCTTAGCAGGTTTAAATGCCGGGATGTTATGTGCTGGTATCTTAATAGTAGTATTCTTAGAAATGTTACGGCCGGTTTTCTCAGCACGTGTTTTGATAATAAAACTTCCAAAACCTCTCAAGTAAACATTGTCTCCACTTTCCAGAGAATTCTTCACTTCGGTCATAAATGTTTCAACAGTTGCCTGAACATCATTTTTCTCAATTCCTAATTTCTCGGAAATCTTAGCAACAATATCTGCTTTTGTCATTATTTATTGTTTTAGGGGGTTAAAAATTTTCAAGGGTGCAAATATACACATTAATAAATCAATATTTCAAGCGTAAAAGATTAAAATATAACTACATAAACGGCTAAATTGAACAAAAGGTATTTTTTGTGTTAAATTTCTCTAAAAAACTAATTGACTGGTATTTACAAAATAAAAGAGCGCTCCCGTGGAGGACAACTCGTGACCCATATTACATTTGGTTGTCAGAAATCATACTGCAACAGACGCGTGTAGAGCAAGGAACTCCCTACTATTTTAGATTTACAAGTACATTTCCTACTATTAAAGCGCTCGCAGATGCAGATGAGGATACTGTACTAAAATTGTGGCAAGGTCTGGGTTACTATTCCAGAGCCCGCAATCTTCACAGCACTGCTAAAAAAATAGCATATGAGTATGATAGCATTTTTCCTGATACTTATAAGGAGATTGTAAAACTTAAAGGTGTAGGTGATTATACAGCTAGTGCGATTGCCTCAATGTGTTTTGACGAGCCTACTGCAGTTGTTGATGGGAATGTTTATCGCGTGCTGTCAAGAATATTTGGTATAGATACGCCTATAGATTCAACGCTGGGTAAAAAAGAATTTAAGGCACTTGCTCAAAAATTAATAGATGTTCGGGATCCGGCGACTTTTAACCAGGCTATAATGGAGTTTGGTGCTACGCAATGCAAACCCAAAAATCCATACTGTTTACATTGTCCTTTTAATACAGATTGCATTGCTTTTCAGCAAGGAAAAATAGAAGGCCTTCCTTATAAAGCAGGGAAAACAAAAGTACGTGATCGATTTTTTAATTACCTAATCTTAAAAACCCCAAGTGCACACACTCTTCTGCAAAAACGAGAAGAAAAAGGGATATGGCAAGGTTTGTTTGATTTTCCGTTATTAGAGTCTGATGTAGATTTAGAAAAGACCGAGCTAATCGCGCAATTAGATCTTTTTTCTTTAAAAGGTGTTTCCGGTTCTGTAGCTTTTAAAAGTTTGAAAATAAAATCTATTGTTCTGGAATCTAATGAGCCTATAATTCACAAATTATCGCACCAGAAATTAAATGTAAAGTTTTGGGTGGTGCGAATCGCAGATACTAGTGAGCTTCAAACAATACCCATAGCAGATTTTAAGAAGTATGCCGTACCACGAGTAATTGATCGCTTTATGGAAAGTTTTGATTTTGAGAACTATTAATTGCAAATATCTATTTTTTACTATCTATTTATGGCAAAGCCTTAACGCCTTTTTAGTTGAGCAACTACTTAATTTTAATTACTTTTGAGCTTTAAAAATAAAGATTATGTCAGGCACGCTCAATAAAGTAATGTTAATAGGTCACACAGGTGATGATGTGAAGATGCACTATTTTGAAGGTGGTGGTAGTATAGGTCGATTTCCGCTTGCGACAAATGAAACGTATACTAATAAAACTTCGGGAGAACGAGTAAGTTCTACCGAGTGGCATAATATCGTGGTGCGTAATAAAGGAGCAGAGATTTGTGAGAAGTACCTTAAGAAAGGAGATAAGGTTTACATCGAAGGGCGCATTAAAACCCGCAAATGGACTGATGAAGCTGGTACAGAACGGTACAGTACAGAAATTCAATGTACAGACTTTACTTTTCTTACTCCTAAAGATAGCGGTGGGATGGATGCAGCAAATTCACAACCTGCGCAAAACAGACCTGCAGCTGCAACAAGTTCTAAAGCAGCTCCTTCTCCGGTAACACCGTCTATAGATGAGGAAGAAGATGACCTTCCTTTTTAAGTATTAAAAAACTAAATACCATAATTTAATTGGATCCCGACCCCCCAAGCTTGCTGTTTATACAACAAAACTTTTCTTTAACTACAGTTATTGAAATTGTAGCAGTGCTCATTTTGCTTATTTGTTCTGCATTGATTAGCGGAACCGAAGTAGCATTTTTTTCTCTTACTCCGGCAGATCTTGAGTTAGATCCAGATAAACAATCCAGAAAGCAAAGTCTTGTAATTAGACTCCTGGAGAAGCCAAAGAAGCTTCTTGCCACCATTCTGGTTGCAAACAATTTTATAAATATTGCGATTGTGCTAATTTTCACGGGTCTTGGAGAGACGCTATTCTCTGGACTATCGGGTATAAAAGTATGGGTACTTGACTTGAGGTTTCTAGTTGAGGTTTTAGGTATTACATTTCTAATATTAATGTTTGGAGAGATATTGCCTAAAGTTTATGCCAGCCGTAATAAGGTTAAATTTTCTAACCAGATGGCGTATCCTATGATGGTTTTAGATTTTATCATCTCGCCACTAAGTACACCAATGCGATCAATAACCTTATTGTTGCAAGATCGTTTAGGAAAACAAAAAGCCAATATAAGTATTGACCAACTAGGGCAGGCTTTAGAGCTTACCAGTGAGGAAGATACTTCACTAGAAGAGCAAAAGATACTTAAGGGTATTGTGAGTTTTGGAAACACAGACACAAAGCAGGTTATGAAACCCAGAATGGATGTGTTTGCATTAAATGGAGAGTTGTCTTATGCGACAATCATTCCGTTAATCATTGAGAATGGATATTCTAGAATTCCGGTTTATTCTGAAAACGTAGATAATATATCAGGAATATTATATGTAAAAGATTTGCTTCCGCATATTGATAAGGAGGACTTTGATTGGAAAACACTCTTGAGAGACCCTTATTTTGTCCCTGAAAATAAAAAGCTGGATGATCTTTTAAATGAATTCAAAGAAAAACGAATTCACTTAGCTATTGTTGTAGATGAATATGGCGGTACCAGTGGCTTGATATCTTTAGAAGATATTATTGAAGAAATTGTAGGTGACATTAGTGACGAATTTGATGATGAAGACATCATTTTTTCTAAGTTAGACGATAACAATTATATTTTTGAAGGTAAAACATCGCTCAAAGATTTTTATAAAGTTTTGAGAATGGACGATCCTTCGTCATTTGAAGAAAATAAAGGAGAAGCTGAAACATTAGCAGGTTTTCTTCTTGAAATTTCTAAAGGCTTTCCGCGGAAAAATGAAATACTAAATTTTGAACATTATGCGTTTACAATTGAAGTCATAGATCAAAAGCGAATCAAACAAATAAAACTTACCATTAGAGATACTGAGTAAGTTTATAAGCTAATAATTATCTTTTTTGAATTTTAAAGCCCTATCTTTTTTAATTTTATGTACTCTTCTTTTATCCTGCAAAGAAGATGTTTTGCCAAAGCCAAATGCTTTTTTGGCACTTACCTATGAGCATCCAGAATACCAACCTTATAGTTCAGACTCATGTGCGTATGTATTTATGAAAAATGCTAACGCAGTAGTAAGGTACAAAAGTGATTGCTCTGCAGTTTTGGAGTACCCTGACCTAGATGCAGCTTTATATCTTACCTATAGGCCTGTAAACAATAATATTAAACAATTGCTTACCGATGCACAAAAGCTCACCTATGAGCACGTTATAAAAGCCGATAATATTTCTGAAGAGAAGTATTTAAATGATGAGTATAAGGTGTATGGTATGTTTTATGACGTTGCCGGTAATGCGGCTTCACAATCTCAGTTTTACGTTACAGATAGTCTTTCACATTTCATAACTGGATCTATTTATTTTAATGTTAAGCCTAACTACGATAGTATTTTGCCCGCTGCAGCATATATGAAGGATGATATTAAACATTTGATGGAGAGCTTACGCTGGAAGAAATAATTAGTCAAGTTTGAAGATTTAAAATTATTAATTCCATTTTTGCGGCCAGAAGCTACATTATGGAAAATGATAAGAAAAAGTGGATCTACCTTTTAATACTTTCACTGGTCTGGGGCAGTTCTTATATACTTATTAAAAAAGGATTATTGGGTCTTACACCGCTTCAGTTAGGAGCGCTGCGCATTACTTTTTCTACGATTTTTCTGTTTATTATAGGATTTAAATCTTTGTTTACAATCACAAAAGCACAGTGGCCGTGGATTGCTCTTAGTGCGCTATTGGGTACTTTTTTACCTGTATTTCTATTTGCATACGCAGAGACAGAAATTGATAGCAGTATAGCTTCTATTTTAAACTCACTAGTTCCTTTGTTTACTATGTTTCTGGGATATGTGATCTTTAAAATACCGTTTACGGGAAATCAAGTACTGGGAGTTTTACTTGGTATTGCCGGGGGAGCGATTTTAATTCTCAAAGGCGCAGCGGTTAATCCTACTCAAAATTATTTATTTGCTGGTTTTGTAGTTGTTGCTGCCTTTTGCTATGCGGGAAATGCAAACATTATAAAATCAAAATTGCAAGAGGTGTCGTCAAAGGCTATTGCAGTAGGTAATTTTAGTATAATGATAATCCCAGCATTATTTGTGCTCTTATATTCAGGTGTTGGAGAATTAGATTATACAGATACAGTTGTTGTAGAGTCGCTTATTTATATAGGTGTATTAGCAGTTGTAGGTACGGGTATCGCAAAAATTTTATTCAACAAACTTGTCCAAATCTCTAATCCAGTATTTTCTACTTCGGTGACGTACTTAATTCCCGTTGTAGGGATATTTTGGGGTTTGCTTGATGGAGAATTATTTACCTACATTCATTTTATGGGAGCTATGATTATACTTCTTGGAGTTTATCTTGTTAACCGTAAACAAAAAAAGACCAACGTTTAAGTCGGTCTTTTTAAGTAAGGTTTTAACACTGAATTAAAAAATACGGTTATTTAAAATCTGCATCAGAAACACCTTCATTCACCTTAACTTCAGTAAAAGTGAATTCAATATTTTGAGGACCCATTGATTGAGACATCATAAACGGAAACTTAACGCCATTTACTTCTTTATAGTCACTAAACATCACAGCTTGTACAAAGCTTTGACCTTGCATTTCCTGTGTGGTCTCTTCTTTTAATTTTAGTCCGCTTTCTATATCAAAAAATGCATTTTTCTTATCGCTTATAGCAATCACGTAAGCATTCTTACCATCTACCTTCTCTATACCTTTTAAGGAAATTGTTTCATTAGCAAGCATATCTAATTCGGGAACGATCGCAGATTCTGCTTTTAAAGCTTCAACCTGTTCAGCGTTAGGAGTAATTGTTTGTCCTTGTGCAGTAATTATAGCTGTTTCGCCATCTAAAACTTGCTTTGACATTACATTACCCATCACAGATATTTCTTGTAAAAATTGACCATTACTAGTTTTCTTAATAGTCAATTTAAGAGGTGTGCCTTGAACGCTACCTTCACCCATCATAATTAATGATTGAAGAGCTTCCACTTTGTTTTTACCGCCTATAGCTTGTAGATAACTGTTTAAAACTGTTTCCGTAGTTACTCCTTCTGGTAAAGCAACTTCGTATGTAGGCTTTTCAACACTGTTTCCTTCTTTATCATAAAATTTAACAGGAATCATTTTTCCTTTAAAGTTTACTTTTTCCAGATTCTCGAGTATTTCGCTGCCCTTTCCTGCAATTACAATACGTGTATTATCGGTTAAAAAGTATTTTTTTGCTACCCGTTGTACATCGGCAATGGTAACAGCATTGATCTTACTTAGGTAATTCTGGTAAAAGTCTTCAGGAAGATTTTCTGTCTCGATATTAAGAGCAAAACGAGCTACTGTAGCCGGTTGTTCTAAAGATCTAACAAAACTTCCTACATATTTTGCTTTAGCATTTTTAAGATCTTTTTCAGAAACTGGAGTCTCACGTATTTTATCGATTTCTTCTAAAAATGCAACTACCGAGCTATCTGTAACCATATTTCTTACGCTTGCTGAAGCGTTAAAAGATGTCATTCCGTATTTGTCGTTCCCTATGCTTGAGTATGCGCCATAAGTATAGCCCTTATCTTCACGAAGATTTAAAAATAAACGGCCTTCACCGCCACCTCCTAAGATTTGATTAGCCATTAGTACAGGAAAATAATCAGGATCACTCATTTTTAAGGAAACCAAATTTTCAACAATCACTTCAGACTGAACCGCATTTGGCATATCTATAAAGTCGATTTCTGTAGCAGCAACATTTTCTGGAGATTTAAAAGTTGAAGGAAGAGCGGTGCCTTTTTTCCACCCACTAAAATGCTTAGTTACTAATTTTTTGATGTTTTTAAAATCTACATCACCTACAACTACCAGGTAGGCGTTATTAGGAATAAAAGCTTTAGTGTAAAATGCTTTAGCATCAGCAAGTGTAATATTTTCTAAACCTGCGGGTGTTTCAAATTCACCTTTAGGGTGATTCTTGCCATAAAGAAGGGCGCGACTTGCTGTATTTGCAGCAGCAGAAACGCTCTTTTCATTAGTTTTTAAATTATCTATAAGAAGCGCTTTCTCTTTACTGAATTCTTCTTCGGTAAAATTAGGATTGATTGCTGCATCTGCAAGTAGTTCTAAAATACGATCTGAATATTGAGTAAGACCACTTGCTGAAGCGTACTGTGAGCCAAAATTAATACGAGCCCCCATAAAATCAACTTCCTCATTATAGGCATCTTTAGAAATAGATTTAGAACCTTTTCCTAATAAAGCACCAGATAAAGCTGCTGCTCCTGTCTTTTCTCCTTCTTGAATAGGAGGATTATCTAACGTAAGTGTGTAGGCAACGCGAGGTAGTTTATGATTTTCTACAACGATTACTTTTAAACCATTCTTTAATTCAAAGCTTTGTGGCTTGCTGAGGTTAATTTCTGGAGCAGGACCTGCCTTTGGCATTGTGCTTCTGTCTACTTGTGCGTTTGCAGCAAAGCTACCGGCTATTACAAGTAAACTAAATATAATTTTTTTCATCAGAATTTAATTTTGTTTGATGTTACTGTATAAAGTGTAATAACACAGTTTATTTATCCTCTTTTTTAGGTAAGTATTCTACTTCAACACGTTGATTAGGTTTTAAATACTTATTCGCTACTTCTTTAATTTCTTCACGTGTAATAGAACGATAGATATCAATTTCTGTATTTATAAGATTTGTATCATCGTAAAGCATATAATTTGTGGCTAACGTGCTAGCAATACCTTCAACGCTTGCGTTTGAATTAACAAAATTGCTTTCAGCTTTGTTCTGAAGTTTTTGAAAATCACTTTCTGAAATTAAATTATCTCGTAAAGCAGCTATTTCTGTTTCCATCCCTTCTAATAATCCTTCAAGAGTATTTTCGCCTAACGGTAAGCCATATATAATATACATTCCATAGTCTTCTTGCTCAAGATTTATAGCTCCTATTTGAAGTGCTTGTTTCTGCTCATCTACCATTTTTTTATAAAGCTTAGAGCTTTTACCGTCACTTAAATACGAAGAGATCATATTTAAAACATACGTATCTCGATCTCCATAACCAGGCGTGCGATATGCGGTAAGAATTGCAGGAACCTGAATATTTGAATCGTAGAATTGTGTTCTTTTTGCTTCAGTAATAGGAGCTTCGGTAGGATAGGTGCGCTCTAATTTTGGTCCGCTTGGGATAGGGCCAAAATAGTCTTCAATCATCTTTTTAGTTTCAGCAATATCAATATCTCCTGCAACTACTAATGCGGCATTACTCGGTTTATAATATTTGTCAAAATAGGCTTTAAAATCTTCAAGTGAGGCAGCATCTAGATCTTCCATGTAACCTACGTTAGGATCTTTATAAGGGTGGTTCTGAAACAATTGTTCGCTAATTGCAAATAAAAACTGACCATATGGGGAGTTGTCATATCGCAAACGGCGCTCTTCTTTCACTACTTCATTTTGAGTGTCTACACCACCCTGCTTAATAATTGGATGCAGCATACGCTCAGACTCCATCCATAAACCTAACTCAAGGTTGTTTGAAGGAAAAACTTCGTAATAATAGGTGCGATCCTGAGAGGTGTTTGCATTGTTTGTGCCTCCGTTAGAGCTTACCATTTCAAACCATTTTCCGTTCTCGATGTTTTCGGTACCTTCAAAAAGAAGGTGCTCAAAGAAATGTGCGAAGCCAGTTTGACCGTCTTCACGATCTTTACCTCCTACGTGATACATAACTGCAGTAGTAACTACAGGAGCATTGTTGTCCTGATGTAAAATTACGTGTAGACCATTGTCTAAGTCATACTCTTCAAATTCTACCTCTTGCGCATTGCTAGTTATGCTCAAAAGAAGAATTGAAGCCATTGAAAAAAGAGTCTTTTTCATGCTTATTTTTTTGAATTTAGTTATGCAGATTTGTAGGTCTAATTAGATAAACGTTACATATTCTGCATAAAATTTAATAGATCTATATAAAGTGGTTGTAATTTATTACTTAAAGGAAGTTTTAGGCTTATAATCCTTAATTTTTAACATGGTGTTAATGACATTAAATTTAAAAAGTAAGACCTTTATAGAAATCAAAAGTTCAATTATGCTTAAAGTTGCTCTTCCTATACGTTTTGGTGTTGCGATCACCGGGGGTTTAATTGCCTACTTTCTTGTATTGGCATTATTTAAAATTCATACAAATCCTATTTTCAGTTTATTCAATGGTATTATAACCGGCTTTGGGATTTATGAAGCTATTAAATATTATAAACTGAGCAAAGGTAAAGACTTTGAATACAGCGACGGATTTTCTGTAGGTGTGGTAACAGGGTTTGTTTCGACTATCTTATTCACAGCATTTTTTGCATTGTACGCGGGTAATTTAAATCCCGATTATTTAGAAACGTTATTAGACAGATGGGAAACAACCTATGATACAAGTCTAGGTAGTGTTGTAATAGTTGTTGCATTAATGGGGTTTGCTACAAGTGTGGTTCTTACATTGTCTTTTATGCAATTATTTAAACAAAGCTGGAATACTAAAAAGAAAGCTGAATAATCTTATTTTAAATTTTACTCATCGGTTTGTATTGTAAGTAAATAGCTGTATATTTGCGCCCTCTTAAATCTAAAGGTTTAAGATTTTAAAAACTATTTAATCATTACGCTATGTACGCAATTGTAGAGATAGCAGGGCAGCAATTTAAAGTTGCAAAAGACCAAAAGGTATTTGTAAACCGTTTGTCAGGAGAAGAAGGAGACGATATTTCTTTCGATAAAGTTCTTATGACAGGAGATGGTGACAACATTACTTTAGGCGCCCCGGCTATAGAAGGTGCTCTAGTAGGAGCAACAATCACACGTCACTTAAAAGGAGACAAAGTAATCGTTTTCAAAAAGAAAAGACGTAAAGGTTACAGAAAGAAAAACGGTCACCGTCAATCTTTAACTGAAATCTTAATTGGTGATATTTCATTAAAAGGAGGAAAAAAAGCAGCGACTAAAGCTGAGGCTAAACAAGAATCTTCTGATGATTTAAGTAACAATACTGTTGCTGAATTAAGAGAGATGGCCAAAGAACAAGGACTTGAGGGATATTCTTCAATGAAGAAGGCTGAATTAATTGAAGCTTTAAGTAAATAAATATTAATCTACTAAAACTTAAAATAAGATGGCTCACAAAAAAGGGGTAGGTAGTTCGAAAAACGGTAGAGAATCAGAATCAAAACGTTTAGGTGTTAAGATTTTTGGTGGTCAGGCAGCTATAGCTGGTAACATTATCGTTAGACAACGTGGTAACACGCACCATCCAGGTGAAAATGTATACGGTGGTAAAGACCATACACTTCACGCTAGAGTAGACGGTGTTGTTAAGTTTACTAAAAAGAAAGACAATAAATCTTACGTTTCTATAGTTCCAGCTGCAGAAGCATAAGTAAAAGTTTATATTTTTTAAAAAAAGTCTCTATCAAATGATAGAGACTTTTTTTTGCTCAAAATTTAAAGTTAAGCTAATGTCAATTTAATATTGTAACGCTACTTTAGGCAGTTATAACTTTACTTTTGAGAAATCACTTCCTCATTATTATTCTAATTAGTTATGCGTCATCTGTGTATTCACAAAATGAAGCCGCTCGAGACAGCTATCGGAGATTTTCAGATTCATTATTCTACCAGTATAAAACAGAATTAGACAGTTCATTAAAATCCAATGATCGGGAACTCATTGTTGAGGCCTATGTAAACCTGGCGTCCTTTTATAAAAAGTCTCAAATTTATACCGAAGCTGTTGCTAACTACACTCAGGCATTAAAGCAAAACAACAATGAAAATAATGTTGTTTTAGTACAAATTAAAAATAGTCTGGGAGAGGTTTATATCGAGTTAGGTAATTATGCAAAAGCAATAGAATACTTGTCTACTGCGCTACATATTTCTACCCGCGAGAAATTACTAAATGAGAAAGCTAAAAGCTTACGTTTAATAGGTTCTTGTAAAGAAAAAATGGGAAACCTTAATGATGCTCTTAATTTTCAGCAACAGAGTTTTGCGATTTATGGCAAGCAAAATGATTTACTAGGTCAAGCGATAGTAAATGAGAATATAGGTAGTATTTATGAAGATCTTGAGTTGTATGATAAGGCGTATGTGCATTTTGAAAAAGCATATCAGTATTTTAAAAGTTCGAATAATGAAGCTCAAATAAATGCTTTGAATAATCTGGCAGATATCTCCCGAAAGACTAAAAGATACGACGCATCTATAGCAACTACACTAGAAGTATTAGACCTTGCATTGAAGTATAACAATGCCCATCAGATAGAGAGCGCTTATAAAGATTTGTCAAAGGCATATGCTCTCAAGAGTGACTTTGAGAAAGCTCATATTTATTTATTAAAATATCAAAATCTTGTTGAAAAGCAGTTTTACTCTCAAAATTTTAATCAGCTTAATGCATTACAAACCATATTCGATACGCGAGAGAAACAATCACAAATCGATTTATTAGAACAGCAAAATAAGGCAAGTAGAGCCAGATTAATGGCTATTATTATTTTAGCAATAACCGTATTGGGTGCAAGCTTAGTCTCTTTTATCTATTTAAAGCGTAAACGTCAAATTATAAATAAACTACAAGCTTATAAGCAACGTGTTCTGGAAGCCGAACTAGAAAATAAAGCTGTTAAAGAGCAAAACCTTAAGAACGAAATTCAGCTTAAAACAGCTACGTTATCAAAATATAGTCTTAGTATCTCTCAGAAAAATAAACTTATTGAAGAGGTGTCTGGAAGCTTGCAAAAAATGAGCACGCGCAAACGAATGGATTTACCCATAAAAATAAATGAATTAGCACTGCAATTGAATCAACATTTAGAGCAGGATAACGAATGGGAGCAGTTTATGGATCTGTTTGAAGACATTCATCCCCATTTTTCTAAAAAATTAAGTGATATTGCCTTACAAAAACTTACGGCTACAGAGCTACGTCTATGTTTATTATTGCGTCTTAATTTGTCATCAAAAGAAATAAGTTCGGTTTTGCGTATTACTCCAGATAGCGTTCGTGTTGCTCGATACAGACTGCGGAAGAAATTACCTATAGAAACGCAGGAAGAATTGGTCAATTTTATGCTAAAGTTATAAGGCGGGTTTAAATTTTCCCTAATTGTTAGGTGGGTGTAAACTTTAGGTGAATGTTGCCTTGATGTAGCTTCTAAAAAAGCTATTCTTTACAATTTGTTGCCGTTAAGTTTAGCAGGTGTTTAAAGGGCTCAGGTAAATTTGAGAAATACTAAACATCAAAATATATGAGAATTTTTACCAGCTTAAAGTTGCTTGTTGTAACGCTGTTTTTTGCTTCGGGTTTTGCTGATTTGTACGCTCAAAATAGCATTGTTCAGGGAGTAATTGTAGATGATTACGGCATTAATATTCCCGGTGCCGCCGTGATGATAGAATCACTTAATAAAGGAGTTGTTTCTAATCAAGATGGAAAATTTACATTCTTAAATGTACCTCAAGGAAGTCATCAAATCGTAGTAAAATACTTGGGCTTTAAAGATACATTTACACCTATTGACGTTACTGCTGGGGAGACCCTTGCCGTATCTATACAATTAACTTCTGAAGAAACACGTCTTGATGATGTGCAAATTACTGGCTTTAGTGGCGGTGGACAGGCACGGGCACTCAATACACAGAAGAATAATCTCAATATAACAAATGTTGTCTCTACAGATCAGATCGGTAAATTTCCCGATGCTAATATTGGGGATGCTACAAAACGTATCCCGGGTATTACGATGCAAATGGATCAAGGAGAAGCACGAAACATCATCGTAAGAGGTCTCGCTCCTCAGCTAAATTCAGTTACTTTAAATGGAAGCCGTATTCCTTCGGCTGAAGGAGACAACAGAAATGTACAGATGGATTTGATTCCGTCAGATATGATTCAAACTATCGAGGTTAATAAAGCTGTGACTCCAGATATGGATGCAGATGCACTAGGCGGTTCTGTTAATCTAGTAACGCGCTCTACGCCTCAAGGTTTCCGACTTTCTGCTACGGGAGGTAGTGGAGTAAATTTTATTAATGATAAACGAATTTTAAGTGGATCTTTTTTAATTGGAGATCGCTCAAAAGATAAAAAGTTTGGCTGGTTAGTTTCAGCATCAATTAATGATAATGATTTTGGGAGTGATAATGTCGAGGCAGAATGGTCTAATACATTTGCCTATACCGATGCGGCAGGTGAGGAGACAGAGTTAGATGTTAATCCATACACATCGGTTTTTGAAACGCGTAAATATCTTGTACAGCGGGTACGACGTAGTTTTTCTGCAAATATGGATTACAATTTTGACGAGAATAATGAGATTTATCTAAAGACCATGTATAACTGGAGAGATGATCGTGAGAATCGCTTTGCCTATTCTTCTGAAATTTTGGATGCTGAAGATATTGAAGGAGGAGACTTCGAACTTACAAATAATACTCCATCTCAATTTCCGGTTGAGGCTAAGAGAGAAACTAAAGGAGGTATACCCGGCGGACGTACACAAAACAGACGTTTAGAAGATCAGCGAATGCAAAATTACAGCTTAGGAGGAAACCATATTTTTGGTAATTTAAAATTTACCTGGATGGGTTCTTTCGCTAAAGCTTCTGAAGAACGACCTAACGAACGTTATCTGGTTTATGCATCTGAATATACAGTAAATAACACAGTAACTAATAACAGAAAACCACTGCATACTTCTGTAACTGCTGAAGATTTTACAGATTTTGAACTTGACGAACTTACAGAGGAATATCAATTTACTGAAGAGAAAGATGTAAATTTCTTTGCCAATTTTGAACTTCCTGCGAACTTTTTTAATACGGAGAACGGGACACTCAAGTTTGGTGTGCGTGGTCGTTTTAAAAATAAAAACAGAGAAAATAATTTCTTTGAATATTCCCCTCTTACTGGCAATCTGGATAATCTGTCACTAGTAAATCAGCGCGTATATACAGGTTCAGATTTTCTTGCAGGCTCTCAATATTCTCCAGGAGTATTTGCTTCAGCTACATTTTTAGGAAACTTAGATCTTAATAATATGGCAGATTTTGAGGGAGAAGCTGTTCCTGATGAATATCTGGGAGATAACTTTGACGTTACCGAGAATGTTTTTGCAGGTTATGTGATGACCAATCAAAAGATAACCGATAAACTTGATGTACTTGTAGGGCTTAGAGTAGAGAATACACGTATTGAGAGTACTGGAAACAGTTTTAATGTAGATGAACCAGAAGATGTAACACAGGTTAATGATGAAAGCTCCTATACTAATATACTGCCTGGGGTACATTTCAAATACAATTCTTCAGAAACCACCGTATTACGTTTTGCGTGGACAAATACTATTGCAAGACCTAACTATATAGACCTTGTGCCCTACAGACAGCGCGAAGATGATGAGATATCTATAGGTAATCCGCAGTTGAATCCTACAACGTCAATGAATTTTGATTTTATGGCAGAGCGATATTTTGAATCTGTAGGGATTCTTTCCGGAGGTGTGTTTTATAAAAATTTAAATGATTTTATTTACACACAGAAAACAGATCAAGAGGATGGTATTGAGTTGTATCAGCCTTTAAATGGAGATAAAGCAACAATCTTTGGAGCAGAAGTTGCATTTCAAAGGCAACTTGACTTCCTTCCGGGATTCCTGAAAAACTTCGGGATTTATGCAAACTATACATATCTAAATTCTGAAGCTAAAGGAATTGCAAATGCGGATGGAGATATGAGAGGTGATATTGATTTACCGGGTTCTTCGCCTAATATGTTTAATGCTTCCTTATCATACGGTGATAAGTGGTTTAATGCCCGCCTTTCTAGTAATTATGCAGACGCGTATATAGATGAGCTGGGCGGCGATGCATTTGAAGACCGTTTCTACGATGAGCAGTTTTTCTTAGACTTTAACGCTACTGTATTTCTGTCAAAAAACCTACAGGTATATGCCAATTTAAATAATATTACAAATCAGCCATTGCGTTATTATCAAGGGGTTAAAGATCGAACGATGCAAATGGAATATTACAGCACCCGTTTAACATTTGGAGTAAAATATGACTTATTTTAAGATGATAGCATTCAAATATATACTTGCTTTAGGTGGTTTTTCACTTTTAGCAGCCTGCGGAAGTAGTAAATCTCAATTACCGGAAATAAAGCCAGATATTATTACTGAACATGTAAAATACGATACAGATGATCCGGCAATTTGGGTTAATCCTCAAGATCCTTCACAAAGTATAATTTTTGGTACAGATAAAGAAAGTGATGGTGCTATTTATGCATTTGATCTGAATGGTAAAATTATTGAGTCAAAGACAATAAGAGGAATTGAACGCCCTAATAATGTAGATCTTCGATATGGTTTTAAATTGAATGATTCTGTAACTACAGATATTATTGCTTTTACTGAACGAGAACGAAAAATGTTACGTATTTATTCGGTGCCGGCGATGCAACCTTTAGATGGTGGCGGATTTCCTGTATTTGAGGATGAGACTAATGAGAATTTTCAAAGTCCTATGGGTGTTAGTCTTTACAAATCTGCTATAGATAGTTCGCTTTACGCAATTGTGGGTCGTAAAGCTGGTCCTGCAGACAAGTACCTATATCAATATAAAATTAAGCCTAAGTCTTTAGATTTGGTTGAATTAGAATTGGTACGGAAATTTGGTCAGTTTAGTGGTAAGAAAGAAATCGAAGCGATCGCAGTTGATGATGCTTTAGGATTTATATATTATTCTGATGAAGGAGATAGTGTAAAAAAATACTTTGCCGAACCTCAAAAAGGAAACGATCAATTAAGTTCTTTTGGACTTGAAGATTTTCAAGATGACATTGAGGGTATTGCAATTGCCGCATATGAAGATGGTTCTGGGATAATTATTGTTTCTGATCAACAACGTGGACAGTTTAATATATATGATCGTAAGACAAATGCCTTCATAAAAGCCTTAAATCTTACTACAACAGAAACAGACGGTTGTGATGTGGTAACTCAACCTTTAAACTCAACCTTTAAAAATGGTCTTTTTGTTGCGATGAATGATGATGGAACATTTTATTTCTATGATTTAGCAAAACTGAACTAGTAGAAACTAATTAAATTAAAAACCCCTCTTAATTAATTAAGAGGGGTTTTTTTAATGTTATCTATTTTGATTAGAGTCCGGGATAAGTACCGGTAATGATTTCAACACCGTCGATAATCCATCCTACAATAAAGAATCCTGCAGTTAAAATGAAGACAATGTTCCATAAAATAGGGCTGCCCAAATACCATCTGTGAGCCGCAAAAGCACCTAAAAATAACCATAATAATATGGCTACAGTCTGACGATCTGCTGCAACAGCAGCAGGTGACACAAGTTCACTTGTAGCTTCTTCGGCAGCGTTAAGTTCGGTTGTAACTTTTGCTTTACGCTCTACAGGGAAGCCTGCAAAAGTTGTTGTTGATATCATTAGCAGAAGTGCCAGTGAAAGAATAATTTTGAAATTCATAGAGTTTAGTGATTAAATTAGACTTTTAAAAATTACGCCATTTTGAGAAGAAAATCCTACACCGGTATATTGTTTTTGATTTGTTTAACTTTTTGCAATTCGTCTGTAGCACAAGAATTTGAGTTTTTTGGCGTAATTAAATTAAACGACACTTCACTTATAAGTTATAAATTATTATTTGATCGCGTAAATGACTCTATACAAGGGTATTCCTTAACAGATTTTTCTGGAAAGCACGAGACGAAGTCAAATATCAAAGGTTATTATAATGTGGATAAAAACCTGTTAAGCTTTAAGGAATATGATATTGTTTATACAAAATCACCGGTGGTTCAGGAGGACTTTTGCTTTGTAAACTTTAATGGGAATGTTCGTGATCTCAATAAAGTTAAAGCTTTTAGTGGAGATTTTAAAGGACTTTACACTAATGGTGAGCGTTGCCTAGACGGTAAGATAGTTGTTAATTCTGGACAAGAAGTTCGTAAGCGTGTAGAGAAAATAGATAAGGTAATACAACGTTCCAGGAAATTCTCTGATTCTGTTAAACAGAATATTAAGGTAGCGCGGGTTTTAGATACACTCACACGAAATATTATTGCAAAAAATGAAAACTTAAATATTTTCACACGAGATCAAAAGATAAAGCTTTCGGTTTATGATGCCGGTAAAGAAGATGGAGATATTATTAACCTATTTGTAAACGGAAAACCCGTCCTACAGAATTATACTGTTACGCACACAAAAAAACATTTAGAATTTAAGTTAGAATCTCCTTCGACACTCATAAAAGTAGAGGCTGTAAGTGAAGGCACATCATCTCCTAACACGGTACGTCTAGAGGTAGAGGATAACCGCAATTTTGTACGAACAATTACAAATCTTAAGGCTGGGGAAACGGCAGCAATGACTATTATAAAAAAATAACCCCCACATAACTGTGAGGGTTTCTTATTATCATTTCTTTGATTTCTAAACAAAGACTAGTATCTGTAATATTCCGGTTTAAAAGGACCTTCAACAGTTACACCTATGTATTCTGCTTGTTCTGTACTTAATTCAGTAAGCTCCACACCTATTTTTGCTAAGTGTAATGCAGCAACTTTTTCGTCTAAATGCTTAGGAAGCATATAAACTTCATTCTCATAGCTCGCTGAATTTTTCCAAAGCTCAATTTGCGCTAATGTCTGGTTTGTAAATGAGTTACTCATTACAAAACTTGGGTGACCAGTAGCACAACCTAAGTTTACAAGACGACCTTCAGCCAGTAAAATAATATCTTTTCCGTCTATAGTGTACTTATCAACCTGAGGTTTGATTTCATCTTTAGTAGAACCATAATTTTCGTTCAACCAGGCAACTTGTATTTCATTATCAAAATGGCCAATGTTACAAACTATAGTTTTGTCTTTCATTGCCATAAAGTGCTCTGCACGTACGATGTCTTTGTTTCCGGTAGTAGTAATTACAATATCTGCGGTACCTACAACTGTTTCTAATTTTTTCACTTCAAAACCATCCATTGCAGCTTGTAGCGCACAAATAGGATCAATTTCAGTAACAGTTACAATAGACCCTGCTCCTTTAAATGAGGCAGCAGTTCCTTTACCTACATCGCCATAACCGCAAACAACAACACGTTTACCGGCAAGCATAATATCTGTAGCGCGACGTACAGCATCTACAGCACTTTCACGACAACCATATTTATTGTCAAATTTAGATTTTGTAACGCTGTCATTAATATTTATAGCGGGCATTGGTAAAGTACCTTTTTTCACACGCTCGTATAAGCGGTGAACACCCGTAGTAGTCTCTTCAGAAATACCTTTAATGGCAGCACCTAATTCTGGATATTTATCTAATACCATATTAGTCAAATCTCCACCATCATCAAGAATCATATTTAAAGGTTCGCGCTCCTCTCCAAAAAACAAAGTTTGCTCGATACACCAGTTAAATTCCTCTTCACTTAAGCCTTTCCAAGCGTAAACAGGAATACCCGCTGCTGCGATTGCTGCTGCTGCATGATCCTGTGTAGAAAATATATTACAAGAACTCCAGGTTACATCTGCACCTAAAGCTACAAGTGTTTCAATTAATACTGCGGTTTGAATTGTCATATGCAGACATCCTGCTATACGAGCCCCTTTAAGAGGTTGCTCGGCACCATATTCTTCTCTCAAAGCCATAAGTCCAGGCATCTCTGCTTCTGCTAATTCAATTTCTTTTCTACCCCAAGCAGCTAAAGAAATATCTTTAACTTTATAAGGTACATATTGTACTGTTTTCGTTGACATAGTCTTATATTTACAATTCTTATTTTTTGCAAAAATACGTAATAATCACTACTTAACGTGCCACTTTTCAAAACAATAACACCTAGTTCTACCACTCAAGTTTATATCTGGAAAGTGGAAGAATCTCTTGAAGTATTGTCTCAGAATGTGAATCTTACACCGCATTGTCAAGCGCGTTTTGATAGTATGAAGTCTGAGTTACACCGTAAAGGTTTTTTAAGTATTAGGCATCTCCTCCACGTGGCAGGGTATACAGATAAAGATTTATTTTATACGAGTAATGGCAAGCCACACCTCAACGATGGTAAGCATATTTCTATCACCCATTCTTATAACTTCACAGCAATAATTGTAAGTGATACTTCTGAAGTAGGGATTGATATAGAAATGCAACGCGATAAGATTTTACGTATTGCTTCGCGTTTTACTCCATTAAAAGAGTACAGGACTCTTGCAAATGATGAGGCGTTAATACGAAAGCTCACTATAGTCTGGGGTGCTAAAGAATCTCTCTATAAAATTTATGGCGTTAAGGGTCTTAGCTTTTTACAACATATAAACGTAGCCGATTTTGATTTTGATGCTGAGAAAACGACTGCTGTAATTAATTACCACGGAAGTCATTCTGATTACCAAATCGATTTCTTAGAGTTTGAAGGGTTTACCTGTGTATATGCACGTGCCACATGACAAATGATTTATTGCAAAATAAAAAAGAGGTATTGTCTACTATAAAAAATGCTATTACACGTGATCAACACCTTTTTGCTATCCTCTTTGATCCTGAAAATTTTACTTCTGAAAGTTTAATAAATAAACTTCGAAAGTTACCACACCATACTACTCATATATTTGTAGGTGGAAGCACTGCAACGCAGGCACAAACCCAAAAAGCTGTGCGTATTATTAAAGAACACACTCAACTTCCGGTAATTTTATTTCCTGGTGATTACAGGCATATTACTACCGAAGCAGATGCCATTCTTTTTCTAAGTTTATTATCTGGGGACAATGCCGAATATTTAATTCATCAGCAGGTCAAATCTGTGGCGATCCTTAAAAACACAGATTTAGAAATTTTACCTACCGGATATTTATTAATTGATGGCGGTGTAGAAACAGCGGTGCAGCGTGTGAGTAAAACACAACCTTTATCACAAGATAATATAGATTTAATTGTAAACACGGCATTAGCTGGTGAATACTCAGGAAAGCAACTCATTTATCTGGAAGCCGGTAGCGGTGCAAAATTTCCAGTTTCTCCAGAAATCATTAACGCGGTTAAAAAAGCAATTAGTATTCCGCTAATTGTAGGTGGTGGTATAAGAACTGCAAATCAACTTAATGATGCGTATACTGCCGGAGCTAATCTGGTGGTGGTAGGTAATGCTTTTGAAAAAGGTATTTATTAGTACCTTCTGCAAATAAACTTCAACTACAAAACTATAGGACTATGAATATTTCTGTCGAACTTACACTCACTCCTTTACAAGATAATTATGAGCCGGCTATTATAGATTTCATCAAATGTTTACGAGCAAGCGGACTAACAGTTTTAGAAAATCCATTAAGTACTCAGATATATGGTGATTATGATGAGGTAATGGAGTTGTTAAAGAAAGAAATGAAAACTGCTTTAGAGGCTGTAGAACGCGGCTTGTTATATATAAAAATTGTGAAATCTGACCGAAGTGATTATGAACCTCATTTTTGATTTCTTTTTTGGTCAGTATGCAGATTATGATTCCCTATCTATTGTCTTAGAGATAATAGCGGTAATCTTCGGATTATTATCAGTATGGTTTTCTAAGCAAAATAATGTTTTGGTGTATCCAACAGGTATGATTAGCACTGCACTGTTTGTATATTTACTTGCTAAATGGGGGCTACTGGGAGATTTAATGATTAATGCCTACTATTTTTCGATGAGTGTTTATGGGTGGTATATCTGGACGCGTAAAGTAGATGATAAACATGTAACTCCTATTTCAAAAAATACTCGAAAAGAACATATATGGTCTGCTATTTTATTTGTTCTTACACTTCTATTTGTATTTGTTGTTTATACAGTTTTTGACAAGTGGAATAACTGGACAGCGTATGTCGATACTTTTACTACTGCAATTTTCTTTGTGGGAATGTGGCTTATGGCAAAACGTAAGATTGAGAACTGGATCTATTGGATTATTGGAGATATAATTTCTGTGCCCTTATATTTTCACAAAGGCTTCACATTTACCAGTTTTCAATATATTATTTTTACTGCACTAGCTATTTATGGTTTTATTGCGTGGAAAAAATACCTGAACAACAGCCCTGTGACTGTATAAAAATTGTGCTTTTTGGTCCTGAAAGTAGTGGTAAAACTACCATGTCCAAAAAACTATCAGAATACTACAAAGGAGCATTTGTGCCAGAATTTGCACGCGATTATCTTCAGCAAAAATGGGAGAATAAGAAGCAAATATGCACTCCTGAAGATATCTTACCTATAGCGCAAGGACAAATTGAACTTGAAAATAATGCCGCTAATTCTGGAAACAAAATGATTTTTTGTGATACAGACCTTTTGGAAACAAAAGTATATAGCGAAGCTTATTTTGAAGGATGGTGTGACCCCAGTGTGACTAAAGCTGCATTGGGTAACTCATACGATCTTTACTTTTTAACGTATATTGATATACCTTGGGAAGCAGATGATTTAAGGGATAGGCCAGATCAGCGCCAAGAAATGTTTGATCTCTTTGAGCAGGCATTAACAGAAAATGACCGGCGGTACGTCCTTTTAAAAGGAAATATAGAACAGCGATTAAATACGGCTATTAATCAAATTAACAACTTACTACTTTGAACTTTACAGACCAAGAAATTAGCGAAATTAGAGAGCACGGTTTAACTGAAAAACAAGTAGCATCTCAAATAAAACTTTTTGAAAATGGTGTTCCTAACGTTAAGCTTATCGCAGCTGCAACTATTTCAAAAGGAATATTTAAATTATCAGAACAGGAAGAACTGAATTATCGAGAGATTTATGAGCATAAGAAAAAGAACTTAGAGATCCTTAAATTTACTCCCGCTTCTGGTGCTGCAAGTAGAATGTTTAAAAGCGTTTTTAAGTTTCTCAATGATTATGATGCTGAAAAGGAAACGGTAAATGACTATTTAGAGCGAGCTGGTAGCAATGCGATGAAGCTGTTTTTTGCTAATTATGAGAAATTTCCATTTTACGATCAGATTATTGATCAGCTTGATGAAGAGGAATTGGCAACTGAAAGCTCAAAAAAATATGCTTTTATAAAAAAAATGATGAATGAAGATGGTGAAAACTTTGGCAACTTGCCAAAAGGATTAATACCATTTCATTATTATGGTTCTTATAGTGCAACTGCTTTTGAAGAGCATTTATATGAGGCTGCAGCTTATGCAGAAAGAGACGATCACGCTAAATTACATTTTACAGTTTCTCCAGAACATAAAGAGGCATTTGAGAATGAATTCAGTGATATTGAGACTTCAGTAAGTACGTCAACAAATACAAATTTTGAGGTTTCTTATTCTTTTCAAAAACCAGAAACCGATACGATTGCTGTTACCCCAGATAATAAAATGTATCGTAAAGAAGATGGTTCTTTACTTTTTAGACCAGGTGGTCACGGTGCGCTTATCGAAAACTTAAATGATGTAGATGCAGATGTGATTTTTATAAAAAATATCGATAATGTTTTAATAAATAGCAAAATTCAGGATTTAGCTAAAAGTAAACGTATGCTTGCGGGTGTTCTACTTGCAAAGCAAGAACAGGTTTTTAAATACGCAAGATTACTAGATGAAGATTCTATTACAGGCTCTGAGTTAAAAGAACTTTTGAAATTTTTAGAGAATGAATTTAGTACGCGTATAAGCGATGAATTTGATTCTTTTTCAAAAGAAGAGAAGAAATCTTATTTGATGAATATTCTTGAGAGGCCACTTCGCGTTTGTGGTATGGTTAAAAATGAAGGTGAGCCGGGTGGTGGTCCTTTTTGGGTTGCCGATAAAGAGGGAGAAGTTGCTCTACAAATTATAGAAAGCGCTCAAGTAAATACAAAGGACCCTAAGCAGGAAGAAATATTTAAAAATTCGACACACTTTAATCCGGTAGATATCGTAGCAGGGGTACGTAATTATAAAGGAGAAAAATACAATCTACTAGATTTTGTGAACCCTGATCTGGCTTTTATTGCTAATAAGACCGATGGTGGTAATGAAATAAAGGCACTTGAACTTCCAGGATTGTGGAACGGAGCTATGGCCTTGTGGAATACATTATTTGTTGAGGTACCTCTTGAAACATTTAATCCGGTTAAAACAGTCAACGATCTTTTAAAACCATCGCATCAGGCGTAATGAACAAAGATCTCCTCTATACTGAATGTAATTTTAAAGCAGTACGCAGTAGTGGTCCGGGTGGGCAACATGTAAACAAAACTTCTACAAAGGTTGTTCTAAGTTGGAGTTTAGAATTAACAACTGCTTTTGACGAGTTTCAGAAAGTACGATTGGAGAAATACTTAGCTACAAAACTTACTAAAGATAGGATGATTGTTTTATCCTATGATCAAAGTCGTAGCCAGCATAAGAATAAAGAGACGGTTTTTACTAACTTTATTAAACTGCTTGAAAAGGGACTTCGAGTTCCAAAGTATAGAAAAAAGACCAAGCCCACGTTTGCTTCTAAACGAAAAAGGCTTGATGGTAAAAAAAGAACTTCAGAAAAGAAAAACAACAGAAGGCCTCCTAAACTATAAAGTCCTTGAAGTTACAAAACGTAAAGTGTGGAGAAAATCCACACTTTTTTTGTGGAATAAACTCAGATTCCACAAATTCTACACATTGCTAAAACCCCACTAATTTTCATAAACCGCTGTATTACAGATTTGTATAGCTATTAAGCCAGGAGCGCTGTGTAATGGTACGGTTTTGCTATATACTATTATGAGTTTAATTGTAATTAGGCTCACAATTGAAATAAACTACAAACACTGAATAATGAAGAATCTAATAATGACAGTAGCAGCCGTAACAACATTGCTTTTTTCTACGCAATGTGCAACAGCTCAAGAAACTGAAAATACAGATGTAGCCGTGAACAGTACGGAGGTTCAGGCGCCAATACAAGATGGCTTTGAAAAAGTTGAAACTTCAGCATTACCAAAAATTATTACTGATGCCGTATTAGTAGATAAAGCTGGTGCGAAAGTAAGTGAAGCTTATATAAATGAAGATTTAAAAATATACAAACTGGAACTTAAAATAGAAGGTCAGGATTCTCAAACAGCTTTCATTAATGAAGTTGGAAGATGGGTTGAGATTAAATAAGAATTTAAATTAACTATCAATATAAACCAGAGTACAAACGTACTTATATAATTCAAAAATTATGAAAAAGTTAGTAATGACAGTAGCAGCCGCAACAACAATGTTATTTGCCGCTCAAAATATGACAGCTCAAGAAACTACACAAGATGTAGCAATGAATGAGACAGAAGTACAAGCACCGGTACAGGATGGCTTTGAAAAAATTGAAGCATCTGCGTTACCAGAAGTAGTTACCAATGCAATCGAAGCTGATAAGGCTGGTTCTACAGTAACTGAGGCATATGTAAATGAAGAATTAGGAGTTTACAAATTAATGCTACAAGCAGAAGGATCAGAAGTAGAAACAGCATTTATTAATGCAGAAGGAAAATGGGTTACTGTTGAGTAATCAGTTTTTCAAAAATAAATATTATAAACCACGACCATTAGGTCACTCAAAATATACAATTATGAAAAAGTTAGTAATGACAGTAGCAGCAGCAACAACAATGTTATTTGCCGCTCAAAATATGACAGCTCAAGAAACTACACAAGATGTAGCAATGAATGAGACAGAAGTACAAGCACCGGTACAAGATGGGTTTGAAAAAATTGAAGCATCTGCGTTACCAGAAGTAGTTACCAATGCAATCGAAGCTGATAAGGCCGGTTCCACAGTAACTGAGGCATATGTAAATGAAGAATTAGGAGTTTACAAATTAATGCTACAAGCAGAAGGATCAGAAGTAGAAACAGCATTTATTAATGCAGAAGGAAAATGGGTTACTGTTGAGTAATCAGTTTTTCAAAAATAAATATTATAAACCACGACCATTAGGTCACTCAAAATATACAATTATGAAAAAGTTAGTAATGACAGTAGCAGCCGCAACAACAATGTTATTTGCCGCTCAAAATATGACAGCTCAGGAAACTACACAAGATGTAGCAATGAATGAAACAGAGGTTCAAGCGCCAGTAGAAGGATTTGAGCAGATTGAAGTTTCAGAATTGCCGGTAACAGTTACAGATGCTATTGAAGCAGATAAAGCTGGAGCAGAAGTAACAGAAGCTTGGGTAGATAATGAGAAAAAAACGTTTAAACTTATTCTGGTAGCAGAAGGTCAAGAAGCCGAAACAGCTTATATCAATGCTGCAGGAGAATGGGTTGAACCAAAAGAGTAGTTTAATTCCCTTGAATTTTTAATCTATAGAATGGTTTAAAATTCAGAGAAAACCCCGACGTTAGTCGGGGTTTTTTATGTGTAAAAAGAATTGTTTTTAAAATATTGAATCTTTAATTCCGTTATTATTTATGATTTATTTGACCATAGCCCTACTTTAGGTTTAGTACTTTTAAATTTATAAAATAAAAGCAGTTGACTAGTATTCTTATTATTGAAGATGATGTGGCATTTTGCAAAATGCTAGAAACCTTTTTAGGCAGGCGCAATTTTAAAATCACAAGCGCATTTACTGCAGAAGAGGCTTTAAAAACTCTCAAATCATCTACTATAGATTTAGTGTTGACTGATGTGCGTTTGCCAGATGATGATGGCTTAAGCATATTAAAATATGTTACTACGCTTCCTAAAGAAATTCCGGTAATTCTTATGACAGGCTATGCAGAAGTCAACAAAGCTGTGCAAGCTATGAAAGAAGGGGCTTTTGATTATATTTCAAAACCGGTACGGCCAGATGAATTACTTCAAATTATAGAGAAAGCGCTTCAGACGGATACTACACCTTCGGCAGCAAAAAAGCCCGAGAAAAAAGGATATGTAGCACCTCTGGATAAGAAGGAAAGTTTAAACTCAAAATACATTAAGGGTATAAGTGATGCCTCTGCAAAACTCAATCAATATGTAGACTTAGTAGCGCCTACAAATATGTCTGTATTAGTTATTGGAGATAGTGGTACAGGGAAAGAATATGTTGCAAAAAACATTCATGATAGAAGTAAACGCAGTCAAAATCCGTTTATAGCAGTTGATTGTGGAGCAATCCCAAAAGAATTAGCTAGCAGCGAATTTTTTGGTCATAAAAAAGGATCATTTACAGGTGCTTTGTCCGATAAAACCGGACATTTTGAGGCCGCAAACGGAGGTACTTTGTTTTTAGACGAAATAGGAAACCTTTCTTATGAATTGCAAGTACAGCTTTTACGTGCTTTGCAAGAACGTAAAGTAAAGCCAGTAGGCGCAAATACAGAGATTCCGGTAGATATACGAGTTGTCGCCGCAACAAATGAAGACCTTTCTGCGGCGGTAAAAAAAGGTGATTTTAGAGAAGATTTATATCACAGACTTAATGAGTTCTCTATTAAAGTACCTCGATTAAGTAAGCGTAAAGAAGATTTACGGTTGTTTGTGAGTTCGTTTCTTGAACGAGCAAATAAAGAATTAGAAAAGGAGGTTACTGGTTTTAGTGAAGAGGCTATGCGAGCCATGGAAAACTATGACTGGCCGGGAAATCTTAGAGAATTACAAAATATTGTTAAGCGTACTGTATTACTAAGTCAAGAAAGCACAATTAATGTAGACTTATTGCCAGTAGAAATCACTGCATTTAAAGGTGAAGATTCTAAACAGGATTATAGTCTGTTTAAAAATGCTAATGAACAGGAACTCATTCTAGATGCATTAGAAGAGGCTAATGGTAATAAGAGTAAAGCAGCACGAATTCTCAACGTAGATCGTAAGACGCTTTATAATAAACTAAAGCAATACGATATTAAGCTGTAAATTTTTCACGTAAATCTGCCAGCATTTCTTGTGTAGTGTTATCTACAATTGTAACTAACGATTTCAACACCTTTTTAGAGAGTAATGTGCCTTCAGGATTTTCTAATTTCTCCAGTATTTTTATTATTTGTCCTGCTTCTAATTGCCGCATCATCGGAAGCATTTTATGAGCGACTTCTTTTAATCTTTCGGGGTCCTGGGCGTATGTATTGAGTGCTTTGAGATTTTCTTCAGCGGTTTCTATAAATACTAAAATAATAGACTTTAAGGATTCTGGGTCACCATCGGCAAAAACAGATAAGGTTTCTAAATTGTATAATGATTCGGATGTATCAGATTTACGATCTTCAGTATCTATTGAAAAATCAATGTCGTTAATTATAGCAATTAAATGATCTGGTTTGTAGGGTTTTTTCAGGTTTCCTGTAAAGCCTAGATTCTTATAATCTGAATCTTCCAATTTCCCATTTCCAGATAATGCAATAACCGGAATAGTTTCAAACTTTTTTAAAGCTCTAATCTTTTTAATGAGTTCGATCCCATCAAGAACAGGCATTTGTATATCTGTAAGCACTAAATCAAAATTTTCTTCCTGAAGTAAATCAAGTGCTTCGAGTCCGTTTTTTGCGGTGCGTATACTGTAAGGGAATTTTTTTAATGTCTCCTGAGCAAGTTTAATTTGCATAGGTTCATCATCAACTAGTAGAATTTGTTTTGGAGTCAAATCTTTCTTGTTGTCTGAAGGTAAAGTATTTATTTGATTTGTACTTTGAGTACTCTTCTCAATAGGAATAATCAACGTAAACGAACTCCCTTTGCCAAGATCGCTTTCTAAAAGAAGTTTACCATTTAATAAATCTGCCAACTTCTGAGAGATCGAAAGGCCAAGTCCAAATCCTCCATATTTCTGTGAAATATGATCTTCAGCCTGCGAAAATTCTTGAAAAATAAGTTTCTGCTTGTGTTTAGCGATTCCGATCCCTGTATCTTTAATAGAAATCTTTAGATCTTTCTTATCCAGTGCTGCAGTAATAGTAATTGATCCTGCATCTGTGAACTTATACGCGTTAGTAATTAAATTAGAAAGTATCTGTTTAATACGAAAAGGATCACTTAAATAAAGATTATCCAGTGTTTGCGGTATAACCACATTAAGTGTGACATCGGGTTTACCTTTAGCAGGAACAGCCACCGTAATTACATCTTCGATAAGATTTTTAGGATTGAAAGGTATCTTCTCAATTTTAATTTTTCCGGCTTCTAATTTCGAGAAATCCAGTAAGTCATTTACTAACTGGAGCATGTACTCCCCAGATTTTCCTATTGTCTGTAAATACCGTTCTTGTGTATCGTTTACTGCTGTTTTTTGAAGTAGATCTGTAAACCCTAAAACTGTATTTAGAGGGGAGCGCATATCATGCGTAATCGTAGCCATCAATTGCTCCCGACTTTTGAGCAAGTTTTGTGCTACTTGATTGCTTTTTTGTAATTCGGAATTGTATTGCTGACTTCTTGAAGCATCTTTAAAAATCATTATGACAAATCCTAAGGCCAGTATAATACTTATAATCCCGATGATTTTTAAGGTTTGAGAAATCTCTTCGATACGTGAATTAAGAAGATCTTCCCGCTGTTTGGCAGATAGCATACCTTCTTGCTCAAACGAACTCAAGAGTGTTCTGATTTTTAAGTTGATCTCTCGATCATTTTTAAGTAAGTTGTTCTCTTTATTTATAATGTCTATTTCCAACTGTTTTTTTCGGTCTTCAATTTTAGCAAGCGTTTCTCTAACCGTTTTTGCCATCGAAGTAAGATTTTGATCTGGATCTGCATTATCTTTTCTCAGATATTCTAGATAATCCACAATCACTTTCTTAGTATATGCGTCTACAGAATCTAAGCGCGGATCATTTTTATAATCCTCAAAATAAATATCCTCTTTGGTAAGTTCAGATAATGCTTCATCATAATAATTACGTGAGTACTGCTCTCTACGCAGTTGCACCATAGTGCTTATATTCTGGGTTTTTGTTCGTAATAATATTTGAATACTATCGAGTTGCTGTATGAGCATTTTTGTAGTGGTAAGCGCTCGCAAAGAATCGAGTTGCGGCGATATACTGTCTACGATAACACGATACTGTTTAAATTGATCCTGAGATCCGGTTGCCATCGCAGTTCTGCCTATAGTTTCTGCCTCATAGAGGTAACTAAGCGCGTTGCTTGTGTAGGTAAGCTTCTTATTTGTAGTCCCGTTTTCTTTTTCTGGATAGATAAACGTTTTGATCTGAGGATAAATAAACCAAACTCCCACAATTATTAAAAGTGCAATAAGCAGATATCCCGCCAGCACTTTTAAAGTAATAGATCGCTTTGTATTTTTCATAGGTACATATTCAATTTAAAAATAATCTTATGTAACATAAAAGCCCTTAATTTTTTTATAAAAGCAGAACTATTGTACTACATTTGCCGCTCAATCTCAAAGGGGTGCTTAAACTTTCTATTTAGAAATGCAAGCTGAGATCACACCCAATGAACCTGGGCAGGTAATGCTGCCAAGGGAAACGTTTAAAAAGTATAGATGTATTCAACATTGCTTTTAAACAACATTGCTTTTTTTATTTAATAATTTTAAAGAATAATCGCCCCTTTTATTCGTAATAAATTTTACGAATGAAAACTCTTTTATTTGCGTGCATTGCTTCCGTAACAACTTTAGGAACATTTGCACAAAAAACACCATCAGACACTACAAGTGTTAATACCTTAAATGAAGTACTGGTAAAATCTATGCGTGTAAACGCAGATTCTCCAATTACCTTCAGCAACCTTTCTAAAGCCGAAATTAACGAGCGAAATTTAGGTCAGGATCTTCCTATTTTACTTAATTATTTGCCTAGTGTAGTTGCAACATCAGATGCGGGTGCCGGTGTGGGTTATACCGGTTTTCGTGTTCGGGGAACTGGAAATCAAGGTATCAACGTTACTATAAATGGAATTCCTTATAATGATTCTGAAAGCTTGACAACATTCTTTGTTAATCTTCAGGATTTTAGCAGCTCTGTGCAGAGTTTACAATTGCAGCGTGGTGTGGGAACTTCTACAAATGGTGCCGGTGCTTTTGGAGCAAGTTTAAATATACTTACTGAAGCAATAGACAACAAAGCATACGCCGAAGTTAGTGCTTCAGGAGGATCATTTAATACTCGTAGAGCCAATGTGAAATTTGGGACAGGATTAATTAATGAACACTATAGTTTTTCAGGAAGATTATCAACGATAAAGTCTGATGGGTACGTTGATCGCGCCAGCTCTGATTTAAAATCCTATTATTTGCAAGGAGGATATCGCGATGAGAATACCTTGATTAAGGTTATAGGTTTTGGAGGTGCTGAGGTTACTTATCAATCGTGGAATGGTATAGATGCCGAAACACTGGCAACAGACAGAACCTTTAACCCTATAGGCTTTCAATACGATGATGCCGGAAACCTGCAAGGTTTTTATGACAATCAAGTAGATAATTATAAGCAAGACCATTTACAAATTTTATGGAATCAAAAATACAGCGGCGGCTGGTCTACTAACTTAAGTTTAAACTATACAATGGGACGTGGCTTTTTTGAAGAATATGTGGATTCGTGGTATTACGCGAATGTCAATTTTAGTGATGATGCTACTTTTGACTTTATAGGCTGGGAGCCGTATCAAGTTGAGGGTTCTTTACAAACTGATACCGATTTAGTACGTCGTCGCTGGTTAGATAATCGTTATTATGTAGCTAATTTAACTACTAATTATTCAAACGAAAACATCGATTTTGATGCCGGGGTTTTCGGTAGTATATACAGCGGTGATCACTATGGCGAAATCACGTGGGCTCGATATTTTTCACAAACTGAAGAACCGGGTTACCGTTATTATTTTGGGACAGCAGATAAGAATGAGTTTACCACATTTACTAAGGCTACGTGGCGAATAAACGATACCTGGAGTGTTTTTGGAGATTTACAAGGTCGTTTTGTAAGTTATGAAACATCTGGTCTCAATGACGATCGGGAGGATTTTGTAATTGATAAAAATTATTCATTTTTTAATCCTAAAGCAGGGTTAACTGTTACTCTTGATGCCTCAAATAAGGTTTATGCCTCTTATGCGCGGGCAAACCGGGAACCTAATCGTACCGATTTTGAAAACGGAAATCCAGTTGCAGAAAGCCTCAATGATTTTGAATTAGGCTATCGATTTACTAAGGAGCGAGCTCGTATTTATGCAAACCTGTATTATATGGATTATCGTGATCAGCTAGTATTAACAGGAGCGATTGATGATGTGGGCGCTCCTATACGTCAAAACAGTGGGTCAAGTTATCGACTGGGATTAGAGGTGGAAGCTGCTGTAGAGCTTGTGCCAGGTATGCTGGCGATGTCTCCAAATATTGCTTTAAGCACAAATAAAAACAGAGATTTTGTTTTTGAGAGAGATGGAGTTTTACAAAATTTAGGTAATACAACAATTTCTTTCTCTCCAGAAATCGTTGCAGGAAATCGATTAGACTATTATCCTATCCAAAATTTAAGATTATCCCTTCTTTCAAAATTTGTAGGAGAACAGTATTTGGGAAATATTGATGCAGCAAGTTCTAAACTTGATAGCTATTTTATAAATGACTTCAATATACAATATGACCTGCAAAATATAGGATTTGCAAAATCAATTACATTAACAGCATTAGTGAATAATATTTTTAGTGAAGAGTATGTTTCAAACGGATATTTCTTTACCTATGATGATGACTTTACAAATCCAGGTACAGTAACTACTATTGAAGGTGCCGGTTATTATCCGCAGGCAAAAATTAATTTCTTAGTGGGAGCGACTGTGAGATTTTAGGGGACTTATAGCGTTGCTATACAGCCGGCATCTGCCGGCTGTTTTTATTTTAATTAGAGACAATAATGTTATTTCCGCTTTGCGAAATACGGTATTCTACTAGAGTATAGGGTAATTGCTTACTTAAATCCTGACCTGTATATAATGTATACTCATTTCCTTCGCATGAACATGCTGCTTCTACTCCATTCAACGCCATTGCCGAGCAATCATTAGGTACGTGATTGGGATCTGTAGCTTCCCAGGCACGTATTCCAGAGCCGGTATTAATTACAAAAATACCACGTACGCCGGCATTAGATACGTAAATCGCATTTCCCGGAAATTGTAAAACACTATACTCTGGGAAATTCGTGTTTAGATTAATTGAAAAAGAGATAGGATTGACATTAGGATTTGTAGTTCGATTGTCGTCTGTACTACAAGAAAATAAAAGTGCGCAGAAGATATATGCAGCAATACAATTTCCTGTTAATTTTAGTGAATGAGTAATTGTCAATTTATAAGATTTTAAAAGTAAGAATTAATAAATTCGTATATTAGCAACACATAATCCCGTTTTTGATGGGATTTTTTGTGTTTATAGCTCTGCGAACGAATTAAGGCTGCAAAAGGCTAATGATAAAACGAAGATACGCAGATTACATTGTATTTAATAAATGAAGTTATGAGTAAGGTAGCATACTATACAGCAGAAGGATTAAAGAAATTAAGAGACGAACTTAACCAGTTAAAAGATGTTGAGCGTCCTAAATCTTCTCAAGCTATTGCCGAGGCAAGAGATAAGGGTGATTTAAGTGAGAATGCAGAATATGATGCAGCTAAAGAAGCACAAGGAATGTTAGAAATGCGTATTTCTAAAATGGAAGAAATAGTTGCTAATGCACGTATTATAGATGAATCTCAGTTAGATACTTCTAAAGTGCTCGTTCATTCTACGGTTAAAATCAAAAACCAGGTTAACGGCAGTGAAATGAAATATAAACTTGTAGCTCAAAGTGAAGCCGACTTAAAAACCGGGAAAATTTCGGTTGATTCTCCTATTGGTAAAGGTTTATTAGGTAAAAAAGTAGGGGATGTTGCAGAAATAAGCGTTCCTAACGGAACTGTTAAGTTTGATATTGTTGAAATTACAAGAGACTAAATTCCATTTTAAGGCTTTAATAAAATTGAAAAAGTAATTTAAATAATAACGATGGCATCTGTTTTCACTAAAATAATAAATCGCGAAATTCCTGGTCATATCGTAGCAGAAGACGATAAGCACATAGCAATTCTAGATGTTAATCCTAATGCAAAAGGTCACACACTTTGCATTCCTAAGAAAGAAGTAAACAAACTATTTGATCTTGATCAGGATGATTATCTACAGCTAATGAGTTTTAGTAGAAAAGTGGCAATCGCACTCGAGAAAGTTATTGACTGCAAGCGTATAGGGGTATCAGTAATAGGCCTTGAAGTGCCACATGTTCACGTGCATTTAATACCGCTAACAACTATGGAAGATGCCCGATTTATAGAGAAAAAATCATTTACCACGGATGAGTTTAAAGAATTGGCTGCTAAAATAAATGCCGCTCTATAATTTAATATTGATCTAATAAAGTTATTTAAGCCTCGAATTTACTTCGGGGCTTTTTTATTGTTGTTGTAAACTATAAATAGCAAAAGCGGCACCTGCAATAGCAAGAGTAATACCTACAAAAAGACCTACTGCAAGTGGTTTAAAACGAGTATAAGTTTGCGGGCTTCCCATTCGTTTTAGATTGTACAAATAAACCCGATCAATCTCATCTGTCCAGAGTGCAGGATAGATAACAGTCTCGCAGTGACTGCAATTAAGTTCTCCTTTAATCTCTTTTGTGGCTTTGCTTACCATTTTAGTTTCTACAATTTTGTTAGAAAAACTAAACACAAGGCCATCTTGGGCAAAACATTTAGGACAATTGTTACGTATTTTGGACTCCCCAAATTTAACGTACGAAGTAGGCATAATTCATCTGTTGATTGATGCCGCTAAATTAAATTATTTAGCTAGATCCACCAGATTAATTTGTGCATATTGAAGGAGCATAATAGTTTTAGCATCTTTAATGGCTCCTGTTTTTAATAGTTTAAGAGCGTCTTGAAACTGGTATTCAAGAACTTCTATATTTTCAGTTTCATCAGAAGCGCCGCCGCCTTCCGATACTTTTTGTTTTTCAGAATATTCAGCTATAAAGAAGTGCAAAATTTCGGTCACAGATCCTGGAGACATATAGGATTCAAATATTTTTGTAGCGTTAGCTAGTTTATAACCGGTTTCTTCTTCTATTTCTTTAAGAATAGCAGTTTCAGGATCATTTTCATCGAGCAGGCCTGCGCAAGCCTCTATCATCATTCCGTCCTTATTTTTATTTAGATATGTGGGCATTCTAAATTGACGTGTAAGAATAATAGACTTTCGCTGTAAATTATAAAGTAATACTACCGCTCCATTTCCTCGGTCGTAAGCTTCGCGAGATTGTTTCTCCCACTCCTTATCCTTGTTGAAGTATTCAAAATCAACTTTATTAAGCGTGTACCAGTTGTCTGATAATACAGAAACTTTCATATTTCTTATGCGATCATTCATTAATCTACTAGTTTGAGAGCTATTTGAAATGTCGTTCCTTTATTTATCTCACTATGTAAAACGCGTACTTGCCCATCGTGATATTCTTCAATAATACGTTTTGTGAGCGATAAGCCAAGACCCCAGCCTCGTTTTTTTGTAGTATAGCCGGGTTCAAATATGGTTGAGAAATTCATTTTAGGTATTCCTTTTCCAGTATCTTTAATTAGGATTTTAGCATAGCGCGTATCTCTTTTTAACGTGAGTTTCAAAGCTCCTTTTCCTTTCATGGCATCGATAGCATTTTTGACAAGGTTTTCTATACTCCAGGCAAAAAGTTCTTTATTAAGCATAACATACAGCTCTCCTTGTGGCACATCTATGTCAAAATCGATAAGTTTTGAACTGCGTTTTGACAAATATTCAAATGCCTCCTGTGTTTCTAAAATGATATTGGTGCGCTCTAATTTTGGAATACTCCCTATTTTAGAAAATCTACCGGTAATCGTCTCCAGTCGCGAGATGTCTTTATTTATTTCTACAAGGTATTCTGGATTTACATTTTCACTCTTTAAAATCTCTGTCCAACCTACTAGTGAAGATAAGGGAGTTCCTATTTGATGAGCCGTTTCTTTAGCCATTCCTGCCCATACTAAATTTTGTTCTGAAGCCTTTGAAGTTGCGTAGAAGAAATAAATTAAGGCAATAAAGAGAATAACGATAATTACCAAAACAATGGGGAAGTATTTCAATTGGTTTATAACTGGAGAATGGCCATAATAGGCATATTGCAAATCCCCGCCTGTAATATCAATACGTATAGGTTCATTTTCAGCAGCCATTTCCATCAACAACTCTTGAGACTTTACAGCATCTTTTAAAACCGACTCTGCGATATTAATGCTGTTTACAATACTGTCCTGATCATCGGTTATAATTATAGGAATGTATTGATTCTTAGAATTAATTTTTTGACTAAGCGCATAATACTGATTTATATCTTCAGTATTAAAAGCTTCCATAGAAGATGCCCAGATTTGCATACGATCTCGTTCTGATTGCTTAAGCTGATCAAAAAACAAAGAAACATTCCACAAAATAAGGGCGGTTATGACAACCGCAGCAAATATGATAAACCAGCGTGAAAAGCGCTGATCTGGATTAAAGGTCATACTATTATTGTCTTAAAAAGGGTAAAAAATTATACGCAACGGCCATCTGCAAATCTTAGATTTTTTAACCAATTATCATTAGTCTTTAACTAATAGACTTAATTAAATATAATGCATTTCTAACGCAATTATTGTAATCAAAACGGTTTTAAGTATACGGCTGTATGCCTACCTTTGCAAAATGAGCAAAGAATTTGTTACAATTGATCCTGCAGAGACAGATAATGCCAGCGTTTATGGTATTTTATCTGGAGCAATAGGTCCGCGCCCAATAGCATTTGCAAGTACTCTCGACGCAGAGGGAAGGCCTAATCTGGCCCCGTATAGTTTTTTTAATGTATTTAGCTCTAATCCTCCTGTGGTCGTGTTTTCGCCAGTGCGAAGAGGCAGAGATAACACTACTAAGCATACATTAGAAAATATCATAGCTACGGGTGAGGTTGTAATTAACAGTGTGAGCTATGCGATGGTGCAACAAATGTCGCTTACCAGCACAGATTATGATGCAGGTGTAGATGAGTTTGTTAAAGGTGGTTTTACAAAGGAAGCCTCTGAATTAGTAAAGCCGTACAGAGTCAAAGAGGCTCCGGTTCAGTTTGAATGTAAGGTAAAGGATGTTGTTGCCTTGGGTACAGCAGGAGGCGCAGGAAATTTAGTGATTTGTGAAATTGTAAAAATACATTTGCAGAAGGCGATTTTAAATGCAGACAATTCTATAAATGAACATAAATTAGATCTTGTTGCTCGTATGGGAAGCAACTGGTACACCCGAGCAATTGATGGTATGTTTGAAGTGCCAAAACCTTTGCGTAATTTAGGTGTGGGTGTAGATCAAATACCAGAAGAGTTTCGTTTAAGTACTATTCTTACGGGTAATGATCTCGGAAAACTGGGAAATGTTGAGCGTGTTCCTTCTAAAGAGGAAATTAATGCATTTTTAGAACAAGATGATGCATTAAAACTGCTTGTAGAGCATAAAGACACAAATGCACTACATTCAAAAATACAAGATTTAATTAATCAAGATAATACAGGTGATGCCTGGAAATTAATTTTAGCCTAAATTGTAGAGGCTTTTATAATACTAAATAACAACGATGGAAGTACAGGGAAAAGTAAAAATGGTAGGCGATACGCAAACGTTTGGAAGCAATGGCTTTAGAAAGCGTGAAATTGTAGTAACCACAGAAGAGCAATATCCACAACATATTATGGTTGAGTTTGTTCAAGACAAGACAGACTTACTTGATAGCTACAAACCGGGTCAAAATGTGAAAATAAGCATTAACCTACGTGGTCGTGAATGGGTAAACCCACAAGGTGAAACAAAATACTTTAATAGTATACAAGGATGGAGAATCGAAAATCTTGAAGGTTCTTCTCCTAGTGGAGCAGGAATGCCTCCTGTACCACCGGCAGATCAATTTGAACCGGCATCTAATTTTGATGATGACGATCACGATGATTTACCATTTTAATAGATTTTAAAATTTTAAACACCCCCTGCAATTTTTAAATTGCAGGGGGTGTTTTTTTTAACGTATAACTTCTTTCAAATTTAATACTTAGCATCATCGTTTATATTAATGAACATCAGCCGTTTCCAGATTACTCGTATGCCGATGATGACGGGTTGCTGGCAGTAGGAGCAGACCTCTCTGTAAACCGACTGTTAGATGCCTATTCTAAAGGAATTTTCCCATGGTATAATGATGGGCAGCCTGTTTTGTGGTGGTCACCAGATCCTCGAATGGTTCTTAAGCCCCAACAGATTTACATCTCAAAATCTATGCGTAAGGTTTTAAGATCTAATTTATTTGAGGTTACGTATAATACAGCATTTATAGATGTCATGCTTAACTGTAAACGTATTAAACGTGAGGGGCAAGCAGGTACCTGGATAACTAATGAAATGTTAGAGGCCTATCAAAAACTTCATCTACTAGGTGTTGCAGAGTCTGTTGAGGTCTGGCAGAATGATCAACTAGTAGGTGGTTTATATGGTTTAAATCTTAAAGATAAGCGCGTTTTTTGTGGAGAGAGTATGTTTGCTAAAGTGAGTAATGCTAGCAAAATTGCACTTATCAGTCTTGCTCAAAAATTAGAATTGCTCAATTATAAATTAATCGACTGTCAGGTTTATACAGAACATCTGGATAGTATGGGCGCATTAGAAATAAGTAGAGCAGAATTTCTTAGCTATCTACAATAATCTATAAATCTATTTTAGCAGCAGTGTAAATAAACACTCTGTTTGAGGCTTCTGAAGTGTAATCTTCTTTTCTATATTCTAAAGAAAGCTGAATTTTTAAAGCCGAATTTAATTTTGTCCCTATAGTAGCCATCAAACGCTGATTAAATTCTGGAGATTCTAGTGCATTTAGTGTGTAGAGTGTTTCTATCGATAACGCAGAATAAAATTCGCCTTCATCTAATGTTAAACCTTGAAGCGGGAAATCGAGTCCCAATCTATAGCGTAACCTATAAGCTGTTTCTTTTGAGAAAAATCGTTCTTCTACGCGTAAACGATGTCCTAAGCGATACTGGTTGTAAGATTTAGCATAAGCATATTGTTGGGTAAGGCGTATTTCATCACTACGTTGCTCATCAAATAATTCTCTCGATCTGTACCGGAGCCCTAAACTTAGATTTCCATAAAAACCGCTTTGATACGTTGTAAAGTGAGTTAGCTCTACATGATCTGCTTTCAACGAATTTTTAATAGGTAAATAGTTTCGGTTTGTAACTTCAAAATTATAACTCCATCGAGTTTCATTCTTGAAATTCAAAGAAACTTCATGTTGACTTAAATACTGTGTGTCTTGTGCAAATAAGTTTAACGGAAAGAGTAATGTAAGTAGTAAGTATCTAAAATAATAAAAAGTCATAAGATTGTCTAACTGCAATGCGTAGGTTTAAAAACTCCCCTTTTGTATCAAACGTCATTTCAAAGCGCTCTAATTTATTCGTCTTGTTTTTTGTGGTAACTATAAGTTCCCAGGCGTCTGGATTTTGATAAGGTTTTGTTTCTAATGAATTTAATTTCTGATATTGAGCTTGAATTTTTTCGATTTTAAAATGCTCGTAATTTGCGGTCAAGTGATTTTCTATAACGGTCATTACCTCCTTAGATTTTATCTTACGAATTTCAACTTCTATATCTTGTAGTTTTCCTTCCTCAGAAAATTCTACACTGTATTTATTTTTTCCGAATTTGAATTTTGATTCAAAACTCGTTTTTGATCCGTCGTTTTCTAGATAATGCTTTAATCGTTTTTTAGCTACAGGTATTTTTTTTAAAATTGACAATGCCTCTTTAGGCATTTGACTTTCATTTATCCGTTCTTCATATTCTCTTTTTTTTTCTTGTGCTTGGAGAGAGATACAAAAACAAATTGCGATTATAAGAAGTTTCGATTTCAAGGTGTCGAAGTTTTAATTTCATCATATCTAAAACAGTTTATCTCGTGATCATTTACCATACCCGTAGCCTGCATAAAAGCATAAATAACCGTAGAACCGGTAAATTTAAACCCTCGCTTTTTTAAGTCTTTAGATAAAGCATCGCTTATAGGTGTGGTAGCTGGAGCCTGTTTATAATTTTCTATTGCATTTTGAATAGGAGTACCGCCTACAAAGTTCCAAATATATGAAGAGAACGAACCAAATTCTTTTTGAATTTTAATAAACGACTGTGCATTAGTTACAGTAGCCATTATTTTTAATTTATTTCTGATAATTCCGGGGTTGGCACGCAATGATTCTAACTTATCCTCTTTATAATTTGAAATTATTTTATAATCAAAGTTATCAAATGCTTCTCGGAAGTTTTCGCGCTTGCGTAATATCGTAATCCAACTTAAACCTGCCTGAAAAGTTTCTAATATTAAGAATTCAAATAGAGTAGCATCATCATAAACAGGTACTCCCCACTCGGTATCGTGATAATGTTCATATAAAGTATCTCCTACACACCAGCCACATTTATGAATAGCCATAACTAATATTTTGTGTCTTAAAGATAGGGATTATTAGAAATCTGGCGCAGTGGTAAGGTGTAAGTAAAAATAATTTTTACCGACTTTTTATTGATGAAATCCACAGCTATTGAAATTCAGGAATTTGCAAAACAGGCCTTCGATAATGCGATGACGTATGCAGATTATCGAGTGCTCGTTGCAAAACATGCAGCCTCATTTACAAGTACTGGCCATACACAAACAGAGGCTTTGTCTAATTATACCGTTCTTAATGATAAGCGTATGAAACGGTGGGATAAAACCCTTCGGTTTACCGAAGAACAGGAAGTCGAAATTAAAAATCTCGACAGGCCTTTAAACTGGTTATTACTTACTGAAAGTTGGTGTGGAGATGCACCTCCAGCAGTTGCTGTTATGAATCGTATTGCCGAATTGCAACCTGCTATCACATTGAAGATTATTTTGAGAGATGATAATCCGCAATTAATGGATGCTTTTTTAACTAATGGCTCTAAATCAATTCCTAAACTTATTATTCAGGATTCGATTACTCAGGAAATTCTTACCTCCTGGGGTTCGCGATCTGCAGCCGCTCAACAACTAGTTGATGATCACAAAGCTCAATATGGTGAAATCAAGCCTTCTTTTAAAGAAGAATTACAAATGTGGTATAACAACGATAAGGGAAAATCTGTAGTTGCAGAACTACTTATTTTATTGAAAGCTCTTAACCTTGAAACTCAAAGGTAATTGTACCTAATTGCGAAGTGCGCTTACTGTCGTTAAACAAAGCTTGCTGCGCGTATTCTAAAGCTTGATCCAGTAGACAACCGTTAGTGGTAGTTGAGGCTGCTTTGTTATAGTAAGCTCTGGTAACACTGCCTAGATTTGATACTTCGATATTTATGACAACTTTTCCGGTTGCATCACACGTATATACCGGATTAGGTATTTTTATAGCATTTCGCTCATTCAGGTTATAGGAGACTGTGCTTCTTCTATAGCTTGATGTATTTACTTTAGAAACTTGTTTTGAGGTCATACTTTCTCCTGCAGACTGTTTTTCTTTTCTTCTCTGTTTTAATAAGGCGATACGTTGTTGATAATCAGGAAAAGCTTCATCATCACCATCATTATCTTCTGAAGGATCTGCTGTTTGAGAATCGGTTTTTAGTGCATTGTCAACTTGATTCTGCTGACTAAAAAACCGGTTTGCCTCACGTACTAATCGGTTGCTGCTCTGTGCTTGATTAGTCATTTTTTGATTTAGCTGCTCGGCTTCTTCGAGCTCTTGAAGTTCTTCTGCTTCTAAAGGTAATTCTTCAATAATAGGAATAGGAATAAACTCTTCAATTTGTGAAGAATCATAAGGCTTAACACTCAAAAAGAAAAACACCAAAACAAAGATACTAGCACCTGTGAAGGTGATTAACATAGCTTTATCTTCTGGGGATAGTCTCATAAATATAAAAATACAATTTCAGTGCTGTTAAACAGAACGATAGAACTAGCTACTAATTGTGTTTTATGTGGCTACTTAATGCAGACTCAAATTCTTCAAGTGTAATCGCATCATCCACTTTATAATCACCTATTTGTGTGCGGCGTAGAGCAGATAAATGCGCTCCGCTATCTAGCGCTTTTCCAAAATCATTTGCTAGAGATCGTATGTAGGTACCTTTACTACAACGTACTTCAAAATCTACTTCAGGGAGTGCAATACGTGTTATTTTGAATGAAGAAATATGTACTTCACGTGTAGGTATTTCTACTTCTTCTCCGGCCCGGGCAAATTCATAAAGGCGTTTACCTTCTTTTTTTAAAGCTGAAAAAACTGGCGGTTTTTGCTGAATGCTTCCTGTAAATTTTTCGGTAGTTTTGTGAATTAAATCTTCAGTAATATGTGAAGTAGAAAAGGTCGCATCTACTGAAGTTTCCAAGTCATAAGAAGGAGTCGTACTGCCCAGCACAAAAGTTCCTGTATATTCCTTTTCCTGCCCCATAAATTCTTCAATACGTTTTGTGAATTTACCGGTGCAAATTATAAGTAAGCCTGTAGCAAGCGGATCTAAAGTACCCGCGTGACCTACCTTTATTTTTTTAATGTTGTAAGTTTTCCGTATGAGCCAGCGTGCCTTATTTACCAGCTGAAACGAGGTCCAGTTAAGTGGTTTGTCAAAAAGTAAAACCTGCCCTTCTTTAAACTCTTCTTCTGTGTGCATACTAAGTTACTGTTGTTGTAGGAACTAATTTTTATAGATTATAATATCCAAAACCTACAGCGATAATTCCTACCAGTAGACAGTAGATAGCAAACCAAGAGAGTTTGCTCTTTTTTACAAGTTTTATCATCCATGTACAGGCAATTAATCCACTTACAAATGCTGCAACAAAACCAATAGAAAGTGCCGTAAAATTACCAGAGTCTGTTGTGATCTCACCGCCCAGAATGTCTTTTGCGATTTTCCCAAAAATTAAAGGCACCACCATTAAGAATGAAAATCGGGCTGCTTTAGCTTTATCGTTTCCTAATAAAACCGATGTAGAAATTGTTGCACCACTTCTTGAAATACCGGGAAGCATCGCTATTGCCTGAGCAATACCTATTACAACAGCGTTGCGATAACTCACTGGTTTTTGAGTGTCTTTTGCTTTATCTGCAAGCCATAAAAGTAGAGCAGTAACAATAAGCATCATCCCTACTAGGAATATATTCCCGTTAAATAAAGATTCTAATTGTTCTTCAAAAAACAAACCGATAAGGACAGCAGGTATCATAGATAATATGATTTTGACTGCAAATTGAGATTCTTCATTCCATTTAAATTGAAATAAACCTCTTATGATATCAAAAATGTCTTTTCTAAATACAACCAGTGTACTCAAAGCTGTAGCAAAATGAAGTACTACGGTAAATAAAAGACTTTCTTCTGGTAGTGTATTATCACCTAAAATAGCCTTACCTAATTCGAGATGACCACTTGACGATACCGGTAAAAATTCGGTAAGTCCTTGAATTATACCAAGTATTATAGCGTCTATTATATCCATTTACTTTGTATGCTTGTCCTTAGGAAAAGTTTCTGAGACTTCATCTTGTGTAGTTGATGAAGAGGCATCCGGGTTGAGTAATATGGCATAAACCTCAATACCAAAACCTATAAGTACTAAGGCTGGAGCCAGACGTATACGTCTCCAGTTATAAATTTCAGGGTTAAAAACGTTAGGGTCGTCACTTCCTCCACCAGACATTAGGATAAAACCTAGTGCAATAACACCAAGTCCTATAAGCATAACCTGATAATTTTTTTTCTTAAAAATAAAACTACTGCGGTGCAGTTCGTTTCTTTTTTTTCGTTTTTGTTCTCCCATTTCTCGTAAAGAGTTAAATGTTATATGTTAAAAGAGATTAATCTCTCCCTAATCAAATTTTAATAATACAGTTCGTCTGTTCTTAAATTCAAGAAGCGCTGTGTAGCTAAAAAAGTACTAAACCACGTAATAACTACGCTGGCGACAAATACCCCTACAAATAGAATAGCTAAAATCATTTTATCGCGTAGGAGTTCAAGTTCGGGAAATGTTTCATTTAGATAATACAAAACAGCGGCCATTCCGGCTAATGCAATTATAGCGCCTACCATTCCCAGTTTCATACTTAGCCAGATAAAAGGTCTGCGTATAAAGCCTTTTGTTGCTCCTACCATTTGCATTGTTTTAATTGTAAACCGTTTAGAATAAACGGATAGTCTAATAGCACTATTTATAAGCAAAACGGCAATTAGCGTAAAAACGCCACTTATGATTATTATCCAGAGGCTAATTTTTTTGATATTGTCATTGAGTAATGAGATTAATGGCTGGTCATAATTCACCTCTTCCACAAAATCTTTAGTCATTAATTCGTCAGCTATTTCTTTTACCTGAGCGGCAGAAACAAAGTCTGCTTTCATATACACATCTATTGAATTTTGTAGTGGGTTGTACCCTAGAAAATCCATAAAATTTTCACCTATTTCTTTACTATGTTCTTCTGCAGCCTCCTCTTTAGAGACAAATTGAGTAGATTTTGTGTAGTCTGCAAGCGCTAAGGTCTTTTCGAGCTGCTTCATTTCAACATCCTTAGCGTCGTCTTTTAAATATACGGTAAGTGCAATTTGCTCTTTAAAGTGATCTGCAACTTTCTTAGAGTTGAGCACTAAAAGACCTAATAAACCCAATAAAAAAAGCACCAAAGCAATACTTAAAACCACCGAGAAATACGATGAGATCAATCTGCGGCGCTGAAACTTTTCAAAAGATGACGACATGAGGCTTACTAAAATTTTGCGTAAAAATACTAAAGTTCGTGCTTCTTAAACGCACCCTTTCTGCATTTTGTATTTTTAGTTTGTCTTTTTCAGAATAACAGTGTTCTTAAACTTAAAATATAAATAGAAAACGATGAATATTCTTATATATGGTATAGGTGGTGTAGGCGGCTATTTTGGCGGAAAACTCACACAGACAAAACATAATGTAACCTTTATCGCTCGCGGTGAACATCTCAAAGCGATACAGGATAATGGGTTAGATGTTACCAGTTATAAAGGTGATTTTAAAGCGACTCCAGATCTTGCCACAGATGATTTGAGTAAAATACCTACTCCAGATCTTGTAATTTTAGGTGTAAAATCTTGGCAGGTAAATGATACGGTAAAAAACCTGAAGCCTTACATAAAGCCGGAAACACTTTTTTTGCCTCTGCAAAACGGAGCGGCAAATGCCGAAATGATTCTTGAAGTGCTTCCAGAAGCACAGGTTTTAGGTGGATTGTGCCGAATCGTGAGTTTTGTAGATGGCGCTGGCAAAATTAAACATCCGCATTTTGAGCCCAGTATTACCCTGGGAGAGCTTGATGGCAGTCTTACAGATCGAGCAAAAAGAATCAAAGAAATGTTTGAAGAGGTAGGGGACGTTACAGTTCACTTAGTAGATAATATTCAAGTAGAGATTTGGAAAAAGTTTTTATTCATCTGTACCATTAGTGGTCTTGGTGGTTTGGTGCGTGTACCTATGGGAAAAATTAGATCTAGTGATTATCTTTTTAATATGATGAGAGATACGGCTCAAGAGATTTTTAAAGTAGCAAAAGCTAAGGGCATCAAGCTTACCGAAGCGCATATGGATGCTGTTTTTGAAGCGATTCAAAATCAGGGAGCAGATGTTACTGCTTCTACGCAGCGTGATATTATGGAAGGCAAACCCAGCGAACTCGATAATTTTAACGGCTACATTGTTAGGGAAGGGAAACGTCTGGGCGTGTCTGTTCCTGTAAATGAGTTGATCTACGAGTGCCTTAAACCTATGGAAAAAGAAGCACGGTCCTAGCTTTATAGCTTTCGCGAAAGCAAAACTTCAAATCCCTTTAAAATTGTAAATTTGCCGCCTATTATAACGCGCTAAGTGCGCAACGTAACACACGGCAATGAACTACGATTTTAACGCGATTGAAGAAAAATGGCAAAAGCACTGGAAAGATAACGGTACTTTTGAAGCTCAAAATAACAGCGACAAGCCTAAATATTACGTGCTCGATATGTTTCCCTATCCTTCGGGAGCAGGCTTACACGTGGGGCACCCATTAGGGTATATCGCCAGTGATATTTATGCGCGTTATAAGCGTCATCAAGGTTTTAATGTGTTGCATCCTCAGGGTTATGATTCGTTTGGTTTGCCGGCAGAGCAATATGCTATTCAAACCGGGCAACACCCTGCTATTACGACTGAAACCAACATTGCACGCTACCGTGAGCAACTTGATAAAATAGGTTTTTCATTTGACTGGAGTCGGGAAGTACGTACATCAGAACCTGAGTATTACCGATGGACCCAATGGATTTTTATTCAGCTTTTTGAAAGTTGGTATAATAAAGACAGCAACAAAGCAGAACACGTAGACACCCTTATTGCAAAATTTGAAGCTGAAGGAAATGCTTCAGTTAATGCGATTTGTGATGAGGATATAGAAGCCTTTACCGCTGAAGATTGGAAAAATGCTTCCGCGAAAGCGAAACAAGAAATTCTTTTAAAATATCGCTTAACCTACCTTGCAGAAACCGAAGTAAACTGGTGTCCAGCATTGGGAACGGTTTTAGCAAACGATGAGATTGTAAACGGCGTTTCAGAACGTGGCGGGCATCCTGTGGTGCGTAAAAAAATGACGCAGTGGAGTATGCGAATCAGTGCATATGCACAGCGTTTACTAGACGGCTTGCAAGATATAGACTGGCCACAACCGCTTAAGGATTCACAAACCAATTGGATCGGGAGAAGTAAAGGAGCTTCGGTAGAATTCAGAATCCTCCCCCCAACCCCCTCCCATGGAGGGGGCGCAAGCCACGCCGGTTTTATGACCGGAAAGCCCGAACTAATCTCGGTTCTTTTAGAACGCGCTCAGGAAATGCGTGATAAACCTACAAAAGCCGAGGCCCTACTGTGGAGCAAATTGCGCGGTAAAAAAACCGGATTTAAATTTAGACAGCAACATCCAATTGATCAATATATTGTTGATTTTGTGTGTCTTTCAGCTCAACTCATTGTTGAGGTAGATGGGGATGTGCATCAATATCAAATGGATAAAGATGCAGAACGTCAATTGTTATTGGAACAGAAAAAAGGCTACAAAGTTCTAAGATTCTCTAACGATGAGGTGCTGAATAATGTTGAAAAGGTAGTTGAAACGATTACCAGTGAAATAGAGCGTCGTGAGAAAGTCCTCACCTTGGGGGAGGATTTAGGTGGGGAGCGTATATCTGTGTTCACAACTCGTCCTGATACTATTTTTGGGGTGACATTTATGACACTTGCTCCAGAACTAGATTTGGTTAATGAGATTACCACTCCAGAGCAAAAAGCGGAAGTTGATGCGTATATAGCAGCAACTGCAAAGCGCAGTGAGCGTGAGCGTATGGCTGATGTAAAAACTATTTCGGGAGCATTTACTGGAGCGTATGCAGAACACCCCTTTACCAAAGAGCCTATTCCAATCTGGATAGGAGACTATGTGCTTGCAGGTTATGGTACAGGAGCCGTGATGGCGGTTCCTTGCGGGGATCAGCGGGATTGGGATTTTGCAAAACATTTCAATATTCCTATTAAAAATATATTTGATGGGGTTGATATTAGTGATCAGGCATACGCCGAAAAAGATAATACGCCGCTTAAAGATTCTGATTTCTTAAACGGGCTGTCTTACAAACAAGCGCTTCCTAAGGCGATTGAAGCACTCGAAGAATTAGAGCAAGGTCAAGGTAAGATTAACTATCGTTTACGTGATGCGGTATTTAGCCGCCAGCGCTATTGGGGAGAACCGTTCCCAACATATTATGTTGACGGAATGCCGCAAATGATCGCTGCTGAGCATTTACCTATTCGCTTACCTGAAGTCGAAAAATACTTACCTACCGAAGAAGGTGAGCCGCCATTAGGTCGTGCAGATATTTGGGCATGGGATACTACCGAAAATAAGGTAGTTGGCAATGAGAAAATTGATCATAAAACTGTTTTTCCTTTAGAACTCAACACTATGCCAGGTTGGGCGGGATCGAGCTGGTATTTCTTCAGGTATATGGAGAAAGCTTTGCGCGATGAAGCTTTTGCTTCAAAAGAAGCGATGGACTACTGGCAGAATGTAGACTTGTACATAGGCGGAAGCGAACACGCAACCGGTCATTTATTATACAGTCGTTTCTGGGTTAAGTTTTTAAAAGATCGAGGATTTGCATCGGTTGAAGAGCCTTTTAAAAAGCTTATTAATCAGGGGATGATTTTAGGAACCAGTGCTTTTGTGTATCGTGTAGATGGAGAAAATAAATTTGTGTCAAGTACAAATAAAAATTCATTTAACGTTCAGCCTATTCACGCTCCTGTAGAGTTTGTGAATGCTTCAGATGAGTTAGATGTTGAAGCTTTTAAAAGTTGGAGACCCGAATTTCAAGATGCCGAATTTATTCTAGAAAACGGAGTTTATAAAGTAGGTCGCGAAGTAGAAAAAATGTCTAAGTCCAAATACAACGTTGTGAATCCCGATACTATTTGTGAGGAGTATGGCGCAGATACGCTGCGTATGTATGAGATGTTTTTAGGTCCGTTAGAACAGGCAAAACCCTGGAACACTGCCGGAATCACCGGAGTGCATAATTTCCTTAAAAAACTATGGAAACTATATCACAAAGTTGATGCTTCGGGTAGTGTAGGGGATTTTGTGGTTTCAGAAGAATCTGCTTCCAAAGAGGCGATGAAAGTTCTACACAAGACCATAAAAAAGGCGCAGGAAGATATTGAGAACTTCAGTTTTAATACCTCTGTTTCTACATTTATGATTGCAGTAAACGAACTTTCCACTTTAAAATGCAATAATAGAGATGTGCTGGAGCCGCTGGCCATTTTGATTTCGCCTTATGCGCCACATATCGCAGAAGAGTTATGGAGTTTGTTAGGCCATAATAAGTCGATCGCTACAGCAGCATTTCCTGAATTTGACGCAAAACATTTAGTAGAAAGTAGTAAAGAATATCCTATTTCATTTAACGGGAAAATGCGTTTTACAATGGAACTTCCGCTAGACCTTTCTAAAGAAGAAATTGAAAAGGCAGTGCGAGCACACGAGAAAACTGAAGAGTATTTAGGTGGTCGCGAACCTAAAAAGGTAATTATCGTACCCGGTAAGATCATCAACTTTGTAGGATAGATTTTATAGGAATGAGAGTAGTAATTAGAAGATATAGTCTGCAGTACATCAAGTCAAACATTTGGTACTTTATGGTGTCAAATCAAGTGTAGTGGATATATTTTGTTAAAATTACTATTAACTTAATTACATTTTAAGTATTAATAAGCCAAAACGACAGCTTTCGTTTTGGCTTATTTTTTGCTAATTAATCAGTAGTTTTATACTACTTAAAATTTAAAGTTATGATGGGATATTATATTCTCATTGGTGCAATTGCATTGGTGAGTTGGTTAGTGAGTAATAAATTAAAGAGCAAGTTTAAAGAATACTCGCAGATACATTTACAAAATGGGATGAGTGGAGCAGAGATTGCTCGTAAAATGCTTAGCGATAATGGGATTCACGATGTGAAAGTTATTTCTGTGCAGGGACAGCTAACAGATCATTACAATCCTGCAAATAAAACGGTTAACTTAAGTGAAGCAGTTTATAATCAACGCAATGCAGCGGCAGCGGCCGTAGCGGCGCACGAGTGTGGTCACGCGCTGCAACACGCACAAGCTTACAGTTGGTTAACGATGCGATCCACATTAGTGCCGGTTGTAAGTGTAGCTTCTCGTATGTCTATGTTTGTAATTATAGGAGGTTTTGTGTTGATGTCGATTATAAGTAGCGGAGTGGGCTTTACAGTTGCTGTAATAGGTCTAGGGTTATTTGCAATGGGAACTTTATTTGCTTTCATCACATTACCGGTAGAATACGATGCAAGTAATCGTGCGTTAGCATGGTTAGAATCATCTAATATGTTGACAAGTCAGGAACACGCAGGGGCTGAAGATTCTTTGAAGTGGGCTGCACGCACCTATGTGGTGGCAGCAATAGGATCGTTAGCAACCCTATTGTATTTCGCACTACAAGTTTTTGGCGGAAGAAGATAGTGCTTAGCGTACCTTAATAAAGGTAAGGCTATAAAAAAGCCGCAAGCAGATTGTTCTGCTTGCGGCTTTTTTATTGACTTATATAGGATTTAATCCATCACGCGAATCACAAAGTAATTTTTCTTACCACTTTGTAATAAGATAAATCGGTTGTTGATTAAATCTTCTGAAGTTATCGTGTAATTATCTGCAATCTTTTCTTGATTTACAGAAATAGAATTTTGCTTTAGTGCGCGTTTTGCTTCACCATTTGATTTTAAAAATCCGGTTTTTTCTGATAATGCACTTACCATATCTAATCCTGCTTCAACTTCCCCGCGGCTTATTTCTGCTTGCGGCACCCCCTCAAAGACATCTAAGAATGTTTTTTCATTAAGTGCTTTTAAGTTGGCTGCTGTAGATTTTCCGAATAAAATTTCTGATGCGCGTACGGCATTTTCTAAATCTTCAGCACCGTGAGTACTGGTGGTTACTTCTTCTGCAAGACGTTTCTGCAAGGCGCGCAGGTGTGGAGCTTCCTGATGTTTTTCAATTAAATCTTCGATTTCTTCGCGTCCTAAGAAGGTAAATATTTTTATATACTTAGCTGCGTCCTCATCACTGGTATTTAACCAGTATTGGTAAAATTTATATGGAGAGGTGCGTTCTGCATCAAGCCAAATATTGCCGCCAGCCGTTTTTCCAAATTTAGTACCATCAGCCTTTGTAATAAGAGGGCAAGTCATAGCATATGCCTTACCGCCACCTATTCTACGTACGAGTTCTGTACCAGTAGTAATATTTCCCCATTGATCGCTACCACCCATCTGCAGCGTCAATTGTTTTTCTCTGTATAAGTGCAGAAAGTCATAGCCCTGTACAAGCTGATACGTAAATTCTGTAAAACTCATACCTTCAGCAGAATCTGATGATAAGCGCTTTTTTACCGAATCTTTCGCCATCATATAGTTTACTGTAATGTGTTTACCCACATCACGTATAAAGTCTAAGAAGCTAAAATCCTTCATCCAGTCATAGTTATTAACTAGCTGAGCAGCATTTTCTTCACTAGAATCAAAATCTAGAAAACGAGATAATTGGTTTTTGATAGCCTGTTGATTGTGACGTAAAGTCTCTTCATCAAGTAAATTGCGTTCGTCTGATTTGCCAGAAGGGTCACCTATCATCCCGGTCGCACCACCTACAAGTGCAATAGGTTTATGCCCACATTGTTGAAAATGCTTGAGCATCATTACGCCTACAAGATGTCCTATATGAAGTGAGTCTGCAGTAGGATCAATCCCTACATATGCAGAGCGCATTTGCTCCATAAGGTGTTCCTCGGTTCCTGGCATCACATCGTGAATCATTCCTCTCCAGGTAAGTTCTTCTACAAAATTAGTAATCATAAGTGCTGTTTTCTGCAAATTTATAAGCCTGTAAATATAAAGATATTGGTTTAAGCACCGCGGGTAGAATAGAAGAATATAATTAACTTCGTAACTATGATTTTAGTCACTGGAGGAACAGGTTTAGTAGGGTCACATTTGCTATTTGCTTTAGCTGAAAGCGGAGACGAAAAAATACGCGCTACGTATAGAACCTTAGAAAGTCAGGAGCGGGTACATGCTTTATTTAAATGGAAAACAGCACAACGGCCAGAAATCGTTGAAGATCTCTTTGATAAGATCGAATGGATACAGGCGACCGTTAATGATATTCCAGCTTTGACTGAAGCTTTTGAGAATATTGTCGAAGTATATCACTGTGCTGCACTAATCTCCTTTAATCCTAAAGATTTTGAAAGTCTTCAGAAAATTAATGTAGAGGGAACTGCAAATATTGTTAATCTGAGTATTAAGAATAAGATAAGAAAGTTGTGCTATGTTAGTTCAGTAGCGGCTTTAGGAGATTTTAAGAAGCAAATTACTGAAGACACACATTGGGAAGCAAATAAAGAAAACAGTGTGTATAGCATTTCTAAGTTCGCTTCAGAAATGGAGGTATGGCGTGGAACTCAAGAAGGTCTAGATGTGGTGATTGTGAGCCCTGGCGTTATTCTTGGAGAGGGGTTTTATAGTCAGGGAAGCGGTGTTTTTTTTAGAAAATTAAGTAAAGGTCTCAAATATATTGTACCGGGATCTTCTGGTTTTGTAGATGTTGTGGATGTAGTTGAGGCGATGGTATTACTTATGAAACACAGCATAACAAATGAACGTTACATCCTGGTGGGGCACAATATAAAGTTTAGTACACTCTTCGAGAAAATTGCAGTTGCTCTCAAAAGCACAGTGCCTTTAAAAAAAATTAAGATATGGCAATTAGAATTGGCTTGGCGCCTTGATTGGTTTGCAGGGATCTTCGGAAATAAAAGACGTTTATTTAGAAGCACCGCACGATCTGCATATGCGCAGGTATCCTATGATTCTTCTAAGTTAAAACAGGATTTAAATTTTACCTACACGCCATTAAACGATACAATACAAAGAATCTCAAAACATTTTAATTCCCAATAGGAGCCAAGATAGAATCTTGAGCTTCTTCAAGCATCAAAAGGCTGTCTTTACTCTTTGCTTGTCGATTAATAGAATCTCCCTTTATTTTTTCAGCAGCATTGCGAATGCTATCCTCGTCATTCTGATTGAATTGTAGTTTGTCACGCTGAGCGATAAGTCGCTTATTAACTTCTTCCCATAATGCAGCATAATCATTAAAATTAACGCTGTAGTAATTTATGCTTTCTGCAAACTGTAGACTATCGATATTGTATTTCTTATAAATTAATGAGTCGGGTACAATGCCCAGACTGCGCATTTCATTCATATTGTAGGTTCTTAACGTACGCATTAATGAAATGTCATAAAGAACATCTACCATAAGATCTTCTTTAATGAAATTATCTGGTTTTTTAGGACGCTGTATCTCATTGCAGCCCACAAACACAAGCAGTATTAAAACAATTAAAAAACCTTTTAATCTCATCGGTTGAAGGTTAAGCGCTGCGCAAATTTCTCATCATATACTTTAAAATTTTTGTAAGCTAAACGGCCATTTACAAAAGTATGAGTGATACGTGATTTAAAGGTGCTTCCTTCAAAAGGAGACCATTTGCATTTGTATAAAATGTTGTCTGTAGTTACGGTCCACGGGTTATTAAGATCTACTAATACGAGATCTGCGTAATATCCTGGTTTGATAAATCCGCGTTTCTCAACTTCAAATAAGATTGCCGGATTATGGCACATCTTTTCTACAATTTTTTCAAGACTTATCTTTTCTTCGTGATACATTTCTAGCATTGCAGGCAGTGCATGCTGTACCAGCGGACCTCCGCTTGGTGCTTTAGTATATACGTTTTGCTTTTCGTCTAGGGTATGCGGAGCGTGATCTGTAGCGATAACATCTAACCTGTCATCTAGTAGTGCTTCCCAGAGCGCATCTTGATCTGCCTGCGTTTTTACGGCGGGATTCCATTTTATAAGCGTTCCTTTTTCATCATAATCAGCATCACTAAACCACAAGTGGTGAATACAAACCTCTGCAGTGATCTTTTTATCTTTTAGAGGAATTTTATTATCAAAAAGGTCCATCTCCTTAGCGGTAGACAAATGGAACACATGAAGTCTGGCACCTGTTTCTTTTGCAAGGGCAATCGCTCTGGATGAAGATATGTAGCACGCATCTGCACTACGTATAATAGGGTGCATATTTATAGGGATATCATCACCATATCTTTCTGTATAAATCGCTAAATTTTCTTTTATAGTAGCTTCATCCTCACAATGAACAGAAATAAGAAGGTCTGTACTTTTGAAAATTTCACGTATTACATCTTCATTATCTACAAGCATATTCCCTGTAGAACTTCCAAGAAATAACTTTAGACCTGCAACCGTTTTTTTGTCTACTTTTTTTATTTCTGAAAGATTGTCATTTGTACCGCCAAACATAAAAGAATAGTTGGCATAAGAAGTCTCTGCGGCAATGCTAAATTTCTCTTCCAGCTTTTCAATTGTGGTGGTTTGAGGGATGGTATTTGGCATTTCTATAAAAGAAGTGATGCCACCGGCAATGGCAGCTGCAGATTCTGTAGCAATCGATGCTTTATGCGTGAGACCGGGTTCTCTAAAATGTACCTGATCATCAATTACACCCGGGAGTAAATGTTTTCCTTCTGCATCAAACACGTGAACATCAGGACTCTTAACGCTAAGGTTTTGACTCACCTCAATGATAATCCCGTTCTCAATGTACACGTCCCCACGTACAATAGAACCTTCGTTTACAATGTTTGCATCCTTTATTAGTACTTTTTCCATCTTAAATAGCGTATCCTTTAAAAAGACTTTTTATCTTCATTCCTATTACTCCAAAAACAGCTTCACTAAAAATACCTGTACTCATCTTACTTGCGCCACGTGTGCGGTCAACAAAAATTACAGGAACTTCAAAAATTGTAAAGCCTAGAAGGTGTGCTTTAAACTTCATTTCAATCTGAAAAGCGTATCCTACAAATTTAATTTTATCAAGTGTAATCTGCTCTAAAACTTCACGTTTATAACAGATGAATCCGGCAGTTGTATCGGCAATATCAAGTCCGGTAATAAATCGCACATATTTTGAAGCCCCATATGATAAGAGTACTCGACCCATAGGCCAATTAACAACATTTACTCCGGTTTTATATCTAGAGCCTATTGCTAAATCTGCGCCACCACGTGCACAGGCATTATAAAGGCGTATTAAATCATTAGGAGAATGCGAAAAATCTGCATCCATCTCAAAAATATAACTGTAATCCCGCTCTAAGGCCCATTTAAAACCCGCTATATATGCTGTTCCAAGTCCGTTTTTACCGGGTCTTTCAATTAAATGGAGTTTATCCGCAAATTCTAATTGTAAAGTAGAAACCAGAGATGCTGTGCCATCGGGCGAATTGTCATCAACAATAAGCACTTCAAATGCTCGCTGCTGCGCAAAAATATTGCGCACTAACTTTTCAATATTCTCTGCTTCGTTATAGGTTGGGATTATGACGAGCGAACCTGCCATTGTATGAAATTTAAACGCAAATGTAATTATTTTGAACGTTAATTGTCTTCTGCATTCTAGTAAACTCTATGAATTATATTAATTTTAACCTCTCAATTATAGCTATCGTGCAAGCCCTAGAACGCAGTTTTATTAGTAATGACTGGATTACAATTGTAATAGTTGCATGCGTAGCTCTGGTAGTATTAGTGAAGGTGGCTTACGAAGCGCGATTTATAGATTTTACAGAGCTGCTGGTTAATGAGAAATATCTTTTAAAAGCGAATAAAGAGATCAAATTTCAAGATCCCTTTAATATTATTCTATTTGCCGCCCAGTTATTATCTGTCTCTCTTTTCATCTATATTGCTTTTGTTCAATTTGGAGTTTCAGTAACATTAGCGCCGGTTTTACTTTATATACGAATAGCTTTAGTTTATGTCGTTTTTGTGGCTTTAAAATTTTTTATAGAACGCATGATGGGAGTTCTATTTGATGGCGAACATATTTTGAGTTCATACCAATTTCAGAAGTTAAGCTACAGAAGTTTTTTCGCCTTGATTTTATTACCAGTTAATGCGTTGTTTATCTATGGTTTACAGCCAAGTTTGCTGCTCATTCAGATTATTATAGGTGTATTTGTAATCTTTAATTTAATCAGTCTTATCAATACATTAAGACGATATGAAAATCTAATTTATTATAATCTTTTTTATTTTATTTTGTACCTTTGCGCTCTTGAAATCGCACCCTACTTCATTTTATATAAGGTGTTTAGTAAGAGTGTGAATTAAACAAATTTGAATGTCTATGAAAGTGAAGACTATTTTGGTATCACAACCAGAGCCAAAAGTTGAGAATTCCCCCTATTTTGAACTGCAAGAGAAGAAAAAAGTTAAAGTTGATTTCATTCCCTTCATACATGTCGAGGGTGTTTCAGGAAAGGAAGTTAGGCATCAAAAAATCGATCTGAATAAATATACAGCGATTATTTTAACCAGCCGTAATGCCGTTGACAATTTTTTTAGAATTGCAGATGAAATGCGTTTCAAAGTGCCAGATTCTTTAAAATATTTTTGTCAAAGTGAGGCAGTGGCTTACTACCTACAGAAGTATGTAGTTTACCGCAAGCGGAAGATTTATGTAGGGCAGCGCACATTTACCGAAATGTCTTCTATCCTTAAAAAATATAAGACTGAAAAGTTTTTACTTCCTTCTTCTGATGTACTAAAACCAGAAGTTCCTAATGTACTCAATGATCTTAAGTTGAACTGGGATAGAGGTATTTTTTATCGTACGGTAGTAAGTGATCTTTCTCATTTAAAAGATGTGACTTATGATGTACTGGTGTTTTTTAGCCCAAGCGGAATAAAATCTCTTTTTGAAAATTTTCCAGATTTTAAACAAAATAATACACGTATTGCTGTATTTGGAAACTCTACTGTTAAAGCTGTAGAAGATGCGGGACTTAAGGTAGACATTATGGCTCCTACTCCAGAAACTCCATCTATGACAATGGCTCTGGAGAAATACATAGATAATGTAAATAGTAAGAAGTAAACACGATCACTTCTCAATTCAAATAGAAAAGGCTCCTTAAACTAAGGAGCCTTTTTCTTTTTAATAGTTTTTAGAACTAGCCTAATGGAGGCTGCCCAGACATAATTTCTTCACTTGCAAAAGCCTCAAATTTCTTGAAGTTCTCCTTAAATGCTGCGGCAAGTTTAAATGCTGTCTTGTAATATGCATCTTCATTATCCCAAGACTGTCGCGGACTTAAAATATAATTAGGAATACCCGGGCACGTGCGTGGCTGAGCAAGTCCAAATACTGAATGTATGTGGTAATTCTCATAATTTAAAGCACCAAGTTCTCCATTTAAAGCAGCGTTTATCATTCTGCGTGTATATTTTAACGGCATACGCTCTCCTACACCATACGATCCACCAGTCCATCCTGTGTTTACTAACCATACATTTACGTTAGCAGCTTTCATCTTTTCACTTAGCATTTCTGCATAGCGGGTAGGATGCAAAGGCATAAATGGCGCTCCAAAACAAGCAGAGAATGAAGGGATAGGTTCTTTTACTCCCGCTTCTGTGCCGGCAACTTTAGCAGTATAACCGCTTATAAAATGATAAGCAGCTTGACCTGGAGTTAATCTTGAAATAGGAGGTAATACCCCAAAAGCATCCGCGGTTAGGAAAAATATATTTTTAGGTGTACTTCCTGTAGAAGGCTTTTGTATATTTTTTATGTGATGTATGGGATAACTTACACGTGTGTTTTGTGTGATTGAGGTATCTTCATAGTCCACAGTGTTATCATCATTAAGAACGACATTTTCTAGAAGTGCTCCTTTTTTAATCGCATTAAAAATATCTGGCTCTTGCTCTTGTGATAGATTAATAACTTTAGCGTAACAGCCACCTTCAAAATTAAATATTGAGTTGTCTTCAGACCAGCCGTGCTCATCATCACCTATTAGTTTCCTATTAGGATCTGCACTTAAGGTCGTTTTTCCGGTTCCAGATAGTCCAAAGAATAAAGCAGTTTCACCATTCTCACCCACATTTGCAGAGCAGTGCATAGGGAGTGTGTTTTTTTCGGTAGGTAATAAAAAATTTAGCACAGAGAAAATACCCTTTTTGATCTCACCTGTATAACCGGTTCCACCTATAAGTATGGTTTTTTCAGTAAAATTTACAATTGCAAAGTTCTCTTGTCTGGTACCATCTAATTCTGGATTAGCTTTGAAACCCGGTGCATTTAAAATTAACCAGTCTTCTTTAAAATTTTCCAGCTCATTCTCATCAGGACGCAGAAACATATTGTAAGCAAACAAATTAGACCAGGCATATTCGTTAACTACACGTATACCCAGCTTAAAGCGGGAGTCTGCACAAGCAAAAGCATCACGTACGTACAGACTGCGATCAGATAAATAGGTGGTCATTTTGTTTTTAAGACGCGTAAATTTCTGACTGTCAAAGGGGATGTTTATATCTCCCCACCAGACGTCATCACGTGTTAATTCATCAATTACAATGAAGCGGTCTTTAGGAGATCTACCTGTAAACGTGCCGGTGTCTATCGCTAAAGCACCAGTAGATGTTTCTCTACCTTGACCAAGATCTAGGCTAATAGCTTGCAGGTCTTCGGGTTCTAATTGATAATGAGTTGTGGCATTTTTAATTCCGTATGGAGTTAACGAAATCGTTTTCGTAGATAAGGCGCTTGTAGCCATATAAATTGAATTTTTAGTAAATACGAGCCAAAATTAATGCTTTATTTTGGCTAATAATTTAATTTTAACTAATTATTTTGCAGATTTGATAAGAGAGTAGGTGATACTTATCCAGGCAGAAATTAGCAATGCACCGCCAATGGGGGTGATCCAGGCAAAGGCACTAATATCCATTCCAGTTAATGCTTTAGTAGAAAGTAAATAAATAGAACCACTAAAAAGTATAATGCCACTTATCACTAAATAAAAAATTGTGTTTAGCGATTTAGTATTCAGCGGTAAAATGCTGGAAACAATTAATAATAAAAAAGAGTGATACATTTGATAACGAACACCAGTTTCAAATGAATTTAAAGCTTCTACAGTTAAACTGTCTTTAAGACCGTGCGCTCCAAAAGCTCCTAGAATTACTGCCGTAAGACCTAATATAGAACCTGTTATAAGGATTTTTCTTCTCATAAGAACTATTTTTATAAAGCTACTGTTTCAGGAAATTTTGCTGATTTCAGCAGTACAAAAATAATACATAATTATGCGAAACATATTAATAATAGGTGCCGGAAAATCTACCGCGCAATTGGTTAAGTATCTTCTAGAAAAAGCTGAAAAAGAAGATTTATATTTAATAATCGCAGATCAAGTTTTGAGTAATGCCGAGCGTTTAGTGCGTAATACATCAAGAGCAAAAGCCGTGGAGCTCAACATCAACAAAACTGAAGACAGGAGAAAACAAATTGCCGAAGCAGATATTGTTATAAGTATGTTACCTGCATTTTTGCATAATATTGTCGCTGAGGATTGTCTAGAGCTCGCTAAAAATCTGGTTACGGCTTCTTATATAAGTGACGAAATGCTTAAAATGGATGCCGAGGTCAAGAAAAAGGGCTTGGTTTTTATGAATGAAGTAGGTCTTGATCCTGGTATAGATCATATGAGTGCGGTGCGTATTATAGATCGCATTCGGGATGAAGGTGGAAAAATAATATTGTTTGAATCGTTTTGCGGAGGTTTATTGGCTCCTGAAAGTGATACCAATTTATGGAATTACAAATTCACCTGGAATCCACGTAATGTTGTATTAGCAGGACAAGGAGGTGCAGCCGAATTTATTCAGGAAGGTACTTATAAATATATCCCGTATCACCGCCTATTTAGACGCACCGAATTTCTGGATGTCGAAAATCATGGCAGATTTGAAGCCTATGCTAATCGTAATTCTTTAAAATATAGGAGTATCTATGGACTCGATGATGTACTTACCTTATATCGAGGGACAATGCGTCGTGTAGGATTTTCGAGAGCGTGGAATTTATTTGTGCAACTAGGTATGACCGATGATAGCTATAATTTGCAACACACAGAAACGATGAGTTATAGGGAGTTTACTAACCTCTTTTTGCCTTATTCTCCTAACGATTCTGTAGAGTTAAAACTGCGGCATATGCTACGAATTGATCAAGACGATCTGTTGTGGGATAAATTACTGGAACTTGATCTTTTTAATCCGGATAAAATTTTAAATCTCAGAGAGGCTACACCGGCGCAATGTCTTCAGCATATCTTAGAAAATAAATGGACGCTAGAAGAAACAGATAAAGATATGATTGTAATGTATCATAAGTTTGGATTTCTGTTAAACGGAGAGCAGAAACAGATAGATTCTACTATGGTAATCATTGGAGAAAATCAAACCTACACTGCAATGGCAAAAACTGTAGGATTGCCTGTAGCTATAGCAGCGCTCAAAATTTTAAATAAAGAAATCACTCAACCGGGTGTGCAATTACCTATAGCTCGGGAGGTGTATGAGCCTATTTTAAAAGAACTAGAAGATTATGGGATAGTCTTTAAGGAGTATGATATGCCCTACTTAGGATACAACCCGCATCATCTATAAATTTGTGTGCCTGATTACAGGTTTTAGTTATTTGATTAAAATAATACCTGCCAAAAGCTAAAAATGTATAAGCAAAACAGGTACTTTTAATTATAAATACGTGTTATGAAAATTGTAAACGAGCAGATAGCTATAGACGGAATAGATAAAATTATCCTTCGCCAATTAATGGACGACGCCCGAAAGCCTATTTTGGAAATCGCCAGACAAGTAGGTATTTCTGGTGCTGCCATACATCAACGTTTAAGAAAATTAGAAAAATCGGGCTTAATTTCTGGCAGTAAGTTTATTGTAGATCCTAAGATTTTAGGCTATAATACAATGGCATTTGTAGGTATTTATCTCGACCGCGCGATGAGTAACCCAAAAGCAGTAAAGCAGCTTGAAGAAATTCCGGAAGTATTAGAATGTCATTATACTACCGGAAACTGGTCGATATTTATAAAAATACTTTGTAAAAATAATGAGCATTTAATGCATTTGCTCAACAAAAAAATACAGGCTATTGAAGGCGTTTCCCGTACGGAAACCTTTATTTCTCTTAATCAACAGATAGAACGGCAGATTCAGATTTAAACATAAAAAACCCGGCACTTTAATACTAAAGTATCCGGGTTTTTCAACTTAACTAACCAATCAATTATGAACGGTTATATAGTCGCTTGTTACTTAGTTATCTTACAAAGCATATTAATATTTTTTTAAAAAACCATTAGATTGCAACCCCGTATATCTGAAGTATCAAAACGTCCTAAAATTTCAAAGCGATTTTCATCTAACTTTTTACCTAAATCCTGAGTGGCTATAAAGGGACACGAATTATGATTTGCCAGATCAATGACATTTATTCCACCCGTAACACCTTCAGGAACAAGTTGCAGAGCATCTTCAGTATCTCTCATATAAACACGCAGCCAGGGAGGAGTTGTAAAAATGCCGTCGCCTTTTGAATATCCCTGAGAGAGTAACTCGGTCATCCCGTATTCACTATGAATTTTGTCAACACCAAATCCGTTTTTTAATAGCTGGTGAAGCTCATCGCGTATGAGCTCTTTACGTCTGCCTTTCATACCGCCGGTTTCCATAACAATAGTATTATTCAAATTAAACTGAAAAGCTTCAATAAGATCTAAAAGAGCGAAAGAAACTCCTATAAGCAGAATTTTTTCACCTTCCGCATCAAGCCTTTTTAATTTTTCACTCAAACCAGGATAATCGTTGAGATAAAAACCACTTTCCTCTTTTTTACTGTCTTTAATTAATTGATCGACCATAACAATTAGAGAAGATCCGTCGCGCTCGAGATAAGAAGGTAAGAGTGCCAGTACGGTGTATTCTTCAATATTACCGTAATGTAGTTTAAAGCCTTCGCGAAAACTTTTTACATACAAATCTAGATCAGTTACAAGATGCTTACTAGTTACACTGCCTGTTGTTCCACTACTGGTAAATATAGTTTGCACGGGGTTTTGAGAGGCTAGTACATCAAATTGTTTAAAAAACTGAATAGGCAGAAACGGGATTTTCTCAACAGTATTTATGCCCGAAGGATCAATGCCCAGGTGATTACAAAACCTTTTGTAAATTGCATTAAACTCCCATTGATGCTTGAACGACTGAAGAGCTAAATCTTCAAACTCAGCACTGGTTTTAATATTAAAAATGGCGTTAGACTGCATACATATATTTAGAATCGTAAAGGTATTTAAAATGCAAGTGATTGCTCAAATTATTAGTTATAAGCTGCTCAACTTTATCTAAATGTTACCAATGTAAATAGCAATGCTATGCCACGATTTAAACCTTATCTTTACGATTACATTAAATCTTTACACGAATGAAAAAAAAGGAAATTAAAATTCTGCTTGTTGATGATGAGCCAGATATCCTAGAAATTGTAGGTTATAATCTTAGTAACGAAGGATACCAAGTCGTTACTGCTGAGAATGGTAAAGAAGGTGTAAAAATGGCAAAAAAGCACAATCCACATTTGATTATTCTTGATGTGATGATGCCAGAGATGGATGGGATTGAAGCTTGTGAGCAAATACGTAAACTCCCGGAACACGCAGAAACAATAATTACCTTTTTAACTGCACGTGGAGAAGATTATTCTCAAGTTGCCGGCTATGATGCAGGTGCAGATGATTACATTACAAAACCAATAAAGCCAAAGGTTTTGGTGAGTAAAGTAAAAGCATTATTACGCAGACTTAAAGAGGAGGAAGAAGGGGATTCGCTGGTTAAAGTAGGTGACTTAGTAATTAATCGGGAAGAATATAAAATTATAAAAGATAAAAAAGAGCTTGTGCTTCCTCGTAAAGAATTTGAGCTGTTGTCACTTCTTGCATCAAAACCGGGAAAAGTTTTTAAACGCGAAGATATTTTAGATAAAGTCTGGGGCAATGAGGTTGTAGTAGGTGGTAGGACTATAGATGTTCATATTAGAAAGCTACGCGAAAAGATAGGAGATAAGCGATTTAAGACAATTAAAGGGGTAGGGTATAAATTTGTGGTTTAATGTCTGCTAGTTTTAAAAAATCATATCGTTTTGCAGGTTTTTCTGCAATGTATATCACATTATTTCTAACGCTCTTTGTGAGCGTTTTTTTCTTTACAGAAGATCGTTTTGATTTTTTATGGATATTGAGCTTTGCAGTTATCTGCTTTTGCTTCTCGTTTACTGTTTTACAAATACGAGTAGAAAAGTTTATTTACAAGCGCGTAAAAAAAATCTACGATGATGTTTCTCTTCTTGATGTCACTACTTTAAAACGAGGTCAGGTTACTACAGATATGGGAACGCTAACCAAAGAGGTAGAACGGTTTGCGGCTAGTAAAAAACTTGAAATAGAATCTCTTAAAATTAGAGAAGAATACAGAAAGGAGTTTATGGGTAATGTGGCGCACGAACTCAAAACGCCATTGTTTACAACGCAAGGTTATATTCATACCCTTCTTGATGGGGCGATGAAAGATAAAAGTGTTAGAAAAAAATACTTAAAACGTGCAGCTGCTGCAGTAGAACGTTTGGTTTATCTGGTAAGTGATCTGGATATGATCTCAAAGCTAGAAGTGGGAGATCTCAATTTGAGATATGAGTATTTTGATATGGTAGAGCTGGTTAAGGGAACTTTTGATCTCTTAGAAATGAAAGCTGCTAAGAAAAATATTACGCTTGCTTACGATATGCCATATAATGGACCCATTATGGTTAATGCAGATCGAGAACGTATACAGCAATTATTAACGAACCTGATTGTAAATTCGATTAAATACGGCAAACAGGACGGTACCACAGAAGTTTCGATTGAAAATCTAATTCAGAATAAAGTTATTGTACGCGTTACAGATAATGGAGAGGGGATCTCCACAGAGCATATACCTCGCTTATTTGAGCGTTTTTATCGGGTAGATAAAAGTGGGTCGAGAAGAGAAGGAGGTTCTGGTTTAGGACTTTCCATCGTCAAGCACATCATTGAAGCCCATGACGAAAAGATTTATATAGAAAGCGATTTTGGAGTGGGTTCTGAGTTTTCGTTTACCCTCGAAAAGGCCGAAGAGCTCCCTAAAACCGTTGTTTTTGAAGGCCCCCTCACTTAGTAATTTTTCAAAGCCACTATACACTTTTACCTTACTAAGGTCTTTAATTTTAAATTTTTCTTGTTCAGCAAATGGTACAATCCCTGCCTTCTGAAAGCGTTTTGCCAGATATTCTTGTTCAGTTTGTCCAGGAGTAGGAATAAAAAATGCTTTTTTACCCAGCTTCACCAGATCCATAACTGTGGTGTATCCCGAGCGACTTATAATTAAATCACTAGAACATAGAGAGCGCTGTAAATCTGCAGTTTCCATATAATTTACAACCTTTATATGGTCTTTAATTGTACTGGTCTGTTCTGCTTCAATTACACCTCTTACAAATAAAACCTGTCCTTTATAATGCTTTAACTCGTGCATTAAAATTTCTTCAAGCTCTGTGCGTTGAGGTTCTGGCCCACTTAGCAGCACCATAACATCGTAAACTGATTTTGTCTCTTCAGCTTCCAATCGAGAAAGGGCACCTATATATTTAACCGGAATATCAAAACTTTTAGGATGCCCAAGTTTTCCACTCAAATTGCTTTTTCCTTCAAAATCAGGTACCCAGCATTCATCAAATTGTTTGATGTAATTGCGATGCATTGCTGAAGTTAATTTTGTGGTTTTTCCGCTTAAAACTTGTAATTGATGTGTGATAAATACGGTGGGGATATCTGCATGGTACAAGCCTAATCTATTATCAGATAGAACGCCATCGATAGTTTTTGCCTTTACAAGCTCTTTGAGTTGTTCGCGTTCTTTGCGTATAGCTTTTAGAACTTTGGGGCTGCGCAACAGCATTTTCCATTTAAAACGTTTGCCGTTTTTAGCGTATTCTATTTTATAGGAAGGTAATTCTAGAGCTTGAAGCTGTGGGAATTCTTTTTTTAATAGATCTAATGCTTGACCATCACTTCCAAGTATAACCTCAAAGCCTTCACTTAGAAGCTCGCGTATGAGTGGCACGCATCTAGTGGCGTGACCGAGTCCCCAATTTAATGGAGCTACGAGTATGGTTTTTTGCTTTTGCACTTTACAAAGTTGATATATCTCTTAAACGTAAATGTTTCCAATAGATTATTAAACTATTAAAACTGTAAAATTTTTCACATAGAAAGTATTTTCACATATATTTTAATATTCTGATAAACAATTAATTAGATTAAAAAGTTTAAGTTAATACTATGTTATCTGGTATTTCGATCTCAATAATGGAGTCACTTTCAAAGCAGTACTCGTATCTTTGGCGCGTAAATTTTTAATTAAATACATACCTGCATTGGGAAGTAAAAATAAATTGAGACGCTTTCGCGAAAATGAAACCTTTAGTAATGTCGTACAGCCTGAGCGAAAAGACCTTACTAATCAGGAGTTTCCTTTAAAAGGCAACTGGAATCGTGATTTTTTCAAAAATGACAAGCCTATTGTATTAGAGCTTGGCTGCGGAAAAGGAGAATACACTGTAGGTCTCGCAAAGCGTTTTCCCGATAAAAACTTTCTAGGGATTGATATTAAAGGTGCGCGCTTCTGGCGAGGAGCAAAAACGGCATTGGAAGAAAACATTGATAATGCCGGATTTATGCGTACGCAGATCGAACTTGTCGATAAAGCATTTGCAGAGAATGAAGTTTCAGAAATCTGGATTACGTTTCCAGACCCTCAAATAAAATATAAGCGTACAAAACACCGTATGACTAATCCGCATTTTTTAGAACGTTACAAAACGGTACTAAAACCTAATGGGATAATGCATCTTAAAACAGATAGTGAATATATGCACGGGTATACTTTAGGTTTGCTAGAAGGCCTGGGTCACGAGATTTTGTATGCACACCACAATATTTATATTAACCACGATGCTCCAAAAGAAGTAGTAGGGATACAAACTTTTTATGAAAAACAGTATCTTGAAATAGGAAAACCTATTACCTATATCAAATTTAGGATCAACTAGAAGCATTTGGAAATAACAAAACTTTTCTTCATTACTTATTTTGCTGCTTTTCTTGGAGTATTACCTCCGGGATTGGTAAATATGTCTGTTGCAAAAACCTGTGTACACAGAGGGAGGCGTAATGGTATGCTGGTTGCTTTAGGTGCGTCAATAATAGTATTACTACAGGCTTTTGTGGCAATTCTACTTGCCCGCTATATATTTAGTCATCCTATTGTGCGCAATACTTTACTACGTACCGGTATTGTAATATTTGGTATTCTTGCGGTATATTTTTTTATAGCCGCAAAAAAGAATAAAGTGAAAGAAGTAGAAATCCCAAAGCACTCGGGTAGAAAAAGTTTTGCTAAAGGCATGCTAGTTGCTTTAATCAACGTGTTGCCTATACCGTATTTCTGCGCGCTGAGTGCAGCATTTAATGTTTCTGGATCTAATACGAACGGTTGGGTGGAGGTTTCTCTCTTTATTTTAGCTGCAGCCTCTGGAACTTTTACCGCTTTGTACATCTATGTAGTGGGTTTTGATCGCATTCAGAATGAACCGCGTAATTTTGCTAAATATTCAAATTATTTTATGGCTGCCTTAATGGTTGTTCTGGTCGCTATTACGCTAATCCGAATGCTTTATGGCAAAACCTGAAACGCTTAATTTTTATGAGCGCGTTTATGAGGTTACTAGAATGATACCGTATGGGAAAGTAACTTCTTACGGGGCAATAGCAAAATGTCTGGGAGCTGCAGGCAGTGCACGTATGGTGGGTTATGCTATGAATGGTGCTTCCAATCTTGAAGATGTGCCTGCGCACCGTGTACTTAATAGAAACGGACTCCTTACCGGAAAGCACCATTTTAAAGGGACGCATCTCATGCAACAGCTCCTAGAAAGTGAGGGTCACACGGTTAAAGAGGATAAGCTACAGAACTTCGAAGATAAATTCTGGGATCCCGTAGAAATGGTAGGATTTAAAACCTAAAATAAACCATTATTTTTTTGTTTCAGTATCGGTTTAAACTAATCTTCAGACATAGAAACCGTCAATACATGGATAGGCAATAACTCTTTCGATTTCTGAAGTTTTCAGCCTATATTTGTAGTTTTAGAATCAATCTAAGTAAGATATCGTGAAGTTAGAGAAACAAGCAATATACAATGCACTAAAAACCATAAGTGCGCCTGGTGAAGGAGAAGATATGGTAACGAGTGGTGCGGTGACTAATGTAGTGACCTTTGGTGACGAGGTTATCGTAGATATCACTATAAATAACCCAAGCCTGCAAGCAAAAAAGAAAACTGAAGTAGAAATCATGAAAGTGATTCACGCTGAGGTGCATCAAAAAGCTCAGGTTAAAGTTAATGTACGTGTAGATGCTCCAGAAAAGCAAACTAAGAACGAGATAAAAGGAAAGCCAATACCGGGCATTCAAAATATTATAGCAGTTGCATCTGGTAAAGGTGGTGTTGGAAAATCTACAATTACCGCAAACCTTGCTGTGAGTCTGTCAAAAATGGGCTTTAAAGTGGGAATTTTAGATGCAGATATTTACGGCCCTTCTGTGCCTATAATGTTTGATGTTCAGGATTCTAAGCCACTGTCTGTAAAAGTAGACGGAAAGCAAAAAATGAAACCTGTAGAAAGTTACGGGGTTAAAATACTTTCAATTGGATTCTTTACAAAACCAGATCAGGCAGTTGTTTGGCGTGGGCCAATGGCTTCAAAAGCATTAAATCAAATGATTTTTGATGCTGCCTGGGGAGAATTAGATTTTCTGTTAGTAGATCTTCCTCCGGGAACAGGTGATATTCATTTAAGTATTGTGCAAGCTATGCCACTTACCGGAGCAGTAGTTGTGAGTACGCCTCAAAATGTAGCTCTTGCAGATGCTAAGAAAGGGGTTGCAATGTTTCAACAAGAAAGTATAAATGTACCCGTTCTAGGTATTGTAGAAAATATGGCTTGGTTTACTCCAGAAGAGTTGCCAGAGAATAAATATTATATATTTGGAAAAGAGGGTGCAAAAAATCTTGCAGACGATTTAGGTGTGCGTTTATTAGCGCAAATCCCGCTGGTTCAAAGTATTCGTGAAGCTGGTGATGTAGGACATCCTGCTGCATTGCAAGATGATACTATGCTCTCTGGAGCTTTTCAGGAAATGACGCGTAATACAGTTGAAGAATTAGTAAAACGTAATGATGATTTACCGCCTACAGAAGCTGTGAAGATTACTACTATGGCAGGTTGCTCAGCCGTTAAAAAATAAACTATGACAGATTTAGAATTAAAGGGGAAAGTTGAAGATGCATTAGAAGAAATCAGACCTTTTTTGCAAAGTGATGGTGGCGATATTGCGTTACTAGGTATCGAAGATGGTACCACAGTTAAAGTTCAGCTGGAGGGTGCTTGTGTAGGTTGCAGTGTGAACCAGATGACCCTTAAAAGTGGCGTTGAAATGACTATAAAAAAACACGCCCCACAAATACAAAATGTGATTAATGTAGTTGCATAAGTATTACATTATAAAAAATTATGACAAGCAGCTTTGATCTTATCAAAACTGCTTTTTTTATTTCAAAAATATTATAAGCGTAATATTTACAATTATTTAAAGTAATTGATTAGTTTTATTTTAAATCACAAATATCTTCTTATGAGTCACGCTAATAGTCGCAGAAAGGCTTTAAAAAATATTGCGCTTACAACTTCTGGATTAAGTTTAGGTTTAGCAGCATTAAGTTGTAAAGATGAATCTAACAAAGATAATCTGGACGATAGCGATCAAAGAGAGATTGCCTTAAAAGGAAACATTAATCATTCAGCGTGTTACTGGTGTTATAGTGGAATGCCGCTTGATGATTTTGCACAAAGTGCAGCAGAGCTAGGATTAAAAGGAATTGATTTATTGAAGCCTGAAGAATGGGAGACAGCTGAGAAATACGGTCTCAAATGCGCAGTGGCGACAGATAGCTTTGCAAATATTGAAAATGGTTTTAATGATAGAGCTAATCACGCAAGTCTGCAGGAACAATATTCATTATTAATCGATAAAGCTGCTGCTCAGGGAATTAAAAATGTTATTGTTTTTTCAGGAAATAGGAGGTTGTTGTCAAGAGAGGATGGGCTTCAAGATTGTGCAGATGGTCTTGCGCCACTTGTCAAAAAAGCTCAAGAGAAGAATGTTGTCTTGATAATGGAATTGCTTAATAGCAAAATAGATCATAAAGATTATCAATGTGATCACACGCAGTGGGGTGTTGATCTCTGTAAATTACTAGATTCTGAAAATTTTAAATTGCTTTACGATATCTATCATATGCAAATTATGGAAGGTGATGTAATACGTACTATTAATGAACATCACAAATATATTGCTCATTACCATACCGGTGGTGTCCCGGGACGTCATGAAATTAATGATGCCCAAGAGCTTAATTATCCTGCAATAATTAAAGCCATTTTAGATACTGGATTTACGGGATATGTTGCACAGGAATTCATTCCTACATATCCTGATAAAATTGCTGCTCTTCAGGAAGGTGTAAAAATTTGTGACGTATAGCTGTTTTAAAATCCTATTATTTGAATAGGTTTTAAGACGGTGCAACAGCGTTTTTTATTAATTTAGCACGCTCTTAAGAAAAGCAGATATGCAGGACATAACAATTACAGTAATTGACCGGGAAGGTGTGGCTCACGCCCTTGAAGCACCTACAGATATGAATCTTAATCTAATGGAAGTTTGTAAGATGTATGAACTTCCGGTTGAAGGTACTTGTGGCGGTATGGCAATGTGTGCCTCGTGCCAGTGTTATGTGGTATCTGATCACAAATTAAATGAAATGGGGTATGATGAGGAAGCTATGCTGTCTGAAGCATTTTATGTTGAGGATAACAGTCGGTTAGGGTGTCAAATACCTATCACACCAGATTTAAATGGGTTAGAAGTTAAATTAGCTCCCGAAAGTTAATTTTTACAGAACTTATAATACTGCCTCATTAACTTAGTTACTGAGGCTTTTTTTATTTAAAATACACATAGCTAGTGGAAAGAGGCGATCTACAAATAGGGAGTAAGCTTCCTTTGATGGGTGTAAACCATCGACAGCAACTAGCTTAGGCTGGGAGACTCCTTTTCTTGTGATATCTGTAATATTCAAATAGGTAACTCCATTATTCATAGCAACTTCTTTTGCAAACGCGTTGTATTTATCTATTTCTGAAGAAATTTCTTCCTGATTGCCATTGTTTTGACCAAATGCTGTGTAAGCATAATCAGGTATTGAAATTACGATAACACGCTTTTCGTTTCCGCCGGCTAATTGAATTGCAGTTTCTAAAAGAACGTTGAAGTCTTTTTTATATTCAGAAAACACAATTCTTTGATATTGGTTATTGACACCAATTAGAATTGTTACGAGGTCGTAATCAGATTTGAGATTTTTAGCTGCTAACGCATTAATTAAATTGTCTGTACGCCAACCCGTTTCTGCAATTACAGTTGTATTTAAAATACTATTTTGGGAGCTTTCGATTCTAGTTTTTAGCTGATTGGGAAACCTGCAAGATTCGCATACCCGCTCTCCTATAGTATAACTGTCACCTAATGCAAGATAATTGTACCTTTTTGCTGTATCAGTGGTTTTACTTTCAGCTATAGTTGCCTTAGAGTTGTTGCAGCTAATTATAAAAAGGCAAAATATATTTATTAATGTTATGCGTAGCAGTGTGTAATTCATAAAATAGCTACGCATATTTCACACAATCGGTTTAATAAACAATGCGGTTTCTAAGTTTCTTTTAGTTGTGCAAATATCATTTCAAGTGGTAGCTTGCCATCTTATCAAAGATATCAAGCCGCTCTAGTGCTTCTCTTTAAACCGAAATATTTGATGTTATTTCTTGTTCAATGCCATTCCATAGGGTTGCTCTTTTTTTAAGAGCAGTAATCGCAGTTTCTTTTACTTCTTCCCATTTTACCGCATCGTTACCACATAATTCAGAAACCATTTGTAAAGCCATCGGGCCATGTTCATCACCATCTAATTCAATATGACGATCAAAGTAATATTTAAATAACGTGAGATCCTCCATCGGGAAATTCTGTTGAATGTTTCCTATAATTTGAGTAAACATACTCGGAATAAGATCTTCTCTGCCAAATGTGAATGCAGCTGCAATCTTATGTGCTTTTCCTTCAGAAATAATTTCAAAAGTGAAACGTAAAAACTCCTTAACTGACTCGGGGATTTCACTTACTGCAATCACTAAAAATATATCTGTACCATGTGTGATATGGCTTAAAAAAGAATTTATTTCCTGAGTACTTGCGTTTGATTTTGCCATCGCATCCAGATACATTTCAAAATGACTTTGGCGCTTGCCCTCTAGATTAATATCTGTTTCTTCGGCAAGTACAATTTCATTAATTAAGTACCTGATTTCAGGATTTCCCAAAGGATACCAAGGCGTAGAAACTTTTGTAAGATCGTACTGTAATGCTTTTAATAATGACATAAAATCCCACACAGCAAAAACATGATGCTGCATAAAGATTTGTAGGTCTGCAGGAGTGCGTAATTTTTTATATAACTGATGACTCAATAACTGATCTTGATATGGGGCGATAGCCTTCTTAACTTCGTCAATCATAGTATTTGTTTTTCGGCAAAACTAATAAACAAATAAGAGTATAATCTATTTTAAAGCTTGATATTATTTATACTACTATTATTTAAATGCATTTAGACCGGTAACATCCATTCCTGTTATCAAAAGGTGAATATCGTGAGTGCCTTCATAAGTAACTACACTCTCTAAATTCATCATATGGCGCATAATACTATATTCACCGGAAATACCCATTCCTCCTAAAATTTGTCGTGCATCACGGGCTATTTTGAGAGCCATATCGACGTTGTTTCGCTTTGCCATAGATATTTGTGCAGAAGTAGCTCTTCCTTCATTTCGTAAAGTTCCCAGGCGCCAGGCAAGTAATTGCGCTTTGGTGATTTCTGTAATCATTTCTGCCAGTTTTTTTTGCTGAAGTTGAAATGATCCTATAGGTTTTCCAAACTGATGGCGCTCTTTAGAATACCTCAATGCTGTGTCATAACAATCCATCGCCGCACCTATAACTCCCCAGGCAATCCCAAATCGCGCAGAATCAAGGCACATGAGAGGTGCGCCCAATCCCGATTTATTGGGTAGTATATTTTCTTTAGGCACTTTAACGTTATCAAATATAAGTTCGCCGGTTGCACTTGCCCGCAGAGACCATTTGTTATGAGTTTCAGGAGTAGAAAAACCTTCCATTCCCCGCTCTACAATTAAACCGTGTATACGGCCTTCTTCACTTTTAGCCCAGACTACTGCAATGTCTGCAAAAGGCGAATTTGAAATCCACATTTTAGCACCATTCAGTAGATAATGATCTCCTTTGTCTTTAAAATGGGTAACCATTCCGCCAGGGTTAGAGCCGTGATCAGGTTCTGTGAGGCCAAAACATCCCATGAATTCGCCACTAGCCAATTTAGGAAGGTATTTGTTTCGCTGCTCCTCATTTCCAAATTTAAAAATAGGATACATTACGAGTGATGATTGTACTGATGCGGTAGAACGTACGCCACTGTCACCACGTTCTATTTCCTGCATGATTAAACCATATGAAATTTGATCTAAACCTGCTCCGCCATACGCTTCAGGAATATAGGGTCCAAAGGCACCTATACCTGCAAGACCTTCAATTATTTGCTTCGGAAATTTTGCTTCTTGAGCCGCCTCTTCAATTATGGGCGATATATCGCGTTTTACCCAATCTCTTGCTGCAGAACGAACTAATTTTTGCTCTTCTGTTAAAAGGTCATCGATGTTATAATAATCTGGAGACTCAAAAAGATCTGGTTTCATAATTGTAATATTTTCATTCTAAATCAATTAAGTTAAGAATGGTTGAATTTATGACAGTTACTTGCAACTATTTTATCAAATTTGATAATTAGCGTATAACTATATTACAATTTTTAAACTAAAAATTCTTTGATTTGTTCTACATTTTGAGGTAAAAATCTTTTACAAGATCCTGATATTCTTTTGTATAAATATGTCGTTCAATTTCTATTGTAAGGGTAGTATGAAGACATTCTGTAGTCGTTTTGGTTAATGTAATTAAAGAACGCTTTGCAGATACATTAGCGTTACCTTTTACAGATGTAATCTGAGTAGGGTGTAATCCAGCTTGGTTTGCATATTCTAAGAATTCGGTTTCGCGCAGTTTAGGGATTATGACGCAAAACAATCCCTCAGGATTTAATAGGTGGCTTGCTGAAGCAGCTAAGAGTTCAAAAGGCATAGATTCTTCAAAGCGAGCCTTTTCTCGAGCTGTATTTTTTTCATCATCAGGATTTGAACCGCCTTCAAAAAATGGTGGATTGCAAACAATGAGATCATATTTATCTTCAACTTCTGTTGCAAACTCGTATAAGTGAGCGTGATAACAAAATAAACGATCTCCCCACGGTGAATTTTCAAAATTAGCAACAGCCTGCTCGTAAGCGTTATCATCGAGTTCTAAAGCATCTATAATTTCAGCATCACAGCGTTGTGCCAGCATAAGGGCAATAACTCCTGTGCCTGTACCTATATCCAGTATAGAATTAGGGAAATTAGCAATAGGTGCCCAGGCGCCAAGTAATACACCGTCAGTACCTATTTTCATCGCACACTGATCTTGAGCAATAGTAAATTCTTTAAATTTAAATGGCTTAGACACAGATTACGAATTGAGTATTTTTAGATATAGAAGAAGCTAGATATAAATAGCTATTAACCCCTCTGGTGTATCTAGTGTTATGGTTTTTGTAGATCGATCTACTTTCTTGATAAAGTCATCGTTTATAGGTATAAGAACTTCTTTCCCCTTGTGATCTATCTCAAAAAGTGCTTGTGCGGTATTATCGTTTACTCCGGTAATCGTACCTACTTCTCCAAAGTGGATATCGTTTACTGTAAAGCCTATAATCTCGTGGTAATAAAATTGATTGCCTTTGAGTTGAGGTAATGTAGAAAGTGGTAAGAAGAGCTCTGCATTGATGAGATCTTCTGCATCTTCCTCATTATTGACGTCTTCAAAATCGATACGAAGTAATGTAGATTTATGGAGCTGGCAAGAATGAATAAAAAATGGAACCAGATTGCCGTTAAAATCGACAAAGACTGATTCCAAATTTTCATACATTTCAGGCTCATCAGTATCTAGCTTAGCTAGTAACTCGCCTTTAAAGCTAAATTTTCGCACGATTTTGCCTAGATAGAAACATTCTTCTTTGCGCATCGTGAGTTTTATTTATTTAGCTTCTTCTTCGTTGTTTTCTTCAGTAGCAGGAGCTTCAGCTTCAGGAGCAGCCTCTTCAGCTACTTCTTCAGGTTGTGCGGCAGCGATACGAGCTTCGTTAGCAGCTGTTTCAGCAGCTAAAGCCTCTTTCTTAGCTTTTTCCTGTTCTTTAGAAAGTGTGTCTTTTTTAGATTCAACTTTAGAAGACTTATCCTCTAACCATGCGTTGAATTTTTCTTCCATTTGCTCTTCAGTAAGTGCACCTTTACGTACTCCACCGGCTAAATGATTTTTCAATAAAACACCTTTGTAAGAAAGTAAACGTTTTGCAGTTTCAGTAGGCTGAGCCCCGTTTTGCAACCATTTTACTGATGAATCTACGTCTAGGTCAATAGTCGCAGGATTTGTGTTTGGATTGTAAGTTCCTAGTTTTTCTAAGAATTTACCATCACGTTTAGCGCGCGTATCTGCGGCTACTACCCAATAAAAAGGCTTTCCTTTTTTACCGTGTCTTTGTAATCTGATTTTTACTGGCATAAAAATTAATTTTTGAGGTACCCGACCCCGATTATAATTTGTTGAATTCTATCTATAAGCACAGGCCTATAAATAGGTTCTCTAAATGAGGGCGCAAATATACTACAATTTTCTGGCTATCAATATGTTTTTATTTTATAAAATCTTAATTTTGAACTTAGACTTAATGTGTTATGGTAAAGTACCTTGTTGCTTTTTTAGGTGTGCTTTTGATATTTTCTTGTTCTGATGATGTGAGTTTTAACTCGCCCGCTTTTCAGGGAATTCGAGACACTGTTTTTTTCAAGGCAGCTGTATCAAGGGCAGAGCTTGTAAATGATTCCTCAGACACTGCAAACTCTTCAAATTTTGTTTATGCGGTACGCTTGTCAGGTATTTTAAATGATGAAGAGGTAAGTTTTACATTACCCTACTACGGTGAAGGGGTTTTTGATCTTAATCCTGAAGATGATGCTTATGCAAGTTATAGCAACACTTTAGGAAAAGAGTTTTCTACACGTTTTGATGGGGAAGGATCTGTAGTCGTTGAGCGTATAGAAGATAGTACATATACCGGATCTTTTAGATTTAGAGCACGTTCTGCTACAGATAGTACCGAGGTTTATTTTACTAAAGGTTATTTTTATGAGGTTCCTTTTTATAAGCGCCCCCCTATAGAAGAAGAAATTCCTGTTGTAAGTACTTTTTTTACGTGTAGGATAAACGGAGTTACTTTTAATCCTTTAAGTGTAAATGCTTCTTCAGGATCGACTAGTCTTTTAGGAGTAGGAAGTACAAACTCAGTAATTATACGCCTTATTTTACCATTAAATATTGAGCCGGGAACTTATCCGCTAACAGATTTTAGTGTAGACAGTGAATATAGGGCATCTTACAAATCGGGCATTTTTGAACCTATAGTTCAAAGTGGCACAGTTACCATTATTTCACATAATAAAGACGAGAAATCTATAGGGGGAACGTTTTCTTTTGTAGCTAAAGGAGCAAGTACAATTAATATTACTGACGGGAAATTTGGATTTAATTATTAGTCTTTTTTCTTACTTTCAAATAGGTAAATAACGTACAAAGAGCGAGAGCTATCCAGAATACATCAACAAAGGCAATCTGATAGTTACCCATTGATAAGTTCTCCCAGAAAGTTGTTTTTGTAATACTATAATTTGCAATCGGAACTATAAAACCAAAAATACTTCCCCAAAGCAAGCTAAATCGAATGCAGTTTCCTCTGTCTTTTTTGAAGATTAGGTATGCACTTGCAAGAGCCCAAGTAATGAGGTAGAACCAGTAAATAGAATTTTCAGTTAGGGGATATGCCAGTTTTACCACGACAAAGCTAAGTGCCGTTACGGGATACATACTTAAGCATATGGCTAAATAAGTAAGTGCAACTCCCCTGTAAAACTTTTGTTTTTTAAGAGGAACATTTTTTTTATCACGGGACAGTAACCAAATCAATACTCCGGAAATAATTACTAGACACGTGATAATTCCCAATAAAAAAGAAATTATGCGCAAGAGATAGCCTCCATAATCACCAAAATGTAAGCGGTACATTACATTTTTCACACTATCTAAATAAGAAGCATCTGAATACGGATTTTTAACGATTGTATTTTCTCCGCTGGCAACAGCAAATATGCTTGTTCCGGGAGCATTAAACTTTTCGGTATAATTTTGATGTCCCTTTAAAGTGATATGCATATTTTGATCACCATAATTATTAATTACAAGTTCGTTGACATTAAAACCCGGCCAGTCATCTCTAACTTTTAAAAGATAAGAGTCGAGTTTAGGAGTCTGTTCTAATCTTTTATTTTCAAAATTATAAGAAGGGACATCAAATTCTAGATCTTGATATACGGCAGCTTCATTACCTCCATACAAGGAGACAGCTGCGGGAGTAAGTAATAATACTTTAAGCATAAAAAATGCTCCGGAAACAGCTAAAACAAATTGAAATGGAAGTCCTATCATACCTAAAGCGGTATGTGCATCTGTCCACATAGTTTTTAACTTTGCCAATGGGCGAAATGTATAAAAATTAGAAAGTATTTTTTTCCAATGTATAAGTAAGCCGGTGAGAATTGCAAATAGAAAAAAGAACGCTACAAAGCCTGAGATGTAATAGCCTACAGGATAGAAAAATTGTGTTAGAAAATGCAGTCTGTATAAAAACTCCCCCAGAGTATAAGACTCAGCATAAGACTGTTGTTTATAGGTTAATGGGTCTATGTAAAAAAACTGTGCTCCGGGGTTATCATTTGTAATTAGAGAATCTTTTAGTGCACCCAGACTTACAGCTATACGGCGTTCTTCATAGTAGGTTTTAAGAGTAATATCTCTGCTGTTTAAATTATAGCGTTCATGTATACTATCTAAAACAGGATTTATTTGTGCAGGTAGATTGTCTGCTGATAATTCATTCTGATTTCTTTCCCAGGCGATAATGTCATCTCTGAAAAATGAAAAGGAGCCTGCAAAAAAGATGATATATAACGCAACACTTATTACAATACCACTTACTGTATGCAGGTTGAAAAATAAATTATAAAGCCGGTTATTCATATTAGGAAAGTACGGAGTTATAGGTATTTGTAAAAAACAAGATAAGCGCCATAACACCTGTTACTCCAAAATAGGTCAAGCTTGCTTGCCAAGCTTTTTTTGGGATGTAGGCGACTATAAATAGAACCGCCCAAATTATAAATCCACTAAAAGTAAAGGTTATTAAAATTACGCTTTTAGAAATGTAAGCTGCAGCAATTAGATGCAACAATGTTGTTACCAGGTAACCCCCTACAAATCCGGTTAATAGTCGAATTGCCCGTTGTACGGGTGAGGAGGTTAAGTATTTAGAATTTGCAGGCAAATCAATTAAATTTAAATAGGTTTAATGGAGCAAGAATGATTATTAAACTGCTAAAAGTCATTAGGATAACACTAGCTGTAAAAATCCCTGCGGCCCAACTCATTTGATTTATAAATAGGCCATAGCCAATACAAAGCAGGTAAAACCCGAGAGAATTAAGTATCCACTTATTCTTTCGAGTTTTGTTTTTATTTGATATTACTTTTTTGGAAGACATTTTTACAGATGTCTTATACATTGCATAAAAGCCTACCGCAAGTAATAAACAAGCCAAATACAGCATTACGGCAAACTTGTATAGGTTGCACAATGCCAGATAAATTGATAATCTACATCATTATAGCTCCCCGGCGTATTTTCATTATGGGTTACTTCAACAATATATTTTGTTTCAAAAGGCTTTGTGTAGCTAATCATTCCATTTTCATCTGTAGTTACTTTCTTAGTCCATAAATCCAGCATCGAGATCGTAGCTTCTGCTTTTTCTAATGGAGCGCCATTATAGAGCACTTGTAGTTTTACACTATCTGCTGTATTTTCGATTTGATTTATTACCAGCCCTTCAGTGAATTTAGAGCTGTCTGCAGTTTGTTCTGCGTTTACATTTACTTGTTTAAATGTTTTATAAATAGGCTTAAAAATTCCGAAGTCATATTCTGTATAATCAAGAACTTCAATATTTTGATTTTCCAGATAAACCAGATATACACCATCTTGAGTAGGAGTGAATTCTGCTGAATAATGGTCTGTACCGGCTTTAGTTTCTAATGAATGTTTCTTTCCTGCAGGGTCTATAAGCCATAACTTAAAATCGCTCACCCCTTTAAAAGCATCTCCAGCAACTTCTTCAACAACACCATATGCGTATTCACCATAGTAAACGCGAACTTCTTGTGGCTCGTTTAAATTACCTTTGGCGCTGGTCTCCACCCATAAGTAATGTGCGAAAGCAGAATTTGACCCGCTTAAAAAAGCAATAGCAAGTAATAATATTATTTTTTTCATCTTAATTTTTTTAAAAGTTATAGGTAAAATTGGCTAACAATGTTCTTTGATTTTGTGGAGAAATTGTGCTCCATCCTTTGTAGTATTCTTTATTGGCAATATTGTCTAACTTAAGCGTTATGCGGTAATCTGAAGTCCCATAAAATAGTGATGAATTAAGTATGGTGTACTCAGGAAGTGTGAATGTTCCGCCTAAATTTCTGTTGAATATTTTATTCTCACTTGCATAGTTTCCCCCAAAACCAAAGCCCAAGCCGTCTAACTTACCGGAAGAAATTTGATAACTCGCCCACAAATTAGCCAGATTTTCTGGACCTGCACTCTCAGGACGTAACCCTTTAAAGTCTGCATCACCTTCTACCAGCTTACTGTCATTAAAACTGTAACCGGCTACAATATTTAAACCATCTATAGGATTTGCAATTAGGCTTGCTTCAAAACCTTTATTTTCCTGAGTTCCATTTTGAGTGTAAAAATAATTGCTGGCATCTACATCTATACGTAACGATTTATCCTTAACCGTAATGTCGTAATAACTTAATGTCGCACTAATTCTATTTTTATAGAGATTGAATTTTGTGCCTACCTCAAACTGATTTGCCTGTTCTGGATCTAGGGTGCGAATTGTAGTTACCCCATTTGCTAACTCTTCTACGGGAGCTGTATTACTGAAACCATTCATATAGTTTGCAAAAATCGAAACTTTATTTAAAACTGGCTGATACACTAAACCAAACTTAGGAGATAAGGCAGTTTGTGAATGATCTGTATTGCTAAAATGATCTACACGTAAGCTAAGCATTGCAGATAATTCGGGAAGAATATTTACAACATCTGAAGCATAAGCACTAAAAATTTCTTGTTCAGATCTAGAGGGATTGATAGGAGAATTTTCTAATAAAGCATCTGTTCCCGGCTGATTTAATATACCAGAATCGTCTGTGAAATTTGCAGCGTCCGTTCTGCCCAGTACTTCCTCATTAAACTCTTGCAAATTGTCTCCTATGTAAATAATACCATTGCCAACATAGCTCGAGCTATTATTGATTACAGTATTCTTATAATAATCAAGACCTACCACTAGTCTATTACGTACATTTCCTATATTAAAATCTCCAATGAAATTCTGCTGAATATCTGTGGCGTTTGTTTCTGAATTCTGCTTGCTTATATATCTGGAAAGAGAAATCCCGTCATCTAAAGTTGTGTATTGTGTACCTTCATATAAATAAGAATAGTACCCATCTGATTTTGAAGACGAACTAGAAAAAGCGGTTTGAGAAGTCCAGTTGTCACTTAGTTTATAATTCATTTGAGCCTGTAAGCTGTATGTAGGCGTCTCTATATATAAATCATTACCCGTGTAAGATCTATCATTATCGTAACCTAATTCTTCTAAATTAGTTACGCGAAGAGGTGCTGCACGATCTAAGAAAAGCATAGTAGGGTTTGTGCTTTTCCCATTATAAAATTCTGTATTTATATTGAATGATAATCTGTCATTAACACGGTAGGCCAGTGAAGGAGCTATAAAAAATGACTTCTTAAAACCAGCATCTTGATAGCTATTTTGAGTATGATATGCTGTGTTTACACGTAAAGCAATGTCTTTATCTTTACTTAATAAAGTGTTTACATCTGCAGTAACCCGGTTTAAACCATAACTACCCGCAGTGTAAGAAAGCGAACCACCAAATCCAAAAAATGGTTTCTTGGTAGTTATATTAATTAATCCTCCATAAGAAATTAAGCTACTTCCGTACAGAGTTCCTGAAGGGCCTTTAATCACATCGATGCTCTCTATATTTGCAGGATCTGGACTCCCATTTGTGAGTGCAGGTAGACTATTAACAAGATTAGGTTGTGTTGCAAAACCACGTAAAGAAAAGTATCCGGCACCATCACCTCCGCGGCCTGTAGATTCCCAGAGCTTATCTATACCCGAAGCATTTTTTAAGGCATCATCAAAATTTGTAACAACTTGTTCTTTAAGTAAAGCAGAAGAAATGCTCGTGTACACTTGCGGATTTTCTATATCTGCGAGCGGCATTTTTGATACGCTCACACTCATTTCTCTATTAAACTTGTTATGTTTTACGCCGTTTATACTTACAGCATCAAGCTGTTCCTGGCTCTCTTGAAGAATTATAGTCCCTAAATTTTTATTTGATTCTGCGTTTATTGTAACTTCTATATATTTCGTTTTAAAACCTATGTAGGAAATAGTAACGCGATACGTACCTATAGGGATTTTTTCTATTGTGAAAATTCCATTAGAATCGGTGGTGGTTCCTAGACTTGTTTTACCTACATCAATAGTAGCTCCCATTAAAGGCTGTTGATTATTGGTTTGTACCACACCGGTTAGCTGACTATTTTGAGCTGATACTTGAAGTGAGATTAGCGCAAGTATAAATGCACTTAGAAAAGTACGCATCGTTATTTAGATTAAATTAAAATTACATTGTTCGGCAAATGTATTTTCGAATCCCCAATTTTCAAAATTTATTTAGACTTAATTTAAATAAAAATTTTGAGTATACTGGTAAGCCCTAGAAACAAAGGCTTGTATAGTTAAATACTTTTTAAAAACAATGGGTAAATACTCAGATTGAATTAGAATATTAGCCTTCTTCCGATAGCTGTTTAACGCGATTGTAAATTTTAGGTTATTAAAATGTAATAAAATAGCACCTTTGCAGACTACCTCTTTTAAATGTTATCTATCAAATTTTATTAGATTTAATATACTACGTAATGACGAAAATTACCCTGTATGCTATTTTCATTATTCTTTTTGGAATACAATCAATTCAAGCACAAGACAGTTTATTTGTTGCATTAAATACCGAGGAGAAAAACACGCTTTGGAATGATTTTACTTATGATATGGGTAATGTTGTAGGGGGTGTAGGTTTTGCATATTCCAGACCTTTACATTGGCAAGGTGATGATTTCCTTCGTTTTGGTGGTGTTGCAGCAGGAACCGTGGGTTTATTTTTAGTTGATGATGAGATACGTCACAATTTTCTTTCCCATAAAGATGATGTACCACAAGGTTTATTGGAATTTGGTCGTTACGCGGGAAATCCTCAGAATAACTATGGTATTACTGGTGCGGTATATTTAACCGGATTATTTACAAAGAATGAAAAGCTTCGTAGAACGGGTGTCTTAATGATTGCATCTGCTACCGCAGCAGGTTTCATACAACAATTAAGCAAATCGCTGGTAGGTAGGGCACGTCCTGGAGCAGGTTTTGGTAATCATCATTTTAAACCCTTTGGTGGTACAGCTGCTTATCGTTCATTTCCTTCGGGTCACGCGGTACTTACTTTTACCACAACCTATACAATTGCCAAGCAATTTGACAATCCGTGGATAAAAGGAGGAATAATTGGAGTAGGACTAATCCCGGGATTAAGCCGAATATATGAAGAAGCACACTGGGCCAGTGATGTTGCGCTGAGTTGGGCAATGAGTGCTTTCATTGTTGAAGCTATTGATAAGTATCTTGATAGAAAATATGAGAAAAAGTATAACCCGGATGCATCTGCTAAAGAGTCTAATTTAGAATGGAATCTCACATTTACCGGTGATCAAATAGGTGTTGTACTTCAGTTTTAAAAAAAGTTTGACTCACATTCTTCACATTATCATTACTATTAAATTCTAGAATCCCACCTTAATTGACATCGAAAAAAACTTTATACGCGCGGTCTGGTCTTTTTGCAAAAGCCCTACTTTATTTATCAATTGGTATTGTTACGGCTATGGAGGCCTTTGGACTTGGTGGATTTAAAGCGGGAAGTTTTACCATTATGAATGTGCTAGCAGGCCACTCCTGGGGAAAGGCAATACTCATTTTGTGGGCTGCGGGGTTGTTTGGGTATGTATTCTGGCGCATCTATGAATCTATTGTAGACCACGAGGGATATGGGACGACTATATTAGGACTTGGGCAACGTATAGGTTTTGGCTTTGGAGGAGTTGTATATGGCTTTCTAGCCTTCAAGGCCTTGCAAATTGTATTTAATTCTGGAGATGACAGCTCGTACTCTACATCAAAAATTCAAGAGTTTATACATACAGACTTAGGGATGCTATTAGTTATTGGCGTGTCATTAGGTATGATGGGAGGCGCACTTAACGAATTTTATATTGCCTTTTCAGGAATTTTTAAAAAGACGATAGCCCTTGATGAGGTACCGTCAAAATATAAAAATGCGGTTATGAGTTTCGGTAAATTTGGGTATGCTTGTCGTGGTTTTACATTAGGTATTGCAGCTTATCTTTTATTACAATCGGCATTTACTACACGAGATATATCTAGCGCAGACAAGGAGGCAGCCTTTTCTTTTATGCAGTATAATTTTGGAAACTTCATTTTAGGTCTCATTGCACTAGGCTTTATAATTTATTCCTTTTACGTTTTTGTAGAAACCTACTACCGCAAAATTGATATGTAAATTACTCTTTCAGTAAACTTTCATTAAATAATTTTAGAATACGCTTATACTCATCGGTCCAACTGCTAGGTTCAATAAAACCGTGATCTTCTACGGGGTAAACTGCAAGTTCCCAATTTTCTTTTCCTAACTCAATCAAGCGTTGTGTAAGGCGCACAACATCTTGAAAATGAACATTTGTATCTACCATACCGTGTTGAATTAGTAAATCACCCTCTAAACCTTCAGCAAAATAAATAGGCGAAGAACGTTTATATGCAATAGGATCTTCAGAAGGCTCATTTAAAATATTTGCTGTATAGCCGTGATTATAATGTGCCCAATCTGTAACCGATCGTAATGCTGCACCGGCTTTAAATGTTTCCGGCTCATTAAAGAGAGCCATTAATGTTATAAAACCACCATAGCTTCCTCCATAAATACCCACTTTATTAGGATTCACACCGTGATTTTCAATGAGGTACTTTACACCGTCAACTTGGTCAGATAAATCTTTTCCGCCCATATGGCGATAGATACCTGTTCTCCAATCTCTACCATACCCAGAACTAGCGCGGTAATCAATATCGATAACTGTATAACCTAAATCGGTAAGCATATTATTAAACATATACTCTCTAAAGTAACTCGACCACCATTTATGGGCATTCTGTAAATAACCGGCTCCATGAACAAAAACTACCGCTGCACCATTTTTTGCTGATTCCTCCGGAAGGTATAAACGCGCAGGGACCATAGCGCCATCCTGAGCTTTGAATTTTATATTTTGAGGAATGCGCCACGCATAATCTTTAAATTCTTGGGACTGCCCTTTAGTGAGTTGTCTGGCAGTATCTTTTGAGCCTGTTTTTTTAATATATAATTCCCAAGGTCTATTACTAAACGAATTGCGTATTGCCATATATTTTTCATCAGGGGAGAGTGTAACCTCGTTATTCCCTTGAAGCTCTGTAAGCTGCTGCATCGATCCACCTCTTACCGGCATTTTATAAAAATGACGTTCTCCGGCATCTATTTGTGAGGTCGTTAAAAACCAGGATTTTTTATCATTAGATAAAAAAGGATCAAAAACCTCGTATTCACCCTGAGTTAAAGAATTCTTTTTACCTGTAATAACATTTAAAAGGTATAAGTGTGAGTAACCACTTTCTTCAGACTGAAAATATATAGTTTTGTTATCGGGAAGCCAACCTAATGTACCGCCACCAAATGACCAACCGATTCCCGGTCCTGCGATCCACGCCTCATCACGCTGGTGGTCTAAAGATTTCAAACTACCGTCTGTAAGATCTAACAGAGCTATCCAACGGTCTTTATTATCTTTAGAACGCACGTTAACAATAGCTTTGTTTCCGTCATCAGAGAATAGAGCTTGCGATACGATTACTTCCCGTTCTTTTTCTTCCCATTCTCTTGCGGGATATTCTTTAACGTAATCCGGCAAAGTTGTAATACCTGGTAATGCGGAGGTAATTACCGCATATGCCGTATCCTTTTTACGATTATAAATAGACAGAGAAGCTTCAGTATTATCATCACCCACTTTACTGCGGGCGCGTAGTTCTTCGGTATATCCTGATGCATCTACATAATTAGGAACATTTGTAGATTCGCCGCGGTCCCGTTTCATTAACATAATGGTTACAAATTCTGCTGTGGGTGAAACTTGTAAGCTGCTTATCGATTTATCTCCGGCATAAAATACATAAGGATCTTTATCACCAGTCATTTTGCGGTATGCTTTAGAAAGTGAATCTTGTGTTTCCCGCTCATTAACAACTTCAAGCAGGCTCAAATTTTGAGATTTGATCCATTTATTTTTGTCTGATAATTTAGATTCTTTTTCTTCTTTAGATTTACCTTCTTTAAATTCTGTAATCTTTTCTAAACTACCATTTTTAGTATCCAAAACATAGGCGTTGTTCTCGTGTGTAAAGGCGATTTTAGTTTCATCTTTAAGAAAGGTTATATCACTTAAGCGCGCTCCCAGATCTATAAGTACCGAAGATTTGTTTTTAGCTAAATCATAGAGATATAGCGCATTGTCTTTTGTATATAATTTTTTGGTTTTTGTATTATTATAGCTTCCGTATTTGCTAATCATTGCTTTGCGCTCAGCAAGTGTCACTTTCTCAATCTTATCCAGATTTTTAAGCGTTACTTTATATAAGCTGTCAGTTGAATTCCCTTCAGGATTGTAATCAAAATAGATCGTATTGCTTTGCGTTCCCCATTCTATATTTTCAGGGAAAGTACCCATCCATTTAGGGTCTTTCATTATTTTCTCTACGGAAAGCGGAGAGGTTTGAGCACAAGATGTGGATGCGTATAAACTTAAAAAACTTACAAGAACTGCAGAAAGGTAAAATTTAATCATACAAGTAAATAAAATTAGAGAACAGCAGGGAAGTTACAGAATAGTTATAAAAGTGAAACTAGTCACCGGCTTAAAACCGCATAATATATTTTAAAACAAAAAAGCCTCACCATTTAAGGTAAAGCTTCTCAAAGGTTTCACTACAAAACCAGTTCCCAAATCTCTTTGGAAACAACACAACATCGTTATAAAGAGGCAGCTTTAAAGCTGCTGTTAAATCTTAGTAAGAAAACAAAAATAGCATTACTTTTTTGAATTTTGAACAATACTTATAAAATTTACGGTTGTAATTTTATTAAAACATAAACAGGTAAATGATCAGAAGCATATCGTAAATTCTTAGAATCACTTAATACAGCGTGTTTTAAAACTAGATTTGTATTTGATTTTCCTTGAAAAATATAATCTATACGTCGAGTTACAGGCTCGTTAAAATTAAATCCATTATAGGTTCCTGATGGTCCAAAAGGACCCATAGGTGCAATATCATAAGTGTCAAATAAATCTGATTTTAATACAGCTATAGGCGCACTGTCTGGCTCCAGATTTAAATCTCCAGTTAAGAATACATCAACATTTTCAGTATTTAATTCGTTCATTTTTGCAAGAATAAGTTCTGAAGCTTTTTTGCGTGCTTCAACTCCTACGTGGTCAAAATGAGTATTAAAAACATAGAATTTTTCGCTAGAGCTTTTATCTTGAAATAATGCATAGGTACAAATACGAGGCAAAGCAGCATCCCATCCTGTGGAAATGGTATCAGGAGTTTCAGAAAGCCAGAATGTATCGCTTTTTAAAACATCTAGTTTGGCAGCATTGTAGAAAAGTGCAGAAAACTCTCCTTTATTTTCACCTTCTCGACCTACTCCAAGTGATTTATAGTCTTTGAGATTATCATTTAAGTACTGCATTTGCTCTGGTAAAGCTTCCTGTATTCCCATCACATCTGGAGCATAGAAGAGCACCTGGTTTTTTAGAAATTCTTTACGCTCGCTCCAGGCATTCTCACCATCAGACTCTGTAGCTAACCGAATGTTGTAGCTCATAAGTCCTAGTTCTTGTGCACAAAGCCCTGTAATACTAAAAACGAAGATTAGCGTGTAGAGAAGTGTTTTCATTTTGAATTTATTTAATTTATAAAAGTACGATTATACAAAGCCAAATTAGACTCTCTTACTTTATTTGAACATTAAGTTACTTCATAGGTGTACCGCGCAATCTTCTAAAATTCTGATATTCTTTGGCCACGCGCTCTTTAGGAGCTTGCTCAAATTCTTTTTGTGTAACTCCATAGACGTTTTGTATAGAGTCTAATTGTTTATGTAAGCGTAATATAACGTCAGCGTAAGCAGGATCATCAATTTTATTATGAATTTCTGAAGGGTCCGTTTTAAGGTCATAAAATTCCCAAGCATCAATATTATCATAAAAATGCATCAGTTTATAGCGCTTTGTGCTTACCCCATAATGCTTCTTAACCATATGAAATGCCGGAAAATCATAATAATGGTAATATAAAACAGATCTAAAATCTGCCTCTCCTATTTTTTGTTCTAGAACCGGTCTCAATGATTGACCCTGCATATCTTTAGTAAGATTAGTACCATTTGCATAATCTAAGAAAGTTTGGGCAAAATCCAGATTTTGAACCAATGCATCGCTGGTAGTTCCTGCTTTTATAGAATTTGGATACTGAATTAAAAGCGGGGTTCGGTATGATTCTTCATACATAAAACGCTTATCAAAAAAGCCCTTTTCTCCAAGATAAAATCCTTGATCTGAGGTGTAAACAACAATCGTATTCTTGTCTAGATTATTAGCTTCTAAATAGTCGAGAATAGAACCTACGCCTTCATCCACAGCTGCAATTGTAGCCATATAATCTTGTAAATACCGTTGGCCCTTCCATACGGCGAGTTCCTCCCCGTGTAAGTTTGCTTTATGAAAAGCATCGTTTTTAGGTTGATATGCCGCGTCCCAGGTTTTACGTTGTTGCGGAGTCATACGGTCAAAATCTGTAGTCCATGGATTATGCGCAAGTTGCGGATTACCTTGAGTTTTGGTCATTTTTAAATCGTGACCTTCATACATATCTGTATAGATTGTTTGCAGCTGTTCTTGAGCAGCTTGTTGACCTTTATGATCTGCAAAATAGGTTTCTGGTAATGGAAAGGTAACCGAATCATATTTATTTACGTGGCGCAAAGCAGGCATCCAATTGCGATGCGGAGCTTTGTGATGTACCATCATAAAAAATGGCTTGCTGGTATCGCGCTGTTTATCTAGCCATTTAATTGCATCTGCTGTGATGATATCTGTGGCATAGCCTTCAACTTGTGTAGTGTCGCCGTCTTTTATAAAATTAGGATTGTAGTAATTACCTTGATCCTGTATGATATTCCAATAATCAAATCCTTGGGGGTATCCATCTAAGTGCCACTTACCAAGTATTGAGGTCGTATATCCAAGTTCTTTGAGTTTTTTAGGCAACGTAGGTTGATCCCCATTAAAACGATCCCCATTTTGACGAAAGCCATTTATGTGACTGTGTTTTCCAGTAAGGATTACTGCACGGCTGGGACCGCAAATAGAATTTGTAACATAAGCACGATCCATACGCACGCCATTTTTGGCGATACGATCTATATTAGGTGTGGGTGCTAACTTACTTACAGGATGATCATAAGCGCTTATAGCTTGATATGCATGATCATCAGACATTATAAAAATAATATTAGGCTGTTTAGAAATTACTTCTGCAGTTACTTGTTCTTTAGCACTCTCTTTACAAGCTGAAACTAGTACTAAGAGTAAATAAGCTAAAAGTAACTTCTTCATTTTTTTATTTTTTAGTAACAGACATGGATTCTTGAATTAATGTGCCTTCGTTTACTACTGAATTTAAAAATTCAGCAATCTCATTAACAAATGCATAACCTAAATTTGCCCAGTCGTGATTACCGCCTTCTGCAGTTAGCAATATATAGGATGCATCTAATTTTTTAAGACGTTCTGCAATAAACGCATCACCATCTAAGGGTAAAAAACCGGGAGTTTCTGAGCTACAAAAGTGATGAGGCTGACTAGCATAAGGCACCAGATTGTCAGCATCACCGTGTATAAATAATGCGGGTATAGCATTATTTCTCGTAATATATCTGGCATCTAGAACAGCTCCTGCAAGTGATACCACAGCAGCATATTTAGGATAAGTTCCTAGTTCTTTAAAATCAGGATGACTAGACATATAAGCAGTATTTAAAATACCCTCAGCGCCGGCGCTACTACCCGCAAGCACAATTTTAGATCTGTCAAACGCAAATTTACTTTCAGCTATTAGAAATTTAGTTGCTTTTAATATGTCTTCTGTGGTTTGCTTAAAAGTCTCTATTTTTTCAGAGGAAGGACAATTACAACCAAATCCTGTCGATTTACCTTTTCGGGTAAGTGTATAGCTTATAGATGCAACAGCATAACCCTTTGCTGCCATCGCCTGAGAAAATTGCACTTCTAAAGGATTGTCCCGCTTACCACCAGAAAAACCACCACCGTGAACCAAAATTATAAGCGGTCTGGCAGCGTCTTTTTCATTTTCTTTAGCTGAATAAAAATCCAGTTTCAAAGAGTCTGAATACGTATGCGTAGACTTTACCAGATCAGCATATATCTGACCTACATATTTTTCTTGTGCATGTGTAAGTATTCCTGCAAACAGGAATAAAAAAAGAATACTGATCTGGCGTTTCATCTACTTATATTTTTTGTTTAGTTTAAAGTAAACGTTTCTTTTAGTGAAGCATTGCTATCACCGCCTACAAAAATTTCAAAATCACCGGCTTCAGCAACAAAATCTAAAGATCCATTATAGAATTTAAGATCATCTGCCTGTAGAGTCAAGACAACTGTTTTAGTCTCGCCCTTCTTTAAAAATACATTTTCAAAACCTTTTAATGTTCGCATAGGAGGTGTAAGACTACGCACCACATCGTGTAGGTATAATTGTACAATTTCGTTTCCATCATACGCACCGGTGTTAGTCACGTCAACACGTACTTCGATAGCTTCACCTTGTGCGATTTCTTTTTTGCTTACTTGAAGGTTTTTATAGTCAAAAGTGGTGTAGCTCATTCCAAATCCAAATGCTAATAAAGGTGCATTAGGAGCATCTAAATATTGAGATTTAAATTTCTCAAAAGCTTCAGAAGGGGCAGGACGACCTGTGTTTTTCTCACTGTGATATATAGGTATTTGACCTACATTGCGTGGCCAGGTTGCAGTAAGTTTACCTGAAGGATTGTAATCACCAAAAAGAACATCTGCAACTGCATTACCAGCTTCAATACCTGGATGCCAGATTTGTAAAATACTTACAGGCAGATCTAATTCTTCCTTAATAACAAGTGGGCGACCACTCATAAGAGCTAATACAACAGGCTTTCCAGTTTTTGTAAGTTCGCGTATCAATACCTTTTGACTTTCTGGTATTGAAATATCTGTACGACTTGCAGCTTCTCCGCTCATTTCACTTGCTTCACCTACAACAGCTACAATTACATCTGCATTTTCTGCTGCTTTTAATGCTTCGGCTAGTAATGCTTCCGCACTTTCCTCAGAAATTTCAAGTCGAGGTCCAAACACATTTACTTTTTTAGCAAACGAAGTATCATTAGAGATGTTAGCACCTTTTGCGTAGGTTATACGTGCATTAGGAGCCACATTTTTTAATCCTTCTAATATAGATACTGACAGTTGAGGGTCACCAGTAGGAGCCCAAGTTCCTAACATATTGTTCTTGCTGTCTGCTAAAGGTCCTACAAGAGCGATTTTTGCAGTTTTAGAAAGTGGCAGCGTATTGTTTTCGTTTTTAAATAATACAAAAGATTTACGAGCAGCCTCGCGAGCAAGCTTTTTATTTGCATCAGTTAAGATATCGCGCTTTGGTCTTTTACTATCTGAATATTTATACGGGTCTTTAAAAAGGCCTAACTTATATTTAGCTACCAGAATACGACGACAAGCTTGTGTAATAGTCTCTTCGGAAACTTTTCCTTCATCAACAGATTTCTTTAAAGTAGTTAGGAAACCTTCTCCTACCATATCCATATCCAAACCGGCATTTATTGATAATGCAGATACTGCCTGTAAATCGCCCATACCGTGAGCGATCATTTCATTAACGCTGGTGTAATCTGAAACTACAAATCCCTCAAAACCCCACTTGTCTCTTAACAAATCTGTTAATAGCCATTTATTACCACTTGCAGGAACACCGTCCACGTCGTTAAACGAACTCATCACACTTTCTGCACCGGCATCTATAGCCGCTTTATAGGGTGGTAAATATTCATTAAACATGCGCACGCGGCTCATGTCTGTGGTGTTGTAATCACGACCACCTTCTGAAGCTCCATATAATGCAAAATGCTTTACAGTCGCTATCATAGTAGCCTCGTTTGTAAGATCTTTTTGCTGGTATCCGCGTACCATTGCTTTTGCTACTTGCGATCCTAAATAAGGGTCTTCTCCAGCACCTTCAGCAATTCGTCCCCAGCGCGGGTCACGTGCAATGTCAACCATAGGAGAGAAATTCCAATTAATACCATCTGCGGTAGCCTCTTTAGCAGCAATCTGAGCTGTCTGCTCAATAAGATTCATATCCCAGCTGCTAGATAAACCCAGTGGAGTAGGGAAGGTTGTTTTATAACCGTGTATAATATCAGATCCTATAAGTAATGGAATACCCAGGCGTGTTTTTTTAACAGCAATTTCTTGTGCTTGTCTTATTTTATCAGGTCCCGAAACACCAAATAAACCACCTACATTTCCAGCTTTAATTTTTTCTTCAACATTTTTACTTACTACAGAGCCTGTAGCAACGCCGCCGCCGGGAGTAAGTAAGTTAAGCTGACCTATTTTTTCTTCAAGAGTCATTTTTTTCAACAATGCTTCTACTTCTGGGATAGCTTGTTGTTTTTGAGCAACTGCAGTGCCGAAGCTTGCGATTGCTAAAACGAGTAAAAATTTAGGGAGTGTATTTTTCATAATTCTAGTTGCAATTGTATTTTTTAGTTTTGCTGGGTATGACTAAAAAGCCATTGTAAAAAGTCTGGTTCTGCAAATGCAGGATCCCAGCTGTTATGATTAGCATGCTCATAAATTGTAACACGTGGAGTAGCTCCTGCTTGTAGCATTGCGTGCGCCATTTCTATAGAATAGATAGGGTTAACCACATCATCCTTTGCACCGTGAATTATCCAAAAAGGAGTGCTAGAAGCATATTTTGTGGCACTTTCTGTACTTCCTGCTCCGCAAATAGCGATAGCCGCAGCAAATAAAGAAGGGTTGCGCTGAACAATCTCATACGTTCCCATACCGCCCATAGAAAGACCGGCAACATAGACACGAGTCGTATCTACTTTGCCGTCTTTTATAAAACTATTCACTAATTCTGTCGCCATCCTAAGATGTGGTGTTGGCTTTTTGTCTGGGTGAAAGGTGATGCCAACAGGAGCGCTATTGCGATCTACATCTACATTTGCCCAGTATGAATCTGCAGGGCACTGCGGAAAAATTACAATTGCCGGAAACGCATTGCGATTACCGGTGTTTGCAAAAAGCTTTGCCCCGTGAGTTAACTGAGATGTATTGTTTGAACCGCGCTCTCCCGCACCGTGCATAAACAGAATTAGTGGATATTTTTTTGTCTCATCGTAATTTAAGGGATATTGAATACGGTATTGTAAACTATCTGCCTCACTGTGATATACAGCAGGTTCAAAACTCTCTTGCGCCACCGTAAATCCTGAATATAAAAGCGTTAAAAATACTATGAGTTGTGTTTTCATAAATTATTTATTGAGGTATTGTATACTGAAAATTTAGTTTATCGAGACCTGCCTGTACACGTTCGTTTTGCATAAATAGTTTCCAAAGCAAACCGGTTCTGTGGTTCTCTATCATTACTAATATGGGTCCTTGGTCAATTGCCAGATAAGCTTCTGCAACCGCATAGTTCTGTGACGGACTAAATGCATCATAAAAGCCAGCTGGTCCTAATAAAATATTTTTTAAACTGTAAAATCCGCGTAAAGCAGACATCGATTCGTTCGGGGTATAGGGGAACGAACTTAAAGCTGCTGTGGGGGATATTACGCCGGTGTCATTGCCGGGTCTGTGTGCTTTATAACCCAGACTTCCGTCTGCATTAAGCGTGTAACTTGCAGTAAGTCCCCAGAAGTTTTTACCATAATCCCGCCATCCTAAGGGATTTTGTACACAATAAGCATAGTTACTCAAAGCGTGATTTACAGTTGCAGTTTCATAATTTACATAGGAGTCAGAAAGCCCAAAAGGATTAAGACCCATATGTGAATAATGTGCCCAAAATAAAGGTCCACCAGTTTGTTCTGCACCCGCATGTTTAACTTCTAAGGGATAGCCAAAAGCAGAAGCACTGGACTTTATAGAACCATTTAAAGCCCAACCTTGATTGTATACAGCTTCAGAAATACTATACTCTTTGGAAGCAGCAGCTAGAATGTACGTTATGAGTGTTTCATTAAAGCCTTGTAACATCAAGTTTATAGCAAAATCATTATTAGGACTCCAGTGCCAGTACAGCACATTTTGACCTTGGGTAAACCAGTTCCATTCGATACCATCAACAAGAGTGAACGCCTGCTGAGAAAGCAATTTTTCTTCGGTAGAACCCTCTTTAAAATACTCGCCAACAGTAATAAGACCTTGAGCGAGGAAAGCGGTCTCTACTAAGTCTGCTCCATCATCAAGTGCGCTAAAGGGAAGTGTTTTTCCTGTAGTGCCGTGAATCCAGTGCGACCAGGCTCCGTGAAAACGATCTGCGTTTTCTAAGAAATTTAAAATTTTTGTTAGTCGGTTTACCGCTTCAGAACGTGTTACAAACTGGCGCTCTATACCTACAAGAATTCCCATTAAACCAAAACCCGTTCCACCTGTGGTGACCGTGTTTTGATCTTGCGAAGGATTTGAAGGAATATAACGCTCGCGAGCTGCACCTGAATCTGTATTTGCGAAGTCCCAAAAGTATTTAAAAGTCTCTCTTTGCGTGAGATCTAATAATTCAGTATCAGAAATCTCAGGTTCGGGAGTAGGTGTTTCTCCTCCCGAATCTGGATTTTCTTCAGGAAGTTCTGCGACAGAATCACCACTGTCGCTAGAACATCCTAGAAAGATTATTAGAAATGCTATGTAGATTGAATTTTTAATTTTCTTCAGTTTTTAAGTACGGACTATTAAAACCAAGTTTTTTTAATCCCGTTAATACATCTTCATTCTTCATAAATAGTTTCCATAGTAAACCACTTCTGTAATTCTCGATCATAACCGGAATAGGCCCTTGATCTATTGCTAGATATCTAGGTAAATACCAGTCGTTTTCTAGGCTAAATGCATCATAAGGACCATATTTCCCTACTAGTGTATCTAGGTTTGTGTACATATTGCGTAGAAATGCTGTACTTTCCTTAGGGGTGTAAGGCATAGAAGATAAAGCAGCAGTAGGAGAAATTACTCCTAAATCATTATCAGGTCTGTGACCTGCATAACCTTTCATAGAATAACTGGATGTCATACCCCATACCTCTGGACCATACCCTTTAAATCCTTTAGGATTTTCTACAGCATATTCATATTGAATTTTTGCGTGATTCACATTTAATTTCCAATAGTCACCATACTGATCTGTAAGATCATTAGGATCGAGACCTAAATAAGAATAGTGTGCCCAAAACATAGGACCTACTGGGGATGCGTCGTGCTCATAATGATTAAGAATTGTTCTCATCCCATACATCGTAGTATCTTGAGCTATTTTACCGTCAAGAGCCCAGCCTTTCTCATATACAGATTTTGAGATGGGATGTGTAGGTGATGCTGCTCCTAAAACATACATAATGAGCGCTTCGTTGTAACCACCCACCGGAAAATTCATTTTCCATCCTACATTAGGAGACCAGTGCCAGTATAGCGTGTCTTTACCTTGAGTGTACCAATCCCATTCTACTTCTTCCCAAAGTTTTTGTATCTGAGCTACAAGTGCTTGCTCTTCTTCATTTCCGTCTCTGTAATACTCGGCAACTGCTAACATTCCTTGAACCAGAAACGCAGTTTCTACAAGGTCCCCGCCATCATCAAATTTGCTGAATGGTTTTACTTTACCAGTAGTGCCATCTAACCAATGAGGCCAGACACCGTGAAAACGATCTGATTTTTCAAGAAAATCAATCATTTTTTGAAAACGGGTGAATGCGGAATCTTTAGGGATAAAACCACGTTCAACACCCGCTAACAAGGCCATAAATCCAAAACCTGAACCACCTATAGTTACGATATTTCTATCGTCAGATGGGTAAATGTCATCAGTATGAATACGTTCTGGAGCTAGACCAGAATCTTTGTTTGCACCTTCCCAAAAATAGTTGATAGTCTGTTTTTGTATAGAATCGTACAACGTTTCGTCAGAAAGGGTATCAGAGGTTGTTGTTACAACCTCTTGATTTTGCCCTTCTGTTTTAGAATCCTTGCATCCTGACAGTGATACAAGGATCATAACAATTAAAAATAATCGCATAAAGCTTCTTTAATAAGTTACCAACCCGGATTTTGAGTCATTTCTGGTGTTTGTACTAATTGATCATTTGGAATAGGGAACAATTCGTGTTTTCCTTCTATAAATGTTTTACCATCTGCAGCTAAAGCAGTTTTAGCTTGACCAGTACGTACTAAGTCATAAAAACGGTCGTGCTCCATAGCAAGTTCTAGACGACGCTCCTTCCAGATAAGTGGTCTTAATGCAGTTTGATCTGTTGTAGTTACAGCAGGTAAATTTACACGTGCTCTTACACGGTTAAGAGGCACAAGGGCAGCTGCGCTTTGACCTAGTTCATTTAATGCTTCTGCTCTAATAAGTAGGATTTCAGAAAAACGTAGAATACGTACGTTTTTGTCTCCATCACTTTGTCCTGCATTTGCAGAAGAATATGCTTTCTCATTGTAACGAGGGTTTTCTACACTCGCGCTTACCTCACGGCCGTCAAATAATGTCTCTCCTGCAAAGATGATAGTCGCATCTCTACGAATAACGTCTCCTTCTGCATTAAAAGCATCTTCTAAGTTTTGTGAAGGTGAGTTGAAGCCCCATCCCCATCCACTAGGTCCGCGAGCACCTTGTGTTTGAGAATATTGTTGAACACCATGCTGAGGGATTTCTCCACGAGCCTGAATTTCAAAAACTGATTCTGGTCCATTTTCTGAAGAAGTTCTCCAAACAGTAGCATAATCAGGTTCTAAGTCATATTGGCCAGAAGTAATTAGATTATTGGCCATATCTGCAGCTTGCTGCCATTTTTCCTGATACAAGTATACTTTTGCAAGTAAACCCTGAGCCGAACCTTTAGAAGCACGACCTACATCAAGATTTGAATACTCGTTTTTGTTAGGAAGTGCAGCAATAGCTTCAGTAAGGTCTTGCTCGATATAAGCATATACTTCTGAAGCAGGAGCACGATCAATAAGATCGATATGCTGTAAAGGCACATCTCCAAAAGAACGCACTAACCAGAAATAATTAAGAGCTCTTAAAAACTTTGCTTCAGCAATTACACGTTGAGCAGGAGCAGCAGACTGTCCAGTATACTCCTGAGTAAGGGCTATAGTTTGAGAAGCTCTACCAATAGTTTTATACCATTGTGTCCACATTGCACGTACAGAAACTGAAGACGATGTATGCGTTAAGTTATCAAGTTCTCTTTTATCTGTACCAGAATCTGTAGGCGAACTTCCTTTATCTGCATTGTCAGAAATCATTTCTGTAATTCCAAGATATGAGAATGCATAAGAGAAATCTGTATGCATTCCATAAACACCTGTTAAGAAGTTTACTGGTTCAAAATCTTCTTCACTATTTTCTGCTTCAGGAACTGTCACTTCAACGTCTTCCACAAAGTCATCGCAGCTTGCAAACATGAACCCTGTAGCAAGAGTTAATGCTGCTATTTTAAGTTTATAAATCATAGTATTCAATTTTTTTACAATTTGAAATTAGCTCCAAGAATAAATGACTTGGTATTAGGATATGCAGACAATTCGATACCTGTGGTTCCCGTAGGATCTCCATTTTGATTTAATTCTGGAGTGAATCCTGAATAATCTGTGATCATAAATGGGTTTTGAACAGTTACATAAATTCTTGCGCTGTTAACGAATTTAATTTCTGGAAGCGTGTAGCCTAAGGTGATGTTACTTACTCTAAAATAAGAACCATCTTCTAAGTAGTATGAAGAAGCTTCAACATCACGATCTGCACCCGGGTCTGTATTTGTAGAACCTGGACCTGTCCAACGGTTGTTAAAGATCTCTTCGCTGATATTTTCACCACCTATTCTTGTGTTGTATAAACCGTTGTAAACCTTGTTTCCGCCTACACCAAAACCAGCAACACTTAAATCAAAGTTTTTGTAGTTAGCACCTATGTTGATACCATAGTTGTAAGTTGGTATATACGAACCAAAGTACTTTTTATCACGGTCATCTATAACACCATCTTCGTTTTGATCTTTGTAACGCAAGTGACCCGGAGAAGCATTTCCTATAGAAGCGTTAGCATCTATCTCTTCTTGAGTTTGCCATACACCATCTGCCTCATACATCCACCAGGCAAAAATTGGCTGGCCATCTGCAAGACGTTTTGTGATACGACCATTTCCTAAACTACCACCGGTAGCACCGTCATAAGCCGCTTTTACATTCTGAACTTTGTTTTCGTTTGTAGAAAAGTTAAGACCTACATTATAGCTAAAGTCTGATCCTATTTGATCTCTCCAGTTTACTAAAAACTCAAAACCTGTATTTGATATTTCCGCAGATTCATCAAAGAAGTTATTCAAGAATTCTGAGTTTAATACGGGGCGCGTATTTAAAATCGCGTTCGTATTTAATCGGTTATAGTAATCAATAGTACCTGATAATTTGCGATCTAATAATGCAAAGTCAAAACCTACTTCAAATTCTTCGGTCACCTCCCACGATAACGGAATTGCCGGTGTACCTAATGCAGCACCTATTATTAAGCTTTGAGCAGGACCGAAAACATAATTTGTATTTCTACTACCATCACCTGTATTTATTGTTTGTGCATTAAATGGAATTGACTGGTTACCAAGTTTACCCCAACCTGCGAAGATTTTAAGATTGTCAAGAACTCCATTGTCTTCCATAAAACCTTCATTTGTAATATTCCATCCTAAACTGAATGCAGGGAAATATCCAAAAAAGTTATCGTCACCGGTAACAAAATCACTGGTTCCATCACGTCTTAAAACAGCACGTAAGTAGTAACGCGAATCGTAATTATATTCTACACGACCAAAATAAGACTGAAGGTTTGTACTTTGAAAAGTATCTCCGCCAATACTATCGTCAAATAAACGATCTGTTCTTAAGTTGAAGTTTCTCAGGTTGCGCTCATTTCTAACATCATAACCTTGAGAAGAAGTAACTTCTCCACCATTAAAGTTTTCACGGCTAATACCTAAAGTAGCGCTAATATCGTGTTTTCCTATTACCTTAGAATAAGTAAGAAATCCTTCAACGTTCCAACGGTAAGACTCCGTACGTGAGATTGAGTATGAGTTATTTGCAAATTCAGTAGAAACTACCCCATCATCATCAGGATCTGTACGTTGTAAGTCAAAAAATGCTTCATCTCTACGTGGATCTGCATTTAACCAGCTTGCACGAATGTCTGAAAAACTGTGATTTGTAGAGTAAAATTTAGTTGCTCCAAAGCGAGTTGAAAGCATCAAATCTTCAGAAATATCAAATTCTGCTGTAATCTGACCTTGAAGGCTGGTTGTATTTATGTAAGTATCTTCAAAAAACACTTGTGATACTGGGTTTGCATGAGTATTAAGACGACCAACGCGATCCCCTGGAGCACCTTCAAAAGTTACCTGCCCTGTAGTTTCGTTTACAAATGATTGACCAAATAATCCATTGTCATATCGTACAGGAACTAAAGGCGACTGGCGATACGCAGAACTAAAAGCACCTGACGGTTTTGGAGTCTCGTTTGTATACGCAATGTTTAGATTTTGTATGATTCTAAAACGGTCATTGAATAAGTGATAGGTGTTGTTGCTACGTATTGTACCACGCTGGTATTTTTGACCTTCTAAAATTCCTTTCTCTTCATACAAGTTGTAGCTTAAAAAGTAATCGATGTTTTCACCTGCACCAGAAACAGAAAAGCTATTGTTTTTTATAGTTCCGGTTTGAAGAAGTTCATCATACCAGTCTGTATCATAACGCTGGTTTTCATCTAAAAGAAAACCTCCATTTGCTGCACTTTCTTCATTGAAGTATTGTGTGTATTGTTGTGCATTAGCCATTTTAACTTGGTTAAGTGTTGTTTTAGCACCATAATACGACTCAAAAGAAAATACAGTCTTTCCTTTTTTACCACGTTTTGTTGTAACTAAAATCACACCATTTGCAGCACGTATACCATAAATATTAGCATAAGAAGCACCCTTAAGGAAATCTATTGACTCAATGTCATTCGGGTTAATGCTTCGTATATCGCTTAATGGCTGACCATCTACAATATAAAGTGGAGAACGACCACCTTCAGCAGTTCCTAAACCACGCATAAGTACCGTAGGAGTAGAGCCAGGTGCATCGTTTGCGATGATGTTTACACCAGCAACTTTACCCTGTACAGATTGAATAGCTGAAGTTGCAGGAGATTTTGTAATCTCTTCACTTTTAACTGAAACAATTGCCCCAGTAATGTCAGATTTTTTCTGGTTCCCATAACCTACGACCACTACTTCTTCTAATTCGTTAGAATCATCTTGCAACGTTATATTATAAGTTGCGTCATTAGTTATAGAAAACGTTTGAGCTTGAAAACCTAAATAGGTTACTCGCACTTGATCTCCTACAGAAACTTCTAGAGAATAGTTTCCATCAAAATCGGTAATCGCATAGTTGTTCTTATCAACAACTTTAACTTCTGCTCCCGGAAGCGGAACATCTCGGGTGTCTTTAACAGTACCCGTAACTGTTTTTGATTCCTGCGCGTTCATGCTAAAAGTAGCGAGCGTCAGCAATAACAGAAAGGTTATTTTAAGTTTCATACGCACTATATTTGAATTAGTATTTGTTATCTGAGCGTGAATATAGGGGAGTTATAAATGAATAACAGTACATAACAAATACATCAAAACGTTAATAAAATAAAAATGACTGATTATCAATCTAATACAAAATAAAATAATTGTATATAACGTTTTCGTAAACCGTTTTGATGTAGTAATGAGAAAGTATTATTGCGTTAATTTGCGCATTGAAGTATGAGAATTTAGTAATTTTTGATGAGATATTTTGATAAATTCTTACCGCTATTTATATCCAGTTTTTTGCGTAATCGGTAGCGGTGAATTTCTACTCCACGTACAGAAATTGCCATCAAAGGAGCAATCTCTTTTGTGGTTAAATTCATTTTTAAGTAGGCACAAAGTTTTAAATCCTTCGAACTTAAATTAGGATGATCTGCCAATAATTTCTGAAAGAAGTCATCATTTATTTCTTTAAATGTTGTTTCAAAAATCTTCCAGTTATCCTTCGTATCTATAATGTGATTTATTTTACTTTGGATAGTGGAAACTTTTTTAGGATTAATGCCTGAAGATTTTACTTCTTCTAATTCATTTTTAATATCTATCAAACTACTATTTCTTTTTGCTGCGAGATACGTCGTATTTGCAAGTTCTTTTCGTTTTGTGTTTATCTCTTGTAGCAAATTGTTACGTTCTGCAATTTGATTTTTGCGCTCCTGTTCTTTTAAAAGGCGCTCTTCTAATTCTTTACGATGGTAGTTTAGTTTTTTCTTATTGTAAAGAGCAATGACAATTATAATTCCAAAAAGTAACAGCACATATAGTACTACCATTACATTAGACAAGTACCACGGTCTTTTAATTATAAAATCTATGGTTAGGGGAGTGTTTCCTTTTTGACCATTTGCTAGAGGCCATATTTGTAGTGTGTATTTACCCGATTGTAAATTCTGAAATATTAGAGGTCCTGTAAAATGGGCTTCAGTTCCATTAGATAGGGTATATAAAAATTCCGGTTTGTGAAGTGCTGGCGTTGCTATATCAAATTGCACAGTGCCGGCCTCTTTATACTCTATTTCATAGTTATTAGCATTTAATGCCAATACCTTATTTGATGTTTGAATTTTGTTTAAAATGGGCTTCTGTAAGTCTAGGGCGGCAGTGTTTGCCTGAAGTTCATTAAGATTTATCCTTCCAAAACCTTCGTTTAGTGTGATATGATAGATGCTATCATTATGCGCAATTACCCGCTCATAGTTTTTGATAACGCGCTCTTCAAGAAGAGGTTCGTAAATATAGATGCTATCATTAATAAAGTCGGTATAAATGAGACCATTACCTTTTTGATTTTTAAACCAGTATTTGTTATTCTGATTACTTACAAGTGAAAAAGATTTATAATTTTTTAAGTCTGCAAAAGGCTCTAGGTTATCGTTAATACTGTTGTATCTATACCAATTACCGGCATTGTAAAATGAAATTTCACCTTCAATTTTATGCATTTTAGTCTTAGATGCAAGTAAATTGGTGGAGTTGTTAAACGACTCTTTGTCTATTATTTTTTGATTCTTAGCATCGTATTTTGCTCTGTAGAATCCCTTGTATGGATGTGCCGCCCAGAAGTAGTTTTTGTCCTCAAAGATTACTTTCTCTACTGGAGATCCACTTGCGTTTGATAAAGGAAGTGATTCTATTCCAGTAGAGGTTGTTGCGTATTGCTTTAGACCATTATACGTGTTGTTTAAAAATGTATTGGTACCGGGTACCGGTGTTACACTGTAGCTGCCCGATGGTCCTGATATTAAGTAGAGGTGATCGTTAAGAAGCTCAAACATACCCAAGTTATGGTTTACAAATAACCTATTGTTAACCTCGCTGAAGTTCCATACTTGTCCTTGTGATCCCGGAATAAAGTAAATTCCATCATCTGTAACCTTATGAACTCCTGTGTTGCTACCTACGTAGAGTTGATTTTTATAAAAGGCAATGTCATACACAGCTCCAATCTGGCCGGTGTTATCTAATAAATATTGAATAGGTGCGTCTGGCAATACGGCGTCTATACCATTATCAAGCCCTATCCATATTTTGCGGTGGTCTTTATGAAGGGAAAGCACCGTATTATTTTGCAAACCATTTTGACGATAATGATTTTTTATTGCTCCTGTTTTGGGGTTGTAATAAATGATACCCCCTTTTACCGTACCTATGATTAATAAGTCGTCATTAAAAACTTCAACTTTGTTAAGTTCGTTTACTTCAAGAAAGCGAGTTAAGTTTTCACTTCCCCAGGGTACTAGTTTATCATCTTCTATGGTAAAAAGGCCTTTTGTACGAGTGCCGGCTAGAGATGTATTTTTATAGTTAGTTAATTCTATAATAGCTGTTTGATTTGTATTTGTAGAGGTACGTGCATTGAATTTTCCAGAAGTGAACTCGATAATTCTACCAGAGTTTGTTCCTAAGAATAATTGATTGTTTACTACATTTAGTGCTGTTATAATTTCAGAAGGTTTGTAGGTTTTTATACTTTCTCCATCGTAGATGTATAGATTTCCAAAGGATCTAAAAATGACCTTATCTTTCCAGGCTGTAATTTGCCAGAACTCTTCATTAGCATATTTACTTTTTATAAGTGGTGAAAGCGAAGTGTACTCAAGAGATCCAAATTCATCATTAGTCCAATAACCGAATTCTTCATAAGAACCGGTATAAATACGAGTTCCTAAACAAAATACAGAGCGTAAAATAGTTTTATTAGGTAAGGTGTATAACTCCCATCGCTGACCGTCAAAACGTAAAAGTCCTTCGTTATTTGCTGCATACAAAGTGCCATTTGCATCTGCGCTTAATCCCCAATTTTGACTAGCAGCACTATAATCACTGCTATTATAACTTGTAACGGGAGGCAAAAAATTTTGTGCGAGGCTGCAAAAATGACCAAACAACAAAACAAGAATAACTAGAAATAAAGGTTTTGATTTTTTGAACATTCAGGGTATAATTAGTTATCTATTTAAAACCAGTGGATTGAGGTTTTAAAATGATTTTAATAGTATGTGTATGTAGTTGGTTTAAAATTATTAAAAAGCTATAACGTAACACCTATTTTAGATTTTTAATGTTATTCAGCTCTATCTTTAATTAAGTATCGAGCTTTTTCTAACTAGAACGGAACTTAGTCATAATCTTTTATTGATATCCACTCAAAGGCATAAGATTTGCAACGATTTAAGAAAATTGAAAATGTAGGTTACGAACTTTGTATAACGTGCCATTTTCTAGAAGAAAAAATCTTAAAAATTTAAATATGAAGTTGATAAAATTTATAAGTCTTGTAGTTGTTTTAGGTATCATTTCAGCTTTTGTTTTGCCAGGCAAATCATTTTATAGTTCTAAAGAAAGCCAAATTGAAATACTCAATACCTGGGAATTACCAAATGTACTTCGGGAAGTGTCAGGAATAGACTGGATAGGTGATAATAAAATTGCTGCCGTTGAAGATGAAGACGGTATTATTTTTATTTATGATTTGAAGGCAAAAGAAATAACTACTGAAATTGAATTTGCAGATAAGGGAGATTATGAAGGAATTGCTATAAATGGAGCAAATGCATATGTCATGCGCAGTGATGGTTTGTTATTTGAAGTACTCAATTACAAGTCTAACAAGCGCACAACTAAAACCTATCAATCTGCGCTATCGCACAAAAATAATGTAGAAACTTTAGCTCTGGATTCTAAAAGAAACCGCTTGTTAATCGCTCCAAAAGATAAAGATCCTAACGATGAAAACATAAAGGGTGTCTATGCCTTTGATTTAAAAGGACAGACCGTGTTAGCAGATTTAGTTTTCAGAATTGATATGAAGGATAAGGCGCTAAAAGATTATCAAGAAAAGAAAAGTTCTAAAACCTTTCGACCTTCAGATTTAGCTATTAATCCTCTAGATAGTAAGATTTATATGCTTGAAGGTGTAAACCCAAAACTTTTAATACTCGATGCGACCGGCACAATCACAAAGGTTATAAAGCTAGATAAGAAGCATTTTCCGCAGCCAGAAGGCATCACATTTACACCAGATGGAAAACTCTATATTTCTAATGAAGGGGCTGGAGGTAAAGCGACCCTATTAGAAGTTAAGATTCTTTAATTGTATTTAGATTTTACAAACCAGATACCATCTAAGCTAAAGTTTACAGAAAGCGAATGAATGTTCTCACGTATGAGCCCGTTTGCTAATTCACCATTCTGTCCATACGAATACATTAAATTAAGCTTAGAACCGCTTCGGCTAATAGGAAGACCTACTCCCACGCTCATCGAATAATTTTTAACATCAGCTCCAGAAAGATTTAAATAGCCGGTATCATAATTAAGTCCGGCTCGGTATTCTACATTTTCCCAGTAATATATACTTCCGGGTTTTGGTGTGAATGTTAATCCGGTTTTAAAAATATTTTGATCAATTAGGGTGCCGTAGCCCAATTCTTGATCTGTATCAGACCATAGTTTACGGGTATAGTCTGCATAGACCGCATAGCTTTTTCCGAATTTAAATTCGGTACCTATTCCTACTTCTAAAGGAAGTTCAAAATCTTTTACCGATGTATCTTCAGTAATCGCATCAGCATAATCTTGCGTGATGATACTATTTTGGGTAGTTTTTAATTGTGAAGGTAATTTTACAGTACTTCCTATTGCTATTTTATCGGTCACTTCATATTGTAATCCCATCCCCAGTCTATATCCTGAATATCTATTTTCACGTTGAATATCTAAGGAATAGTCATAAATAGTATTGTATTCTGTCTGTTCTGTTTTTCCGAAGAAATATGAGCCAGTTATACCGATACGTAAGTTATTAAATACAGCGTAACCATAATTTAAATCCAGCGAATTTAAAGATCCATTACCACTTACATCTGATGAGTAAAATTCTGTTGAACCTTCAATACTGCGTTCAATACCTGTAATATCATATCCTACATTACTATAAGGAGCGAGTACAACACTCACTGCAGATTTTTTAGTTACCGGAAACGCTAATGCAAGATTTGAAAAAGTTGAGTTTGTTTGTTTAGATGTCCCTGCTCCTTCATTAAGATTAAATAATTGGGAGGTGTAACCTATATCAAAATAAAAATGATTAAGTGGCATAGCTCCTAATGAAGCGGGATTTAAACTATTTAGGGAGTTGTCTGATTTTAAGGCAATCCCGGCACCACCCAAAGCATTTGTTTTCCCGGTACTAAAGGTGTTAGGGATACCTGCTCCAAAAAGCGAGTACGGGGAATTTGAAAGTGCATTAGTTTGTGCCGCCAGACCACCTGTTGCCAGCAATATTATAAGAAGTATGTGTTTATTCATTATCGTAAACTGCATAAATAAGAATGATTTGTAATTTGAGTGTTTCTGATGCTTTGTTACCGTAAAAGCTGTATCTATTCACACTTTCACTCATTGCAGGATCTAATAGTGCCAAGTACCAGTTATCTCCATTAGAATCTGTTGTTTTCTGATCTAAGAAGTAATGTATAGGTACCGAAAAAGTAGTTTGTGAAAACTCATCGGAGTTTGCGACAACTGTACCTGATGCTTCATTGCCTTCGTAATCATAGAGGTTGCCGAGAATCTGGTTTTTTTGATCGATGATATAACAACTAAGATTACTTCCCGCGTAAAGTGATGTGCTTTCTACTTTTGTGTTTAATGAGATTAGCAGATTAGCACCTAATAGAGTTCCGCTGCCTTCTATATAATCTAAGCCAGCAAGATGCGGGATTGATATGCGCGAGGCTATACCCAGACCTGCCTGTATATAGCTAAACCCGCCACTATCTTCTGCATCTACATTAATTTCCTGATCATCTAAACTTTCAAAGTAGGTAGTGTCACGATCACTGCTAAGATTATGATAGGAATACGAACTATTAAATGTCATATCAAACGAGTTCTCATCTTCTTCTTCAACCTCATTAGGTAAGGAGTAGTAAATACGGATACTACTTGCCGGTAGAAATCCTAAAATTGTGGTGTTATTTTCATCAGGAACTAAAGCCAGTCCGCGGTGGGTACGTAAAAATTCATCACTATTATTAATATCATTATCTTGAATCTCGTCAAATAAGAGTTGGCCATAGGCATCTTCAAGTCTCAAATGCAGCGAATCTTCACGTATAGGTCTTGGAGTGTAGGTAACTTCGCTTATTGCATTTTCATCATATTTAAAAGTGGTTGTATTGTAGAAATACCCGTCATCTGTAGGTTTAATATCTTGCAAAACTTCGTGAATGCGCAATGTTTGAACCTGCGTGGTATCATTATAAAAGTAGTCGTCATAATTTAATATGAGTACTATAGAATCAAATACAGCATCACTATCTAGTGTGTACGTGCTGTTTGTTAACTGGGTGTATATCGTGCTCGAGGTTTTACCGAATATAGGATCATCATAGGAGCCTAATAATAATCTATTGGTTGAAGATACTTGTACCGAGTCAAATTTAAAGGTGCTGCTTTCTACAGTCATTGTATCTATATACAAAATACGTGTATCACTATCGACCCAGTCTTCACCCACAGGAAAACTTGCATCATCTTGAGAACATGATCCTAATAGCAACATAAACGAGCTAAGAAGAACACACATTTTAATTAGGGTTTTTGACATAGTGTATTTGAATTTAGCAGCAAACCTAGTAGGCTCATTTGGGGTGGTCAAATACAATAGACAAATACCTTAAATCTTACCCTCAATCCTCGCTTTTTATCTATGAATAAGCTGTAGCAGCGTTTGTCGATAAAAAATGCATATGGGTAGAGGTGATCTCGGTGCTCATCCATTATGTTTTTTTAACCAAAACAGCTCCTCTAGTTTTGGTCAAAATTAGAATGAAGGAATGCACAGGTATCTTATAATGGTTTTAGTATTAGCATATAACAGCTTTGGTTTTAGTCAGGAAATTAATCCGCAGATTAGTTTTGATTATACGCTTATGCCTGCTACATCAGAAAATACTTCTGCTCAGCTTTTTGATGGTTCCTTGGCTATTCCGTTAGAATTTGGTGCATTCAGTATAAAGCCGGTAGTAGGTTTGCGTAATTATGATTTTGAATATTGGGAGGGTATGTCCTTTAATACAGAGCCGGTAGAACGTATTCATAATATATATTCTGGTGTAGTTATTAATTACAGTTTAGATGAGAGTTGGGAGTTAGGAGGTGGTGTAGAGATTTCTAACGCTTCAAACTTAGATGCAGATGAATATGTGGTAACCGGTAATGCCAACCTTAAATATAATTTTAAAACTGCATTTCCTGTAGCGGTTGAGGTAGGAGCATTATACGATTCGCCATTAGGGAAACTCGAATTTTTACCTACCGTTGCTTTGACGACAACCTATAGAAAATATCAGATACAATTAGGTTTTCCTAAAAGTAGCCTTCAGTATAAATTATCTGTAAATAGTATGCTCGAAATGGCTTATGCTTTTGAAGGAGATTATTTTCACCTAGCAGATGAGCTCACTTTTAATTCAGTTGAACTAGCGCGGGAGGTAGGCTTGAGTCAGCAAAAATTAAGCCTTGGCTATACGTATAATCTAGATCCTAACTGGTCCTTTTCATTAAGTGGTGGATATCTATTAAAAAACGAACTCTCATTTTATACGGGTAACGACGATACGATTTACGATCTGGACCTGGGTGCCGGACCAGTTTTTTCTACCGGAATTAAATTCAATTTTTTCAATAAATAAACAATGAAACGAATGACTAACAATCGAATATTTTTAATGCTTACCGGTATGGTAACGCTTGCATTTGCAAGTTGTAGTAGTGATGATGACTTTGAACGCGGAAACTGGCAAGAACGCTCTGTTTTTGATGGAGTGCCACGTAGTAACGTTGCCGGTTTTACGATAGGTAATTTTGGATACATGGGAACAGGATATGATGGGGATGATTATTTAAACGATTTCTGGCAGTATGATATTGAGAATGATTATTGGGTGCAAAAAGCAGATTTTCCTGGGACGGCACGTAGTTCTGCAAAAGGGTTTAACCTGGACGGTATGGGTTATGTAGGTACGGGTTACGATGGAGATTTTGAGCTTGCAGATTTCTGGCAATACAATCCGGGATCTAATGTTTGGACTCAGAAAGCAGATTTTGGCGGAGGTGAGCGTAGAGCGGTAACAGCTTTTAGCGGTTCGGGCTATGGGTATATGGGAACCGGCTATGATGGTGATAATGATCGTAAAGATTTCTGGAAGTATGATCCGGCATCAGACACTTGGATAGAGCTTGTAGGTTTTGGTGGTGATAAACGTAGAGATGCAACAGCATTTACCATTAATAGTACGGTTTACTTTGGTACTGGTGTGAGCAATGGCTTATATCTTACAGATTTTTGGAGTTTTAATACTGCTACAGATACATGGAGCCGTTTGACAGATCTTGATGAAGAAGATGATTACGCAATTACCAGATCCAATGCTGTAAGTTTTAGTATAGATGGCCTGGGTTATATAGTAAGTGGTTATTTGGGAGGTGCTATAGGTAGCACGTGGGAATATGACCCATTAACAGATGAGTGGGAAGATATTACATCGCTAGAGGCAACTGCCAGACAAGATGCGATAAGTTTTACTACAGGTACTCGTGGTATTATCGCATTAGGAAGATCTGGTAGTTTATATCTTGACGATTCATATGAATTGTTTCCTCAAGATGAGTATGACGATGAAGATTAGTAGTTAAGTTTTTTTGTTGGCCCGGGGTGTTTTTATAAGTACAGAAAAGTTTTAGCACTCCGGGTTTTTTTAACCCTAACAGTAAAAAGTTATGAAATTTAAAAGAGGGCTTTTATATTTAGGCATATCTTTAAGCTTTATGCTTGTAGCAAGTGCCATCTGGCTCGCCTATCAGGAAAAGCCATTGTATACACACGTTTTTAAGACTGAAACAGGTTATGGATATTCTATTATTGATCATGGTAAAATCATTATCAAGCAAGATTTTATCCCTGCGATAGCATCGCAACTTAGTTTTTGTTCTAAAGAGGATGCAAAAAACACAGGAGATCTGGTGTTGTCAAAAATCACTAAACGGATGAGTCCTGCAATTACCCACGAGGAGCTGCAAAAAATAGGAATTAAATTTAACTGCCAGAACTAGCATATGTCTAGAAAGATTTTACTTCATTTAGGAATATGGTTAACTTTTATAAGTCTGTTCATATTTGAAGTATATTCAAGTTCAGACTTGTTTTCAATGCGACCAAGTCTAATTCTACTTTTTAATTTATTGCTTTTTTACTTTAATTATTCGGTGCTAGTACCGCGCCTTTTATTAAAGAAAAAAATTACGCATTACATCATATCACTTCTTATCATTTTTATTCTGATATTAATTGTACAAGAATTTATTTTTGAAGGTCCGCCAGGAAAATTTAGAAATCCACCAGATTTCGACCGACCAAAACCGCCCATCTTTAACTTTTTAAGGTTTTTATTTCCGCTTATTATGTCGTTGAGTTTTGTTGTTATAGGTACAACAATTAGAATGTATGAGCAGTGGAATCGTAGTATGGTAGAAGAAAAGGAGATTGAGGCATTTAAAACCCGCACAGAACTCCATTATCTCAAAAATCAGTTAAGTCCGCATTTTTTATTCAACTCGTTGAATAGTATTTACTCTTTAATTTATAACAAATCTGAAGAAGCATCAGAAGCGGTAATTATGCTTTCAGAACTCATGCGTTATATGCTGTATCAGGCAGATAAGGATTTTGTAGCGCTTACAGACGAATTAAATTATATGCAAAATTACGTGCGCCTACAGCGCTTGCGTATCGCAAATAATGAAAATGTTACACTTAATATTCACGGGGCTGTAACCCATCAAAAAATAAGACCGTTATTACTTATCTCATTTATCGAAAATGCGTTTAAATACGGTACAGATTATAAAGGAAATACTCAAGTACGTATTGTAATTCACGTAACCGAAAACGTGCTCAAATTCAGTTGTAAAAATCTTATTGGCTCACGTAAAAAAGACCTCAATAATTCTGGTATCGGACTTCAAAATACACGAGAACGTATAAAATTACTTTATGGAGATAAACATACCTTGAATGTTTATGAAGAAGACTCCAGTTTTATAGTAAATTTAGAATTAAACTTAGATTGATGCGCTGTTTACTTGTAGATGATGAGCCTCTGGCATTAGATGTAATAGCATCTTACCTCGAGAAAGTAGAAGGAGTAGAACTTGTAGCACGCTGTACAAATCCTCTTGAAGCAATACATATTTTAAGCGAGCAGTCTGTTGATCTCGTTTTTCTTGATATAGAGATGCCCAATCTTTCTGGGATTGATCTTGTAAAATCGCTCGATCGTCTTCCGCAGTTTATCTTTACAACCGCTTATCCTCAATATGCGCTTGAAGGGTTTGAGCTCAACGCAACAGACTATTTAGTAAAACCTATACCTTTTCCGCGCTTTTTAAAAGCCATAGCTCGAGCTAAAGAAAAATTTGAAGCCACTTCTAATAAATTGGCAGAGTCCAAAGCACTACAGGCAACTCAAATACCAGACACAACCCCGGCTTTTATATTTGTCAAATCTGAATATGAAAATATAAAGATCGATGTCGCAGATATACGCTATATGCAGGGCTTAAAAGATTATATAAAAATTTACACCCAGCATTCAGAGAAAGCAATTCTCACGCTAAGTAGCTTTAAAGAGTTATTAGATAAGTTACCTCAGCAAAATTTTTTAAGAACCCATCGTAGCTTTATTGTAAATATCAATGCCATACGAGCAGTTCAAAAAAGTAAAATTGTAATCGACGAGATTCGTATTCCTATAGGCGATACCTATAAAGATGAGGTTTTTAAAAAACTCAATATTTCATAATACACTACATACGTTTCAACTTTTAAGCTGTTGTTGTAATTCTTAACCAAAAGGTAAAGCGTTTTATTACGAGAAAGCGCCGCTATGTACTTCTTTTGTTTTAACTGAAAGACTATGCAAGCCCAGCTTACCAGCTATACAGATTTAGAACTACAACTTCTCCTCAATAAAGATCGGGATCACGCCTTTAATTTAATATTTGACAAATACTGGAAACGTCTGTATGCCTATGCATTCAAGATTTATTCTGAAGAAGAAATATGTGAAGATATTGTACAGGAGGTTTTTGTAAGTCTCTGGGAAAAATCTGAGAATACACCTATTATTAATCTGGAAGGATACCTCCTTAGGGCCGTAAAATATAAAGCGATTAATTACTTACGCAATCTCAAATTTAAACCGGAACACGAGCAAATATTGGCTTCGATTGCTATTCCGGCAAAGGCAGAGCGCTTGCTGGAATACAATGAGTTTGAGGCAATAGTCGAATCTAAAATTAATAAACTTGCTCCCCGCTGTAAAAAAGTGTTTATGCTAAGCCGATTTGAAGATTATACAAATGCTGAGATCGCAAAAAAGCTTAATATTTCTATACGCACTGTAGAAAAGCATATTAGCGATGCGTTAAAGCAGCTTAAAGCTTCACTTTCTGCAACAGAGCTTTCGCTTATGGTTATCTTAATGTTTCAGTAATGTAAATAAAAATAGGGCCATTTAAACAAAACATTAAATGCCATTTTAACACTACGTGTACAGCGTACAAAATGTGACTTACTAGTAAAAGGAACTCATTTTGACGCGAAAAGAATTATTAGAATTAGCCAAAAAGCACGAATTAGGACAAGCAAGTAAAGTAGAAGAATTGGCGCTGCTTTCTTTTATAGAAGGTGCAGAAAAGGCTTCTTCAAATCTTAAGGTTCCTAGTACTCCTATAAACAAAAAGCGCATACTCAAAGCAATCAACGCTAAGATAAAGCCTAAGCAACCACGCTTTACCCGTAGAAAATTTGTGGCTTATGCAGCCATTTTTGTGGCTATTATGGGAGTAGGAGTATTATCTAATTATTTATTTAATGGTCGCCTTACTATAGAAAGTACATTGAGAGGTGAGAAGCGCACTGTGCTGCTTGCAGACGGTTCAAAAGTATTTCTCAATTCAAATTCCCGCATTAGCTATCCTAAAAATTTCAAAACCAATAGAACGGTAGCACTCACGGGTGAAGCTTTTTTTGAAGTTCAGCGCGACCCAGAGCATCCTTTTAGCATTACTACAGGAGAAATAGAAACTCAGGTTCTTGGTACCAAATTCAACATAAATAGTTATAACCAAAATGAAGTATTGGTTACTGTTAGCAGTGGTAAAGTTTCAGTGCGTAATACCCGTACGCAAGAAGCAGTTTATCTTCAGAAAAATCAGCAGGTATTATTTAAAGATTCAGCAGCTGCTGTGCAGTCACCAGTAAATAGCGAAGATCAAATTGCCTGGACAAAAAATATTATCTCCCTTCACGATACCAGCCTGGCTAAGACAGCAGCGATATTACAAAACTGGTATGATGTGCAAATTGACTTTGAGAATAAAGAAATCGAAAACTTAAAAATCACCGGAAAATTTAAAGATGAATCGCTAGAAAATGTGTTCCGAAGCATAGCCTTAATTAACAACCTAACCATAGATACGCTAACCCAAAAGCACTTTGTTATAAGAGAAAACTCCTCCAACTAAAATCAAAAAACCCATAACTGCTCTAACAGAAATGGGCTCAATTAATTTATGACTACAAATCGACAAATAAGAGCCATTATTAAAATGAAAACTAAACTACAATTTTTAAGAAAGTTTCGCTTTCGGAAAATAGAATTTTTAGCATTAATACTGTGTTTTGTGAATTTCACATACGCAGCACCTAACATAAACCAAGATTTAAAAGACGTTTACGTAACCACAAAACTAACTGATGCTTCTCTTACTGAAACTTTTTCTGCCATCGAGAGGCAAACTCAATTTACATTTGTTTTTGATAGCGCTTTATCACAAACAGCAAGCCCAATTACTCTTTCTGCGACTCACGAAAGTTTAGATTCTGTATTAAAGAAAATCACCACACAAACCGGATTACGATTTACTCAAATCAATAATACGATTACCGTATTAAAATCTGCCGGTCAACAAGTGGTTACTGGTAAAGTGGTAGATAAAGAAGGTGTTCCTTTACCGGGAGCAACAGTAATGGAGCAAGGTACAAGTAACGGAGTGACTACAGATTTTGACGGTCTCTTTAGAATCTCAATCACAAATTCTGCAGTTCTAGAAGTTTCATTTATAGGTTTTGAAACACAAACAGTAGCAGCACAAACCGGTGCAGCAATGACAATAGTTCTGGAAGCTAATGTAAATGCCCTTAATGAGGTGGTAGTAACAGCATTAGGAATTAAGAGAGAAGAAAAAAGACTCGGATTCTCTCAAGCGACGATCAGTGCCGATAATCTGTCGCAGACCATGCCCACTAACTGGTCTTCTGGATTAAAAGGTAAAGTTGCGGGTCTAAATATTGTTTCATCAGGTTCTGGTCCTTTAAACTCGCAGCAAATTACATTACGCGGTAACAACTCATTAAATCCTAATGGAAATAATGCTTTAATCGTCGTTGACGGGGTTCCTGTTAATAGTGAGATGACAACCTCTGGCTCTTCGGCGTCCTATATTGGTGAAGATTCTCCTATAGATTATGGAAACGGTATTTCAGATTTAAATCTTGACGATATAGAAAGTGTTACCGTTTTAAAAGGTCCCGGTGCAACCGCACTTTATGGTAGTCGTGCTGCTAATGGTGCTCTTGTAATTACAACAAAATCGGGTAAGCAAACTACAGGACTGGGACTTACGTATAACTCAAGCGTAAACCTTGATGTAATACAGCGCTGGCCAGATTGGCAATACGAATACGGGCAAGGTACCGGTAAAAGTTTTAACGCCGCGGGTGATCCCTATTACTCATATGGCGGTTCTGAAGATGGTAACAATACGGGGAGTACAAGTAGCGCCTGGGGACCTCGCTTTGACGGACAAGAATATTATCAATATGACCCTACAGTTGAGGGCCAATCGCTAGAACGCCGGCCATGGACTGCTTATAAAGATAACCGTAAAGATTTTTGGCGTACTGGAGTAACTTTTACAAATAACCTCTCTCTTCAAGGCGGAAACGATAAAGGGTCGATGCGACTTTCTGTAGGACATTCTAAGAATGAATGGATTATGCCAAATACGGGTTATGAGCGAATCACGGCTTCCATAAATTCTAACTATCAGATTTCAGAACATATTAAGATAGGTTCGGTAGTTAATTACAATAACCGAAGCAGTGATAATCTGCCAAGTACAGGTTACAATAATGGGTCTATCGCATATTTTATGATTTTCCAAAACCCGAATGTTGATCTTGATTGGCTGAGACCCATCTGGCAGGAAGGACAAAATCAAATTCAGCAGATACAGCCTTTTAGCTCCTATATTGACAACCCCTATTTAATTGCTTATGAAGCAACAAACCCACTTGCAAGTAGTCAAATTGTAGGTAATATTTTTTCGAATATAGATCTGGGGCCTAATCTGGATTTAATGTTACGTGCTTCTTTAAATACGTATAATCAAGATCGTGAGCAAATACGACCCTATAGTATTAATCGCTATAAAAATGGATTTTACGAAACGCAGGATATCTGGAAACAAGAGGTAAACACAGACTTTTTATTGAGTTATAAAAATGACCTTTCAGAAAAAATAGGCTTATCGGCTTCTGTAGGTGGTAATGCAATGGATTATAAATACCGTCGTACCGATGCATCTGTAGATGGTCTTGTGGTACCGGCAGTGTATAAACTTGCAAACGGAATTAACAACCCTATTGTACAGACGTATGACAAAAATAAAAAGGTAAACAGTCTTTATGGTTTAGTCTCTCTTTCTTTTGAGAATAAGTTGTTTCTTGATGTAACCGGTAGAAACGACTGGTCGAGTACACTTCCTACAGCTAATAACTCTTTCTTCTATCCTTCAGCAAATGCAAGTGTTATTTTATCTGAAGTTTTTGAGCTTCCAAAGGCTGTAGATTATTTAAAATACCGTTTTTCATTTGCAGAGGTAGGTAACGATACAGATCCGTATAAAACAAGTAAATACTACAGTCAGAGTGCATTTCCAAGTTCGGCAACAGTTCCTACAAACCTTTATAATGGGAATTTTAAACCCGAAATCACTACCAGTTTTGAAACAGGTCTGGAAGCGCGACTGCTTAAAAACAGACTTAATCTGGATGCGACTGTTTATCAAACACTTACTAAAAACCAGATTATCTCTGTGCCGCTAGATATTACAACGGGCTATAGCTCTGGAGTATTAAATTCTGGTGAAGTACGTAACCGTGGTGTAGAATTAACCCTAACCGGAAAGATTTTTGACACTAAAAAATTTAAATGGAGCAGCACACTTACCTTCTCCAGAAACTGGAACAAAGTTATGGAGCTTGCAGATGGGATAGACGGTCAACAAGAAATAGGTTCTGGTGGTAACGCAACTTTACTGGCAAAAGTGGGAGGTACGACAACTGCGATTTATGGGTATGGTTTTGTGCGTTCTCCAGAAGGTGAGATTGTTTATGATAATGCGGGATTACCTGCTTATCCAGACGAGATACAATATATAGGTGATGCAAGTCCAGACTGGAAAGCAGGTTTATACAACAGCTTTAATTTTGGGCCGGTAACACTTAATGTTATGTTAGACGGGCAGTATGGTGGTATTATTTATTCACAGTCCCATCATAAACTTACGCAACAAGGTAAACTGCGCTCCACCTTTGAAGGTCGTGAAGAAGGTGTTATTGTAGGTGAGGGTGTTGTTTTAAATGAGGATGGTACTTATAGCCCAAATACGACTGAGGCAATCACTCCAGACTGGTACAACCGGTATTATCGCCGGGCAAATGTAGAGTCAAACTCATTTGATGCTTCATTTTTAAAGCTTAGAGAAGTGAGTTTGCAATACGCATTTCCTAAACGTTTATTAGGCAGCAGCGGGATTACAGCACTCAATATCTCTGTTTTTGGTCGTAATCTGGCAACCGTTTCAGATTTTCCAATTTATGATCCTGAGACCGCAGCTTTAAATGGTGATACGATTTTACCGGGTATCGAAATGGGACAAATGCCATCACCGGCAACCTATGGTTTTAATCTTAAAGTAAACTTATAAAAGACTAAGATGAAAAATTTAAAAACACTTTTTACAGGTTTAAGCTTCTTAATGCTTCTGGCAGCTTGTACCGGTAATTTTGAAGAAATAAATGAAGACCCTAATCGTATTGCAGAGATAAGTCCCGGGACATTAATTAATCCTATAATTTATGGCTTAGCAAGTCACAATGCAGGCAGAGCTCACGGGATTACTTTTGACTTGATGCAGGTAACGCTGCCTTTCCCCAGTGTTTCGGGTGGATTACACCGGTATGATGTAAGTCAAAATATAGGAAACTCCTCGTGGTATTATTATTACAAGTGGTTGAATAATATTAAAGAAATGGAACTTGCATCTATTGCTGCCGAAGATCCTAATTATGAGGCTATCGCACTAACGCTTAAAGCGATGTGTTACTCAAATCTTACCGATCTCTTTGGTCCTGTGCCTATGACCGAAGCAGTAAATGGAGAAGAAGGAAACTTCTACCCGGTTTTTGACAGTCAGCAGACAGTTTATGAGACTATTCTGGAAGATCTGGAGCGGGCAAATTCTATTTATGATACCAGTCTGGATATGGTTTATGCAGAGGATATTTTATTCCATAATGATATAGAATTGTGGCAAAAGCTTACTAATGCGGTGCACATGCGCTTGTTACTACGTATTTCAAACCGTACTGAAACCGGTGCGTTTACAAAGTTGGCAGCAATGATAAATAACCCGGCGACCTATCCTGTTTTTGAAAGCACAGCAGAATCTGCCATTTTACAAGTTACGGGTATCACGCCTAATGTATCACCTTGGGGTCGACCACAAGATTTTCCATTAGGTACAAAAATGGCCTCTTTCTTTGTCGATAATTTAAATGCACTAGAAGATCCGCGCAGACCTATTATTGCGACAGAAGCAAAAGATCTTGCCGGTGTATCTCTAGGATATAAAGGTATTCCTAGTGCGTATGCAGGTAGCGAATCACAATTTGATTATGATGCCAGCAACTTAAATAGAGAGCAGGTAGAAAACCCGATGCAAATATTTCTTTTTACCTACGCAGAAGTAGAATTTATAAAGGCAGAAATGGCGCAGCGTGGTTATACTTCTAATGCAGAAGTACATTATCAAAATGGCGTTAAAGGAGCAATCGAGCAACTAGAAACAGAGATTACTCCAGACTATTTTGCAAATCCGGCGGCAGCTTACGACGGGACTTTAGCACAAATTTTACTGCAGAAATATTTTGCGCTCTACTTTGTAGATTACCAGCAGTGGTTCGAGTACCGCAGAACAGGTTTACCGGTGTTACCTACAACAGAAGCTATGCTTAATGACGGTATTATGCCAGCTCGTTTTCAATACCCTTCTGATGTACAAATCAGTAATGCATCAAATTATGGTGCAGCTTTAGAATTGCTGGGAGGGGATGATTCGATAAACACTAAAGTCTGGTGGGATAACTAATAATATAAAAGCTAAAACTGATGAAAAATTTTAAAGTAGCCCTATTCGGCTGTATGATTTCTCTAAGCGTATTTGCTCAGGAACAAGCTTCAGGTTTTGTTTATGAAGATGCGAATGCAAACGGAAAAAAGGATCGTTCTGAAAAAGGAATCCCCAATGTTTCTGTTACAAATGGCGAACTAGTCGTGCGCACTGATGCAAGCGGAAAATATAAGCTTCCAGTTGTAGATGGTCAAACCCTCGCTGTTATCAAACCTGCGGGTTACAGCCTTCCTGTAGATGAAAACAACCTTCCTCAATTTTATTATAGTTATAGACCAAAAGGATCTGTAAAATCAGAATTTGCTGGAATTGCCCCAACGGGGAAACTTCCGCGATCGGTAGATTTTGCGGTATTACCTACCACTGAAAAAGAACGTTTTACGGCGTTAATTTTTGGAGATCCACAACCGTATACCGAAGAAGAAGTTGCTTTCTTTGCTAAAGGGGTGGTTTCTGAAGTAATAGGGATCAAAGATGTTGAATTTGGTTTGAGTCTGGGAGATTTAGTAGGTAATGATCTCGATTTATTTAATCCGTATATCGCAGCTACGCAGCAGGTGGGAATTCCATGGTTTAATGTAATGGGTAATCACGATATGAATTTTGATGCCGCTACAGATTCTGACACAGATGAGACTTATGAAGCACATTTTGGCCCAGCTAATTATGCGTTTAATTACGGTAAAATTCACGTGATCGTACTGGACGATATTTTATATCCAGATCCTCGTGATGGGAAGAGTTATTGGGGAGGATTTAGAGAAGACCAATTACTCTTTGTTGAGAACGATTTAAAATTCGTACCTAAAGATCATCTGGTAGTACTGGCATTTCACATACCTCTTAGTGAGCCCGAAGGAGATCCTTTTAGAGATGCAGACCGCGAACGCTTATTTAAAGCGCTTCAGCCTTTTGAAAACACCTTATCATTATCTGCGCATACGCATATTCAGCGTCAGGATTATTTTGGAAAAGAATTTGGTTTTATGCGCGACAAACCGCATCACGAGTACAATGTAGGTACAACATCCGGCGATTGGTATTCGGGCAAGTTAAACGAGCAGGGGGTACCTATTTCTACAATGCGTGATGGTACACCTAAGGGTTATGCATTTATTCATTTTGACGGTAATCAATATAAGATAGATTATAAAGTTGCTGGTAAAACAGAAGATTATCAGCTTGAGATTTTTGCTCCTAAAGTAGCAGCACAAGGGAGAAATACAAAAGCGGGTATTTATGCTAATTTTTTTATGGGTAGAGAAGGAGATGTAGTAGAATACCGTGTTGATGATACCGAATGGAAAAAAATGCACTACGTAGAAGAGCAGGACCCGGCATATGAATTTTCTGTTTATGAGTGGGATACTTCAGAAGAATTACTTGAAGGAAGACGCTCGAGTAATCCCGTACCAAGTAAACATTTATGGCGTGCTGCTTTACCTGCAAAATTACCAGTAGGAACTCATAAAATAGAAGTTAGAGCGACCGATCAATATGGTAAAACGCATACGGGGGAAACCGCCTATCGTTTAGAATAGTTTTTTTTATACATGTTTGTTTGAGCCTGCCTATATTGTAGAATAGATGGCGGGCTTTTTTTTAAATTGAATCCACAATGAAAAATGTAATTTTAGGAGTACTTACACTAGTATTAATTGCGACAGGCTGTAAGTCAAAATCTGAAAAGCAAGAACCGATGAAGGTAGCAGAACAACATACAATACAGGTACAAGGGCATCGAGGAGAGCGCGGTAATCTACCCGAAAATTCTATCGAGGCTTTTCTGGGAGCATTACGCAAAGGGGTAGATGTGCTGGAGCTTGATGTAGTGATTTCTAAAGATAAAAAGGTAGTGGTAAGCCACGAGCCATATATGCTCGCCCTTTATATGCAAACGCCTGCAGGGGATTCTATCGCTAAAGAAACCGAAAAAGAATACAATCTCTATGAGATGGATTATGCCGAAATTAAACAATTTGACGGTGGCTCTAAAGGGAATGTACGCTTTCCGCAGCAGCAAAAAATGAAAACCTATAAGCCGTTACTAAGTGAGGTTTTTGATACCGTTGCAGCGACGATTAAAGCCGAAAATCTCAAGCCTGTAAAGTTTAATATTGAGATAAAATCTGAAGAGGCTGTTTATGGAATATATCAACCCGATCCAGATGAATTTGTAGATCTGGTAATGCAGGTGGTACAGGATAAAAAGGCTGAGGATCAAATTAATATGCAGTCTTTTGATATACGCATACTTGAGGCGATGCACAGCAATTATCCACAGATCGAATTGGCTTATTTAGTAGAAGACAGAACTCTTGAAGAAAACTTGAAACTGTTAAGCTTCAAACCAAAGATTTATAGTCCGTATTTTAAATTGCTTGATAGTGCTGAGGTAGCCGCCATTCGTGATAAGGGTATGCGGGTAATACCGTGGACGGTGAACGAACCTGCCGATATTGATGCGGTAATCAATTTAAAAGTAGATGGTATAATCACCGATTACCCGGAGCGGGTAATTGAAAAACTAAAGAAATAAATGAATTTTAAACCCAAATCCATTCGACCGTTTATAGGAGCTAAAGATTTTGAAACTTCACGTAGGTTTTACCGGGATTTGGGTTTTAAAGAAGTGCTGCTTCCGCCTAAAATGGCAGTGTTTACACTAGGAGATTTCTCCTTTTATTTGCAGGATGCCTACGTCAAAGACTGGATAGATAATAGCATGCTTTTTCTGGAAGTTGAAGACTTAGAACAGCTCCTGATTGATATAAAAGCGCTCCAATTGCCACAAAAATATCCCGGTGTTCGGGTTTCAGAAATTGTGACTAATGACTGGGGAGCCGAGTTTTTTGTGCACGATCCTTCCGGAATACTCTGGCATATAGGAAGTTTTAAAAATTAAAATTTACCGTATAGTCTCGTTTAGACAAATTCGTTTAAGGATTAAATTTTAAGCCAAATAATCAAGGTTAAGAAAGGTATAGTATTAGTTTTGTAAACTTCAGTTTTTGAGTGAAGCCTGATGTTTAAAGAAGAGTCTTTTTTACGATCTAAAGCTATTGCAATTGCAAGTCTGTTTATGGCGCTTGTGTATGTCGCAGCACCCTTACAAAAAGAGATACTTACACTGGTTCACGATCTGGAACATAAATTTGATCACGTAACTTCTAGCGATCACAATCACGATTTTTTAAATGCCGAGCAGCTTCTTGCAGAAGCCGGTCACGACCACCGAACTTTAGAATACATCAAACAAGTTTTAGAGCCTTTTGGAGATGATTTTCAGCAAGAAAAAAAAGAACAGGAGCCGGTTAAAATTGATAAACACCTCCCTGGCGCACATTTCAAAACAGACCTGGCGACTTTTCAATTAAGAAAAGAGTCTGTAGTCCAATTTATCGCTGCTACACATCAGCAGTTGACACTCCACACCCCATCACCACCTCCTAAACTGTAGTATTTCATATAATTTTTATTGCTAGCCGCTACTTTAGGGTTAGCCACGCTATGCTGTGCTTTTTTAAATGAAAAAGAAGATACAGCTTATACAATTATGTTAATACACAAAAATATGAAATACAGTTTTTTACTGCTTTTTACGCTTTGCGCACACCTGAGTTTTGCTCAGAATTTTACCGGAAATATTTTAGATATTCAAAACAATCCTATTGAGAATGTGACTATTTACAACCTCAACACCGGGAAACATACACATACAAACAGCAAGGGGAATTTTATACTTCCTAATGCACAAATAAATGATTCTGTAGTAATCTCGAGACTTGGTTTTCAAACTCAAAAACAAATTCTTACCAGAGAAATGCTTGCCCAATCTCAGCTACTTACAATAGTGGAAGCGAGCACTTCGCTAGATCAAATTGTACTTACTTCAAAGGTAAATACACTAAGCAGCATAGCCGCGGTGGACCTGCAACTCAATCCGGTGAAATCATCACAGGAAATACTTAGAAAAGTACCCGGATTATTTATAGGCCAGCACGCCGGTGGTGGTAAAGCCGAACAGATTTTCTTACGGGGGTTTGACGTAGATCACGGTACCGATGTCGCGATAAGCGTAGATGGGATGCCTGTAAATATGGTGTCTCACGCACACGGTCAAGGCTATGCAGATTTGCACTTTGTGATTCCTGAAACCATACAGAACATCGATTTTGGTAAAGGTGCTTACTATGCAGATAAAGGGAATTTTAATACAGCCGGCTATGTAGATTTACGTTTAAAAGATCAACTTGACGCTAGTAGTATTTCGTTAGAAGCGGGCCAGTTTAACACCTCCCGATTAATAGGAATGTTTAATCTTATTGATGAAAATGAACATAGCGCTTATGTAGCTTCTGAGATTTATTTAACCGATGGTCCTTTTGATGCGCCACAAAATTTTAATCGGTTTAATGTTATGGGACGTTACAATTACACCAATGCAAATAATGACAAGCTTACACTTACCGCATCTCATTTTCAGAGCAAGTGGGATGCCTCCGGGCAAATTCCGCAGCGCGCGGTCGATCAGGGTTTGATAGGTAGGTTTGGTGCTATAGATGCCACAGAAGGCGGGCAAACCAGCAGATCTAACCTTAGCCTCAATCACCTAAAAAATCTGGAACACGATGCGGTTTTAAAAACCAATGTTTATGTGTCTAAATATGATTTTGAGTTGTTTTCTAATTTCACCTTTTTCTTAGAAGATCCTGTGAATGGCGACCAGATTAAGCAACATGAAGATCGGTTTATTGCCGGGTTACAAAGTGTTTATGAGCAGCGGGAGCTTGCGGTTTCTACTGCCACTACACTCGATTATCAAGCCGGTATTGGGTTTAGATATGATAATGTAGATGATGTAGAACTAGCACATACCCTCAACAGACAGATTACTTTAGACCGTCTCGCTTATGGTGATGTAGATGAGTTTAATGCTTTTGCATTTTTAAATACCGAATTTAAAACCGGTAAGTTCACGTTTAATCCTGCAGTACGATTTGACTATTTTAAATTTGATTATTACAACAAGCTTACTGAAACTTACGATGCGCAAAGCGAGTCTAAAGTTGCCTTTAGTCCGAAATTTAATACGGTCTTTTCGGTGAATTATAATTGGCAGCTTTCTTTAAAAACAGGAATTGGTTTTCATTCTAATGATGCACGTGTAGTCGTTGCAAATAGTGGAGAAGATATTTTACCGGCGGCATATAGCGCAGATCTTGGAACTATTGTGAAGCCTACAGAAAAGCTTGCGCTTAACGCTACGTTATGGACGCTTTTTCTCGATCAGGAGTTTGTGTATGTAGGTGATGGAGGTATTGTAGAACCAAGCGGAAAAACGCGACGTATGGGTGTAGAGTTGGGAGCGCGCTATCAGGTTCTCGATTGGTTGTATTTCTATGCAGATGGAAATTATACCCACGCCCGAAGTACCGAAGAGCCAGATGGAGCAGATTATATTCCGCTAGCGCCAAAGTTTACCTCTGCGGGTGGTTTTAGTGTAGAAAATCTAAAAGGTTTTTCAGGATCGTTAGGCTACAGATGGTTGGGCGATCGTGCGGCAAATGAGGATGATTCAATCACTGCGGAAGGCTATTTTGTAACCGATTTTAATATGAATTACAATTGGAACAAATGGACACTGGGCGTGATTGTCGAAAATCTCTTTGATACCCAATGGAATGAAACCCAGTTTGCTACAGAAAGCCGACTCTTTAATGAGCCTGCGGCTGTAGAGGAGATTCATTTTACGCCGGGAACCCCGTTTTATTTAAGAGGAAAAATAACCTATCGTTTTTAGTTCAATTTTAACCAGAGGAAGCCGCAAGGCTTCCTCTGGTTTTAAAAAACCGAATACGTTTTGACGTTTGTAATACCGTTTATGCAAATTAATACTGACCTATAAAGCTTTCTAAGCCTAGATTTTTTGGTTCGTTTTTTCATCAATGGAGAAGATTAATAAAGCCCCTATTTAAATAAATCAGTATTTCATGAGTTAGAAATACTCAATAGACATTTAAGCAGGACGGGCTATAATGATGTATCGTAAAATCTGAAGTGCATGAGCGTAAAATTTTAGACTGTCTGAGCTTAGGTATTTAGATCTTTAAAAATCAGTTGAGCGAGTTTCTAAAATTTAGCGAGGAAATGATAGATTTAGATAAAGCTTTTTAAGCCTAGATTTTTTTGGTTCGTTTTTTCATCAATGGAGAAGATTAATAAAGCCCCTATTTAAATAAATCAGTATATCAAAAGTTAGAAATTATACTCAACAGACATTTAAGCAGTTAACACTGGCCTATAAAGATTTATCGTAAAATCTGAAATACATGAGCGTAAAATTTTAGACTGTTCGAGTTTACGTATTCAGATCTTTAAAGATCAGTTGAGCGAGTTTCTAAAATTTAGCGAGGAAATGATAGATTTAGATAAAGCTTTTTAAGCCTAGATTTTTTTGGTTCGTTTTTTCATCAATGGAGAAGATGAACAAAGTCCCTATTTAAATAAATCAGTATTTCAAGAGTTAGAAACTATATTCAACAGGCATTTAAGCAGTTAACTCGGGCCTATAAAGATGTATCGTAAAATCTGAAATGCGTGAGCCTAAAATTTTAGACTGTTTGAGTTTACGTATTTAGATCTTTAAAGATCAGTTGAGCGAGTTTCTAAAATTTAGCGAGGAAATGATAGATTTAGATAAAGCTTTTTAAGCCTAGATTTTTTTGGTTCGTTTTTTCATCAATGGAAAAAATGAACAAAGCCCCATTTAATGAGGTTTTTTTAATTCAAGTTCAAGATTTTTTGATTTTAAACTACATCACCAAATCATTAAACAACTGTTCTAAAGTATCTTCTAGATTTTCACTAAAACCCGGATGTGTTTTTGAGGTTTGTATCACCGAACTTCTGGTAGCGGTAAGCCATCTAAAACGTTCTGAAGCTTCAAGCTGCGCGATAGGACCGCCAGACTTCTCCCCACAGCTAATTGCTTTAAAAGCGCTGAGGTTTTTTTGTACCTGCTCAACATCAAGGTCCGGGCAAAACGCAGCTAGTTTTTGAGAATCCAGCATGTATTTCATATTTACAAACCGCGGACTTTTGCAATACAGGATTACGCCTACATTTACAAACTCTTCACGCTCTACCTGAGGTACAATGCGTATAACCGCGTACTCATATAAGTGCTTTCCGTGCATCTTGAGCAGTTTTAGTGAATACTTCGGCTTGTGCTAATCGTGCGGTTAAGAACTGAAAATAGATCGCACGAATTTCTTCGGCTGTCTGCTCATAACCTTCCCACTCGAGCCATTCTTGCGGGATAAGGTTTACGATATTTTGTAAAACCTGCGGTGTAAGTAGGCCTTTTAATTTTTGATTTGCAATATCCAGTTCGCCTGCCTGCGGAAGCAGTACGTGATCTTTAACCAGTGCAAATGGGGTTTGTGCTCCTTTCTCCCAATTCGTAAAACTGTGGTGGAAGTACAGCGATGCACCGTGATCGATTAACCACAATTCGCGGTGCCACATCAGCATATTTGTATTGCGGAAGGTGCGGTCGATGTTTGTCATAAATGCATCAAACCAAACAATTTCTGAAGCCAGTTGCGCATTAATAGTTGTTACAACGGGATCAAAGTTTATGGCACCTGATAAAAAGTGCAATCCTATATTCAGTCCCTGGCTGCCTTTAAGTAAATCCTGAATTTCCTCATCTGCTTCGGTGCGGCCAAAGGCTTCATCAAGATGTGCAAAAACCACTTCCGGAACTTTAAAACCCAGTACGCGACCTATCTCACAACCTATAAGTTCTGCGATAAGCATTTTTACCCCGTGCCCGGCGCCTTTAAATTTTACAACATACTTAAAACCGTCATCGGCATCTGCGACCGCTGGCAGCGAACCGCCTTCCCGCAAAGGAGTAATGTACCGCGTAACATTGACGTGGCGAATTTCTGGAGTAGGAATCATCTGTTATTTATGAAGGAGCAAAAATAAACTTTTAGCAACGTATAGAAACCAATAAAAAAGAATGATGTTTAGTACTTCATATACGTATGCGAGAGGTAGTGGTGTGTTAGAGAACAGCATTTAAAAGTCAATCGTATTAGATATTAGAAAATATACCTACTTATGAAACATCTATTTACATTCTTGTTACTTACCATTTCCTTGAGTGGTTTTTCACAAAACCAATCTGAAATGAATATAACGGCCTATGAGTCGTTACAAAAGGTTGATGACGAACTCAATAAAGTTTATCAAGATATTTTAAAAGAATATAAGCACGACACGCTCTTCATTAAAAACTTAAGAACTGCTCAGAAACTCTGGATACAATTTAGAGATGCAGAACTTGAAATGAAGTATCCCGCGTATGCAGGCAATCACTACGGAAGTATACAGCCTGTATGTAGCGCAAGTTATTTAGAAGCTTTAACCCAGGAACGAGTTGATAAATTAAAAATCTGGCTTCAAGGCATTGAAGAAGGTGATGCCTGCACCGGATCTGTAAAAACAAAATAGCGGATTTATCCCCTTTTTTAGTTTTAAATGAGGTGATTACGGAAAACTGTAGTTTTTAGTTGTGGAGATGTGGTAGATTTAGTTTCTTATAAAAGTATTATGGATAGATATAAAAATTTGGGAGGAAATTCAAATGTGTCAGAATATGAAATAGGAGCCGATCATATTATTGTGAAGTTCTTAGGAACCATTAGTACATATAGATATAGCTACTCAAAAGCTGGTCAAAATCAAGTGGAATCTATGAAAAAATTAGCACAAGCCGGAAGAGGTCTTAATAGTTATATAAACAGATACGTTAAGTTTAAGTATGATAGATAATAATGTCTTTATAAAATATAATCTTTCAAATAATTTATAATGGGCTATTGAATCTAACGATAATGTGGAATAATGGATGGCTAAAGAGATTTACGGCGGTAAAAAATTTATTTGTTTACCAAAGAATCTGAATCAATTGCATTATGGATTGTAAATCAAACATCCTTAAAAAAAAGTTAATTAAAGAAAATTCTATATCACCAATTAATATTGAGATTGAAAATGGAAAAGGTCGTTTTCCAAATATTGAAAAGATAAGAGCGACATATGCCGCTTTAAAATGTGAAATTGTTTGGACAGAATATATTTGCTCTAAAAAAGGTAAAGAATTATTTCTTTCTTTTAGTTCATTTGATTGGAACAGTTCTAAGAAATCATATCAACTGCAAATGAAATAATGCAAGAAGAAATAAATGCACATTCAAAACCCCAGTAAGAGATATAGCTAATGAATCTGCAAAAGAGGCTGAAATTGTAATTAATAAGAAGTTTGAAGAAACCCTAAAAATTTCTGAAAATAGCGGAGCACAATAAAAACTAATATTTTAAAAGTCATAATAAATGAAACTACATACTCTAAAGATTTCAGGTTTTAAAAGGTTAAAAAAAGTAGAAGTAACATTCGGCGATGCAACTTTTCTTATTGGGCAAAATAATTGTGGTAAAAGTTCTGTACTGAAAGCTGTAGAAGTGTTGTTGTCAGCAAAAAAACAATTGAGCACATATGATTTTCATTCAATTCTTGATGAAGAAACAAATGAAGTAAAGGTTGATATTTCCACAATAGTATTAGAAGCAGAATTTAGAAATTTACCTAAAGACTCTAAGGAATGGAGAGGTTTTAAAGGGAGAATTTTTGATTATCCTGTAAGTGATGGTAATAAAGAAACTGGGCTTGCAGTAACTTATAGAAAAACTTATGAGTTAGGAAAAGACGTAATAGTTGAGTTCAGATCAAAAATACGAAATATAAAGGAAGGGTATTTATATCTTAAAAAACCTCAAGATTATATAGATGCTGGTATAAGTGAAGAATTAATTGCAAGTCTTTTTACTGATTTAACAAAAAATATTACTAGCAAGCAAAAAGAAAAACTTGAAGAGATAGATGAAATTTGGGATGTATCAGATGAGGAAATTTGGTTTCAAAATCCGGGAGGAATCCCTGGGAATGTATTAAAAATGCTTCCCCGCTTTTTGCTAATTCCAGTTGATGTTGCAATTAATGAAATTCAAGGTTCAGGAAGTGGAGTTTTAAGTAAGACTTTAAATGAGTTGTTTGAAACCGTTCGTGAAAATTCTGATAATTTTAGAAATGCGCAGGAACATTTAAATAAATTGGCTAAAGAATTAGATCCAGATGATGAAGACTCCGAGTTTGGAAAAATGATGATAGATTTGAATACTGTTCTATCTAGTGTGTTTCCAGACACAATGTTACACGCTAATACTAGTTTAAGTGATCCTACTAGTTTAAAGCCTTCATTTAATGTAGAAATGTCTAGTAATATTAGAACATCAGTTGATAATCAAGGTACTGGAATGGTTAGGGCTGCTGTTTTTGGAATGTTGAGATATCGGCAAATGTGGTTATCCAAAATTGAAGATGATCATAGCAGATCTTTGATTATTTGCTTTGAAGAGCCTGAAACTTATTTACACCCAAGTGCTGCTAATCAAATGAGAGATGCTATTTATGAGTTAAGTTCAGAAACTTCTCAAATAATAGCATCAACACATTCTCCATATTTGATTGATATTTCAAGAAAACCTAGGCAAGTCTTAAACAGGTTACAACATTGTGGCAACCACGTTGAATGTAATGCATTTAGTGTAAGTGATAAGTTTAAAGAACTTCAAGTTAACGACCAGCAATATGTAAAAATGCTTCTTAAAATAGATAATTATGTTTCTAGGATCTTTTTCACTAAAAATGTTGTTATTATAGAAGGAGATACGGAAGATATTCTCATAAAAGAGACATTAAAAAGATTAGAAAAGAAAAAATATTTAAAATTACTAGCAGATTTTGAAATTGTAAAAGCAAGAGGTAAAGCGACAATTATAAGTCTGGTTAAATATTTAAAATCAATGGATATTAACCCAATCGTAGTTCATGATAATGATTTAGGAAATCCATCTGCGGAAAAATATAATATTCCAATTAAACAAGCTGTTGATAATGATAAATTAATCATAAAGATGAATAATTGTGTTGAGGATGAGATCGGATATGTTGCTACATATGAGAAACCATTTAAAGCATTTGTGGAAACTCAAAATTGGGGAAATAGTTGGCAAGATGTTCCAGAAAATTGGAAAATTAAAATGAAAGAGATTTTTGGAGATTATATATAAATGTTTTGATAATATTGTTTGAGTCAGCATCTCGACTCCGCTCGATGTGACATCCAAATCTACAACATCAAATTTTCACCTCTAAATTTTCACCTTTAACTCATTACCCGCTTCCGCAGTTCCCGTTTATTAAAATAACGTAGCGAGAAATAGAGCACTGCTGCCAGTGGTACCGCGATCATTAAATAGCGCAGCGACATATCGAATGTCGTGTTTATTTCGCCAGAGGCCGAGATGGCAAAACTTCCTATAGAAGTGATGATGTAAAGTAAACCACCCATTAGTCCGCCTGCAATACCAGCGTTTCCCGGGAAGAAAATCATATTTTGGGTAAAGTAATTGGTAAACAAAAAGCCCGAGCAGATGTGAATAAAAAAGGCAAAACCAATGAGCAGCACCAGATTATCTACAAAGCCGGCGAGCGTGATAAACACGCCAATAATTACCAACTGTATTAGGGAAACTAAGCGTATTTTTTTTGCAAAAGCTACCGGTGTAAATTTCTTACTTAGAATACCACCTATCATCCAGGAGAGTCCCAGAACCAGTGTGCAGTACCCAATAATTACCGGACTGTAATTAAAATGGTGTTCTACTACAAATGGCCCTGCGATGTTAAATACCATTACGACCGAGTAGGCAAATCCCAAGACTAATATTCCTAAAATAAACCCCGGATTTTTGAGCATTGCCATATACAATAGCGAGGTTTTCTTGAGGTTGAATTTTTTATAATTGCGTATGGTTTCCCCGCCAAAAGCGAGTTCGGCTCCAAAGAGAATCGCTGCATAGATCGCCAGGAAGTAAAAATTAGACTGCCAGCCAAACTGCTCTTCAAGAAAACCACCCAGAAACGGAGCGATAATGGGGCCACACGACCAGACAATAGTAAAGAAGCTCAGGTAATGTTTTCGCTCTTTATCATCGTATAGATCTACAAAATAAGCACGTTTTGCCACCACAATAAACGCAGTCGCAATCCCTTGTACAATACGTAACAAGCTAATAACTGCGACTTCGTGGGTGAAGGTAACCGCAAGGCTGCTCAAGAATAAAATAACAAGCGAAATCATTACGGGTTTACGTCGCCCAATACTGTCTGCCACAGGACCTACAAAAAGCTGAGCAAAACCATAACTTAGAAAAAAGCAGGTAAGCGTAAACTGGATGCTTTGTTCAGAAACATTAAGGTTACGTGCCATAGACGGAAACGATGGCAAATAGATATCGGTCATAAATCCCGATAAGGGAATAGAAAGAAAGGTGATAATCGTAGCGATTTTCTTTCGGGATGCGGAGGCTTCGCGTAAGTGCATTGGGAATTTTTTAAAGTTCCACTCCTTTTAAAGGAGGGGATGTATGCGTTTTAATTCTTAAACAGAATTAAAATCAAAGCTCCCCTCCTAAGATAGAGGGGAGCTTTGTTGTGTATTGAATTAAAAATTAAAGTCTTAATGCTTTCCGTCTTTTATAAGATCTGGAAATTTTGCTTGAAAACGCTCTAATCTCGGGATCGATACATTTTGAATGTATGGATTCTCCGGGTGTTGTCTTTCGTAATTTTGGTGATACCCTTCGGCTTCCCAGAATTTATCAAAAGGCTTCACTTCAGCAGCAATTTTAGCATCTAGCTCTTTAGCTAATGCAGCTTTTTTCTCGTCTATAATTTTCTTTTCCGCATCGTTCTGATAAAAGATGATAGAGCGGTACTGCGAACCTTTATCTGGCCCCTGACCGTTTACCTGTGTAGGATTCTGGGAACCAAAATACACATCTACCAGTTGGCTAAAGCTTACCACACTCGGATCGTAAATTATCTTCACAGCCTCTGCGTGACCCGTTTTGCCGGTATTGCTCTCTTCGTAAGTTGGGTTTTTTGTATGCCCACCAGCATAACCAGAAATTGATTCTTTAACTCCCTTTACGCTTTCGTAAACCGCTTCTACACACCAGAAACACCCACTTGCAAAATAAGCAGTCGCTTCTTGTTGTGAAGTAGCTGTTTTAATCTCATCTTTCGGTATAAATTTTAAAGCAGCAGAATTAATGCAGTAACGTAAGCCAGTAGGTTCTGGACCATCGTCAAACACGTGACCTAAGTGTAAACCCGTTTCTTTCTCGATCACCTCATCGCGAGTCATTCCCAGACTATTGTCTTTTACCCAGATTACGGCATCTTCATTTATAGGTTTGGAGAAAGAAGGCCATCCGGTACCGGAGTCAAATTTAGTTTCAGAACTAAATAAAGGCTGTCCTGTAGCAACACTTACATAAATACCTTCCTCGTGATTGTTGTAGAATTCATTATCAAAAGGAGCTTCTGTTCCTTTCTTTACCATAATTTCATACTGCTCCTCGGTAAGTTGTGATTTCCACGCCTCGTCTGCTTTAGCAGCGGGAAACGATTCATTTAGCGCCATATCTGCACTTTCTGTCACATCATTTTTACCTTGTTTGCCTTCTCCGCACGAAGTAAATAATAAGCTCAATGCGATAGTCGCTGCAAGTAATGCTGAAAATAAAATTCTATTTTTCATACTCTTTTTTAATATAAACGATTTTTAGTCGTTTTGGGTTTTCTGTTTTGACGTAATGGCTAAAGTGAACTTTCTTAATGGGTTCCTAAAGTTTAGCAAATATCTTACTGAATATTTTTTAGTGCACGTTAAGCGGCTATTTTATTTCAGCGAATCCAGATAAGATCTAAAGTCTTGTGTGTCGTAATCTGCCATCCCCATATGAGTAAGCGCCAGATTGCCTTGCGCATCTATAAAAATCGTTGTGGGTAAGCTTCCGGTGTTGTACATCTCAGGAAGGTCATTTGCAACCCGATAAATGGGAAAGGTGTAGCCTTTTTTTGCTTTAAAATCACGTGCCTTTTGAAAGTCTGTATCAAAAGAAACGAGTACAAAATTTACATCTTTATTTTTATCTGCATAGAGATTGGCAATCCCGGGCATTTCTGCGATGCAGGGTGCGCACCAGGTGGCCCAGAAATTCATAAAAATAGGTTTACCACTAAATGTCTTTAAAGCTACAAGTTCGTCTTGCTCATTGTAAAACTGAACTTCAAAATCTGCTTTTGTGAGTTCGTTTTCTGAAGTGCCTGTAGTTTCCTGAGCACGCTCAATCTTCGGGTTAAAAATGCCAGTTTTAAGCAAACCACGCTGTACCAGTGCTGAAACCTGAGTATTAAGGCCGGTACTGTAGAAAATTACAATAGCACCTATAAACAAGGTGATTTTTATAATTCGTTTGTGTTGAATTTTCATAAATAGTAATAACTAAAAACGCAGCACAAGTTATGCGCTGCGTTTTGAAAATGCTCCTTAGGCAGCACTTATTTTTTGGAATAGAACGTATCTGGTTTTGCTTCTTTACTTAATGAGCTATTTTTAAAAGAAACCGTGTTGCGAGGTTCGGTTAATAGATCATCTTCTACTACGTACCAGGAAATTGATTGAGGTAAGAGTATATCCTCAATATTTGTCCAATTATCATACGCGATATAATTTATCGCATCAGACTTTTCTTCTGCGCCAAAAGTTGCTGTATAGCCTAACCAGCGCATTTTATAAGTTTCTGAATCATAGTATAAGAAATACTCATCGTTTGAAGACGTACCCACATTAGCTTCAAAACTAATTTTAAATCCAGGGTATGCTACATCTTTAACTACAAGGTCATTTGTAGGCTCATAAATAATTCCTTCATCGGCAAGTACAAACGGCATTGCATAGAAATAAAACATAAGATTGTGGTAGAAGTTAGGATTGCCTTTATAAGTCTCTTCAGGATCGGTAAGCCAGGCTTGAGAACCGTCAAAACCCATTGAAGCAGCACCCATTTGAATATGATCTTTTCGGGTTTGCAAATCTATGGTGTGCGTCTCGTCTGTATTAGGTGATTTATCAATCGTAAACTGAAGCGTTTTATAGGATTTCCAGTTATCTAGCCCACCGTGAGCTTCTAGTATTTTCTCAAAAGCCACAGGATAACTTCTTGGTTCTTCTGCTGGAACTTCGATTTCTGTAGTTGTTTCAGGTTGTGTATTGTTTTCTTTTTTTGAATTACAAGCCAGTGTAATGCTAAGAATAAAAAGGAGTAGAGCGTATTTCATTGTATTTAGGTTGATTAGCGTGTTTAGTCTTCGGTTCTAAAAAGGGCTTACAACGACCACTTATTTTAATTTGAATTTAATTCTGTAAACTGACAAAAGTCATAAAATAGGACGCAGACTACCGGTAATTTTACCCTGTAAATTACTAATAATTAAAATGATCTGGTATGAACGTGTTCTCAAAATTCCATTCTGATTTTACTGATAATGTGCTTGGCTACTCTGCACTAGGTATCATTCTAAGCACCTGTTTAGGTTCTGCAGCAGTCTTTAGTGTGCTTCATTTTGGGCACGGAATGACTCAAATGCTAATTATCATGCTCACGGTAATTTTGTGCAGCACGCATAATGCAGCTATCTTAACTGTACAAAAGCCCGAGCTAATTTTTAAGTTACTAGGCGCAAGTATTGTATCGAGTATATTAATAATCGCAGGCAGCTTACTGATGTAACTATTTTATAGACTATTTATTAACCAACCTCAGAATCTTAGCTTTACTATTCTGAGGTTTTCTTTTTTTACTGAAAGCATACGTGAAGCATCAACCGGCATAAATGATTGAGTTGTTTTGCCTAATTTTGATGGTATGACAGATCATTCAGAATCCAGATGTGAAAATTGCATAATCCGAGAATTGAATGCACTCAAAACTTTAAAAAAAGAAGAGCTTAAACAAATTTCTGATAGTAAGATTAGCCGCACTATAAAGAAGGGAGAAGCTATTTTTAGAGAAGGCGAGCAACTTAATGGGGTCTTTTGTGTACGCAACGGAGTTTCTAAGCTTTCAAAAATTAGTGAAAACGGTAAAGATCAAATTGTCAAAATAGCTACAAAAGGAGAAGTAATGGGGCAGCGTTCCCTTATAGCAGAAGAGGCGACAAACCTAAGCGCCGTAGCTTTAAACGATATGGAAGTCTGTTACATACCTAAAAGTAACATAACTCAAACGCTTACCGACAACCCGGCTTTTGTAGCTGCGATCCTGAAGCATATGGCTCAGGAGCTTAAGCAAGCAGATGATCTAATCGTGAATATGGCGCAAAAATCGGTAAGTCAGCGTATAGCAGAAGTACTTCTGTATCTGGAGAAAAATTTTGGGTGTGACGAAGCCGGTTATTTTAATCTTGTTCTTTCTCGGGCAGACATTGCAGCGGTTGTAGGTACGGCTACAGAATTGTGTATACGTACACTTGCAAAAATGAAAAAGCAACAACTCATAGCGACCAAAGGAAAACGCATACGCATTCTCAATAAAGAGGGCTTAATGCAACTTCAAAACGGTGGCAACTTCTAAATTACCGTATAACTTCTTACGAATTCAATTCTATAAAATCTACCGTATCCCTTAGTGGCAAAGAGCTCCCGTGTATACTGATCAAATTGAATAAATAAAGTCTTTATTTTTATTTGTACTTAATCTAAATAATAATAAGTTTGCAACTCAATAACTATTGATGAAGCAAAAATTACTTTTTTTATTACTTGTTTTTCCACTTTTGGCGTCTGCACAATATGACATAAGTGGTGTAGTAAAAGATGCAAATGGATATTTGGTTGCAAATACTACGGTTCAACTTAATCACGCAAAATATGGTCAGCGTGCAGTTACAAACGCAGCCGGGATTTATGTTTTGAAGAACATTGCTTCAGGAACCTATACATTAGAAGTTTCTTCAGGAGATTTTATAGGCTTTGAACAGGTGACGGTAAAAAATGCTCCTTTACGTCATGACATTCAGCTTAAAAATGACAAAGATTATGAGCTTGACGAAGTTGCTATTAAAGGTGAATCGTTAAAAACCAAAATCGAAAAAAAAGGTTTTGCAGTTAACATCATCAATACCGAAGAAGCCAGCCAGCGTAACATACAAACTAACGAGTTACTCAATACCACAGTAGGTGTAAAGATTCGTCAAAATGGAGGATTAGGTTCTAATGTAGAATATTCTCTAAACGGACTTTCAGGAAGTGCGGTGCGTATTTTTATTGACGGGATTCCTATTTCGACTTTTGGTTCATCTTTCAATCTCAACAGCATACCACCCTCGTTAATTGAGCAGATCGAAGTGTACAAAGGAGTTGTGCCCGGTTATCTTGCAGATGATGCCTTAGGAGGAGCTATAAATATTGTTCTAGATAAAACTGCCAACACACATTTGAATGCTTCCGTTTCTTATGGATCGTTTAATACCTTTCAAGCAAGTGTAAACGGGTTGTACCGATTTGAAGATTCGGGCTTTACCGTTAAAGCTTCTGGTTTTCATAATTATTCAGATAACGATTATAAAGTTTCTGGTAGAAGTGTCGTAGTTACAGGCTTGGGCGGTGTACAAACACCTATCACAGCACGTAGATTTAATGATGCATACCGCTCAACCGGAGGGATGGTGCAATTAGGATTTACCAATGTAAACTGGGCAGATCAATTTTTTGTAGGCTTTACCGGTTCTGACGATTATAAAGAAGTACAGCACGGTGCATTTATGACGATAAGACCGTATAAAGGGCGTTTTCTAGAATCTGACGCTGCGCTGGCAAATCTTACATACCAAAAGCGCAATCTATTTGTAGAAGGTTTAGACCTTAATATCAATGGATACTACGGAAAACGCAACCGACAGGTAAATGATACCGTAGCTGCAGCATATAGCTGGACGGGCGAGCGGGCAACAGACTTTAGAGGTGACGAGTATGAATACTTGTGGGGATCACAGCAAGAGGGCGGTCCTACGCTGGCTAGAATTAAGCGTGATGTAGCTTCTATACGTACGGGATTGTCGTATTCCGTTAATGACAATCATCGGTTTTTACTTAACCACGTGTATAGCGGTATTGATCGTGAAGATAGCGACGAATTGCGATCATTTTTAGAAAACACATTTATAGGAACGAGAGATTTACATAAAAATATATTCTCGTTGACCTATGAGGTTAATGCTTTTGATGATAAGCTAGAAGCCAGCTTATTTGGCAAGCACTATCAGCAAAAATCGGTGAGTGTTGATCCTGCGATAACGACTGATGCAAACGGCGATAATCAAGTTATAGATGAGGTTGTAAGTAGTAACAAATCGTATGAGGGTTATGGGTTTGCACTTTCTTATGCTATTCTGCCTGAGCTAACCTTGCTTACCTCTGCAGAAAAGGCAATACGCCTACCTAATGAGACTGAAATTTTTGGTAACGACGGAGATAATGTGGTCGCAAACTCAAGTATAAAACCCGAGCAAAGTAACAACTACAATCTTGGTTTTAGATTTGGTTCGTTTAACATAAAGAAGCATCAGTTTACGGTTTCTACAAACTTATTTACCCGAAATATAAAAGACCGAATAGGACTTCCTATTGAAAATTCATCTAACATAGATGACGAACTAATTGTCTATGTTAATCAGGGAAGTGGAACTTCAAAAGGTATTGATGCCCAATTGAATTATAGCTACAATACTAACTTCGGGTTCAATTTTAATGTATCAAAATTTGATTTAAAAATTGAAAACCGCGGAGCTGAAGTTGATGTTCCCAATACGCCTTTTCTTACGATGAATGGTAGTCTTAGATATTCATTTAAAGATTTTATTCAGAAAGACGCTCGTTTAAATCTGTTTTACACCGTGTATTATACAGACGAGTTTTCTTACCTCGTACCCCAAGGATCAAATACAGTAGGAGACGAATTTTTTAAAGTGCCGGAGCAATTACAGCAAGATTTTGGATTGAGCTACAGCTTTCCTAAAAATAACCTGGTAATGAGTTTTGATGTTAAAAACATATTTGACAAGCCGGTGTTTGATAATCTTTCGGTACAAAAACCAGGAAGAGCTTTCTACTTAAAACTAAACTATACAATCAATAAATTTTAATTACTAAAATAGAACTATAATGAAGCGCAATTTTTTTAATATCAAATATGTCGCGGCAGGAGTACTGCTAGCAGGTCTAATGGCATCTTGTAGTACCGATGATACAAACGAAGATACAGATCCAGGTACAGACCCGGTAACCGAATCAAGATTTATCACCATTGCAGCTGCACGAATGGGAACTGACCCGGGAGATGGAAATGGCGGTACATCTATCTACTCAATTACCAGTGAGCAGGCAAAAGACCCTAATTTTTCTGTAGATCCTTTTAACAATGGCTTTACAGTACCTTCTAACAGAACGGCACGTTTACAGTCTTCTGAGGATGGAAATACTATATTTAATATTAGTTATGCAGGGGATACCGGTGGTAACTATTCAAAATTTGCAGTAGAAGGTGGTCAGGATTTTGTAAAAGTAGGGTCTGATATAAGCATCGAACCTTATGTAGGATCTGCACCTCGATGGATTAAGCTTTTTGATGGAGATCAGACAGGAGCTGCTGTGTATGTAAATACTGAAAATATATTTGACGACAATGGTACGGAAGATATTGATACAGATGATTTTTATGTGCGTACTGAAGCTACAATGGGTATCGTAACCTTAGATTTAGAAAACTCATTAATAAAGAATTTTGAAGAATCTATCGTTCGATTAACTGCTGAAGAAGAAGCACAAGGATATTATATCTCTAGAATAGATATGCCAACTTTAAACGCTTCAGGAGACAAATTATATATAGGAGCACGTTTGAGTAAAGTAAATCCTGATACGGCAGAAAGTGATTCTGACTATGAGATTTTAGGATCTAAAACTATCGTGTTAGATTACCCATCTTTAACAAACCCTACAGTTATCACTTCTAATGTAGGAATAGGTAATACAAACGGTTACAGAAGTATAAACTCTTTTCTTTATGAAGGAAGTGTTTACCAGGCAAATCAAGGAGACCCACAAGGTTCTCATATCTTAAAAATTAATGCAGACAATACGTATGATGACTCTTATGTATTTAATTTTGACGATGCATTAGGAGTTGACGATGCTTATATATTAGCGTGGAGACCAGCTTCAAACGGAAAAGCTGTAGTTGCATATCGTCACGCAGGTTCTGCAGAAGGTGTTGCAGGAGCTCAAGGATTTTTTGCACTAGTTGATCTAGAGACAAGAACAGCTCAAAAAATTGATGCAATCCCATACGATCCTGATTTTTACTTATTCCAGTACCAAGGATTTGTAGTTGATGGTAATGATATCTATGTTACTCAAGCTCCAGTAGGTAAAAATGGAAATATTTATGTTATAGATACTGAAACCGGTGCAGTTACAAAAGGAGCTGAATTGGTGAATACTACAGGAAGTCACTTTATAGGTGTATTCTAGTACCCAAGCATTAGAACAACTAAAAAACCTCGTAGCAATACGAGGTTTTTTAGGTCTTACTGAATGTTGAGATTAGTAAGTCATAAAAAAAATGCCCGCTTTAGCGGGCATTTTTAGTTATCAAAATATTGAAAACCTTATTTGATTTCAGTAATAAAATCTTCTTTAGGAGTACGCACTTTTTTCATATTTACGAGCCAGTCGTTATCGGCATCGCGATAGCCTAAAGTAAGAAGAAGTGTGCTTTTGTAACCGCTATTCTCAAGATTTAAGAGTTCATCAACTTTAGGAGGTAAAAAACCTTCTATAGGAGTAGCATCTACTTTTTGTTCAGCAGCTGCAGCAATAGCCATTGCAAAAGAAATATAACTCTGCTTAGCAGCGTGATCTGCCTGCCATTCTTTCCCTAAAGGCTCATATAAACCTAAGATGTTATTTTTATAGTCATCCATAGTAGAGTGTGGAAGACCGCGCTCGTCCATTGTATAATTAAAAACCTCAGAAACACGCTCGTCTGAGTATCCATCCCAGGCTGCAAAAACGAGCAAATGAGAACAATCTATAACCTGGCTTTGACCCCAGGCAACATCTTTAATCTTCGCCAGTAATTCTCGGTTAGATATAACAAACACCTTGTAAGGCTGTAATCCTGAAGATGAAGGAGCAAGTCGTGCAGCTTCTAATATATAGTCTAATTTCTCCTGCGGTATCTGTTCGCCATTCATTTTCTTAGCAGCGTATCGCCATTGAAGGTCTTCTAATAAACTCATTTTTCAGTTTTTTAATTTTTTGTAAAATTAGTGAAGGTAAGTGACATAGAATGATTCATCACAGAAAGTGTGCTGTTAATAATTGCCAATTAAATGGTTGAAGGGAATTTATAATAACACATTAATTAGGATAGTTTTTCTAAAAGCCACATTCTACTACAGATCTATTGAATTAAAAATCAAATAATTTAAGCTTTTTATTTGTTGAACGTTTGATTACTTCGAGTGGTTCATCTGAAGAAATGTAATCAAAGTTTTGAGACAACAACCAGTCTATTACCAGTGTGTCATTTACAGTACCTGAGTTGGTTGCAATACCTTTCTCTTGGGCAGCCGCTACCAATTCCGGATTTTTTTGCCAGTATGGAAATCTATAATTTGCTCCATTAATTCCATCCCGGTGTAAATCTTCTAGCGTTTTATTGTTGTTGAGGTATTGGGTGTCGATAAACGAATCTTTTTGTACTAGAGATTTTAAGATGGTGTAATCGAAACTTATAAAAGTAACCATATGTTGTGCGCCTAGATCTGTAAAGGTTCTATACACCTTATCCGCGATGTATAAACCACGTTCTTGACCTTGAGAAGAAGATTTAATCTCACAGAAAAAACGAGTTGTAGTATTGTTACGCATCCCAGCTATTATAAATTCCCTTAGCGTAGGTAACTTTTCGCCGTTAGGCAAGTTGACTTTTATTAGATCTGTATACAGTGTTTTTTCAATAGGCATTGTATGGTAACTGGGTCCATGGGTAATGACTAGTGAGTCATCTGCTGTCATATTTACATCAAACTCAGACCCTGCACATTTAAGTCGTATGGCTTCTCGAAATGCAGCTATAGAATTACCTGGTAATCCTTTAGCTTTCCAAGCGCCTCGATGTGCTACAGCAAGTGTTTCTTTATTGACTTTTTTTAATGAAGTTTTTGAAGCGCAGCTAGTTATAATTAGTGAAGCAATAACACAACTAAATAAAAACACGCATTTAAAAAAAATTGCTTTTAGGAATAGTAAATTTTTCATAGCAATGCGTGCTTATTTGTCCAGTTCAAATACGATTTCGGGCTCGTTTGTAGTGATGTAATCAAAGTCGTTTTCTATCAGCCATTTAATATCTTCAGCTTTATTTACTGTCCAGGCATTAAGGCGTATATTTTTTGCTTTGGCGGAAGTAATCCATTGTGGATTTTTTCTAAAAACATCCATATAATAATCCATCCCATCGATGCCATCTGCTGCAAGAGTTTCCGGGGGTTTTGACCCATCTAGGTATTGTACTTTTGCATCTGGCTTTAATTTTTTAATCGTTTTTAGAATATCATAACTAAAGCTGATGTAGTAACCTATGTAGTTTTCTGCTTCCAGCTCTGTTACCAGTTCTATAACCTTCTGAGCCAGGAGTTCATTTTTACCCTCAATCTTAGAGGGTTTTATTTCGCAAATTAAAGCTGTAGAATCATTTTGATTCATCCCTGCTTTAATATACTCTTTGAGAAGGGGCAGTTTTTCGCCATTATCTAGCTTTTGTTCTGCAAGTGTTGCATAGGTGTTTTCCTCAATATTAAGACCCGCATAGGTATTATCATGAGTTACAATAAGCATGCTATCTACCGTCATACGCACATCAAATTCTGAACCCGTACAGTTTATTGCAATTGCCTGTTTAAGAGCAGCAATTGAATTTTCGGGCAGGTTTTGCATTTTCCAGGCACCCCGGTGTGCAATAACCTTATTATTTGCAAAAACCGGTTTTTTTTCAGGTTGAGATTGCTGACACCCTATGGTAATAATACTAAACAGGCAGATGAAGAATTTATGCATAAATAGTGTTTTAAAAGGTTTGTAAGCCAGAACTTACAAACCTTAATTTTAGTTTTTTGATTTCTAGTTATAGCCTTCGTTTTGTGGGTAATTAGGGCCTAATAAGTCCAAATCTATCTGAGCAATAGGAAAGTTTATATAATGATCCATCCAGTTAACACGTGGATCTTTTGAACCTCCAAAATTTGCCGGGAAGTACTTACCGTCACCCGCATAAGTACGCATCTGGCGATTAATAACACTTTGTCCCATACGCTTAAGTGTAAAAAAGCGCTGTCCTTCAAAAGCCAGTTCACGAGCACGCTCATCTAAAATTGCCTGCTCATCAACACTTGCAAGTGGTGCAGCGTTGGCACGCGTTCTAACTGCATTAATATATGGTAATGGGTCACCTGTAGAGCGCATTATAGCTTCTGCTGCTATAAGGTAGGTTTCTGCAAGACGGTAAACTAAGATATTACTGCGTTGTAAATACGACTCTGGATTGTCGTCATCCTGAGCATATTTTATACAAGATGGGTGTAATCTTTGGTAGTAACGCGCATAGTCGTTTCCGTCTGGATCTGTATCTGTGATAGGACTGTATATGTCTATTTTTTCTCCAATATTATCTCCCGAAGTATAAAAATATTCCAATCTAAAATAAGTATCATCATTACGGGTATCATTAGGATCTTCATCAAGTAAATCTAAAAGGTATAGGTTAGGCAAGATGCGCGAAAAGCCTCTACCACCTTGTTCTACATTAGCTTCAATACCCGGTATTTGAAAATACTGAGTCACAAAGTTTGCATTAATCATCGTATTATCACCACCCCCTAAAACATCATCTTGCGATTGTACTACAAACAAAGACTCTGAGTGGTTACGATCACCAGCAAAAACCTCTGCAGTACTTCCCACAAGGCTGTGTGGTCCTTCTTCTATAAGACTTACAGCTTGATTTTTAGCTTCAGTCCAGTCGCCTTGCCACATAGCAACTTTAGCTTTAACGTGTTTTGCAGTTCCTTTTGTTACACGACCAAAAGTATCTGTCCAATCAAGATTATCAATAGCAAAGCTCAAATCACTGTTTAACAAAGCAAATACTTCTTCGTCTGTAGATTTTGCATCAATTACATCAAAAGCATTGTCAACAGTTGTAGATTCGGTCGTTACATAAATATTATTGTACATGCGGTATAAATAGAAATAAGCCTCTGCTCTAAAAAATTTAGCTTCTGCTATAATCTTATTGCGTACCTCTTCATCAATACCTTCAATAACCTCTGCAGCATTAATAATATCTGTAGCCTTGTTTGCAAGGTTATAGTAGTGCTTCCAAAACAGAGAAGAAGCAAAGTTGGCTCCTAAATCTACTGGAGAAACTGCACGCTCATACCGACCTATAAGTCCCAGATATCCCGATCTGTTAAAAGCCAAATCACTACGTGAGGGTATTAATACACCACCCATATAATCTTCTATCCCGTTATCATAACGGTCACGATTAATTTTATATAAACTCACAACACCAGATTTTAATCCTTCTTCGGTGGTGTAAATGTAGTTTGAGTCTATTACTGTGCTGGGTTGCTCTTCTAAGAACTCTTCACAGGAAACTGCAAAACCCAGAGTCATTATTAGCAACAAACAAACTTTAGTTCTGTTGTAAAAATCTTTAGTCGTCATAGTTCTTATTTTTAAAATTGAGCTTTTAAGCCAAATGTAAAACTGCGTGCATCAGGATAGCCGGTATCTGCATTAGAAAATGTATTTCTAATATTTACCTCAGGACTGTACCCGATATAATCGGTTTTTGTAAATACGTTTGTAGCGGTAAAGTAGAGTTTTATCATCTCGATATCCAGCTTAGACACAATAGCATCGGGTAATGTATACCCCAAACTAAGAGTTCTTAACCGTATGTATGAAGCATCTTTAATAGCAAGTGAATTAAGATATTGTGGTGCTGCATCATAATTGGGTCGCGGATAGCTTGTAGATGGATTTTCCGGAGTATAGTAATCTACTTTAACTCCGTTTAACTTACTTGATAATGTACCGCCATTATTGAAGTCTGATAAAAATGGATTCACTTTAGTAGCACCTTCTACCGCATAAAAATCTAATAATAAGTCAAAACCTTTATAAGATACGGTTGTAGATAATGAGCCAAACCAATCTGGATTGCTATCTGTAAATACACGATCTTCCGGAGTGATTTTACCATCTGGCTGTCCGGTTAAATTTCCGTTTTCGTCAACACCATTGGTGTCTTTTATACGAATATCTCCAGGAGCTAAATCTGCTTGAGGATTTGCAGATTCTGGGTTTGCTTGCGGAGCATTTTCAAAATCATCTCCTTCCTGAAAAATACCGTCAAATGCATACTGTCTAATAACACTTGTAGATTGTCCTACATAATAGCCATACGTGTCATCTTGTAAAATATTATCACCATTACCATCTGTATACAGCTCTTTTATTTCGTTTTTATTATTTGACCAGTTTGTAGAAACAGACCATTTAAAGTCTTGGGTATTGATAAGATTTGCAGTCAGGCTTAATTCTAAACCGCTGTTTAACAATTCTCCAGCATTAAAATAGGTAAACTGATAGCCTGTTATAGAAGGAACCCCTCTACGCAATAATAAATTTTTAGTGGTTGCCTCGTAGTAGTTTGCACTACCGTATAAAAACCTATTAAATAAAGAGAAGTCTAAACCAAAGTTAAGTGTACTTATGGTTTCAAAATCAAGATTTGTATTAGGTAAAACTACCGAAGGAGAATACCCAGAAAAGGTCGTCCCGTCAAAAATATAAGGTTGTCCGTCTGCGGTAAACAATGAGGTATATGGGCGGCTCAAAGCATTTGCAAGAGCACCATAACTAACACGTAATTTTAATTCTTGTATGGCAGTAACATCTTGTAAAAAATCTTCCTGATGCAATTTCCATGCAAAGGCACCTGCCGGGTTATACGTCCATTTATACCCATTTGCATTTACCGAAGAACCATCTGCGCGGTACGTAGCCGTAAACAGGTATTTATCAAATAAATTATAACGCGCTCTACCCATAAAAGAGGCTGTCCTAATAGTAGACTTATCACGCTCAACAGATACATTACCTATTGCATTTTGAATCCCGTCATAGCCCAAACTCTCATTAGTAAACCCTCTTCCCGTTGTGCGGGTCTGTGTGTATTTATTTTCATCAGCAGCCTGTACAAGCGTTAGATTAAAATTGTTGTTTTCGTTAATTTCTTTATCGTAGGTTAAAATGTTTTCTACAAAATAGGCTTCTCTTAGTTCATTTTGAAGACGAGCAATTCCACGATCGCTTTCACCACTTGAGTGTAATGAAGATAAGTAGCTGCCACGCTCTGTATTTCTTCTGGTAAACGACGTAGTAAGTTGGTATCTCAACTCTGGTGTAATTTGCCAAGAAGGGATCACATTTACGACAAAATCGTTTCCTTTCTCATCATCATCTGCCTCTCTTAAATTCCATAACGGGCTAGTTGCTGTACCTTCTTCTCCACTAGGAAAACGTACTATATCTCCATTGTCGTCATATGCATTGCCTAACGGCGAAATTGTTATGACATTTACATTTGCTGCCCGTTCTGTATCATCGTTAAGCAGGTTTAAATCAAAACGAACCGAAACTTTTTCGTTAACTTTTTGATCAACATTTAAGCGTAAATTTTTTCGCGTATAGCTAGATGTAGGGATAATACCTTCTTCTTTAAAGTAATTGAAACTTCCGTAAATCTTAGTAAACTCGGTACCGCCATTTATACCTATAAATTGACTATTGACCGTACCATTTCTTAATAATTCATCTTCCCAGTTTACAAACTCATTATTAGTTATAGACTGTAATTCGATTTCAGAAAATATAGTTTCATCATCAAGATATTCTCCCGAAGCATTATTGGTATGACGTGCTTCTCTACGTAGTTGAGCAAATTCTTGACCACTATAAACATCAAAATTGCGCTCTAGCTTGCGCACTGTAGTGTACCCATGATAGGATACCGAAACTTTATTAGTTTTACCACGCTTGGTAGTGATAAGAACCACCCCGTTTACCGCTCTAGATCCATAAATCGCTTGCGCAGATGCATCTTTTAAAAACTCTATAGATTCTATATCGTCGGGATTTATATCTTCTATTCCACCATTTCTTACCACCCCATCTACTACATAAATACCACTTACATTTCCTTCAATAGAGCCACGTCCTCTAAAAATAATTTCAGATGTACCTCCTGGTCGTAGAGAACCACCACCTACATTTACTTCAAGACCGGCTATTCTACCACGCAGCATTTCATTTACATCTGATGTAGGTGTTTGTGTTGCTTTGCTTAAATCTGTTTGGGCAACTGCACTAACAAGATCACTTTTTTTCTGAGTACCATACCCTACAACAATAACTTCGTCAAGTGCGTTATCATCTGGCTGAAGTGCTACATTAATAGCAGTATCTGTTATAGAGACATTTTGAGCTTTAAAGCCCAGGTAGGTTATCACAAGAGTTGTTGCTTCTGCATCAACCTTCAGGCTAAAGTTACCATCAAAGTCTGTAGTGGTTCCTGAGGAGGTTCCTTGTATAATTACATTTGCTCCCGGGAGTGGCATATTGCTAGAAGCATCTGTTACTGTTCCTGTAATTGTTTTTTGACTTTGTGCCAGCAAGGTTATAGAAGCAAGTAACATTAAGGAAAATAACCACCTCACTTTTTGAATGCGAGTAAAATTTGTCATAGTGTTTCGTTTTTTATTGCGTATACCCTAAAATTTTTACAACAGTTAAAATTATTTTGGGTTCAAACAAATCTAATGTGAAGGGATTGTGTAATCTTTAAAAAACACCACGATAAAAAACGAACATCGCAATTAAAAGCCAATTTATTACAAATTTAATAGGAATAAGCCTAAGTAGAATGCAGGTTTATAGACTAACATTAAATTTAGGTTAAGCGCTTAAAATGTAGCTATTTAAAGTGCCTGTAGTGGTGTTGTCTAGGTGAATTTATCTAATGTAGGGGTGTCAAAATTTTAATATATAATTAACTAGGCTATCATCGTGGTCAAGTTTAAGCCTTTTGCGTAATCTATACCGTTTTGTTTCTACACTTTTGGTAGATATGTTGAGTAAAGGAGCAATTTCTTTTGAGGTTAGATTTAAACGTAAGTAGGCACAAAAACGTAAATCATTGGGAGTAAGATCTGGATGTGCTTTTTTAATCTTATCTAGAAAATCTTTATCTGCATTATTAAAAGCTTGTTTAAAAAATTTCCAGTCTTTATTATTATTTAGGTGGCTGTCTATTAAATTTATTGCTCCTTTAGGATCTGCTTTATCCTTATCTTTTAATAATTCTTTCTTGATTTTATTTAGAACCTCATTCTTTTTTATAATACTCATCGTGGAGATAGCAAGCTCTCTGTTTTTATTATCAATATCTTGATTAAGCTTTTCGTTTTGAATCTGCATAATTTTTTGCTGATTTTCTAATTGCTCACGTTCTAATTTTTTACTGTAATACCTTCGGTAGGTCCTGTGTGTAATAACAACTATTATCAAAAGAGCTAATACATACAATACAATCATATAATCTGATAAATGCCAGGGACGCTCCACTGCAAATCTATAAGTAGGTGTATTTATTGATAATTTATTTCCGGTTTTTGCACGTACTAAAAATTCATAATCCCCAAAGGGTAGATTTTCAAAACTTACCTGGTTGTTATGAGTCCATTTACTCCATTTTGATTGAAATCCTTTGAGTTGGTATTGATATTTTACATCAATAAATTTTTTGTATTGTGGAACTGCATATTGAAACGTAAGGATTCCATGTCTAAAATTTAAAACACCTGTATCTTCCGGGGATAGAAGTTGCGTATGGCCTTCTAAATCTGAAGACTTTATAGAGTTTATAAAAAGTTTTTTTGAATGTAACTGATCTGCTTTTGAAAGATTAAATGTTAAGTAACCGCCAGAAATACCTAGTAGATAAATATCATCTGCAATCCTATCAATATTTTCATAACCCATTACCCCTTTTCTTAAATAAGAGGGTATAGGGTAGTGGGTAATTCTAGGTAAATTAGTGAGATTGTCTGTTGTAACTTGACTGATATTATCTTTAGAAAACAGCCACAATCGGTCTTTTTGATCACTTATAAGTTTGCCTGAGATATAACCATAGTCGGTGAAAATTGATGAAAGTAATGTGTCTTTTTTAAATATTTCATCATCATGGGAATAGGTGTAAATTCCTTTTTCTGTAGCATATACAATTGTATTTTGATGCGATGCTAAAGCAGAATTTTTACCCAAAGGGACATCGATTATCTTTTGCTCTTTTACAGAGGTTAAAGAATCATTTAATTTAAGATCAAAAACACCTTTATACTCATGGCTTACTAATAAATGACGCTTGTCTACAAATTCAAAATAGCGTGATGAGTTATCAAAACCTTTTATTTTATTATTGAGTTTCCAACCTTGATTATCTTTTTTAAGAAGGTAGAGCCCATTGTAATTACCCTGTAATAAATAATTTTCTTGATCTTGAATAGCTTTAAAACCCCAACTTCCTAATTGATGGGCTATAAATGAGGCTTTGTATTTGTCTATAAGCAATGTTCCCAAATGATGACCGCATAATAAATCTTCATCCTTATAATTATAAAAACTTAAAATTTGACCAGCAGTACCTGGTATAAATTTAAAAGTCTCAGAATTTGCTGCTAGCTCTTTGTAAAAAACACCTTGGTTCGTTCCCAGATATAAAATGTTTTTAAAAACTATAGAGGTATAAACGGTTCCCAGAACACCCTCAAAATCTGAGTATGAGCGTACAGGCGAATTAATATTTATGCTGTTTATACCATTATCAAGACCTGCCCATAAATTAGAATCTGCGTCTTCATAAAGAGATAGCACCGTATTATTACTCAGGCCATTTTTTTTATTTATTACATATAAAAACTTACCGTTTTTGTCAAAATGCAATAATCCTTTAGATATTGTACCTAGTACGATGCTGCGGTCTTCTAACTGTATAGCCGAAAAAATATTGATTCCCTCAATGTATTTTTCATCAAAAAAATTCCAGGTAGAAAGTGTACCATTATTATATTTAAAAAAACCAGAGTGTCGGGTTATTAAAAGCAATCCATCATCTTGAGAAGAAATATTTATGATACGATCTGCATTAAATTGTGAATCGGCAATTAATAATGATGGTTTGCCTCCTGTAATCGTATAAACACCCTCATTTGCAACGTGATAATAGATCATACCGTTGACAATAAACATCTTATAAATCAGGTTTTTACTAGGGATTTTTTTTATGCTGTTATTTTTTTCATTATAAAAATACAGTGCTCTATTTGACTGAAAAACAACCCATTCATTGTATTCTAAGATATTCCATACCTGTTCATCTTCAAGCATTGGTGCATTAAGCCTAGATACAAGAGAAGTATAATTTAATCTGCCTAAATTGTCTTTGAGCCAATACCCAAACTCAGCAAAACAACCTGTATATATTTTAGATTGAATTACATTTACAGACCGTATTATTGTATTGTTTGGAGAACTGTATTTTACCCATCGTTCTCCATCAAATTCCAGTAATCCTCCATTATTTGCAGCATAGATGAAGCCATCCTTGTTCTGAGAAATCATCCAGTTTTGATTGTCTGCAGAATAATCTTCAGTAGAATATTTTGTAATTGGAGGTAATTCCTGACATGTTAAATAAACCGGTATGAAAAAGAAGACTAGAAAGAGTAAGCGTTGCATTGTAGTATTTAATTCTTCAAATTAAACTAATTTCTGTAAAGATATAATTATCTATAGGGCTCTTTTTAGTAGTTTAGTTTCAAATTTTACCTATTGAATAAAGTAGTACTCCTATTTTTCTGCGGATTTCTTATCTCCTGCGGTAAAAATAATAAGCGCGATGACATAAAGCAGATGACACAAGATAATGCGTTAATCTATTTTGAAATCACTTAGGATAAAATGCGCTCTTTGACAGAGAGAAGAGCGGCTGCTGAAAATGGATTTGATTTTTCAAACTATAATTTTCAGATATAGCACTCTACAAAGTTCTTCGAGAATTAATGATAAATATGAGAAAACACAGTTCGGTTAAATTGCTAACCGTCAAATTCTCTAAAGATCGATAATGAAGATATTAATGTAGGAGCCTCACAAGAAGCATTAATTTTAAAAAATGGACTACGTAATATAGAAAAGCGTATAAAAGCTATTGGTGGAACTATTAATTTTGAATCAGAAATAGGAAAAGGTCTTAAAACCTTGATCCATATACCAAAATAAAAGTTCTGTATTATGTTCAAAAAAGTTCTGATTGCTGAAGACTTTCAAGGTGATAATAAAAGTATTGTTGATACGCTAAAAGAGAAATCAGGGATTCCGTTTTTGTATGAAGAATTATATTGTGATAAAGCCTACAATAGAATTAGTGTTGCTTTACAAGAAAATGATCCCTTTGAATTACTTGTAACTGATTTATCTTTTAAAGAAAGTCATCTGAAGCAAAAGCTTAATTCTGGGGAAGAGCTTATCGCTGCTGTACGTAAAATACAACCTGATATTAAGATTATTGTCAATTCTATGGAAGATAATCCGTCTAAAGTACAGGCGCTTTTCAACCAATTAAACATTAATGGTTATGTGTGCAAAGGCAGACAAAGTTTAAACGAACTGGTGATGGCGGTGCAGCATGCAAATGAGAATAAGACTTATACTTCTCCGCAAATTAATCTAAATACAAACTCTAATGTTTTTCAGCTTGAAGAGCTAGATCTTATAGTTTTAAAAAGCCTTGCCGATGGTTTTAGTAAACGAGAGATAAGAGAGCAGTTGATGAAGCAGAATATTAAGCCAAATTCTGAAAGTGCTATCGATAAACGCGTGAGTAAGTTGTTTGTAGAGTTTGGTGTTAAAAACTCTACCGAATTAGTGGCTAAACTTATTCGAAAAGGAATTATTTAGTTTTAAGGTATTAAACGGAAGAATTACATATTCTTAAATCTAAAACGTACAAATACGGGTAAATGATCAGAAAGAGTACGCGCATTTTCTAGGTTAGAACACGTCTTTACAAAATCGATAACACCAGAATTAACGCATTGAATGTCCTTAGAATAGAAGATGTTATCTATAACATAGTTGAGGTATTCAAATTCTTTACATTGCATTTTTAATGTTGTCTTTTGATTATGGAGTGCTGTTAAAAAGCCCCTTTTCTTTAATGGATTAAAAACCTCTTCTTGCGCATTCATATTAAAATCTCCGGCAAGAAAGACAGGTTCGTTTTGTGTATTTAGTACATACTCTGCGAGTGCTTTTATCTCTCGCGCAGGATTTTGATTATAGGGTCGTGAATGAAAATTGATAATTGTAAATGGCTTACCTGCATAAAAAAACTGAAGTAAAAAGGGCTCCCGATCTACTTCATCATCTAGCTGTTTAACAAGATTTCCTTTGTTTTTAATTTTGATTTGAGCTGTCTTCCAGATATAGGCATAACGCTCTGTTACATATTTGGGACTGTTAGTAGGATCGCTAATTACATAATCCCATTTTGCGCCTTTTCGGTTTAATACAGCTGTAAGTTTTGCGACTGCCTGAGCACCACCATAACCGGCAACAACTTCTTGTATAGCTACAATATCTACATCTCTTAAAATTTCTGCAATCTGGTTGAGTTCTTCATTGCTTTTAGTTTTACCAAAATCACGAATATTCCACGAGACTAGCGTAATATCATTTTGCTGTGCAGCAGCAAAAAGCGAGATAAAGAGGAAGTAGAGTACGAATAATTGTTTGATCAAAATAGCAGTTTTATTCTGGCGAAAATAGAGCATTTTCAAGATTTCACTACGTATTCTTAAATACACAAACGGGATGCAAGATATAGTCTGGATTTACTGATCCTGAATTTTTTTCCACTTTTCAAAATCAACTAAAGTTTCAGGATTTGTAGGCGGATAAAGACCACGAATGTTAGCACCTTGTATTACTCTTTCCATAACAAAATCTTCAAATAGTGTCATTTCAGCACAGGTTTCCGCAATTTCCTCAATAAGATGCTGAGGAATAACGATTACTCCGTCTGCATCACCTACGAGTAAGTCTCCCGGAAACACAGCAACATCTCCACAACTTATCGGTTCGTTGATTCCTATCGCCTGGTGCAAAGTGAGATTTGTAGGAGCCGATGGTCTACTATGATAAGAAGGAAAATCAAGAGCAGCAATTTCTGAACTGTCTCTAAACCCGCCATCGGTTACGATGCCAGAACATCCTCTTTTAAATAGTCTGGTAATTAAGATTGAGCCTGCAGATGCTGCCCGTGCATCTTTACGACTGTCGATCACCAGAACAGAATGCTCGGGACATGTTTCTACAGCTAACCGTTGTGGGTGATCAGGATCTTTAAAAACTTCTAAACCATTGAGATCTTCACGAGCGGGAATGTAACGCAGCGTAAAAGCAGGACCAATTAGTTTCTTCCCCGAATGATGTAATGCACTAACCCCTTGAATACATTGATTTTTTAGACCTCGTTTAAATAACGCAGTCGCCAATGTTGCAGTGCTTATTAATTTAAATTTCTCTTGATAGTTTATTGAATGGTTGCTCATAAAATGGTGATAATTAAAAGAAATCTGCAGTTTTTTGACTAATTTTTTGGGGAACGCGTAAATATACATATATTTGGTAAACCAATTTGGTAAACCAGTGTTTATGAATCGATTAATTTACTACATCGTTACCTTAATTCTAACTATTGGCTATTCTGCTGATAGTCTGGCATTTCAGTCTGAAGAATTAGTTTCATCCATTGAAGAATTTAATGCTGCAGTTGACAATACAGAGCCGGGCTCTGTAATTGTTATGAAGGATGGAAAATGGAAAGACGTGGCCTTAAAATTTACAGGAGAAGGAACTTCTAAAAGTCCCATTACTTTAAAAGCGCAAACTAAAGGAGGTGTTACCATCGAAGGAGAATCGTATCTAGAATTAGGAGGTAATTTTCTGATTGTAGAAGATTTATTTTTCACAAATGGTTATACACCAACTAATACTGTTATTCAATTTAAAAGTGGTAAACGTATTGCAAATAACTCTACAGTAAAAAATTGTGTGATCGAAAATTTCACTCAGCCAGATAGAGATACAGATGATCATTGGGTAGAATTCTGGGGTCGTAATAATGCACTAGATCATTGTTATATAGCGGGCAAATCAAACACCGGTCCTACGGTACGTGTTTATCTTAAAGGGAATGAGCATATAAACAACAGGCATCAAATTGTAAATAACTACTTTGGGCCACGTCCCAGAAAAGGCGGACCGCACGGTGAGACCTTACAGATAGGTGACAGTTATACTTCGATGACACCGTCGTATACAAATATTTCTCACAATCTATTTGATAGATGTAACGGTGAAGTAGAAATTATATCGAGTAAGTCTAATTTTAATACATTCTCAAATAACGTATTTTTTGAATCGGAAGGTTCGCTGGTTTTGCGCCATGGTAATTATGCTACTATAGACGCTAACTTATTCATAGGAAATGATAACTCATCAAATATAGGTGGAATTCGTGTTATTAATACCGGTCACTGGATTACTAATAATTATTTTTACAAGTTAACGGGAGAAGAATTTAGAGCACCACTTGCAGTTATGAATGGTATTCCAAAATCACCACTCAATCGTTATAATCAGGTAACTGATGTGGTGGTTGCCTATAATACCTGGATCGATTGCGGAACACCGTGGAATTTTGGTGTAGGTTCTAATGTAGATCAAAGCGAAGTATTGCCAGCTTCTGAAATTAGATCTGCTCGTGCGGAGCGTATGCTTGTAGCGAATAACGTTATATATAGTGATCGAGAAAGTGCAATAACCAGACGTTACGATTCTATAGACGGCGTAACTTTTAAAAACAATACTATAGGAGGAGCTGTTGTAAATGACATAAATGATACTGGCGTTTTATCAAACGCGATAACGATTGAGAAAAAAGGAGATATGCTTTTTATTCCTAAAGAAAAATTAGATGAAGTGCATATGGGTTTTGATTTTGAAACAATCAAAACAGATTTATTTGGAGCCTCAAGAGAAAATCAACCACGTGCAGGAGCTGTTGTAATTGCACCTGAAAAAGGAAGGAAATTAGTAGATTTTTCAAAATATGGGCCTAATTGGTTCGAACCAAAAGAAGAAAATAAAAATATACCGGCTATTACGGTAAGCACTGCTAAAGCTCTTATTGACGCTATAGAAAAAGGAGAGTCTGGAGCTGAAATTTTACTTGAAAAAGGAGAATACATATTTACGAAGCCTTTAGACATTACTAAGAATATCACTTTGAAAGCTAAGAGTGTCAAGCAGAAAGTCAAAATGTCTTTCAATACAGAGGATGCTGCATTTAAAATGCATCCTAACGGTAGACTTGCTCTAGAAAATATTAGTTTAAATGGTACTAACAAGCAAGATGCTATACGTACCCTGGAAAAGCAAATGTCAAGTGCCTATAATATATTTATCACAAATTCTCAATTTGAAAATTTCAAGTCGATCTTACAGACCTCAAAATCTTCATTTGCAGATACGATTCAAATTAAAAATTCAAAATTCATCAATTTTCAAAATGGGATTCAGTTGGCTAATGAAACTGATGATACCGGAGAGTACAATGCAGAGTTTTTAATTGTTGCAAATTCAAACTTTGAAAACTTTCAGAATTCAGTGATAGATTATTACCGTGGAGGTTATGATGAATCCACAATAGGAGGAAATATGATTCTTACAGGCAATACTTTCAGTCTTTCAGGATTAGCAGACGAGACTAAAATTCTTATTAAGAACAGAGGTATTGTTCACGTAACTGTTTCAGATAACACATTTAAAAATAATTCGGTAGACCTTATTGCTGTTCTATGGGGAGAGAAAGGGCAAAATCCGGTTAATAATAATATTACAAACTCTGGTGAATTTAAGATCGTAGAGAACCTGGAGTTAAAATTAATGTACTAGAGCGTAACTATGAAAAATATCATCTTCTTTACTGCGCTTATTCTCGTTAATTTTAAAAGTTTAGCACAACAGATTCCAAATAATCGAGTTTTGGATATTGCAGAACTTTCTGAGTATTTAAATGAAGATACTAAACAAAAATTACAAGGCGATTCTAAAGTTATTTCTTCGGAAACCTTAGCCGCTTATTTTAGAGAGCAATTTTCTAATGGTTTCTTCTATAATTGGGAAAACAATGATGCACGCTTTGAAGAATATGCCGCGCTCTACGAGGAAAAGGATGCACATATAACACGCGCTTTAGATCATCAAAATAAATATAAGGCTAACACCGTGTGGCAGTTACCTTTTAATTATAAAAATGGAGAAGCGGTTGATGTTTATGCATTACGTCACTTAGCGAGACAACACAAAATGGTTGATGTTGCTATGCAATATTACTATACAGGAAAGGATACGCTAAAAGTAAATTACTTTAAAGAGCAGTTAAAATCATTGAATACTGCTTTAAAGAACAATAAAGTAGAAACTATAGAAAGCGGTAATGGTATCTATGAAGTATTTAGGTCTGGATATCGAATTTTAAACTGGTTGCAAATACACAATCTATATTTAGGTTCTGAAGCATACTCAGATGAAGACCAGCTTCTTACCATAGCAACATTACTGCAGCACGCTTCAGATTTATATGAAACGAATGACACATTTCAGGCAGGTAATCACCAGACGCGAGGGATGTCTGCATTAGCAATGTTGTCTATATTATTTAATGATTTTAAGGATGCTGATGTCTGGAGAGAAAGAGCGTTAGATTTATTAGAGCAGCACCTAAACAAGGAGATTAATAAAGACGGTTTTCAGTTTGAGCGCTCAGTACATTACCATATGAGTGATATTGAAAACTATTTTTATGTATATCAATTGGCTCAAAACAACAAAGTGAAATTGAGTGCAAATTTTGAAAACAAGCTGCGCAATCTATTTTTAACGCTTGTGAAAATTGCATATCCTGATAAATCTGCTCCTGTTTTTTCTGATGATACAGATGCGCCTTGGGCAGAAAGTAATGATATATCAGGAACTTTGACCTTAGGTTACTTACTTTTTGAAGATCCTGAAATGGGTTATTTTGCAAAGAGTAATGTCTCCTCAAAGATTTATTGGTTTCTGAAAAAAGAACAATTAGATAAATTAAAAACTATAAAAAGTACTAAGCCCTCTTTTGGTTCTCTACAATTACCAGAAACTGGCTATTATGTTATGCGGGGAGGCTGGGATAAAAACGATGCAATGCTTGTTATCTCAGCCGGTCTCGATGCAGAAAAACCAGATCACCAGCATGGTGATATGCTGGGGCTGCAAATTTTTGCAAATGAAAGAGTGATTCTACCAAATTATCAAGTTCGGTATTCCTTAGAAGATTTAGAATTATTTAAAAATTCTCAAGTAAAAAATGTGTCATTAGTAGATACTCTTTTACAAGGTGTAGATTACAAGTCAAATAAAGGAGGTAGTGGCTTTGGTAAATTTGGGAGCTTGCCTCAACCAGAAACATTGTTGTTTGATTCAACAGATTCCCTGGATGTATATATTGGCAAACATTCAGGTTTCGAAGAAAACGGAGTTGAATATTCTAGACAGGTGTTATTTATTGATACAGATTTCTGGATAGTTAAAGATAATTTCAGTTCGGCTAATCCGCATAACTATAAGCAAGTATGGCAGGGTCACTACACATTAGAAGAAGCTCCGCAGTTATTAAGAAGTTCGTTTGACAATGGCAGTGGATTAGACATTTATCAACTTCAAGAAGTGGATACCGTTTCATTAAGTGGAAAAAGAGGAAAAGAATGGGCTATGCCAAAAGTGAGTGATAGAACCAATTTTAGTTTTGTGACAGCTGTAGTTCCTTTTAAAACCTATCTAGATCGTATAGATGAAACAAGCTCAAAACCAACTATCAAAGACTGGTCTGTTATTTATACTCCAACAGAACAAGTTGGCATCAAAACAATTCAACTTAAGAGAGAAAATAAATCCTATTTCTTCAATGTCATAAACACAACCGTTAGCAACCTTGAATTTAATTTTGATCAACCTTCAGATGTTCTAATTAAAAAGGGTTTGCGGGATATTACAATAAGATCGCTAAGTACAAAAGAGATTTTATTTACTTACCAAGATTCTGATAGCAATATAGCTGCAGTTATGAATACTTTAAAAATGGGAGCTTCGATTAAAATCGAAATGAAGAAATAATATAATTATGAGCAAAGTATATATACAATTATTGATTTTCTGTATGTTTTTTAATGCTATAGGGCAATCAAAAAAGCAGATTTATAATTTTGATAGTAGTTCACATCACGGGTTATTAATTACAAAAAAAGGCTTAGAATCAATTAAAGAGAATCTGGGAACAATACCCTTGTTTGATAAAACATTAGCACAAACAAAAGCAGAAATAGATGCCATAATTGTTGAAGAGATAGAAGTCCCTATACCTAAAGACATGGCAGGTGGTTACACCCATACACAGCATAAAAAAAATTATGACGTAGTGCAAAAAGCAGGTGTACTTTTCCAAATATATGGAGATGAGAAGTATGCTACTTACATCAAAGATATGTTTATGGAATACGCTCAAATGTATCCAAAACTGCCATTACATCCAGAAACGCGATCTTATTCGAGAGGAAAGCTATTTTGGCAATGTCTTAATGATGCGAACTGGTTAGTGAATATGAGCCAAGGTTATGATGCGATCTATGACTGGTTATCCGCAAAGGATCGAAAGTTTTTAGAAACTAAATTATTCAAACCTTTTGCATTATTTCTTTCCGTGGAGAATCCGCAATTTTTTAACCGTATTCATAATCACAGTACGTGGGGTAATGCAGCTGTGGGTATGATGGGACTTGCAATGCGTGATAATCAATTAGTAAATTATGCACTTTATGGCTTACCAAAAGACAGTATTGATGTAAATGCGGTAGATAATGATGGCGGTCTAATTAAAAAGCCGGGACAAGATGCCGGTTTTATTGCAAATATAGAAGAGGCATTTTCACCAGATGGATATTATACAGAAGGACCGTATTATCAACGCTATGCGATGTATCCTTTTTTAGCTTTTTCTGTGGCGCTAGAAAATACGGTGCCAGAATTAAAAGTACTTGCCTATAAAGATAGTGTACAAATTAAGGCTGTTTATGCATTAATAGATCTTACAGATTCTAAAGGCGGATTTTTTCCTTTAAATGATGGTCAAAAAGGAATGTCTTTTTACAACAATGCCTTGGTCAATAGTGTGGATATTGCATATCACTATGGTTCTAAAGATCCTGAGTTGTTAGCAATTGCAGAAATCCAAAATGAGGTAACCTTAGATGATGCCGGACTGGCTGTCGCATTAGGTCTTAAGCGAAATGAAATTCAGCCTTATCAAAAAAGGTCTGTTAACTTTACTGACGGTCCTAAAGGTAATCAAGGTGGTCTCACAATACTGCGTTCTAAAGAGGATAGTGATTTAGAATTAGTCTTCAAGTACAGTGCTCAGGGTAACAGCCACGGTCATTATGATAAACTTTCCTATTCAATATATGAGAATGGTGATGAGGTGATACCTGATTATGGCTTAGCGCGTTTTGTAAATATAAATTCTAAAAATGGTGGAGGTTATCTAAAAGAAAATACGACTTGGGCAAAGCAGACCATCGCTCATAACACTGTTGTGCAAAATGAAACATCTCATTTTAACGGGGATTTCAAAACGGGAAGTTCATTTCATTCCCAACTTCATTTTCAAGATTTGAGCAATGATTTGATACAGATTGTAAGTGCCAGGGAGCATAATGCCTATGAAGGAACGGAAATGCTACGTACAGTAGCAATGCTATCTCCGAAGGAAGGAATAAAACCAATCATTATCGACATATTTAAATTACAAAGTAAGGATGCAAATCAATATGATTTACCATTTTATTATAAAGGTCAGTTAATGGATTATTCTGTAGATCCTGTTTCAGAATCTATACTTAAACCATTAGGAACGTCAAACGGCTATCAACATTTGTGGAAAGAGGCGTCAGCAGTTACAAATTCAGATTTGAGTAAAGTAACTTGGTTGCATAATAACCTGTTTTATACACTAAGCAGTAAGACAAGTGTTGGAGACAGTTTATTATTTGTGAGGCAAGGAGCAAATGATCCAGTATTTAATTTAAGAAGAGAGCCCGGCATCATTATACGGAAATCAAACGCGAGAGATGCTATCTTTGTTAATATAATAGAATCTCACGGAACGTACGATGCTGTAACTGAACGTGCAGAGAATACAGAATCAATAATTGATAAGATCGATATTATGCAAAATACCGACACCTATACCGCTTTAGAAATCACTTATAAAGATGGAAATAGTAACTTATTAATAATATCAAATTTGAAGGCAGATTCTTCAGAAAAACATAGTTTAACCCTTAATGGAACTTCATACTCATGGGAAGGACCATATTATTTTATTAATCGATAAAGAGAATAGCATGAAAAAATTTGGAGCAAGTAAAGAGTTTTTAATAGGAGATGAAATTTCCTGGGAAACTGTAGGGGAAGGAGTGAAAAGAAAAATTAAAGGATATGATGATACCATTATGATGGTGCAAGTAGACTTTAAGGAAGGTAGCATAGGGCCTATGCATGAGCATCATCACGCTCAAGTAACTTATGTTGTAAAAGGTCAATTTGAAGTTACAATAGGAGAAGAAACAAAACTTCTTAAAGGTGGCGACTCTTTTTACATACCACCACACGTAATGCATGGAGCCGTGTGTAAAGAGGATGGAATGCTAATCGATGTATTTAGTCCTATTCGAGAAGATTTTATGTAGATAGTTTGTTTGGTTATTTAAAAACACCTTAGCAATTGCTAAGGTGTTTTTTTTTAGACTATGATTTTCTAAATAATCTCTATTCAAAATCTCCTTAATGCGAATTTAAATGGCCTTTTTTATTAAAAACTAAAAATTTTAACATTAGTGCGTTTTTTTTATGGTTTAATTATATATATATTTGGGAAACCAATTTGGTAAACCACTTTGGAATACCAATGTAAATAAGTGGATATCAGCTTATTTATAAAGTAGTAATAATTTAAAGAATAAACCTTTTCTTATGAATGTTAAAACTATAACTACTGCGTTTATTATGTTTCTCTGTCAATTTGCATTAATTGCCCAAGAAAAATATATGGTACGTGGTACAGTAACTGCCGCCTCGGACAACAGTCCTGTTCCGGGAGTAAACGTATTAGTATTTGGAACAACCTCGGGGGTTGTTACAGATTTTGATGGTAATTATGAGATCTCTGTATCTGATGATTCACAACTTGTATTTTCTTATGTTGGTTTCGCTACGCAAACGTTATCGGTAGATGGAAGAAAAGAAATTAATGTAGCATTGGCAGACGATGCTCAAAATCTTGATGAGGTTGTAGTAGTAGGTTACGGTACTCGTAAAAAGAGTCACTTAACAGGTGCTGTTTCTAGTGTGGTTAACGAAGACTTGGATCAATTACCTGTATCTCGTGTAGATGATGCACTTGTGGGTCAAATTTCTGGGGTAAATGTACAGGCGACACAAGGGGAAGCAGGTTCTGCTCCAACTATCAGAATTAGAGGTACAGGGTCTCTTACCGGAAGCTCAGATCCTTTGATAGTTGTAGATGGTCTTGTTGTCGATAACGATTTCTTAGGGAGTTTAGATATGAGTGAGGTTGCATCATTTGATGTTCTTAAAGATGCTGCATCTGCTGCGATTTATGGTTCTCGTGGAGGTAATGGTGTAATTCTTATTACTACTAAACAAGGTAAAGAAGGTAAAACTGTATTTAGCTATCAAGGCTACACTGGCTTTAAAGAAGCGCGCCAGAGCGATTCTTACTATTTTTCTGTAGCTAAAACTGCCGCTGCAGAACTCGCCGCTACCGGATCGCTTTCACCCAGAACTCAATATATTCAGCAAATAGGAATTGATCAGGATTGGCAGGATATTATATTTGATGGAGGAATGATTGAAAATCATTCACTTAGTGCGCGAGGAGGAAATGAGAATACAAAGTATAGCATCTCTTTAGGCTACTTACACGATGAAGGGGTTTTATTAACAGATGATTATAAGCGTTATAACTTGCGTTTAAAACTTGATTCTGATGTAAGTGATAAATTTAAGATAGGTGGTAACCTTGCGCCATCATATACAAACACAAGAAGATTTGATGGTTCTACGCACGATATCTTACGTCAACCACCATGGTTACCAGTTTACCATGATGCAAATACAATTCAATATGTAGATCGTTCAGTTTATCCTGATGTTCAAATAGGGGATTATGCTGTGCAAAGACACTTTGATAATTATGACTTATTTGGCGACGGAACATTAATTGATATTAGTGATACTTCAAATACCAATCCTGCTGCTAAAGTAATCGAGCGCGATCGTAATGATTACAAATTTAAGCTTAACGGAAACTTTTACGGAGAATATGAATTATATGATAATTTAAAATTAAGAAGTACTCTTTCTGGGGATTACCAAAGTACAAAGCGTGACAGATGGCAAGGTGTCTTATCAAGTAGAAACGGTGCTGCAGACGCTAGTTATGAAGTATCTAATGAGACTCAAATTCACATTGCTTCTGAAACATTTTTAACTTATAACAAAAATTTCGGTGAACATGAATTTGATGCGCTTGCAGGTATCTCTTTTGAAAAGTGGGATTATTCTGGTGAGAGTTCATTAGGAACGGGTTACACTTCAGATTTAATACGTACGCTTACAGCTGCAACTGTATTAACAAATATTGACTCTTATAAATTTGCAGAGCGTTTTCAATCTTATTTTGCACGGGTAAACTACGCATATGCAGACAAGTATTTAGCTTCTGTAAGTTATAGAAGAGATGGTAGTTCAGTTTTTGGATCAGATAACAAGTATGGTGATTTCCCTGCGGTTTCAGTAGGTTGGGATATTGCTCAAGAAGATTTCTTAAAAGAAAGCAATACATTAAGCTCTCTTAAATTTAGATTTAGTTATGGATTTACAGGTAACAAAGATTTAGATACGGGTAGCGATATTATTGACCTGTATCCTTCATTACCTTTATTAGGACCTTCTTCTGCAACTATAGACGGCAGTTTACAATCAGCTTATATTGCTTTAAATATTGCAAACCCAGATTTACAGTGGGAACGTTCTAGAGAATATAATCCAGGTCTTGATTTTGGAATCTTAAACAACAGAATTACAGGATCTGTAGATTACTACAAACGTACCAGTGATCAATTATTACTTTTTAACCCGGTAAGTTCTACTACTGGTTTTAGAAATGCACTTGTAAATATTGGAGAAGTTGTAAATAGTGGTGTTGAATTTGAATTACGTACTCGTAATATTTCAACTCCCAACTTTCAATGGAGTACTACGATTCTTGCATCTATGAATGATAATGAATTAACCGATTTTGCAGATTCTAATGGTCAAATTCAAATTACAGATGATAAGCGTGCTGCAGAATGGATTAACCTTCAAGGCCAGCCAATATCTTCTTTCTACGGTTGGGTTGTAGATGAGGAAATTGCGTTAGAAAATTTACAACAGCCTTATTTTCCAATAGGAGGTGAAGCACAAGATGTATACGTAAAAGATTTAAACGGAGATGGTCTTATCGATGATGATGATAAAACAATATTAGGAAGTCCATATCCAGATTTAGTATGGAGTATATCTAATGATTTTAAAATAGGTAATATAGATGTTAGTTTCCTTTTTCAAGGAAGTCATGGAGCCGAAGTACGTAATATGGGTGACCAGTATATATTTAATCACTTTAATAGCGGTCAGGATTTCAATGTTCAGACAACTCCTAATCAAGGATTTATTAAGGAAAAAATATTTACAAACTCTATAGTGCAAGATGCATCTTACGTAGCATTAAGAAATGTAAATATTGGTTACAATTTTCCAAAAACTCTTACTTCGAAAATAGGATTAACCGGAATGAGAGTTTATGCTGCCGGTCAAAACCTAATGTATCTAACTGCAGATGATTATACAGGTTTTAACCCAGAGTCTATAGATGATACATCACCTACAACTTACGGGTATCAGCGTGGTGGTTCTCCTATATTCAGAACAATATCTTTTGGTATTAATGCTGATTTTTAAGAATATAAAAAGCAAAAAGAACACGATTATGAAAAAAATATATCCATTTATTCTGCTAATTTTCACCGGACTCTTAATGTCTTGTGGGGATGATTTTCTGGAGCCACTTCCTGAATCTGCAGTATCTTCAGAAAGTTACTTTTCTAATGATGAAGAGATTGAGTCTGGAGTGATAGGTATGTATGATGCAATTCAAGGAATTAATTCTAACAACCTAACAGACAATTTTAGTATTCAGAGAGAATATTATCTTACTGAAATGCGTAGTGATAATACACGTACGAAATCGAGCGAAGGGGAAGCTGCCCAATTTGAAAGCTATACAGTTACAGCGAGTAACGGTATTGTAAGTAATTATTATATAAGTTTCTATGAGATTATTTACCGAGCAAATCTTGTACTGTCAAGTTTGGATGCCGCTTCACCAGAAAAGGCTGCTTCATTTGAAGCTGAAGCAAAATTTGTAAGAGCATATGCATATTTTAACTTAGTTCGTTTATACGGTGATATTCCACTTATAGATCGTTTAATTGGTCCATTAGAACGTGAAATTTCATATACTCGAGTAGCAACTAGCGAAGTCTATAATCTTATTGTTTCTGATTTGCAAACTGCTGTTTCAGGTCTTGATAATACATACAAAAACAGAGCGTCAAAAGCAGCTGCACAAACTTTACTTGCTAAAGTGTATTTAACACAAGGAACAAATTATGCTGAAGCACAAACGCTATTAGAAAGTGTAATAGGAAGCGGGTTTTCACTTGAGCCCAATTTTAAAGATGTTTTCTATACTGAAAATAATAATGAAGTAATATTTGCAATAGGATATACTTCAGATCTTACTTCAGATAGTCAAAATATTTCTGCAGAATGGTTAAACTCTGTAGGTCGTACGAGTGGTGTAAATTATGTAACGGCAGATGCTCGTGAAGCATTAGACAATCTTGGCGGTAGTAGAACACCATATTCATACAGACAAGATGCAGCGCAGCCTACACAATATCAAGTTGCCAAGTACATCCCGAACGGAGATGCAAATTTAGGAATTGCTCCTACTGCAAGTAATCCAGAATTAGCGGGTAACGACTGGATTATTTTACGCTTTGCAGATGTGCTACTTATGCATGTAGAAGCGATTCTTGCAGGTGGTCAACAAACTTCTGCAACTGCCGCAATAAATTCTTTTCAGCGTGTTAGAAATCGTGCAGGTCTAACGACTCCCGTTACTTCAATAACGAAAGAAGATTTACTTGCAGAGCGCCGTGTAGAATTAGCTTTTGAAAATCACCGCTTCTTTGACCTAGTGCGTTTTGGAGCTGCTCAACAAGTTCTTTCAGCATTTTCAGATGCAAACGGATATAGTTTTAATGCTACAGATTTATTACTGCCTATTCCACAAAGAGAAATTAACCTAAGTAACGGTTTGATGTCTCAAAATCCAGGTTACTAAAATTTAAAAATTTATAAGATGAACACTATAAAACAAATAGCCGGTATAAACTTTTCAAAGTTTCTAGTTGCAGGTTGCATGCTATTCGGTTTAACAGCTTGTGATTTTGAGTATGATTTGCCAGAAGAGGGTTCTATAGAAGATCTTACGCCACCCGAAGCAAGTTTTACTGCTTCGCAAAGTGATGCTGATTTTCTAACCTATAATTTTGCAAATTTCTCAGGAAGTGCAACAACTTATGTCTGGGATTTTGGAGATGGTAACACAGCAACAACAGTAGATGCGGTAAATACATATCCAGATGAAGGTACTTATACGATTACTTTGACAGCATCAGATGCTTTAGGTAAATCAGATACATTTACTTCAGAAATAACAATAGTAGAGCCAGAGGCGCCTACAGCAATTACACCAGTTATAGGGGCAGCAGATTTTCAAGATGGGCCAGATGTGTGTGGTAGTGGTGATAGTAGAGATTGCTGGAGAATAAGTGGTGGAAGCATTCATCAGACAACATCAGATGGTCGCAATGGTACTCGTGGTGCAAAATACACTGCAGCTAGTTCAAACAGTCCTAGAGTTACTTATCAAGCGGTAACGGTTTCTCCAAATACAAAGTATATTTTAACGGCATATTATGCTATACAATCAGACGGAGATACGGTAAGAGGAACTGTCATTGACGGTCAATTATCTAACTATAGTGAATTTTCTTCAGCTTCTTTATTGGGGCAGACTGTAGGAGATGTAAATGGAGGTAAAGGAAATTTCAACAGATTAGTTGTAGAATTTGAAACTGGAGCAAGTGGAGAGATCTCTATATTATTTGATTCAGGATCAAATGCAAGTGAATCTTATCTGGATGATGTTTCTATAATTCCTGCGGAATAAATCACTATTCGTTACTATGTACTTATATAAATACATACTTATTTTTGCAATACAGCTAGTAGGTGCCACTGCCTGTTCACAAGAGCATGGCCCTATGGTTGTAGAAGAGGAAGTAATTTTAGATCAAAATCAAATAGATGAAGATCGTATAAAACTACCCGATATTGATCTCTCGCATTGGAAGGTTACAATTCCTGAAGGATCAGGAAAGGGAGGCGCCATTAGTGTAGAGCCGCCAGAAATATTGAACTATGCGACAAATCCTGTCTTGAAACCATTTATGTACAATGATTCTACAGCAGGAGCACTGGTTTTTCACGCCTATCCTTCAAACGCGACAACAGCAAATACTAAATACAGCAGATCAGAATTGAGGGAGCAAATGGTTCCAGGTGATGATAATGTTAATTGGACATTTGCGCAAGGAGGGAAGTTAAAAGCCCGCATTGCCATGGAGGAAGTTACTAAAGATAGTGAGGGCAAATACCACCGTGTAATTATTTTACAAATCCACGGGCGTCTTACAAATGAGCAGAAAGAACGTATTGGTCAATCTGATAACAATGCCCCTCCAATTCTTAAGATTTATTGGCAGAATGGAAAAATTCGGGTCAAAACAAAAGTCTTAAAAGATTTAAATGCTTCTGCTGAGGATATTCTTCATGAAGATGCTTGGGATGACGATGAAGGGCACACCTTTGATCAAGAAGTAGGTTTTAAAAAATTCAATATCGAAGTAGACGTATCTGACGGAAAAATGATTGTAAGTCTTAATAATACAGAATTTGCCGTTTATGATGACATCCATATGAAGAAGTGGGGAGTATTTGAAAACTACTTCAAAGCTGGGAATTATTTTCAATCCAGAGATGCGGGATCACATGCTAGTGTAAAATTCTATAAGTTAGAAGTTAGTCACTAAGAATTAAAATTTTAAGTATTTGTTTAGAGTTTGTTTATTAGTTTTTGGAGTCCGGTACCTAGCCTTAACACACCTAAAGTCAAGGCTAGGTTAATGGATTAACTTTTACTTTATAAATCGTTTTATAATACTTAAATTTGATAAACCAATCTGGTAAACCAGTTTAACCTTAAACTTTTTAATGTTTATGAAGATAGAAGCTTTAAATAAAACAGATAATAGAGGGTTACAAAATGATATCATTTCTAAGATAAGAGATCATATTAATTATAAAAATCTGGAGCCTGGTGATAAACTTCCATCGGAGCGCATGTTATCTGAAAAGTTTGAAGTTAGCAGAAGCGCGATTAGAGAGGCGATACAGTCATTAGAGTTTTATGGAATTTTAGAATCTATTCCGCAAAGTGGAACATTTGTAGCAAAACTGGGAGTTACTGCATTAAATGGAATGATTAACGAGATTTTAAATCTTGAGGAACCTGATTTTAAATCATTAGTTGAAACCAGAATACTTCTAGAATTAAAGACGGTTAGACTAGCTGCTCAACGACGTACCGAAGAGCAATTAATGCATATGAAGCAGGCGCTTGACGCCTACACTGAAAAGGCCTTGTTAGGTGAGGATGCAGTTCAGGAAGATTTACTTTTTCATCTCGCAATAGCTAAAGCAAGTGGAAATCCAAGTTTAAATACGCTTATGCTAATTATTACTCCTGAAATCATTACAAATTTTGAGAAATATCACGTTTGTGGTGATGATCAAACATTTAAAGGTATTGAAGAGCATAAGTCTATTTTCGAGGCTATTAAGAACAAAGATGTTCAGAAAAGTAAAGAGCTTATGAAGGTTCATTTTAAAAGTCTCTACAAGTATTGCTATAATGTAGATTTATAAGAAGCTTTCAAGTTTTAGTAGTTTAAATACTGCGACTTCAAGCATTTATTTTACAAATTTTAGATACTAAATTTTTGAGTATAAAAATTTAGCAAGGATTTTTTTGCCAAATTATTAGGCAATTGTTACAAAATAATTTAAATATGAAAGTAAAAGGATTACGCTGGTGGGTTATCGGGTTGATCTGTTTAGCCACAGTAATCAATTATATAGACCGTACTGCCTTTGGGGTTATGTGGCCAGAAATGGGTAAGGATTTAGGTATGGACGAGTCTGATTATGCCATTATGCTTAATGTATTTATGATCACGTATGCCGCGGGTAAGTTTCTTTCTGGGAAATTATATGATATGATAGGAACCCGTATGGGTTTTGTTGTTTCTATTACCGTGTGGTCTGTAGCTTCGATTTTTCATGCAGTAGCTAGAGGACTAATCTCGTTAACTATATTTAGAGCTTTATTAGGTCTGGGTGAAGCAGGTAACTGGCCAGGTGCTGTTAAGAGTAATGGAGAATGGTTTCCAGTAAAACAACGTGCAGTAGCACAAGGTATTTTTAATGCGGGGGCTAGTTTAGGAAGTGTGATTGCTCCTGTTTTAATAGCTTTTTTATATGGTAAATTTGGGTGGAGAACTACCTTTATAATAATAGGTTTTCTTGGATTAATCTGGATTATTCCGTGGTTATTCATAAACAAAGCAAAGCCTAGAAAACATCCTTGGATTACAGAAGAAGAAAAGAAATTTATAACTCAGGGAAGTATCGAAAATGTTTTTGATATGGACGATGAGAAAGAAAAAGGTTTGAGTCTTGTTAAGATCCTTAGCTATAAAGAATCGTGGGGTGTTTTATCTGCTCGATTTTTCATTGAGCCTATATGGTGGCTTTTTGTAGGCTGGATGCCTTTGTATTTGCATTCAGAATATGATTTTAGCATTGAACAAATAGGCTCTACAATCTGGATCTCTTATTTAGGAGGTATGGCCGGTAGTTTATTAGGAGGCTGGTATTGCGGAAAGCTAATGGAAACAAAAACTACAGATGCAGCTAGGAAAATAACAATTACCATAGGGGGTGTATTGATTTTCCTAGGTCTGCTCGGTATTATTTTCTTTGTTCAACCAGATAGCCCTATGTCATTTATTTATATAACAGGAGTGGTGTTATTTGGATTCCAGTTTGCAATAGGTAATATTCAAACTTTATCAAGTGATCTGTTTAGAGGGCCATCAGTAGGTACATTAGCTGGATTAGCTGGTAGTGTAGGTGCTGTTTCGGTAATAATTATGAACTGGTTAATCCCTCAAATTACAGTTCAATCTTACGCTCCGGCGTTTATATTAATTGCGGTATTAGCACCGCTGGCAGTTTTATCGATATTGGTTTTAATCCGTAAGGTGAGACCTGTCGAAGTAGAATAATTTTAATACGATAATTAAATTTTAATAAAGATGAGTTTAAAAGAAAAAGTTGCAGTAGTTACAGGAGCCACAGGTGGAATAGGATTTGCCGTAGCAAAAAAGTTAGGTGAAGATGGGTTTACAGTGGTATTAAATGGTATAGATGATGAAGCAGGTTCAGAACGTATTGAAGAACTAAAAGCATTAGGAATTAATGCTGCTTATTACGGTTTTGATGTTACTAGCGAAGATGCTGTTGCTTCTAATATAAAAGCAATTGGTGAAAAATATGGAAAAATAGATGTTTTAGTCAACAATGCCGGTGGATTAGGTGGTAGATCAAGGTTCGAAGAAATGACTACAGAATTTTATAGATCTGTTATGGCCCTTAACCTTGACTCTGTATTTTTTGCTTCAAGAGCTGCAATACCTTACCTGAAAAAAGGAGATAACGCTTCTATTATAAACTATACATCTAATGCAGCTTGGAATGCAGGAGGACCTGGAGCAGGTATTTATGGTACTTCAAAAGCAGGTGTACACGCGATTACTAGAGCACTAGCAAAAGATCTTGCTGAGTATGGGATTCGCGTAAATGCGGTATCTCCAGGAACTATTGATACACCTTTCCATGCTCAAATAAAATCGACTAAACCAGAGGTATTTGCATCTTGGAAGAATAATATATTATTAGGTAGATTAGGTCAACCAGAAGATGTAGCATCAGTAGTTGCATTTCTTGCTGGTGATGGAGCTGCGTTTATAACTGCAGAGACAATACAAATTGGAGGTGGTCAAGCTTTAGGTATTTAATACCTGTTTTTCAAAATAAAAACAGAACTTTAGAATCTAAACTTAAAATATTAAAGTCGTCTTATGAAAAAGATAGTGACTTTTGGAGAACTTATGATGCGCCTGGCCACACAAAACAATGAACGGTTTGGTCAGGCGCGTTCTTTAGGTTTAACTTATGGGGGAGGCGAATTTAATGTAGCGGTATCACTCGCTAATTACGGGTTAAATGCACAATTTGTTACGCGCTTGCCTAATAATGATTTAGGTAAAAGTGCTCTAGAAGAAGTTAATAGATTTCAAGTAAACGCAGATCATATTTTATTTGGAGGTGATCGTTTAGGTGTTTACTTTTTAGAACAAGGCGCAGGACTTCGTGCTAGTAGTGTTGTTTATGATAGGGCTAATAGTGCTTTGGCAACTGTTGAAACTAACACCTTTGATTGGCAGACAATTTTTAAGGATGCAGATTGGTTTCATTGGAGCGGGGTAACTCCTGCATTATCTCAAACTGCTGCAGATGTAACCTTAGAAGCTATTAAAGTCGCTAAGTCAATGGGTGTCAAAATATCTTGTGATCTTAATTATAGATCTAAACTTTGGCAATACGGAAAATCACCAAGTGAAGTTATGCCAGAATTACTAGCATACAGTACGGTAATTTTGGGAGATATCGATACAGCATATTTTATGCTCGGAAAGGATAAGGTGAATCCAGACTATACAGCAACTAACGAACTTGCAAATTTATACAAGCCCTTATTTGAGCATTGCTCGAATCTCGATTACGTTGCAACCAGCTTGCGTAATTCGATTAATACATCTCATCAGCGCATCGGAGGGATTCTATTTGACGGAGCGCAATTATTTACATCAAAAAGTTACGAAGTATCTTATGTAGTTGACCGCGTAGGTAGTGGAGATGCTTTTATGGGAGGATTGATTTATGGTTTAAATGAATTACCAGCTCAGGAAGCTATTAATTTTGCCACTGCAGCTTGTGTATTAAAGCATACCATACCAGGCGATTTAAATCGAGTTAGCGTTAACGAAGTAGAAAAATTAACAACTGGCGGTGGAGATGTTCAACGCTAAATTTATAAACTAATGAGTACTCATACACGCATCGAAGTAGCTTTGGCTTTAAAATCTAATGGTTTTGTGCCGTTATTCTATGATGAGAATATAGAAAATTGTAAAAAATTAATTACCGCTTGTTATTCGGGAGGAGCTCGTTTGCTAGAATTTACCGCGAGAGGAAATTTTGCTCACGAAGTATTTAATAAAGTATCAAAGTTTATAAAGTCTAATTATCCAGATATGTATCTGGGAGTAGGATCAATTACAGACGGGGCAGCTGCATCATTGTATATGCAAATGGGAGCAGATTTTATTGTAACTCCGGCATTGCGGGAGGATATAGCAGATGTTTGTAATAGGCGTAAAGTATTATGGTTGCCAGGATGTGGCTCATTAAAGGAAATTAATGATGCCGAAGCCTTAGGCTGTGAGATAATTAAGTTATTCCCGGGATCTATCTATGGACCTGAATTTGTTAAGGCAGTAAGAGGCCCGCAACCCTGGACCTCAATTATGCCAACCGGTGGAGTGACGCCAACTTCAGAAAATTTAAAATCCTGGTTTGATGCGGGGGTTACTTGTGTAGGATTGGGTTCTCAATTAATTGGGAAATCTTCTGACGGCACTTACGATTATCAGGGTATTGAAACCAAAGTGAAGGAAGTAATTAAAATAATAAGTACACTTAGAAATTAGCTCTATTAATTTCTAAGTTTTTACCGTGATGATCCCTTTGTTTGTAGATCCATTCCATTAAAATTTATACAGTATTTCATTTTCTTTATTCGATCACACTCCTCCCTATAAAAAACTGTCAAAGTATTTTTATAACACTTCCCAGCATTTGCATTTTATATTTTTCAGTTAAATCCAAAGTAAACTTCTACGGCCTTAATTTTAATTTCTGAAGAAAGATTCAGAATGACATTTTAAATGAGTTTTCGCAAGTGGATTTTAGAATTGCAGCTTCTCAATTTTGCATCTTTAAAATCGTTATTTTATATATTAAATTCGGCTACCACAACGATCTGTCAATGAATAGTAGTTTTAAGTGAGAGCGACATGGCATTAAGTGAAATAGCCTATAGATATCGGTAATGTGTGTGATTCCTAAGACCGATTAAATATTATTTCGCTTTATTTGTTCTATGAAGAAGATAACTAGACTCATTGCTCAGTTAATTTTATGGGGTGTGGTATGGCTTGTTATGTGGCAGGGAGAGAATATAGCTTCCCCTTTTTTAAGAGAGAATTTACCTGCCTACATAATGCAAATTTTGGTGCTCTCACTATTGGTTTACGTGATAGCGCCTAAAGTATTATTCAAAAAAAAATACTTCCTATTCTTCGGCATAACAGTGGGTATTTTATTGCTTACAGCTTATTTGTCAAGCATAGTAGTGGTAGCGCCCACTTTGGATAGATTGCCACCACCACCCGGGAGAGGAGGTTTTCCACATTTTCCGGGTCCTCCTTCTCAATTTTTTATACATAGTTTAATGATTGCAATAGCCTATAGCATTGCTACCAGTATCGAGTTATTTATTTATGTTAACGAGAAAGAAAAGGAAACAATAAAACGGAAAAACGAGAGTCTTCAAACGGAACTAAAACTCCTTAAGTCGCAAATTAATCCGCACTTTTTATTTAATGCACTGAACAATATTTATTCAATGTCTCTAATGCAATCTTCAAAAACATCTGAAAGCATTCTGGATCTTTCAAATATGTTGCGTTATGTACTTTATGAATGTGAGCAACCTGAAGTGTTCTTAGAAAAAGAGATTGCGTATATTAAGGATTACATTAGGCTTTTCACACTTAAAAGTAGTCAGGAATTTGATATCAAGCTGGATATAAATATTCAAAATCATAATTTAAAAATTGCGCCAATGATTTTGATACCATTTATTGAAAATGCATTTAAGCACGGAAATATTGAAGCTCGAGCAGGTTCTTATATAGTTATAGGAATTAAATCAGAATCAAATAAGATCAATTTTAAAGTTGAAAATAGCCTTCCTAAATCACCTAAACAAAAAGATAGCGTAGGCGGAATAGGATTAGTAAATGTCAAGAAGCGGCTAAATATATTATATCCTAATACCCACCAGCTGAACATTGAAACTACCAATTCTAGTTATTCAGTACAATTAAATATTGAAGTGTATGAAAACAATTAGTTGTATTATAATTGATGATGAGGAGCTTGCCCGCACTCTTTTGGCTACTTATATTTCTAAACTGAGTCATCTCAAAATAAAAGGCTCTTTTGAAAATGCACTTGACGCCCTTCCTATAATAAAAAATGAAAAAGTGGATCTGGTGTTTCTTGATATACAGATGCCAGAAATACGTGGTACCGATTTCGCAAAATTACTTCCTGCCTCAACACAGGTTATATTTACAACTGCGTATTCAGACTATGCAATTGAGGGTTTTGAATTAAAGGCACTCGATTATTTACTTAAACCAATTCGGTTTGAGCGATTTGTTGATGCTGTTAATAGAATGGAAATATCTAAAACTTCAGAAGAAACAGATTTTATAACTATTAAATCTGGATATGATTTGAACAAAGTAAAACTCTCAGATATTCTATATGTAGAAAGTGAAAGTGAATACGTCATGTTTTATCTAAAAAACCGGAAGATTTTGAGTTACCTATCTCTCAAAAAACTAGAAAATACGCTACCCCCAAATTCATTTATGCGTGTTCACAGATCATTTATAGTAAATGTAAATCACGTATCTGGTTTGAAAGGTAGGGATTTGATAGTAGGAGAGAAGCATATCCCAGTGAGTACAGGGTATTATGAACAAGTCAAAAATGAAATGTTTTAAAAGAGCTTGTATTAGTAGACGTGTTTAAGTTTCACAAGGGAGAGTACCTATTGGTTTTTGGGAGGAATAAGAGTGTTATCTATAAGATCATCCACCTTTTCGAGAGATTGCTCTAGTAATTTATCATGGTGATAACCTTATCTCACTTTCCCCCTGCAACTCAAAAAACATCCCCACTTCCTCTTTAAACACATCCAGCGGTGTACGATGACTCATTTCCGCCCGCAGATGCACATGGTAATCAAAACCTCGTTTGAGTTGGTCTCCTAAAAAAAATAGCGTATCACTTGGATCCACAACAGTATCTTTACCACCTAAAACCACTTGGCCAAATCCAGAACTTGCAGCTTCAAATTTTGTGATATTTTGTGGAACCGAACGTTTAACTAAAGCCGGATTAAACAGTAAAACCGGCTTATTAAATGCGAGCCCCAAATGATATGTTGGAAAACCGCCCATACTACTTCCCATAACATAATCTATGACCTCAGATTTATAATTAACGTAGGTCTGTTCAATAGTATCCAGATTATTTTTATAGTCTAAATCTGGCGCTATAACAGTTGCGTACTGTTCAAGAATCGCTTTTTTAGCAGCACTGAGTTTGCTTTCGAGTCCGTGGAGGTAGAGTATGGTCATAATGTGGATTAATTAATTTTAAATGTGGTTATAAGGTATGGCGAATAAAACAACGTACTAAGGCAAACAGTTACTCTGAATGCTTTTTTATATGAATTAAATGAACTTGCTATTTCCATTTCTTGCGGTCTTAGATTTATAGATTTTGTTCACATTTCATCTAAATATAAGCGGCGCATCGAATTAAAATATTATAAAATCAAAGTTAAACGGAAATACCGCCAATGGGTGTCGTAGTAATAGTTAAATACTATTTGGTTAAAGTGATAGTTGGCCTTTAATTTCCAAAAGATTAATAGAATCTTATATACGGAAGAATTATAGTGGTTATCCCTTGATGTGGTCTTATTTGAAGTGCAGCAAGTTTACCGCAAGTATTAATTCTGGGAGATAATTAAGAATCTTGATAATAAATCTCCTAAGAGCTTATTTCATTTGGATTTACGCAATTCCTATAAACAAAAAAAGCCCTTCTTTCGAAGAGCTTTTAGCGGTCTGGACGGGACTCGAACTGATCTGGGAGTGCCAGTGTTTTTAGGCCTTGGCAAAAGGTGTTTTTTGATGACTCACCGAATCGTACACCGCATTTTAAAACTTTAACATTTTTAATATCTCGTAATTAAATAAAATATGACTTTATAAAATATAGTTTGACAGAGAAGTATCTTTTCCATATAAAACTGTCTCTAACCCTTGTCTTAATTAAACGTTTCTGGAGTGATTAGCTTTTTTAGACCTGGCTACATTTTTTTGTGGTCGCAAACATTTTTTACTTAGTAAATTGCACACACAAGCTAAATTCTAAGTAATTCTTCATTAAAATTGTTGAATTCTTCTAACTATTGAATTTTCATTAAATTAAGATTCTTACGTTTTATTTTCTTAATTTCTTATTTAAGTATTCTTAAAAATTAATTTTTGTACAAAAAAAAGGGTGTTAATCCCCTTATGTAAACTTCTAAATAATGTAGATTTGTTCTTGTATTTTACCGTTAAAAGTTTGCGTTATATAGAATTTTTTACAAAGTTCCTTTTTTTCTGAAAACGTTAATTTTATTTAAATTGAATTAATACCAAACTTAAACCGTTCAAAATAAGCTAATATCAAATTTCATACTCTTAAATATACAGTAATTATCATCAAATATTGATTTTGTAAATTTAAGTAATGCAATATTTTCAAATAATCTCCTAACCAAAACCATATGATAAAACTATTACACTACCTGTTACTTTCAGTTTTTACTAGTTAACCAAAATTTAAAGCCAGACTACTTTAGCGGAATGCATAGCTATAGCAGGTTCCAATCGATGGAAACAGAATACGATGCCATTACTTTTTGGATGTTGCATTGTAAGATGTGTCTGCAGGAAACTGTCGTTAGTTTTACTAGGGTGGCTGAAAGCCATCGGAATAATTGATGTACGTGATATTAAGCTAGTTTCTTCGATATTCTTCGAAGCATAATCTTTAAAAACGATATTCATAAGCTCTTTTATTTTCATTTAGTTCCGTTTTGTTATACTAATTTTTTTAAATCAATTTTTATGAAGAAAAAACTACTTGATAGTTTTCTATTATTTTTTTTGTGTATTGCAGGAGTGAATGCACAGGAAGGCTTTATAGGTGAAATACGCATGTTTGCAGGTGATTTCCCTCCAAGGTACTGGGCTTTTTGTGAAGGACAGCTTTTGCCGATTAATCAAAATCAGGCGTTATTTTCGATTCTCGGTACGCAGTATGGAGGAAATGGTACGACGAATTTTGCCTTACCAGATCTTAGAGGCAGGGTTGCTGTTCACGTGGGGCAGGGGAATGGGTTAACCCCAATTGTTGCAGGTCAACAGGTAGGAACGGAAGTTAATATCTTGACCTCTGTTCAATTGCCACCTCACACCCATTCATTTAATGCTGTAAGCGAAGATGGCACTACTGCTTCTCCGCAAGGTGCGTTTATGGCGGGTACTAAAGCTCTTGACCCCGAATATGCTTCCATTGGAACTATTATACCTATGAATTCTGCTTTGTTAGGGCCTAACAGTAGTGCTAACGTGCCAGTTGAAAACCGGGAGCCTTCGCTTGTTCTCAACTATATTATTTGTCTTCAGGGTATATTTCCTTCCCGTAATTAAACTATTCTCTAATGAAAAAATACTATCAGGTATTAATCCTCTTTTTATTGATCTGTTCTTTTGTGCAGGCTCAGAATTCCTATATAGGCGAAGTACGCATATTTGCTGGAAATTTTGCCCCTAGGGGGTGGGCTTTTTGCGATGGCCAAATTTTGAGTATCGCTCAAAATAGTACTCTATTTTCTATTTTGGGAACTACTTATGGTGGGGATGGTAGGACTACATTTGCCCTACCAGATTTGCGTGGGCGTGGTGCCGTTCATTCCGGCAGGGGACCTGGTCTGAATGAGGTCAGATTAGGTCAGATGCAGGGTACTGAATCGAATATACTTTTAGCTAATCAAATACCAAGTCATAACCATCAAGTATACGGGGTGGCTGAAACTGGCAATGTAGATTCGCCCGCAGGCAGTTATCCGGCGAATACGATGCGATTGGATCCCGAGTATTCGAAGACGGGTATCCTGGTGCAAATGAATTCCGCAATGGTAGGTGTTAATCAGCCTAATTCTCAGCCCGTTGAAAACAGGCAGCCTTCTCTGGCTTTACGCTACATTATAGCTCTACAAGGTATTTACCCCTCAAGAAATTAATTATGAAAAAATCTATTATTATTATCAGCATTAGTTTGATGTGTTTTTTATGGACTGCGCGCGTATTTGCGCAGGATGATTTTATTGGTGAAATACGGATGTTTGCAGGTAATTTTGCCCCAAGGGGATGGGCCTTTTGTGAGGGTCAGTTGCTTAGTATATCTCAAAACACCGCTTTATTTTCTATTTTGGGAACTACTTATGGAGGGGATGGCAGAGTTACCTTTGCCCTACCTGATTTAAGGGGGCGATTACCTATTCACAAAGGGCAGGGAGCCGGACTGAGTAACTATATACTGGGGCAAAAAATTGGTCAGGAATCCGTGACCTTACTATATAGTAATTTACCCCAACATACACATCCCGTATTTGCAATAAGCGAAACTGGCACCCAGGCGAATCCTGCCGGTAATTTTCCTGCCAATTCACAGGCGCAGGATCCAGAATACGCTACTTCAGGTACTCGTATACCTATGAATGCTGCTGTGACAGGTCAAAATAGTACATCTAACTTATCATTAAATAACAGACAGCCCTCATTAGGAATTAACTATATCATTTGTCTTAACGGGATTTACCCTTCCAGAAACTAAGTTTATGAAACACTTTTACATTTTAATTTTAGGATGGCTGTTTTTTGGCGTACATCTCGGTCATGCACAAATCAATCTCAATACCTGTGATGAATACACTGGTGATTTAGATTTTGTGCTCACCTTTGAATCGGTTGATGGGTCCGGAAGGAATATATACCAAACGAACCCTATAAATGGTGACCAGCCCTGTCCCGGTTTAGGAGTCTGTGAATTTAGAATTGCCTGGAATGTCACGTTAAATCGCTGGGAAGTCCTGGCAGAGGACGGGGATGGCGATTTTGCAACCTCATTTGTTTTGTATTCTAATACTTCAGCATCAAGTCCTAATCCTCCAGATCTAACGCTAGGTACCTGGCAAGAAAATACAGCCTTAACAGGTGGAGAGTGTATGGCCTTGCAAGAGCTAAGCGGAGATGTACAATCAACGCTAAACAGCAATACGGCACCTATAGCTACAGCACCATCTGCACCTTTTGTAATTGAAGATGGCATAAATGTAGCTCTGCCTGATGACATTCAGGTATTCGACCCTGATGGTGATAATCAGACCTTAACTTTTACGATCACGGGTGGTACCTTAGCTCTGGGTAGTACTGGAATAAATTTTGGTGGTTCTGGAAACGGTTCCTCAAATTTTACTGCTTTAGGTAATTTAACGAATATAAATAATGCTTTAGATGTAGCAACATTTACACCTACTCCTAATTTATCGGGTGTTAATACTGCAAGTATTTCCTTCGTGTCCAATGATGGTATTACAAATTCTAATACAGCAAGCGTAACATTTGATATAGAACCAATAAATGATGCACCGATCTTTAATGGTAACAGGGTTATTTCATATACGGAAAATGGTTCTCCTACCAAGTTTAATAGCGGGGGTAATATTATTCTCAGTGAACCGGAAGGTGATGACATTATCGAAGCAACCATCACCTTCAATGATCAGATAAGTGGAGATATTCTTTCAGTAGAAACACCTAGTCCATATTCTGTTTCTCAATCGGGTAATGAAATTAAACTACAGGGAACAGGTTCTGTTGCTCAGATGATTACCGCTTTAGAATCTATAGAATATAGCTTTAACGGAAATGATCCCACAAGTGGAGAAACGGATAATTCACGTAACATTTCAATAGTAGTAAAGGAAGCTTCTGGTCTATCCTCTAATTCAATGACTGTTCAGGTTAGTATAAATGCTCTAAACGATGACCCTACCTTTACCGGATTACCCTCAACAATTTCTGTGCTGGAAGATGTTGCAAGTGTTATCGACCTTTCTGCGGCAACTTTTGGGGATGTGGATTCGGATTCCGGTTCTGTCACTTTATCTTTATCGGTTTCAGCGGGAACACTAACTGCAATTAGTGGAAGCGGGGTTACGGTATCTTTCCCGATTACAGGAACGATGAATTTGAACGGGACTGCGGCAGCGATTGAAAATTATTTGAACACCCCGTCTAATATAAACTATACCAATGAATCGGGTTCTAATACGGCAACTTTAAGTATTTCTGCGAATGACAATGGGAATAGTGGCTCGGGGGGCGGGACTTTAATTTCCTTTGGAACGATTAATATAAATGTGAATTCAATTCCTTCTGTAACTTCAGTAATTGTACCAGCAAATCGTACTTATTTAGCAAATCAAAACCTTGATTTCACGATAAACTTTAGTGAAGCGGTAGATGTAAATACAACTATTGGAACTCCTGAACTAAATATAGTTATAGGTGCAAATACAAAATCTGCAGTATATGTCAGCGGTAGCGGCAGTAGTGCCTTAGTATTTAGATATGTAGTAGCTTCAGGTGATTATGATACAGATGGAATCTCAATAACTGGACTTAATACTAGTGGGGGAACGATTAGGAATCCCTCAGGATCTGATGCTAATCTGATGCTGAATAATGTAGGGAATACCACTAATATTTTGGTTAATGGTTGTGATTTAACAGCCAGTGGCGTTGCTACTGCAGTAAGTTGTAATGGAGGCAGCGACGCATCAATTGATTTAGCTGTTGTTGGCGGAACTGCATCTTATACTTATCTATGGAGTAACGGTGCTACCACCGAAGATCTATCAGGTCTAACGGCCGGCACTTATGATGTTACGGTAACCGATGCCAATGGTTGTACAGCAACTGCTTCGATACAGGTAAATGAACCGACTATACTT